>ERZ1031191.2-NODE-2-length-416773-cov-49.906210_pt1 | contig 416773 bp, 387 predicted proteins | sample MGYA00516576_ERZ1031191 | MGnify/ENA primary metagenome ERZ1031191 (study PRJEB33718, sample SAMN03159780) | human skin metagenome | collected 2014-02-25 | study: EMG produced TPA metagenomics assembly of the PRJNA266117 data set (Human skin bacterial metagenome...
CACCGCACCGGGCCCCGACTAGCTGCCCCACCTCAGGCCCGAAGAGCCAGACAACTCTTGTTGAACTTCAAAGCCTTGAAATCTTCGGTCTGCTTTTTAATGCTGGTCTCTGCCGGGAATCGCTCGATGGAAGACGCGCCGTAGAAGCCTACGATGCCATCGGTGTGATCGAGAATGTATTGCGCATCCTCGGGATTGGCGATGGGGCCGCCATGGCATAGACATAGGATGTCGGGATTGACAGATTTGGCAGCGTCGGCAAGTTCTTGAACCTTGACAGCGGCGTCCTCGATAGTGAGTGCTGTTTTTGCACCAATGGTTCCCGAGGTCGGCAGAGGATGTCAGAGCCCGCTCGGGCCATGTCCTTGGCCTGGTCGACATCGAAAACATAGGGTGAGGTGAGGAGATCAAGATCGTGGGCAATTTTGATCATGTCAATCTCCAAACCGTACCCCATGCCAGTTTCCTCAAGGTCTGCGCGGAATGTGCCGTCGATGAGACCAACGGTAGGGAAGTTCTGAACTCCGGCGAACCCCGCGTCCTTGATCTGGGTTAGGAACTGAGGCATCACCCTGAAAGGATCTGTGCCATTGACTCCGGCAAGAACTGGGGTGTGCTTGACGATGGGCAGCACCTCGCGCGCCATGTCCATGACGATCTCATTAGCATCGCCGTAAGCGAGAAGTCCCGAGAGGGAGCCACGGCCTGCCATCCGGAAACGTCCTGAGTTATAGATGACGAGCAGATCGATACCGCCGGCTTCCGCGGATTTAGCCGTAATCCCGGTGCCTGCGCCGCCACCCACCAGGGGGATTCCGTTGGAGACCTGTTCGCGGAACTTTTTCAGGATTTCAGTGCGGGTCATGATGCTATTCCTTTCCGATTAGTTATGGATGATGAGCTCGTGAAGAGCCCGCGCCATTGCTTCGCCAAAACCAGTATCATTGATATTTTGTTTTCGCTCAGTCACAGTGATGTCGGTATCCTTCAGTCCCTCTCGAATGGCGTTGAACAAAGCGTCATCGGCTTCTGGATCATAGAAATCTTCACCTGGGGTATCTATTCCGGAGACCCCAGAGTAGGAATGAAAACTTGAGTCGGGCCGCGCGCAGCGGCCGCCTTTATGGCGATTCTGTGACCAAGCTCGGCCATTTCGGTGTCGCTCGTTCGCATGAGCGTCACCGCTGGATTGTGGATATGCAACGTGCGAGAGGAATAGCGCTCCGGAACAGTGTCGACAGGGCCGAAATTGACCATGTCAAGCGCGCCAAGACTGATGACTTCGGGTATTCCAAGGTCTGCTGCGGCTTCCATCCGGCGGGGTCCTGCCGAGAGAACTCCTCCGCAGAGGTCGTCGGCAAGCTCGGTAGTCGTCAGGTCACATATTCCCGCGAGTAGCCCAGATGATGCGAGCTTTTCCATCGCCTTCCCACCGGAACCAGTTGCGTGGAAGACGAGAACCTCGTACCCAAGGTCTGTCAACGTCCTGCGGGCTTCGTCCGCAGCGGGTGTTGTCAATCCGGTCATCGTCAGGCCGATGACCGGTTTGTTGTGAGCGGTGTTGCTGACGATTCCAGCGTCTTCGTACCCTTTGGCCATGGCTGCGATAGCGGCGGCTGCATTGGCGAAGACCATGCGCGACACGGAATTGATGCCGGCCACGTCAACGACGGAGTACATAAGTGTGACGTCGGCCTGTCCCACATAGGGGCTGACATCCCCGGAAGCCATGGTGGAAACCAGGAGCTTGGGGAATCCAATCGGCAATGCCTGCATGACCGAAGCTGCTACGGATGATCCACCTGATCCGCCGAGGGACAGGAGGCCGTGGATTCTCCCTTCTTCAGCAAGCCTGGATGCAATAACCGATGCGCCACGGCCCATGACATCCATCATTTCGCCACGGTTATAGCGTGTTCGGATGTCACTTGGCGACTCGCCTGCGGCACGAATGACCTCATCGGAAGTGTAGTCGGCTATGCGGCTGTTGGAGAATGAACCAACATCGATGATGACTACCTTGCCGCCGTTGGTAAGAATGCGGTGACGAAGCCAGTCGAGCTCGTCTCCCTCGGTATCCAAGGTTCCGAGCACAGCAATTGCGGCCATGAACACTCCTTCGTGATCATGTCATCATGACCGTAGTTCGGTGATTCTGCCTGCACCATGCTGCTTGAGACGAATTGGCCTATATGGTTGTACCGCTGGTTGCGAAGAAGGGCAATACTTCAGGTGTGGTTGTCAAGGTTGACCCTGCAAGTCTGAGCCGGATGCTGGGGGGGAGTGGGGCCAGCCCGGAGAAGCGCTTCCGGAAGCGTTGGCGGACGCATTGCTGGATCTCATTGACGCTGGTTTTCTGCCCGCTGGTGCGGTTCTTCCACCCCAACGAGCATGTGCCGCGACACTGCAAGTATCTCGGCAAACCGTGGCGGAGGCATTTGGGATTCTTGAAGCCGCAGGCCACATTGCGGCGTTGGTTGGGTCAGGGACGCGGGTTAGATCAGGCCGCGCTGCAGTGAGTACTGATGGCAGGTTGTTCTCGTTCAGTGAGGCTGCACCTGGCCTGATCGACCTGTCAACGGGGGCGCTACCTGCGTCAGAGGTGGTGCGAAGAGTGCTGCTAGAAGACCACGTCGACTTGGATGAGTATTTCGATACCGACGGATATTTCCCGGCTGGACTACCTATATTGCGTGTGGCTATCGCGGAACGGCTCACTCGTGATGGAGTTCCCACAGTCCTGCAGCAGATCGTTGTTACCAACGGCGCTCAGCATGCGAGTTATCTTGCCTCTCAGCTCCTGGTCTCGGCTGGTGACACCGTGTTGGTGGAGGAGACGACATATCGGGGTGAGCTCGCAGAGCTGCGACTGCTGGGCGCCCGTGTGGAGAGTGTCCCGCTGACCGCCGCAGGTCTGGCTCTTGATCTCGTTGACCGTGGTTTACGACGTGCGCCAGTGACGCTCTATTGCCAGACGAGCATCCACAATCCGGCGGGTCTGACGATGGCTCCCAGCCATCGTAAAGCCCTTGCTGCCTTGCTTGATCACTATGGTGTTCCCGTTGTCGAGGATTGCTGCTCGTATGACCTCACTGCATCGGGATTACCTGCTCTCATGTTGGCAGGAGAGATGAGCGATGATCTGGTACTCACGATCGGAACACTGTCGAAACTGTTTTGGGGTGGTCTGAGAATCGGATGGTTGAGAGCCAGTTCGACGCGCATTCGGCAACTGATCGAGCGTCGTAAAGCGGAGGATCTTGCCAGCCCCATATCAACCCAGGTGGTTGCCACCAACCTGATGACGCATGTGGGGGAAGCGCGTCAAGAGCGACGAGCGCTGCTTCAAGCCGGCCGGGAGGCAACATGTGAGGTTGTTAGCGACGTTTTTCCGGCGTGGGTGTGGGACCGCATCACAAGGTGGTACTGGTCTGTGGATCGATACTCACAATGATTCCTCAGCTTTGGCCGAAGCTGCGAAGCGAGTGGGGGTTCGACTGGCTCCGGGGCCGGGATATTCGGCTTATGACGGGCAGCGGACAATGTTGCGGCTTCCTGTCTGGCATGAACCGGAGTCGCTCGAGAAAGCATTGTGAATGCTGCGTCGGGTCATCTCCGATAGGTGATGACGCCGGCTGATTCAGGCGCGCCCGCTCGGTGCCGGGTCGGTTACGAATTTCGTTGTTCGTATGAGCAGAACGTGAGTGCGATCAAAACTAGCGGTCGTTGGGAATACACTCACTCACGTTCGAAACGTATGAAGGGCGCGTGGGCGCAGGAGGCTGGCGATGGTTCCTACCACCAAAGAGATGCAGCGGTCAGAGCTGCACAAGACGATCTGGCGGATTGCCAATGATCTTCGCGGCAGCGTCGACGGCTGGGACTTCAAGACCTACGTGCTGGGGATGATGTTCTATCGGTTCATCTCCGAGAACCTCACTGACTACATCAATGAGGGTGAGTGGAGGGCCGGCGACACCGACTTTAATTACTGTAACTTGAGCAACGCTGACGCCAGGGACATCTTTGAGGAGATGGTGGCCGAGAAGGGGTTCTTCATCTTCCCGTCGGACCTCTTCGTCAACGTGCGGGCTCGTGCGGCGCAGGACGAGAACCTCAACGAAACCTTGGAAGGCGTGTTCCGCAACATTGAGGGATCGGCGGCGGGTACTCCTAGTGAGCGCGATCTTAAGGGTCTTTTTGCGGACCTGGACGTCAACAGCCCCCGTTTAGGGGCGACGGTCGCGCAGCGAAATCAGAAACTGGTCAAGGTTCTTGACGCGATTGGCGATTTGCCGTTGGGAAGTTTCGGAGATAACGCCATTGACCTGTTCGGTGATACGTACGAGTACCTTATGCAGATGTATGCCTCCCAAGCGGGCAAATCCGGTGGTGAGTATTTCACGCCTCAGGAGGTGTCCGAGGTTCTGGCTCGGATCGCCGTGGGGGACAAGAAGAGGATCGGCAAGGTGTACGACCCGGCTGTGGGCTCGGGTTCTCTTCTTCTGAAGTTCGCCAAACTGCTGGGACCCGAGAACGTGAAGGGTTTCTACGGCCAGGAGATCAACCTGATTACTTACAACCTGGCCCGCATTAATATGTTCCTGCACGGGATCAACTACGAGCAGTTTGACATTGTGCTGGGAGATACCCTCACCAATCCAATGCACAGGGATAAAGAGCCGTTCGAGGCAATCGTCTCCAACCCGCCATATTCGACCAAATGGGAGGGCAGCGACAACCCACTCCTTATCAACGATGACCGGTACGCACCTGCTGGCGTGTTGGCTCCCAAGTCCAAGGCTGACCTCGCCTTTACGATGCACATCTTGTCGTCGCTGGCGACGAACGGGACGGCTGCCGTCGTCGAGTTCCCGAGTGTGCTGTACCGAGGGGGAGCAGAGCGGAAGATCCGTAAGTACCTCATCGACAACAATTACGTCGATACCGTAATTCAGCTTCCGCCGGATCTTTTCTTCGGGACGACGATCGCCACCTGTGTCATCGTTCTCAAGAAGTCGAAGAAGGACAATTCGGTGTTGTTCGTGGACGCATCGGCGGAGTTCTCGCGGGTTGGAAACAAGAACAAACTTCTGTCGGCCAACCAGGACCGAATCGTCGAACTGGTTTCGGCGCGATCCGAGGAGCCGCATGTGTGCACGCTGGTTCACAACGAAGACATCGCCGGGAATGATTACAATCTGGCGGTGTCGTCTTATGTCGAGCCTGAGGATACTCATGAAGAGACCGACATTGTTGAATTGAACTCCGAGATCGCTCGTATTGTAGAGCGTCAATCACGAATTCGTGCCCAGTTAGATGAAATTATTGCGACGTTGGAGGATAGTGGTGAGTGATCTTCGTGCCTTCATCGAGCACAAGTGTCCAAACGGGGTCAAATTCCAGCGCCTTGGTGATATTGCGACGTTGGTGAGAGGAAATGGTCTTTCAAAGAAGCAATTGGTTGGATCGGACGTCGGCGCTATCCATTATGGGCAGATATACACGAAGTACAGCCGCTTCACGACTACGACGATTTCGCGTGTGGATCAGGACATTGCTGACAAGCTCGTCGTAGTAAATCCTGGTGACGTTATCGTCGCGTGCACGAGCGAGAACATGGAAGATGTCTGCACACCGCTTGCGTGGCTGGGAGAAGAGCCGATCGTGACAGGTGGCCACACGGTTACGATTCGTCATCGTCTTGATCCCAAGTATTTGGTCTATTGGCTCGGAAGTCAAGCCTTTCAGAGGCAGAAGAGGGCAATTGCTGGAGGTGTCAAAGTCATAGATGTGTCAGCTAAGAAACTGGCCACGGTAATGGTCCCTGTGTCACCTCTTGAGGTGCAGCGCGAAATTGTGAAGGTATTGGATCGGTTCACCCAGCTGGAGGCTGAGCTGGAGGCTCGACGAAAGCAGTACCTGTTCTATCTCGAGAAGCTCGTCAGGAACTCACAAGATGCAAATATATTCAAACTGGGACATTATGAAGAACTCGGACTTATCGAGCTAGGGCGAGGGAAAGTTATATCAAGACGCGAGCTCGCCGCAACTCCTGGTGATTACCCTGTGTACTCTTCCTCGGCTGTAAACAATGGGGAATTTGGTAGGTATGGTAGCTATATGTTTGATGATTCCCGCATAACATGGTCCATTGATGGTGGTGGTAAGTTATTTTTCAGGGAACCTCATTGCTATTCTGTGACGAACGTTTGTGGTTGGCTTGTTAGTCATAGTGATCAAGTCGTATTGAAATATATTTACTATGTTCTGGTTGACCAGTGGAATCGAATGAAGTTCGACTATACAAAAAAGGCCCATCCATCGGTAATCCGGGACGTCTACAAGTTTTCGCTTCCTGAAGTAACCGTTCAGCGGGAAGTGGTTGAGAAACTCTTATTTGAGACGCTGGTGAATGATCTTTCATCTGGCATTCCTGCCGAAATCGCTGCCCGCCGGAAACAGTACGAGTACTATCGAGACAAACTGCTGACCTTCAAGGAGTTGTCGTAATGAGTGAATCATCACCTCGCGTCTATGACTCCATCGTGATGTCCGACCAGAGCACCGTCGTCGCCGAATATGCTCCGGCTGATTCTCGCTGCGAGGATTACCAATCTGAGGCGGCGCTAGAGCGTGAATTCATTAGGATTTTGGAATCACAGGCCTACGAGTACCTTCCGATTCACCGCGAGAGGGATCTCGTCGTCAATTTGCGACGTCAACTTGAGGACCTCAATGGGTTCACGTTCAGTGAGAACGAGTGGTCATCCTTCTACTCGACGTGCATCGCCTCGGCCAACGACAGTATTGAGGACAAGACTGTCCGCCTCCAGGAAGACGAGGTCCAGTTGCTGCGTCGCGATGACGGTACTACGAAGAATGTCAAGCTCATTGACAAGAGCAATATCCACAACAACCGACTCCAAGTCATCAACCAGTATCAGGTGGGTGCCGAGCGTGATGGGTCACGGTATGACAATCGTTACGACGTCACCATCCTCGTCAATGGTCTGCCCATGGTCCACGTAGAGCTCAAGCGCAGGGGGGTGGCAATCCGCGAAGCCTTCAACCAGATCCGGCGCTATCAGCGCGACAGCTTCTGGGCGGGTTCAGGATTGTTTGAGTACGTGCAGCTCTTCGTCATTTCAAACGGCACTCAAATCAAATACTACTCGAACACGACCCGTAGCCAGCACCTCAAAGATCAGGACAAGCTCTCGGCCAAGAAGACTTCCAATAGCTTTGAATTCACCTCGTGGTGGGCCGATGCCCAAAATAAACCCATTCAGGATCTCGAGGCATTCGCGAAAACCTTCTTCGCCAAGCACACCCTGCTCAACATCCTCACCAAGTACTGTGTGCTCACCGTTGACCACATGCTCCTAGTCATGCGCCCTTACCAGATCGTGGCGACCGAGCGTATTCTGCAGCGCATCGCCACTTCGACTAATTATCGCCAACTCGGTACTGTCGCCGCTGGTGGATATATCTGGCACACCACCGGATCGGGTAAAACGCTCACCTCGCTCAAGACGGCCCAGCTCGCCACCAGGATGTCCGGCATTGATAAGGTGCTTTTCGTCGTCGACCGCAAGGATCTGGACTACCAGACCATGCGCGAATACGACCGCTTCGAAAAAGGTGCTGCCAACTCCAACGCCTCAACGGCAATCCTCAAGGCCCAGCTTGAGGATCCGAGTGCCAAGATCATCATCACGACGATCCAGAAGCTCAGTATTTTCATTCGCGGCAACAATAACCACGACGTCTACAACAAGCACGTCGTCATCGTCTTCGATGAGTGCCACCGTTCCCAGTTCGGTGACATGCACACCGACATCACCCGCGCTTTCAAGCGTTACCACCTCTTTGGTTTCACCGGTACGCCCATCTTTGCGGCCAACGGTGGAAGCTCGGGCAATCCGAAGTTGCGTACTACCGGGCAGACCTTCGGGGACAAGCTGCACACTTACACCATCGTCGACGCTATCAATGACAAGAACGTGCTGCCTTTCCGCGTCGACTACAACAACACCATGAGAGTCGGAAGCCCGGAAGACCGTCAGGTTGCTGGCATCGATACCGAAATGGCCCTCATGGCGCCCGAACGCATCAGGCAGATCGTTCAGTACACCTTGGAGCATTTCGCCCAGAAGACCAAGCGTACGAGTAGCTACGAGTATTCTGTAGTCACCAATGTCACCGAGTCCACCTGCAGCCGTCGCGCCGCAGAAGCCCTCCGCGAGCGGCGGGTTCACGGATTCAACGCCATCTTCGCCACGGCATCCATCGATGCTGCTCGCCGTTACTACAACGAGTTCCAGCGCCAGCAGGAAGAGCTCGCACCGGACAAGAGACTCAAGATCGCCATCATCTACTCCTACGGAGCCAACGAAGCCACCGATGACGGCATCCTCGACGACGAGGCCTACGACACCGAGTCCCTTTCCGAGGACTTGCGTGCTTTTCTTGAGAACGCCATCCAAGACTACAACGATCTGTTTGGAACCAGTTACGACACCACCGCTGAAAAGTTCCAGAACTACTACAAGGACCTCTCGCAACGGCTCAAGAGCCGTGAGGTCGATCTGGTCATCGTCGTCAACATGTTCCTCACCGGATTCGACGCCACCACCTTCAACACCCTATTCGTCGACAAGCCATTGAAGGCTCACGGGTTGCTGCAAGCCTTCTCGCGCACCAATCGCATCCTCAACTCCGTCAAGACCTACGGCAACATCGTTTGCTTCCGAGATCTCGAGGACGCCACCAACAAAGCGCTCGAACTCTTCGGAAACAGGGATGCCAGAGGCATAGTGCTGCTCGAGCCGTACAAGCATTACCTGGACGAGTACACCGCGAAGGTTGATGATCTGCTCTCCCAGTATCCGCTCGGAGACCCCATCGTAGGCGAGGCGGCGAAAAAGGAGTTCGTCAAACTCTTTGGTGCGATCATTAGGCTGGAAAACATCCTTGCTTCCTTTGACGAATTCGCTAGCGATGACAAGCTCACTGAGCGTCAGAAGCAGGACTATCGCAGTATCTATTTGGACCTGTGGGATGAATTCCGAAGGGATCAGGAAGGGGAAGGAGACAAGGAGAAGATCGACGACGAGGACGTTGTCTTCGAGATCGAGCTCATCAAGCAGGTCGCCATCAATGTCGACTACATCCTCATGCTCGTTGAGGAACACTGCAAGGAATGTGGAAATGGCAAGGACGTCGAGCTGCCACCGGTTGTCTCCCGAGCTATCGATGCCAATCCTAACTTGCGCAGCAAGAAGGACCTCATCGAAGAATTCGTGGCAAAGATGTCGGTCGACACGGCCGTCAACTCTCAATGGGAGCAGTTCATCAATAACAAGCGGAACCAGGAACTCGACAAGATCATCGAACAAGAAAACCTGTACTCCGAGAAGACTCACGAATACATGGACAATGCGTTCTGTGACGGTGAACTGCAGACCACTGGAATCGCGATCACCAAGGTCATGAAACCGATGTCTAGGTTCGGTGCCAAGAACAATCACGCCGAGAAAAAGTCCAGAGTCATCAAAGCGCTCCGTGTTCACTTTGATCGATTCCGCGGGCTCGGGCTCGGTGAGGACCTAGAAGATTGAGCTGCACCTCTTCAACAGCCCGGCGATCTCTTCGGTCATGAAACCTCGTTCTCCATCGCTTCGTCGTGCTTGAGGTACCTGCTGCGGGCCAAGATGTGAACTCATCCTGGCCCGCTTCAGCCATCTCGACGAACTCGTCCGTGTGGCGTCAGCGTTCACAGGAATCGTCCCCGGCAGGATGCTGTTCCTAACAGCCGGCGAGTCATTGGAATCTCAGTCAAGATGGTCTAGTACCGCCCTCGCCGTCGCTATATCGGTTACCAGATCCGTCACCCACTTACCTCGCAGAATTGCCGTTAGGGCCGGTACCTTTTCGGATCCAAAGGCGCTGACGATGACGTGGGTGATTGACGGAATACGGTCCAGCGGAACTGCCATCAACCCTTGGCAAAAGCCTGCATCGATGTGACGACCCCGGGTATCGACGTGATGGCCGCAGATGTGCCCTACGGCCCCGCGTGACAACAACTCTGCGTGTGCGCGCTCCGACATCACGTGGTCGAAGATCGGCGCCACCGAATGCATTCCGACCGCTCCTACGCCGGTCACCAAGATGTCTGCGTGAGAGGCCATCGCGATCGTCATACCCACTGACTCCTCAGCCTTCAACGCGGCTGCCGCCTGAGGATTCGACACCAGCACCGGAGCCGGCATCACCCGGTATGCACACCCGATTCGTTCTGCCAGCTGACGGCACAACTCGGGAGAGTCCAACAACAAATTTCCCTTGGCCGTCCCACCGATCGCCTGCACCACCGTGGCCCCCGGGCGCCGTATCGGCGTCATCGCATGCACCACTGATGCCACCCCGCGTCCGTTCGACAACGCGATTACCGAATCGGGATGCATGTACGTCGTCACCAGGTCGGCAGCCATTCGCGCCACCTCGTCGGCCGTGGCATTGTCGTTGGACATCGCGACTCGGGCGCAGGTCAGCCCGAAGGTGCGTGTCAGAGCGTCCTCTAACTCGATGGCCCGCTCCAAAGGATGCTGCACTGTGAACGTGATGATCCCGCGGCGTCTCGCCTCGTCAAGAAGCCTGGACACCATCGAGCGGGAGTAGTCGATCTCGGCGGCGATTTCGGCTTGAGTGGCCTGCTCTAACCAGTACCGCCGCGCGACCGTCAGCAAGGTTTGGATGTGTTCGCGATCAGTCATGAGTGTCTCACAGATGTGAATCTTTGTGGTAGGTCCACCGTTTAAACGGGAAGTAAAGCCACCATACTAGCCCTTCCGCTTAGGATGAATTCACATGTGTGAACTCATGGCCTTGCGGGGTTGCTGTGGCGGCGGCTCAATGGTTCCCGTCACACAGTCGTGAGAGAGGAATCACTCCAATGGCCGTCGTTCGTACCATCAATGGCGACGTTTCGCCCGACACCCTCGGCGTCGTCAATGCCCACGATCACCTCATCCGCGTCGGAGCCGGGGAGGTCTACATCGACCCCGACCACTTGCTTGACGACGTCGACAAGGCAGCCCAGGAGGCTTCATATTTCGTCGAGGCCTCTAAGAACTGGGCCGCTGGGGGAACTATCATCGACATGTGCCCGGCCTCCTCAGGCCGCGGCGTGCTCAAAACCCTCCAGGTCGTCGAGAAGGTTCCGGGATTGCAGGTCGTCCAAGCCACTGGATTCCACCAGCAGAAGGTCTACCTCGAGTGGCGTCAGAGCTGGGTCAACCAGTACACCGTCACTCAGATCGCCGATCTACTCATCGCCGACATCGTTGAGGGCATCGACCGTTTCGATTACATGGGCCCCATCGTCGAGCGCACCAATGTCAAGGCGGGCGTCATCAAGTGGGCCACTGCCTACGGCAAGATCACCGAGTGGGAAAAGAAGTCTGGCCAAGCCGTCGCCATCGCGTCTAAGGAGACCGGCTGTCCCATTAACACCCACGTGACGGCCGGAACTTGTGGCCCTGAGCAGGCAAGATTCCTTGTTGACCAGGGTGTTGATCCCGCCAAAATCGCTATCGGTCATATGCAGCGCAACTGGGATCCCTGGGTTCACGAGCAGATCTGCAAGCTCGGCTGCTACGTCGAGCTGGACGGCACTAACCGCATCAAGTACGTCCCGGATAATACCCGCGTCAACCTGGTGAAGACCCTCGGTGAGAAGGGCTACGGCAAGCAGATCCTGTTGGGCACCGACTCCGGTAAGGCCTCTTACCAGAAGGTTTACGGTTCGGTCTCAGGTATCGATTACGATCCGGCCGTCTTCTGTCCGCGTCTCGTCGAAGACGAAGGCGTCGACCGTGACTACGTCAACGACCTCCTCATCAACAACGCGGCCACCTTCTTCGGCTTCGAGCCGCTGGCCGGGTGACGACGATGCCACGACTTCAGATCGCTCTTGACACCTATGATCTGCCGTCGGCCCTGGCTCCGTTGGCCACCGCCGTCGACCAGATCGACATCATCGAGTGCGGTACCATCCTCGTCCTTGCCGAGGGAATGGATGCGGTGCGGGCTATCCGGGCTGCCTACCCTGACAAGACAATTCTTGCCGACGTTCGCATTGCCGAAGCCGGGGCCAAGATCGCTCGAATGTGCTTCGAAGCAGGCGCCGACCTCGTCTCCTGTGTAGCCGGGGCATCCCTGACAACCATTGACCAAGTATGCAAAGTGGCCGGGGAGTTCGGCGGTGAAGTGCAAGTCGAACTCGCCGACGAATGGTACGACGCCGACCGCGCTCACACATGGCGCACACTCGGCGTCCAACACGTCATCGTTAAGCGTTCCCGCGACCGCGAGGTCGCCGGAGACCTGTCCTGGAAACCAGAAGACCTCGGGCGGGTCGACGAGCTGGCAGGGATGGGATTCACCGTCACCGTCACCGGAGGAATCACTCCCGAAGACCTCCCGGTTTTCGCTGGGCATCCGGTCGGCATCGTAATTGCCGGTCGCTCAATTGTCGCTGCTGATGATCCTAAAGCTGCCGCGAAACGACTGCGCTCCACCTTGGATGAGGTGTGGCCGCAATGACCGAATCGCTGACCGACGGGGTGACCCTCGGCATCTATGAGAAAGCCCTCGTCGGCAATCCTTTGGCTACCGACGACGACTGGCGACGCTTCCTGGATCAGGTACCCGAGGCAGGATTCAGCTTCGTCGACCTGTCCGTCGATGAGTCCGAAGAGAGGATGGCACGGCTCGGATGGGACCAGCGCCGGCGTCGCATGGTGCGCCATTGCGCTGAGGTCGCAGAAACCGCTATCGGTGGTGTCTGCTTGTCGGTACATCGGCGTATTGGCCCGGGTAGTGCCGACCCAGCCGTGCGCCAGCGAGCTCGGGAGGTGATGGCCGAAGGATTGCAGCTGTGCCACGACCTTGGCGCTCCCGTGCTTCAGGTCGCGGGGTACTACTGCTACTACGAGCAGATGAACGACCATGCCGAGCAGTGGTACACCGACCTCCTGCTCGACGCCGTCCCGATGGCTGCACGGCTGGGGGTCGTCATGGGCATCGAGAATGTTGACGGCACCGACGTCACTTCTATCCGTAAGGCGATGGAGTTCGTCAAGCTTGCCGACTCGCCTTACCTGCAGGTGTACCCAGACCTTGGCAACATTGCCGAGCAACAGCTTGACGCCGTGACCGAACTCGAGGCCGGGCGGGGCCACATGGTCGCGATCCACGTCAAGGATGTTCGGCCGGGCGAGCCTCGTCGGGTACCAATGGGGGAGGGAACCGTCGACTGGGACGAGTCCTTCGCTGTCCTTGCCGAGCAGGGTTGGCGCGGCCGAATGATGATCGAGATGTGGAACGACGACGCCCCCGATTCCAACGCGCGCAGTGCGTCAGCACGCCAGTTCATAGAGGAGCATCTTAGGACCGCTGGAATCCCGGTTCGCCGCGCCCTCTCTTGACCCTGGGCTGGGGTCTCGGCATGAATCCCGGGCCGCCCAGCTCTGCGCCACTACAAATTTTCATTATTGTTCAAAGGAGAACCTTTCATGCTTGAAAAGCTCAAGACAGACGTCTGTCGAGGCAACCTCGAACTGCCCCGTCACGGACTTGTGACGTGGACCTCGGGCAACCTGTCTGTTCGGGACCCTGAGACCGGCCTTGTCGTCATCAAGCCGTCCGGGATGCTGTATGACGCTATGACCCCGGACGATATGGTTGTTGTCGACCTTGATGGTAAGGTCGTGGAGGGGCGTCGAGGACCGTCCTCGGATACTGCCTCACACTTGTATGTCTACCGACGTCGCGACGACATTCGGAGCATTATCCACACCCATTCCACCTTCGCCACCGCGTGGGCGGCCACTGGCCAGGACATCCCCTGTGCAGTGACGGCCATCGCTGATGAGTTTGGGGGGCCAGTGCCGTGCGGCGACTACGCCCAGATTGGCACTGAACAGATTGGTGAGCAGATCATGAGGTTCATTGACCAGTCCCCAGCGGTGCTACTCAAAAAGCATGGTGTCTTCACTGTCGGCACCTCGATCGAGAAGGCCATCAAAGCAGCTGTCATGGTTGAGGACGTCGCCAAGACCCTCACCTACGCCAAACTCATCGGCGAGATCTCCCCACTTCCACAGTCGGAGATCGACTCCAACCACGATCGATACACCAATCGTTACGGCACTGCCGCAGCATCCACGGGGGTGACGGCATGACCTATGACATCTCGACCATCGGCGAGGGGCAGATCCGGCTCACCTGCTATAAGGGTGAACGTCTCATTAATGCCCAGCAGTTGCGTGCCACCGCAGCCTGCTCCGAGGCCAATGTGTCCGGCTTGTTGTCCCAACTTGGGCGCAGTACCTGTTGGGCCTCCGTCATGCCGAAGGGTGATCTTACTGATCGGATTGTCAACGAGTTCCGCAGTGTTGGGGTCGACGTTTCCCACATCTGTATGAAGCCCGAAGGGCGCGTCGCGTTGTATTTCATGGAGCCCGGTGAATATCCGATGCCTGCCCGCGTGCTCTACGACCGGGAGCACACCCCGTTCCGTGACGTCACCGTCGAGGACCTCGACTGGGAGGCCTTGCTCGATACCCGTCTGGTCTTTGTCACTGGCATCACCGCTGCTTTAACCGAGAATACTGCGGCTGTGGTGCGTCACTTCGTTGACGAGGCTCACCGCCGTGGCATTGCCGTCGCCCTCGACGTCAACTACCGGTCCCTGCTGTGGGGTCCGGAGTACGCTCGTGAGGTGTTGGAACCAATTGCAAGGATGTCGAATATTGTCTTCTGCTCGGTGCGTGATGGCAAGGCCGTCTTCGGCATCGAATCTGATGGGGAGCAGGCATGTCGCGAATTGCGTGAACTGTTCGAGGTTCCGACGGTCGTGTCTACCGATCAAATCAATGGTGTGTACTTCTCGGACGCCGAGCGCGGCGACTGCACGTTCCCCGTGGTTCAGGTGCCCGTTATCGACCGCCCGGGCGCGGGAGACTCCTTTGTCGCGGGAACCCTTCACGGGTACCTCGGAGGTGACGTGGTGCAGGGAATCCATTATGGACAGCGGACCTCCGCCTACGCTCTAACCCATTACGGTGATCTGACTCGTGTGAGCCCTAGCGAACTCAATATTCCCCCGAATACCGACATTCTGCGCTGAACCTGATCACAGCGCAGACAGGAGACACACTCACATGTCCACCTCAACAACACCCAAACAATCAGCTCTAGACCTCATCGATTCGCGTCCCTTAACGCGCAATCAGAAGAATCTTGTTGCCCTAGCCGTCGTCGGAAATATCTCCGAGTTCTTTGATATCTTCCTCATTGGTTTCGTCGTATCCGTCCTGACTAAGCCATGGAATCTGACTGGCACTGAGGCGGGCGTCATTCTCGCCTGTTCCGGTCTGGGGACGGTCATTGGTGCCATCATGTGGGGACGCCTTGCCGACAAGATCGGACGTCGCTCCTCTTTCTTCTGGTGCGTGCTCCTGTTCGTCGTGTTCACTGTAGTGTCAGTGTTCACCCCAGATCGTGGCTGGATTATGCTCGCCATTTTGCGTATTGGCGTGGGGATCGGAGTCGGCGGACTTAATATCACCTCGATTCCCTACGTCCAGGAGTTCGTGCCTGCTAAGCAGCGCGGTCTTCTCGCCGGCCTGGCGTCGGTATTCATCCCCCTCGGTCTGTTCTTGGGGTCGTTAGCACAAAATGCACTGGGCGATAATTGGCGTGCCCTTATCGCTTTGGGTGCCATTCCTGTTTTCCTACTGGTGTGGATCCGTTTCGTGCCCGAATCACCACGGTTCCTACAGAGTCATGGGCGTGATAAGGAAGCACGCGAGGCCCTAGCCTGGGCACTCAGTATGCCCGCTGACGATATTGGAGATTTGCCTGCCGTTGAACACGTCCAAGACGCTTCCTACTCACTTGTCTTTGGTAAATACCGCAAGAGTCTTCTCATCGTCAGTCTGGGATCATTCTGCTTCATTCTGGGCTCTTTCACGATTCAGTCGTGGGGCCAGACCCTGCTCAAGACCGGCTTTGGCAAGTCTCCCGAGCAAGTCGGGACCCTGTTCATGTTCGTCTCCCTGGCCGATCTCATCGGGCGCTTCCTATCGGCATGGCTGGCAGACCGCATTGGTCGGAGGGCCACCATGTTGTCGTTTGGCCTCATCGGTGCTGGCGGGACTCTCATCATCGCCCTTTCGGCCCGCCTGGGTTGGGGCTGGCAGATCTTCTTCGTCGGTGTCCTCATTGCGATGGCCTTCGCCGACGGCGCCTTCGGCATCCTCAATGCTTTCGGCGCCGAGCAATTCCCCAACGAAGCTCGCTCGACTGGTCTGGGACTGGGCTACGGCATCGGTGCCACCGCCAAGATCATCGGTCCGGCGCTCATGGGACTCATGGTGGGCGGATCTGCCGTCAAGCAGAATGTCACCCTGGACGCGGTGTTCCCGGCATTCATCCTGTTCGCTGTGCTGCTAGTCATTGGCGGTATGACGTACATGTTTGCCCGCGAAACTCGTGGCACCTCGCTCGACAAGATCTGACCAATTAGATGATCCTGATGTCGAGGGCCTGTACCTGCCTCAAAGGGTTGACCGAGGTTGTGACTTGACGGGGTGGTTAGGGGTCCTCGACACGCCAGATCGAGCGGTACGGAGTGATTTACGACGTTGACAGTGACATCTGGAGGTTCTTTGGTGGCCTTAACGGCGTCCACGATGGATAGACGACATCACAGGCCTTGCTGTCCTTCACAGCGCTAGATGTTGTGCTCGTCACTGGTGGCTGCTGCAGTTGCGGAATCCAACGTGTCAAGGCGTCGTCATAGGCCGTTGCACAGCATCTCTTTGTCCCCGACAGCTCTCCATGACAACGAGGTTTCGGTCTCGCAACCTCTGACGCAGCAGCGTCGAGAACCTCAACGACAGGGTCAAGGTGGGGGCTATGCCGGCATGGTGTCACCCGGATCCTTGCCTGGTTGGAGCTGGTGTGAGACGGCATTTCCCGATTAGTAGGGAGAGGACCGTCGTGGGCACACGGCACGGCGGTAGGTTGGAAGGCAACGACGCGGGAGCCCACTGATCGCTGTGGGCTGAGAGGGCGCCACGAAGGTGCCGACCGCCGGAACCTGTCCGGGTCATGCCGGCGAAGGGAGTGGTTGACATGACTGAATTGTCGAATTTGGTGGCGGAATCTGTAGAGCGACTACGCCGAGACAAGCCGTTGGTGCAGTGCCTGACGAACATCGTCGTGGCCAATTTCACCGCTAACGTGTTGCTGTCTGCAGAGGCGGTTCCCGCCATGGTCGACAATCCCGAGGAATCCGAGGGATTCGCCTCCATTGCCGACGGTGTACTCGTCAACACCGGAACTCCCTACCGGGAGACCGCCGAGGCCATGATTGCTGCTGCGCGCGGTGCCGCAAGCAGCAACACACCATGGGTACTTGACCCGGTGGGGGTAGGCATGCCATGGCGCACTCGGGTGGCCCTGGATACCTTGGACGTCGCCGCTCCAGCCGTCATCCGGGCAAACGCCTCTGAGGTGTTGGCATTGGCCGGTACTGGTGCCTCCTCTCGAGGCCCGGAGGCGGGAGATGCTGTTGAGGATGCCTTGGCGTCCGCGACTCAGCTCGTCCGCCATTACGGCTGCGTAGTAGCCATTAGCGGCCCCGTCGATCACATCCTCGATGCGGACCGGCATGTGATCGTGTCATCGGGGCATGAGTGGATGACGCGGGTTACTGGAGTTGGGTGCTCACTGGGAGCTCTCACGGCAGCCTTTGCGGGGATCCAGAATGACCATCTCATCGCGGCCGTGTCTGCGACCGCCATGTTGTGTGTCGCCGCTGAACGGGCAGCTGAGCGCAGTGCTGGTCCGGGGGCTTTCGCGCAAGCTCTCGTTGACGAATTATTCCTGGTGTCACCCGACGAGGTTGGTGAGCGGGGAGGGCTCCGCGATGTCACGGCCTGAATTTGATCTGTCGGTTTACCTCGTCACCGACACTGCCCAGTGCGGCGGACCTGACGAGGTTGTTGAGACCGTGCGCCACGCTATTGCCGGCGGGGTGACTCTGGTCCAATTCCGCGACCACGACTTGTCCGATGACGAGTTCGTCGCTTTGAGCCGACGCGTCAGAGAGATCTGTGTGTCGGGAGGGGTGCCCCTCATCATTGATGATCGCGTACATCTCGTTGCCGAAATTGGGGCCGATGGTGCCCATGTTGGGCAGTCTGACATGCCGGTCGACCAGGCCCGTGCGATTCTGGGCGACGATCTACTCATCGGCTTGTCCGCTCAGACTCCCGCCCATGTGGAGGCCGCCCTGTCCAGGGCGTGACATCGTCGACTATCTGGGAGTTGGGGCCCTGCACGGCACTGGAACCAAACCTGAGGCTGGGGAGCTCGGCCTGGCTGGGATACGCGATGTCGTCAACGCCAGCCCGTGGCCGGTGTGCGTCATCGGTGGGGTGAGCGCATCCGATGCTCAAGACGTAGCCCGGGTGGGATGTGATGGCTTGAGCGTCGTCTCGGCGATTTGCCGGAGTACCGACCCCAAGTCCAGTGCACGGGAACTTGCGGAGGCGTGGCGTACGGCGAAGGAATGATGGCCATGACCTGGCGTGGAGACGTGCACAAATGGCCATAGATGCTGGCATCTTGTTCAGATGAGCGGACCTGGTGCGCAGCGTTCTGAATCAGGCGCGAGGGCACCTTAAGATGACCGTCATGAGCACTTTTGACGCCACTCGTCGCGCCTCCAAAATTTCCGTTGTCGGTGCTGGTTCAGTCGGTTCTTCACTGGCCTACGCCTGCCTCATCCGTGGATCGGCCGGCCTGGTATCCCTCTACGACATCGCCAAGGACAAGGTCGAGGCCGAGGTGGCGGATCTCGCCCACGGCACTCAGTTCACCCCTGCTTCGGTCATGGGCGGTGCTGACGTCCACGACACTGCTGACTCTGACGTCGTCTTCATTACTGCTGGGGCCAGACAAAAGCCGGGCCAGACTCGCCTAGACCTCGCCGGCGTCAACGCCAATATTTTGCGCTCCCTCATGCCACAGCTCGTTGAGCAATCCCCGAACGCCCTGTTCGTGCTAGTGACCAACCCGTGTGACGTCCTCACCGTCGTTGCCCAGGAGGCCACCGGACTGCCCGCCAACCGGGTTTTTTCCACCGGTACGATGCTTGACACCTCGCGGCTGCGTTGGCTCATCCGTCAGTGGGCCAACGTCGAGCAGCGTCATGTCCATGCCACCATTGTGGGCGAGCACGGCGACTCGGAATTTCCGCTCTGGTCGACAGCCAATATCTCCGGTGTACCGATCCGTGACTGGGCAGTTGACGGCAACCGGGTGTTCACCGAGGATGTACTGGCTGACCTAGCCCACGAGGCGGCTTACGCGGCTTACAAGATTATTGAGGGCAAGGGCGCTACGAACTACGCCATTGGCTTGACGGGTGCTCGTCTGGCCGAGGCTTTGCTCCGTCCAGGCCGGTCTGTTCTGCCATTGTCGAGCGTCATGACGGACATGCACGGAATATCGGGGGTGGCCCTATCGATGCCCTGCATTGTCTCCCGTGACGGCATTGAGGGGGTCGTCCCCGTTGCTATGGATACCGAAGAAATCGCTTCTCTCAAGGCTTCGGCGGAACGGCTGCGTGACACTTTGTCATCGATCGATTGACCCGATGAACATCTGTGCTGCTGACCGCATAAGCTAGGGGATATGTCAGTTCCCTTTCAGTATGCGCATGATGACGACGGAGGCCTTCTAAGGATTGCGGCCCGTGGCCAGGAGGTGTTGACGAACCCTCTGGCCAATCGGGGCACTGCCTTCACTATCGAGCAGCGAAAGGCGCTTGGTCTCACCGGCCTGCTGCCGTCGGGTGTCATGACGATCACTGATCAGCTCAAGCGGGTCTACGCACAGTATTCGGCGCAGCCTGATGACCTGGCCAAGTACCTGTACCTCAACCACATGCATGACCGCAATGAGGTGCTGTATTTCCGCCTCCTTGCCGAGCATATTGAGGAGATGCTTCCAATCGTTTACACGCCGACCATCGGCAAAGCGATTGAGGAGTACAGCCACTGGTACGACCGTCCGCGCGGCATCTACCTGTCCATCGATGATCCGGAAGACATGGAGCAGGCTCTCGCACAGTTGGGTCATGGCCCTGACGACGTCGACCTCATAGTGGCCACCGATGCGGAGGGTATCCTGGGCATCGGCGACCAAGGTGTCGGTGGCGTCGCGATCACGGTAGGAAAGCTAGCCGTATACACCGCAGCTGTAGGGATTCATCCTCACCGCGTGCTCCCGGTCATTCTCGACGTCGGTACCGACAATATGGAACGTCTTAACGACGATGGCTACCTTGGAGTACGTCACCCCCGCGTGCGCGGCGAGCGTTACGATGAGTTCGTCCAGCAATATGTCGAGACCGCTCACCGGATGTTCCCCCACGCCCTACTGCACTGGGAGGATTTTGCGGCCGGCAACGCCACCCGGATTCTCAACAAATACCGCGACGACTACTGCACGTTTAATGACGACATCCAGGGCACCGCGGCCGTCGTCGTCGCGGCAGTGCTGAGTGCCGTTAAGTCGTCGGGGATCCCGCTGAATGATCACCGCATTGTTATCCATGGGGCGGGCTCGGCTGGTACCGGAATTGCCAACCTGCTGGTGCAGCTTATGGTGAGCCAGGGCGCTGACGAAAAGACGGCTCGCTCCCATTTCTGGGGGCTTGGATCCCATGGCTTGTTGCGCGAAGGTTTACGTCTGCGCGACTTTCAGCAACCCTTCGCCCGCGGTAAAGAGGAGTTGGAAGGCTGGACCCTCGATAGCCCAGACCAGTACACGCTCGGTGACGTGGTACGAAACGTCCACCCGACGATCCTTATCGGCTGCTCCGCCCAGCCCGGTGCCTTCACCGAGGACATCGTTAAGACGATGGCTGCCCAGTGTGAGCGTCCGGTCATCATGCCACTGTCGAACCCGACCCGTAAGGCTGAAGCCCTGCCGTCCGACGTGCTCACGTGGACTGACGGACGTGCTTTGGTCGCTACCGGTTCGCCGTTCAAGCCAGTCATGGTCAATGGCGTGACCTATCAGATCGCGCAGGCGAATAACGCTCTGGTGTTCCCAGGAATTGGTTTGGGAACTATCGCTGTTCGGGCGTCCCGGGTCACTAGCGGCATGATCGCGGCTGCTGCCGAGGCGGTGGCCATGCATATCGATAACCGCGTTGTGGGAGCTTCGCTGTTGCCGTCAATCAAGAGCCTAAGGCCACTGTCGGCATCTGTGGCCATTGCTGTCGCCCAGCAGGCGATGGAGGAGGGCGTGGCAACCGAGGTCACGGACAATCCAGTTGAGAAGGTGTTCTCGGCGATGTGGCAGCCGCGTTACCCGCGCATCGCGGTTGTCTGATGCGCTGACGTGAGAGGTCGGCTGATGCCTGGCTCGCGCTTCATGCGCATGCTTTGTATGAGGCGCGAGCTACGCCCTGATCATTAATGCCGAAATGGGGGAGGACATCCCTGACCCGTGGGTAAGCATGACGGTGGCATCGGTTCGTGGGCAATCGATAGTGATCGTGCCGTGAACCTTGTGGCCTTGGGATACACCAGTGCCGAGTGAGCCTGTAGGGGGCTGGCTCGCTTGATGGATATCGGTTGACTGGTTCTCCATGATGAAGAAGGTGTAGTCGGTCAAAGAACCTTTGGTGACCGCAATGGTCATCGTGAGGGTGACGGTGTTAGGCCCCCATTCCACGTGGTCGATTGACCACCTCCCCTCGGTGTCATCATCCTTCGAGGAGAAGGGTAATGAGGAAGCGACCGCAGTAGCCGATGCCGGAATGGGCGTCGGAGTAGAGGACGCGGACGTCGCAATGGGGGACGGCGTCGGCGTGACGGGGTTCGCCGGCTCGGTGGTGACCCGGCGTGCAACGATGACCAGCGCGACGACGAGCGCTGTCACGATGATGACGGCGATCCAGCCGCCGTGGCGTTTCGGCGGCCGGTACTGGCTGATGTCAGGCGGTTGGTTCATGGTGGCTCTACTGTACGTTGTTGCGCACGGCTGATGTTGTCCACAGCGTGGCGTCAAGACAAGGTGGCGCAGATGGGAGTTGTCCACAGATTCGAAATTGCTTGGCGAATGTGGCGGGGTCGAGACGACAACTGGAGGTATGACAGCACTACATTCCTCCACCACTGATAACCGTGATCCGCTGACCGTCAGAACCGTCGAAGAAGCGGTGACCTTGGCGCCGTACCTCTTAGGATTTCAGTCTACTGAGAGCCTGCTCATGATTGCCGCCGACGACGGTGCCGCGTGTCAGGGTTTCGTTGCCCGAGCTGATCTTGGTGGCCTCGAATCCGCCCCGGCTATGAATGCCTTCGCTGGGCGGGTCGGTCCCTTGGCAGGGCAGGGTCGAACGGTCGTCTTAGCGTTCAGCAAAGATCAAGATCGCGGTATGGCGACTCTGGCATCGGCCGTCGAGGCGATGAAGGGCATGAATATTGGTGACGTCGCGTGGACTGACGGTGAGTATTGGCGCAGTATCTTCTGCGATGAACAGGGTTGTGGCGAAAACCACCGCTTTGTTCCGGATCCGACCATTGCAGCCGAAGCGGTCTATCGCGGGCTAACCGTCCTGCCCAGTCGCACCAGCCTCGTCGATAAACTCTCGGGCCCTGGGCGCACCTGTGATCCAGATACCCGCAGACTCCTGGCCAATTCCCGGCGGCGGCTTTCCCGCAAAGATGACAACACCGTGGAGGTCAGGTGTCAAGCCCTCTTTGAGTCTGGCGATGAGATCAACGATGCGGTTGTGACGGAGCTAGCGGTTGCCGTCCAGCGTTCCGACATAGCGCGCAGACTGTGGATGTCAATGGAACGGGCCGACGCGTCACGGTGGCTCAGAATATGGAGTCGAGCAGTCGAGATCATTCCTGATCGGATGGCGCCAGCACCGCTGTCTCTGTGCGGACTGGCAGGATGGTTGAGCGGTGAAGGAGCAGTGGCGGCGGTGTGCGCTCGGCGATGCGAATTTATGGTGGGAACAGCCGACCTGCCAGCTGCGCTGGCAGTCATCGTTGAAGCTTTTGTACCGCCCAAGCTGTGGGACGTGATGGACCATGACCCGACAGTGATTGCCCACCCATTTTTAGAAGAGCAGGTAGACGAGGAGATCAACTTATCGGCGTAGCGACGGAAGTTATACCCGCGTACCGACGAAGTGACCGATGAGATAGGTGATCGCCATGGAACACATACCGACGATGATATTGCGGGCGACTGGACGGGTCTTTCCGCTGCCATTGGCAAGAGCCGAGCCCAAACCGGTGAGGAACAGGCCGACGATCGTTGCGGCGATGGTGATGTAGACCCGGGTCGCCGTCGGGGAACATACCATGGCCAGCAGTGGCACTAGGGCGCCGACGGTGAACGCCGTCATCGAGGCGAAGGCGGCATGCCACGGGTTGGTGTATTCGTCGGGGTCAAGGCCTAGCTCGGCCTCGGCGTGGGCGCGCAGCGGGTCGTGGGCGGTGAGCTCCAGAGCCACCTGACGAGCAGTGCCCCGGGACAGCCCCTTTTCCGTGTAGATCCCCGTGAGCTCCTCAAGCTCCTCGTCGGGGAAGTCGCGTAGCTCAGCGGCTTCCTTAGCCATGACGGTCTTTTCAATGTCGCGCTGGGAGCTCACGGAGACGTACTCGCCGCCAGCCATCGACAAAGCGCCGGCGGTCAGACCAGCCAGACCAGCAATGAGGAGGGAGGAACGGTCGACGGTGGCGCCAGCGACGCCCATCACGATGCCGGCCGTCGAAATGATGCCGTCGTTGGCGCCCAGCACTGCGGCACGTAGCCAATTGAGTTTCGAATTGAGGCTACCCGTGCCCTTGTCAGGTTCGTGAGGCTGACGGCTGGACGTCGAAGAGCGAGTTGATTCGATCGAACAAGCGTCGTGGGCGAGGGCCAAGGCGGACATGTTCGGGATAGAGGACATCTCCGTCTCCTCCTTAGGCGTGTTCACGCCGTGCGCCGTGATGCTCACTCCGTTACTGTGCCCTTGTCCGAGACCGCTTACAAGGAAGGACAGGGAACCCTGACGCTTGGTGTGGGGAGGTTTCGCTAGACTCAAGCCCATATGTGTCGCGGGTCCGGTTAGACCCGTAGTGGATCCGAGAGGTGTGACGTGAGCGACCAGGTGCGCGAGACAACGGGCTACGACGCAGTCGCAGCCCAGGAGAAGTGGTCCAAGTATTGGGAGGAGCACCGCACCTTCGCCCCCCTTGATGACGGCTCCAGGGAGCGTCGCTACGTGCTTGACATGTTCGCCTACCCCTCCGGTGACCTTCACATGGGGCATGCTGAGGCGTTCGCCATTGGCGATGTGCTGGCCCGTTACTGGCGTCTGCGTGGATTCGACGTGTTGCACCCGGTGGGCTGGGACTCCTTCGGTCTGCCGGCTGAGAACGCCGCGATCAAGCACGGGACCCATCCCGCGGAATGGACCTACCGCAATATCGACACTCAGGCGGCCTCTTTTAAACGGTACGCGGTTTCCTTCGACTGGTCGATGAGGCTGCATACCTCAGACGAGGAGTACTACCGCTGGACCCAGTGGCTGTTTAACCGTTTCTTCGAAAAGGGATTGGCCTACCGTAAGGACTCCTGGGCTAACTGGTGCCCCAACGACCAGACGGTGCTCGCCAACGAGCAGGTCAAGGATGGGTGTTGCGAGCGTTGTGGTGCTGTCGTCACTAAGCGTCAGCTCAACCAGTGGTATTTCCGCATCACTGACTACGCTCAGCGCCTGCTCGACGACATGGACCAGATCGAGGGGAAATGGCCTGAGCGTGTGCTGTCGATGCAGCGCAACTGGATCGGTCGTTCCGAAGGTGCCTACGTTGATTTCACGATTGACGGTCGCAAGGAGCCAGTGAGGGTTTTCACCACCCGTCCGGACACCCTGTACGGAGCTACCTTCATGGTGGTGGCTCCTGACTCGGCCCTGGCCCAGGAGATCGTTTCCGATGAGGCCCGGCCAGCCTTTGAAACCTACCTCGATGAGGTCAAGAAGAAGTCCGAAATTGAGCGGCAAGCCACCGATCACGAGAAGACTGGAGTGCCTCTCGGGGTCGAGGCGACTAACCCTGTCAATGGTGCCAAGGTTCCGGTGTGGGCTGGTGACTATGTGCTGGCAGACTACGGGACGGGTGCCGTCATGGCTGTGCCCGCCCATGACCAGCGCGACCTCGACTTCGCCCGCACATATGGCATTGACGTCATCCCGGTCATCGACACTGGCGAGGCTGATCCTCGCGAGTCTGGGGTCGCTACGACGGGTGATGGCGCTTACCAAAACTCCGGATTCCTCAATGGCATTGCCACTAAAGCCGAGGCCATCGCGAAAATGTGCGATTTCCTTGGTGAAAAGGGGATCGGTGAGCCGACAATCACCTATCGGCTACGCGACTGGCTGCTAAGCCGTCAGCGTTTCTGGGGATGCCCCATCCCGATCATCCATTGTGAGTCCTGCGGCGACGTCCCGGTCCCTGATGAACAGCTGCCAGTCAAGCTGCCCGATCTCCGCGGCGCCGAGCTTGCCCCTAAGGGAACGTCACCGCTGGCCGGCGAAGAGGCCAGCGAATGGCGTTCGGTGACTTGCCCGTCGTGTGGGGGAGCTGCCCAGCGTGACACCGACACCATGGACACCTTCGTGGACTCGTCGTGGTATTTCATGCGCTATTGCTGTCCGCACTATGACAAGGGCCCGTTTGACGTGGAGGCAGTTCGTCGTTGGATGCCGGTAGCCCAGTACATCGGTGGCGTCGAGCATGCCACTATGCACTTGCTGTACTCCCGGTTCTTCACCAAGGTGCTGCATGACCTCGGCATGGTCGACTTCACCGAACCGTTCCAGCGGCTCATGAACCAGGGTCAGGTCATCAATGAAGGCCGGGCAATGTCGAAGTCGCTGGGCAATGGCGTGGACCTCGGCAAGCAGATCGACGAGTTCGGCGTCGACGCAGTACGTACCACCGTTATCTTCGCCGGTCCACCAGATGAGGACATTGATTGGGCCGACGTCTCACCGGCCTCGACTCTAAAGTTTTTGCAGCGTGCCTGGCGCGTGGCCTCTGAGGTCACGAGCGATCCTGACGCTGACCTGACACAAGGCGACTCCACCCTGCGTCGGGTTACCCATCGCAGCATCGCCGACATCACCGAGTTGCTGGAGGGCGGGCGTTACAACGTCGTTGTGGCGCGGATCATGGAACTGGTCAATGCCACCCGTAAGGCCATTGACTCGGGGTGCGGCCCGGCTGATCCTGCAGTGCGCGAGGCTGTCACTTTTACTGCCCAGGCGCTATCTTTAGTGGCCCCGTACTTGGCTGAGGAGATGTGGGAGATGCTCGGCTTGGTGCCCTCCGTTGCCAACTCTCATTGGCCCACTGCTGACGAGAAGCTGCTGGTAGCCGACAAGGTGACCATGGTCGTCCAGGTGACGGGCAAGGTACGCGCTAAGCTCACAGTGAGCCCCGATATCACCGAGGCCGAGGCCCGCGAGGTGGCTTTAGCCGACGTTAATGTGCAGCGGTTTACTGAAGGCAAGGAGATCGTCAAGATCATTGCCAAGCTGCCAAAGATGATATCGATCGTCGCGAAATAACGACGTAACCCGTTTCTGGCACGAGGCGGCGGGCCTGTGGATAGCAGGCTGGCCGTCGCATCGTGTTATCCACAGGTTTGAAATTGCCTGGCGAAATTCGGTTGTCCCGACGACAACTGAGGGTATGAATGACGACTACCGAGACCGTCTTGAAGACCTCATCGCGCGGCTGCCTGCCCGAAACCTGGGGCCCCGACGCTCGGCGACCCCAGCGGAGGAGGAACCGGCCCAGGAGGAGACTCCAACTCCTCGACGAACAGTGAGCCGAGTCCATGCCTCAGCAGTGGGGGTATTGCTCGTTGTGGTGTTGTCCGTCATCGCTGTCTGGCTGATGCGCTCGAAACCTACCGAAGTGCCAGCGGGCGCTGTCATGGTGTCGACGGTGCCCGAGGGCACGACTATGCCCGGCAGGGAGACAACCGAGTCAGAAGCGTCGTCTGAAAGCACCACGCCCGCCGCGCTCCCGGTCGCAACGACGACGCCCGCAGTGGGCGCACCCATCCAGGTTCACGTGGCCGGACGAGTGAAGCATCCCGGTGTGTACACGGTTAATCCCAACGCCCGTGTCGCTGATGCCATTGAAGCTGCGGGCGGGATGACGGCGGGCGCCCACCCCGGTCGTCTCAATCTTGCTGCCCCGGTCTGTGACGGGTGCCAGGTATGGATCCCCGTAGGTGGAGACGGAGCGGTGACACCACCCGACCAAAGCGCTGGCGGTTCGTCGGGGGCTGTTGGAGGGTCGGGACGTAGTTCTGAAGTAGCAGCGGCTTCGGGTAGCGATAAAGCTCCAGTTAATCTCAACACTGCAAATCAAAGCGAACTTGAGACGATTGACGGGGTCGGTCCAGTAATGGCGGGCAAGATCATGGCTTGGCGTCAGGAACACGGACAGTTCGCGTCGGTCGACCAATTACGGGAGATTTCTGGGATCGGGGCAAAGACGTTCGAGAAGATCAAGCCGCATGTCACCGTCTAAATCTCACCGTAATGACTATCAACGCCAGGTTGTTTCGACCCCCGATGTGCGCATGGTCCCGGTGGCCATCACGGCATGCGGGATGGCTGCTGTCGGTATCGGCGGTCATCGCTGGATGATTCTTAGTGCCGGAATTGGATGCCTTGCCGCAGGCATGATCGCGGTAAAGCGTAAGGCGTGGTTGGTTGTGGTATCCGCCGCGGTAGGGTTGACCGTCCTCCTGAGCGCCGGAATGCGCGACCTCGTTGTCCACCACACCGGTGTTGCTGAGCTTGCCCAGGAAGGAGCCGCAGTGACGGTGACAGGTCGCGTCGCCGCCGACCCACGGATCTTCGAGGTAAGTGGTTCGGGTGGGAGCACCGTCATGATCACTCTGGTAGCCCACCGCATCGTCGCAGAAGCCCAGGCTATTGATCAATCGGTAAGGGTAGTCGTCATGGCGTCGGGATCCACATCGGGCCCAGCGACGACGGTGGTCGTCGGGCAACAGGTTCAGGTGCGGGGACTGCTGACTCCGCCACGGGAAGGCCGGGCTGAAGCAGCGGTACTGAAGCTACGGGCTCCGCCGAGGGTCGTCGCACCTCCCGGGCCTCTTGACCGTGGGGTCAATCGTTTTCGCTCCGGTCTGGTCAGTGCTGTCGCCGGATGTCCAGAGGGTCAACGGGCTATCGTTCCATCGCTTGTTGTGGGGGACACCGCTGCGGTCTCGAAAGAGATGTCCGAGGATTTCCGAGTGACGGCGTTAACCCATCTTATGGCCGTGTCTGGAGCCAATCTTGCCTCCACGACGGCCCTGTTGTGGTGGATAGGTGCGTGGTGCGGCCTGAAGCGGCGAGGGCTAAGGGCGACGTCGGTAGCTGGCGTCGTCGTGTTTGTGGTGGTGTGTCGGGCCGAAGCCTCGGTGGTGAGGGCGGCCGCGATGGGAGTGGTCGCCATGGCTGCGACGGGGGTCGCATTCGACCGACGCGGTGGAATCCGAACCTTAGCTGTCGCGGTGACTGGGCTGATGCTTATCGATCCATGGTTAGTGAGATCGGTGGGTTTCTGGCTGTCAGTCTGCGCCACGGCTGGCATCTTGTGGTGGGCTCAACCGTGGTCGGTCGCGATGGAATGGGCACCAGCCTGGCTAGCGGTAGGTGTCACAGTGCCATGGGCAGCCCAGGTGACGACTCAGCCCGTCATCACCTGGATGGCTGGCACCGTATCGACTACCGGCCTCGTCGCCAACCTCGCGGCCGTCCCCTTTGTACCACCAGCCTCGGCACTAGGGATGGTGACCGGGCTTCTCGCCTTCATCTGGCCGCCTCTGGGGACGCCGTTCGGGCGGCTTGCCGGGTGGTGCGTCCAACCGATTATCTGGATAGCTCACTTTGGTGCCAAGGCGCCATCTGGTCTGATCAGGTGGCCAGCAGGCGGATGGGCTCTTGGGGTGCTGGCCGGGCTATGTATGGGATTGGCCTTGATTACTCCAACGGTCTTGGCGAGGCCTTGGTTGACTGCGCTTGCAGGACTAGCAGTCATAGCAGCGATAGTCGTGCGTCCTCCCCTCCCAGGCTGGCCGGGACAGTGGCAGGTGGCGATCTGTGACGTCGGTCAGGGCAGCGCGGCTCTGGTGCGTGCTGGCCCACATGAGGCTGTCGTCGTCGATACTGGGCCAGATTCGCACAGACTGAGTCGTTGTCTGGATGACCTCGACGTTGCCCAAGTGCCGATGGTCATCCTCAGCCACTTCCACGCCGATCATGTCGACGGCCTCAACGCCGTTCATGACCATGGCCTGACGAGGGCCATCGTCGTGTCCCAACTGTCCTCTCCTCCTTGGTCAGCGAAGCGGGTGGCGCAAACGGCTGCGCAGCTGGGCGCCAGGGTTGTTGTGGCTAACCCGGGCCGTGTGATGACGGCCGGAACGGCAAAACTTGAACTGTGGGGAGGAACCCGGCTTTCCGATACCGGTAAAGATGAATCAGGGGAGGAGCCTGCTGTCGAGAACAACTCGTCGGTTGTGATCAAAGCGACGGTTGACGAGTTGAGAGTTGTGCTTCCCGGAGACGCCGAACCTGAAGAACAGCACCATATTCTGACCGGAGGCACGGACCTGTCGAGTGATGTCCTTGTGCTGCCTCATCACGGATCGGCCCGTCAAGATGAGGGCTTCTGGGCGGCGACCGGGGCAAGTGTGGCGGTGGCATCTGCTGGCCAGGGAAATCCCTTCGGACATCCCTCGTACAAGGCATTATCTCTGGTTAAGCAGATGGGGATGCAGCTGCATCGCACTGATCTTGAGGGGACGGTGCTATTGGCCCGCAATGGTGGGTCCGTATTGGTCCAAACACGGTCGTGACGTTCTGCGTCGTCGGGAACGTCGTCGATAGCTGTCGGCTGGCCGCGCTAACCTGATCGGTCGGTTCACAGTGAGCTGTTGCGGGAAGGAGAACAGGTGGCGTCACGGTTCACGGCTCAAGGGCCTCGTATGCCGATGCGTTTGCGCACTTGGCAGCGAGAAGCGCTGGATTCATACCTGGCTACTAGCCCTCGTGACTGGCTGGTTTGTGCTACCCCGGGAGCCGGTAAGACGACGTTCACTTTGGCCGTTGCTGCACATCTGTGGCAGGACCACGTCATCAACCGCGTTATCGTGGTGTGCCCGACCGATCACCTGCGCTCTCAGTGGATTGCTGCGGCCCGTGGACTTGGGCTGGACTTGCGCGACACAACCAATGCTGAGGCGCTCCCACCCGATTGCCACGGATGCGTTGTCACCTATGCCCAAGTCGCCCAGAAACCGGCCCTACACGCAGCCCGCGCCACCAATATGCGCACCCTGGTCATCTTCGACGAGATACACCACGCCGGCGATGTCATGAGCTGGGGATCCGGCGTCATTGAGGCCTTTTCAGGGGCCGTGCGGCGACTTGGTGTGACAGGAACTCCCTTCCGGTCTGACGAGGCCAGGATCGCTCACGTTCGATATGAGGAAGTCAGTGACGGAGCCTTCGAGTCGGTAGCCGACTACACCTATGGATACGGCGATGCCCTGCGTGACGGCGTGGTGCGTCCCGTTACCTTCGCTACGTACACCGGGCGCTCCACCTGGACTGACGCTGTGGGTGAGACCCACACGGCCATCCTCGGTGATTCCGAACTCACCAAGGCTCATGAGGAGATGGCCTGGCGCACCGCCTTGGACTCTGACGGCGAGTGGATTGCCCATGTCATGGCGGCAGCGTGGGCACGAGTGAGCCAGCTACGCGAATCGGGCACGATCCCGCATGCCAAGGTGCTTATCCCAGCCTCTAATCAGAAGGTTGCTAAGGAATATGCCGAAGTCTGGCGAGACGTTACCGGCAATGAACCGTCCGTGATCCTCTCGGAGGACGCGGCCTCGGCTAAGAAACTTGCCGCCTACCGCGATGATCCAGACAAGATTTGCGCGGTGTGTGTGCGTCTTATCACTGAGGGTGTTGACGTCCCGGATGCAGCCGTTCTCATCTACTCGACGACGGCGTCCACCCCCCTGTTCTTCGCCCAGATGGTGGGACGTGTGGTTCGAGCTCGAAACCGTCGCGAACGGGCCACGGTCTTTCTGCCTGCGGTCGGGCGGCTTCTTGATCTCGCATCCCAGATGGAGGAGGTGCGCGATCACGTTATCGGTCCGCCCGCCGAGCCCGACCTCATTGAGGAGTTCGATACTCGTGAGCGCTCTGAGCCGGACCCTGACGCCGGTACCTGGCAGGCCGTCGCTTCCGACGCTATCCTCGGCGAGGTCATCGACACCTATGTTCCTTCGGACGGTGGTCTCTTCGCCCTCGACGGTCTGATCAGCCCTGAGCAGGAGCGGGCTTTGCTAGCCCGCGACGAGAAGATTCGCGCCGAACAGGCCCGTCGCATCGCCTCGGCCCGCCGCGCGTCCAAAGCCTCGAGGGAGGCCGAGGAGAGGCAGGCACGCCGAGAGGAGGCGGTTGCTTTACAGCGTCGCGGCGGGTCTACTATTGACACCATCAGCGACCCGCGTGAGATGCGACGCGAAATACATCGTGCCTTGCTCAATTACTCCCGCCACCATGACCTAACTCCGCAAGCCGGTTGGGGTCAGTTATACCGAGAAGTTCCTGGGCCGAAAAATGAATCGGCCTCGATGGACTTGCTGCGTACTCGGTTGGAGTGGCTGCATTCTCACTAAACCAATCAGACCGACTCTGGGAACATACGATATTTTAATTCAGAGCATTCTAGCCTTGTTATGTGCCATGTTGCCTACGCTCGCCTTGACTGCTGATGTTAGTGAGAGATGTATCATGTATTGGTTGCTTATGGTGCGATTGCAGTGATGCCTTTCGGGTAACAGAAAATCCTTTGATCTCTGCCCCCCTTGTGGCAGCGTGGCTTTTACTAGGCCGGGGTGTTGCGCGAAGCTCGTTTTGAAGCCTCAGGATCTATGGTGAATTTCACAACAGCGCGATGTAGCGATACTGGAAGTCTAGCCGTAGCGGATGCAGAGGTTTACTGTCGATCCCTCCGAGGCAAGACCAGAGATATGTGGGTAGACCTACGGTGAAAAGTGAGTATGGTCCATGCAGACTTCACTCGCTCACTGGCGCGGCTACCGATCCTGCGGCATCCTTGGACAGGTGAACTCGGTCTATGGCACGGCTTTGTTGGTCCAGGGTGCAGAGGCCCTATTGTCGGACAGGGCCGTTGACGCCCGGATCAAGGCCGCCCGCCGGGAGTTTCCAGATGCCGAACTCGTCGAGTTGGAAGGTCGGGAAGTCGACGCTGGGCGATTCGTTGAGGCCACCGGAGGGTCACTGTTTAGTCAAGCGACGATCGTCGTCGTCAATGCTGTGTCTGATCTCGACAAGGATCTGTTTGACCTTGTTGCCACCACTGCAGCAAATCCTCCTGACACCCTGTGTCTCATCTTGGTCCATCCAGGCGGGGTCAAAGGTAAAAGGTTGCTGACCAAACTCACGAAAGCCAAGGTGGAGACCGCCAAAGCCGATGTCCCTAAACCATGGGCGATCCCGGACTTCATCGCAAAGGAGGCACGTCGAGGCCACCTCGACATGGACCGCGACGCCGTCAATGCTCTGCACCAGGCTCTCGGAAACGATTTGCGCACTCTGGCAGCAGCTGTCGGTCAGCTCGCGAGCGATTCCCCGAATGGGCGAGTTGGAGCTGAGGAGGTCACGACCTACTTCGGTGGAAGGGCGGAGATCTCGTCTTTTAATGTTTCCGACGCCAGCCTAGAAGGACGGCTCCCTGATGCGTTGGAGACCTTACGCTGGGCCTTGTCGATCGGGGTGCAACCGGCTGCGGTGACGGCTGCGATGGCACGCGGACTGCGGTCGGTGGGTCTCTACCTGGATCTGCGAAGCCAACGGATGGGAGATAAGCAACTCGCTCAAACTATTGGCGTATCGCCATGGAAACTCAAGTCCCTCAACAAGCAGGCTCGGTCGTGGAGCAAAGCTGGCGTGGCAAGAGCTATCCGGCTCGTCAATACGTGCGATGCTGCCGTCAAAGGGGCTGCTGTTGACCCCGATTATGCCTTGGAATCGATGCTTATCGCTATCGAGAAGGCTCGCCAAGCCTGATCGGGGCTGCCTATCGGTTGGGCAGGCTTAGCGCTTGTCCCATTGAAACACACATCAAGCGCCCCGACCACCCAGTGGGTCGAGGCGCTGTGTGTTCTCCTGGAACTCACCAGGAGAGGAAGACTCAGGCGGCCAGCGAGTTGAGCTTTTTGGAAATGGCCGACTTGCGGTTGGCGGCCTGGTTCTTGTGAATAACGCCCTTCGATGCGGCCTTATCGAGCTGACGGTTAGCGACCCTGGCGGCCTTAGTAGCGGCCTCGACGTCGCCGGCCTCAGCCCCGCGACGGAAGTTGCGCACGTAGGTGCGCAGGGCGGACTTGACAGCCTTGTTGCGCTGGCGCGACTTCTCATTGGTCTTCACGCGCTTGATCTGCGACTTAATGTTCGGCACTGGGCAGCCTCTAATTCCTTGGTCGATGTACGTGGAATGCGCCAGAAAGGCGCGACAAAACATGCTACCAAATCAATGCGGCCGGGCCCAAATCTGCGAGCCTCTGTGGGTTGTGCATGGTCAGGCCTGAGAGCGGTCGCTTAGCCAAAGGCACTCATAGGGAGCGAGACGCAGGTTCATGGGAGTCAGGTCGTAATCGAACCCGCTTAGCAACTCGGTGACGACGTCGTCGAGCTCAGAGCGCAGGGTTTCCATGGGGAACCACACCTCGTGCTCGCTGACGTTGTATAGCTCAATCATGCGGCCTTCCGGATGCGGACGTCCCCACATAATGACCTTACGGTGAGGCGAAGGCAGGACTACCGTGTCGACGGAGGCATGGAACTCGGGGCTGCGGCGTCGGGCATTGATGGCCCGGCGCACCCCGTTCCATATTCGACCAGGAACGCTGTGCGGTTCGTCGTGGGCTTGCTCGACCATCGACCAGTTCATCATAGGTCGATGGACCCAGCGGTTGTCGTCGGCATGATCGGGATCACGTTGCCAGTCGTCGTTGAGCGTCCCGACCTCGTCTCCCATCCAGATTAGTGGTACTCCGCCGTACCCGAGGATCGCGGTGTGCAGCATGACGATCCGGGCGATGGCAGCGTCAACACCAGCTGGGTCGTCGGACTCCAGGGCAGATTCCAGCCCCGCCAGGCTTGCTAAGGAGCCACTAATTCGACGGTCACCGGTAACCGGGTTGTCTTGGAAGACCAGACCACGGGCGAAGGATCCAGGGAATTTCCCGGAATAGAAGTCGGAGAGGAACCGCCGGTGGGCGACGGGGTCAAGGCCAGTTTCACGGGCGTCGGTATCATCGCCGGTCCACCCAATGTCGTCGTGGCATCGAGCGTAGGTGGCCCAGGTTGTCGTCGAGGGTTTGTCGGGCGTCCGACTCAACGCTGTTTCCATGAGGCTGACGTCGCGAGTAGCCAGGGCGCTCCACAGCTGCACCATGAGGCTGTTGTGATAGATCATGTCGCAGACTTTTCCCCAGTGGCGCCCGCGTCCGAAATATCCCGTGAGATCGTCGGGGCCGACGATGGCATCGGCCATGAAAGCGACGGCGGGCGCGACGATCCGTATTGCCTGACGCAATGACTGAGTGATGTCGTGAACTTCCGGAAGGTTCTGACAGTTGGTGCCGAGTTTCTTCCAGATGAAGGCGATGGCGTCGAGGCGGAACACCTCGACCCCGCGATTGGCCAGCACACACATCAGGTCGAGGAATTCGCAGAAAACGTCAGGGTTAGCCCAGTTGAGATCCCACTGGAATTCGTTGAAGGTCGCCCATACCCACCCCTGGCAGTCGTCGTCCCAGGTGAAATTGCCATGCGCGAAGTCCGGAAAAACGTCCGGAAGGTTCTTCTCCCAGGCGTCAACCTCGTCTTGAGTCGACAGAATATGGAAATAGTCGCGGTACTTCTGCTGACCAGCCCGAGCTCGTCGAGCCCATTCATGCTCGGCCGCTACGTGGTTAACGATGAGGTCCATGACAAGGGATATGCCGTGGGCACGCAGGGTAGCCGTGAGGTCAGCTAGGTCATCCATGGTGCCCAGATCCGTGCGGATAGTGCGATGGTCCGCAACGGCGTAGCCACCATCGTCAGTACCTTGGCGAGGTTGCAGCAGGGGCATGAGATGCAGATAGCGCACACCCATGTCGCAGAGGTGGTCGAGGTGGTCGCTTATACCTTTGAGGGTGCCGGAGAAATGGTCGGTATAGGTTGCATAACCGATCATCGTCGGTTGTTGAAGCCAGTCGGGCTCCAGGAGGCGGGCTTCGTCGAGGCGCTTGAGATCATCAGGACGTTCGGCACACCGTTGTAGCAGGATGGCGCGGATTCTCTGCAGGGTTTCATCGGCGCGGTCACCGTAAACCCTGCTCAGCCCGATCCATAGATCAGGTAGGTAGTGCTCCCAGCGGAGGTCGAAAGACTGCTGAGTGGAAGGATCAAGGCTCACATGTCCGAGGCTGTCGTCAGCGACCATAGTTTGAGCCTAGCCGGGTTGCGTGCGACGGTGTGATCGTAACTGAAAGCACAGTGTCACTGGCGCGTGAGAGACTACATGTTGAGCCGGGCATCCCCGGCGCCATCATCGATATATGAGGGAGCAGATGTCCGCGCCTCAGCCTGGCAGTACAGATCCGGCCGTCATCCGGAACTTCTGTATCATTGCACACATTGACCATGGCAAGTCGACCCTAGCCGATCGGATGTTGCAAATCACTGGGGTCCTTGACGAGCGCAGTGCTCGCGCCCAGTACTTAGACCGCATGGATATTGAGCGGGAACGCGGAATCACCATCAAGTCCCAGGCAGTGCGGATGCCGTGGGAGGTTGACGGCGTCACTCACCTTCTCAACATGATCGACACTCCTGGGCACGTCGACTTCTCCTACGAGGTATCCAGATCTCTGCAGGCCTGTGAAGGAGCGATTTTGCTCGTCGACGCGGCCCAGGGCATCGAAGCCCAGACGTTAGCCAACCTGTATCTGGCTTTGGAAGCTAATCTGGAGATCATTCCAGTGCTCAACAAGATCGACTTGCCTGGTGCTGAGCCGGATCGTCATGCCGCCGAGATCGCCGGGATCATTGGTTGCGACGAGCCTGAGGTGCTGCGAGTTTCGGCAAAGACTGGTGAGGGCGTCAGCGATCTGCTCGATACCATCGTCGCTAAGGTGCCAGCTCCCGAGGGAGTGGCCGACGCGCCTGCTCGGGCCCTCATTTTTGATTCGGTCTATGACACGTATCGCGGTGTCGTCACGTATGTCCGCGTCGTTGACGGTGCTCTGCGCCACCGTGAGAAAATCCTTATGATGAGTACCGGCGCAGCACACGAGGTGCTTGAGATTGGCGTCATATCCCCAGAAATGGTGCCGGCTCAGGGGCTGTCGGTGGGGGAGGTCGGGTACCTCATCACCGGCGTCAAGGATGTCCGTCAATCCCGAGTCGGCGACACTGTCACCAATGCTTCCAAGCCCTCTGAGAAAGATCTTGGCGGCTATCAGCACCCCAAACCAATGGTGTATTCGGGACTCTTCCCGATTGATGCCAAGGATTTCCCTGACTTGCGTGATGCTCTCGACAAGTTGCAGCTCAACGACGCTGCCCTGGTCTACGAGCCTGAAACCTCGACGGCCCTGGGCTTTGGCTTTCGGGTCGGGTTCCTCGGGCTGCTGCACATGGAGATCGTGCGCGAACGTCTAGAGCGCGAGTTCGACCTTGACCTCATTTCCACAGCTCCCTCGGTGGTTCACCACGTCCTCATGGAAGACGGATCGACTGTCACCGTGACAAACCCGTCGGAGTACCCAACTAGCGGGCGGATCGCCGAGGTGCGTGAACCCATCGTTGACGCCACCATTCTCAGTCCTGCCGAGTACATCGGCACCATCCTTGAGTTGTGTCAGCAACGTCGTGGTGTTCAGCAAGGCCTGGATTATTTGTCGTCTGATCGAGTGGAAATCCGGTATCGTCTGCCGCTCTCGGAGATCGTTTTCGACTTCTTTGACCAGCTCAAGTCGCGTACTAAAGGGTATGCTTCGCTGGATTATCACGAAGCCGGTGAGCAGGCTGCCGACCTCGTTAAGGTCGACATTTTGCTCAACGGAGATCCGGTGGACGCTTTAAGCTCGATCGTCCATCGCGACAAGTCTTATTCCTACGGCGTCGCGATGGCCGCCAAGCTCAAGGAACTCATCCCGCGCCAGCAGTTCGAGGTGCCGATCCAGGCGGCCATTGGCGCGCGGGTTATCGCTCGTGAGACCATTCGCGCCGTTCGTAAGGACGTGCTGGCCAAATGCTATGGCGGTGACATTTCCCGTAAGCGCAAGTTGCTTGAGAAGCAGAAGGCTGGTAAAAAGCGCATGAAGGTCGTCGGTTCGGTGGAAGTGCCTCAAGAGGCCTTTGTAGCCGCCCTGCGTACCGGAGAGTCCACGGAGAAAAAGTGAAGGGTCTGAGGGCCTACCGATTAAACGTTCCGCCCATGCTGGCCGATCGTGGTATTGATCGGATGCTCGCATTCGCCGTGCCTCTGACAGTGAGGTTCCGTGGCATTGAGGTACGGGAGGGAACTCTGCTCCACGGTCCAGAAGGCTGGGGGGAGTGGTCGCCGTTTTGGGACTACGACCCGGTTGAGTCAGCGTCGTGGTTGCGCGCGGGAATCGAGGGTGCTACCCGGCGCCTACCCGTGGCGCGACGAGATCGGGTGCCGATCAATGTCACGATTCCCGTCGTCGACGCGGATCGTGCCCGGAGGATGGCTGCCGAGTCGGCCTGCCTGACGGCCAAGGTTAAGGTTGCTGACCCCCGTAGCGATCTGTGCGAGGATTGCCGACGGGTCGCCGCAGTGCGCGAAGCCATGCCAGATGGACACATTCGGGTGGACGCCAACACTGCCTGGGATGTTGATGCAGCGGTCCGTGCGATTACCGAGCTTGACGCCGCAGCCGAGGGGCTGGAATATGTCGAGCAGCCCTGCGCAAGCGTGGCGGAGCTGGCCCAGGTCAGACGCAAGGTCAACGTGCCGGTGGCAGCTGACGAGTCAGTACGTAGAGCTGAAGATCCACTCGCGGTGGCACGCGCCGGTGCTGCCGATCTCCTCATCGTTAAGGCGCAACCGTTGGGTGGAGTTGCCCGAGCCCTTGAGGTCATCGATGCTACCGGGTTACCGGCCGTCGTCTCCTCGGCCCTGGACACCAGTATCGGGATCGGCTTGGCTACTTATCTAGCGGCGGCCTTGCCCAGCCTTGACCACGCTTGCGGGCTGGGGACGATTCGTCTTTTCCAGGGTGATGTCAGCGCCTCACCACTCCTTCCGGTTGACGGTTACCTGAGACCGCGGCGCGGGGAGGTTGACGTCGAGGTTGAGGAGCCGGATACGGATCTGTGTCCGAGGTGGTCTCAGCGTCTGGCTCTCACTGTGGCCGCCCTTGTTGAGTGAGAACGGAGTTGAGTTGAACCCCTCTACAGCAGTCGCCCGACGTCTGGTGAGTGCTCTTGTTGAGGCCGGGGTCGAACACGTCGTGTATTGCCCCGGATCCCGGGATGCCCCTATTGGGTATGCGTTGGCTGATGCTGAAGCTGCTGGATGGCTGCGGGTCTACGTGCGTCTGGACGAGAGGTCAGCCGGTTTCGTCGCCCTAGGGCTGGGCCGCGCTGGCTGCCCGGCTGCGGTAGTCACGACCTCGGGCACCGCGGTGGCCAACATGCACCCGGCCGTCCTTGAGGCCGACGCTGCCGGGGTGTCGCTCATCGTCCTTTCGGCCGACCGTCCCGCCGAGATGTGGCACACGGGGGCTAACCAGACGACTGTCCAAACCGGGATCTTCGGGTCCGCGCCACGTCTCAGCACTGACGTATCGGCCGGATTCCCCGCCGACGAACGCCTCGACGCACTCGTTCTGCGGGCTGTAACAGCCGCGACTGGGGCGCTGAGCGCCGATCCGGGCCCAGTGCACCTCAACGTGAGTTTTCGCGACCCGCTCGTGCCCGACGGGCCGTGGCAGCCGCAGACGTTGGTGCCCCGTCAGGTGAGCTCCTTCCCTACTGTACCGACGCCGCTGGTAATGCCTGCCCGGACGGTCGTCGTGGCCGGGGACGGCGCCAGATCGCTCGCCCGCGAGTTGGCACAGCAGGGCGGATGGCCTCTGCTGGCCGAACCCACCTCGGGCTCCCGGGCCGGGGACAACGCTCTCACCGATTACCAGACGGTCCTGCGTAGCGAGCTGGTCGACGACGTCGAGGCTGTCCTCGTCCTGGGCCACCCCACTTTGTCGCGTCCGGTGTCGCGGCTGTTAGCGCGTCCCGACGTCACCGTCGTAACTGATCACAGTCGGTGGACTGACGTCGCCGGGGTAGCCCGGGTCGTCACCGGACCGGTGGAACTGGCCGAGATCGATACCGACCCGGCCTGGCTCGGCCGCTGGAAGGACGCAGACCGGCCCGTCGTACCGACCGCCAAGCAGCGCCTGTGCCGCGACATCTGGTGGGCCTGTATGACCCCGAACGCCCCCGTGCTTGTCATTGGCGCCTCCGAAGTCATCCGCTGTTTCGATCGATTTGCTGTGCCCGGCGACATCGCCCCGACGGCGCTGGCCAACCGGGGGCTGGCAGGCATCGACGGCACTATCGCTACGGCGATCGGTGTGGGGTTGGGCACCCGCCGGCCGGTGCGTGTTGTCGTCGGCGATCTCACCTTCGCCCACGACGCCATGTCCCTGCTGTTGGGAGAGACCGAACCTGAACCTGACGTGCAGGTTGTCGTCCTGGACGACCGTGGTGGGGCGATTTTTAGTGGCCTTGAGCACGCCGCTGCCCCCGCGCCTGTGCTGCGACGGATGTTTTTGACCCCTCAGCGTCTCGATTCCGCCGCCCTCGCGCACGCCCTCGGAGCGAGTCACCGGAGGGTCTCTCCAGACGACCTCCAGTTCCTCGACGAACCGGTTGTGGGTCGTCAGGTCGTTTCGGTGCCACTCGCCTGACCGTTGGGCAGGGCGTCGCCGAAGGCTTCCATTTTGGCGCCAACCTCGATCCACTCCTTAGCAGGGTCAGAGGTTGGCAAGATTCCGGCTCCAGCGAACATTCTCACCTGGCGCGAGTCCTCACTGAACTGTCCACAGCGCAGCGCTAGGGCCCACTGTCCCGACCCGTCCGAGCTCATCCAGCCCACCGGCCCGGCGAACCGTCCCCGGTCCAAGTGCTCTATCTGCGCGATGAGCTCGTAAGAGGCCTCGCGGGGGGTGCCGCACACGGCGGCGGTCGGGTGCATTGCATCGACTATGCGTGCCGCGTTGGAGCCGTTCACCCTAGCGGTGACATCGGTCGCCAAGTGGACGACATTGGGGAGCTCCAGACGAAAAGGACCGCGGATGACAGGATCAGTCAGCCCGGCCTGGGCCAGTCGCCCGGTGACCGAGGCCACCGCCAGCTCGTGTTCGTGGCGTTCCTTGGGGTTGTCGAGCAGCTCGTGGGCCCAGGCCGGTTTGCGGGTGCCGGCCAGTACCCGACAGCGGAAGAGCCCGTCGCGGCAGTCGACGAGCAGCTCGGGGGTCGCCCCCACCAGCCCGTCGTGGCTGTACGTCCAGCAGCCGGGGAACCGTGCGGCCAGTCGTGAGGCGACCTGACTGCGGTCGATGGGCACCTCAGAGGTGATGTCGACCGCCCCGGCCAGTACTACTTTCTCGAGCTGCCCGTCATGGTCCAGCTGCTGAGTTGCCGCGGTAACTGACGCTGTCCATGTGGCTTCGTCGATGGCTGGCCTACGGGTCAGATGTTTCCTCGGATCGGGCCCCCACACTCGTCGGGTAAGCCGCTGGTGATTCGTCACTTCGGTCGGCCCCCCGAGGTGACGACGCCGGATGAGCACCTGCGGGACCACGAGGAACCCTTCCTGGGTGCGCGAGAAGGGAAACGAGCCGAAGGCGACGAGGTCCTGCCCCTCGGACGCCATCCGGCGCCAAGCGGACTCGACCGCTCCGTGACCGGATGTGGTGAAGCGTCGAGTGACGCCCCAGCCGACCATGGCGGGGGCGTCGTCGGAGTCGGGGGCCAACCAGATCCACGGGTCGACGCCCTCGGGCGCCCAGTGGAGCACTTCATCAAGCCAGGCCGTTCCCGGCAGGGCCGAGACGGTGTCAGAGCAGGGCAGCAGGTTTAGCACGGGCTCGACCTTACTTGCTGAAGCCCACACAATGCTTTGCGGGAGACCCGGACTACGGGTGCGACCACGATGTTGCACGCAAACAATGTGGTCGCACCCAACGCCCAAGAAGTGATGCGTCAAATTCGACCGACCGCGACAAGAAGTCAAGATTTTCGAGAAGTTCACCCACGGCGACCAGACGCAGAAAATCGTCAAAGTCAATGGGGAGACGCGATCATGAAATTCGGCATAGTAACTGTGGACGAAAAGACCGCGATCCACGTCGTAGAGTCGATATATCCGAAGGCCAGAAAACGTCCAGAGTTGACGAAGAATGGAGCGACATGGGCTTGGACGAGGTCAACGAACTGGCCGAGCGATTCGACGTGTGGGAAACCCAGGTGGTCCACTATGCGCTCGATCTCAGTGCGCCGTGAGGACTCTACATTCTCAGATTGTCATGGTTGCTCACAGATGTGTTCGAACGACGAGTGGACACATTTTGTCATCACAGAGTCTCCTGCCATGTGGGAATCAGACAGGGTGCTCTCAAGCGCAGTATGGTCGACGCGGCGCGGACCAAGGATTTCGCAGGTGACGTCTTGTGCGTGATGTCCTCGAAAACCAGCGGTCACACCTGCCAGGCTGCTCCGGACTCTAGCGTTGCCGTCGCTATTCGGCGTACCTCTACTCGGTCGATCTTGCCCGACGTCAGTATCGGCAGCTCGTCGACCTCAACGATGACCCGCGGAGCATGGGTGCGTCCCAGACGTCGTCCGACGAGGTCGCGCAGCGCCTCGGGACCTCGCCACCCTCGCCCCGGGACGACGACGGCGGTGACAACCTGACCCCAGGTGGCGTCCGCCAAGCCAAGGACGAGGCCGTCGCGGACCATGCCGGTGGCCCGGATCTGGTCGAGCACCTGACCGGCGGCGATCTTGAGCCCGCCCGAGTTGATGACGTCGTCGATGCGCCCGTCGATGACCAGGCGCCCACCCTGCCAATGTCCGAGATCCTGGGTGGCCAGCCACGGCCCGACCGGACCTTCGTCGAGGTAGCCGCTCATGATCATCGGCCCGGCGATGCGCACCCGGCTGTCGTCGGCCAGGTCGACCCGTACCCCTTCGAGTGGCACCCCGTCGTAGACGCATCCGCCGCAGGTCTCGCTCATGCCGTAGGTCACCCGTACCGGGACGCCAGCCTTCCGGGCCCGCGACAGCAACGACGCCGATGCGGCGGCCCCGCCGACGAGCACCGCGGCACACCGGGTCAGGGCCTCCGTCCCAACCGGGTCGTCGAGGAGCCGCGACAACTGGGTAGGCACCACCGATATCGCCACCCGGCCATCGTTATGACGGTTTACCGCCTCGTCGACGGCTGCCGCCACAGCCGGAGCGTCGACACGCCCCTCGACCACCACGACCTCGCGACCGTCGCCGACGGCTCGGGCGACGACCTGCAGCCCAGCGATGTGATGGGGAGGCAGGGCCAGAACCCACGTGCATGGCCCTCCCAGGCGCTCCCGGGTGGCCGCACCCGAGGCTCGCAACTGCATCGCCGACAGTCCGACGAGACGCCCGGTCCCGGAGGTCGACCCCGAGGTGCGCATGACGAGGGCGACCTCGTCTGGCAGCCACACCGTGCGGTTCTCGACATCTTGGAACACCGCCGGGGGCAACTCGTTGCCACCGGCCGGCACGAGCACCGACCGGGCCCCGTCGAACACTTCGGTCAGACGCCCAGCCAGCCAGTCGACGTCTTCGCGCGTGCGCTCGACGCGTACCACCCGCACCCGCGATGTCAGCTCGGATCCCACGACGGCCTCAGAAGTAATAGGGGTAGTCGGACCAGTCCGGGGAGCGGTGCTCGAGGAAGGCGTCGCGTCCCTCCTGGGCCTCTTCAGTCATGTATGCCATCCGGGTCGCCTCACCAGCGAAGGTCTGCTGACCGGCGATGCCGTCGTCAACCATATTGAAGGCATACTTGAGCATCCGGATCGCCTGCGGGGATTTGCCAGCGATCGTCAGTCCCCACTCAATGGCGGTGTTCTCCAATTCAGCGTGGTCAACGGCCCGGTTGATGACGCCCCACTTTTCAGCCTGCTCGGCGTCATATGTTTCGGCGAGGAAGAAGATTTCGCGGGCTCTCTTGTCACCGATCTGGCGTGCCAGTAGGGCCGAACCGTACCCGGCATCAAAGGAACCGACGTTGGCGTCGACCTGCTTAAACCTGGCGTACTCGCGGCTGGCCACGGCCATATCAGCTACCACCATGAGGGAGTGGCCGCCGCCGGTTGTCCATCCAGGGATAGCGGCGATGATCGGTTTGGGGGTGGCACGCATGAGGCGTTGCACCTCAAGGATGTGGAGACGTCCCAGCCGTCCCTTCTCGATGCGCTCGCGTCTGGCGTCGGTGGCCAGGTCCTCGTCCCCGGAGGCCTCCTGTGACTCGTACTGGTATCCGTCAGCCCCGCGGATCCGCTGGTCGCCGCCTGAGCAGAAGGCGTACCCACCGTCGTGCGGGGAAGGGCCATTGCCAGTGAGGATGACTGCCGCAACATCTGGGGTGCAACGGGCGGCATCGATACAGCGGTACAACTCGTCAACCGTGTGGGGGCGGAAGGCGTTGCGGATGGTCGGGCGGTCGAAGGCAATGCGTACCACCGGAAGATCCTCCCCAGCCGGGGTGTGGTCAGACGTGCCCCGAGACACGAGGCGGTGGAAGGTCATGTCGGTCAGCGGATCCCCGGGAAGGTCAACATCGCGCCAGCGGGCTGCATCAAAAATGTCAGAAACGAACGGAAGAGTGCTCACCCGGTGGAAGCTACCACTGCCGGCTTACCTGGAATGACGAGCTAGCCGCGACGCCGAGATGACGCCACCGACCGCCCCGCCGAGGTGAGCCTGCCAGGAGACACCTGCCGCACCCGGCAGCACTCCCCACAGCACTGATCCGTAGATGAGGAATACGATGATCGCTATCAGGATGTCGTGCAGTCTCTTGGTGAACAGGCCACGGACCAGCAGATAGGCCAACCAACCGAAAACGATCCCGGAGGCCCCCAGAGTGATCGTTCCGGGAGCGCTGAAACACCACGCGAAAAGTCCCGAGCACACCATGATCGTCAGCCCTGAGACGATCCAGGTTCGTGTCGACTCCAGGTACACGAGCATTCCGAGGACAAACAGCGGCACTGAATTGCCGGCCAGATGTGCCCAACCGTAGTGCAGCCATGGGGCAGTGAAGATTTCCCACAGCCCCTGCCCGGTCCAGGAATGGATGCCGAAGTGGTCAAGAGTGTTGCCAAGCATGGTGTCGATGACCTCGAGGATCCACATGATCGCGACGACGACGGCCATCACACCTGCGCTGCTCGCGATGGAATTGGTGCGGATCGGTGGTGGGACCTGACGTCGGCGGACAGGAGCGGACGACGGGGGCAGATAGGAAGTCATGTACCCAGTGTGGCAAAGAAGAATCAAAGAACTTATGTGATTTTCTTCACATGAGGCGCATTGGTGTGGTTCCATCGTTCCCAACATGTCGGATGCCGCAACAGCGGTGGGAGGTCGAGGAGGACCGTATGACGAACCAGCAGGACGTCTTCGAACCTGATCAGAACATCGTCGACAACGCCTGGGTCTCAGACTGGAAGACGCTTGAGGGCAAGGCAAGGGCCGGCCCAATCGCGTACTGGGACGAGCAGGCCCAAGAGCTGGAATGGTCAAAGCCGTGGGATAAGGTCCTTGACGACTCGAACAAGCCTTTCTTCCAATGGTTTACCGGCGCTAAGACCAATATTGTCACCAACGCGGTGGATCGACATCTCAGTACCGCCCGCCGCAATAAGTTAGCCCTTATCTGGGTCGGTGAGAACACTGATGAGGTGCGTACCTTTTCCTACTTCGCCCTCAACAGAGAAGTCGAGCAGATGGCCAATGTTCTTAAGGCGATGGGCGTGCGCAAGGGCGATGTCGTCACCATTTATCTGCCCCGCATCCCGGAGATCTTTTTCGCGATGTTGGCCTGCGCCAAGATTGGTGCGGTGCATTCGGTGGTTTTTGCAGGCTATTCGTCGGAGGCTCTTAACGCGCGTATTGATGGCTCGGAGTCGAAAGTCGTTATCACCGTCGACGGTTCGTGGATTAACGGCAAGGTCTTTCCCATGAAGCAGATTGTCGATGACGCCGTGAAGTTCTCCCCGACCGTCGAGAACGTCATTGTGGTGCGCAATACGAAGATCGAGGTTTCGATGGACTCGACTCGTGACCACTGGTACGACGAGTTGTGCAAGCTGTCGATCGCTAAAGGCAAGTGCGAGACCGTCCAGGTGGACGCAGAAGACCCACTGTTCATTCTGTACACCTCTGGTTCCACTGGCAAGCCGAAGGCCATCGTTCATACCCATGGTGGCTACCAGGTTGGCACCTACATCACCCTCAAGCAGTGCTTCGACATTAAGGAAGAGGACCGCTGGTGGTGTACTGCTGATCCGGGCTGGATTACCGGACACTCCTACCTCGTCTATGGCCCGCTGCTCAACGGTGCCACCGTCTTCATGCATGAGGGCGGTCCGACGTACCCATACCCCGACGGCTGGTGGCAGCTCATTGAGCACTACGGCATCACTAGCTTCTACACCGCTCCAACCGCTATTCGCACTCTCATGCGCTTTGGCGACGCCTGGGTGCGCAAACACGATCTGTCCAGTTTGCGCATACTTGGTTCGGTTGGCGAGCCCATCAACCCGGAGGCTTGGCGCTGGTTCCACGATGTGGTCGGTGACGGCACGTGTCCGATCACCGATACCTGGTGGCAGACCGAAACTGGCATGTTCCAGATCACCACTGTGCCGTCGATGCCGCTCAAACCAGGTGCCGCTGGGCGTCCGGTCTTTGGCCAGGAGGCTGCTGTTGTCGACGAGGAGGGCCATGAGCTCCCTACGGGCACAGAGGGCTTCCTCGTCCTCAAAAACCCGTGGCCGGCCATGATGCGCACCCTGTATAAGGACCCGGATCGGTACCTCGAGACGTACTGGATGAAGTACCCGGGCGTCTATCTCACCGGTGATTCCGCACGAATCGATGATGACGGCTACATATGGATCATCGGACGTACTGATGACGTCATCAAGGTATCCGGTCACCGCATCGGTACTGCTGAGGTGGAGTCCGCTCTGATCTCTCACCCCGCCGTCGCCGAAGCTGCGGCCATAGGGCTGCCTCACGAAGTGAAGGGCAACGCGATCCATATGGTCGTTGTGCTCAATCATGGTTTCGAGCCGACTAAGAATCTCGTCTCTGATATTCGCGGACACGTCGCCGAAACCCTCTCGCCGATCGCCAAGCCCGACACCATCGAGTTCGTCGACAAGTTGCCGAAAACCCGCTCCGGCAAGATCATGCGTCGCGTCCTCAAAGCCCGTGCCCTGGGTGAAGACGAGGGAGACTTGTCAACCCTGGAGGACTGAGGCCATTACCGGGAGGGGCGGGGATGCCATGTCCCCGTCCCTCGTGCTTGTCGACTGTGAGCACGTGTCGGTGAGGTCAGGCTGCGACAGAATATGCGCGCCATAGGAGTTGGCAAAATTGACCTGTTTATCTGTTGGTGTGATCTACAGCCATTGGGCAAAATTCTTTGCAGTCTCAACTTCATTGCTAGATCCTTTGGCGTAGTGATTGTCGGCCTGTTGGACGCCCCTCCCGCCATATTCGTGGTACCATTGGACGATCTTTCTGGAGCTTCTAGGCATGGCGCTAGAATTTGAACCGGTTGAGAAGCTGTGGGTGTTCGATCCGCATCCGGTCAGGGCGGTAGCAGTGGCAAGACCTGCGGATGCGTGAACGAAGTGCCGGCGAGAAAATTTTTTCATGACAGTTAAATCCTCAAGCTGTTAAGTATTCATTGCATTGAGCCGGGTGTTCGCTATGTGGATACCTATGAGGTATTCATAAAGCTGTCTGAATCGTCGTCACGCTACCGTGCCGCGATGATGTGCAGGATGAATCGACGAGCTATGGCGCGTGGCAGACGTCTTTGGCAACTGCTGTGGAAGGCGTCAGGTGGCATCATGCAAGAGTGCACCCCGTACCCCCGCATGACGAGGAGGACTATGACGCACGCCGACAACAGCCTGCCAGAACTTCATCCAGCTGGCGGGCCGTGGAGCATCTACCTCCACGTTCCCTTCTGTGCATCGCGGTGCGGGTACTGCGACTTCAACACCTACGTGCTGTCAGCGATGGGAGATGACGCGGTGGCGGGGCATCTCGACGCCGCCCACCGGGAACTCGAGCTGGCTGCCAATGCGCTGGGGGATGCGCAGCCTCCGGTTTCGACGATCTTCTTTGGAGGCGGCACTCCGACGATGCTCTCCCCAGTGCAGCTGGGGGAGCTCATCGATCACATTCGTACCCTGTGGGGGATTGACTCCGACGCCGAGGTCACCACTGAGGCCAATCCGGAAACCCTCAGTGCAGAGGTTCTAGCTGACCTGCTGAAAGCTGGGATTAACCGGTTATCGATGGGAATGCAGTCCGCCGACGAGTACGTCTTGACAGTTTTAGATCGTCGCCATCGGCCAGGACGCGCCGTTGAGATGGCACAGCTGGCGCGCCAGGTCGGATTCGACGACGTCAGCTTGGATCTCATCTTCGGCACCCCCGGGGAGAACCTTGACTCGTGGCGACACAGCCTTGACGCCGCGTTGACGGCTAAGCCAGACCACATTTCCGCATACTCCCTCATCGTTGAAAAGGGAACTCGGCTGGCGGGCAGAATCCGTCGGGGAGAATTACCTATGACTGACGAGGACGATCTCGCTGACAAATACCTGCTTACTGAAAAGATTCTCACCGAGGCTGGGTACGTCAACTACGAGGTTTCGAACTGGGCTCGTCCTCGCAGCGGCCGGGACCACCGATGTCGGCACAACATGGCGTACTGGTTGGGGTACGACTGGTGGGGAATTGGCCCGGGGGCTCATTCTCACGTTGCTGGCACGCGGTGGTGGAATGTCAAACACCCTGCCACCTACCGGAACGTGCTGGGTGACAGGATGCTGCCTGTTGACGACTATGAGGTTCTTGACGATGTGCAGCGTCACGAGGAGACGGTGCTTCTTCGGTTGCGTTTGGCTGATGGGTTGCCGATGGCGGATCTGTCCGAGGTTGAATGTATGCGGGCTACCGAGGTCGTCAAGCAGGGGCTCGGGACGATGGAGGAGGGGCGGCTGGTACTCAACTTGTCAGGTCGGATGGTGGCTGACCGAATCATTACCGATCTCCTGGTCTAGCCGTCTTCACCCACCAGATCGTCAGGTCGGCCGCCGGTAGGGCTTGTCGTCATGGTCACACGTGGCAATACAGTGGCTATCGTGATTGACCGGTACTCTCACGACGTCCTTGCAAGCGGCTGGCGCACCTCTCACATGAAGAAGAGTGCTGACATGCCACTGGAACTTGACATAGTCGTTGAGGATCCTTCCAGTGGATTCGTGGGGGCTGTCGTCGGGTGGCAAAACGGCCTGGTTGTGCTTGAAGACCGCAAGGGTAAACGCAAATCCTTCCCCGTTGGTCCGGGATTCTGGGTGGACGGACAACCCGTCAACCTGTGTATTCCCCCTCGGCGGGGAAGCGTGAGTATCAAACATACGGCGTCTGGGTCCATCGCCGGTGGGGCTGAACCGGCCCGAGTTGCCCTTCCTAGCCGGATATACGTCGAGGGACGTCATGACGCCGAACTCGTCGAAAAGATATGGGGCGACGACCTGCGCCACGTCGGGGTCGTTGTGGAATACATGGGTGGCATGGACGACCTCGTCGGGATCGTCGCTGAGTTTAAGCCTGGCCCGGGGCATCGCCTTGGCGTGTTGGTTGACCATCTTGTTGCCGGCACCAAGGAGTCACGGGTAGCAGATGAGGTGCGTCGTGGCGGATATGGCGAGTATGTCATGATTACCGGTCATCGCTTTATTGACATCTGGCAGGCCATCAAACCTCAACGAATTGGCCGCCGAGAATGGCCTGAGGTCCCGATGGACGAAGACTTCAAACTCGGCACCCTGAAGCGTCTCGGTCTGCCTCACTCGACTCAAGCTGACGTCGGTAAGGCCTGGCAGGCCATGCTGGCACGAGTGCGCGACTGGCACGATTTAGACCCCCGCTTTAACACAGAGATGGAGAAACTCATCGATTTCGTCACGTGTGACCACGTCGACGAGCTGGACAATGAGGAGATGGCATGAGTATTGACGTCGACACGGTGTCTGACCTCATCCGCGACGTGAGTGCCAGGGTCGTCAATCCCCGGTTCCGGACCCTCCACGATCACCAAATCCACCAGAAAAAGCCCGGGGACTTCGTTACTGACGCCGATCGTCAGGCCGAGCGCGAGCTGGGTGCCGCTGTGACCAAGTATGCCGGCGGTATTGTCGTGGGGGAGGAATCAGCCTTCGCCGACCCAACCATCCTTGATGCCGTTCCTGATGCTGACCTGGTCTGGGTCATCGATCCCATTGATGGCACCAAGAACTTCGTGCACGGGTCTGTTGATCACGGCGTCATGCTTGCTCAGCTCAGCCGTGGTGAAACAGTCAGAGGATGGATATGGCAGCCGCAGTACGGGCACATGTGGTTCGCTGAGCATGGCGCCGGAGTGACGTGCGACGGTGATGAGGTGACGCGAGGAGATTCCCACTCTCCGGTTCGTGCTGCCACCACCCATGAGGCCTACAAGATTCCCTCGCCTGTGGTGGAATGGCGAATGGCGAAATGGTGCTGCGCGGTGGATTATCCGTTGGTGTGCCAGGACGAGAACGATGTCACCGTCTATCAACACTCTTACCCGTGGGATCACCTTCCTGGCGCGCTCATGGTACGAGAAGTCGGTGGAATAGTGCGTACTGTCGATGGGGCGGAATATGGTTCGCGAGAAACCTCCGGAAAGCTCATTGTCGCTGCCGATGAAGAGGCTTATGAGACGGTTGCCAGACTGCTGCGCTGAATCTCCTCGCTGTGGCTTTCAGGGGAGAGGGAGGTGTCGGTCGGTGAGCGGGATATTCGTGGGAATTCGCTCGGCGAGCTGGGCGCGCTGATTCATAACGCCGGTGGCATCTATGGGCTGGCCGTGTCCAGGAACATAGATGCCGGCTCCGTCGGTGCCCGTGATGACCGAATCGATCGCCCGTGGCCAACCACGGACGTCAGTCGTCTCGTCAGATTGTGGTTCTCCTGCGGTCTCCACGAGGTCTCCGACGAAGGTGATCTTTTCGTCGCGCACAATGACAATGAGGTCGCCGTCAGTGTGAGCCGGGCCGGGATGGATAACCTCGGCACCCAATCCTCCCAAGTTCACATACGCCATAAGAGATACGGGGTGGTCGACATGGAGGTCGGGGCAGTGAGCTAGCGCAGCCTCGTGCATCCATACTTCAGCATCGGTGATGCCAGGTAGGCCACCGCTGTGGTCGTAGTGGTGATGGGTGACGACGATTCGATCGACGGGGCGGCCCAGCATGCGGGCTGCTGACATCGCCAAGGTATGCCCCTGCTCGGGAGTCGATCCGGTATCGATGAGGAGGACGTGGTCCTCGCCAGCTACCAGCCCGCAGGTGACACTCTCTGGTTCAACAGAGGTTGTCCACACCCGAGGTGTGAGGGCGAACCACTGGGGAATCTCGGGATTCGTCGACATGGCCACCAGTCTGGCACGTTTGGGGGAATGTGCTGCCAGCGAGAGAGGCAGGAGGACCGAGTGTGAACGCGATAAGGTGGCACTCGGCACCCGAGAGTGCCAAAGTGGGATGTGCATTTGGCCGGATCGCGTGAGGAGGGGTTGTGCTCGACGACCGCAAGCTCGACGTGCTCAAAGCCATCGTCACCGATTACGTCTCTAGCAAGGAGCCGGTAGGTTCAAAGGCGCTGGTGGAACGCCACGGGTTGCGCGTTTCCCCGGCCACTGTCCGTAACGACATGGCCGTACTAGAGGAGGAGGGGTACATTACCCACCCCCACACCAGCGCCGGGCGCATCCCCACGGACAAGGGGTACCGCCTCTTCGTCGACCGCATCGCTACTCTCAAGCCGCTCTCGGCGCCTGAGCGACGAGCCATTCAGGCATTCATGACTGGGGCGGTGGACCTTGACGACATCGTGCGCCGTACTGTGCGCCTGCTTGCTCAAATCACCCACCAGGTCGCGATTATGCAGTACCCGGTGGCGGCGACGGGGACGATTCGTCACCTCGAATTGGTGAGCTTGTCGACCGACCGTATCCTTATCGTGCTCATCATGTCGTCGGGATCGGTAGAGCAGCAGATTGTTGAGCTTCCGGGCCACGACGAGCAGAGTCTTGCTGCACTTCGCACCCGGCTGAATGAGGCCCTCGTCGGATTGACAGTCGCTGAAGCGGCCGACTCACTCAACCGCTTTCTTGACGACCTGGGACCGGCCGAAGGGCCACGGGCAGCGTCGGTGATTGCTACCGTTCTCGAGGTCCTTGCCGTCGACCCATCTACTCGGGTTGTGGTCGCCGGGGTTCCCAATCTCACCGCATTCGGTGCACAGTGGGAGACAGCGGTACGTCCCGTCCTTGAGGCCCTTGAAGAGCAGGTCGTCCTTATGCGACTGCTCGGCGAGGCAACCGCGGGGGAGGCTGGCGAGGTTATGGTCCGCATCGGCGCTGAGAACACCGATGTACCTTTCCAATCGACCTCGTTAGTGGCGAGCACCTACGGTCCCGAGGATGCCTTGTCGAGTCTTGGCGTCGTTGGGCCCACCCGAATGGACTACCCCTCAACCATGGCAGCTGTGCGAGCCGTGGCCCGTTATGTGGGCCGGTTCCTGGCAGAAGGATGATTCTTGAGTAACGACTACTACGAGATTCTTGGCGTTTCCCATGATGCGAGTGCCGACGAGATCAAGAAGGCGTATCGCCGTAAGGCTATGAAACTCCACCCCGATGTTGCCGGGCCCGGATCAGAGGAGGAGTTCAAAAAGGTCCAAGAGGCTTATGAAGTCCTCCAGGATCCGCAAAAGCGCGCCGTTTTTGATCGTGGTGGTGATCCCAACGCCCGGATGGGCGGGTTCGGCGAGGGCGGATTTAGCAGTGCTGGATTCGATTTCACCAATCTTGTTGACGCCATGTTTGGCGGCAGCTCTCCCTTTGGTTCTGGTGGTGGCCGCGGCCCGCGCTCGCGTACCCGCCGTGGCCAGGACGCTCTGGTCCGAATGCGTCTTAGCCTCGCCGAGGCAGTTTTTGGCGTTACCAAGCCGTTAGAAGTTGACACCGCAGTGGTGTGCCCGAAATGCCAGGGCAAGGGCGCACAGTCCGGTTCCGAGCCTGTGACCTGCGATACCTGTCAGGGGCGCGGTGAGGTCATTACCGTGCAGCGCTCCTTCCTTGGTGATATCCGCACCAGCCAACCCTGTCCGACCTGTCATGGTTACGGTACGATCATTCCTGATCCATGCCAGGAGTGTTCCGGTGAGGGGAGGGTACGCACCACTCGCACGATCAACGTCAAGATTCCCGCCGGAGTGGCTGACGGCAACCGCATCCATCTTGATTCCCAGGGAGAAGTCGGTCCCGGAGGTGGTCCGGCCGGTGACCTGTATATCGAGATGACGGTCAGTTCCCATGATGTCTTTACCCGTCACGGTGACGATCTCGAGATGGTTGTCACCATCCCGATGACGGCCGCAGCGCTGGGGACGAAGGTCCCCGTGCACACGTTGGAAGCCGATCGCGAGGACTTCGCCGAGGATACTAAGACCGTCACTGTTGAGGTGCCGGCCGGCACCCAGTCCGGAACCCGGATCGTCGTTTCCGAACGAGGTGTGCCGAGGCTTCGTCGCAACGGGCGTGGTGATCTTGGTGTCACGTTCATCGTCCAGACACCGACGAAACTCGACTCCCACCAGAAGGATTTGCTGCGTCAGCTAGCTGAGGCTCGGGAAGAAACCAATGCTTCGGCGTCGGTAGAGAAATCAGGCGGCCGCGGCATGTTTTCCCGCATCAAGGAAGCTTTTGGCGGATGAGTGACCCCTGCTTTCTGGGCGAGGTCGCCGCAGCTGTGCCCGGATCGGTGGTAGAAATCACCGGTGCAGAGGGCCACCATGCTGGCTCGGTTCGACGCATTCGGGTAGGTGAGTCTGTTCTCGTCACCGACGGGCAGGGTCATGCCGTTCGCGGCCCTGCCATTGAGGTGACGAAGGGGTCAGTTAGCATCGAGACCGTTGAGATCCTCCATACTCCCGCGACCACGCATCGATGGGTCGCCGTCCAGGCATTGCCGAAGTCCGATAGAGCTGAGCTGGCGGTGGCGACCCTCACCGAGATGGGAGTTCGCGAAATCCTCGCCTGGCAGGCTGATCGGAGCATCGTGCGATGGAAGGGCGACAAGCAAGCCAAGGGCGTCGCGAGGTGGCAAGCGGCTGCCCGTGAAGCCACCAAACAGTCTCGACGTTTTCTTGTGCCGCAGGTAGAACTAGCGCAAACCCGTGAAGTTGTTAAGCGGATTTGCAATGCCCAGGCCGCCTACGTTTTGCACGAGTCGGCCAGTGAACCGCTGGTGCATCAGGAGCTGCCGGCATCCGGTGAGGTCATCTTCATCGTCGGGCCAGAGGGTGGCATCACTACCCAGGAAGTGGAGGCCTTCGTCGCGGCCGGTGCACGCCCTGTGACGGTGTCGGACGGGGTATTGAGAACCTCGACCGCCGGTGTGGTCGGTTTAGCCCAGTTGTGGGCTATGGCTAATCTCACCGCTTGCGATTGAGAACTTGGTTCGTTGGGTTCAGGGCTCGACGGTCACTTTGATGGCTTCGCCCTTGGCGACGATATCGAAGACCGTCATGACGTCGTCGAGTTTGACGTGACGGGTGATGAGATCCTTAACCGGAACCTGTCCCGAGGCGATGTACTGCAAGGCACGTTTGTTGTGCTCGGGGGCCGAGCCATTGGCGCCGTGAATGTGGAGTTGACGGTAATGGATCAGGTTCGAGTCGCAGGTGATCGTTGGGTTCGTCTTGGGCAGACCGCCGAAGAAAGAAATACGGCCATTGCGGGCAGCCATGGACAAGGCCTGTTCCTGGGTGATGTTGGCCGGCGTCGCGGTGATGATGACGTCGGCACCGCGACCGTTGGTAAGTTCCATGACCTTGGCGACGACATCCTCCTGTGAACCGTCGATGGTGATGTCGGGCTTGACGGCAGCGGCTGACATTGCGAGGCGTTCGGCGTTGATGTCAATCATGACGATAGTGCCGACCTTGTGCACGCCACGCGCGATACGGGTGTGCATGCACCCGATCGGGCCGGCGCCAAAGATGACGAGGAAGTCACCTTTTTCGATGCCGAGTTGTTCCTGGGCGTTGATGGCGCAGGCGAAAGGTTCGGCGGCGCTGGCCTCGTCGAAATCGACGTCGTCGGGGATGCGATTGAGGCCGTCTACCTTGAGTACTTGCGGCGGGACGATCATGTATTCCGCAAAACCACCGTCGTACTGATAACCGACGCTGGTCTGGTTTTGGCAGACCTGCATCCACCCCTTGCGGCACTCGTGGCACTGCCCACACGGGACAGCGGCGATCGACTGGACCCGATCGCCGACCTTCCAGTCGCCAGCCACCTCGGAGCCGATCTCGACGATCTCGCCAGCAACTTCGTGGCCCATTGTCGTGACTCCGGTGATGTTTTGGTGGCCGTTGTGAAGGATCTTGACGTCGGTGCCACAGGTGGAGCAGTTGCGAACCTTGATCTTGATCTCGTCGGGCTTGCATTCTGGTTCGGGGACGTCTTCGAGACGAACATCCTCGGGTGCGTGGAACCTCAATGCCTTCATGATGTGTGCCTTTCTATAGATCCGCTGATTATGCCTGCTGGGAACTGAGGAGGTTGAGGACCTCGTCGGTGCATGTCGCCTCACGAAGTTGCCGGGCGGTTTCGGGATTAGACAAGATTCTTGCGAGGGTTGCCATAATCTCGAGGTGCTCGTCGCTGGGCGACGCGATAGGAATGACGACAGTGCAGATGTTCCCGTCCCATTCAACGCCCTCGGGGAATTGGAGGAAGCCTAGGGTGGCCTTGTCGATGTGGTCGCGGACCTCATCGACACCGTGGGGGATCGCGACCCCCTCGCCCATATAGGTTGAGATCTGCTTTTCCCGGGCGAGCATGCCTTTGACGTAGACATCGTCTGCGGCGCCCTCATCAATGAGCACCTGGCCAGCCATGGTGATGGCCTCCTCCTTGCTCGTGGCGCGTTGTCCCAGACGGATGGCGTCGCGGGGCAGCACGCTGATGGCGACGTGGGTATGGCTGTTCGCATCGGACGCCCGGGAGAGTCCTCCGTTATCAGTAGGCGCGGTGGCGGCGTCATCATGTGCTGCGCGAACCTCGGTCTCGACGCGGTCGAAAGCAGGATCATTCATATAGTTCGTAAAGGGAACGATACGGGCGCTCGGGGCGCGCTTGCGGGCGCGGTCGACGAGGCCTTCTTGAGTGAGGATGAGGGGTGTATCCGAGGGAATCTGGTCGACGGCCGTGTGAGCGACCTCGACCCCGTACCGGGACAGTCTGTTCTTCATGGTGGAGGCGACCATCACCGAGGAACCCATGCCTGCGTCGCAAGCGATGACGACTTTGGAGATGTTGGTAAGCGGGGCTTGAGTGCCGATCGTGGCGGGGACAGTGGGGTTCTGGTCCTCACCCACTACGTCATCCTGAGTCCGATCCTTGCGGATGAGCAGCATTGCCACCACAAAGGAAACGGCAGTTGCGACGAGGAAGTCGGCAATCATGGCCAGGTAGTGCCCGGGCTGGCACATGAGGAACCATGCGATGATCGAGCCTGGGGAGGCAGGGGCAACGAGGCCGGCATGAAATGCGACCCCGATCGCCAGACCGCTCATGCCCCCGGCAATGGTGGCGAGAATGGTCTTGGGCTTCATAAGTACGTATGGGAAGAAGATTTCGTGGATGCCGCCAAAGAGGTGGATGATGATGGCGCCCGGAGTCGACTGACGTATCTGACGGGAATTGAAGAACTGGTAGGCAAGTAGTAGGCCAAGGCCGGAGCCGGGATTCGACTCAACCATGAAGAGAATTGATCGTCCGGTGGTGTGGGCCTCTTGGATGCCCAACGGAGTGAAGATGCCATGGTTAACGGCGTTGTTAAGGAATAAGACCTTCGCCGGTTCGACGAGGAGAGATGCGAGTGGCAGCAGACCGTGATGCACGAGAAATCCCACCCCGGCCGCCAGCCAGCCCATGAGAGTCGAGACGAGTGGTTCGACGCCCAGGTGCCCGATGATGGCCAGGGCCATGCCGAGAATGCCGATCTCGAAATTGTCTACGAGCATCTCGAACCCGGAATGGATCCGGCCCTCGAGGAGCTTGTCGACCTGTTTGAGGAGCCACGCTGCGAAGGGGCCTATTACCATCGCGCCAAGGAACATGGTGATGTCGGCGCCGACGATGACGCCCATCGTGGCGATCGCGCCGATGACGCCACCACGTGTCCCGTTGACGATCTTTCCACCGGTGTAGCCGATGAGGACGGGAAGCAGATAGGTCAGGGTCGGGTTAACGAGCTTGGCGAGGGTTGCATTGGGTGCCCATCCCGTTTCGATGAAGAGAGCCGTTAACAGGCCCCAAGCGATGAAGGCTCCGATATTCGGCATGATCATGCCGGCCAGGAATCCTCCGAGCCGTTGAACGGAGGCACGTGCGCCGTGTCCCTGCAGGTTCTTGTGGATTGTCGCGTCAGGTAGTGACATCGGAACTCCAGTGTGTTCAGCTGCCGATCATTGGCAGGATCCCCATCGATCTGTGAACAAGTCTGGATCTGTCTGTTTATGTTGTCAAGGAGTTGTGTTGTGTTGGTTTTATAGCTGACATAAACAACGGGGTCGGACAGATGGCATCCGTCCGACCCCGTTGTTATGCGTCGCCGCTGAGGGCGAGACGTTACTTGGCGCCATCGAGGGCTACGGTGAGCAGGCCGCCGATCAGGCCGAGGTTTTTGCAGAACTGGATCTGGTCGCCCTGCTTCTCTGCGCCTTCCTTCTCCCAGAAGGCATGTCCAGCAGCGGTTACTGGCACGAGCTGGGCGGCCAAGACGGTGGCGGCCAGGCGCGGCTTGATGCCAAGGGCCAGCAGGGAGCCGGCGGCCAGCATGGTGGCTCCGTTGACCTTGACCAGCAAGGTTGAATCGACATCGGGGATCTGGGAGCAGGACGATTTCGGGAGTTTCGAGAGGAGCCCGTCGACAGCTTCGGAAAGCTGATCGGCTTTCTTAATCTCGCCCAGACCTCCGGTGATGAAGATGGCCGACAGCAGGGAACGTGCGGTGAACTTAGCAAGGGACATGAAATCCTCCTGGCTGGTTTGATGCTACTTCTATCGTGCCTCATGATGGCTCGTCCTGCTCCGTCATGGCTCGTCGACGTGGCAACGTTCGCGTTTAGGTGATGAATCTACGTCTGTTTATCGAGCCTGGCGCCTAGCTGCGGCCTCGACCCGGCGTGGGTCAGGCTGTGAGGGCGAGGGCTAGAGGAAGAACGGGCCCGGATCCGGCGCGTCTCAACGACCGTGCAGCGACCGTCATCGTCCAGCGGCTAGAGATGACGTCATCGATAAGCAGAACCGATGCCCCGCCAAGATGGGATAACCGAGACATCAGCCCCGGTCCGACGCTGAACCGATCATGGACATCACGGAGCCGGTAAGCCGAGTTCGTGGATGACTGTAGTCGTGCGGACCCATCCGCCAGGTCCAACCACCCAAGGTCTTGCAGGTGGCCAACCCGTGCAATTCCCGAGGCCAGGGAATCAATGAGGTGTGGGCGAGTGATCGACGGGATCCGCACTATCGCGGCTGGACGCTGCTCCCAGTCCCACTCGGCCAACACCCGCAAGCACGCCTTGGCCAACGCTGGGGTGATCTCAGCGTCGATAGGGACACCATTGGCGTCGGAGCGAAGTAGGTCGCGCAGCGCCCCTCCCCAACCCAGATCGGAGAGTCTGGCGATGACGCGGCCCTCTGCGGCGATCTCCTCGGCACTGATGCGACCCTTGAGCGCAACCTGGAGGGCGTCCATCCCTGCGGGCCAGGCGATGCGTGGTTCCACCGGAACTCCCACCCGGTTGAGGGATTGGACAGCTCTCACAGCGGCTGACTGATCGACCTCGACTGAGTACCACGGGCCAGCACAGACGTCGCAGCGTCCGCAAGGGGACGTGGAGGGGTCGTCCAGCTGTCCGGTGAGCAAGGTCATGCGACAGGTTCTTGAGCGCTCGTAGCCGAGCATGGCCTGCTGTTCCTCGCGACGTGCCTGGGAGATGCGTTCGTACCGTTCGGTGTCGTGCACCCACGGCTTGCCGGTGGCTTGCCACCCATCTCGAACCTTCACGACCGAACCATCAACGGCCATCACCTTAAGCAATAACCCTAACTGGCTACGCCTGATGTCGACCCGCGTCTCCAGAGCTGGGATAGAGAGCGCCTGGCCACCTGCGAGTGCTCTGAGCACGGCATTGGCTCGTTCTTGGGTGGGCATAGAGGAGGTAGCGAAGTAGGTCCAAATGTCAGGATCCTCCGGGCCCGGAAGCAACAGGATATCGGCATTGTCGGTGGCGCGACCGGCACGGCCTACCTGCTGGTAGTACGCGATCGGAGAGCTCGGCGCACCCAAGTGCACGACGAAACCGAGGTCCGGTTTGTCGAAACCCATGCCTAGGGCACTGGTCGCCACTAAGGCCTTGACCTGGTTATTGCGCAGGGCTTCCTCGAGTTCCGTCCTTGCTTCGGCATCGGTGCGTCCGGTGTAAGCCCGCACATTGTGACCGGCCGTGGTTAGAGCACGCGCGGTGTCCTCGGCCGTCGAAACTGTCAGGCAGTAGATAATTCCCGACTTGGGAAGTTCACTGAGGTGCTGGACGAGCCAACCGAGCCGTTCGGAAGGGTTGGGCAGATTGAGTACGCCGAGTCGCAGAGATTTCCGGGCTAACGGCCCACGAAGGATGAACACATCATCGGCGCTGGGGGCAATCTGCTCGGCCACATCTTGGACCACACGTGAGTTTGCGGTCGCCGTTGTCGCAAGTACTGGGATCGTAACCGGTAGGGCAGAGACGAGGTTACGGATGCGTCGGTAATCGGGGCGAAAATCGTGCCCCCAGTCAGAGATGCAGTGAGCTTCGTCGATGACCAACATGCCCATTCGCTTTATGAGCTCGGGCAGCTGCCTACTGGCGAATGTGGGATTGACCAGGCGTTCGGGGGGAGACTAATAGAACGTCGAGGTCGTCGGCTTCGAGGCGTTGGGCGATTTCGGGCCACTCGGTGGCATTGGCCGATGAGATGGCCGCTGCGCGCACGCCAGCTCGCTTTGCGGCAGCGACCTGGTCGCGCATGAGGGCGATAAGTGGCGAGACGATGAGGGTCGGGCCTGAGCCGATGGCACGCTGTAACAAGGTAGCGACAAAGTAAACCGCTGACTTTCCCCAACCGGTGCGCTGAACTACGAGCGCTCGACGGTGGTGGGCAACCAGAGCCTCTATGATCTCCCACTGTCCAGGGTGGAAATCGGCATTGTTGCGACCGACGAGACGACGAAGGATTGCCACCCCTTGGGTGCGTAGGTCATCTACTTTCGGTATTGCGTCGGTAGTTGTCGTCATGGCTCCTCCTTGTGCCATCATTTTTTCCGGAGCTAGTGACGGTTTCGTGGCGAGATTCCGGCACGGAGGAAGAACACCGTAGTCAGAACGGCAATGGCAACTGGTCAACGACCTCCTGCGCCCGGTCCTGCTGGGCAGTGACGATGTTCCCCAGCCATTCGACGACCTGATTCCGGGCTGCTTCGTCGAAGGACTGGATAACGTCGAGGTAGGTGGCCCCAGAATTGGCGGCTGCACCGCATAGACGCACTATCTCGGCAGGTGCGGGGGAATCAGCCGTCTCGAGGGAGGAGAGGAAGGCGTCACGGTTGTCGATCAATTGAGCGCGCCCAGCGTCGGTCGGCTGGACTTTGCCGATGAGAGATTCAAGCCTCTTAACTCGCTCTTTCCGCGCTGAGACGAGGTTGTCGAGAGCACCTTGCCAGACCAATCCGGAGAGGCGATCACGGGACATGAAGAGACGACGAATCTGTCGGTACCAGGCCTCAAGAGCAGATAAATTGCCCAGATACGAGACGTTATGGGCGATGATGCGGTTGAGCTTGGAGTAGCTGTTCGGGGCGACAGGACGCTGACGTGTTGCAGGGGGAGCGGGCAGCACGAGCTGATCATCCTCGGGAACGTCGTCACGCAGGATTGAGCCTGCCCCGACCACGGTGCCGAATCCGGTGGTTACGGGCCCGACGGCACCGCCCTGACCACCAAGGAAGATCGGATGACGGTCGAGCAGCACCCCGCGCGGCACATCGCCGAAAAGGGAGGCTGTCGTCTTATCCCCGTCGGGAGTGAAGTTGAAATGAATGTAGGAAGAACCGACCTCAGAATGGTGTGTCCTCGAGGTGCCGCCGGCCAAGAGGACATCACAGAAGTTGATGAGGCTCCCCAAGGTGACAAAGGGCATGAGGATGGTTTGCTTGAGGCCGACGGTATGGGCCCCATTGGCCTCCTCCTCGAGGATAGTGCCCCCACGGACGTGGGCACCTGAGCCCATGCTCGCCCCGTCAAGGAAAACAGCGTCCTGGGCGAACCCGCCCTTGAGCTTGACCCCGGTGCCAAGTTGGCAGTCCTGGATTGTCATGGGGGCCTCATCCCCGAGTATGCACCCGGCTGAGATGACAGTCCGACGGCCACGGATTCGGCATCCAGGCCCGATGACTACTCCATCACTACTGATGTTGTCGATGTCGACTGCCTCATCAATGTCGACGGTCAACGGATTCGGGATGCGCACCCCCCTATCGATGAGCTTGGCCACCTTCTCCAAGCCGCGCGGTTCAAGCACACGGGAGTTGACGTCCATCGGTGGTCCTTTCGAGGTCGTGATCCGTTGCTGCCAGCCTAGTCACTCCCGTTGTCGACCGCCGGCCATGACGAGCCAGGCCGCAGTGACGACGAATGCCATCCCGAGCATTTGCGACCTGGTGAGGTTCTGACCGAGGATGAAGAATCCTGCGGCTGCCGCGATGGCCGGCTCGGCACCAGTCAAGATGCCGTAGATCGTGGTGTCGATATGGCGTAGCGCGTACATTTCCAGGCTGTAGGGAAGGGCCGATGACATCACGGCTACAACCGCTCCGGTGAAGAGATGGTATGGCTCGACGAGGCGCGTCCCCGCAGTGGCGAAGCCAGACGGTACCAGCACGACCGAACTGAGCAGGATGGCCCACCACAGTCCCTCCAGTTTCGACCAGCTCATCCCAACTAACTGTGCCGACTTGGCATAGAGGGCCCAGAAAGCACCTGCGACAAGGGCGAATACCAGACCGAGGAGATCGAGGTGGGCCCAGTCGGCGGTAAGCGCACCTGAGACTGCCACCACTCCGCACAGAGCCAGCAAGATGGCGAGCCAGTCACGTAGGGATCGGCTTCCGAAGGCTGCCATGCCCAATGGCCCCAGAAATTCGGCGGTGACCGCGACACCGAGGGGCAGGCGTTCCAATGAGAAGTAGAACACGGTATTCATGCCAGCCAAGGCGATGGTCAGGGCCAGCACCCTCGTCCAGTCAGCGCGGCTATGGCCTTTCACATGGGGCCGAACGATCGGCGCCAGGACGAGGGCCGCCAAAGACATCCGCAGCGCCACGGTGCCTAAGGCTCCGACATGGGGGATGAGGGTTGCGGCGAAGGCACCTCCGAACTGCACTGAGAGGATGGCCATGAACACCAAGATCGCTCCGCGCACGAACGTCACCATAACGCCGTGGTTGCTAAGCCCTCACTCGGGCAGGCCTGCGAACCTGCGTGGTCGATGGGTTCCGGACATCCTGCAAGAATAACTCCATGACATTTGGCTTTGAGGTCACCTCTCGTCTGGACAATGCCTGCGGACGTACCGGCCTCATACACACCCCGCACGGTGCTATCCAGACGCCGGCCTTCGTCGTCGTCGGCACCAAGGCGACGGTCAAGGCCCTGTTACCCGAGTCAGTGGTTCAACTGGGAGCTCAGGCGGTGCTCGCCAACGCCTACCACCTTTTCCTGCAGCCCGGTCCGGAGTTGATCGACGAGGCGGGCGGCCTGGGCCAATTCATGAACTGGACGGGCCCCACCTTCACTGATTCCGGTGGCTTCCAGGTGCTCAGCCTCGGTGCGGGTTTCAAGAAGACCCTAGCCATGGACGTTTCCCAGCTCACCGAGGCCGACGTCATTGCCGCTGATGCCGATCGTAAGGCGATGGTCGACGACGACGGTGTGACTTTTCGCAGTCCCCTCAATGGAGATCTACATCGTTTCACTCCCGAGGTGTCGATGGGCATCCAGCACCACCTCGGCGCCGACATCATGTTCTCTTTCGACGAGCTGACCACCCTCATGAACACCCGCGCTTATCAGGAAGAAGCCTTGGAGCGCACCCGACGGTGGGCTGAGCGCTGCCTGGCCGAACATCGTCGTCTCACCGAGGTGCGCAGCGGCAAGCCGTACCAAGCCCTTTTTGGTGTCATCCAGGGAGCCCAGTACGAAGATTTGCGTCGTAGGGCTTGCCGGGATTTGGCGGGTATGGAGATCGACGGTCAGTGCTTCGACGGGTTCGGCATTGGCGGCGCCATCGAGAAAGCCAATCTGGGACGAATCGTGACGTGGTGTGCTGAAGAGCTTCCTGAGGACCGTCCCCGTCACTTGTTGGGCATCTCCGAGCCCGACGACCTCTTCGCGGCCTGTCGGGCGGGGGCCGACACCTTCGATTGTGTTAACCCCTCCCGGGTGGCCCGTAACGCCGCCATTTACACCGTCGACGGGCGTTACAACGTTGATACCGCGCGGTTCCGGCGAGACTTCGGCCCGTTGGAGGACGGCTGCGACTGCTACACGTGCACCCACTATTCCCGCGCCTATATCCACCACCTGTTCAAGGCTAAGGAGCTTCTCGCGAACACTTTGGCGACGATCCACAACGAGCGTTGGACGGTAAGTCTGGTTGACCAGATTCGGGGCGCCATGTGTAGCGGGGACCTCGATGCTTTCGAGACCGAGTTCATGGGGCGGTGGAATGCCAACGGCGGGAGGCTGGCCAGGGTTAACTGACAGGGCTGTTCTTCGGAAACTCATCCTTACGACGGAGGAGACTGACAGTGCCACTCGTTACGCTCGGGGGCGTGCGAGAGTCGATCGTGTCCTTCATGGCGATGGACGACCTATGGCGTCGCCGAGTGCCGGAGCATAAGGGGTGGCAGATCCCGGTCGTGTGGTTTCTGCCCGCTGCTGACGTGCTCGTCGGAGCTCTCGTGGCCCTGGCCGTGGGTGCCGGCGGGCTGTTGCTGGCGGCTCTTCAGGACCACCTTGACACCCTCGGACCAGGTGATGTCATCGTTGTTATCGTCCTTGCCGTGGCTCTTTCCTTCCGACGGGTGATGCCAATCACCTCGGCCGCCGTCATGACTCTCGTCTGGATTAACGGAACCTATGCGACGCCGTACATGGCGACGAACTGGGTGTCGACCTTGGCCTTTTTCTTCTCCTACTACTCCCTCATGGTGTGGGTACGGACACGTCGAATCGCGTGGGGATCGATGTTGGCGGTCTTCGTCGTCATCATGGGCTGGGTCGCCATGATGATGGCCTTCGGGAGGTCGCTCACCGAGCAGCTCGAGATCATCAATCCCGACAGCAATGGGGAGGGGGTCATCTACCTCGCCCTCACCTATGTGATCGTCAATGTCACCTTCGTCGTCGGAGCCGCATTGGTGGGGCAGGTGTCCTGGCTGTGGGCACGAGACCTAGCCGAGGTTCGCCGTCAGGCCGCTACAATCGAACGGCAGCGTACCCAGCTCGCTGAGCAAGCAGTTCTCGACGAGAGGTTGCGGATCGCCCGGGAGATGCACGATTCGATGGCCCATCACGTGTCGGTCGTGGGGATCCATGCCGCAGGTGCTCGTCGAGCCCTTGACGTCGATCCGGATCTGGCTCGGGAGGCCTTGGCAGCCGTGGAATCGGAGTCCCGGGAAACTATCACCGAGATGCGATCCCTGCTGGGATCCTTGCGGGCCGGTGACGAGCCACGTGCCCGCCTCGGCCTGGCTGACCTTGACCGACTGTGCGACGAACCCCGGCGCGCGTCGGTGCGGTTGCTGCGAGTGGGAGATGATTTCCTGGTTGGTTCACAGCCGGGTCACGCCTGTTACCGAATCGTCCAGGAATCCCTCAACAATGTGGAGGCCCATTCCAGCGCCACCGAGGTGACGGTGTCGGTGCGCTGCAGAGATGACGAGGTCGAGGTGGAGGTCACCGACAACGGCCGCCCGATTCGATCGGCGCCCTCGACCGGGGTGGGAATCGTCGGGATGTCAGAGCGGGTCGAGGCCCTGGGCGGCACCATTGAGGTGGGTCCACGCAAGGTCGGTGGATGGCGAGTTCGTGCTGTCATACCGATGCGTCGGGGTGAGAATGTGAGGGACGAGGACATGAAGGAGGGGGAGGACTGATGCGCGTCGTGCTGGTCGACGACCAGAAACTAGTTCGTCAAGGGTTCCGCCTCATCCTCGCGGTGGAGCCCGACATCACGGTTGTTGGGGAGGCCACCAACGGGGCTGAGGGCGTGGAGGTGGTGGAAGAAACCGCTCCCGACGTCGTCCTCATGGACGTCCAGATGCCCGTCATGGATGGTGTCGCGGCCACCGCGAAGATCCGCGAGTTCAGCGACGTCAAGGTCGTCATCCTCACCACCTTCGACCGGGACGACTACCTCTTCGATGCTCTCGACGCCGGGGCCAGCGGATTCATGCTCAAGAATGCTGACGCAGAGTCGCTCGTCGCCGGTCTGCGTCAGGTCGCTGACGGGCATGCCCTGCTGACTCCCGAGGTGACCCGGCGAGTTATCGCCCGATCGGTGCACCAGGGGAGCACGGTGACTGGCAGCAAGGCCGAGCAGCTCACCGCCCGCGAGATCGAGGTGGCCAAATTGGCGGCTCGGGGCCTGTCCAATGCTGAGATCGCCGAGGAACTTGTCGTCTCCGCAGCCACTGTCAAGACCCATGTTTCCAACTGCCTCATGAAGTGTGACCTGCGTGATCGGGTTCAACTCGTCGCCCTGGCTTACGAGTCGGGACTCATCCGTGTGGGGGAGCTTTCCCGAGACTGAAATCCGTCTTGCCGCCGATGTGCGATGACCAGAAATTGGGTGTGATGGTCATGTGATCGCAGATCGAGGACGCAGGAGGTAGCCATGATCGACACGGATATGTGCCACCGAGAACCGGTGTCGGTTCGGGTTGAGGAACTTACCCGGGCCTTCGGGAACCTAGTGGCGGTCGACCATCTGAACTTCGATATCCCGGCGGGTCGGATGACGGGCTTTGTCGGAGCCAATGGCGCTGGCAAGACGACGACGATGCGGATGATCGGCGGAGTGCTTAAGCCCACCTCCGGCCAGGTGTTGTGGTCAGGAAGGCCGATCACGGCTGAGGACCGCCGCACCATCGGTTACATGCCTGAGGAGAGAGGTCTCTATCCCAAGCAGCCGGTCATCGATCAGCTTGTCTACCTCGCCCGAATCAAGGGGGCATCCGCGCAGACGGCTCGCACCGAGGCCATGGAATACCTAGACAGGTTCGGGTTTGCTGATCATGCTCGCGAGCAGGTGCAGAAGTTGTCCCTGGGCAACCAGCAGCGGATCCAGGTAACGGCATCGCTGCTTGCTGATCCGGCAGTCCTCATTCTCGATGAGCCCTTCTCCGGACTCGATCCGGTGGCCGTGGACGCGATGGCCGATGTATTGCGCGAGGTCGGTCCCCGGCGTTATCGGGTGGAGGCCCGTGGCGATCTTGGCTGGTTGCGCTCGCTGCCCGGCTTGACGGTTGTCGACGTCGACGGCACCACTGCCGTCATCGAATTCCCCGATCCCAACCAGATTGACTGTCTCCTCGACGTCATCGTCACCGAGTCGATGAACCGTGGCGGACTGGTCGAGTTGACCCACATTCGCCCGAGCCTGGGCGAGATCTACCGAGAGGTGGCCCAGTCATGACGAACACATCATCGGCCTGGCGTCTCGTCGCTTCCCGCGAGGTTGACGTCAAGCTGCGCGACAAAGGATTCATTATCTCGATGATCATCACGGTGCTTCTCATCGTGGCTATCTCCGTGGTGTTGTCCATTATCTCCTCCAAGCACGACCATGACAGCGTGGTCGTGACCGACGACAAGGCCGCTGCCATCGTCAAGGTTGCTCAGCAGGACTTGGATGCCAGGGGATCGACGGATAAGACTGAGGTGGTCCGGGCTGCTGATGAGGTCGAGGCGCATCGCAAGCTCCAGAGCGACGACAACACGGTTTATCTTCACCAGAAGGATGGCCAGTGGCATCTCGACGGGTACGACAAGACGCCCTCGGTTGACAGGTCGTCCATCGGGGCCGTGGAGAGAGCCGTGGCCGTTGCAGCGGTGGCTGACAATGCCAAGGCTGCTGGGGCCGATGCGTCGACTATGACCAAGGGAATGTCTCTTCAGGCAGGACAGGTAAAGCCCTCAGACGGCACATCGGAGGCCGTCGGATACATGCTGGCCATCGTCTTCAGTGTCCTGTTCATGATGTCGGCGATCTATTACGGCGTGATGATCGCCAACTCAGTAGTCGAGGAAAAGCAGTCCAGGATCGTGGAGATCCTGTTGACGGGGGTGCCTGCCCGTCAGTTGCTCATCGGCAAGATCGTAGGCAACACGGTATTGGCGGTCGGACAGCTCATCATCATTTGCGGGTTGAGCATGCTCGCCGTGTCCTTCTCGCAATGGTCGGACATCATCACGTTCGCGATGTCGTGGTCGGTGATGTGGTTCCTGCTGTTCTTCCTCGTTGGGTTCGTGGCGCTGGCAAGCTTGTACGCGGCTGCGGGGTCGATGGCCTCGCGCAGTGAGGACGTTCAGAACACCACCTCTCCGCTGATGTATCTCATCATGATCATCTACTTCTGGGTGGTGTTCTCGATGTCGAACCCTGATGGTATGAGCGCCAGGATTGGCAGCTACGCCCCGATCGCGTCGGTGGTCTTCATGCCGCTGCGCATGCTCGGTCATCGCGCGCAGTGGTGGGAACCAATCGTGTCGATCTTCGTGACCCTCGGTTTCACTGTGTTTGCGGTATTGGCCGGTGAGAGGATCTATCGACGCTCGATCCTGCAGACCAACGGTCGGGTCAGCTTCAAGAACGCCTGGAAGCAGAACGAATCGGTGGCGTGACGTCCGATGTTATGGCATCTGACGGGGCAGGCCCCGATGGGGACTCGCACCGTTTTGCTTCGTCGCGACGGTCGAGCGGTACTGTCATCCGTATCTGCCAAGAAGTGGTCTGAAAATCGGGTGACAACGTCACCATCGACATTTCTTGGCAGGAATGGAGACAATGACTCAGAGGTATCGCGTCAGTTCTGGGCCGCTGCCAGCCTTTCCTGATAACTCGGCTCGTGTTTTTTGATCCAGGCGATGATACGAGTCGTGACGGGGATGCAGGCGTACTCGACAAGGGTCTTCCACAAGAACCCGAAGAAGGCGTAGTTGCACCACTGGCCGAAGCTGGTGATTCCGACGACAGGTGCCGCGATCGCGCAGAAGATGATGGTGTCAACGGCCTCGCCAGCACCGGTGGATCCCATCAGTCGGCCGACCAGACCGCGCTCCAGCCACTTGGCCTTGAGTCGAATCATGATAACCGAGTTCGTAAACTGTCCAGCCAGAAATCCGCATGCTCCGGCGAGCACCATCTGCCACAGCGGACCGAGGGCCATCTCGAGGGCGGTGTCATGGGCTACCGAGTAGGGGTCGGTGAATCCAGGAAGGGTGATGATAGCCCAGAAGCACAGCACAGAGAGGATCGCGCAGATAAACCCCATGACGATCGCGCGGCGTGCTGCCTTGATCCCGTAGATTTCGGTGGTGATATCTCCCATGACATAGGCAAGCGGGAACAAGAAGAAGCCGCCATCGGTAGTGATGGGGCCGAGCTGCACCCCTTTTGAACCGCCGATATTCGACAGGATGACGACAACGCACATGAGGGTGAGCAGGATGTCGTAGTGCCCCGACCCTCGATCGGCATATGCAGGGCGGGTTGCCGCGGATGATCTGAGGCTGGTGGAGTGTGACGTCACGGCGAAATGGTAACCGTGTTGGCGCATATCATCGAGATGACGACCATGACCACAGGAGGTTTCCATGACTCTTGCTACTTCCGAGCTGGACATCACCTCGCAGCGGGATCTCTATCCGCCGATTGAGCCCTATGACACCCAGATGATCGACGTGGGTGACGGTCAGCAGCTCTACGTTGAACAGTGCGGCAACCCTGACGGCAAGCCGGTGGTTTTCCTGCATGGTGGCCCTGGTGGTGGCGGCGGTACCGAGCGGCGTCGCTTCTTCAACCCCGATGCCTACCGCATCATCATCTTGGATCAGCGGGGCTGCGGACTGTCTACCCCGCACATTGCCCAGGCTCACACTCCACGTGAGATGGCTACCAATACGACGTGGAAACTTGTTGAGGATCTTGAGAAGATCCGGGAGTTGCTTGGCATTGAGCGCTGGCAGGTCTTTGGCGGATCGTGGGGATCCTGCTTGTCGCTGGCTTACGCCGAGACCCATCCCGAGCGGGTGACCGAACTCGTGCTGCGCGGCATCTTTACTATGCGTGAGCAGGAGTTGGACTGGTACTACAACTTCGGTGCCTCCGAGGTTTTCCCGGAGCTGTGGAACAAGTTCTGCGAGCCGTTGCGCCGCGTCGGGCATGACTTTTCTCGTGACAACATTGCCGCCTACTACGACCTGCTGTGGGACGACGACCCCGACGTCCACGGTCCCGCCGCGGTGGCCTGGACGACATGGGAGGGCGCGACGACCTCGTTGTCCTTCGACCCGTCCCACATCGAGGAGTTCTCGGATCCAAACTTCGCGCTGGCCTTCGCCCGCATCGAGAACCACTACTTTGTCAATCATGGGTTCATGGTTGAGGGGCAGTTGCTGCGTGATGCCCACAAGCTGGCCGACATCCCGACTGTTATCGTTCAGGGACGCTACGACATGTGCTGCCCCGACGTCACGGCCGTCGATTTGTCGCGAGCCCTGCCGAGTGCCGATCTGCGAATCGTGATGGCAGGTCACTCTGCATTTGAGCCGTTAATTGCCTCCGAACTAGTGAAGGTGTGTGACGAATTCGCCGAGCGATGAATTGTCGCCCAGGCGTGTCGAGGCCTAAGTCCAGTCGATTTGATCGAGTACTCACGGTCAAATCGACTGGACTTCGACATGGTGGTGGGGATAGCGCGCCGCCAGTTGAATAGAGACGGGTGGGTTTGCCCGACTATGTTAAGACGAAGGAGTAGTATCCCTCTTCATCCTTCTCTAGTGGTGGCTCGGGGATCTCTTCAAACATGATTGCTGACAAGGGCCGGCTGAGGGTGTGAATGACGGCTCTGGAGACGTCGTCCGGTCCGCTTTCCCAGTACTTTCCTAAATTAATCATGACCACTAAGTTGTCGAGATTTCTGCCAACGGTAAAGACTGAGACCTCCATGACGAGCATCTCGCTGTCCGTATTGTTGACAGGAGCGCTCGTGTCCTGGTCGATGAATAACAGTTTCTCGGGTCGGGTCGCAGCTTCGTTGATGACCATTTGAATGGTCTTCGGGATGACCGGGTAAAATCGATCATCCCGAATGAAATCTGGATGGACGATAAAGGTAATAACGTCACCAAATTCCTTGCGTGCAGACATAATCTTGATGAGATTGTTCATCTCTGATTCCTGAGTTTCGCGTGTGAAAAACAGTTTGCAACGGCCAGATGTTTGGACCATACCCCAGTCCTGAACCGCGCGATGAGCCATTCGCTCGCACAGATCCGCGATGACCGGCGTCAGCACGCCATGCGTTGCGGCCCATGTCCAGCGGTGCACCATTGCACGCCTAGCCATGTCGCCTCGTTGATTCGGATGGCGTCGACGAAGAGAATCTAAAGATAGCTCGGTCAACTGAAGTGTTGCAGCTGTCCCGCCAGACCGATCATCGGTTCATCGGCCAACCAAGAACCTGCGTAACGGGAACCATCTAGGAAACCTTCGTGGACGGCGTCGAGAAACTCTGCGGGGACTCCCACGAGCCCGTCACAACTGCTCCACGGCATCACCAGATTGACGACGTCGACCGCCGGGTGGTGAATGGAGGTGGCCTCGTAGTCGACGAATCTGGCGTGATCTTCGGTGACGAGCACATTGCCTGGGCACAGGTCTGCTTGGGTGACGACCTCGGTTCCTTCGGCTCCTCGCAGCGACTCAAATAAGTCGAGCTCCGCATCATCGGGTACTTCGGTCTCTAGCGCCGCGCACATTTTTCCAGGCCTGGCCCTGGCAGACGAGGCGAGGCTGGACCACCCGCTGAGCGCGTTTGTGGGTCAAGACGACGGATGGCGTCCTGGAATGCGGGGATGACCTCGTCGCGTGCCGCTCGATCAGACATTTCCCGCATCGATGCGGCCATAACGGTCGACGTCGCTCGCCCCCACATCTGTGCGGCGATGAGAGCGGCTGAGGGGTCGTTGCCGGTCAAGATCGATTCCAAGGTCATCCCTGACACGTCCTCCATAACCACCACGCCCAGGCTTAGATCAGCTGCGTACAGTCGCGGTGCCTCCGGAAGACACCCCAAACCGGCAACCTCGCGGACAATCCCCAGCCCGCCGGAATTATGTGACATCGATGTTGATCGGAAACATTTCGCTACGACTGTTCGCGCGCCCGCAGTAGCTGTCGTCGAACCATCCACCCAGCACCGGGCTACGCTAGTGCGCACCCCCTCGTGAAGTATCTTGTCTACTGACAGCTCGGTGCCTAGGGTGAACGCGGCATCATCGAGCCAGCCCAGTCCCATCCTTACCTCCTGGTACGCCGCACCGTCGTCGGCTACGTCTACAGTGGGAGAGTACACATTCCCGTCACACCGGAGAGAACCCTGACCACGACCTTGCACATCCACAACACCGATACCGGCAAAGAGGGAGCAGCGCGCCGCGTCGTCGCGGTCCCCCCGTCGATTCCCATGGTGACTTTGGTCGGGCCCAATGACGAATTCCTCAAACGACTTGAGGACGCCCTTGACGCCGACATCTTGGTACGCGGTAACGAGATTCACCTCGCTGGGCATCCCGCAGATTTGGCCGATGCTGGCGACATCCTGTCGGAGATGATCACGATCATCCGCACCGGCCAGGGCCTGTCCGCCGACGACGTCGATCGGGTCGTTGCCATGACTCGTAACGGAGAAGACCCGGCCGAGATCATGACGGCTGACATCCTCAGTAATCGCGGCAGGACAGTTCGACCCAAGACCCTGAACCAAAAACGGTATGTTGACGCGATTGACGCCAACACCGTCACCTTTGGTATCGGCCCAGCTGGCACGGGCAAGACGTATCTGGCGATGGCCAAGGCGGTGCAGGCGCTTCAGACCAAGCAGGTGAGCCGGATTATCCTTACCCGCCCGGCCGTCGAGGCGGGAGAGAAAATCGGTTACCTACCCGGCACATTGTCGGAGAAAATCGACCCCTATTTGCGTCCTCTCTACGACGCCTTACGCGACATGGTCGACCCCGATACCGTGCCACGTCTTGTCGGTGCCGGAACTGTTGAGGTGGCACCGTTGGCCTATATGCGGGGCCGCACTCTCAACGACGCCTTCGTTATCTTGGACGAGGCCCAGAACACATCACCGCAGCAGATGAAGATGTTCCTCACTCGTCTCGGCTTCGGTTCAAAGATCGTCGTTACCGGCGATATCACTCAGGTCGACCTGCCCGGTGGTATGAAGTCTGGTTTACGAGTGGTGCAGGGCATCCTCGACGGTATCGACGACATTGCCTTCTGCAACCTCACCAGCCGTGATGTTGTCCGTCACCGTTTGGTGGGCAAGATTGTTGCCGCTTACGACGTTGCCTGCGAGTCCCGTGGCGCCAGAAATTCGCGCAAGAATAGGAAGACCCGATGATCGACATCACTAATGAGTCTGGTTCTCCGTCTAATGAGGAGGGGCTTGTCGGCCTGGCGACATTTGCCCTCGACTGGTTGCGTATCCACCCCTCTTCGGAGTTGTCGATCATTCTCGTCGACGAGCAAACGATGGAGGCTTACCACGAGAAGTTCATGGGTCTTCCCGGCCCGACCGACGTCCTGAGCTTCCCGATGGATGAGATGCGTGCCCCCGGCGACGACGAGGATCCGCCTTCCGGGCTACTCGGTGACATCGTGCTGTGCCCGACCGTCACAGCTCGCCAAGCTGCTGAGAATGGTCGCACCCCCGACGGGGAGGCGGAATACCTCCTCATTCACGGGTTGTTGCACCTGCTCGGCCACGACCATGCTGAACCCGGAGAGAAGCGCGTCATGTTCAGACTCAACGATGAGATCATCGCGGCATGGGATGACCATCGAGAACAGACAGGTCAGCGGTGACACGGCAAGAATGGATCGTTCTGGCGATCGCCTTCATCTTCACAGTGTTGGCAAGCCTCAATGTGGCCATGGAGACGGCCCTTCAACACATGTCTCACTCCAAGGCCGAGGAGCTTGCTGCCGACGGTAAAGCTGCGCACCAACGAGTACTTGACATGGTCGCCGATCCCGCCCCCCTCATCAACACCGCGATGCTAGTGAGGGTTATTTCCGAGGTGACGGCGACGGCACTTGTCGCGCTCCTTATTTTCGGCCACTTCGACCTGCCCTGGCAGCAGGTGCTCGTCGTCGTGGCCATCATGGTGCTTGTTGACTTCCTGGCATGGGGAGTGGCTGCGCGCACCTTGGGGCGCCAGCATGACACCGCTATCTGCACCTTCTGGTCTCGTCCTTGGGGAGTACTTGCCCACGTCCTTGGCCCCATCGCGGCCTTGCTTATCCTCATCGGCAACGCTCTGACCCCCGGAAAGGGATATGCCGAAGGCCCCTTTACCTCTGAGGCTGAACTACGCGAGATGGTCGACTACGCCGAGGCTTCCGACCTCATTGAGGCCGGCGAGCGGGAGATGATCCACTCAGTCTTCGAGCTAGGTGACACCCTTACGAAGGAGGTCATGGTCCCGCGTACCGACGTGGTCTATATTCCTCGGACCAAGAATCTGCGTCAGGCGATGTCTTTGGCTCTGCGATCTGGGTTTTCCCGAGTTCCGGTCGTTGGCGAAGGCTTTGACGACATCCGTGGCATCGTCTACCTCAAGGATCTCTCCCAGCGGGTACTCGACAATCCTGACGGTTACGCCACCGAAAGCGTCGAATCGATTATGCGGCCTGCCGCGCTCTGCCCAGACTCTAAGCCCGTCGACCAGGTGCTGCGCGAAATGCAGCGAGACCGTAACCATCTCGTCATCGTCGTGGACGAGTTTGGCGGCACGGCTGGCCTAGTGACGATCGAGGACATCGTCGAGGAGATCGTTGGCGAGATTGTTGACGAGTATGATGCCGAGCCCACCCTCACTGAAGAGATCGAAGATGGCGTCTTTCGAATATCCTCGCGTTTGCCGGTCGATGATCTGGGCGAACTGTTCGATCTTAAGGTCGACGATGACGACGTCGAGACGGTTGGTGGCCTCATGGCCAAGGAACTGTCTGTAGTACCCATACCGGGATCTGTCATCATCTGGGAAGGGTTAGAGATCACCGCCGAGAAGGCGACCGGTCGCCGTCACCAGGTGGACACCTGCCTGGTAAAGCGGGCCCCCGAAGAAACCCCCGATCAGGAGTATGACGATGAGTGACGACGAGATGCCTTCGTTGGCCGATCTCATGGATGGCGATGACGAGGATATTTCCGACGTTGACTATGTGACCGCCAGGGTAGCTGAATCTACCCGAGCCGGATTCCACTCCGGGTTCGTCTGCTTCGTCGGGCGCCCAAATGCCGGCAAGTCGACTCTCACCAACGCCCTGGTTGGTTCCAAGATCGCCATTGCCTCCTCGAAGCCTCAGACCACCCGTCACGTCATCCGTGGCGTAGTCACTGACGAGAAATCTCAGATCGTCGTCATCGACACCCCGGGACTCCATAAGCCACGCACCCTACTGGGTCAGCGGCTCAACGACCTCGTTTTCGACACTTGGACCCAGGTCGACGTTATCGGGGTGTGTTTGCCTTCCAACCAGCGAATTGGGCCAGGTGACACCTATCTTGTATCGCAAATCGCCGAACTTCCTCGTCGCCCCACGCTTATCGCCCTGGCAACGAAGTCCGACCTCGTGTCCAAGGCGCGGATGGCTGAGCATCTGGCCACCATTGACAAGCTGCAAGGAGAGGTCGGCATCGAGTTCGTTGAAATCGTCCCGTGCTCTGCAGTCTCCGGCGAGCAGGTCGACGAGGCCCGCGACGTCATTGCTTCCCTGCTGCCTGAAGGGCCGGCCTACTACCCAGATGGTGAGGTGACTGATGAACCGACCGAAACCCTTGTCGCCGAGCTGATCCGCGAGGCGGCGCTTGAAGGTGTGCGCGAGGAGCTTCCCCACTCTCTGGCTGTGGAGATTGTGGAGATGGGGCCTCGAGAAGGTCAGCCGGAGGATCGTCCCCTACTGGACGTCTACGCATCCCTCATAGTGGAACGTGATTCCCAGAAGGGCATCATGATCGGTCATCATGGTTCCCATATCAAGCAGGTTCGTACCCACGCTAGGCGACAGATCGCGGCCCTGTTGGGAACGCCAATCCACTTAGACCTTCAGGTCAAGGTGTTGCCGAACTGGCAGTCCGACCCGAAATACCTCAATCGATTGGGGTTTTGAAATATTGGGTCGGTGGGAAGTGATGGTCTCACAGTGCTGCGGCCGTCACCTCTCCACCGACGACTGTTAAGTCGCTGGTGAGGCCTGCCAATGCATCACCGGACAGGTCGAAGGGATTGTGGGCCACAGCGATGACGTCTCCTGGTCCGCCCGTGACCACCTGTGTTACGTGACGGGTACTGGCTGTGATGGCCTGGGACAGAGTAAGAGCCTGCTCAGGGTGCCAGCTTGGGCGCCGGTCACCGGTTCTCTCGACGGTCACGCGGATCGCGCCCCACGGATCGACGGGGGAGACTGGGGCGTCTGATCCCAGTGCTAACTCGGTCCCGGCTCTCACCATGTCGGCGAACCGGAAGCAGCGATCAGCGCGGTCTGCCCACATGACGTCGGTGGCGTCCCGGTCGTCGACGAGGTGTAGAGGTTGGATGCTTGCCCGCACTCCGAGAGCCGCAAATCGTCGAACGTCTGCGTCAGTGAGCACTTGAGCGTGTTCGATCGACCCAGAAATCCCGGTCACCTCGAAAGCATTGAGACCTCTTTGGCCGCTCGGTCTCCTATGGCGTGAGCCGCGCATTGCAGGTTGCCAGTTTTGGCTCGATTCATGAGGTCGACCAAATCCTCCGGCGTCACCGAGTCAATTCCGGCCCCATCAGGACCGGCTCCCGCCGGATAGGAATCCATGCACCAGGCAGTGCGCGTCGACATCGACCCGTCGACGATGACCTTAAGTGGGCCCATAGCTACTCGGCTTGGACCAGGCTTATCAGTGACGGGGGCTTGGCCAGTCGCCAGCCCCTGCGCAATTGCCTCGTCCAGGCGTTCGGGGTACACACTCACCTCGACTCGTAGCGGGCACCGGCCATCAGCTTCGCGCTGTAGCCACGTCTCGACGTCAGTGCTGAACTCCATATCGCGGATGCCAGTGATCCCCAGGCGCGCCGCCGCGGTGCTGCAGCTTCCCACCCAACCATCCAACACGTGAGGGTTGACCTGCGAGAGCTGGGTTTGGACGTCGAAACTGGTCTGTTCGCGCAGAAATCCGTCTCCTTCGATACCGAGTTTGCGCATGGCAGCGGTATTGCACCACGAGGAATGTAGGTCGGCGGAGACGAGGATAACGGCACGATTACCGGTGACGGCGTCAAGCTGACGGGCGTTGGGATTTGAGCCCCATAGCGAGGGACGGAACCCGAATCCCTGCAGAATCGGCTCGTCGCTGCCTTCGCGTCGTTTGACATGGGTGGCGACTTCCTCGAGCACCGTCTCGCAACTCGCGGTTTGGCTGACAAGGAATCTCCGGGACGCCAACGCCCATTGCCCGACGTGGACGTGCTCGTCCCACAGACCAGGCATGAGGAGGCGACCGCCAAGGTCAATACTTCGCACCCTCGCACTGCGGGCCTGCTGCTGTGCTTCGGGACCGAGGGCAAGGACGCGATCCGATAGCAGTACATCGGTGGGCTCGCCCGTCGACCCGTCGGTGAGGTCGAGGATTCTGGCATTGTGAAGCAACAACATTCCCAGATATTCCCACCGACAGCGGGCGATGTCACACGTGAGACGATTTTGAGAAATATCCCATGCTGGGGCGATCGCGGTGTACTGTGACCCGCATGTCGTGCGCGCTTCCCCTGGTGTGCCGCAGCGAGGCCCGTTGAAGGGGCGGCCTCCTTGCTGCGGGTGATCGGGCTGCCCTACACATCACACACGGGAGATACCATGACGCACATTCAGCCCTGTCCCTGCCAGCTGACCAGCCCGATGCCCAGCGGGCGTTATAAACCTTTCGTTCCGCACACGTTGCCGGACCGTACCTGGCCAGACAAGGCCTTGGGCCATGCTCCGCGGTGGCTGTCCACTGATTTGCGTGATGGCAACCAGGCCCTTGTTGACCCCATGACTCCAGCCCGCAAGATGCGGATGTTCGAACTTCTTGTTGGGATGGGGTACAAGGAGATTGAAATTGGCTTCCCCTCAGCTTCTCAAACGGATTTCGATTTCGTTCGGCAGGTTATTGAGTCCGACATTGTCCCTGACGACGTCACCATCTCGGTGCTGACTCAGGCCCGTGAGGATCTCATCGAGCGCACCATGCAGAGCTTAGTCGGCGCTCACCGTGCCACTATCCACATGTATAACGCAGTTGCTGAACTCTTCCGACGCGTTGTCTTCAACATCGACGAAAAGCAGTGCATTGACCTGGCGCACCGTGGTACTGAGTGGGTCGTCAGGTACGCCGACAAGTACCTCGGCGACGTTGAGTTCGGCTACGAGTACTCTCCGGAGATCTTCAGCCAGACCCGCACGGACTTCGCTATCGAGGTCTGTCACTCCGTGATGGACGTGTGGCAGCCGGGGCCAGGCCGTGAGATCATCCTTAATCTGCCGGCTACCGTCGAGATGAGTACTCCGAACACCTACGCCGACCAAATCGAGTACTTCTGCCGCAATATCCGTGATCGTGAGCACGTGTGCGTCTCTTTGCACCCGCACAATGATCGTGGCACGGCGATTGCGGCCGCCGAGTTCGCGCAGATGGCGGGCGCTGATCGCGTCGAGGGCTGTCTCTTTGGCCACGGCGAGCGCACCGGCAACGTTGATCTCGTCACCTTAGGTATGAATCTTGTCAGCCAGGGAGTTGACGCGGGTATCGACTTCTCTGACATGCCAAAAATCCGCCGCACCGTCGAGTACTGCACTGGCCTACCGGTGCCGGCACGCCAGCCCTACGCCGGCGACCTCGTCTTCACAGCCTTTTCAGGCTCGCACCAAGACGCTATCAAGAAAGGCCTGGAGGACCTGGAACGCCAGGCCCAGGAGCAGGACATCGGTATCCACGAGGTTGACTGGCAGGCCCCCTACCTGCCCATCGACCCACACGACGTCGGACGCACCTACGAGGCTGTCATTCGCGTCAACAGCCAGTCCGGTAAGGGCGGCATGGCCTACCTCCTGAAGTCCGAGCACCAAGTCGACCTGCCGCGTCGTCTGCAGATCGAGTTCTCCCGTGCCGTGCAGAATTACACCGATGACCAAGCCCGCGAGATCAGCCACGACGAGATCTGGGATCTGTTTAATCGCGAGTATCTGCAAGTGCCTGGCATCGAGCTGGTGAGCCGCATGACGTCCACCGAGACCGGTACCCATCAGCTCACCGCCAACCTTCGGATTGATGGCGAGGACGTTCAGATCCGGGGCGAAGGCAACGGTGCGGTGTCGGCGTTTATCGACGCTCTGGCTTCCCTCGGCATCGTCGTGCAAGTGCTCGACTATTCTGAGCACGCCATGACCGCAGGCGGTACTGCCAAGGCCGCCGCGTATGTCGAGTGTGAAATTGGGGACGGCGAGACCTCGCAAATTCTATGGGGAGTCGGCATTGACCCTGATATCACGCAGGCCTCCCTGAAGGCGGTCGTCAACGCGGTAAACCGCTCCCGTCGGCAAACCGTGGATAGGGAGTCATGACGCCGTGATCATGGGGTGGGGTTGACCTCATGGGGGACGGCCCCACCAAACCTCCGGTCCCGCTTGGCGTATTCCACCACTGCGGCCCAGAGGTCGCGGCGGTCAACGTCGGGCCATAAGACGTCGGAAAATACCATTTCGGCGTAGGCCGATTGCCACAGGAGGAAATTCGATGTGCGCTGCTCCCCGGAGGAGCGCCAAAATAGGTCGACGTCGGGGACCTCGGGCTCGTCAAGGTGAGTACGGAAGGTCTTCTCCGTGATGTGGTCGGGATCGATCTTGCCCTCAGCGGCTAGCCGGGCAATATCACGCACCGCGTCAACGATCTCTGCCCGACCGCCGTAATTGACGCAGAACTGGAGGGTGAGGACGGTGTTATCAGTTGACTGTTTCTCGGCTGATTCCAATTCCTTGATGACTGACTTCCACAGCTTGGGACGACGTCCAGCCCAACGGATGCGTACTCCCATGGCGTCGAGTTGATCGCGACGACGGTGGATGACGTCACGATTGAAGCCCATAAGCCACCGAACTTCGTCGGGCGAGCGCTTCCAGTTTTCGGTGGAAAACGCATAAGCGCTCAAATAGGGGATACCCATCTCGATGGCGCCCTCGATAACATCGAAGAGAGCATCCTCGCCACGTGCGTGACCCTCAGTGCGCCTAAGACCGCGCTGCTTGGCCCAACGTCCGTTGCCGTCCATAACGATGGCGACGTGTTGGGGGATGAGTTCCGGTGGCAGCGCGGGTGGACGAGCTCCAGACGGATGCGGCAGCGGGCCGCGCTTCGGGGGTCGCGGTGTGATTCGGGCCATGGCTCACAGCGTAGTGGCGTCGAGGACGGTAGTGGGGCCGGACTGGTGCCGTCGTGACGGTGGCAACGGTAAGTTATCTGAGGTTCAAGGCCTCGATGATGTCACAGGGTCGTCCACACGATGATGATTCCAGAGCCGAGACAGGCAATGATCGAGGCGACGCTCGTCCAATGACTGATACGTTCCCGGGTGCGCCCAGAAATACCGGAGGAATTGGGTCGCAGCCGATCAATGACAACTGGAAGCCATGCCGGAATGAGGACGATCCACCACGAGATAATGAGCGTCAGGATTCTGACGACGAGTGGCAGATCGGCAGTCCCGATGCGCTGACTCGACGAGATGAATAGCGGAATGGTAGTGAAATTCGTAGCCATTCCGAGAGCCCCCCAGGTGAACATGCCGTGGGCACCAGCGGACCGCGGCCCAGAAGTTTTCTTGACTCGAGATTTTTGGACGCGGTGGGATACCCATTTCGTCCGCGTCAGATAGCAGCCGAATAAGAAGAGTAAAACGCCCAGTACACGGTCGACGGTACGTGAGGCCAGCTGACGAGAGGCGAAGTCGGTGGCAGCGCTTCCCAGCAGGCCGAAACTCGTGACGCCGATGGCGCCAAGCACCAGACCTGCCCCAGAGACAAAAGCCCAACCGTGGTTCTGCTTTTGACCGTGAACTGCCGCGTTTGCGTTGAGGATCATGACGGGACTGACAGCAGCAACGAGCACCAGGTACCAGACGCTGCCGAGCAGCGCGACAAAGGAATCCATGGGCGTCTCCTGGGGGGTTCCAACGGTAGTCGACCTGCTATGAACACCTCCTACCCTCTCACAGCGATTCTGTGCAGAGCATGTTTCGGCTGCGTGCCCTGCGGGGAGACAATAGGTGTCATGCCCACCTACCGTGACCAAGCCGTCGTTCTTCGCACGCACAAGCTAGGTGAGGCTGATCGGATCGTGTCGATGTTGTCGCGTGAGCACGGCAAGATTCGGGCGGTGGCACGAGGGATTCGACGCACCTCCAGCAAATTTGGTGCCCGTCTGGATCCGTTCAATCTGGTTGACCTGCAGTTGGTTCAGGGACGCAACCTCGATGTCGTCGCCCAGGTGGAGTGTTTGCATCCTTACTCGGCGTCGCTGCGTCAGGACTATTCTCTGTTCACCGCGGCTGAGGTCATGGTGGAGGCTGCCGACCATCTGGTGCCGGTGGACCGTGAACCGGCCCCGGCACAATACCGATTGTTGGCAGGAGCTCTGCGGGTGCTCGGCCAGGGGACGACGGACGGCCCACGGCCACCCGAGATGGTGCTGGACTCTTACCTGCTGCGCTCTCTTTCGGCGTCCGGATATGCCCCGGATCTGGTCGACTGTGTCCGGTGTGGGACACCTGGGCCGCACCAGGGTTTTTCACCCAGTTTGGGGGGCGTGGTGTGTATTAATTGTCAGCCGCCCGGAACTCCTCATCCGCACGAGGAGACGATTTCGTACCTGCGGGCTTTGCTGGTGGGGGACTGGACTGCGACGCGTGATGTTGCGTGGTCGAGGGTTCGGGAGGGGTCCGGACTGGTGGCAGCATTTGTGTCTTGGCATATGGATCGCGGTTTGCGGTCAATGCCCCTTCTGGAGCGTTGATCGGAAACCAGTTGCACTACGAGCGGCCCACGGCATATGGAGCCCCAGCCTCGATTCACCTTTTCGGCTGGTGTGGCGCGCTAATTGTCGTTCCCGGGAATTGTGTCAGGTCTCGCGAACTGGCTTTGCGCGTGGAATACGGGCATTAACCACCCACCAACCATTGCGCAGACCGATAGAGATCTTGCCATGAAGAAGAGAGACGCGCTCCTTGAGACGAGCAATACCCATTCCAGTCGATCGAACGGGTTCTATCTCCGGGTCGGTGGTGGGGTTGGAGACGGTTACTACGACGTCGTCCCCTTCATCCATGACGGTGATCCTGGCGGTAGCGGGACCGTTGTGCTTGATGACATTGGCAGTGGATTCGTCAAGTATTCGGTTGACGGCATCGGAGACGCTCACCGGCATTGGAGCGCACGCAACCGACGACTTAACATGCCAGCCGAGCGTTTCCAGCCGCGTGACCATAGCGGCCACCGTAGCCTCGACGGAGTCCTCGTGGGTGGGAGAGGAGATGAATGGAAGGTTACGGTTACGCAGCACTAAGAGCAGACGCTGGAGATCGTCCAGGGCAGCTCTAGACGTGTTTTCGATCGATTTGGAGGCCGTGATGACGTCCTCATCGGCGGTGTTGAGGCGTAAGAAACCTGCCAGCATGGTGATGACGGTGAGGTCTTTGGCAACGACGTCATGGAGTTCGGCCGCAAGCTGTTGACGTTCTTCTTCGCGGGCATGTGCTGCCTGCTGAAGAGCGTCGGCAGCTTGTTCCTCGGCCTGTTCGCGGCGGTTATCGAGCCAGCGGAAGGCGGAGCCAACTCCGATACCAATTGCGCAAGCAAGGCATGCTACTACAAAGCGGGATACCCAGTGTGTTGCATGAACGGCCGCCATAGCAACGGTGATCGTGGCGCCGATAATCAGCGGAATACAATGGCGCTTCAGGCCATGCTGGCTAGCCAAAAAGGCGAGTACAACCAGCAGTGGAATGCTAAACGCTATGTCTCCGGCGATGACGCTACTAACCAGGCCGACGAGAAGCAGCAATTCCTGTAACAGGGGACGCTTACAGCACAGTAGTGCAACTACACTAAAGACGTAAGTGACCACCATCCATATCAGGGTACTACCACTTCTGTGGGTTGCCACGGCGACGCGCAGATCGTCAAGCCCGGAAAGCACCAGCGCGGTGATGATAACACCCGTAATGACAGTGGTCCGACTGCTCTCGTTGAAGACGAGGTTACGTACAGGCGAACCATTGTTCATTGATGCGCACCTCGCGGGTTAGACACCTCATGCGTTAGACATGGGTACGGAATCAGCCCCAGTTGTAACACCAGTCGGGGTAGATGCTGCAAAGGCCGTCTATGATTCCCTTAACATGGGCCTTGGGTTGCGTATTCACAGCGTTCTGAGTGGGGGCGGAGTCAGTGGTGGCCTGAGCGGGGACGGCGACCGAGAAGGAGCTGATTGCTAAGGCAGCCACGATGCCGGTGATGATCTTCTTCATGGGCACAATGTATCTCTTTTGAGGGGCCCTCCACAACGGTCGGGCGAAAGTGATACGAGGAGACCGGCACGTGCAGAGACAAGCCGCAGGATGCACCGGTTGGCTGATCATCTGGCCAGGTGGACGGCCTGACCATAGACATTTGGTTACTGGTAGTCACGTTGCTAACCCGCTGCTGTACAGACTGCTGCGGCATGCGAGGATGGGAAGTAATGTGAGGTTGGCAAGATACTTCGCGTCGCAGGCGTTATATGTCCGATCGTTGGCGCCGCGCGATCACCGTGGGTGAGGAGGTTCACTTGGGCTCAGCAGCGCCCAACGTGAGTGTAAGGAGGAGTGATGTCAGTTCGACTCGTGGTTACTGACGATCATCCGATCATGAGGCAGGCTCTTGCCGGCTACTTCTCTCGTGTCGAGGAGATGGAGGTCGTCGGCCAGGCCACTAATGGTCGTGAAGCCGTTGAGCTTGTTGATCAGCTATTGCCCGAGGTTGTCCTTATGGACCTCAAGATGCCTGAGATGGACGGTCTCACAGCTACCCGAATGATCGTCTCGCGCCATCCTTCGGTCCGTGTTGTTGCCCTGACGACCTTTGCTCGTCGGGATATCGTCGTCGAGGCCATCCTTGCTGGTGCTGCCGGATACCTTCTGAAGGAATCGGAGCCGGAGGCCGTTATCGCAGGGGTTCGCGCCGTCATGGCAGGTCAGGTGACAGTGTCTCCGGAGATTGCCCGGGGTGTCGTTGAGGCCTTTTCAGCTCGGCCCTCAGCTGGGGGATCTCATCAGATCGATTTGACTCCGGTGAAATTGTCCGATGCTGACGATGACGTTCTGAAGCTTCTCGCCGAAGGGTTGCCGAACGCTGCCATCGCAGATGAACTATGTCTCAGCGAGTCCGCGGTTAAGCAGCGTCTTGGTCATCTAGCAAAGAAGCTGGGCGTGCGTAGTCGTCTTGAAGTTCTCGTAAGAGCATGCGAGCTGGGCTTGGTCATCCCCCGGCTGCGTCGCTGATTACTGATCCGGTGCGCACTGCGGAGCACTCCGAACAGATGCCGAACAATTCCAGTTCGTGGCCGGTCTCGCTGAACTCATATTTCGCGGCGATATCGCGAGCCCAATCCTCCAGGATTTTCTCAGGCCCAATTTCGACAGCCTTGCCGCAATTGCGGCACACCAGGTGATGGTGGTGTGCTGAAGAACAACGGCGATAGGTCATTTCGCCGTCTTCAGCGCGAATGGCATCGAGCTCTCCGTCCTCAGCCATCGTCTGCAAGTTCCGATAGACGGTTGCTAGACCAACCTGATCTCCGCGGTCGCGCAGCTGATCATGGACCTGCTGGGCGGTGAGGAAGAACGACTCGTCGTCAAACAGAGCACGAATGGCAAGGCGCTGTTTGGTCGTGCGCCGCCGGTTCTCCACCATGATCACCTCACTGCCGGGGGTCGAACTAGGCCAAATGTACTCCAGTAGCTTGCGGATTTCCCAGCGGTTGTCTGCTGGCTGACGGGGTGGTCATGCGTCGTGTGGTTACCGTTAAGCTAGTTAATGGCCTCGCCGCCCAGATATGTAGATCCATAGGCGGCGCTGCCCGCGTGGGCGTCATCCGGGTGTCCACTCCAATGAGGACTTGGAAGAAAGGGACGGCTGTGGCCTCCACTAGCACACTCGACAATGTCATCAACCTCTGTAAGCGACGCGGATTCGTTTTCCCGTGTGGGGAGATCTATGGCGGCACCCGTGCTGCGTGGGATTACGGCCCATTCGGCGTCGAGCTGAAGGAGAACATCAAGAGGCAGTGGTGGCGTGCCATGGTCACCCGCCGCGATGACGTCGTCGGTCTTGACTCCTCGGTCATCCTGCCTCGTGAGGTGTGGGTGGCCTCGGGACACGTCGGAGTATTCAACGACCCTCTGACCGAGTGCCTGTCGTGTCATAAGCGGATGCGCGCTGATCACCTACAGGAGGGCCACGCCGCCAAGCACGGGATCGCCGACCCTGATTCCATCTCGCTCGAGGAGGTCAACTGTCCCAACTGCGGCAACAAGGGGCAGTGGACCGAACCCCGAGACTTCAACATGATGCTTAAGACCTACCTCGGCCCCGTCGAGGATAAGTCAGGTCTGCACTACCTGCGACCCGAGACCGCCCAGGGTATTTTCGTTAATTTCCAGAACGTGCTCACCAGTGCCCGCAAGAAGCCGCCGTTCGGCATCGCGCAGACAGGTAAGTCGTTCCGCAACGAGATCACGCCCGGGAACTTCATCTTCCGTACTCGTGAGTTCGAGCAGATGGAGATGGAGTTCTTCGTCGAACCCGGCACCGACGAGGAGTGGCATCAGTATTGGATTGACGCCCGCACCGCGTGGTACACCGACCTCGGTATCAACCCGGATAACCTGCGTCACTACGAGCATCCTAAGGAAAAGCTCTCCCACTACTCGAAGCGCACTGTCGACGTTGAGTACAAGTTTGGGTTTACCGGGTCTGACTGGGGTGAGCTTGAAGGTATTGCTAACCGCACTGATTTCGATTTGGGTAACCATTCCAGGCACTCTGGTAAGGATCTGTCGTACTACGACCAGGCCAACAACAAGCGCTACTTGCCTTATGTTATTGAGCCGGCTGCGGGATTGACCCGATCGCTCATGGCCTTCATGGTGGATGCTTACACCGAGGACGAGGCACCCAACGCCAAGGGTGGGGTTGACAAGCGCACCGTGCTCAAGCTGGATCCGCGTCTTTCTCCGGTCAAGGCCGCGGTGCTGCCACTGAGCCGCAATTCTGACTTGTCGCCGAAGGCCCGTGATCTTGCTGCTCGTTTGCGTGAGCATTGGAATGTTGACTTCGACGATGCCCAGGCTATTGGCAAGCGCTACCGCCGTCAGGACGAGATTGGTACCCCGTTCTGCATCACCGTCGACTTCGATTCCCTCGAGGATGACGCCGTGACGATTCGTGAGCGTGACACCATGGCTCAACAGCGTGTCAGCATTGACAAGGTTGAGGAACACCTTGGCGGCAGACTTCTCGGTTGCTGATCTGCATATACTTTTTATGCACGAAGGCATCTTTGCACACCGGGGTCGGGGTATTCACGACGGTTATCCTGACCCCGGTGTCGTTGGGGAAAACATCATCCTTTAGGCTGGTCGTGTAGCAGCGAAAGGGTGATGACTCCATGAGTGTGCCTGACGTTCGAGACCGCCGTGACCTTGAACGCGGGGGAGATGCCGTAGCCGTTCATACGCATAGCGCGGCACGTCCTTCCAATGTCACATTAAAATTGATCATGGCCATTACGGGGACGATATTTGCGTTATTCGTCTTCGTCCATATGGTCGGAAACCTGAAGGCCTTTATGGGGCCGGGAGACTACAACGCTTACGCCGAGTTTCTCCGAACCGTGTTGTACCCGCTATTTCCCGTCGGTGGGGTTTTGTGGTGCTTCCGGATTGTTTTACTCGTGTGCTTGGTCTTGCATGTGTGGGCCGGTCTGACGATCTGGGTGAGGGGGCGACGAGCACGCGGCCGATTTTCCTGGCATAACATGAAGGCCCTGGGTTGGGGAGCCCGCACGATGGTGCTGTCAGGAATCGTCATCTTGGCTTTCGTCGTGGTGCATATCCTCGATCTGACCTTGGGCATGGGCGTACAGTCTTCATCCTTCCGGGCGCCAGTTAATGAGGGAACTCCCGACATCCACATTACCGCATACCAGAACCTCGTCGCCAGCCTGTCGCGTCCGTGGATGGCGATCTTTTACACCGTCGTCATGATCATCATTGGGCTGCACATCGCCCAGGGCGTACGCAACACCATCAATGATTTTGGCGGCACAGGACGCCGACTGCGCGCTATTTGGACGGTGATTGGTCTCCTTATTGCGCTGGCCATTGTGGTGTGCAACGGCGCACTTCCGATGCTCATTCTTGCCGGGGTGATCTCATGAATAACTGGGTTGAGGCCGTCAAGAAGCCTCTCGAGATGATTACTGGGCGCCATGCGGGCGCCAGGCCCGAGGAATCTGGCGCTGAACTGGTGAAACCCGAGCAGCTTCAGCCCAGACGGGCTGAGCCGTCGTCAGTGGCGAGACGGGCTGCCAAAGGTTCCAAAGCCCGTGACATCCTTGGCCCGGCGCAGAAGAAGGCCGGCTACCTTGTTGGTGACGAACTGGACGGCAAAGCTCCCGAGGGGGATCCGCTCACCGCGTGGACCCGTCGTCAAAGCGAGTACAAGCTCGTCAATCCCGCGAACCGTCGCAAGATGAACGTCATCGTGGTAGGAACTGGCCTCTCTGGTTCCGGGGTTGCCGCAACTCTCGGCCAGCTCGGTTACCATGTTGACGCTTTTTGCTTCCACGACTCGCCGCGTCGAGCCCACTCAGTTGCTGCCCAGGGAGGTATCAACGCTGCACGTGCTCGCAAGGTTGACGGCGATTCCCTCAAGAGGTTCGTCAAGGACACTGTCAAAGGTGGTGATTACCGGGGCCGAGAGGCCGACGTTGTTCGACTCGGCACCGAATCGGTACGGGTTATTGACCATATGTATGCCATAGGCGCTCCGTTCGCCCGGGAATATGGCGGTCAGTTGGCTACCCGATCTTTCGGAGGCGTGCAGGTTTCGCGCACTTACTACACCCGCGGAGAGACCGGTCAGCAGCTCGAAGTAGCCTGCTCCCAGGCCCTCCAGGCACAAATTGATGCCGGTTCGGTGACGATGCACAACCGCACCGAGATGCTTGACCTCATCGTTGCTGACGGTAAGGCTCAGGGCATCGTCACCCGTGACCTTCTCACCGGCGAGATCAAGGCATGGACGGCCCACGTCGTCATTCTATGCACCGGCGGATATGGATCCGTATACCACTGGTCCACCTTGGCCAAAGGGTCCAACGCCACCGCGACATGGCGTGCTCACCGTCAAGGTGCATACTTCGCCAGCCCTTGCTTCGTGCAGTTCCACCCGACCGCCCTGCCCGTCAGTTCGCACTGGCAGTCCAAGACGACCCTCATGAGTGAGTCGTTGCGCAACGACGGCCGGATCTGGGTGCCCAAGAAAGCCGGCGACGATCGTCCGGCCAATGACATCCCGGAGGAGGAACGCGACTACTACCTGGAGCGCAAGTACCCGGCCTTCGGAAACCTAACGCCGCGCGACGTCGCCTCCCGCAATGCTCGGACCCAGATCGAGAGCGGCCACGGAGTTGGTCCGCTCAAGAACTCGGTGTACCTGGACTTCCGTGATGCCATTGAGCGTCTAGGAAAGAAGACCATTGCGGAGCGCTACGGCAACCTGTTCGACATGTACCTCGACGCTACGGGGGAGAACCCCTATGAGGTGCCCATGCGCATCGCCCCGGGAGCCCATTTCACGATGGGCGGTCTGTGGGTTGACTACGACCAGATGAGTACCATTCCGGGCCTGTTCGTCGGTGGTGAGGCGTCAAACAACTACCACGGCGCGAACCGATTGGGGGCCAACTCCTTGCTGTCGGCCAGCGTCGACGGGTGGTTCACCCTGCCGTTAGCAGTGCCGAATTACCTGGCCGGATTCGTCGGAAAGCCCGTGCTACCCCTGGACGCCCCCGAGGTTAGCGCAGCCATTGAGAGGGTGCAGAAGCGCACTGATGCCTTGCTCAACTGCGGCGGAACACACCGCCCGGAATGGTTCCACCGCAAGCTCGGCGACATCCTCTATGAGGGGTGCGGGGTCGCCCGCGACGAGGCCGGACTGCTCGACGCTCTGACAAAGGTGCGCGAGCTGCGTGAGGAGTTCTGGCGCGACGTCAAGGTGGTCGGAACGGGAAACCGACTCAACCAGGAACTCGAGAAGGCCGGTCGAGTGGCCGACTTCATCGAGCTCGGCGAGGTCATGATTCTTGACGCCCTGGACCGCCGGGAATCGGCAGGCGCACACTTCCGTAACGAGTACGCCACTGAAGCCGGTGAAGCCAAACGTAATGACGATGACTGGTGTGCGGTTTCGGCATGGGAGACACGCCCTGATGGCACCAAAGTGCGGCATAGCGAACCGTTGTCGTTCTCGTTGATCGATCTGCAGGTGAGGGATTACCGATGAGGGTGGAACTGGATATCTGGCGTCAGAACGGCCCTGACGCCAAAGGACATTTTGAGCACCACATTGTCGAAGATGCCGAGCCGGAGTGGAGCCTGCTGGAATTGCTCGACCGGCTCAACGATCAGATCGTCGAAAATGACGGTGATCCGATTGTTTTCGAGTCTGATTGTCGTGAGGGGGTGTGCGGGTGCTGTGGGTTCATGGTCAACGGCAAGCCCCATGGTCCGCTGCCGAATACTCCGGCGTGTCGTCAGCATTTGAGGGCATTCCCCCATATCACCCACTTCAAAATTGAGCCATTCCGCTCGGCAGCCTTTCCGGTCATCCGTGACCTAGCCATCGACCGTACGAGCATGGATCACCTGATACAGGCCGGTGGAACGGTCGACGTTATGACGGGCACGGCCCCTGATGCAGATTCGGTGCCGCAGCCGCATGCCGAGGCCGAGCAAGCTCTCGACTTCGCATCGTGTATTGGATGCGGAGCGTGCGTGGCGGCTTGTCCAAATGGCGCGGCGATGCTTTTTGCCGGCGCGAAGCTGTCGCACCTGGCGATGATGCCGCAGGGGCGTCAGGAGCGTTCGAAGCGTGCGCGACGCATGATCAACGCCCTTGATGAGGAGTTCGGTCCGTGTTCCCTGTATGGCGAGTGCGTTGAGGCCTGCCCGGTGAGCATTCCGTTGGTAGCCGTCGCCCGGGTCAACCGGGAGCGTTGGCGTGCCGGATTCCGGGGAGCACGCAGCAAAGACAACTGAGCGTTTGGTCGCGCAGCGAAGGGCTGGTACCCGGAGGTCCCGGGTACCAGCCCTCGGCATGCAGTTGCGGGCGCAGTCGAAGTCCAGGCCAATGTTAAGAATCGGGGCGAAGTGGGTGATGGTGCCGACACGGCGGTCCTTCCTCGGTGACGACGTCGATGATGTGGAGCCAAGGTTAAAGAAAACAAGCTCACGAGCTCAGCAGGTTCGCGCGGCGGTACGGCGAACCTGCAGACCGGTGAGAATCATCTGGGCCCCAAAACATGCTCCGACGCCTTCGCCAGCGCGCATCCGCAACTTCATGAGGGCTTCCAGGCCCAACACAGCCAGCACAATTTGATGAACCTGTTCTCGCGATGCCTGCGAAGCGACGAGCCAGCCGTGGAGACCCGGCGAGAACTTGGTCGCGATGAGGGCTGCGACGCTGGTAGCCAGACCGTCAAGGATGAGTGGGGAGCCGGCCTCAGCGGCACCCAGGCACACCCCTGCCAGAACAGCGAACTCAGGGCCTCCCAAGGCGGCCAGAAGGCGCTCGGGGTCGTTGGGGTCGGTGTGAGTGCGGGTCAGAGCAGCCTTGATGACCTCGGCTTTACGTTCCACCATGGCGGTATCGCTTCCAGCTCCCAAACCGACGGCCTTGTCGGGGTCCAACCCGGTCATAGCGCAGGCTAGGGCTGTGGCGATGGTGGTGTTACCGACCCCGACTTCGCCGAGACATACCAGTCCATCATGGGATGCTTCTGCTCCCAGGGCCTGCCCGTCGCGCAGCAGAGCTTCTACCTGGGCAGGGGTCATGGCGTCAGTGTGGCGAAGGTCGCCGCGCTCTCCGCGGATGCGGACGGACCTGGCACCCTGTACCGGCTGAGCAACCCCGGCGTCAACGACAAGGTGGGACAGCCCGGCGGCAGTCGCGGTGGAAACGCCCAGCCCGGTTCCGGCGACAGAGGCTGCCATGACGTCGTGGGTCACCGAGGCCTCGAAGGCCGTGACGCCGAGGTGAGCGACGGGGTGGTCCGCTCCGACTAAGACAAGGGTGCCGCCGGTGATCTCGGTTCCACCCGCAGCCTCGACTCGGTCGAGGGTCTGGTCGAGCAGGCCGAGGGACCCGGGCGGGGTGAGGAGCTGGTCGGCGTCGTCGTGAGCGGCGACAACCTGGTAACGATTGGGGGAGTGCAGGGTCTGACGCAAGGCCGAAACGGGCGCCTCGGGCTGAGCACTATCGGGTGGCCAGCGGTCCGCCAAGGTGACGTCGCTGAGCGGCACACGACGCGACCAACCGCGCCTCTCAAGGCCAGGAGCCGGAGGACGTTCGTCGGGCCACCCTAGGCATAGCCAACCCAGGGTCTCAACGTCGTTCGGAAGGTGAAGTAGCTCGGCCAGCTCTTCGGGCTGGAAGAGGGTCACCCACCCCATCCCCAGGCCGTGAGCTCGGGCAGTGAGCCACATATTCTCGACAGCACAGGCGCAACTCCACATGTCGGCGTCGGTGAACGTGTTGCGTCCCAGTACCCCTGAGGCCGGTGCTCGACGGTCACATGCGACGACGATGCCGACGGGGGCCTCGCGGATCCCCTCGAGCTGGAGGTCGAGGAGGTGGGCGCGCCGACCGGGGGTGAGGAGATCAGCCTGACGCAGTCGCTCTCGGTCGGCCATCACGGCAGCGCGATCACGAATGTCGCCGTCGCGCACCACGATGAACCGCCACGGCTGGCTATGGCCAACGCTCGGAGCGCGATGGCCGGCCCACAACACGGTGTTGACGAGTTCTTTGGAGACGTCGTCGTGGCGGTAACGGCGGATGTCACGTCGAGTATCGATAGCGGTGTCCAACCCCTGTTGTACCTGGTCGCCCAGGGACCATCCGGTGGGGTCTGCGGCTCGGGTGGCAGAAGAAGTGGTGTCTCCGATTCGGGGAATAGGGCGGTTCCAGCGCCGACTGGTAGAGGGGTTTTCGTCAGGGATGATCACAGCATGAGGGTAGTGCTCGGCCCGCAGCGGCCTGTGGCCGGGATGGTGTGGCAATGCGGGTCGTGATGTCTCGTTGTGCCACTGGCGCTGGCACGACGGTTTCTGCTGAACCGGATTGCCACGCTTACCATGGGCTGGTGTTTTCCGATCCCCTCACCCTGATCGCGCCCTCTGGAGGCACCGTTTCGGTGGATACCCCGGTGGTGCTGGCCCCCATGGCCGGCGTTACCAATGCCGCATTCCGCCAGCTTTGTGCCGAACAGGGTGCGGGCCTCTATGTCTGCGAAATGATCACCTCGCGTGGCCTGGTCTACGGGGACCACAAAACCCATGGCATGCTTGCCTTCGCCGAGTGTGAGGATGTCCGGTCCGTTCAGCTCTATGGCGTTGACCCGGGAATGGTGGGCGAGGCGACATCGATCCTGTGCGAGAAATACGGGGTCAATCACGTTGACCTTAATTTCGGCTGTCCAGTGCCCAAGGTCACCCGCAAGGGTGGCGGGGGAGTCCTGCCGTGGAAGCTAGACCGGTTTGCGGCCGTGGTTTCTGCGGCTGTCCAGGCCGGTGACGCCCATGGGGTTCCGGTCACCGTCAAGACTCGGATCGGCATTGACCCCGACCACATCACCTACATTGATTCAGCCCGGGCTGCGGTCGATTCCGGCGCCGCTGCGGTGTGTTTGCATGCTCGCACTGTCGCCGAGGCCTACGCTGGGCACTCCCACTGGGATGCCATTGGCGAGCTTGTCAAGACCGTCGATGTCCCCGTCATTGGAAACGGTGACATCTGGGAGGCCAGCGACGCGGTGGCCATGGTCGGGCAAACGGGTTGTGCCGGCGTCGAGGTTGGTCGTGGTTGCCTCGGTCGTCCGTGGCTGTTCCGTGACTTGGCCGATGCCTTCGCCGGTCGTGACACCACCACCTTGCCGACCTTGGGTGAAGTGTGCGCCATGATCCGTCGCCATGCCGAACTGCTGGTGAAATATCAGGGAATGCATGGTCTGGTGGACATGCGCAAACATATGGCTTGGTACCTTAAGGAATTCCCCGTAGGTGGGGAAACCCGTCATGCTCTCGGCCAGATTTCCAGTTTCGACGAACTCGATTCCTTGCTGGCCACCCTTGACCACGACGCCCCTTTCCCAGTTAAGGAGCTTGGCAAGGCCCGTGGTCGTCAGGGCGCCCCGCGGCGAAAGGTCGTCATGCCGCACGGATGGCTGGACACTCACACCCTTGACGACGATGATCTGTCCGCTGCTGAGATCGATGCCTCCGGGGGATGATCTCGCCTCGGGCTGGTCCCGCGACTCTGGTTAGGACAGTATAGGGACATGTCCGAAGTGGGAGAACGCGCTCGAGCCTGGGCTCTGACAATGGCTGGCCACCGTGGCTTTGACGACATTGTTCACGCCCATCCATCGGGTACCGCGCGGATCGACATCGGCGAGGTCGTTGGACGTGAAGCCCGCGAGGAGCGCGAGAACCTGCTACTGCGTCCAGGAGCTACTCGAGCTAGGGGTGCCGGCCATCGTGCCGTTGCCGAGGATCCAGATCCGGAGCGTACCTGTTTCGAGCGTGATCGGGATCGTATCGTCCATTCCACATCGTTCCGACGGCTGGCTGGCAAAACCCAGGTCGTCGTCCACCCCACTGATCACCAGCGCACTCGCCTCACCCATGCCCTCGAAGTGGCTCAGGTCGCACGGTCGATCGCGGCGGGGATCGGGGCGAATATCACCCTGGCCGACGCTATGGCCCTAGGCCACGACTGCGGTCACGGGCCGGGAGGGCACGCCTCCGAGCAGGCCTTTGACGCCTTTATCCCGGAAGGATTTGACCATGGTCCATGGGGAGCTGACGTCAGCTTGGCCAGCCTGAATTTATGTGCTGAAACTCTCGATGGCATTCGTAACCATTCTTGGTCGCGTCCGGCGCCAGGCACGGTGGAGGGAGAGGTGGTTTCCTTTGCCGACCGGATTGCCTACTGTGCTCATGACCTTGAAGATGCCATCAAAGCGGGGATTGTTACCGTTAAAGAATTGCCGCAGGTTGTTACCGAGGTGGCTGGAACAGATCGACGCACCCAGCTGTCGGTTTTCATCCGCTGTGTCATTGACACTACCTGTGCTACTGGTCGAGTCGGGATGTCCGCAGACGTCGCTGAAGCCCTGGCAGCGCTGAGAGCCTTTAACTATGAGCGGATTTATACCCGCCCTGAGTCACTCGGGCAGGCAGAGGCTGTCATCGAGGTCTTGCATGGGCTGGTGGCTTATTACCAAGGCCATATAGACCAGGTGCCTACAGAGTTTCTAGAGACTGACGCTGACCGGATTCACCAGGTCGTCGCGTATGTAGGGGGAATGACGGATCAATTCGCTTTTTCCCATGCCGCCGAGCTGTTGGGATGGGACCGACGCCGTTTGCCTAGAGGTATGGGTAGGGGCTTTTGACAAGATGGCATGAATTTACCTACGGGTGAAGCTTGCCTGTGAGATCTTCAGGTAGCAGCTTGGCTCTTTTAACGAGTTCGTGAGCGACGATGACGGTTACCGCCTGACCAGCCAGAATGCCGATGAGAACGAGGGCTTGTGCAGCACCTGCTTGCAGGGCTGAGCCGCCACCTAAGAGCACGCCGACGAAGGCGCCCGGCAAGGTCACCAGGCCGACGGTCGCGGTGCGGTCGACAGTCGGCAGTACCGATTCGGTGACGCTGGGTTCGGTAACCAGCGCAATGGCGTCACGACGTGGAAAACCGACAGCTAGGCCCGCCTCGAAGATGCCGATTCCCTCGCGCAAATCGGCGAAAAAACGACGGCAGGCCAAGGTGTGACCACTCATAATGTTGCCGATGATGATGCCAGCCACTGGGATCAGGGACGCCGGACTCAACGGGGCACAGCCAGTCACAAAGATGATAAGAAGCACCGGAAGGACGCCGGCGATCATGGCTATTGCCGCTCACATCCATGCTGCAGAGACCCCGGAACGATTCGCAGTCGTATGCACAGCGATGGCGAACATGAGCACCGTGAATAGACATGCCGCCCACATATGGGCCAGAGCATAGACAAGGATGACGGAGACGATTCCGAGCTGCACCACTGCCCGCACAGAGGCGATGATGGAAGCCTTGGCGATACCCAGACGTCCAACAAGGGAAGCGATGACAGCCAGTGCGACGAGCAGCACCATTGCTAACCCGAGCTGCGAAGTAGGGTTTACGGTCACGGCGGACAGTTTTGCACCATTCGGGTGCTCCGGCCACACATGGGTAGGATCGTAGGTATGGTTGGCCGGATCAACGAGGAGGACATCGCCCTGGTTCGGGAACGGGCCCGGATCGACGAAGTCGTTGGTGAGTACGTCACCTTGCGCCATGCCGGCGGCGACTCTCTGAAAGGCCTATGTCCCTTTCACGACGAGAAGACCCCCAGCTTTCAAGTGACACCCTCGCGCGGCCTGTTCTACTGTTTCGGCTGCGGTGAGGGTGGCGACACGATCTCCTTCGTTCAGAAGATCGACAACCTCACCTTCGTCGAGGCTGTTCAGCGTCTTGCCGACAAAGTTGGCGTCCAGCTACGCATCATCGACGATGGTCGTCCTGGCCTTGAGCCAGGCCTGCGGATGCAGATCCTCGCCGCCAATGAGGCAGCAGCGGAGTTCTTCCAGTCCCAGATGTCGACCGATGAGGGTCGTATCGCTCGGGAATTTGTCGCTGGACGAGGTTTTTCCCCCGATGCTGCCGTGCAGTTCGGGATGGGCTACGCACCGCGCGATGGCCACGTGCTGCGCGACCACCTGATGGCGAAGGGCTTTGCTCCCAAGGTCCTCATTGAGTCAGGTTTGGTGCGCTCCCAAGGATGGGACTTTTTCCAGGGACGAGTGTTGTGGCCGATCAAAGACTCTGGCAAGTCCGTGCTCGGCTTCGGTGCTAGACGGGTCTACGACGATGACCGTCTGCCCGCCAAGTACGTCAATACCCCCGAAACTCCGGTCTACAAAAAATCACATGTCCTGTACGGGCTAGACCTGGCCCGGGCCAACATCGGCAAGAAGAGCCAGGCCGTCATCGTCGAGGGGTACACCGACGTCATGGCGGCGCACCTGTCCGGCATAGATACCGCCGTTGCGGCCTGTGGCACTGCTTTTGGCGATGACCACGCTCGGCTCATTCAGCGCCTCATGGGCAACAGCGGATCTCTCAACGGAGAGGTCATCTTCACTTTTGACGGTGACGCTGCCGGCCAGAAGGCAGCCCTCAAGGTGTTTCGTGGTGATAACCAGTTCTCCTCTCAGACCTACGTCGCCGTCGAGCCCACTGGGCTAGATCCATGCGACCTACTCATGCAACGCGGACCAGAAGCCGTTCGAGAGCTCGTAGCACGCCGAATCCCGCTGTACCGCTATGTCATGGAGAACACAGTTAGCCAGTTCGACCTTGACCGTGCGGACGGCCGTGTTGCCGCCATTAGGGCAGCAGCCCCTCTAGTTACCAGCATTCGCGACCAGTCCTTAGTGGACGGCTATCTGCGTGAGCTCTCCCAAGTGGTAGGTACTGACGTTGACCTGGTACGTCGAGAGGTCTCGCATGCCCGAAGGCAGCATCGTTCTGAGCCGCAGTTGACCATCGTTCCCCTTCCTGAACCGCAGCAAGGTTCGGGGATTCCGTGGCCAGATCCGGCTGATGTTTCCTTGTCAGCTGAACGAGGATTCCTCAAACTTGCTCTGCAACATCCCGACCTCTTTAACGAAGAATGGGGCCAGGTCGAGGTCGAGGATTTGCGCCATCCGGCCTACCAGGCCGTGTTCGAGGCTGTGCTGGCTGTGCCGCGTGGCCAGGACAGATGGACGGAGAAAGTTAGTGAGGCGACCCCGGATCCGCACGTAAAGCAACTTGAAGTGGCCTTGTTGGTGGAGCCGGTGCTGCGCGAAGAGCCTGATCGGGATTACGCAGAGGCGTACGCGGCTCGGGTGCGGTTATTGTCAATTACCGACGACATCGCCAACCTGAAATCGCGCCTGCAACGCACGAACCCGAACCAGGACCGCAAGCTCTACAACGCCATGTTCTCTGATCTGGTAACCCTTGAGGCGCTACGTAAGAGTCTTATTGTGGCGGGTGGAGCTGCCTCAGCCTGACATGGCATCTGTGGACAACTTTTTCTGTGTCCACAGATTGTCTATGAGAGGTTCCATCATGGTCCAATGCGCGTCATTGTCGGACCATGAGATACACGGATTTCATCGACGGCGTCGGAATCTTGGATCCTGCGGAGGAGCGCGATCTGTTTTGCAGGCTCGATGCTGGTGCCATTGCCGATGCTATTCTCGCTGGGCACTTCCTGGCAGCAGTCCCGGTCAGTGAGGCAGAGCTGCGCAGGATCTCCGACGACGGAGTGGGCGCCAGACAAACGCTGTGGCGTCAAATGTTGGCGATCGTCTTGACCCAGGCTCGTCAGGCGGCTGTGTCCTACCGGTGCAGCGTCGAGGACCTTATCCAAGCCGGCTGCGTCGGGCTGGGAGAGGCTATCGAGAGGTACGACGTACGTCGCGGAGCACGGTTTTCTACCGTTGCCTGGACGTGGATTCGTCGTCGCATCGGTGAAGAGGTTGTCCGATTAAGCGGGGCCAGATCGCGGTCAGTGATGCGAGAGGCGGCGGAGGTTGCTCGTATCGAAGAGGAACTGACGGCACGCTGGCACAGTGTGCCCAGTAGCGATGCGATCGCGGCGCAGATGGGCAAGGATGTTATGTGGGTGGAGAAGAGGAGGGTCGAATGTTGGGAGGTAGAAACCAGTTTTTTCGAGCAGGTGGCTGTTGTTCAGAAAAGTTGCGACGATCCCGAGTCTGGGCTCATTGGCCTGCTGACGGGTCAGGAGAGACGCATCGTGGAGCTGAGGCACGGTTTTGAAGGTGAGCCCATGACGATCACTGCAGTTGCCCATGAGTTAGGACTATCGGCGTCGAACGTCAGACGCATCGAGCAGCGAGCTCTCGGACGGCTGAGGCGTCATCTGCAGCAGGTCGTAGCTGCGTGACAGGATGGAGGGCATGTGGTGGACGAAGGGACCGAGTGCTGACGAGATGACCCGCCTGCGAGCGGTTCTCGGGTTTAACGACGTCAAGGTGCTCGCTCACGGGCGGGGCGACGGGGCTATCGTTATCGCCGTGACCGAGGGACTGGTCGTGCTCACCGACGAGGTTGACTCGGCGGTGGCGTGGCACGAGATCGTTCGTGGCAGGTGGAATGGTGAAACGTCGACTCTCAGCTGGGAGTTCCTGGACGGGTCCGGCGCTTCAGTGGTATTGAGCAAACCGGGCAAGATCCCCGAAGTGTTCCGAGCCAAGATTACCGAGTCCATTGCAGCGACGAGAACAGTGCCTGTGCACGGTGGGATTGTCCTCATTGCGGGCCGTATTCCGGCTGGACGCCTGGCCGATGTCGATGGAGCCATTACCTGGACGGCGGTGGCAAGAGACTCGGCTGACCTCAACGATCCTGAGACGCGTCAGGCAGTTATGGAGGCAACTGATTCCCTGAAGAACGAGTGGGGATGACGTGATGCGGTGCTGTGGTATGAGGGCGTGCACATGACGTGATTTGTTTTCGCACGAGCGATGCTGCTAGTGTTTCATCTCGCGCTAGGGCGCTGATCCCCTGTAGCTCAATTGGCAGAGCATCTGACTGTTAATCAGAGGGTTACTGGTTCGAGTCCAGTCGGGGGAGCTTTTTGAAGTGATTTCCCGCTGAAATTAAGTCGGGTCGTGGCCTGGGCGCTAATACTCGATACCGCGTGGTAGCCAGATAGGGCCAAACACTCCTCAATACAACTACAATCGATGGGCCGCACCCCTGACACTCCCACGGTCAGATGAGCCGCTTTGCGAGCTGACGGTACTGCTCCACTTTGGTCTGCACGTTGTCGATGTAACTGATGAGCATCAACTCGTCGACGTGGTGAGCATCCTGGAAGGCGGTGAGTTTGTCGGCCACCTCGTCGTAATCCCCAACGAGAATCGTGTCCTCGTTCGATAGGACGTAGCTCGTTAGCAGCGAACGGGTCTCTGCGTCCATCTGAGAGGCCGTGACAAAGGTTACCGGCCGCCCCGTCCCCAGACTTACCCGGAAATTCGCCGCCATGAGCGATTGCTCCAAGGCCTCCTGACGCGTCGGAGCAGCCGATACACACACTGCCGAGAGGGTCCTGCCGGGGAAGCCGTCGGACAGGTGCGCGCGGTAGTGATCCATGTTCCCGGTGTCCTGGCGCCCGGTGAAAAACTGGGCGTAGGCGTAGTCCATACCCTGCTCACCAGCCCACGCCGCTGACTGGCCCGACGATCCTAGCAGCCACGTCTGTGGCTGAATATGACCTGCCGGGGTCACGACGACCTTTGCGTACGGATGCTTCGGCGGCAGCGTTTCGCGCACGAATCCTACCGTTTCGGCGATGAGGGAATTAATGGCCTCAGGGCGGATGACTTGCCCCTGATTGAGGGCATGGGCGGAGAGCATGTCACCTCCGGGAGCCCGGCCCAGCCCCATGTCGATACGGTCACCGAAGAGCGCTGTGAGGGTCGAAAACCGTTCCGCTATTTGCAGGGACCCGTAGTGCATGGCCATCACCCCGCCAGACCCAAGCCGGATCGACTGCGTTGCCGTCGCAATGCGCGCTATGAGTAGATCTGGCGCACTCGACAGGAAGTGATCGGTGTTGTGGTGCTCGGCCAGCCAAAACCGATGGAAACCGATCTCCTCAAGTTTTTGTGCCAAGGTGACGGTTTCGTCAAGGGTTTGAGTGACGTCATGTCCGACAAACAGCGGAATTTGCTCCAAGGCGCTCAGTTTCAACGGTCTCGTCCTTTCTCATCCAGTGGTCCAGCTATGTGCCCTCACTGGCCTTCTAGCTCGGTGAGGAAGTCGTCTGCCCAGACATCGATCGTCTTGTCGAAGACTTGACGACGCATGGAACGCATCTTGCGGGCTTTGATCTTGGGGGAGTCCGTGAGCGCTTTCATGATGGTGGCCTTCATACCGTCAATGTCATACGGGTTCACCATGTAGGCCTGCTTGAGCTCACGGGCCGCACCAGCGAACTCGGAAAGTACCAGCGCGGAGTCGTCGTTCGAGCGGCAGGCAATGTACTCTTTGGCGACCAGGTTCATGCCGTCACGTACCGGGGTGACGAGCATAAGATCAGCCATCTGGTACATCGCTGCTAGCACTTCACGCGGAACTGACTCATTGCGGTAGACCAGCGCGCGGTTGGCGATCGACCCGACCTTCGAATTGATCTGGCCGACGAGCAGGTTGATGTCGTCGCGCAGGATCTTGTATTCCTCGACGCGTTCCCGCGACGGGGTGGCTAGCTGTAGGAAGACGACCTCGTGGGGATCGAGCTTGCCCTCCTTGAACAGCTCTCCGACGGCACGGATACGTTGGCGAAGACCCTTGGTGTAGTCGAGACGGTCGACGCCGAAGATGATCGTTCCTGGGTGACCTAGGTCCTCGCGAAGCTTGGCAGCCTCAGCCTTGACTTTCTCTGAGGTGGCCAGTTCATGGAAACCACGTGAGTCGATCGAGATCGGGAAGTCACGGATGACGACGGTGCGACCATCCGGGGTGTGAGCGCGACCGCGAGCGGCAGTGACCCCCGGGCGGTGCCTTGCCAATCGCTGGAAATTGGCAGCAGCTCCGGGAGTCTGGAACCCGATGAGGTCAGCTCCCAGCAAGCCCTCGACGAGCTCTTCGCGCCACGGCAGACGGCTGTAAAGCTCAATCGGCGGGAACGGAATGTGAAGGAAGAATCCAATACGCAGATCTGGTCGCATCTCACGCAGGTACTTCGGTACGAGGTTGAGCTGGTAATCCTGCACCCACACGGTGGCGCCCTCTGCGGCCTGTTCAGCAGCTTGCTCGGCAAACCTCTTGTTGACCTTCTGGAATGCGTCCCACCACTCACGGTGGAAGACCGGCTCGACAATGCAGTCGTGGTACAGCGGCCACAGGGTTGCGTTAGAGAACCCCTCGTAGTACTCCTCGATCTCCTGGGCGCTCAGTGGTACCGGGTGGATGTCATAACCGTCATGGTGGAAGGGTTTGACGACTTCGTCAGGCGCGCCATGCCATCCGATCCATGCGCCGCCCTTGCGTTGCATGACAGGCTCCAAAGCGGTGACGAGGCCGCCGGGGGAGGACTTCCAACTAACGCTGCCGTCGTCGTCGACCTTGCGGTCTACGGGTAAGCGATTTGCAACGACAAGGAAGTCGACCTTGTCCTGGACGGTCTCCGACATCTTTGATCACACCTCTCATGGCGGTCATGCTGTGCAGCAAGGCCACTTTCACGTTACCAACCGTTGGTTCCCATTCGAGGTTGTTCTTTGCTATTTGGCGGCTCGGACCCACCATGAGTCTGGTATGTGTGACGATTACCTCATGACGGACCGTCCTGTACCAGCCGATAAGTCGTGGACCGCTTTGACCGATGCCGGAAGGGGGATCCTGGACGCTGTGGCGACTGCTCCGGCCACCGTTGTGCTCGCATTGGACTTTGATGGGACCTTGGCTCCTATCGTTGACGATCCTGCTGCCTCGATGATGGCACAGGAGTCCCGGGAGGCGATGTCTCGCATGGACGGCAAGTTAGCCGCGATGGCCATCGTCACCGGACGAGAAGTTGCGGCAGTGCGACGTATGACGGCCGTCGACCAGCAACCAGGCTTGGAGCACTTGGTGGTACTCGGACAGTACGGAGTGGAGCGGTACGACGCTGCCTCTGGTGCCCTCCGAGATCCGGAAGTTCCCGAAGCGGTGCGCCTTGCCAAGGGGCGTCTTGAAGAGCTTGCGGAGGAGCTCGGCCGGGAGGATCCGCGAGATAAGGGTTGTTGGATCGAGGACAAAGGGCGCGCCGTCGCACTGCACACCCGGCGAGCCTCCGACCCGACTCATGCCCTGGCTACCGCCGTGCCGAGGGTGCGTGAGATCGCCACCGACCTGGACCTGCACTGCGAAGATGGGCGCAATATCATCGAGGTGAAATCGGCCGTCACGTCGAAGGCACAGGCCTTGCGCGAGCTCATTGACGAGGTCGAGCCGCAGATTCTTATCATGTGCGGTGATGATTTGGGTGATGTCCCTGCTCTCGAAGTGGTAGCGGAGTGGATCAATACGGGGCACCCTGGTGCCCGCGTGGTCAGTTTCTCCGGGGAGCAGCCATTAATGGCTGACTACGCCGATGTCATCTGTGATCAGACCGAGGGGATCTCAGCCTTTCTGAGAGACCTCGCAGATCGCGTCTGTGTCGAAATGTGATATGTAATCTCGTAATATAAGACAAATCCGGCATTTTCTTGAAAGGGCAGGGCAGCTGTGCTTGCATGCTTTCTGACGCCGCACGGAGTAGCTCGAAAGCCGGTACATGTTGCGGTTCGTTCGGTGGTCGTGGCTAATTGGCGGAAAGGTGGAATGGTGAGCACACACCGTGTCTGGAGTAATCGTGCCGGTCAATCGGTTATGACCTCCGCCATGAAGATGTGTTTGTGTTTGTGTTTGTGTTGTTGCTGATTTAGCCAGCATGTCGAGCATGAGCGGCTCCGTGGTGCATATCGCTTTCGTGCCTGAGAGGTGCGCACCATGATCCATGGCATTCGGTGAATTCGTAGTCAAGGTGACCCCCGTGTTGGAGTCGTCGAAACGTCGTGAATGGAATTCGCCATGACCCGTACGGCCATCTTGTTGGAAAGAGGTGATGCCGGCCGGGAGATTACCGCCGAAAAGACATGACCCCACACCTACGCATACCAGCAATTGCAATCACCGGATAGTCAATCGAGAGGACTTATCACCATGGCGAAGATCGCTAACGACGTTACCGAGCTCATCGGCAATACCCCGCTGGTCAAGATCAACAAACTGTTCCCGGACTCCCAGGCCACCGTGTTGGCCAAGCTCGAGTTCTACAACCCGGCCTCGAGTGTCAAGGACCGTATCGCTAAGTCGATCGTTGACGCGGCTGAGGCTTCCGGCCAGCTCAATCCGGGAGGCACGATTATTGAAGCCACGTCCGGTAATACGGGTGTCGGTCTGGCTCTGGTTGGCGCGGCTCGCGGTTACAAGGTCATCATCACTATGCCCGAGACAATGTCGAAGGAGCGCCGCGCCATCATCCGTCTGCTGGGTGCCGAGCTGGTGCTCACCCCAGGCGCTGACGGCGTGCCAGGAGCCAACAGCAAGGCTGCCGAGATCGTTGAGAACACCCCCGGTGCCATCCTGGCTAGCCAGTTCGACAACCCCGCTAATCCCGCGATCCACCATGATCGCACTGGTGAGGAGATCTGGAACGATACCGAGGGCGAGGTTGACGCCATCGTCGCCGGTATCGGTACCGGTGGCACCATCTCTGGCGCTGGCAAGTACCTCAAGGAGAAGGATCCCGAAATCAAGATCTTCGGCGCCGAGCCCGCCGAGTCCCCCGTCATTACTAAGGGTGACAAGGCCCCGCACAAGATCCAGGGCTGGGGCCCGGGCTTTGTCCCGGATAACTTCGACAAGTCCGTCGTTGACGAGATCCTGCTGGTTCCCGGTGATGAGGCCATCGCCTTCGCCCGTCGCGCTGCCGCAGAAGAGGGCATTATCACGGGTATCTCCGGTGGCGGGGCCCTGCAAGCTGCCGGTCAGGTAGTCGCTCGTCCAGAGTTCGCTGGAAAGACGATCGTCGTCGTTATCGCTGACACCGGTGAGCGCTACCTGTCGACCGCTCTCTTCGAAGGCCTCCTCGATTGAGGACACATTGGGGTATCCTGACCGGCATCGTTTGGGGTGCCGGCCGCCGCATGACCCTGTTACGACGATGTGCGGCCATGCGCGGTTACGACACCGGCGATGATCTTCAGCGCGGAAGCAAGGGTCGCGTCGTCGTGGCTGCCGAAACCGAGGACGATCCCTGCCACTCCGGCGTCGCTAGATCCCCAGTATGTCGACAATGGTGTGACGCCGACTCCCTCCTGCCGACATCGCTGGACGACGTCATCCTCGGACCCATCAAATACCAGGACAGCGTGCAGCCCGCCGTCGATCGGTTGCAGGGTTGTCCCCGGTAACGATCCCAAGGTGTCGATGACGGTGCGACGTCGACGTCGGTAGACTTGACGCATTCGTTGGGTGCGCCGGCGCAGCGCCCCAGTGGAGAGGTAATCCGCCACGGCTTCTTGGACGATGGCTGGAACGGGTTGGCCGGTAGCTCGACGCTGCCGAGCGAAGGAATGGACGAGAGCGGCAGGTACGACAAGATAGCCACACCCGAGCGCTGGGGTGAGTACTGAGGAGAAGGTTCCTAACAGGATGGTGTGCTCTTCGTCTAGGGAGGCCAGGGCTGGCAGAGGCGCGCCTACATGACGCAGTTCAGAATCGAAGTCGTCTTCGACAATCCAGCATGAGGCCATCTCCGCCCACTCGATGACGGCTGCTCGGCGGCTTGCTGACAGTGACCCGCCCCACGGGTACTGGTGGCTTGGGGTGATGAGCACAGCGTCTAGGCGCTTCCTATCACGTCCGGTGGGGAGGCTGGCAGGGTCCAGACCTTGGTCGTCGGTCGGCAGTCCGGCGATCCGATGCCCGAGGGCCGTCGGTACCCTCCTCAGGCTGGGGTATCCCGGGCTTTCCACACCGATCGTCAGGCGGCGGGACCCATCACACAGCACCTGGATGAGCTCTGCCAGCCCTGCTCGGGCCCCTCCAGTGACGACGACCTGACGCGGATCGGTCAGTAAGCTGCGCATCTGACGCAGATGTTCGGCAATCTCGTGGCGCAGGTGCGGTGAACCCAGCGGGTCGGTGATACGGGACGGGTTGACGCAACTTCGACGCCAAGCCGAGCGCCATGCCGAGTTTGCCAGTCCAGCGGTGTCCGGGGCTCCAGGGGTGAGGTCGATTCCCCGATGGCGTTGAGGTCGGAGGACCGATGCCGTGGTGGCAGAGCGACGATGAACGCCACGCAGGTCGGGATTGACCTGGGTCCCCGAACCGGCAGCGGCCACGAGATAGCCCTCCGCTTCAAGCTGTTCGTAAGAGGCGACGACGGTTCCCCGTGACACCCTGAGTTGTGCTGACAGGACTCGGGTGCTTGGTAGGTGATCCCCGGGAGCGAGTACGCCGTCCATAATGAGTCCACGCACTTCTTCGCAGATCCGGACCGGTAACGGACGCGGATCGTCAGGCAGATGTAGCGGCAGGTCGACGACGAGGTCTGGTCTCATGGCTGCGAGCCGAAAAGTGGTCTAACGAAAGTGGTCATATATGGATCTTGTCATGAACCACAATCGTGGATTTCATGGGGTCCATGAGTGAACACATTCCTGCAACGAATAGCACTGGAACAACACGAGTCAAGCGTGGACTGGCCGACATGCTCAAGGGTGGCGTCATCATGGATGTCGTCACCCCCGAGCAGGCGAAGATCGCCGAGGATGCCGGAGCTTGTGCCGTTATGGCCCTGGAAAGAGTCCCTGCCGATATCCGAGCTCAGGGTGGCGTGGCAAGGATGAGCGATCCCGACCTTATCGAGGGCATCATCGAGGCTGTCTCCATCCCTGTCATGGCCAAGGCCAGGATCGGCCACTTCGTCGAGGCCCAAGTGCTCGAGTCCCTCAAGGTGGACTTTATCGATGAGTCGGAAGTGCTTAGCCCGGCTGACTATGCCAATCACATCGATAAGTGGGCCTTTGGCGTCCCCTTTGTGTGTGGGGCGACGAACCTGGGTGAGGCTCTGCGCCGCATCACCGAGGGCGCTGCGATGATCCGATCTAAGGGAGAGGCGGGCACCGGTGATGTTTCCGAGGCCGTCCGTCACCTGCGTACCATCCGTGCCGAAATGGCGCGGTTGAGCAGCATGTCTCCAGACGAGCTCTATGTTGCAGCCAAGGAGCTGCAGGCTCCTTACGACCTCGTTGCCGAGGTAGCTCGCACGGGAGAGCTGCCGGTGGTGCTTTTTGTCGCTGGGGGAGTGGCCACTCCCGCCGATGCCGCCCTGGTTATGCAGATGGGCGCCCAGGGCGTCTTCGTGGGTTCGGGTATCTTCAAGTCTGGTAACCCGGCAGCTCGAGCCGCGGCTATCGTTAAGGCGACGACCGCCTACGACGATCCCGACACGATTGCCGAGGTTTCCCGTGGTTTGGGCGAGGCTATGGTCGGTATCAATGTTGCTGATGTGCCTGCCCCGCACCGTCTGGCTGAGCGAGGTTGGTGAGATGGCCCCGCTTGTCGGGGTGGTAGCCCTGCAGGGCGGGTTCGCCGAGCATATTGAGGTTCTCGAGTCGCTTGGGGCCAATACCCGTCGAGTCCGTCGGGGCGCTGATCTCCAGGGTCTTGACGGGATTGTCTTACCAGGCGGAGAGTCGACCGTGATCGACAAGCTCATGAGGTCGTTCAGTCTGGCGGAACCGCTTAAAGATGCCGTGCGAAGAGGCCTTCCGGTGTTGGCCACCTGTGCCGGGCTCGTCGTGCTAGCTGCTGATCTGGAGGACGCGGCAAAAGGCCAACAAACCCTCGGCTTGCTCGACGTTATTGTGCGTCGCAACGCCTTCGGGTCCCAGTTGGATTCCTTTGAGGGGACCCTCGACATCGACGGGGTTGGGGATGGGGTCTCGGCTACCTTCATCCGGGCTCCCGTCGTTACCCGGGTGGGATCCGGTGTCGAGGTCATTGCTCAGCTGCCTGACGAGGCAGGCAACGTAAGCGGGGCCATCGTCGGCGTGAGGCAAAGGAACGTCCTCGCCCTGTCATTCCACCCTGAAGAGACTGACGACGACCGGGTACACCGCACCTGGTTGCGCCAGGTGTCTGAGGAGGTCTGACAGTCACCGCAAGGGCACATGACGACCCCTCCTGAACACTGTTCAAGGACGGCGGCTAGCATTCCTCGCTGTGAGTCCTGAACAGCAGCTTCTCGAATATGACCGACGTCATGTCTGGCACCCCTACGCCCCGACGATCGGGGTAGACCCAATGCTTGCAGTGACGGCTGCCAACGGAGTCCGGCTGCAGCTGCATGATGGGGAACACCACCACGAGGTCATCGACGCGATGGCTTCGTGGTGGTGCCAGATTCACGGTTACCGAAACCCGGTCCTCGACGAGGCCCTCAACCGTCAAAGCTCCCAGTTCAGTCACGTCATGTTTGGCGGACTCACCCATAAGGCCGCGGTTGACGCCGTCATGTCCCTAGTGCGCCTGGCCCCGGGGCCCCTCGACCGGATCTTCCTGGCTGATTCCGGGTCTGTCGGCGTCGAGGTGAGTCTCAAATTGGCTCGTCAGGTGCAAATCGCTCGCATCGCAGCGCGCGGCGGCAGTTTGACGAGGACACGCGTTGCCGCTCTGCGAGGGGCCTACCACGGTGACACTCTCGGTGCTATGAGCGTGTGCGACCCTATCGGTGGCATGCACGCCATGTTCAGCGATTCTATTCCCCAGCAGATCTTCCTGCCGCGCCCTCCTTCCTTCGCCGCCGACGAGGCCGTCGTGGAGACGTGGTGCAGCGAGGCCGATGAAATCCTGGACGCCTACCGCGACGACCTGGCCGGGATCATCGTCGAGCCCATTGTGCAAGGAGCCGGAGGCATGTGGCCGTGGTCTCCGTCCTGTCTGAAGCACCTGCGCCGTCGTGCTGATGAACTGGACCTAGTTCTTATCGCCGACGAGGTCGCTACTGGATTTGGGCGGACTGGCAAACTTTTCGCGTGCGAGTGGGCCGATATCGTTCCTGACATCATGGTGGTTGGGAAATCCATGACTGGTGGATACCTGACCCAGTCGGCCGTGCTGTGTTCCGACGAGCTGGCCAGTGAGGTCAGCCGAGGCCCAGGCGGATCCCTTATGCACGGCCCCACTTTCATGGGAAACCCTTTGGCCAGTGCCGTCACTGCAGCGAGCCTAGCGATCATCTCCCAGGGGCAGTGGAACGACGACGTCACCCGCATCGCTGATGTGATGTCCAGGGAGCTAGCGTCGCTGCGCAATGTGCCCGGGGTCATCGACGTCCGCGTCTTCGGAGCTATCGCCGCGGTCCAGGTCGACACCCCAATTGCCATGCGAAGGGCGACTCGCACTGCCGTCGAGAACGGGGTGTGGCTTCGACCCTTCCGTGATCTCGTCTACGCCATGCCGCCCTATATCTGTACCAACGATGATCTGGAGGCTATGGCCGCTGGGATGCGTGCCGTTGTCATAGATCAACTTGATGCTACTCAGGACAATACCGATTATCGGAAGGAATCATGAACATTACCGATCTCAGCGGAATTGTCATCGTTACCGGAACTGACACTGACGTCGGCAAGACAGTCACTACTGCGGTCATCGCCTCAGCACTCAAGCAATCTGGCAAAGATGTCACCATCATCAAGCCGTACCAGACCGGTCTGGATCACGATGAGCCTGGCGACGTTCACGATGCTGGATGGCTCGCCAGCATTGACGCCGACAACGTGCTGGAGTACGTGCGCTGCCCCGAACCGCTGGCCCCGACCACGTCGGCTGCCCGAGCTGGTATGACCATTCCCTCGATCGAGGAAGTCGCAACCCGCATTCTCGTCGACTCCGACGGCCATGACGCCACCCTCGTCGAAGGAGCAGGCGGCGTCCTCGTTGGTTTGGACAATGACGGGTCTGGAGTCCTTGACCTCATGGATGCTTTTACCCGGCGTGGGCACGAGCCCCACGTCATCGTCGTCACTCGCTCAGTGCTCGGTACCCTCAACCACACTGGTTTGACTTGTCATGCCATCCGCGATCGGGGGCATCAGGTCGACGCTATCGTCATCGGCTCGTGGCCGGACCGGCCCGACCTTGCCGAGAGGTGCAACCTCGAAGAAATCGAGGATGCCGCCGGAGCTCCGTTGGTCGGAGTCATTCCCGCTGGCATAGGTAAGGACCCCGAAGCCGTCCAGCAGACGGCCCGGAACCTTGGAGAGACTCAGTGAGCACAACCCTCGCCCCTGACTCCCAGTTGGAGGACCTGGGCTACCAGCCCAGCCTCAACCGTCAGCTACCCTTTGGCTCGTTATTGGTCTATGGGCTGCTCTTCTTCGTCCCGATGGCCCCGGTGGCCGTCTTTGGGCTGGTGGTTAACCGTTCCGGAGGCGTGCCGGTGTTGGTATATCTGGTAGCAGCAGCCGTTATGGGGCTATCAGCTATCAGCTACCGCGAGATGGCATTGCGCTTTCCGGTAGCGGGATCGGTTTACGGGTACACCCGTTTCTCTTTGGGACGTACCCCAGGATTCATAGCCGGATGGCTCATCCTGCTCGACTACATCCTTATGCCCGCATTGCTCACGGTGCTCTCGGCGGTCGCACTAGCCCACATTTGGCCCAGCGTCCCCATGGGGATTTTCTCCCTTGTTTTTGTGCTCGCTTCTATGGCACTCAATTTGCAGGGCGTGACTGTCACGACACGGGTGGGCATCGTGCTGTTGACCATCCAGCTCGCAACGATCGCCTTCTTCCTGGTGTGCGTCGGACTTGGGTTGGCCGGCGGAGGCGTTGTCTGGAGCTGGCATGCGTTGTGGCGTTCGGGAACGTCATGGACTTCGGTGGCTTCCGCCGTCTCTATTGCGGCGCTGAGTTACCTGGGGTTCGACGCCGTTGCTACCCTCAACGAGGAAGCCCGTGGTGGGGGCCGTGCCGTCGGCATAGCCACCCTGTCCCTTGTTGGTCTGCTCGCCGTCTTGTTCGGGATTCAGGTGATGGCTGCCGGATTGGTTTCCGATGCCACTCATTTCGCCCCCGGTGGGGCGACTGACCGGGCCTTCTATCACGCCGTCGACACCGTCTGCCCAGCATGGTTTATTCCGGTCTTCACTGTCGTCAACGCCTTTGTCGCTATCTTTGCCTGTCTTGTGGTCGCGCATTCCTCGACGGCCCGGCTGATCTTCGCAATGGCTCGTGACAAGGTCATGCCTCCGGTACTCTCGCGTACCAACTCCAAAGGCGTCCCGTGGGTGGCCATCGCCGTCGTAGCGACCGTTACCGCGATCCTGGCTATCACTTTTGACTCCCACGTTGAGACTATGACGACTCTGGTGACGTTCGGGGCCCTGTCTAGTTATGTCTTGTTGCATGCTGACGTCATCGTCCAGTGCATCGTCAAGGAAAAGTCACACAACTGGGTGCGTCACCTCATTGTCCCGATTCTTGGTGCGCTTACTCTCCTGGTTGCTCTGGCAAAGACTGAGGAGATGACCCGCATTGTGGGTCTGAGTTGGCTTGCGGCGGGAATCGTCGGTGCAGTTATTGCCCGGGTGCGTCATTCGCATCACGTGGGCACCGGGGCATCTTGACGGCACCTCAGATTAACCGCAGTCCCAGTCCGACACAGCTCATTGCCCATATCGTGCATACCGAGACGAGGATGTTTGCGTGGACCGTGAGTATGCCGAGGCGAGTAAACCTGCCGGGCCGGCCGGTCATGTGCTTCGATGATGCGACGCCATAACAAAGTCGCCAATAATCCAGCACAGCTGAGGTTCGGCCCGATATTGACTCCGATAGGCATGGTCAAAACTGCAACCCAACCCGCAGGGAAAACGAAGGGGATCAGTACCAATACTGCAGGCAGGTTGGAGACTGGCAGTAGCAGGGAGGCAGTATTGGCCAGGTGAGCGGTGGCGAGACGTTCGTAGGCGATAAGCAGGGTCATGCTTGAGGCTTCCAGCCACCACGACGTCACCCAGAAGCGCTGCCGCGAGGCTGTCAACCACCGGGGCCGTTCGGTGGTCAGACGCCAGGGTCAGTAACGCAAGGTGCTCGCGGACGTTTTACCCGGTAAGGTAGCTACTTGTCTCGGGGCGTTAGCTCAGCCGGTCAGAGCAGGGGACTCATAATCCCTGGGTCGCGGGTTCGAGCCCCGCACGCCCCACCGTGGCGACATGTGCGCTGGAGGGAAGTCTCCGCCGACCCTTGTTGGCATCAGATCATCTGGAGACACCTCGAAGGAAGTAGCGACTGTTTGCGACTGGCGAACCGTCTCTGAGGCTGTCGCTCTTCTGCCAAACACGAGCACAGCCCCGGTCAGGAGCTGACGTTGAACGTTCCAAGCTCTGGATGGTTTGACTCAGACGAGTCGGATCGGGCCGGGTCTGGGGTTGACGCGCGACTCAACCCAGTAAAGCCCGTACTTTCCGTCCCACCGCCGACTCGTCGTGGTTGCCGATTATGGCGAATCCACGGTCGCGCAGTACCGGGTGAGCCCCTGACACGATGTAGGGGTGTCCGACCGTTTCCAGCATCGTGAGGTCGTTTGGCATGTCGCCGAAGGCGGCAGCGTCGGCCGGATCGATACCTAGATCATCGCAGACCTGCTTCAGCGCTGAACCCTTAGAGACCCCCGTCCGGCGATCTCTACCAGACCATCCGTCATTGTTGCGGAAAACGTTACTGTGCCACGGTCCCCGACGATGGGTTTGACGATCTGGAACAACTCGTCGCTGGGAAAGCCAAAGGTTCGCACTAGTAGCTTGACGATGCGGTGATCGTCTCCCAAGAAACTCTCGATCTGGCTCTCGCCGTCCGGTGGGCCGCTGATCTGCCAGCGGTCGAACCCTTCTTCGGAGAACCACTGGGTGGCCTCCTCGGTACAAAACAGTGCGTGCGGGAGTGCTTGGCGGACGTCACAGACAATGCCGGCGACCGTCTGCGGGGTCATGTATAGGTCGTGCAGAACCTTTCCGGTAGCGGCATCGACGCTCACCGCTCCGTTGGAAGCCAACAGTGTTGGGTGGATCGGGCGGAATGGGTCGAGGACCGTCAGCCAGCGGTAAGGACGTCCGGTGGCGAAGACGACGTGTACGCCGGCATCTGCAGCAGCGAACATGGCCTCGGTGTTTTCGGCACTGGGCAGCTTGTCGGCGCCCAGGAAAGTGCCGTCCAAATCAGTGGCAATGAGCGCAATCATTACAGCCTTCCTCGTCCAGTCGGGGTACCTGACGAGGTACCGGTGCCTGCACCTGGTGACTGCATTGATGGGGTGCGCGATGGTGACGTTGACGGATTATTCGACGGCGTAGGAGACCCGCTACGACCTGTCGAGGGGGACGTACTAGTCGGTGAGGGGGTCTGCCCCTTTGAGGGACTCGGCGATTTGCTGCTGTGAGACGGCGATGCGCTCTGCCCCGAACTCTGACTCGGGGTGGGACTTGAGGAGCTATGTGCCGAACGATTCGACGATGCAGACGTCGGAACCGGGGGAGGCGGGGGAGATGGCGGCACATTTTGGAATAGCAACACTGCGATGAGCAGACCTGTCAAGGCGATGAAGAGGGTCAATAACCAGGCGATCACGGTGGTTGACCAACCAGCCTTATCGCGGCGACCCGGCCATGGCAACGGCCACGTACGAACCCGGCCCGCGGCGGTGTCGTCGATCCAGTGCAAACGGAAACTTGGGCCAGCTACCGGGGTTCCCGACAGAGCCGACATGTCGACGGCGTCGAGGATCCGGCGTGCCTCTGCCACTGCAGCACGTGAGCCATCATTGACCAGGGCGACCCACGGGGCCAATGACGGGCCACCGTTTTCGGGACCAGTGACGGGGCGGTACAACCCACTGAGGCGACCTGTGTTCTGTCCGGCGCCACCGCGGGCAATAACAGTCTCGGAGTGGAGATGGTTGACCTCTCCTGCAAGCCGGTCCCATGAGGCGGGATCACTGGCAGCGCCATGAGATAACACAATGACGAGGACACCCTGACCGTCGTCATCATGGGCGGAAAACACTGTGCCTGATGGCATCGCTAGGAGACGGGCGTCGAGCCAAAACTCGTCGACCCGCGGCGGGTTAGACGGTTGCAGGGGTAGTGCCTCAGGAGGCCATGGATTACTCGACATCGTCTATCATCTCACCACATTTGGGCCACGACCCGCGAACGACGGGTGCTTGCTTGCACTGGTTCTTCGCTGTTCTTGGGCTGTGGCACTGTCACGGTATCGTGAGTGCGGGCCCGTCGCGGGTCTTGCGTAAGCCAGGCAGGAGACGTCAGTGAGCACCCAGCACTACTCGGATGGTCAGGACATCGGTAAGGGGAACGAGGATGCCCCGATGTCGAACGACGAGGCAGCTCGTCTCATCGGTCAAGCCATCGGGCAAGTACAACGGGTCATCGTTGGCCAGGAGCGCATGGTCGAGCAGCTCATGGTCGGGGTGCTTGCCAAGGGCCACATCCTTCTTGAGGGTGTTCCAGGCGTCGCTAAGACCCTTGCCGTACGCTCCTTTGCGACCGTTTTGGGCGGCAGTTTCGCACGCGTCCAGTTCACCCCGGACCTCGTTCCTTCCGACATCGTCGGCACCCGCATCTACTCGGCATCGAAGGAAACCTTCGATATCGAGCTCGGTCCAGTTTTCGTGAACTTCGTGCTGGCCGATGAAATTAACCGAGCTCCCGCAAAGGTGCAGTCGGCCATGCTCGAACTCATGGCTGAAAGGCAGGTATCGATCGCTGGGCAGACTTTCCCCGCACCTCACCCGTTTAGCGTCATCGCTACCCAGAACCCGGTGGAATCTGAGGGTGTCTACCCGCTTCCCGAGGCTCAGCGCGACCGCTTCTTGCTCAAGATCGACGTTCCATACCCACGTGGAAATGAGGAATTTGAGATTTTACGCCGGATGAGCGTCAAGGCTCCCCAGCCTCAGCAAGTGTTGACACCTGAGGCTGTCGTCGCCCTGCAGGATATGGCCTCCGACGTCTTCGTACACAACCTGGTCGCCGAGTACGTCGTGCGTCTGGTGCTGGCTACCCGTAATCCTGGTGATTTCGAGATGTCTGACCTCGCCAACGTCATTCAAATTGGTTGCTCTCCTCGAGCTACCCTCGGTCTAGTCGCAGCGGCTCGAGCCTTGGCGCTGGTTCACGGTCGCGATTACGTCCTTCCGAGCGACGTCCAGGCTGTGGCTGTTGATGTTATGGCTCACCGCTTGGTGCTCAGCTTTGACGCTATTGCTGACAATGTGTCTGCTTCCGACGTTATCGAGAGGGTTGTCGCCATGGTGCCGCCGCCAACCCCGGTGTGGAACGAGGAACAGCGTCAGACTGCTCAGCACAATTACCCCAACGATCGGGGCCAATACCCTGCTTCGACGACCCCGCCCGCCCAGTTCTGAGGCGTCCGTTATGGCGCGACCAACATTTCGCGATCCGCAGCCACCGTCAGTGGCGCAGACGCTGGTGAGTCCACCTACTGGGGCGACTCTGCCGCTTAACCAGCTTGCCCCCGAGGCCGCGCTGCGTCGCTTGGAACTCACGATCGTGCGCCGATTGGAGGGATTCCTCCACGGTGACCACTTGGGTCTGCTGCCCGGGACTGGAGCCGACGTTAACGACGCCCGTCCCTACGAACCCGGTCAAGACGATGTGCGCATGATGGATTGGGCCGTCACAGCCCGTACCACCGTCCCCCACGTACGTGAGACCATTGCCGACCGTGAACTCGAGGTGTGGGCACTTCTCGACGTGACCGGTTCCATGAACTGGGGCACGGTGTCCATGACGAAACGTGACTTGGGTATCGCCGCTATTGCGACCATCGGTTTCCTCTCTCAGCGAATGGGGGACCGGTTTGGCGGGGTCATTATGCGCCCCGATTCGGTGCGTCGTTTGCCGGCCCGATCCGGGCGAACAGCCCTCTATGGACTGCTGCGCTCGATGCTGACTGAGCCGATCGTCGCCGACAACGCTCCCGGACAGGTGACTCTGGCCAAAGGCATCGAAAATCTCGCTGCCTCGGGGAGGCGTCGCGGTATGAAGGTCGTCGTTTCTGACTTCCTTTCTCCCGGTGACGATGTTCTGGATCCCAGTGATCGCCCGGAGTGGGAACGGTCCCTACGTCGGTTGTCGGTGCGAAACCAGGTGCTGTGTATTGAAGTTGTTGACGCTGCTGAGCTGGACTTTCCCGACGTGGGTGACGTCATGGTCCGAGACCCAGAAACGTCTTTCGCCCGCTATGTCAATACCGCTGACAAGGCCACCCGCGAGCGGATGAACGCTGCCTCCCGCGCCCAGCGCGAACGTATCTCGGCGGCCATCCGACGCGCGGGGGCAGGACACCTACAGCTGCGCACCGACTCCGACTGGGTTACCGATATCGCACGCTTCGTCCTCGGATACCGGCGCACTGCTGCAATCTTGCATCAGCCGCCTCAGGGGGTGACTAAGTGACGCCGCTCTTTCTCGGCCTACCTGAGGTCAAGTCGTCGTGGGTGCTGTGGCTGTTGCTGCTCGTCCCGGTGCTGCTGGTCTTCTATATCTGGGCCTCGCATCGCAGCCGAACCACGGCGATGAGATTTACCAATACCGCCATCCTTGGCGCGGTGATGAGTAAGCAGCCGCAGTGGAAGAGGCACATCGCCGTTGCTGCTGCTTTGCTATGCGTGGCAGCTACCACTGTTGCATGGGCTCGGCCGATGGGTATCGAACAGGTGCCGCGCAACCGCGCCACTATCGTTGTTGCCATCGACTCATCCTTGTCGATGAAAGCTGACGACGTTTCTCCCACTCGTCTCGCCGCGGCCAAGGCCAAGGCCAAGGATTTCATCAATAGTCTTCCGACCGGATTCAATGTCGCAGTGGTGAGCATTTCCGAGCATCCGGAGATTCGGATGCCACCGTCGACTGACCGGCCCACCGTGTTACGTGCTGTTGACGGAATCGAGCTGCAGGATGGCACTGCGCTGGGTGGCGCCATCGATAAGTCCCTTGAAGCCGTCAAGATGGCTCCCGGGGGGTCTAAAAATCCGGCTCCGGCCGCCATTGTCATGCTCAGTGACGGGGATAATACCCAAGGTGGTTCTCCCCTGGTGGCGGCCAACCGAGCTGCCGCGGCCAAAGTCCCGGTGTACACCATCGCCTTTGGTACCGAGACCGGGTATGTCGACCTTGACGGGCAGCGAGAGAGAGTTGCACCCGATACCAAACTCTTATCTACTGTCGCCGACCGTACTCACGCTAAATCGTGGACCGCCGACTCGGCGGACAAGCTCCAGGAGGTTTATCAGCAGGTGCACTCCTCGGTGGGTTACGAGCCGGTAAGAAAGGAGGTGACGGCAACGTGGGCTTTCTACGCCTTGTGCTTTGCCGTCGTCTCTGGGCTGGCCACCTTGTCAGTGGCGGTGAGATGGCCATGATGACCCTGATTGCTTTTGGACGCCCTGGACGACTGTGGTGGCTCCTGGTTCCGGTAGTCTTCCTCGCTGTTTACCTTGTAGTGGTGATGTGGCGTCGCCAGCCGCACCAGGGTCGGAATGAGTTGAAGCGGTTATTGCCTAGCTCGCGGCCGTGGAAGCAGCATCTGGCGATGGGGTTGTCAGTACTCTCGATGGCCATCATGGTGTTGGCATTCGCCCAGCCAAAGGCCTACCACGAGGTGCCGAGAGACCGAGCGACTGTCGTTGTTGCTATCGACGTGTCGCGCTCAATGGTGGCGACTGACGTTGAGCCCTCTCGACTTTCCGCTGCTAAGACTGCTGCGAAGGATTTCGTGGGGGATTTGCCGCCACGGTTCAATGTTTCCTTGGTGAAGTTCGCAGCATCTGCTCAGGTTGTGGTACCCCCCACGACCGATCGTGCTGCCGTATCGACCGCGATCACGAACCTTCAGGTGCTGCCATCTACCGCGATTGGTGAGGGGATTTATTCCTCCCTCAACGCTCTCAAACTGGTTCCGGACGATCCGAAACATCCCGGACAGAAGCCCCCAGCGGCGATCGTGCTCCTTTCTGACGGTGCAACGAATGTTGGCCGTCCTTCTCTTGAAGCAGCCAAGGAAGCCGGACGTCAGCATGTGCCGGTGTACACCATTGCTTACGGCACCGCGGGCGGGTATGTCGTCGAAGGTGGCCAGCGTCAGCCTGTTCCTGTTAACCACTATGAGTTGGCGGCGATAGCGAAGGCCTCCGGAGGCGAGAAGTTCTCCGCAGAGTCCTTAGGTCAGTTGTCAGACGTCTATAAGTCCATCGCCCAATCGGTGGGGTATGAGAAGGTTTTCGGGGAAGTGACTGACAAGTACGTTGGCGTCGCCTTAGCTCTTGTGGTGCTGACGGCGGCCTCCGTCATCAGTTTATGCGCCCGTTGGCCCTAATCCCTTGCCTTCAGAGTAGATTCGTTGGCGTCTTGTAAGGAGCTTCCCATGAGTGTGGCTGACAACCTAGCGGCGGTGCGTACCCGCATTGATGATGCCTGCCGAGCTTGTGATCGAAATCCCGGCGAGGTGTCGTTGCTACCAGTCTCCAAAACCAAGCCTCCCAGCATGGTCGATGAGGCGTATCGGGCTGGCTACCGGCTTTTCGGCGAAAACAAGGTGCAAGATGCACTCGCGAAATCTGAACTCATGGATGCCAATCACCCTGGGCTGGAATGGTCCATCATCGGCGGCTTGCAGACCAACAAGGCCAAATACGTGGCCCGCTTCGCCACCGAGTTTCAAGCCCTCGATTCGCTCAAGATTGCCCATGAACTCGACAAGAGGTTACAAAAGGAAGGACGTCAGCTACGGGTATTGGTCCAGGTGAATTCCTCGGCTGAGCCCCAAAAACCTGGGATAGCTCCCGAGGAAGCTGTCGACTTCGCCCGTGAACTGGCCGCCTTTGATTCTCTCGATGTGCGCGGCCTCATGACGGTGGCCCTCAATAGTTCTGACCAGCGGGCCGTGGCCGACTGTTTTGACCTCGTTGTTGCAACTCAAGAGAAGCTGCGCCAGGAGGTGGGCGATACTAGCGACTGGTCCGAATTGTCCATGGGAATGTCAGGGGATCTGGAGATCGCCATTGCTCATGGTTCCACCCAGGTACGTATCGGCACTGACATCTTCGGCGCTCGCGATCCGGCACGGACATGGCGTCCGTAAGTTCAGTCGTCTATCGTTATCGATAAGTCCGTACCGCACCACTGCAGGGGAAGGCACGTGGTACCGGGAGGACGACCGTGGAAACGACACAGCTGGCCAGTGGAACTCTCTTTATTCACTCGGCTTCGACGGCATTGCGCAGCCATATTGAATGGGCAGCCGATGCCGCATTTGTTATGCCTGCGCTGCTGCGGTGGACCAGCCAACCAGTAGAACCGGGTACTTGGAGAGCAGAATCGGCGTGGCGTGGTGACGTCGTTGATGCCCGCACGTTCATTTCCACGCTCGCCGCCTGGCAGCAGGTGCGGGTCGAGCTGACCGTCGAAACAGGGGCTGCCCCGCATCGCTGGAGCGTCACTCCCGATCTGGGTATTTTTTCCGCGCCCGTCGATGAGGCCGGCTCGGTTCTCGTTGATGAGATGAGGTTACGTTCGGCGATTACCGCTGCACGTCGCACTGGGCTACGTCTCGACGATGAGATTTGCGACTTGCTGGGCGAGCCGTGGGACGTTGAGCTGGAACCGTATCGAGCCTGTGACCCGTCGCTGCAGGTGCCGTGGCTGTCTGCCGGGTAACAGGGGCTGCTCGGTCGGGAGCCCAAGGACGAGGAACCATGAGGGGGCTGATCACGATGACCGGCCCTCTCATCCATGGATGTCAGCGAGTGGCGTTGGTGTTAGTGAACGCCAAGGTGACGTTGTGCCCTCCGAACCCGAAAGAGTTATTAAGAGCAGCCAGATCACCGTCGGGTAGGTCGGTCGTCTCGGTGACGACGTTGACTTCCAAGCCCTCTTCGAGGTGTTCGACGTTGATGGTGCCAGGCACCTGGCGCTTCAGTAGGGCCATCACCGCTGCGAAGGATTCCAAAGCCCCAGCTCCACCCAACAGGTGTCCCGTCATCGACTTGGTGCCGTTGACAAGCACCTGGTCAGTGGCTTTCCCTAGGACCGCGGCGATGGAGTGGGCCTCCGCAGTGTCACCGAGTGGGGTCGAGGTGGCGTGGGCGTTGACGTGGTTGACGTCGGAGGGGGATAGCCCGGCGGATGCAAGAGCCTTGTGCATCGCGGATGCCTGGCCGGAACCAGTGGGATCTGGCTGAACGATATCGTGCGAATCAGCCGAAATACCGGATCCGGCAAGAGAGCCGTAGATCTTTGCCCCGCGGGCTTGAGCATGCTCGAGTGTCTCAATGACCATGATCGCCGCTCCCTCGCCGATGACGAAGCCATCACGATCAACGCCCCATGGACGTGAGGCGTGCTCAGGATCGTCGTTGCGAGTCGACAAGGCTTTCATTTGGGCGAAAGCAGCCACCGGCAACGGATGGATGATGGCCTCGGCGCCGCCGACGACGGCAATATCGGCTCGCCCCAGATGAAGCTGATCCAGGCCGAGCGAGATTGCTTCGGAAGATGAAGCGCAAGCCGAAACGGGGGTATGGACGCCGGCCTTGGCATGCACCATCAAGCCAATATTGGCCGCCGGTGCATTGGCCATTAGCATCGGGACGGTAAAGGGACTAACCCGTTTGAAGCCCTTGTCCTTCTGAATGTCCCACTGGCCGAGCAAAGAGTGCAGGCCACCAATACCGGTAGCGCAGCACACCACCAAGCGTTCGGGGTCGATGCCGTTGGAACCGGAATTGTCGTCGGCTTCGGGAAGCTCCAGGCCGGCGTCGGCCCAGGCCTCCTTGGCAGCGACAAGGGCCAGCTGGCTTGAGCGGTCTAGACGGCGAGCCTGTGGACGGGGCAGGTGGGTGGCCGGATCATCGATCGCCGGTGCGGCGAATTTGACGGGAACGTCGTCAATCCAGTCGAAGTCGAGGGTGTGTACCCCGTTTCGCCCTTCCAGCAGCCCCTGCCAGGTGGTGGGGGCATCGGGTCCCAACGGTGTGGTGGTCCCGAAACCAGTGATGACGACGTCGCTCATGAGTTCTCCAGTATCGTGGATGGGTTATGTGGGCCGCAGTCCGGGGCCGGCGAGCCCCGGACGCCGTGGAAGTCAGCCCTGGTGCTCGATGATGTAGTTGACGGCGTCGCCAACGGTTTTGATGTTCTTGGACTCTTCGTCAGGGATCTCAACGCCGAACTTCTCGTCGCAGGCGTAGATGATCTCGACCATGGACAGCGAGTCGACGTCGAGGTCGTCAACGAAGGACTTCTCAAGGGTGACCTCGGACTGGTCGACACCAGTGATGTCATTGACGATGTCAGCCATGTCGGCAAGGATCTGGTCTTTGTCAGCCATGATGATTGTTCCTCTTCTTGTCGTTATCCTCGGGCTGTGCGCCCGAAGTTTGTGGGTGTTTTCTCGTGATGAACGTGGGGTTCAGGGGAGGCGGATGACTTGGCCGGCGTAGACCAGCCCGGCTCCGAATCCGATGATGAGGGCGAGGTCCCCGCTGCGGGCCTGTCCACGCTGAAGCATACGGTCAATGGCGATCGGCACGGATGCGGCGGAGGTGTTTCCCATATCCGCGATGTCGTGACACACCGTCACTGACTCAGGCAGCTTGAGGTGGCGGGACACGACATCGGTAATCCGGTCGTTAGCCTGATGGGGGATGAAGACATCGAGGTCGGCGGGGGTGATTCCGGCCTCGGCAACGGCCTCGGCAGCGCGCTTGGCGACGTCAGTCATAGCCCACTTGAAGACCGCGCGACCTTCCATGCGAATGAGGGGGTGGATCTTGTTGGGATCAGCGCTAGCCGTCGGCCAGTCCTCGAGCTCGATAGTTTTGAGCTGATCAGAGCGAGATCCCCACACCACCGGGCCGATCCCCGGCTCATCGCTGGCGCCGATGATTGCGGCACCAGCCCCGTCAGAGAAGAGGAAGGCGGTGGAGCGGTCGTCAAGATTCGTCATTTCCGAGAGCTTCTCGACACCGATAACGAGGACGTAATTCGCCGATCCGGTGCGGATCATCGAGTCAGCCAGAGCGGTTGAGTAGCAAAACCCAGCACATGCGCCGTTGAGGTCAAACGCAGCAGCGTCACCCAAGCCGAGCTCCCGGGCGATGTAAGCCGCCAAGCTGGGGGAAGGACGGTGATGTGACACGGTCGCCACGATGATGGCATCGATCTGGGATGCCTCCAGTCCGGATCGCTCTAGGGCAGTACGGGCGGCCGTGGTGCCCATGGACGCCACAGTCTCAGAGCTGGTGGCCCAGCGCCGCTCGGTAATGCCGGTACGCTGTTCGATCCACTCCGGGGTGGAGTCGATGAGTGTGCACATCTCCTCGTTGGTGACTACTCGCGATCCGCAAGCCGATCCGGTGGACAGGAACCTCGAGTAGCCGTGGACGGGACGGGTCTTGATGGCCGTCATGCATTCTCCTTGCTGGAGTGAGTCGTGATGAACTCGCGGGCAGCCGGGATCTGATCGGGGGTGTTGAGGTTGAATAACTCCACTCCCTTCAAGTTGCGCTTGGCGATGCCTGTCAGTGTTCCGGCGGGCGTGAGCTCGAGCAGTCCGGTGATACCGCGCTGAGCCATGGTGTCCATGCACAGGTCCCATCGCACCGGATGGGCCATCTGCTGGACCAGACGATCAGCGAATTCGCGACCATCTGCGACGACGGCTCCGTCAAGGTTGGACAGCAGGGCCACCGTCGGGATCGTGGTCGGCATGGCAGCGGCCACTTCGCGCAGGTGATTGACCGCCGGCTCCATATGAACCGTGTGGAAGGCCCCCGCGACCGACAACGGGAAGAGTCTGGTACGAGACGGCGGCTCGGCTGCGAAAGCTTCGAGCTGTTCGACGGTGCCTGCGGCTACGATCTGGCCTTTGCCATTGTGGTTGGCTGGGGTGAGCCCAGCGGCTTTAATGGCGGTCAGCACCTCGTCGGCATCGCCTCCGATGACAGCAGTCATGGAGGTGGCAGTGCGTGACGCGGCCTCGGCCATGGCCCGACCGCGCTCGCGCACAAGAACCATGGCGGCTTCGGCAGAGAAAGCCCCAGCAGCAGCGCCAGCGGCAATCTCCCCGACAGAGTGGCCGGCAAGCAGGTCGGCCTGAGAGAAAATCTTGGGATCAACTGACCAGGCTGTGGCCAGCGCGGCAGCGACCAGCAGTGGCTGGGCAACCGCAGTGTCCTTGATGGTTGCCTCGTCGGAAGTCGTGCCATGGGTCACCAGATCGATATCTGCCACCGCTGAGAGCCACGCAAGGTGGTCAGAGAAAGTGGCGTCTGACATCCAATCCGACAGGAATCCTGGTTTCTGGGCCCCTTGGCCCGGAGCAACAATTGCAAGCACATCCCCACTGTGCCCCCTTGAAGAGCCGGACGCGAGACAGGGAACCGACGAAGTACCCATGGTAGTCATTGTGGGATCCCCACAAAATGACAGGGGGGATCCTCCAAAAACAGGATGTGTGGGTCGTATCAGGCGCGATTCTGAGCTTCCCGTCGTCCTAGGACGGCAGCAATGACGTCATTGATCGGAGTATCGACGCCGACCTCGTCACCCAATCGGGGGACAGCTCCTACCTGAGCAGCGTATTCGCTGGGGCGCCCAGCAAGGATGTCGCGCTGGAAGGAGGTTGTTGACGCGGGATCCTGCCCAGCAAGGAATGTGAGGTTCTTCTCGACGAAGTCGTCGTCGATCCTGACGCTGTGAGCGCGGTCCACCTGAACAGTTTCGTCGATACACCGAGCGAAGACATCGCGGTAGGGGCCAAGGAGGTCGCCTAAGGAGACGTCGAGTACTGCACCACAGGCTCCTTGGGGGGACGACGGAACACATCTTGACCCACAAAGTGGTGGTGATGTTCTCCACGTCAGGAGAGGTGAGACCGCCCTTCCGACAAGCCTCTCGCAACTCATTGACGAGGGTATTGGGGGAATCGTCAATGGTCGAGACCTCGAACATTCGCGGGCCGCCCAAGTCCATAATTAGACCTGGCTCCACGATCTTGACCCACTGTCGGCATACCCCTGGTGCGACGTGCTCAGGGCCAATAATCGCCGAAAGCTCGTGCGGCGCGATGACGCCATTTTGGGTGGTTACGACCAGGGTGTGGGGGCCCATAAGCGAGGGCAGGTATGTGCGTGCGGCCTCTGCAACGTGAAAGGTCTTGGTACATAGCAAGACGACGTCAACCTGGCCGATCTCGGCTGCGTTGTCAGTGACGGGTACATCAAGGGTCAACTCCGTATTGCCGACTAGGCGCAGGCCGTGCTCACGGATGGCGATGAGGGTTTTGCCACGGGCGATGAAGGAGACGTCCATCCCGGCATCTACGAGGGCCGCCCCGTAGAACCGGCCCCGATGATTGCTGCTTTCATGACTCCTCCGTGCCCTTGGTGTCCGCATATGCCGAAACCATGGCGTGCTCCACTGATTCCCTGGCACGAGGCAACGTGGCCGGCAGTAACGGGACCTTCATCGCTGCCAGGGTGCGCTGCATTCCCATCCCAGCGTGGGTGGCGACGCATGCTACGACGTCGTGCTCACGCAGGAAGCGAACGATGCGGGCGTGGTGGCTACCTTCAGTGCCCTCATCATGGAGGCGGTCCCACTCAACCTTAAAGGTGTGCCAGTCGGTGACGTGACCGTCGTTGTCAACCTGTGCGACGGCTACCATAGGTGCCTTACCGAATCGTGGCTCCACTGAGCCGTCCGGACGAACGGGGATCATGACGTTCATAATGAGAGCCTAGCTCCCACGATGGCGAGTTCGGTGGCGGAAGCGACCCGATGCGGTGTGCTGAGAGGCGCAGTGACGGCCGTGAGCTGTAGCGTTAGGGTCTTGACCGAGCAATAGGCGCTCGGTTGAGGTTTGCAATTCAGTTTTAGAGAAAGCGGTTTTATGGCGTCGAATGGTCATGCGCGCGTAGAGATGAAGTCTGGTGATTCCGGGTCAGCTGGTGCGGCGAGAAATAGTCAGACGAGCCGGGCCGTCTTCATCGCGGTGACGGCAGCAGCCCTGGGAATCACTTATGGTTATGATATTTCTAATACCGCGGCCGCTTTGCAATTTGTGCAGCGAGACTTTGGTATCTATAGTGCCATCAACACGGCCTCCGTGGTAGGTCAAATAGCAGGTGCCATTCTTGGCGGCCCTATGGCGAATGCCATCGGACGTAAGAAGTCAATGCTGGTTATCGCGGCTGGATATACTATTTTCGCTATCTTGACAGCAATCTCCCCGTCCGCTGGACTGTTCCTTGCTATGCGGGTTCTGTTGGGTATCACCATCGGGCTTTCCATCACCGTCGTGCCGGTGTTTATCGCCGAATCCGCTCCGGCGTCGCGGCGGGGCGGGCTGGCAACCGCGTATCAAGTGACGTGCGTCGTTGGAATCATCTTGGGGTACCTCGTCGGTTATTCCCTGCTGCCTACGGACACGTGGCGTTGGATTCTTGGTGTCGCAGCCGTTCCGGCATTTGTTGTGCTCCTGATGCTTGTTCGCACCCAGGAAACTCCCTCCTGGTACATGCTCAAGGGGCGTGAAGATGAGGCTCGTCGCGCCATGGAGCGCATCGAGGTTGCTGAATTGGTTGAGCCGAGTCTCGATGAGATCCGCAACTCCTTGTCTTCTCGACCCTCTGGATCTGTGTGGGGGCGGTTGCGTGAGATGTTCCATGGGGGCATGGCTCGTGCCACGATCTTTGCTATCGTTCTGGGATTTTCAATCCAGATCACTGGAATTAATGCAACAATCTATTATGCGCCTGGAATCTATTCGCGAATGGGATTTACTGACACTGCGACAACCTATCTGGTGCCATCCTTGGTACAGTTCCTATCGTTGATAAGTGTTGTCATCTCGATGCTTGTTATTGATAAGGTAGGGCGTCGATTTGTTCTTATTACGGGAATATCTACGATGATCGTAGCGACTATCGTGCTCATCGTGACATATTTGGCGAGTGGTTTCGAAGGTGCTGTTGCCGGTGTTATTGGCCTCGTTGGGATGTCCCTTTTTACTATGGGGTTTACCTTCGGTTTCGGTTCCATCGTATGGGTTTACGCGGGTGAGATTTTCCCGGCTCGCTACCGCTCACTCGGTGCATCCCTGGTGCTTACGGCAGACTTGATCGCGAATGCGATCACTGCCCAATTGGGAGCTGCGATGCTCGACGGTATTGGGCTGGCAGGAACATTCGGGGTCTACGGTGGGCTCCTCGTCGTTGCGCTGCTATTCCTGCTGCGGTACGCCCCGGAAACGTCCGGTCGCTCGCTTGAGGAGATCCAGGACTACTGGAACAACGGTGCTCGGTGGCCCAAGGCTGACTCGCCTTCGATGGGGTGAGTGCGAGATGGGTTCACGGCGTCAGCTCCTCAGCCGCCCCAAGGTGATTGCTAGGCGCAGCACATAGGCTTCTCGAGGATCCGACGGGGAGTAGCCAGTGACGTCTTGGATCCGTTTGAGTCGGTAGCGCACGGTATTGGGGTGAATGAACATCGCCCGACCCGTGCCTTCCACTGAGCAGCCGTGATCGAGGAAGGAGACAGCTGTGTCCATGAGGTCTCCACTGGCTGTCGCGAGGGGGCTGTAGACCTCGTTGACGAGCCACGCAATGGCATCTGTATCACCGGAGAGGACTTGCTCGGGCAGTAAGTCGACGGCTGCCATGACTTGCGGACCTTCCGGCCAAGCTCGTGCCGCACGTATTCCGGAGAGGGCGGCACGAGCGGATGCCGGGGCCAGCGTGAGATCGGCCACGACGGGTCCGACGACGATTGGCCCTGGCGCGAAGTGGTTTGCGAGAGCTTCGCTTGCGGCTACGGCTGCCGGATCGTCAACGAGTTTCTCACCGGCCAAAATGACAACTAGCCGGTCGGACTGTACGGCGGCTAGCACCGTCATCTGCATGCGTTCTCCATCACGTCGCAGCACGTGGAGTTCATGCTCGGTCGTCGGGGCCCGCCCGACGACAACGCAGAGGTTGATGCCCGGGCGCCAGCCGAGAGTAGAAGCTCGCGAGATGAGCTGTTCATCGGCGTCGGCTCGCACGACGGCATCAACGACGAGGGATTCCAGACGTTCATCCCAGGTACCGCGACGTTCGGCGGCTCGCGCGTAAACCTCGGCGGCGGCGAAGGCCACCTCGCGGGAGTAGTGGACGATGGCAGTGCGCAGCACTTGGCGATCGCCGCGCGGCATTTCGGTCTCAATTTGTGCCTCAACGACGTTAATCGTGGTGCGGACGAGTTCGACTGTCTGGTGCAAGGAGATCTTGCGGGTCATGGATCGGGGCGCCACGTCGAAGACGTCGATGGGGGAGTAGGGCTCGGCGTCATCGTCAGTAAACCACTGGACGAAGCCGTCAATACCTGAGCGAGCCACGATCGAGATCCACGATCTTTCTTCGGCTGACAGATCACGGAACCAGGAGTGTCGTCGACCCATTTCCTCTAGAGTGGCCGTCGTCATAGCTGAGGTGCGGGCCATCAATCTTTTAGCGATAGCTCTGCGCGTGCGGTCAGAAGACACCACCGTACGGCCGGTACTCGACGTACGGCCGCTGCCTATTCGACGCGTAGACGTCGTCCCGATGTCGTTCCTGGCCACCTAAGCCTCCCTCGGCGAGACTTCGGTCAGTCTAGTGGGGTGATGCCTCAAGCACAGGGGCGACAGCAGATGGCGAACAGATCCGGGGGATGACGCGCTAGGACGATTTACGGCACTCCCGAGTGACTTTTCTTCCATAAGACGACACAATATGTTGACGGCGGGCCCTCGGGCTGCCGCTTTGAACCGTCACCGGTGATGTCGCCGGTTGTGCGTCGCTGTCGATGAGAAAGGACCCGGCGTGATCCCACGCGAAGAACGCGGACCAGTCCTCAATGGACTTCCGACAACCCTGCCTGACATCGATCCCGAGGAGACCCAGGAGTGGATCGAGTCCCTCGACAAGATGGTCGAGACTGATGGTCCGAACCGTGCCCGGATCGTGCTGCTCAAGATGTTAGAGCGGGCTCGTAGTCACAGTCGTCTTGGGCTGTCAGCGCTCACCTCTACCGACTACATCAACACCATTGCAGCCGAGGATGAAGAAGAATACCCCGGCGACGCCGAGATCGAGCGGAACATCCGTCGTCTGCTGCGCTGGAATTCCGCCATTACCGTGCATCGCGCGCAGCGTCCCGGTATTGGCGTCGGTGGTCATATCTCCACCTATGCCTCTGCCGTGACCCTCTACGAGGTCGGTCAGAACCACTTCTGGCGTGGTCAGGACGCCCCCGGCGGCGGTGACCAAGTCTTCTTCCAGGGGCACGCCGCGCCCGGTATGTACGCTCGCGCCTTCTTGGAGGGGCGTCTCAGCGAGGACGACCTCGATGGGTTCCGTCAGGAGAAGTCGAAGGCCGGGCATGGCCTACCCTCTTACCCGCACCCTCGCATGCTGCCCGACTTCTGGCAGTTCCCGACGGTGTCGATGGGTCTGGGCCCGATGGATTCCATTTACCAGGCGTCTATGAATAAGTACCTCACCAATCGCGGTGTCAAGGACTGCTCAGATCAGCACGTGTGGGCTTTCCTTGGCGACGGTGAGATGGACGAGCCGGAGTCGCGCGGATTCCTGCAGGTCGCTGCCAACGAGGAGCTCGATAACCTCACCTTCGTCATCAACTGCAACCTGCAGCGTCTAGACGGACCGGTGCGTGGCAACGGCAAGATTGTCCAGGAACTTGAGGCTGTCTTCCGTGGTGCTGGCTGGAACGTCATCAAGGTCATTTGGGGATCCGGCTGGGACCCGCTGCTGCAGGCAGACCGCGACGGTGCCCTCGTCGATATCATGAACAACACCCGTGATGGCGACTATCAAACCTTTAAGGCCAACGACGGCGCCCATGTCCGCGAGCACTTCTTCGGCCGCGACCCGCGCACTGCCAAGATGGTCGAGAAGTGGACTGACGAACAGATTTGGGCGTTACGCCGTGGCGGTCACGACTACCGCAAGATCTACAACGCCTACAAGGCGGCTACGGAGTTCAAGGGAGCGCCGACCGTGGTGCTTGCCTGCACTATTAAAGGTTACGATCTTGGTACTCACTTTGCGGGCCGCAACGCTACCCACCAGATGAAGAAGCTGGCCCTCGACGACCTCAAGCAGTTCCGCGATCGTCTCGAAATTCCGATTTCGGATAAGGTGCTGGAGGCCGACCCCTACCGTGCTCCCTACTTCCATCCCGGAGCCGACGACGAGCGCATCCAGTACCTCATGGAGCGTCGTCGCGCTCTCGGCGGTTTCGTACCGGAGCGCCGTACGAGGCACACGCCACTACCCATCCCGGCGCAGAAGGCCTTCGATGGTGTCAAGCGTGGGTCGGGCAAACAGGAGGTCGCCACCACGATGGCCTTCGTGCGTCTGCTCAAGGACCTTATGCGCGACAAGAATTTCGCTCCGCACGTCGTCCCGATCATTCCTGACGAGGCCCGTACCTTTGGCATGGACTCGTTCTTTCCGACGATCAAGATCTACAATCCGCACGGCCAGAACTACACCCCGGTCGACCACGAGCTCATGCTCAGCTACCGCGAGGCCAAGAACGGGCAGATTATTCACACTGGCATCAATGAGGCTGGTTCGGCGGCTGCTTTCATTGCCGCAGGTTCGGCATACTCCACTCAGGGCGTACCGATGGTGCCGATCTACCTGTTCTACTCGATGTTCGGGTTCCAGCGTACCGGTGATTCTTTCTGGGCAGCTGGTGACCAGATGACGAAGGGATTCATTATTGGCGCCACTGCCGGACGCACCACGCTGACCGGTGAGGGCACCCAGCACATGGATGGCCATTCGCCGGTTCTGGCTGCGACGAACCCAGCTGTCATCTCCTACGATCCGGCTTATTCTTACGAGATCTCCCACATTGTTCAGGCAGGACTGGAGCACATGTACGGCGAGAATGCCGAAGACGTCATGTACTACCTGACGGTGTACAACGAGCCGATCGTCCAGCCGGCTGAGCCAGAGGGCGTTGACGCCGAGGGCATCGTCAAGGGCATGTACCTGCTCTCGAAGGGCTCCTTTGAGAGCGTCGGCGAGGATGCCCGCCGCGTTCAGCTGCTGGCCTCCGGCGTCGCCGTGCCGTGGGCCATTGAGGCTCAGCAGCTCCTTAAGGGTGACTTCGGCGTTGTTGCCGACGTGTGGTCGGTGACGTCGTGGAACAACCTACGTCGTGACGCTATGGAGGCCGAGGAACAGGCTTTCCTACACCCCGAACAGGGCAGGCGCACCCCGTACGTCACCCAGTGCCTGGCCGACGCTCCTGGTCCAGTCGTTGCGACCACCGATTACACGCGTCAGGTGCCCGATCAGATCGCCCAGTGGGTGCCGGGGGATTATGCCTCCTTAGGTGCTGACGGATTCGGGTTCTCCGACACCCGTGCGGCAGCGCGCCGGTTCTTCCACATCGATGGACCGTCCATGGCAGTGCGTGCCCTCCAGATGCTCGTCGAGCGTGGTGAGGTTCCCGAGGACTGGCCTGCCAAGGCTGCCGAGAAGTACGACCTTCTCAACGTCAACGCGGGGGCGTCCGGTAACGCTGGTGGCGACGCCTGATCGATAGATCGTTGAATAACCGGGGCATTCCATGATGCGGGCTGCCCCGGTTTTCGTTGAAGTCCGTTGCCTCCGCCATACTCCTGCTAGCCTTTTTAGCGTCTAGACTAAACCGAATTAGCTCTCGTGGTAACGGCGCTGCGAAGGGTGGAGATCAAAGGAGCAGGACACATGAGGTTGAGTCGTCGTCACGTGCTCGCTAGTACTGTTGGGGTAGTGTCGACGGCGTTGATCACGGCACAGACGCCCGCAGGTATCGCGTTTGCAAGGCCTTGTAGGGCTTCTAAGGCAGTGACTACTGCGGTCTACATCGAGGTCAATCACGAGGATCTCGCGACTGTCGGGGCCTTCGTCCGAGAAGGGGTTCACCGACCAGTCTTCGATCTGGCTATGATTTTTGCGGCCAATATCAACTATGACGGGTGCACGGCTTACCTGCACCTGAACGAGCGAGTCATGGAAACGCTTAGAGCTGCTGAAACTCAGATTCGTCCATTGCAGCGTCGTGGGACGAAGGTACTCTTGTCGCTCCTTGGCAATCATGAGGGCGCCGGATTCGCTAACTTTCCAACCTGGCATGACGCTGACCGGTTCGCGGCTCAGGTAGCAAGGGTTATTCATAGGTATCACCTTGATGGCGTCGACCTAGATGACGAATATTCCGAATATGGCAAGAATGGTACCGGTCAGCCCAATGAAGACTCTTTTGTTTGGTTTGTTCGTGCGCTGCGACGCCACCTGGGACCTCATAAACTCCTCACTTTGTACTCGATTGGGCCATCGGCTGATCGAACTGTTTCGTCCGCGGGCAATGCATCAGATGACCTCGATTATGCGTGGAACCCGTGGTACGGCACCTATCAGGAACCATCGATGCTGGGTATGCCTCGAAGTCATATGGGGGGCGGCGGCAGTTGACTGGGGACATACGTCGATCGACATGATCCAGACGATGGCTTGCCAAACGATCCGTGACGGTTATGGCGTCTTCATGACGTACGACTTGCGGGTGTCGACGAACCCGTCCCTCGTGCGGGCCATGACAACGGCCTTGGAAGGAAGATGGTGACTTCGACAGTGACGGTCGAAGAAAAGGCCCCACGGTGGTCGTCGGCGGGATGTTCTGGCACACTGATGAAGGTGAGAACTTCCTGTCACGCAGAGCAAGGGAAAGCGAAGGATTTCGTGGGAAGCGGCAGCGATTTGGACAAGCTCGGTTTCGAGGCCGGGCAGGTCGTCCAGGAGCTCGGTTGGGACGATGACGTTGACGAGGACCTCCGTCAAGAGGTTATGGACATCATCGACGGTGACATGATTGAAGATTCGATCGACGCCGTTGACATCGTCTGGTTGTGGTTGCGTGCCGATGACGGTGATGTAGCCGACGGCTTGGTTGATGCTATGCGTGATTTGTCTGACGACGGGTTCATCGTCCTCGTCACCCCGAAGGTGGGACGCCCGGGCACTATCGATCCGGCTGATCTGTCTGACGGCACAGACACCGCTGGAATGGTGCTGACTACCAGCTACGACGTTAGTAAGGACTGGCAGGCCCACAAAATTGTGCGCCCGCGCGGCGGGCGGCGCTGACCCGTCTTCTTTCATATGCTGCCTGCGACATAGCTCCGTAGGCGGTGCAGTATGCCCAACGTATTGGCGGACCTGGAAAAGCCCACCAATACACGGTCTTCACATCATTCGCTGAGTATTTCGTCCAGTTTTTCTGGGGGCATAATCGGAGACATCTGCAGCATCTTGTAGGCCGGCATGTTGAGCACGAAGGCCGCTACTGTCGGATCGCTGTCAAAGTCGATGCCTATTTTCCGCGTCGCGTGGCGGACCTTCGCTGCGAAGTTCTCATCGTCGGCCATCCACTCCGCGACGGTGACCGTCTGCCTCTGGCCGGGCTCCAGTTCCACACGGCGGAAGGCTTTGGGTTCGCGCACGCAGCGGTCAATGGTGGCGTCGGGGAAACCCCGGTAGATGAGGCACAGCAGCGCCGGCGCGGTCTCCGGTGTTGGAGACGGTTAGCACGCCCGGTGGACTCGATAACAGGGCAGATGGCTAGATCAAGGCTGGTGTAGGCGAAGTTGGTGTAGCTCAGGCCGTGACCGAAGGGATAGGCGACCGGACGATTCGTGGCGTCGAGACCTCGATAACCGATGTATCTGCCCTCCCCGTAGCGCACGTGCTGGAATTCTCCGGGGAAGTTGAGCTGAGCAGGGATGTCGGGATAGTTCGATGGCGATGGTCCCGGCTAGTTACCAGACGGATGCGAAGACTCGTCAGCGATGCTCAGAGCTGTGAACTAGTGGTGACCGTTACTCCGGCATCTTCCATGGCCGCCACGGCTGCTTCACCCAACTCTAGGCTGACCGGTTCACTGAGGTCAATCAGGCATGTCGTGACGAACCCGAGATGCTGGGCGTCCAGAGCCGTGTCTTTGACACAGTGGGACAGAGCCAAGCCGACGACGTCGACAGCCTTGATTCCGCGATCGCGCAATACCGTCTCGAGAGTCGACCCATCCTCGGTAGTCCCTTCGAAACCGGAATAGGCCGCAGCGTATTGGCCTTTCTTAACCCGTGCGTCGACACGAATCTTAGCGATCGCCGGATGAATCTCAGATTCGTCGGTGCCAACGACCCCATGTGGCGGCCAGGAGTCTACAAAGTCGGGGTTGTTGGAGAAATGGTTACCGGGATCAATATGCCAATCCTGAGTGGTGACGACCATGTCGTAACAATTGTGGTGGGTTGGGATATACGTCGCGATCCGTTCGGCGCAGGCATTGCCACCCGTGACAGCCAGAGCGCCTCCCTCGCAGAAGGTCGGCTGGACGTCCACGACGAGAAGGGCACGGTGTGACGAAGTCATGGACACATTCTTTCACCACGTCTGGTTGTAGGTACGCTGACGCCATGGCAGTGAGCACCTATGAGGCAGCCCAGGATCGCTACGACACCATGGAGTATCGACGTTGCGGAACGAGCGGTTTATTACTTCCCGCTGTCTCCCTAGGGCTGTGGCACAATTTTGGAGATTCTCACCCCGGATCAACGCAGCGTGCCGTGCTGCGACGCGCTTTCGATCGCGGTATCACCCACTTCGACCTCGCTAATAATTACGGTCCACCTTATGGACAGGCCGAGATCAATTTCGGTCGCATCATGGCGACTGATTTCAAGCCCTACCGGGACGAACTCATTATTAGTTCCAAGGCTGGCTACGATATGTGGCCAGGCCCTTATGGGCAGGGTGGATCTCGCAAGTACCTCATCGCTTCCTGCGACCAGTCTCTCAAGCGGATGGGGCTGGACTACGTCGACATCTTTTATTCTCACCGGTTCGACCCGGAAACTCCGCTCGAGGAGACAATGGGAGCCCTCGACCGGATCGTGCGATCAGGTCGTGCCTTGTACGCAGGTATTTCCTCATACGATCCCACAGAGACAGAACGTGCTGCCACCATTGCCCGTGACCTTGGCACCCCGTTACTTATCCATCAGCCGCGTTACAACATGTTTGATCGATGGATTGAGGATGGTCTCGTCGACACCTGTGAGCAGGAGGGGATGGGCATCATCTGTTTCTCTCCGTTGGCTCAGGGAATCCTCACTGACAAATACCTGAGGGGCGTTCCCGCTCAGTCGCGTGCTGGCATGGGAGCGGTCTCGCTGCGACCTGATCAGATCGACGACGCCACCCGCGCCGCAATTGCTGCCCTCAACGAGGTTGCCAAAGACCGTGACCAAACGTTGGCCCAGATGGCCCTCTCGTGGATCCTGCGTGAGCCTCGCATTACCAGCGTGCTTGTGGGGGCTTCCTCGGTACCACAACTGGATTCGGATATCGATGCGCTAGGAGCTACCCCATTCACCGACGACGAGAGAGTGCGTATTGAGTCGGTGTTGGCCGACCACGTCCTCTAATCTGTCTCGAGTCGTGCTACTCTCCTCAAGACGCCCTTTAATGGCGATCCCGTGAGGTCGCGAAGGTCGTGCCAGTGGGCGATTGCGTATATGCGCGTCGTCCGGTGTGCTCTACCCTCGCACCTGCGGTGTCCAGAGGTAGGAGCCTGCTATGCAACTCATCCAGTCATCTGGTCCAGTGACCGTCCTCGATTCAAAAGCTTTGGAGCGGGCACTGACGAGAATTTGTTACGAAATCGTCGAGCGCAATGAGGGGCTCGACCAGTTGGTCATCGTCGGAATTCGCACCCGTGGTGCGTATCTTGCACGGCGCATGGCAACCAAGCTGTCTTCCCTCGGCGATGTCGACGTTCCTGTCAGCGAGCTCGATATCACCTTGTATCGAGACGACCTCGACCCCAATGAGTACCGCGAGCGCCCGAAAAACCCGGTGCTTTCGGGCAATAACGTTCCCTCAAACTTGGCTGGTAAGACCGTCGTGCTTGTTGACGACGTGCTGTTCACCGGTCGTACCGTCCGGGCGGCCCTTGACGCCCTGGTCGATACCGGACGTCCTGACCGTATTCTGCTGGCGGTCATGGTTGATCGCGGGCACCGAGAGCTTCCGGTCCGCGCTGATTTCGTTGGTAAAAACATCCCCACTTCGTTGGGTGAGGCCGTAGACGTCCACGTCACCGAAGTTGATGGCGAAGACTCCGTCACGATTCGAAAGGTGGCTTCCCGATGAGCACTGAGGTTGTTGAAGAGTTCGACGCCGACTACACCGGACGTCACTTTTTGTCGGTCGAGGATATGTCCAGTGATGACGTCATGCGGATCATCGAGCGTGGTCGGCAATTCAAAGCCGGTGACGCTCCGCGCGTGGAGCCGGGTCACGTCGCTATCAACATGTTCTTCGAGAACTCCACCCGAACGATGACCAGCTTTCAGATGGCTGAGCACCGTCTCGGCATGAAGATCCTCGACTTCGATCCGGGCCACTCCAGCGTCACCAAGGGGGAGAGCCTCTACGACTCGGTGCGCACCGTCGACGCCATTGGCGCCGAGGTTGCCGTCATACGCCACTCCACCAACCACTACTACGATTACCTGCTGTCGACCGGGATGCTCGGCTTGTCGGTCGTTAATGGTGGGGACGGGTCTGGTCAACACCCTAGCCAGTGCATGCTCGACCTGATGACTATCGCTGAGGAGTTTGGCCGTGTCGACGGTCTAACGGTTGCGATCAGCGGCGATATCGTGCACTCGCGAGTAGCTCGTTCTGATGCTCAGATCCTCACCAGGCTTGGGGCCAACGTCGTCTTTACTGGACCGCGTGAGTGGATGGACCATGACGTTACCCGACTTGGCACGATGGCGACTCTCGACGAGGTCATTGCTGATGTCGACGTCGCGATGATGCTACGCGTCCAGCACGAGAGATTCGATGCTGGCCCGGACTTCTCTGCAACTGATTATTTGCATACTTTTGGGCTCACAGACGAGCGCGCAGAGCGAATGAAGCCCCATGCGATCATCATGCACCCGGCTCCTGTAAACCGAGGATGTGAAATTTCCGGTCACCTCGTAGAGGCCCCCTCCTCTCGTATCTTTGAGCAGATGGGGAACGGAGTCATGGTGCGAATGGCCATTTTGGAACAGGTGTTGCACGGCAGGGAGACAAAGTGAGCCGCCGGGTCCTCCTCACCGGGCTGACCATGCTGGTGGGAGCCACTCCGGTTCCCTCCCAGCTCCTCATCCGTGATGAGCGGATCGAGGCCATGTCACGAGGGCGGTCTAACGCCCTCGACGGGGCCGATGCTGAGGTTGTCGATCTTGGTGGGGCCCTGGTGACTCCCGGGATGGTGGACCTGCACGTTCATCTGCGCGAGCCGGGTCAGGAGCATAAGGAGACCATCGCCTCGGGCACTGCGGCGGCCGCCCGAGGCGGCTGGACGACGATTTGTGCGATGCCCAATACTGTTCCTGACCCCCATAGCCCCGAGCTCATGGCCGACCTCAACCGGAGGGTTGAGGAATCGGCCGTGGTGCGGGTGTTGCCCATCGCCCCCATCACTGTTGGGCTGACGGGCAATGACCTTGTTGACGTTGAGGCCTTGACACGGGCCGGGGCAGTGGCCTTCTCCAATGACGGCAAGGGGGTGCAGCTGGCCGGAGTCATGTACGACGCGATGCGATCAGCCGCCGCGGTCGACCGTCCGATCGCTGCTCACGCCGAGGACGAGTCCCTGGTGCGGGGCGGGGTGATCAACGACGGACGTCGGGCTAGGGAACTCGGCCTACCTCCCATGACTCGTCTTACCGAGACTGTGCAGGTGGCCCGCGACGTCATGATCGCCGAGGAAACTGGTGCCCACTACCATCTGTGCCACGCCTCGACCCGGCAGTCGATTCGTACTCTGCGTCGGGGCCGTGAGGACGGCGCGAATGTCACCGGTGAGGCGGCTCCGCACCATCTGCTGCTGGCTGACGACGACATCCCCGACGATGATGGGTTCTATAAGATGAATCCGCCGCTGCGCACCCGTGACGACCTCGACGCTATGGTCGAGGGTCTGTGTGACGGGACCTTGACCTGTATCGCCACCGATAACGCCCCGCACGCGGCTGAAGAAAAGGCATGTTCCTTCCGTGATGCCGCTTTTGGGGTCATCACTAACGAGCACACCTTTGCCCTGTTGTACACCAACTTTGTGCTTGACCGGCGGTTCCGACTTGACCAGCTTGTCGACTGGCTCACTATCGGGCCGGCCGAGACCTTCGGGATACCGGAGGCCGGTCGGTTGCGAGTGGGAGGACCGGCCGACCTGGCCGCTTTCGACTTGCGCACCGAGATGACGATTATTCCCGAGGACGGAGCCGGGATGGGGCGTAACACCCCCTTCGTTGGTCGTTCCGTCCGCGGTGACTGCGTGCTGACGATGGTCGGTGGCCGGACGGTTTACCGTCGCGGCCAGCCGATAGGGAAGACTGACGACCACGAGATGGGAGACCCGCAGTGAGCAGACGCACCCTGTTGTTGGCCGACGGGACAAGCTACCAGGGCGAGGCTTTCGGGGCCGATCGTGAGGTGAGTGCCGAGGTCGTCTTCACTACCGGCATGACCGGCTACCAGGAAACTTTGACCGACCAGTCCTATAACGGACAAATCGTCACCTTCACCTACCCCCTCATTGGCAATTGCGGAATCAACCGTGATGATATGGAGTCGCTATTCCCGACGACCGCCGGGGTCATCTGCCGCGAGGTGCCGCGCCTGGCTAGCAATTGGCGCAACCGGCGTAGTCTTGACGAGTTTCTCACTACCCACGGCATCCCTGGTCTGGCCGGGATTGATACTCGTGCTTTGGTGCGTCGGTTGCGCACCGCGGGAGTCATGAAGGGTGTGTTGCTGGCCCCTGACGCTGATCTCGACGCTGAGCTGGGGAAGTTGCGAGACATCCACTTGCCTACCGATCAGATCGCCCAGGTGTCCACCTGCACTGCCTACCCGTCACCCTTGGGCGGGCGCAGTGTGGTGCTCTTCGACTTCGGTCTTAAGCACTCCATCTTGCGGGAGCTGAGCAGGCGAGGTTGTGCCGTGACCGTTGTGCCGTGGAACATCTCAGCCGATCGGGTGCGGGCCCTGGCGCCCGACGGCATCATGCTTTCTAACGGCCCCGGGGACCCGAAGTCCATCCCGGGGGTACAGGATGTGGTGCGAGAACTGCAGGAGGAGTACCCGGTCTTCGGTATTTGCATGGGCCACCAGATCTTTGCTCTGGCTAACGGTGCCGATACCTATAAGCTGCGTTTCGGCCATCGCGGCTTCAACCATCCCGTCCGCGAGCTGTCGACCGGTCGGATCGACTTCACCAGCCAGAACCATGGCTACGCCGTCGATCCCGGATCGGTGGCCGGCACTGAGTTGGAAGTGACCCACATCGAGATTAATGACGAGACCGTCATGGGTGTGCGTCATACCCGACTCGGTTCTTTTTCGGTGCAGTACCACCCCGACGCCGCCGCTGGACCTCACGATGCCGCTCACGTCTTCGACGACTTTGTTGCTCTCATGGACGCCGATCACACTGGAGGCCAGAACTGATGCCCCGCCGTACCGACCTGCACCGCATTCTCGTCATCGGGTCCGGGCCGATCCTCATCGGTCAGGCTGCCGAGTTCGACTATGCCGGTACTCAGGCCTGTCTGGCACTCAAGGAGGAGGGGTACGAGGTCATCCTCGTCAACTCCAATCCTGCCACGATCATGACCGACCGTGACGTTGCCGACAAGGTCTACATCGAGCCGATCACCCTCGAGTTCGTCTCTTCAATTTTGCGTCGGGAGCGCCCCGACGCCATCGTCCCCACCCTGGGGGGTCAGACTGGCCTCAATATGGCCACTGAGCTGGCTAAGTCCGGTATACTTAATGAGCTTGGCATCGAGTTGCTCGGCACCAAGCTCTCGGCCATTGAGAAGGCCGAAGACCGTGATCTTTTCAAGCAGCTTATGGATGAGCTGGGTCAGCCGGTTCCGGACTCCGAGGTCGTTCACACCGTTGATGAGGCGGTCAAGGTTGGGAACACCATCGGGTACCCGCTCATCGTCCGTCCCGCATACACCCTCGGTGGCACTGGCGGTGGTATGTGCTGCGATGAGGCCGAACTCGTACGTATCGTCGGGAAGGGACTAGAGCTGTCCCCGGTCTCCGAGTGCCTGGTTGAGCAGTCGATCGCTGGGTACAAGGAGATTGAGTACGAGATGATGCGCGATGGCGCTGACAACACCATGGTGGTCTGCACCATGGAGAACTTTGACCCGGTCGGGGTCCACACCGGCGACTCCATCGTTTTTGCTCCTACCCAAACCCTCACCGACGTCGAACACGAGATGCTGCGCGATGCGTCGATTGAGATCGTTCGGGCGCTTGGGATCGAGGGCGGCTGTAACGTCCAGCTCGCTCTCGATCCGAATTCCTTCCAGTATTACGTCATCGAGGTCAACCCACGAGTTTCGCGCTCCTCAGCCCTGGCCTCAAAGGCCACTGGCTACCCGATCGCCAAGATTGCCGCCAAGATCGCCGTCGGATTGACCCTTGACGAGATCCGCAACCCCGTCACCGGGACGACGTGGTCGATGTTCGAGCCCATGCTTGACTACGTTGTCGCCAAGATCCCACGCTGGCCCTTCGACAAGTTCGCTCGGGCTGATCGTCGTCTAGGCACCCAGATGAAGGCGACTGGTGAGGTCATGGCCTTGGGACGCACCATCGAGGAGTCCCTGCTCAAGGCGGTGCGTTCTCTAGAGATCGGCGTCGACCACTTAGCTCTGCGTGAGGTCGCCGATCTACCTGACGATATCCTTGAAGAGCGGTTGCTGCATGCTCGCGACGACCGTCTGTTTTGCCTGACTGAGGCGATCCGACGCGGACGCACGGTGCACGAGCTGCACGAACAGACCAGGATTGACGTGTTCTTCCTCGACAAGATCGCCCACATCCTTGACATCGAGGAGAGACTGCGAGCCTGTCCCGAGGATCCTGAGGCGCTATGGATTGCCAAGCGCAATGGTTTCTCCGACCTGGCCATCGCACGGATCTGGGGCAAAACCCCTGACGAGGTGCGGGTTCATCGGGTCGATAATGGGATTGTGCCGGTGTACAAGATGGTCGATACCTGTGCCGGTGAGTTCGAATCCTCAACCCCATACTTCTACTCGACCTACGAAATGGAGAACGAGTCGAAAAAGTCGCAGCGTCCCAGCGTTCTCGTCTTGGGTTCCGGGCCGATCCGTATTGGCCAGGGGATCGAGTTCGACTACGCCACCGTCCACTCTGTCAAGGCCATCCAGGCTGCCGGGTACGAGGCCATCATCATGAACTCGAATCCGGAAACGGTGTCTACCGACTTCTCCATCTCCGACAAGCTGTATTTCGAGCCGTTGACCTTTGAGGACGTCATGAACGTCATCGACCTCGAGCAGCCCGACGGTGTCATCGTCCAGTTCGGTGGTCAGACGGCGATTAACCTGGCCGGACCGCTCTCGGCGGCCGGGGTGCCGATCTTGGGAACCCAGGTGGCCGATCTTGACCGTGCTGAGGACCGGGAAGGGTTCGAGTCTCTGCTCGCCGAATTGGGTATTCCGCAGGCCCCAGGTGACACAGCACGATCCTGCGAGGAGGCACTTGCGGTCGCTGAGGAGCTCGGTTACCCGGTACTGGTGCGCCCCTCATACGTCATCGGTGGGCGTGCTATGGCCATCGTCACGAGTGCTCAGGAACTTAAGCGGTATATGCGTGATGCCGTGCACGCCAGCCCCGACAAGCCGGTGCTGGTGGATCGCTACCTCAATGGTCTGGAGTGTGAGGTCGACGCGATCTGTGACGGCACTGACGTTCTGATCCCCGGCATCATGGAGCACATCGAGCGCGCAGGTGTGCACTCCGGTGACTCGATGGCTGTCTACCCGCCGCAACGGATGAGCCAGCAGGTTGCCGACCGGATTATTGAGGTGACCACGAAGCTAGCTCGAGGCCTTAATACTAAGGGTATCCTCAACATCCAGTTTGTTATTGCCAATGATCCGGCGACCGGTGAGGAGACGGTCTACGTCATTGAGGCCAACCCGAGAGCCTCGCGTACCGTGCCTTTCCTATCGAAGGTAACTGGGGTGTCGATGGCTGAGGTCGCCACCCGAATCATCCTCGGCGAGACCCTCGCCGATCTGGGATTGCATCCTGGCCTATTGCCGTTCTCGAAGCGCATCCACGTCAAATCCCCGGTATTCAGTTTCTCAAAACTCGATCTCGTTGACTCCCACCTTGGCCCGGAGATGAAGTCGACCGGTGAGGTCATGGGATCCGACGACACCGTCGAAAAGGCGCTGTACAAGGTGTTCGAGGCAGCGAACCTACATGTCCCTGAATATGGCAAGATCCTCATTACGGTGGCCGACGACGCCAAGCCAGAGGCACTTCAGCTGGCTCGTCGCTTCGATCGGATTGGGTTCCAGCTCGTGGGAACGATGGGTACTGCTCGCTTCTTTGACGAGGGCGGTTTGCGCATCGATGTTGCTGAGAAGATTGGGTCAGGGGAGGCTGGATCGACGGAATCCGTCCTCGACCTCATTAGCCGCAACGGCTGCGACGCCGTCATCAATGTCATGGGCAACGGCCAGGACACCATCATCGACGGTAAACAGATTCGCCGCGAAGCCATCGCTCGTGGCATCCCACTTTTCACCTCGCTGGATACCGCTGCGGTGATTTGCCGGGTCATGGAATCGCGGGTCTTCTCGACGGAGTCGATCTGATGACAAAGACGACTGGGTTTCGTCGTGGCCCACAGATGATGCGACTTGTCGACCGTCACGAGATTGCCGCTGGAATATATTCGGTGCGACTTATCCCTCATGAACCTGTGCCACACGTTGTACCAGGGACTTTTCTTGATCTGTTGCTCGGTGGTGGACACGTGCTGCGCCGGCCATTGTCTATTGCCGAGGCCGATGACGAGGGATACACCCTTATCTTTCGGGTGGTAGGGAAGGGAACCGATACGCTCTCGGTAAAGCCAATCGGAGCAGAGGTAGACGTCTTGGGTCCGCTCGGTCATGGGTTCGACGTTGACGCGGTTCAGCCCGGGGGACGGGCCCTGCTTATTGGTGGAGGAGTCGGGATCCCGCCGCTGTACTTGTCGGGACGGCGACTTGTTGAGCGCGGCGTCGAGGTGCAGTTCCGGCTGGGATTCCGTGATCGAAACGACATCTTTTGGGCTGATCGCTTCGGCCAGCTCGGTGAAGTTCTCGTCTCCACTGACGATGGGTCGGTCGGGACGAAGGGGACCGTCGCTCAGATTGCCGAGACTGACGAGGCTCGTCGTTTTGTCCCCGATCTCGTGCAGGCCTGCGGGCCTCTCCCCATGCTGAGATGGGTGAAGTCTGTACTGGCGCCGACCGTGCGTACCCAGCTATCCCTGGAGGAGAGAATGGCTTGCGGTGTAGGCGCGTGCTACGCCTGCGTCGTTGGCGATGCTCGAGACCTCGATCACCAGTTTCGGGTGTGCTTCGACGGTCCCGTGCTCGCGGCCGAGGAGGTTCTGCTGTGACTAGATTGGCCGTGTCCCTTCCAGGCCTGAACCTTAAGAACCCGATCATGCCCGCCAGCGGGTGTTTCGGTTTTGGTGCCGAGTACGCAGAGTACTACGACCTGTCGGTGCTTGGGTCGATCATGGTCAAGGCGACCACCCTTGAGCCTCGCCGTGGCAATCCGGTTATTCGGGTGGCTGAAACTCCAGGAGGCATGCTCAACGCCATCGGCCTGCAAAATCCTGGCCTCGACGTCGTCATGGCCGAGAAGCTGCCGTGGTTGGCTGAGCACTTCCCGGACCTGCCCATCATCGCAAATGTCGCCGGTTACACCACTGAGGACTACGTCAAGGTCTGCGAGGCCATCTCGACGTCTCCCAATGTGGCCGCTCTGGAAATTAACATCTCTTGCCCCAACGTCAAGCGCGGTGGAATTACTTTCGGCACTAATGCGACCGCAGCCCATGACTTGACGCAGGCCGTCGTCGCAGCCGCTAGTGTGCCTGTCTACGTCAAGTTGTCGCCCAATGTCACCGACATTACCGAGATCGCGCGTGCGACCGCTGATGCCGGTGCCGACGGTCTAACCCTCATCAACACTCTCACTGGGATGAGGATCAACCTGGCACGACGCACGCCTGTCATTGCCAACGCCACTGGTGGTCTGTCTGGACCAGCCGTTCTGCCCATTGCGGTGAGGATGATTGACGCCGTTACCCGGGTCGTCGACATTCCCGTCATCGGTATGGGCGGCGTGATGACAAGTGCCGACGCTCTCGAACTCATGATGGCTGGGGCTTCGGCAGTTGGCGTCGGGACCGCTAACTTCACCGATCCGTTGGCCTGCCCCAAGATCATTAACGGTCTTGAGCCGCTCATGGACGACCTAGGCATTGCCAGCCTTGAGGACCTTCGGACTCAGGTTAGGCAGTCTCGTTGATCCGACCACCACTCAAGGAGTTCATATGGACATCACCCGCCCGATTATCGCTCTCGATCTTCCCAGCGCCGAGGCAGCTCTTGACTTCGTCGGTCGATTCGACGGGGAGACCCTTTTCGTCAAAGTCGGCATGGAGTTGTTTTATGCAGCGGGGCCTAGCGTGGTAACCAGCCTCAAGGAGGCTGGGCACGACGTCTTCTGTGACCTCAAACTTCACGACATTCCCAATACCGTCAAGGGTGCCGCTTCTAGCCTCTCCAAGCTGGGCGCGGACCTACTCACCGTCCATGCAGCCGGTGGTAGGAGCATGATGGAAGCTTCGCTTGAGGGCCTGGGAGATGCCGCCGAGACCACTCGTGTCATCGCCATTACTCAACTCACCTCCACCTCCCCGGAGGCGTTGAAAACTGAGCAGCTAGTGGATGTGCCGCTTGTCGAGTCGGTGCGCAACTACGTCAAGCTCGCCCAGGCTGCTGGACTGGCCGGAGTCGTCTGTTCGGCTCACGAGGCTGCCGATATCGCCTCGGTAACCGGTCCAAACTTCCTGCGCGTCACGCCGGGAATTCGTCCGGCAGGGTCCGCAGTAGGGGATCAGTCCAGGGTCGCCACTCCGGGCAATGCCGCCTCGATGGGGTCTTCGGCGATCGTGGTCGGGCGGCCCATTACCAAAGCTGACGACCCGGTAGCTGCTTATCACGCTATTCGCGATGACTGGAATGCCGGACGTAAAGCCTGACGACAACACGACCTGGAGGAAATCGCAATGACCGTGACCAATAACGAGATCGCCCGCGAGTTTGCTGAGCGCCTGCTAGCCATCGAGGCCGTGTCGCTGTCCCCGGATGCCCCGTTCACTTGGGTATCCGGGCTACACTCGCCCATCTACTGCGACAATCGGGTGACCCTTTCGGATCCGCAGACTCGCGATCTCATTGCTGATGGGCTGGCTTCACTTGTTCGCACCAACGTCCATCAGGTCGACGTCGTGGCAGGCACTGCTACTGCCGGCATTGCCCATGCTGCTCTTGCCGCCGATCGGCTTGGCGCACCCATGGCCTATGTGCGCTCTGCTCCCAAGGATCATGGGCGAGGCAACCAGATTGAAGGGCGTATTCCAGCTCATTCGAAGGTCATCATGGTCGAGGATCTCATCTCCACAGGTGGCTCGGTGCTCAAAGCCGCCCAGGCGGTAGAGCGTGAGGGATCGACGGTAGTTGGTGTCCTCGCTCTCTTCTCCTACGAGCTGGAGAAGGGACATCGCGCCTTCGAGAAGGCGGAAGTGCCGCTGTATACCCTGTCGAATTACCCGACCCTGATCGAGGTGGCTGCTGAGTCTGGGCGGATCACATCCGAGCAGCAGGCGACGTTGGCAACGTGGTCGTCGGATCCACAAGCCTGGTCGGACGCGCACTGATGAGCCCGCTGGCGTTCTTGACCCGCTGACGGAATCTCGTCTCCGGGTGGCGAATCCTCGCGATCTCGTTGGCGAATCCGCGTGGATTCCTGGAGCAGGCGCCGGGCGGGACCCTTGCCATCGACGACGTGCAGCGTGTTCCGGCCCTGGCCCTGAAAGCCGCCACCAACGCTGATCACAGAGACGGTCCGCGGTTATCGGGTCGGCTGAACTGCTCGGGTGTCAGAGGTGTCGGACACGCTAGCTGGTTGGGTGGCAGTGGCGTTTTCGCCCTGCACGTCGAGCAGGTGTGGTCATGCGCCGACCGCATGGAACTTTGGTGGTGGCCCGGTCCGTTCGCTATGGGACCACGGGGAGAGGTACGTGACCGCGAAACGGGATCACACCCATTGCCGGGCGATCGCGAGGGTCTGGTCGACGTATCCGCCGCCGAAGAGCCAGCAATGCACGATGAGCATATGGAGTTGGTGGAGCCCGATTCGGTCCTCCCAGCCGTCAGCCAGTGGCGATTCCTCGTTGTAGGCGGCCCGGATTCGCTCGGCAAATGGGGCACCGAATACCGACAGGGCCGCGAGATCTTCTTCGGCGTGACCACCCTGAGCGGCAGGGTCAATGAGGACGACACCGTCGGAGGTCCACATGAGGTTGCCAGCCCACATGTCCCCGTGGGTGCGAGCTGCAGGGCAGGTGATTAACGCCGGCTCATCGTGATCAAGCGCCCCGCTTGCCAGTCGGTCGACGAGCCTGGACATGATCGCGCGAGCGTCAGCGTCGAGACTGTCCATATATGGTTCGATGCGGTACTGAGCGTAAAACTCTCCCCAGGAGGAGATTGGTTCGGACGGCAGTGGCAGGGGAGCACGGCCGATATACCCATCGTCGGGAACAAACCCGTCAGGTGCAGCCCCCAGGTGTGAGGCCCCGGCTGCGTGGGTGTGAGCCAGTCGGCGGCCAAAGTCCTCGGCTGCCTCGCGGGTGGGATGCACAGTGGACAATTCGAGTTCGGTGAGCCATCCCTTGCCGTGGTCGAGCACCTCGACGATGCCGGCCCCATCTGGCCGGGCAGCAGCGAGCCACATTAGTCCGGCGACCTCGTAGTCAATGGCGTTTTTGTGGTGGTCGGTCTTGCGGAAGGTCATGGATCCCACGGTAGACGCGTAGGATGCAGCCGAAACCACCTCGTCCATCAGGAGTCTCGTGTCTGCCGCTGATCACCTCATGACAGTCCATCTAGTGTCGATGGGCTGCGCCCGCAACGACGTCGACTCCGAGGAGCTTGCGGCCCGAATGGAGGCTGGTGGGTTCCGCCTCGTCAACGACCCCGCTGAGGCGGAAACCGTTGTCGTCAATACATGTGGCTTCATCGAGCAGGCCAAGAAGGACTCCGTCGATACCTTGCTGGCTGCCGCCGATCTCAAGGGGAATGGCACCACGACCTCAGTCGTTGCGGTCGGGTGCATGGCCGAGCGTTACGGGCGTGAGCTCGCGGAGTCTCTGCCTGAGGCTGACGCGGTGCTGGGTTTCGACGATTACGGCGACATCGCGGGCCGGTTGCGAACCGTCTTGGACGGCGGATCGCTTGAGACCCATGTTCCCCGTGACCGACGTACCCTGTTGCCGATTAGTCCGGTCGATCGACCAACCGCACGCGCTGAGGTTTCTGTTCCCGGTCACGGCACGGCCCCCGACCTTCCAGCCTCCGTGGCTCCGGAGTCCGGCCCCCGAGCCACTCGGCGACGGCTCGGGACAGGGCCCAGTGCACCGCTGAAGATGGCCTCGGGCTGTGACCGTCGTTGCGCGTTCTGTGCCATCCCGCGTTTTCGCGGCTCTTACCTTTCTCGCCCGATCGCAGAAATCGTCGAGGAGGCTCGTTGGTTGGTGGACCACGGCGTCAAGGAAGTATTCCTCGTCAGCGAGAATTCCAGCTCCTACGGTAAGGATCTAGGAGATCTCAGGCTGTTGGAGAAGTTGCTCGTCAACCTTGATCAGGTTGATGGTCTGGAATGGATCCGGGTGTCTTATTTGCAGCCAGCAGAGCTGCGACCGGGACTTATTGACACGATATTGGCCACGGACAAGGTCGTGCCCTATTTCGATCTGTCCTTCCAACACGCGTCGGGGCCGTTACTGCGTCGCATGCGTCGATTCGGTGACGCTGAGTCGTTTCTGAACATCATCGATTCCATTCGCTCTCGCTGTCCGGAGGTCGGTTTGAGGTCGAACTTCATTACCGGCTTCCCTGGTGAGACCGATGCGGACGTCGCGGTTCTGGCTGACTTTTTACAGCGCGCCCGCCTCGATTTTGCCGGCATCTTCGCCTACTCCGACGAGGAGGGCACCGAGGCCGCCGGACTTGACGGACACGTAGACGAGGACGTCATCACTGCTCGCCGCGAAGACCTCGCTGATCTGACCGACGAACTCGTTTCCCAGCGTGCTGAGGACCGGATTGGAACCCGGGGACGGGTGATGGTCGAGGAGATCGATGAGGCTGTTATCGGCAGGGCCGAACATCAGGGGCTGGAAGTCGATGGTTGCGTCACCCTGGTCGACGCAGCCGCAGTGAGCGTGGGGGATATCGTCGACGTCGAGTTCGTCGGTTCTGACGGTGTTGATCTCGTCGCGCGGCCTGCGAATGTCTAAGCCTCGCGACTAGCCGTCGATCTCAGCGCGCTGCCAAAGAGTGATCAATCGGAGTCCTTTCCAGGGTGGTGAGTCGCATGAGGCATCGTCACGCGACATACTGAGCCTATGGCCACGAAGAAGGACCGTCCCAGCAGCATCAACGTTCCCAATGCGCTGACCTTGCTGAGGGTCGTTGCGGTTCCCATCTTCGGATGGATGCTGTTAGCCCATGCCTACGAAGGCGGCTGGCGGACGGCGACGACGATCGTTTTCATGGTGGCGATCCTCACCGACTTCGTCGATGGCAAGGTTGCTCGTAAATACAACCTCGTCACCAACTTCGGCAAGATCGGTGATTCGATTGCTGACAAAGCGCTGACCGGCATGGCCTTTATCGGCTTCTCGATTATCGGCGAGCTCCCGTGGTGGATGACGATCACCATCCTGTTGCGTGAATGGGGCATCACCGTCATGCGAATGAAGATGCTCAAGTACGAGGTGATGGCGGCTAACAAGGGCGGCAAACTCAAAACGGCCATGCAGTCGCTGGCGATTACGCTGTTCTGCCTGGGCTTGTGGCGCATGCCTACTTTTGTCTACGTCATCGCCTGGGCGGTCATGATCATTGCCTTCGTCCTCACAGTGATTACCGGCCTGGTGTACATCCGCGACGCCATTCACATTCGTAACCGCGCAAAGATGCCCGAGTCCAGGCCGGCCCGGAAGTGCACGCTCAAATGACTGGCGATGACGGAGCCCGTCGGCTCATTGCGGTGCTGTCTGAGCACGGGCTGACGGCCGCAACCTGCGAATCTCTAACGGCTGGTCTTGTCGCCGCGACGATTACCACCGTTCCGGGGGCATCAACAGTGTTTCGTGGCGGCCTGGTCACCTATGCCAGCGAGCTTAAATCGACCCTGGCAGGGGTCGACGCACAGTGGATAGCGGAGAACGGCGTGGTCAACTCCATTACTGCCGCCCAGATGGCCATGGGGTGTCGCAAGGTTTGCGGCGCTGATGTCGGGATGGCATGTACCGGAGTTGCTGGGCCTGATCCCCAGGACGGCGAACAGGCTGGGACTGTGTTTATAGCGGTGGTCTACCGTGGGGCCCCGGTCGTTAAACGTCTCCAACTTAAGGGTTCACGCGAGGAGATTCGGTGCGGCACAGTGGAGCGTCTCCTCGATTTGGGATGTGAGGTTGTTCTCGGTTCGGAAGGCTGAGGACGCGCACCTCAAGCAAGAAGTGAAAAATTCCGCGGTGTGGGGAATGTTTCATGAGGGTGATGCGTTGTCATGGATGAACCACCTGGGAGGAGATACCCATGAAATCAACTCTGTTGCGTGAAATGCTCGGCGAGTCTCTGCGGGAGCAGAGGTTCGCACAGGGGCGAACTCTGCGTGAGGTGTCTTCTGCCGCACGCGTGTCCCTTGGATACCTATCGGAGGTGGAGCGAGGCCAGAAAGAAGCTTCTAGCGAGCTTATCTCGGCCATCTGCACTGCTCTGGATCTTCCCCAGTCCGATCTCATGCGCATTGTCAGTGACAAGATGCTCAAGAACGAAGACGCCCCGGAACACCGCATCACTGTTGCGGCTTGAACGTACCAAGCTTGTCAGGTTCCCGGTCCCGGGGGCCGGGAACGTCTACATTTAGGACAAGACAGCGGGTAGTTAGCGCGCTAGCGGGTGGCCGAGGGGCCGTCAGTCGATGGGCGCGTGGACAATTCGAATCGCGATACCAAGCGCGCGCAGCCGGGCTAGTTCTTCGGGGTCAGCAGAGTCGTCTGTAATGAGAAGGTCGACGTCCTTGGCCTCAGCCAGCTTGGCGAGGGTTACTCGACCGATTTTCGACCCATCGACAGCCGCAATAATGTGTGCTGCCCGTTTGATCATGGTGTGGTTAGTAGCTGCCTCGATACCGTCATGAGTCGTCAGACCACCCTCGGCGCTCATGCCGTCGCAGCCGACGATGGCTGTTCCGACATTCACCTGTTTGAAGGTGGATTCGGCCAAGGAACCGACGAGCTCGAGGGAAGATGGTCGCAGAACCCCACCAGTGATCAGGACTCTCTGCTGGCCCTGACTAGCAGCTTCGAGGGCAATGCTGACAGAGTTTGTAATGAGGGTCAGGTCGTGGCGATGATGTAGGGCCCGGACGATTTCGGTTGTCGTGGTTCCGCCGGTCAGACCAATAGCGTGACGCCCGATCGGCAGCTCGGAAGCTACGGCGTGGGCAATGGCTTCTTTGGCACGACGACGGCGACCGTCCCGTAGATTGACGGGTAGTTCGGCGCCAGTTCCGGCGCGACGCGCAGTTCCGTGTGAACGAATAAGCAAGCCTTGCTCGGCCAAGGAGACGACATCGCGCCGGATCGTGGCCGCACTGGCCCCCAAGGCTGATGCCATGTCGCGGAGGGGAACCTCGTCGCGATCCCGTAGCATAGCCAAAATGGCCACCATGCGATCATTGCGGCGAGAAGACGTCGAATGGGCGTCCGATGGCATTGTCCCCTCCCAGTTCGCCTGACGGGCTTGCGTGACATTGTGAGCGTTTCTGTGCTGATCCTACCGTGCTGATAGCAGTGATGGGAGCAAGGGTGCAGCATAGTTGACATCGTTTGTGGCCCCCATCACGTGATGCTCGACAATGGAAGCGTGATACGACAGGTATGCCGTGTCGTAGTCTGTTACGCCGATTCCCCGGCGTCCCGATCAGGTAGGGCCACACCGGTGAGCACAGTAACGGCGTTTCTTGGCGATCACTATTGCCCCTAGTTGCTCGTGACGGCTCTGGGAGTACATGCGGTTGGGATGGGCGGGGCTCGGTTGTGCGGAAACGCGTAGGCTTGGACTATGACAGAGACCCAATTGTGGACGCGGTTAGCTGAGGTGCTTGGCGACGACTACTGCCGCATCTGGGCTGCGCAGCAGGCGGTTCCGGGTCTTGACTCGCGGACCGTACAGGAAGCGTTGGCCGATGGAGTCGACGCTAAGATGATCTGGCGAGCGTGTTGGAAAACCTTAGAGCTGTCCGATTCCTTGCGGTGATCTGGAAGTATAGCGGTCAGCGACGGCGACATGGTTGCGGAGCCGAACAGCAGCGGAACAAAACCGGAACATGGCGTGCTCGATAGTCGTCGGTGGTATTTGGGAGGGTTGTCCACAGCTGAGCGGATGGGCACGTTGGCACGTTATCCACAGGTACAAAATTGCCTGGCGAATTGTCCGACTCCGCTCCTACAGTTTGGGTGATGGCTCAGGGAGCCCGGTGAGGTTCCCCCATCGCCACATATGACCAACGTCGCGGCGGTGCCGCGCGTCAAATGGGGCGGGAGACCGCCTTCGAGGAAGGAACGACATGGCAGCGACCGCTGACCGCGAAAAGGCCCTTGCCACGGCCTTGCAGCAGATCGAGAAGCAGCACGGCAAGGGCTCTATCATGCGCCTTGGCGAGCAGGAGACCGTTAAGATCGCCGCTATCCCCACGGGCTCGGTGGCCCTCGACGTCGCGTTGGGTGTCGGAGGTCTCCCACGTGGCAGGATCGTGGAGATCTATGGTCCCGAATCCTCCGGCAAGACGACGGTGGCTTTGCACGCAATCGCTAATGCCCAGGCTGAAGGCGGCATCTGTGCCTTTATTGACGCCGAGCACGCTCTCGACCCGGAATACGCACGCAAACTCGGGGTCGATACAGATTCCCTGCTGGTGAGCCAGCCTGACAATGGTGAGCAGGCTCTCGAGATTGCTGACACCCTCGTCCGCTCGGGTGCCTTGGAGCTCATCGTTGTTGACTCGGTGGCCGCTCTGACCCCGAAGGCTGAGATCGAGGGCGAGATGGGTGATTCCCATGTTGGTTTGCAGGCCCGCCTTATGAGCCAGGCCCTGCGCAAGATGACCGGTGCGTTGAATGCGGCCGGTACCACTGCCATCTTCATTAATCAGCTGCGCGAGAAGATCGGTGTCATGTTTGGCTCCCCGGAGACAACGACAGGTGGTCGCGCCCTCAAGTTCTACTCATCCGTGCGCCTCGACGTGCGGCGTGTCGAAACTCTTAAAGACGGATCAGAGATGGTCGGTAACCGCACTCGTGTCAAGGTTGCCAAGAACAAGGTCGCCCCACCTTTTAAGCAGGCAGAGTTTGACATCCTCTACGGACAGGGCATTTCTCGCGAGGGAAGCCTCATCGACATGGGCGTAGATTGTGGCATTATCACCAAATCCGGTTCGTGGTTCAGCTACAACAATGAGCAGTTGGGTCAGGGCAAGGAGAACGTCCGAAAGTTCCTCAAAGGTAACCCGGATGTTGCCAATGAGATTGAGGACAAGATCCTGACTCACCTCGGCCTGCGCGAAGCCGAGGTTCCTGAGGGTGTCGATCCCCGAACCGGCGAGGTGGAATTCTGAGTCGCCGACGCCAGGATCCGCAGCCAGAACTGACTGATGACCAGTGGTATGAGGAAGCTCGGGAGATCTGCCTCAAGCGACTGGATCGTCGGGCTAACACCCGCGGTGAGCTCGCGGACGTCCTCGATTCCAAAGGGGTCCCCGAACCTGTGCGTGAGGCGGTCCTCGATCGCCTCACCGAGGTGGGGCTTATTGACGACGCTGACTTTGCGAACCGCTGGACGGCATCTCGACATGGGATGAGAGGATTATCACGTAGAGCCGTGGCTGCCGAGCTGTCTCGTAAGGGGGTCGACTCTCACATCATCGAGGATGCGACGTCTCAGATCACCGACGCTGACGAACTCGATGCCGCCACGGAACTGGCGATAACCAAACTGCGTGCAGGATACGGAATTGAAGAAGCTCGGCTGACCCGACGAGTCCTTGGGACGCTGGCCCGTAGAGGGTACGGTCCCCATATTGCGTGGGCTGCCATTCGTGCGGCACGTGATGAGCTCGGTGAGGAGCCCCCCGAGGCCCCGACGACTGGGCTGTTCGACTAAAGTCGTATCGTTTACCGCTTACCTCGCGTCTGACGGTCCTCGTACCGGGCACGGTGAGGGCGATGATGCAGATCCGAGTCAGGATGTGAGAGAGGACAGGGCCATGCTCATCGCACTCATCGCAGTGTCGGTGCTCGCAGTAGCAGCTATTATCGGCTCGCTGGCAGACCGTCGAGCCATTGGCAGGAGGGCGGAGCGAGCGGAGTCAGAGCGCGACGTCAAGGCCTTGGAGCTCTCCCGAAGTCAAGAACGGTTGTCCCGGGCAAGTCAAGATCTCGCCGATAGCCGCAAGGATGTCGCTAAGGCTCGAGCGGAGCTTGAGTCCAGCCGCACCCGGGCCTCCGATGAAGCTCGCCGTGCTGACCATGCCGATCAAGCCCGGCGTAGCGCCGAGGCCCTCTTAGAGATTAATCGTCGCTCCGTTGAAGAACTGACCGAACGCGATCACCGGCTGCAAGAAGCTCGCCGCCATCTCGAAGAGGGGCTCGACAAGATCGAGCAGGACCGGTTGGAGCTAGCCGAACGTAGTTCACAACTTGATGAGCGTGATGCCGAGCTTGATCGACGTCATGGTCAGATCGTTACCGAATTGGAACGGGTCGCCGGGATGTCCCTCGATGAGGCCCGCGATGAGCTCGTTGAGCATCTGGGACGGGAGGCTCGCGTCTTCGCCGAAAACAGTGTCCGTGCCATCGTCACCGAGGCGATGGCGTCGGCTGAGGCTAAAGCTCGCCATATCGTGGCGGAGGTTATCCAGCGGTGTTCCTCCGAGATGGTTGCTGACACCGTCGTCAGTGTCGTGCCGTTGCCTAGCAACGAGATGAAAGGCCGAGTCATTGGTCGAGAGGGTCGCAATATTCGCACCTTTGAGCAAGTCACTGGAGTGACCGTCATCATTGATGACACCCCGGAGATCGTGCTATTGAGTTGCTTCGATCCAATGCGACGTGAGGTAGCTCGGCAGACTCTCACCGATTTGGTCGAGGACGGGCGAATTCACCCCATCAGTATCGAAAGAGCTCATCAACGAGCGGTCGACCGCATCGAGGACATGTGCCTTGACGCTGCCGCTGACGCTCTGTCGAAGGCGGGAATTGACGATATTGATGACCGTCTGCTGCCGATCCTCGGCTCATTGAGATTCCGGACCTCCTATGGTCAGCAGGTGCTAGATCACTGCGTTGAGTGCGCTCGGCTGGCAGCCAATCTGGCTGCCGAAATTGGGGCTGATACCGAGATCTGTCGTCGGGCTGCGTTTTTACACGATCTCGGCAAGTCCCTCACTTCAGGTGTCGAGGGAAGTAGTCATGCTGCTATTGGTGCCGAGCTAGCACGTCGTTATGGTGAATCGGAGGAGGTTATTCACGCTATCGCCGCTCATCACGACGAGATTGATCCGGTGAGTGTCACTGACTTCATCGTCAAGGCCGCAGATGCTATCTCTGCTGCTCGGCCTGGGGCTCGACGTGAGTCCCTCGAAGCCCACGTTCGGCGGATGGACACCATCGAAGAGATAGCTACCAGCTTTCCCGGGGTCGTGCGCGCGTTTGCGCTGCAAGCAGGGCGTGAGGTGCAGATTCTTGTCGACCCGGGCGCCGTCGACGATCACCAAGCCTCGCGCCTTGCCCGCCAGATCGCCCTTGCAATAGGGGAGCAGGTCACTGTTCCCGGACGGACCCGGGTTACTGTGATCCGTTCGTTCCAGGCAATAGAGACCGTCGGGGACGCGTGAACCCTGCCCTCCCGTCCTTGTCCTTTCGAGCTTCCGCGGGTTAGGCGATGCCCCAGTGCAGTGTGACGTCGTTACCGGGCTCCAGTCGAATGACGTCACCGTGGGTCGGGCCCTCATTAAATGCGTCTGGGCCGCAGGTCATTGGCTCGACGGCCAGACTGTGGCGGTCGTCTGGAGTGTAGATTTGCACCCAGCTCATCGCGGCGTCGCCCCACAATTCGTGGCTCGTTTCATCGTTGGAGACCCGGATACGCCATGCGGGAGATCCGACGGTTCCGTCTCCTTTCACAGTGTAAGCGGTATCGAAGGTGCGCTGTCCGACCGTGAGACCGTTCAGCGTGTGGATGCTATCCATCTCGCGCATCTGCACTGGTAGCAGCCGATCATCGACCTGTAGCCACGAGGCAAACGGGGCGTCGACTGTCCAGTCGTCGATGGTGCCACCCAGGCAGAGATAGGGGTGTGCTGCGTATCCAAACGGCACCGCTGTCGTACCGACATTGCGCGCGGTGACTTCGACAGCTAGGCCGGCGTCGCTTAAGCGGTGGGTGAGGCGTACGTTGATGGTTCCAGGCCAACCAGGATGAGCCATGATTTGGATCGTTTGAGTCACCGATGTGTCGGTATGCTCCACTAAAGACCAGCGAGACCATGCCACTAGTCCGTGAATAGCGTTGTGGCGATCGACCTCGCTCACGGCCAGCTGCTGCTCCATACCGTCGAAGGTATAGTGACCGTCACGGATGCGGTTGGGCCAGGGGAGGAGCTGTTGGCCCTGAGACAAGGTCGGCGACTGATCAGCATCGAAGGATTTGATGACGTCTTCTCCCTCATAGCGAAGGCTGCGAAGGGTGGCGCCCTGCTCCGTGACGATGGCCTGCCAAGGGCCATGGGAGATCTCATACTGGGTGCCGGTGGGGAGGATGGCGTCATTGATCATGGCGAAAGACTAGCGCCGTGCGCTTTGCGGGCACGAGTCTTTAAACCCCGGTGTCTACGAATTTCCGGTGGTGACGCTATTGTTCATGGCGTAACGGTACCCAGTGAAGGGTCCGTCAGCGTCATCGGTCGCTTCGCTGTGGCGAGGAGAAAGTAGGTGCACCTTGTCTAGTAACGATGCTATCGAGGCCCGCCATCGTCTACGGGTTCCCTCAGCTTTTACCATCCTTTTTGTACTGACGGTGCTAGCTGTTGTCTGTACCTGGTTTATTCCGGCGGGGAGTTACTCAAAGATGAGTTACGCCGCTGGCTCTAACCAGTTGGTCATTGTGGACCCCAATGGAGCAACGACGAAGCATACCGCAACCCAGGCGACTCTCGACAAGTACGGTGTCGCAATGAAGATCTCGGAATTTACATCGGGATCAATAACGGGATCAGTGTCAGTGCCAGGCACCTATGAGCGGGTCGCTTCTCACCCCGCAGGCATTGGAGATATCACTAACGGGATGGTGACCGGCACGATTGAGGCCGTCGACATTATTGTCTTCATTCTCGTTTTGGGCGGACTCATTGGGGTAGTGAAAGCGAGCGGCGCATTCGAAGCTGGCCTTGGACGACTTACTGCGAGATCGAAGGGTAAGGAGTTTTTGCTTGTCTTCTTCGTATCTCTCTTCATGATCGTAGGTGGCACGACCTGTGGACTTGAAGAAGAAGCAGTTGCTTTCTATCCAATCTTAGCGCCGGTATTTATAGTAATGGGATATGATGCCCTCGTTGTTGTGGGCTCAATCTTCCTTGCTGGATCGATTGGTACCTGCTTCTCGACTATCAATCCGTTCTCCTCTGCAATTGGTGCGAACGCCGCTGGCATCCGGCTTACTGAAGGGATGACTTGGCGCGTCATTGGACTTGTCGGAGGTGCTATTGCCGTGGTGATCTATTTGGCGTGGTACTCAAAGAAGGTCAAGGCCAATCCTGAATTCTCTTATGCGTGGGAAGACCGGGACGATTTCGCAGCCCAGTGGTCGCTAGGTAATGACGGTGCTGAGATCGGTTTCGACTGGCGGCGTAAGGTTATCCTGTTCCTCTTTGCCGCAGCTTTCCCGATTATGGTCTGGGGAGTGATGGCTCGAGGCTGGTGGTTCCCAGCTATGGCCTCGTCGTTTCTTGCTATCACGATTATCATCATGTTTATTGCCGCTACGGGGCCGAACAAGCTCAGTGAGAAAGAATTGGTCGACTCCTTTAGTGTAGGGTCATCTAGCCTTGTTGCTGTCTCTCTCATTATTGGCTTGGCGCGTGGGATCAACCACATTCTCAATGAAGGATTGATTTCTGACACGTTGCTGTATGAGTCGGCAAAGGTCGTCTCTCATGTCAGCGGTCCGGTCTTTGTACTGTCCTTGTTGATCGTATTCTTTTTGCTCGGCTTCATCGTGCCGTCATCGTCAGGACTGGCAGTCTTGGCCTTGCCGATCATGGCGCCGCTAGGAGACACCGCAGGAGTCTCGCGGGCTACTGTGCTGTGTGCGTATCAGTGGGGTCAGTACGCGATGCTTTTCTTGGCGCCTACTGGCCTGGTAATGGCAACCCTGCAGATGCTGGACATTAAGTACTCACACTGGCTGAAGTTCGTGTGGCCGTTGGTGGTGTTTGTCCTCGTTTATGGCGGGATACTGCTCGCGCTTCAGGCGGTGGTGTGATCGGCACGTTCGTCAGCGAGTACACGTTGCGACGAGTACATGACGTAGAGTGTGTGCGCCATGCCCAATAACACCTTGCAGTACACCGAGGCCCCGACCTATCGGGTCGTGACCTACGGGTGTCAGATGAATGTCCATGATTCCGAGCGCATCGCCGGGCTTCTCGAGGAGGCCGGCTACGTTCCCGATCCTAGAACTGACACCTTGGCGTCAGCTGATGTCGTTGTCTTCAACACCTGCGCGGTGCGAGAGAACGCTGATAACCGTCTTTATGGCACCCTCGGCCACATGGCTGCAGTAAAGTCGGCCCATCCTGGGATGCAGCTAGCTGTCGGCGGCTGCATGGCTCAGAAGGACAAGGACACCGTGGTTGCGCGAGCTCCGTGGGTTGACGTCGTTTTTGGCACCCACAACGTTGGCTCGCTGCCGGTTCTACTTAAGAGAGCTCGCCACAATGCAACAGCTCAGGTGGAGATTGAGGAGTCTCTGGTCACCTTTCCATCGAACTTGCCTGCCAGGCGCGATTCCGCCTACTCGGCGTGGGTGTCTATCTCGGTGGGTTGCAACAATACGTGTACTTTCTGCATCGTCCCGCAGTTGCGTGGCAAAGAAACTGACCGCCGTCCCGGCGAGATCCTGTCTGAGATCCGTGCCCTCGTTGACGAGGGAGTCCAGGAGATTACGCTACTGGGCCAAAACGTCAATTCCTATGGAGTTCAATTCGGCGATCGTGGCGCTTTTGCTAAGCTGCTCCGCGCCTGCGGAAACATCGACGGCCTAGAGAGGGTGAGGTTCACCTCCCCACATCCGGCCGCTTTTACCGACGACGTTATCGAGGCTATGGCTGAGACTCCTAACGTCATGCCAAGCTTGCACATGCCGCTGCAGTCCGGTTCTGACGAGGTGCTGCGTCGGATGCGCCGTTCGTATCGATCCACGAAGTTCCTGGGCATCCTCGACCGGGTGCGCGAGGCCATCCCTCACGCTGCTATTACTACTGATATCATTGTCGGTTTTCCGGGTGAAACCGACAAAGATTTCGCTGAGACGATGCGAATCGTCGAGGAGTCGAGATTCTCTGCGGCTTTCACGTTCCAATATTCCATCCGTCCTAACACTCCGGCTGGCGTCATGGAGGATCAGGTTCCAAAACCGGTCGTCCAGGAGCGCTACGAGCAACTTGTCGAGCTCGTTGACGACATTGCTTGGCAAGAGAACAAGGCCCAGGTTGGGCGGGCTGTCGAGGTCATGTTTGCGCAAGGGGAGGGTCGCAAGGACGAAGCTACCCATCGCGTTACGGGCCGTGCCCGTGACAACCGCTTGGTTCACGTCAGTCTTAACCCCGGTGATGATGTGCCGCGTCCCGGTGATATCGGTGAGGTTGTTATTACGTCTGGTCACCCGCATCACTTGGTCGCTGATGGTGGTTTGATGAATTTACGTCGTACTCGCGGGGGAGACGCGTGGCACGCCCGTCAGGGTCAGGAGTCCCGGGGTACTCCTACGATGCTCGGGCTTCCCACCGTGGGAGTGCCGAGACACTGATCGATGGGTCTTACAGGTATGGCATTTTACGGACAGTGAGGAAGATAGACGAGGGATGGCGCTCAATGGAGCACCACCCCTCGTGTTGCAGTACTTCCGCTCCCATCCGGAGCGGGTCCCTGGGACAGACTGCGTTATGTTGTGGACGACTCAGAGGTCGCCAAACTTGTCTTTGAGGGCGTCCTGGCCCTTGTCGATCTGATCGGAGAACTTGCCGCCGGTCTTGTCGTTGACAGCGGTGCCAGCCTTGTCGATGCCCTGCTCGACCTGATCGCTGTGCTGGCTGGCCTGATTCTTGATGTCGTCCTGGTGGTCGCTGATGGCGTCCTTGGCCTTATCGAAGAGTCCCATGTGATCTCCTTTCGGGAGTTTTCCCCTCTCGGGGATGACTCTTGCAAGGCTACACATGGGATAGTCCACCCTTGCGAGGTTTTTCGCTCTACGCGTTGTTGTAAGGATGTCGCGACGGTGCGCAAAAATGAATATGTGAATTTGCCGGTCATCTGCCTCGTCGGGCCCACTGCTAGCGGAAAATCAGGGCTAGCGGTGCGAGTGTGCCGCCGCTTGTATGTCGATGAGCACCCCGCCGAAATTATTAATACTGACTCGATGGTGGTGTATCGCGGGATGGACATTGGCACTGCCACCCCTACACTTCGCGAGCAGCGCACGGTAGTGCATCACCTGGTGTCGATTCTTGATGTGACTGTGCCTTCCTCGCTAGTACTGATGCAGACGCTGGCCCGTGATGCCGTCGAGGATTGTCTGTCGCGTGGTGTCATCCCTGTCTTGGTGGGAGGGTCTGCGCTGTACACCAAGGCCATCATTGACGAAATGTCCATCCCGCCAACTGATCCGGAAGTGAGGGCTCGGTGGCAGGAGAAGCTAGATGCCGAGGGGCCGCAAGTTCTGCATGACGAGCTTGCCCGTCGCGATCCCAAGGCGGCTGAGTCAATCTTGCCCGGCAACGGCAGGCGAATCGTTCGTGCCCTCGAAGTTATCGACCTGACAGGGTCCTTTACTGCCACGATCCCCGACGGGACCCTCCACTGGCCTAAGACGGTGCAAATGGGCTTAGAACTGCCGCGCAAAGACATAGACCAGCGTATTGCCGATCGGGTCGACCAGATGTGGGCAGACGGTTTCGTCGACGAAGTGCGTTCCCTAGCTAACGTCGGACTCCGCGAAGGGCTGACGGCGAGCCGTGCGTTAGGGTACCGCCAGGTGCTGGAATATCTGAATGGGGACTACGACGAGGATGAGGCCCGTCGTAGGACCATCATTGGCACTCGTCGCTTCGCCCGTAAACAGCTCATGTGGTACCGCCGTGACGATCGCATTGAGTGGTTCAATGCCCTCGCCCCAGACCTTGATGACCGGGTTGTGGCGAGGGTGTTGACCGCCCTGACGACCGACGAGGAGGATTGACGCTATGACGACCTTCTGGAAAGGACACGGTACCGGCAATGACTTCGTCATCGTCGACCAGCAGGACCCGCTGACTTCCGCGCAGGTGCGTTGGCTGTGCCATCGCCGATTCGGGATCGGGGCCGACGGTACCTTGCAAGCTCTGCGAGCCGGAGATGTTGAGGACTGGAATGGCGATCCTGACCTGTGGTTCATGGATTATCGCAACGCTGATGGCACGATCGCTGAAATGTGTGGCAACGGTTTGCGTGTCTTCGCACGCTATCTCGTCCAGACCGGGCGCATGACGACTACTGAGGCTGACGTCGCGACGCGCGCTGGGGTGCGCCATGTCAGACTGCATGACGGTGGCGATGTGTCCGTGACCATGGGAACAGTCCGGGTTGAGTCCGGCAAGGTGACCATCGAGCATCAAGATATGTGGTGGCCGGCGTGCAAAGTTGACGTGGGCAACCCGCATGCTGTTGTTGTGACCGACCACACCACAGTCTGTGGTATTAACCTTAATGACTCACCGACTTGGCGGCCACGATCTGCATTCCCTGATGGCGTCAACGTCGAATTTGTCGAGCAGATAGACCAGCACACCGTGGCGATGCGAGTCCATGAGAGGGGCTCGGGGGAGACGATGTCTTGCGGTACGGGGACGGTGGCAGTTGCTGCAACCATGGCCACTCGCACCGGACATCGAGGACCGTGGACCGTCCAAGTTCCAGGTGGGCGAGTCGTCGTCACGCTGAGCCCTTCCGATGACGGCTACCGGGCTATCCTTACCGGTCCTGCCGTGATCCTGGCCGCTGGCAAGGTGGATCTGCCGAATGGATGAGAGGGCGAACACGCTCTTGTCAACCTGTCGGAACGTCCTCCTACACTTAGCGCGATGGCATTGGGGCGTGAGGACGGGTACCGGGTGAGCGAGATCGAACAAATCGATAACGAGCGCGAAGACGCGCTGAAGAGCAACAACGGTTTTAGCGAGGATCAGAGCGACTACGACGGTGACCAATTTGATCTGGATGCACGCCTATCGCTGACTCGCGTGCCAGGTATGTCAACTGATCTGTCGGATATTTCCGAGGTTGAGTACCGTCAACTGAGGTTGGAACGAGTGGTGCTGTGTTCGGTGTGGACTCAGGGAACTGCCGCAGACGCCGAGAACGCTATGGCGGAGCTGAAAGCCCTTGCTGAAACGGCGGGATCTCAGGTACTTGAAGCTGTCATGCAACGTCGGACTACCCCGGATCCGGCGACGTACATTGGTTCGGGCAAGGTGGCAGAGCTTGCCGAGGTGGTGTGGGCGACTGGTGCCGATACTGTCATTTGTGACGGTGAACTTGACGCCGCTCAGTTGCGCAACCTCGAGGATCGGGTCAAGGTCAAAGTTGTGGACCGGACGGCCCTGATTCTCGACATATTCGCTCAACATGCGCGCAGCGTTGAGGGTCGTACTCAGGTGGAGCTGGCCCAGCTTAATTACCTCAAGCAGAGATTGCGTGGTTGGGGCGGCAATCTCTCGCGTCAGACTGGTGGACGAGCCGCCGGAGGTGCTGGTATCGGTGGTCGTGGTCCCGGTGAGACCCGTATCGAGACTGACCGTCGACGTATTAGCCATCGGATTGCGGTGTTGCGTCGTCGTCTCACGCACATCGAGTCCACCCGTGCCTCCAAACGGGCCGATCGCATCCGAAACAAGGTGCCGTCAGTGGCCATCGTCGGGTACACCAACGCTGGTAAGTCCTCCTTGCTCAACAGGCTCACCCGTGCTGGGGTACTCGTCGAGAATGCTCTGTTTGCAACTCTTGACCCCACGACTCGACGCGCCACCACTTCCGACGGTCGGGTCTACACCCTCACGGACACGGTGGGGTTCGTTCGACACTTGCCGCACGACCTCGTCGAGGCCTTTGCATCTACTCTGGAGGAGACGGCGATGGCCGATGTGCTCCTCCATGTTGTGGATGCAGATGATCCAGATCCACTCGGCCAGGTCGACGCAGTACGCGGGGTGCTGTCGGGGATTGGGGCCAGTAATATTCCTGAGATTCTCGTCCTTAACAAGATTGATCGTCTTAGCGATGAAACCATCTTGACCTTGCGCTCTACCTTCCCGGGGGCTTACTTAGTCTCTGCTCATACAGGTGAAGGAATCGATAAGCTTGTCGAGGCCATCGAGGCCGGACTTCCCATACCTTCCCAGCGCGTCGACGTCGTTATTCCTTATGCGCGCGGGGATCTTATGGACAAGATTCACCACAACGGAACTATCGGATTCATTGATCACACTGCTGATGGCACTCATGTCGTCGCTCACCTTCACCCTGCTCTAGCGGCCGAGGTTGAAGAGGCTTGTGATGGGGTCTGAGCCGGCAGACGTCAGTCAGATGTGCCGTGACCTGCTCAGCACTGCCGTCTCTGAGATGGGTGGTCAAGAGAGGCCGGGCCAAGTCGCGATGGCTAAAGCTGTCGACCAAGCTATGCGAGACAAGCTGCACTTGTTGGTCCAGGCCGGCACAGGAACGGGAAAGTCCCTCGGGTACTTGGCTCCGGCCCTGGTCTATTGCGTCGAAAAAGGGACACAAGTCATCGTCGCTACCGCTACGCTTGCCTTGCAGACTCAGCTTGCCTACAAGGATATTCCGACCATCCTTGACGCATCTGAGAAGGTTTTGTCTCGTAGGCCGAGGGTGGCAGTCCTCAAAGGACGGAACAACCATATTTGCCTGCACAAGGTGCGGGGTGGTTCAACCCGCACTAAGGGACAGGATGTCCTCGTCCCCGGCGCAGATCTCGTTGTCGCCGCCGACGACGGTCGGGAGGTCGAAGCAGCTCCGGAATCTACGCTGGGCGCCGAGGTTGTCATGTTGCGGGAATGGGCCGAAAAACAGGTTGAGGAATCTGGACTGGGTGATCGCGACGATGCTCCTGCCCATACTCCGCTCGCATGGGCTCAGGTGAGCGTGCCAGCCAATGAGTGCCTTGGGGTTCAGCGGTGCCCGTTTGGCAGTGAGTGCCTCTCGGAGGCTGCGCGGGAGCAGGCTCGAAATGCTGACCTGGTGGTCACCAATCACGCGATGCTCGCGATCGATGCTCTCAATGGCGGACGCGTCCTACCGGAGCATGACACGGTCATTATCGACGAAGCCCATGAGTTGGTAAACCGGTTTACCAGGGCCGCTTCGAAGGACCTCTCTCCAGCTATCGTGACGACGATGGCGAAGCGGGCTATGACTTGGCTCGATGACGACGTGGGCGCCGACCTGTTGAATCAGGCTGATTCCATGGCCCATGCTCTGGAGGCCACCACCCCAGGTCGGGTCACCACGCCAGACGCCCAAGTCATCCAGACCTGTGCCGTGTTGCGTGACCTTGCTCGCGTGGCAGTCAGCCAGCTGGGCCGAAATGACGAGGACTCTAGCGAGCCAGTCGATGCGGAGAGAGTACAGGCCCAAGCCGCGATGCGGGAGGTTTTCGAGACCGCCGAACGCATGGTGGGGCTGGCCGCCGCCGACGTGGTGTGGGTCTCTGAGTCTGAGAAGGGATACCGCAGCATTCACGTCGCTCCGCTGAGTGTTGGCGGCTTGCTACGAGAGAATGTCTTTGCTCAGTCCACGACGATATTAACCTCGGCGACCTTATGCATTGGTGGTAATTTTCTCGCGATAGCGCGCGATGTCGGACTGTCCCCGCGCGAGCAAATTGAGGGAGACGTTCCGGAAGTCCTCGAGACTCAGATGGGATGGCGGGGAGTTGATGTTGGTTCACCTTTTGACTACTCGAAGCAAGGAATTCTTTATGCCGGTAGGTTGTTGCCCCGCCCGGGGCGCGACGGTATTGCACCTGAGGTTCTTGATGATCTTGCTGAGCTCGTGTGGGCAGCCGGTGGGAGGACTTTAGGACTGTTTTCTTCCCAGCGCAATGCTGTAGCTGCTGCTGAGCACATGCGCAGTGCTATGCCTGATATTCCGGTCCTGTGTCAGGGAGAAGGGCACCTGGCTGATCTCACTCGGCGATTCGCGGCTGATCCGCGTACTTGTCTATTTGGAACTGTGTCGCTGTGGCAGGGGGTCGATATTCCTGGCGACACTTGCCGTCTGGTTGTTATTGATCGGATTCCGTTTCCACGCCCTGATGACCCGCTCATGGCAGCCCGGAGTAAGGCTGTTGAGGACGCTGGTGGCAATGGATTTATGACGGTGTCGGCTGGCCATGCCGCGCTCTTGTTGGCCCAGGGGGCTGGTCGTCTCATCCGTCGTGCTGACGATCGCGGGGTGGTCGCCGTTCTCGACCCACGGCTGGTGACTGCCAGGTACGGCAATTTTCTGCGGGCGTCGATGCCGCCCTTCTGGACTACGACCGATCGAGAGATGGCTGTTGGGGCGTTGCGAAGACTGGGGGAATGATGAAGTTCTTGACCCGGACCCGGTATTTTCGTCGTGATCGATTTCGGCTGAGGCACACCAAGGATAGGGAAGAGAGCCCTGCGGCTCGGTGTTTTATTAGGCCGCTTTAGAGTCGTCTCAGCAATGACACAGCCTGACCCAGCAGAGAAGCATCATCGAGATTAATTGGTGAGTGGGTAGGGTTGGATGCCAACAGCCATCGCTGTCCCGAGACGTTGGATAAGGTGCGAACGACGGTCGTTCCGCCCGCTGTGGCTGCTACGAGGTATGTCTCAGGTGGATCGTCGGGCAGATCGCTTACCGATATACGTCGCACCACTACGAGATCTCCGGAGTGGATATCGGGAGACATTCCGTCGTCGCGGACGATGATCACTGCGTGCTCGCCGTGACTTAGAAGCTGGGGTGGCACCGCGATGACGGTTTCATCGTGTTCTTCGTTACTCGGATTGAGGAGTTTGACTTGAAAGGCTTGCGGTCCGTGCGGATCGCTGGCCTCGACGGTTTCTTCGGCCACCTCGAGGGTGCCATTGGTTCGACGTAGCAGCCCTAGATCGATGAGGGACGAAATGCGCCGCTGGACTGTTGATGTGCTCGCAGCTCCTGTCATCTCAGCAAGGGCGCGAACTGTTGGGGCTTTGCCGTCGCGACGCAGCCCTTCCTTGACGGCTGCCAAGACTTTGCGTTCCTTGGCAGAGGGCTCACGGGTATTCGTGAACGGAACAGCCGACGAGACGGCGGCCGGGTCCGAGGTATCGGTTCCGGGCGTATCGGTGATCATGGCAGTCACGGTATAGGGCAGCTACGACAGTTTCCCCATCAGTGGCGTTTTGGCTCCGTGCGAGGAGTGTGGGGGCAAAAACTGGGCACCTAATCCGCTCTGACTAGGTTGTTCTCCTCGTGTTCCATAGTGATGACGGCGAACTTGTCGGTTCGGGGGAATGTCATTGATGACACCGGCGGACCTTTGGCCGCCGGACCCTCCCTGGGATATCTCTCGGGGCCGCTGACGGGAGCGGATGGCTCTCGTCGGCAGAGAAGTGATCCGATGAGTGCGCAGACGTACGAGTGGTATATCGAGACGACGCCCAGTCGCCGAGGTGATCTGGTCGTCGGACCGTGGCAGGATGAGTTGGCCGAACCGGTGGTCGTTATCGATCGACGGGAATTGATGGCGGGACGCCCTAGCGCTATTGCGCGCCGTAAGTCCCTTCACGACCGGTTCTGGGATGCTGCTGTGCTGGCAACTATCGCTGTCATGATCGTCGGGGTGATTCTCGCCCTAGGGCGCCTCGGCCAGATGTGGCAAGGGGATCTTGCCAGTGGGCATGAGGATCATATGGGCGTTGTCCAGGTTGACGCGCATCAACCTGGGGCACCCTCCGATGCCGGATCCTGACGAGGGGCCGGTCGCAGGGGCGTTCGTCTTCGGCGTGTCGCGCGTGGCGACTTGACGCAGGGTCCAGCGCCGTCCTCGAAGAATCACCCTTGGATACCAGATGTTGTGGCAGGTAGTTTCATGATCCCTATAAGTTGTGTTTTTGACCCCAGTTAGGAGTAGTCTTCCAGGGCGACGGTAAGTCAGCTGTTCGGAACCTCGTGAGGTTGGGGAAGGAGGCGATGATGCGCTGCCCGTTCTGCCAACATGATGACTCTCGAGTCCTGGATTCGCGGGTATGCGAAGACGGTACTGCGATCCGTCGGAGGCGGCAGTGTCCGATGTGTGAGCGACGGTTTACGACCATCGAACGCATGCAGATGACGGTTCACAAGCGCAACGGCATCGAGGAGCCCTTCTCCCGTGACAAGGTGATCCGTGGTGTGCGCAACGCATGCAAGGGACGCCCGGTCACAGATGCCGATCTAGCTTTGCTGGGACAACGCGTCGAGGACGGTCTACGGGCCCGAGGGGTCGCGGAGATACCCAGCAAGGAAATCGGGTTGGCGATCCTGGGGCCACTGCGTGAGCTTGATCCCATCGCTTACCTGAGGTTTGCCAGCGTTTACTTGAACTACAACACTATCGAGGACTTTGCTACTGAGATTGATCGGTTGCGCGACGAGTCCTCCGATAAAACGAAGTCCTCGAGTCGTAAACGGCTTTTAAAGCAGGACGAGCCACTGTTCTGACGAGCTGTGTGCCGAGCGTGCCACAGTTCGCACTAAGTACCGACACCAACCACCCGTATCACCGAAAATTCAGAGGGAGCCATGACCGAGACCAAGTCCGCACCACGCAGGACGAGCCGCTCTAAGGGGCTGCACGTTGAGCGCATCTTCAGCACTGAAGGTGTTCATCCTTATGACGAGGTGACCTGGGAACGCCGTGATGTCGTGCAAACGAACTGGCGTACCGGCGATGTGGTCTTTGAGCAGCGCGGGGTTGAGTTCCCCGACTTCTGGAGTGTTAACGCCTCGACCATCGTTACCAATAAGTATTTCCGTGGTGCTCTAGGTACCCCGGCCCGCGAGGATAGCCTCAAGACCCTCATCGACCGAGTCGTCAATACCTATGTGACCACTGGGCGTAAGAACGGTTATTTCGCGTCTGATGACGACGTCAAGGTCTTTGGTGAGGAACTGACCTGGCTATTGGTACACCAGTACTTCAGCTTCAACTCCCCGGTGTGGTTCAACGTCGGTACCACGAGTCCCCAACAGGTTAGCGCCTGCTTCATTCTTTCGGTGGATGACTCGATGGAGTCGATCCTCAATTGGTACCGAGAAGAAGGATTCATCTTTAAAGGTGGTTCTGGTGCTGGTCTCAATATTTCTCGTATCCGTTCCTCGAAGGAACTACTGAGCTCCGGTGGCACGGCTTCTGGTCCAGTCTCCTTTATGCGTGGTGCTGATGCTTCAGCGGGAACCATCAAATCAGGCGGCGCCACTCGTCGTGCTGCCAAGATGGTCGTCCTTGATATCGATCACCCCGATATCGAAGAGTTCATCGAGACCAAGGCGCGCGAGGAGGACAAGATTCGTGCTCTGCGCGATGCCGGGTTCGACATGGACCTGGGCGGGCGCGACATCGTCAGTGTTCAATATCAGAACGCCAACAACTCGGTGCGTGTCTTCGACGCCTTCATGGCTGCTGTTGAGCAGGGTAAGCCCTTCGGTCTGATGTCCCGCACCGAACCTGACAAGGTGCTTGACACCGTTGACGCCAAGGAGCTTTTTGGCAAGATTGCTCAGGCTGCTTGGGAGTGCGCCGATCCCGGCTTGCAATATGACGACACCATCAATGCCTGGCATACCACCCCGAATTCCGGACGGATCAACGCGTCCAACCCGTGCTCGGAGTACATGAGCCTAGACAATTCCTCATGTAACTTGGCTAGCCTCAATCTGCTGAAGTTCCTCGACGAGAACGACCATTTCGATGTCGAGAAATTCACCAGGGCTGTTGAACTCGTCATCACCGCGATGGATATCTCTATTTGCTTTGCTGACTTCCCGACTGAGGCCATCGGTAAGACGACACGTAACTTCCGTCAGCTCGGTATCGGATACGCCAACTTGGGCGCCCTCCTTATGGCGCTGGGCTTGGGTTACGACTCGGATGGTGGACGTGCCCTCGCAGCTGCCATCACGTCCCTCATGACTGGCGTCTCCTACCGACGTTCCGCTGAACTGGCTGCCATCGTCGGTCCCTATGGCGGATACGCCGAGAACGCTGAGCCGCATCAGGCCGTCATGGCTAAGCATCGTGATGCCAACCGTCAGGTTCACCCTTTGCATAACAATGACACCGCTGTCTTGACTGCCGCCAAGGCGGAGTGGGACAAAGTCGTCAAGCTCGGGCATACCAATGGTTTCCGCAATGCCCAGGCGTCCGTTCTTGCCCCGACCGGCACCATCGGCTTCATGATGGACTGCGATACCACCGGTATCGAACCAGACTTCTCGCTGGTCAAGTTCAAGAAGATGGTCGGCGGCGGCTCGATGCAGATCGTCAACCAGACGGTGCCGCGTGCCCTCAAGAACCTCGGCTACACCCCCGAGCAGGCTGAGAAGATCGTCGCCTACATCGCCGACAACGGTTCGGTCGTTGGTGCTCCTGGTCTTGATGAGGCCCACTACGAGGTTTTCGATTGCGCCATGGGCACCCGGTTCATCGCCCCGATGGGTCACGTACGGATGATGGCTGCCGTTCAGCCCTTCCTGTCCGGTGCCATCTCTAAGACTGTCAACTTGCCGGAGTCTTCTACGGTTGAGGATATCGCCGGGGTTTACATGGAGGGTTGGAAGCTTGGCCTCAAGGCTCTGGCTGTCTACCGCGACAACTGTAAGGTCGGTCAGCCTCTCTCTGAGGTTAAGAAAAAGGAAGAGGAAGAGAAGGCCGAGCCGGAAGTCCGCATCGAGTACCGCCCGCGTCGTCAGCGTCTACCGAAGTCGCGCATGGGCCGTACCACCAGCTTCCAGGTCGCGGGAGCCGGCGGTTACCTCACTACTGGCGCTTACGACTCCGGGCGCTTGGGCGAGATCTTCCTCAAGCTTGGTAAGCAGGGATCCACCCTTGCCGGTGTTATGGACGCTTTTTCTATCGCGGTGTCTATCGGCTTGCAATATGGTGTGCCGCTGGAATCCTTCGTCCAAAAGTTCTCCAACCTCAAGTTTGAGCCGGCTGGCATGACCGACGACCCTGACATTCGGATTTCCTCGTCGATCATTGACTATGTCTTCCGTCGTCTGGCCCTCGACTACCTTGACTTTGATGAGCGTGCCGAGCTGGGTATCTACACCGCTGCCGAGCGTGCTCACTACGTCCAAACGGGGTCCTACCTGTCTGATGAGGAGGATGAGCTTATCGACTCTGAGACCCTCAAGGACACGCCGGCCGACCGCGTCCGGGTGCATGAGGACGGAGCTAACCAGCCCGGTCTTTTCGCAACTCAGGAGGCGGTCGAGCAGGTTGGTGAAGCACACACCAGTGCTGAGCTTCTCGAAGAGCAGATCGGTCGTGAAGTTGACGCCCCCCTGTGCTTGACCTGCGGGACGAAGATGCGTCCCTCGGGATCGTGCTACGTCTGCGAGGGGTGCGGTTCAACCAGCGGCTGTAGCTGATGACGCTATGAGCGGGGGCGGGGCGAGAGCTACGCCCCCGCTGTTGTGTCCTTATAACTCCACGTGTGGTCCATAACGGCTGCCAGAGGTCGATAGCTATGCGTTGGATGGCAGGATCGTGAGAGGCAGCTGCAGATAGCGGCGCGACCTACTAGGTTGGAACCATGGACGAGCCACCAGACTTTGCGTTCGACCTGGATCGCAGCACAGCGCAGGCGTGGGACCAGTTCGCCGAGCGTCTGGCGGAGGTCGTCTCTGTCATTGACGACGACGGCGAACTAACGATCTCAACCTTGTCCGCGCGCACCGACACGGCTCCCTTTATTCGCTTCGTGCAAGATGATCCTGGTTGCAGCGACGACACCGCGATGATTCTTGCCGAAGCATCCAGCAACAACTGTTTACCGGAGAGCGCATGCCTTACGCCGGGCCAGCTTGACAGCCTGAGCTCTCTAGGATGGCAGGACCCTGGAACCTGCAAGGTCCACCAAACCGATAACTACTGGGTGTACCGCAGTCAGGACGATTCTGAGCAACTTGCCGAATTGACAGTAACGACTTTGCGTGACATTTTCGGTGTTCCGCATCCAGTGTTCCTGGCCCCCGACCAGCTTGCGGAGATTTTACAGCCTGAGCCCCCGTTGTCGCCTACAGAGGCGGCTAGCGTCCCCGCCATCATGCCGGTAGACAAAGGTCACCTCGACCGCCTCGTTGCTGATGAGTTGTCCCACATGTTTGGCCATCCGGCCATCCGCGATAGCGAGGGCGACTTTGCCATCCGAGTGGGGACGTGCATGGTCTTCGTACGTACCACCCCCGATGCCTCGGAATTGTTGCTTTTTGCTGCTCTCGTCCATGACGTTGAAGGGCGTTCTCGTGCCGTTGAGGTACTCAATGACCTCAATGTGCAATCCCGCTACGGGCGTTTCGCCCTTCATCAAGATCGAGTGTTCGTGACGATGTCGGTGATGGCCCGCCCGTTCGTCGCCGCGCATCTTCACCAGGCCGTCTCCATCATGTCCCGACTGGCCGATGGGCTGGACAACGAATTGGCCCGCAAACTGCGGGGGAGAACCACTTTTGAAGAGGGCTCCTGACCGGATCCCCTTTGTCTCAGGGCAAATGGTGGGACAATGTGACAAGGGCCAACGCCTTTGATGTCTCACTGAGGAGGACCACCATGACTGACGACCGAACCTCATCGAAGGCTCAACGCACTGTCATCATCGTCGGAGTCGATGGCTCCGAGGACGGCCTACGTGCCGCCCGTTACGCCGCAGGATCAGCGATCAAGAGAGATGCTGATCTTATTGTCCTTCACGCCGTTGATGACGCTGCCGTTGCGGGCGCCTGGGGAGTCGTCTACGACCCGACCGCTCTGCAAGATGCCGGTCAGGTCGTTGTTGATGACGCCATTCATGTTGCGACTGAGCGGGGGATGGACCCCGATCGGATCTCTGGAGAGGTCGTCTTGGGTAACCCGGCGGCCATTCTGGCCGATCGCAGCGCCGATGTCCAGCTCGTTGTGCTCGGCCGTCGCGCTACCTCGGGTCTGGAGCGTATGTTCGTCGGGTCGACATCTGTGGCTGTGGCGGGCATGTCGGCAGCGCCCGTCGTGGTCATCTCCCGCGCTTCGACCCCGGATCCGACTGGTGGCAAGAAATGTGTTGCGGTCGCGGTCGGCCCCCAGAGCGTAGGAACTGCAGCTGTCGGATTCGGATTCGCTGAAGCTGACCACCGTGGCTGCAAGCTGCTTGCAGTGACGGTTCCTGGTAACGACTCCGAAGAGGTGCACGACGAGGCCCTCAAACGACTCAACGAGGTCGTCAAGCCGCTCGCCAATGAGCATCCCCATGTGGAGGTCGAGACCCGCGTGCTGTCCGGAGAGCCCGTCGACGCTTTAGTCGATCTTTCGGGCAGCGTTGACCTCCTCGTGATTGGTATGAAGAAGCACCCGATTTTGGGCTGGACCGCAGGTGGTGTGAGTCGCGGCATCATGGCGCACGCTCAGTCGCCGCTGGCTATCTGCCACTGATATCGAGCTGCTGGCCTGATGTTCTCGCCGCGTCGGCGGCTTCAGGACGCGTTCGCCTGCGTTTCATCGTCGTCTACAACACCATGTACCGACGTTGAGGAAACAGTCGTCCGGCGTGTCTGCGGATCTCTCGCTGTCGGCCATAGGTCGTCATAGTGCAGCCAGGTTCGAGACAGCCGGACGTGCCGCGGGTGGTGACACTAAGATCACGCCGAGCACCGGGATCGACGAGGGCACCGTCCCTGAACCCCTGTGGAGGCCTGATCGGTGAAGTATCCCCGGCTACGAGCCGAATTGCGAAAGCTACCAGCGGTTGGCTAGGTGCGTAGGCATCGGTCAGATTGCCAAGGCGTTCAACCGAATCCAAAACAGATGGAGATCTTCTCGGCTTGATGACGGCTAGTGGTCGCCGGGTGTCGGAAGCCCTGCATAGACTAAACCGGTCATGCCTAATTCACTACTGGAAGGTGAGCTGCCTGGTGGGGGAGTCGTCACCTTCGACACTGACCTTCCGATAGCGGCACACGCCGACGACATTGCCGACCTCATCAAGCACCACCAAGTCGTGGTGGTGGCAGGCGAGACCGGTTCGGGAAAGACGACCCAGCTACCCAAGATCTGCCTGGCCTTGGGACGTCGTCAGATTGCCCATACCCAGCCCCGACGGATCGCCGCGCGCAGCGTCGCAGAACGAGTTGCCGAGGAAATGGGGGTCGAGCTGGGGGAGCAGGTCGGCTATCAAGTGCGCTTCACCCGTCGCGCTACCTCCGACACCGCACTAACTGTCATGACTGACGGCGTACTGCTTGCTGAGATTTCCCATGATCGCGACTTGTGCGCCCATGACACCATCATTATTGACGAGGCTCACGAGCGCAGCCTCAATATCGACTTCTTGCTGGGTTACCTAAAACAGTTGCTGCCACGACGTCCAGACCTCAAAGTCATCATCACCTCGGCCACTATCGACACCGCCAGGTTTTCCGCCCACTTCGACGACGCGCCAGTTATTGAGGTCTCGGGGCGCACGTACCCCGTTGAGGTGCGTTATCGCCCGCTGGATCCCTCTGAGCAAATCCGTCCCGATGACGAAGATGACATTGACGACGAAGATGAGCTCCTCCATCGTTCATCAGCCCCGTCCCTGACGAGCCCGGATGACGAGGTTGTCGACCAAGTCACTGGTATCTGCCGGGCGGTCCAGGAACTTTGCCGTGAGGAGAGCGGTGACATCCTGGTATTCCTAGCTGGTGAGCAGGAGATCCGTGAGACCGCCGAGGCCCTGGCAGACCTCAATCTGTCTAACACCGAAATCCTGCCACTCTTTGCCCGCCTGTCGGCCGCAGAACAGCATCGGGTTTTCACCCCGCATACCGGACGACGGATCGTGCTGGCCACCAACGTCGCCGAGACCTCCCTGACCGTGCCTGGAATCCGCTACGTCATTGATCCGGGAACTGCCCGTATCTCGCGATACTCGGTGCGCACCAAGGTCCAGCGCCTGCCTATTGAGCCGGTCTCCCAGGCCAGTGCCAACCAGCGGGCTGGACGATGTGGCCGCGTGGCACCGGGCATTTGCATCCGGCTGTATTCCCAGACCAGTTTCGAGTCTCGTCCCGAATTCACCGAGCCGGAGATCCTGCGCACCAATTTAGCCGCGGTCATCCTCCAGATGGCCCAGGCCAGGCTCGGAGCCATCACCGACTTTCCTTTCGTCGAAGCCCCGGACCGCTCCCGGATCAATGACGGAATCCGGCTCCTCGACGAACTAGGAGCTCTCAAACCGGGACACCGTGACGCTCCGCGCCTAACAAAGATCGGACACCAGCTGGCCCGGGTGCCATTGGACCCACGGCTGGGACGTATGCTCCTTGAAGGAGCGAGGCAAGGTAGCCTGGCCGAGGTCTTGGTCATCGTCGCGGCTCTCTCGATTCGCGACGTCCGGGAGCGTCCCGCAGACAAGCGCGAGGAGGCCGACGCTTTTCATCGCCGTTTTGCCACCGAGGCCAACCTACTGCAGACCCTCCAAGCGGCTGACAACACCGATAACAACCGGGTGGGAGATTGGTCTCAGGTCCGCCGCCAGCATATTCACCAGGAGGCCGCCAACACTGCTAAACCAGGACCTCCGGCACGTCATACCCCGCACACCAAGGGGAAGATCTCTCCACGCCCCCAGACGGGTGGCATTGACGAGGGTGGCGACATCATGGCCATCCACCGGCTATGGCGTTACCTGCGTCACCAGCGTCGTCACATGGGGTCCTCAGCCTTCCGTCGAATGTGTCGGGCCGAGTACATCAACTATCTGCGGGTGCGTGAGTGGGACGATTTGCATGGCCAACTCCGCCAGATCGCCAAGGAACTGCACCTGGAGGTCAACCACACCTCAGCCCCAACCGACCGGGTTCTTGTCGCCCTACTCTCGGGACTGTTGTCTCACATCGGGCTGGTCCAGGTCCGGCAGTCGGTCAAACGGCACGGCCAGCGCCCCGGGCCTCAGGAATACCTCGGTGCTCGCGGCACGAAGTTCGCCATTAATCCCGGATCGCTGCTGGCGCGTAAGTCGCCCGAACTTGTCGTGGCTGTTGAGCTGGTGGAGACCTCTCGGCTGTGGGCCAGGACAGTTGCCGCCGTCCAGCCCGAGTGGGTGGAGGAGGTTGCGGGCCCTCTCATCAGGCGTTCCTGGGCGGTTCCGCATTGGGCAGCATCAACAGCGTCAGTGGTCGCTACTGAGCGTGGCACCCTCTTTGGGGTGCCGTTATGGGCTGACCGTCGCGTCACCTATGGCCGCATCGATCCGGTGGCGTCCCGACAGATTTTTATCCGTTCGGCTCTCGTAGAGCGGAACTGGCGATCCGATCATGGATTCCTCAAACACAACGATCGAGTTCGCGACGAGGCCGCGGATCTTGAGGAGCGCAGTCGTCAGCGCGGCCTGGTGGCTGACGACGACGCCATCTTCGCTTTTTACGACCGTCGGATCCCTGACGGGATCGTCTCTGGCTCCCATTTCGACGCTTGGTGGCGTCGGGTGCAAGACCGTCACCAGCTTGACTTGTCGATCGACGATCTCGTCGACTCCGGCTCCGTGGACGCCGACGCTTTCCCTGACCACTGGAAAGTCGGGAACCTCGAACTTCCAGTGCGCTACGTTTTTGAGCCGGGATCCGGGCACGACGGCGTCACCGTCACTATCCCGCTAGCACTGCTCAACCAGGTGCCCACAGCACCGTTCAGCTGGCAGGTGCCAGGCTTGCGCACCGAGTTGGCGACGGAACTCATTCGTGCCCTTCCTAAGCGCATTCGCACTCAACTGGTACCTGCCCCCGACCGTGCCCGAGCGGCGCTAACCTGGCTGGAAGACCACGATGCTGACCGCCACGCCCCCTTCACCAATGAACTCGGACGAGCCCTGAGAACTCTCACCGGGGTCATCATCAACCCTGATGACTGGAATACTGCCGCTATCCCGGCCCATTTGCGGATTGGTTTCGACATTACTGACGCCGAGGGAAGACCCGTCGGTAAGAAATCCAGAAAGAATGGTAAGGACAAACTCAAGGGATCCCAGCCCGCACCCATTGCCCGCTCCGAGGATCTCGAGGCCCTGCAGACTGATTTGGCTCCCGAGGTGTCCCAATCTTTGACTAAGGCCGCGGGCCAACCCCAGATCCACGGTGCGAAGGAGTGGACCTTCGACCCAATTCCGAAACGGGTTGATCTGTCGCGCAAGGGCCCTGACGCCGTCGGCTACCCATGCCTGGTCGATGAAGGTGACTCCGTCGGCACCACCGTTCTCGACACTCCTCGTGCCCAGTGCACCAGCCATGCTTCCGGCGTCGTGAAGTTGCTTATCCTCAACCTTCCTGACCCGACGAAGTGGGTTGTTACGCATATGGATAACGCCACCAAGCTGGCCCTGGCAACGTCTCCATACCCCAGTGTCCCAGCTTTACTGGCCGATGCCCGTCATAAGGCGGTGGCCTCGGTGGCTCAGGAGAAGGTGGGTGACCTGTCAGGGATTCGCGACAAGAAGACATTCGACGACCTCGCTCTAGTCGTTCGTAAAGACCAGGCCGACCGGATGGCTCGAGTGGCGCGTACTGCTGGCAGGATCCTCAGTCGTGTCGTCGCTGCTCGTCAGGCTCTGGCAACTGTCTCGGATCCGGCGATCCATGCTGACATCGTTGCTCAGATTGATGACCTCGTCTTCGAGAATTTCATTTCGGCCACCCCGGACCCTTGGTATGACGACATGCCGCGCTGGATTCAGGGGGTGAGCGTGCGGATCGAGTCCCTGATGACCAACCCCTCGCGCGATCCCCGCCAGATGGCCGAGCTGGAGCCTCTCCTGGCCGACTATGACGCCCTGTGCGAGGAGCAACCGGCTGGAAAACTACCCGCCGAGGTCGAGGAGATTGGGTTCATGCTGGAGGAGTTGCGCGTCCAGTACTTCGCTCAAAAACTCGGTACTCGTGTCAGTGTGTCACCCAAGCGAATTCGTATGGCGATAGCCAAGCTGTCCTAACGTCGTGCACTGGCTATGTGCGCGAGATCCGAGCCTACGCTCGGTCTTTCACCCTCCCAGTTCTTCCAGGCGTGGATCGATTTCTTCAACCGTTGTTGCTAGTGAGTGCGCCGCCTTGGCGAGAGCTGCCATGACACGTTGCCTGATCTGGCACAGTGGTTAGGTGCCATCGACGACTGCTGAACTGCTTGACCTGCTCGATCTTGAAGACCTCGATCTCGATCTGTTTCGAGGCCGACAACCACACACGACATGGCAGCGGACCTTCGGGGGCCAGGTACTGGCTCAGGCTCTGGTTGCTGGTGCCCGCACTATTCCTGAGCGGACCGCCCATTCCATGCACGCGCTGTTCCTACATGCTGGACGCACCGATCTGCCGATGATCTTTGATGTCGAGAGAATTCGTGACGGTCGTACCTTCAGCACTCGCCGTGTCAACGCTCGCCAACACGGTCGGACGATCTTCACCGCGGAACTGTCCTTCAAGAACCGCGAGGACGGTCCGGAGCACTCCGATCCGATGCCGGACTATCTTCCGGACCCGGATCGCTGTCCGACCCTAGCCCAGGCCCTCGAACAGATGTTCGGGCGACCTATGCCCACCGTCAAGGAGTGGGATGCGCTCGACGTGCGGTTGGCCGGTGACGGCTCGCAGCTCGTCGACCCCAGCCACGTCACCCACTTGAGTCTGTGGGTACGCACTACCGCGAGCCTTCCTGACGACCGCGTTGTGCAGCGTGCGATCCTCGCCTACATTTCCGATATCAGTCTCATGGCTGGTGCTGTTATGCCACACCTGGGATCGGTGCCATCGGGTATGGTCGTCAATCCGGCATCGCTGGATCACGCCATGTGGTTCCACCGGACTGCCGAGGCTGACCGCTGGATGCTCTACGACCAGGTTTCTCCGAGCGTGTCAGGCCTGCTCGGTTTCTCCATGGGCCGACTGATGCAGGATGGCAAACTCATCGCGTCCTGCTGCCAGGAGGGGGTCATGAGGCTGGTAGATGTGAACGACCTCGACGCCTCAGTAACGTTTCCGCTTGGCCGTGGCACGTGATGTCCTCTGAACGCGACGGTGGCCCCGGATAGGTCCGGAGCCACCGTGTGCAGATGTCAGGCCGCCATCGTGGCGAGGTTACGTTGACGCATGCTGGCTAGGGCAGCACGTTCGATCTGACGCACGCGTTCGGCGGTGATTCCCCACACCTTGCCGATGTCGGCAAGCTTGGCTTGGCGTCCATCGACGAGTCCGTAGCGGCGACGCACCACGTCGGCAGAGCGCTCGTCGAGATCGTCAAGGAGCCCTTCAAGTCGACTGCGGTCCTCGGCGTCGAGCACAATGTCGTCAGGACCAGGAGAGGTCTCGCGGGCGATGAGGTCGCCCAGGCTAGTGTCGCCGTCGTCCTCAACCGGAGCGTCGAGAGAGACGTGGTCACGTCCAAAGCGGATGAGCTCGATGACACGCTCCTCGGTGATCTCCAACTCGTCGGCGATTTCGAAGGTTTCGGGCTCGCGACCCAGCTGACGCTCGAGGTTGCGGCGGGCAGCCGACACCTGATTCACCTGTTCAGCGACGTGCACCGGAAGCCGGACGATGCGACCCTGCTGCGCGATGCCTCGGCTGATAGCCTGACGGACCCACCAGGTGGCGTAGGTCGAGAACTTGAATCCCTTGGCGTAGTCGAATTTCTCGACGGCGCGTATGAGCCCGGTATTGCCTTCCTGCACGAGGTCAAGTAGCGGCATCTGAGAGCGACCGTATTTGCGGGCCACCGACACGACCAGACGCAGGTTAGCGCGCACAAAGTGGGCCAAGGCTTCGTCTCCGTCGGCTGCAATCTGGTGTAGTTCCTCTGTGGTGGCATCCGATGTGGTCTCCGCGTGGCCTTCGAGAACGGCGCGTGCAAATACACCCGCTTCGATCCGGCGGGCTAACGCAACCTCCTCTGCGGCATTGAGTAGGGGCGTGCGGGCGATCCCGTCTAGGTAGAGGCCGACTGCGTCCTTACCATCAATGCCATCGGTGGTACGAACCTGGGACTTGGTGTCCATATGCTTCGCCTTTCTCCGTCGGACTGGTTGACACCTATATCAACGTCATAGAGGGTCGAATGTCATCCCTGAGCGGCCGATGAGTGTCTGCGGTCGTGGGTAACATCAGAGGATCAGACTGTGGTCGTACATGGCTGCTCGACGCAGCCATTCCGTGGCAGGAGAAGGGAACTGGTGAGAGCCAGTTTGTGTTAACGCGCGGATGATGCCACAATGAACGCAGGGTCTTGACGCCTCCCGGGCGCCGTATGCCCTTGGGTCCCATGGGGCGGTGATCGTCGATCTTTATGGGCCCATTTGGAGGGGACAGCACTGAAGGACTGGTCAGTCCTTGGAGAGGATACCCGTGTCGACCACCACGTCCAGCACTGCAAACACCGCTGCAGACGAGGAGGCGAAGACAGCCACCGCGAGGAAGAGTACACGTTCCACCTCTGCTAAGACCGGTACGACCGGTCGGGCGAAGAAGACCACTGCGACGAAAGCAAGCCAGTCGTCGGCTCACAAGTCCGCTGGTGGGGCCAAGACTCCCACGGCTAAGTCATCTGGGGCCAAAACTACGACGAAGCCCACCAGCACTAAGACAGCCGCGAAGTCCACCAAGACAGCGGCGAGTAAGACGACGAAGTCTTCGGGTACGAAGTCTGTTGGAAACGCGTCGTCCGGTGGTGCCAAAAAGTCGACAACTAAGAGGCGGACCACTAAGGCGAGGAAGGAAACGACCGTCGCCGAAGCCGCATCCGGTGAGGTCGATGTGACCGTGGAGCGCGACGGTGACGACGTTGTGCTGACTATTGGCGGCAAGAAGCGCTCCCTCGACGATGTTGACGAGCGTGACTACGACCCGGCCGAGGCTGCTAAGGACGAGCAGCAGATCAACAAGGAGACCGAGGCGTTCTCCTTGTCTGATAACGATGACGCTGACGAGCCCGAGCAGACCGTCATGGTCGCCGGCGCTACCGCAGATCCCGTTAAGGATTACCTTAAGCAGATCGGCAAAGTAGCTCTGCTCAATGCCGTCGAAGAGGTTGATCTCGCCAAGCGCATTGAGGCCGGTCTGTTTGCCGGCGAGCAGTTAGCCGACCCGGATGCCAAGATCCGGGAGAAGGACCGCGAGGATTACGAGTGGATCGCCGAGGACGGCAAGGTGGCGAAGAACCACCTATTGGAGGCCAACCTCCGTCTGGTCGTCTCCTTGGCTAAGCGTTACACCGGTCGCGGCATGCTCTTCCTTGACCTCATTCAGGAGGGCAACCTCGGTCTCATTCGTGCCGTCGAGAAATTCGACTACACCAAGGGCTACAAATTCTCCACGTATGCGACGTGGTGGATCAAGCAGGCCATTACCCGCGCCATGGCTGACCAGGCTCGTACTATTCGTATCCCTGTGCATATGGTCGAGGTCATCAACAAGCTGGCTCGCGTCCAGCGTCAGATGCTCCAGGATCTAGGTCGTGAGCCCACCCCGGAAGAGCTTGCCAACGAACTCGATATGACCGCAGAGAAGGTCATTGAGGTGCAGAAATACGGTCGCGAGCCGATCTCGTTGCATACCCCACTGGGTGAGGATGGCGATTCTGAGTTCGGTGACCTTATTGAGGATTCCGAGGCCATCGTGCCAGCAGACGCCGTCAACTTCACCCTGTTGCAGGAGCAGCTGCATGATGTCCTCGATACCTTGTCGGAGCGAGAGGCCGGTGTCGTGTCGATGCGATTCGGCTTGACCGACGGACAGCCCAAGACCCTGGATGAGATCGGCAGAGTCTACGGTGTTACTCGGGAGCGCATCCGCCAGATCGAGTCCAAGACCATGTCGAAACTGCGTCATCCGAGTCGCTCTCAGGTACTGCGCGACTACCTCGACTGAGGATTTAGCAGATGAGCGGGGGTGCCCACTGGGGCGCCCCTCGTCATGTTGAGCCGGTCATTCCGACGACGTCATCGGTCAACGTCGTCGAGGAAGTGGCGAACCATGATCTCATCGGGGTCGAACCCTTCGGGAAGACCGGTCACAGTGACGACGGCCTTCGTTCCGGGACGTAGATCAAGGGCTGAGATGTCGGGTCGCGCACTCGGCCATGGCGTCAGAACTCGCACAAAGTAGGCGAACGTCGTCGTTGCCACCGTCACTGTGGCCGTAGTTAGTTCCGTCACGTCTACCTTGACGTCGAGGTGCGCTTCGGGCAAGTTGAGGTCGCCGATGCGCGTTAGGAAGAGCCGGTTAGCAGGCAGAACCGATCCTTCGACCCATATGTAGTGGCTGCCGTTGACGGGGATCTGGGTGCGCGGTACTGACCACACCATCTGGGAGGTGGACGCAGGAACGGATACTTTGACTCGATGTGTCTGGTCGATGCTTCCGTCAAATCCTTCGATTGTGACTGTCACGGTATCGGTGACTCGGGTGGGGCGCGCATTGCTGACCCACACCTCCAGTGAATCGTCAGTCAGGCGCAGGATGGACAGCGCCGGGGCGAAGGCTCGAGCTGTGGCGTAGTAGCCCGGCTTGGCCCCGAGGTCGTGGTCGAGCAGGGGCCACGTCATTCCAGGCCAAGGTTCATTGAGCTGCCACACTAGGGCGCCAGCGCAGTGAGGCCAACGGCGCCGGTAATGCTCGATGCCGAATTTGAGTCCCTCGGCCTGCACCACCTGGCTGTAGGTGACGTAGGACTGGACCGACGTCGGTTTGCCTACTTCGTAATCAATGAGGGCCACCCCTTTGGCCTTCGGGGTGTCCTTATTGCGTGCGAGAAGAATGGGGTCGTCGAGATTGAGGTGACCATCCCCTAACCACCTGCCGAGGGTGGGTAGGTCAGCGCTGGCGTGGATGCCAAACTCGCTAATAAACCGCCCGGTGTCGTAGCTATAGCGGTGATAGTGCATGGCTTCGGCAGGGCTGGAATAATCCTCGTGCGTCCCTGCTCCCACGTCCGCGCCATGCCACACTTCCCAAGCGTGACGATCGCCGGCCTGGTGCCATTAACGCGAGGGTCGGTGTCAACATCAGTGGCCGGGCTGTTGGCCCAATAGTTCACGGTCGGGCTGTTGCGACGAATCGCCTCAGGCAAGACCTCGTTGAAGATCTCGGATCCCCATGGGCCCGGGTTAAGGTTGTTCCAGACCGCCTGGTGCATGGCCTGCACCTCATTGCCTCCAGCCCACAGCGCCAGACTCGGATGATTAGCGAGACGGCGGGTTTGATAGTCAGCCTCGGTACGGACCTCGGACATGAACTCTTCATCGTCGCCGGGATAGTCAATGCAGGCGAACATAAAATCGTGCCACACGAGGATGCCGTATTCGTCACAGGCAGTCATGAAGGCGTCGGAAGCATAGACACCGCCGCCCCAGACGCGCACCATCGTCATATTGGCATCGCGGCAGGCTCGGACAAGGTCGTGATCCTGCTGGGGAGTCACCGATCCCGGCAGCATCGACTGCGGGACCAGATTGGCACCACGGGCAAAGACTGGCACGCCGTTGAGAATGAACGTGAAGTGACGGGCAGGCCCGTCGGTTTCGGGATCGTCTGTGTCGGGGGAGCAGTCCACCTCAATGGTGCGGATACCTGCCATGCCGGAATCAGTAGCGATCGTGTTGGCGTCCTTATCGCAGATCTTGATGTCGACCTGGTAAAGGGAAGGCTTGCCCAGGTCATGGGTCCACCACAGTTGCGGGTTATCCAGCTGAAGATCCACGGTGGCTGAACCATGCTTGAGTTGGGCGTGTCCACTGACGCGATCACCATCTGGCGAAGTGAGGGTGACGTCAACGGTACAGGGTGCAGGGCCGTTGTGGTGGGCAGTGGACACCACAACGTTGACGTCTGCACTGTCGCCGTCACCGATGGCCATCGTGTCGACGTGATGGCTCACCTCGATCGGTGAACGACGGGTCAACTCCACCGGACCCGTCAGGCCGATCGAGGGGATACGGGGAGCAAAATCCCATCCCCACGAGAACATGCCTTTACGGCGTCGAGTCGCGGCCAGATCGAGGGTGAGAATCCCCGCGCCAGGCTCGGCGTCCAGGTTCTGAGGGGCCGCGGCATTAAGGAAGTCACTGACGGCGTTGACCATAGCTCTCGTGGCTGGCGGCTCGGCCAGGCCATCTAATGGGGGTGCGAAGCGGATAAGTACTTTGGCCTTGTTGGCGTCGATGGGCGGAAGCGTAACCTGGAAGGGTCGGTACTGGCTGGCATGATGACCGACGTGGTGTCCGTTGACCCAGATGTCTGCAACGGTATCGACGCCGGTCAGGGTCAATACGAGCGGATCGTCTCCCACCGGGATCGGCACCGTACCGCGATACCACCAAGCGCGATCCTCCACCCAACGACAGTTCTCTTCATGATCCTTCACATATGGATGAGCGATGATCCCAGCCGCTATCAGGGTTTCGTGCACTCCTCCTGGCACCACCGCCTCGATCCACTCGTGGGTATCTGCGGCCAATCCGACAGGATCGATGACACTCGGATCGCTAGAGGTCAGCTGGAATGGTGCACTCATGAGGACTCCTTTAGTGGCTCAAAGTACGCCTAAAACCTAGCACGGCTCGGTATTCACTGATGGCTGGGGAGGACAACTCTGGGATTTCCCCTAAGGTTGGGCCCATGGCAGCGACGACGAAGAGCTTCACCCGACGTGGACCATACGCTAAGGGGGTTGCTCGTAGGGCTGAGATTCTTGACGTCGCTCTGCGGCTCTATGGCGCAAGTTCGGGGGAGCGACCCACACTGACCGCCATCGCTGCCGAAGTTGGGCTTACGGAGGCAGGCGTTCTGCACTACTTCGGGTCGATGGACGAATTATTCGTGGCGATTCTTGAGGCTCGTGACGTCCACGCGGTCGATGCTGGTGGTCTCACTGACCCTGACCATGTGTGGGCATACTTGGCCCAGACGACCCGCACTCCGGGGCTGACCAAGCTCTTTGCCGACATGAGCGTGGCCGCCGCCGATCCCCATAATCCGGCCCATGCTTTCATGAAGCGACACCGTCAGAGGGTTCACGAGGTCGTCAGAATGGCCCTCGGAATCGACGATGAACAGGCCGTCCGACTGGTAGTTGCCGCGGCTGAGGGCTTACAGATGCGGTGGATACAGAACCAGGCAACCGATATCGCGGGGGATCTTGAGGCGTTAGCTCGAGTACTGACTACTCGCTCAGCGGCCAGTAAGGAAACGTTGCCCAAGGCTAGTGACGACCTGGAACCCCAGTGAGTTGCGTGCCTGGGAATCGAAAGCGTGATTGAGCATCGGTAACTGCACGTGATCGAGCCCGACTCCAGTCTGGCGGGCACGATCGACGAATTTCCGCACACTGGATGGTGGGACGAAGGTGTCGTGATTTCCCTGGATCACCATTGTTGGTGGTGCCTGAGGAGTGATCCAGGTGGAACTGTTGACGGCGCGATAACGGTCGGGGAATTGCTTGGGGGTGCCACCGATATACATTTTGGCGGCATTGCCCGCGCTCAATGTGGTGATTGACTCGACGGTACCGACATCCACCGTTGGATAGAGGGCGAGGACTGACTTTGGGGCCCGCATTGAGCCGCAGGGACTCGTCAGCTTCCCGCTGGCGGCGCCGTAGGCGAGATTAATGGCCATTCCACCACCAGCGGAATCACCCATGATCGATACCTGTGAAGGGTCGCCACCGAGTTCTTTCACGTGGGACAGGCTCCAGGCCCAGGCACATGCGACCTGTTTTGGGGCGGTATTCCAGGTGGGGTGGCCTTGGGTGGCCAGGGTGTACGAGGGGCGAATGACTAACCAGCCATGGTCGGCGAACCACCTCAAGGTGGCCGGCATGGTGGCATCTGTATTCCACCCCCCACCGTGGATGTCCACTAGTACCCGCGCATGGCGGTTCTTAGGGCGATAAAGCTGGGCGGTTTCGTCGGCACCTGATCCGTATCGGATCGTTGCATCAGGGAGGTCTGACATGGATGTTACGGCGGTGGCCAAGGGCACATTAATGTGCCCACCAGCTCGATCTGTGATCCATGTCGTCGTCGCGGTGGTAGCCACCGGGACGACGAGGGCCGCCGCGGAAACGACCACGGTCACCGCTCGAAGAGCTCCCCGACCGAGAAAGCCGAGGATAAAGGCAGTGGTGGCAATGACCAGGGTCGGCACGGCGAGCGAGCCCACGAGCACGGAGGAGACGAACGTGAATGTGTTGTGCGAGGGCAGGACGGCAGCGATTGACCACACCAGCACAGGCAGGGCAAGCACCAAGCCGACGAGGCCGCTAGCGGTATGCAGCCAAGGATGACGAGAAGACTTCGTGTCCGTCACACGTCTACGGTACCTACGGGTCGCCAGCGGCTCGATAGTAATTCCTTAGTAATTCCTTCGTCAGAGTGGAACGAAGCGAACCTGTGATGGGCTACTGACCGGTAGGATCAGGCCATGGATACGTCAGTCAATGTCGACACGTCGTCAAGGCCGACGCACGATCCGGCCACCGCTCCCGGTCGTTTCGTCGTCAGAGATGCCCGTCACGAGGACCTGCCTGAAGCCGCGGCTGTTCAGGCAGTGTGCGTCCGAGAGATCGGCCAGGGGGTGATCCCTAACGACGTCCTTACCGAGGTCACTGGCCCCGGTATCGTCCACACCACCATTGAGCAGTGGAACCACTTTATGGATGATGGTGCGATCTTCAAGATCCTTGTTGATCGCCTCGATATGAGGACTGTCGGGGTTGCCATGGCTCGGGTCTCTACAAGTTCTGATGCTCCCACACCGTGGGAGATCGCGACCCTTCATGTACTGCCAGAGGCGCGCAACTGCGGAGCGTCAGACAACCTCCTCGATGCTTGTATCGGGAATCGGTCGGCCTATGTGTGGGTCTTTGCCGATAATGCTCGCGCCATTTCGTTCTACCAACGCCATGGGTTCCACGTCGACGCGGCCGACGGTGCCGTTGACGATTCCCTCGGCGGGGTGGAGCTACAGCGGCTGATCCGCGAGGACATGATCGAGTCGCAGTGATGATGGGTAGCTCCCGTGGCTCGTCGGCATGCCAGCACATAGGTCTAGCGCTGGCTCAGCCGACGATGGTCCTCACACATGGGACGAGAGCTTGGTGGTGTCATCCTGAATATGCAGGGCTACTTGCTTGAGCTTGTCCTCGTGGGCTCGGGCATGGTGCGCGCAGAAAAGGAGCTCGCCACCGTTGCGCAGCGTGATGCGCACATAGGCTTGTGCGCCGCAACGATCACAACGGTCCGCAGTGGTGAGGGCTTGGTGTTCGATCATCGTGGTGCCCATGACAACCTCCTCCGTCTGAAGCATCGGATCACCTACTAGACAACCTACGCCATCGTCGGAATGTTCCCATACGTATCGAAAGATGGATGGCTGGGGGCGAACACGGTGCCGGGATTCCGTGTCGTCGGCTGTCGATAAGCTGCCACCGTGACCATGGACAACATCTCGACCTCATCAGCCAACAGCTCGGAAACGCCACGTGGTAAGGGCGATACCGTGCACACGGCGTCGACTAGCCGGGAGTACGGCGCCAAGAATTTATTGGTGTTGGAGGGGCTCGAGGCAGTACGCAAGCGTCCGGCTATGTACATCGGGTCGACGGATACCCGCGGTCTCATGCACTGTCTATGGGAGATCTTCGACAACGGTGTTGATGAGGCGCTTGCTGGGTATGGACGCCGCATCACCGTCACTTTGGAGAAGGCCGGGTCGATCCTCGTTACTGACGAGGGTCGTGGCATTCCGGTTGACGTCGAGCCGCGCACCGGGCTCAGCGGCCTCGAGGTGGTTTACACCAAGCTGCATGCGGGCGGGAAATTCGGCGGTGGGGCTTATAACGTCTCAGGTGGGCTGCATGGCGTCGGTGCTTCGGTCGTCAATGCCGTCTCAGCGCGCCTGGATGCGGAGGTGGATCGCAAGTCCACGGTGTGGGGGATGAGCTTTCGCCGTGGCGTTCCTGGGGTTTTTGAGGGGGAGGGCCCGGATGCCCCCTTTACTTCTGGATCGGGAGTGCGCAAAGTAGGCAAGGCCAAGCGTGGTGTGACCGGTACTCGCGTTCGGTACTGGCCCGATCGTCAGATCTTCCTTCCTGATGCCAAACTGTCATGGTCCAAACTTGCCGACCGTGCTCGTCAGACGGCTTTCCTCGTCCCCGGCCTGGAGATCGTCATTACTGACGAAAGAGGTATTCAGACTGATCCTGAGACTGACGATGTGCTGGAGACGGTCTCAGAAACGATGCGTTTCGATGGCGGCATCTCTGAGTTCGCTGAGTATCTCGCTACTGATCAGCCTGTCAACAATGTCATGAGATTGCAGGGGGAGGCTTCTTTCACCGAGACTGTCCCTATGCTTGACGAGAACGGTGGTATGACGCCTACCGACGTCGACCGGGACCTCGGGGTCGACATCGCCCTGCGATGGGGGACCGGTTACGACACTACGGTGCGTTCCTTCGTCAACATCATCGCTACTCCTAAGGGGGGCACCCACGTCCAGGGGTTCGAGCAGGGTCTGTTACGGGCCTTCAGTGCCGGTCTAGAGGGGACACGCATCCTCAAGTCCTCAGAAGAGATCGTTAAGGATGATGTCCTTGAGGGGATGACGGCCGTGGTGACGGTGAGCCTGGCAGAGCCCCAGTTTGAGGGCCAGACCAAGGAGGTACTGGGTACTCCGCCGGTTCGACGCCTCGTGGCGCGCATTGTTGAGGACAAGATGACTGCCTTCCTCACTTCGGCCAAGGCGGCTGACAAACCAGTAGCACGCGCCCTTATGGAGAAGGTCGTTAATGCCTCGCGGACCCGTGTGGCTGCCCGGGCACACAAGGAGAACCAGCGTCGTAAGAACGCTCTGGAATCCTCTCACCTGCCGCCCAAGCTCAAGGACTGTCGATCTTCCGATCCGGACGTTACCGAGCTGTTCATCGTCGAGGGTGATTCCGCCCTCGGAACAGCCAACGTGGCTCGTAACTCCGAGCACCAGGCTTTGCTTCCGATACGCGGCAAGATTCTCAATGTGCAGAAGGCTGATCTCGGTGCCATGCTCAAGAACGCCGAGTGCGCCTCGATCATCCAGGTCGTTGGTGCCGGGTCGGGCAAGACCTTCGACCTCGACCAGGCCCGTTATGGCAAGGTCATCTTCATGGCCGACGCCGACTCCGATGGTGCCCATATTCGTTGCTTGCTGGCCACCCTGTTCTTCCGTTATATGCGCCCAATGGTGGAGGCTGGCCGGGTGTTCTCGGCGGTACCGCCGTTGCACCGATTCGAACTCATCAACCCTAAACGGGGGATGGACAAGTACCTATACACCTATACTGATGCCGAGTACCAGCGCACCGCCGCCCAACTGGCGAAGAAAGGGGTGCGGTTCAAGGAACCGCAGCGGTACAAAGGCCTCGGTGAGATGGACGCTTCCCAGCTCAAGGAGACGACGATGGACCCACGCCATCGCACTCTGCGTCGCATCACCGTCGACGATGCCGCGGAGGCCGAGGGCACCTTTGAGATCCTTATGGGCAATGAGGTAGCCCCGCGTAAACAGTTCATCGTCGAGGGGGCTTATCGTCTCGATGCTGAACAGATCGACGCTTAAGAGGGCTCGTTCGCGTCCCTGCGCGCCCGTGGTCTCGCGGAGACGCGAGGTCTAGCGAGGCGCATGCTCCTCGCTGTCTAAGTGCTGGCCTCGGGGCGACGGGTTCGTTATATGCACAATCGTTATCGCTGTGAGGTGTGTATGACAAGTTACAGCAGGCCGTCTTAGTGACGGAATGTGTTCCGCTAAGGTTCTTTTGAGGTCCATGGCGAGTGATGTTGTGGCCCTAAATAGATAGATATGGAACAGGGGAGCTGGCATGGTGGGGCGAATACGACGATCCGGTGACGAACGCAACGACACGTGCAACGTTAACGAGGGATCATCGGCAAGGGGGCTGCAACGGTGATCTGGTTCCACCTGGCCGTGGCCATCATCTTCATCATCATCGGCTCGCGCCTCGGTGGGGTGGGCGTCGGACTCGCGGGAGGGGCGGGATGTATCGTCCTTGTGGCCACTGGTCTTCACACGAAGGTGGCTGAGGACATCCCTTGGACGGTTATCGGCATTATCATGACCGTCATCTGCGCCATCGCTGCCCTCCAGCTCGCGGGCGGGATGGACTATCTTGTGCATTTGGCTGGGGTCATGCTGCGCAAGCATCCCAACCAGATCAACTACCTCGCGCCGCTGACGACCTTCCTGCTTTCCTTGCTGTGTGGTACTGGACATACCGCCTATTCAGTGCTGCCCGTTATCGTGGAGGTGGTTAAGGAACATAAGATCCGGCCGTCGAGGCCGCTTTCCATAGCCGTTGTGGCATCCCAAGTCGCGGTCGCATCTTCGCCGATCTCAGCGGCGACCTTGGCCTTGGTCGGAGTTCTAGAGCCGTTGGGAGTGGGTTACCTTGAGATCCTCGCGGTGACGATCCCTACCACCTTCATCGGATGTGCCGTCGGTGCCGTCGTGGCATCGCGTCAGGGCAAGGATCTCATCGATGATCCGATCTATCAGGAACGCGAGGCTAAGGGACTGGTGAGCCACAACGCTGCTGTCGCCGACACTGGCTGGAGGCCAAAACGGACTGCCATCCCCAGCCTTGTTGCCTTCCTCGTCGCTCTTGTTGTGGTGGTTGGTTACGCCACTGTCTCATCGGAAGAGGTCGGTGTGCTCACCAAACCGCCTATGACGTCATCGGCGGCGATCATGCTCATTATGCTGACGACGGCGATGATCATCTGCATGATGTCACGTGAGGACGTTAAGCAGCTCACCACCCAGACGACGTTCCGGGCTGGAATGTCTGCAGCGATCTGCATTCTGGGGCTGGCGTGGCTGGGAAGTATGTTCGTCAATAACTATATGGATGTCCTGACCCACGCGGGGGCCTCGATCCTGCATTCGGCCCCGTGGTTCCTTTCGGTGATCCTGTACTTGGCTGCGCCACTGATGTTCTCCCACGCTGCGACGACCGTCGCCTTCATGCCGGTGGTGGCCAAGATCGGTCTGTCTCCGATGGTGATGCTGGCTTGCTACCCGGCTGTGGCCAACTACTACCTGCTGCCGAACTACCCCACGACGGTTGCAGCTATGGAGATGGACGACACCGGATCGACGCGAGTCGGACGTATCGTCCTTAACCACCCCTTCGTCCTTCCTGGTACTGTCTCGATTGCGGTAACGGTCCTACTGGGAGCTTTCTGGGCCCCCATTGTGCTGGGATGAGGTTCGACGGGCGCGATCGCGGTTCGCTAGGCACCGGTAGACTCAACAGCCATGAGCCACACCGACGTGCCGGCCGATCAACGCAAACGCGTCTTCGCCTGGGCCATGTGGGATCCAGGAACCCAGCCCTTCGCTTCGGTCATTACCACCTTCGTCTTTGCTGTCTATCTTGTCGGCGACGCCTTCGGGTCCAAAGACCGCACTGTCACTGCGCTGTCATGGACCATGACTTTGGCGGGCCTGACCATTGCCTTGCTGGCACCTGTCGTGGGGCAGTGGGCAGGTCGACGAGGGCGGCAGGTGACTGCCCTGAAATGGCTTACCTGGACTCTCGCGGTGATGTCGGGATTGCTCTTTTTCGTCAAGCCTCATCCGTCCTATCTCGTCTTCGGATTGGTGCTGTTGGGCATTGGGACGGTCATCTCGGACGTCGGGAGTTCCCTATACAACGGCATGCTTGATGACGTTGCAGAGTCTGGCAAAGTTGGACGGATTTCCGGTCTCGGATGGGGTATGGGCTATCTGGGTGGGATTATTGCCTTACTCGTCATCTACATCGCCTGGATCAAACCAAAAGTGGGTTGGTTCGGAGTAACCAACCACGAAGGCATGAACATCCGCGTGGCGATGCTGTTTTGTGCGGTATGGATCCTGGTGCTGACCTTGCCCACCTTTTGTGTCCTGCGCGATAACCCACGGCCGATCGAATCGTCTGAACCCCGGCCGCATGGTCTGCGGGCCCTCGGGCATTCCTACGCCGAGCTGTGGCGCAGTGTGGTGAGGATTTGGCACGTCAGCCGTAACACGATCATTTTCCTTATCGCTTCCGCCTTGTTCCGCGACGGGCTCAACGGCGTTTTCCAGTTCGGTGGGCCACTCGCTCGTCAAACCTTTGGATTCAGTGCGTCAGGTGTACTCATCTTCGGCATTGTGGCCAACTTTATCGCCGGCATTTCCACAATCTTGCTGGGGCGCCTGGATGATCGCATCGGTCCGAGGAGACTCATCATTTTTTCACTGATCGTGTTGTCAGCGTGCGGTATGGGTGTTTTCATCGGCCACGCTGGTTCTGCCATGGTGTTTTGGGTACTCGGCCTCATCATGTGTGGTTTCGTCGGACCAGCTCAGTCCGCGTCGCGAAGCCTCCTCACTCAGATCTGCCCGCCCGGGTACCAGGGAGAGGTCTTCGGTCTCTACGCGACCACTGGCAAAGCCGTCTCGTTCCTGGCACCGGCACTATTTGGCCTCTTTGTCACGGTGGGCCATGCCATCACCGGTGGTGACAACAACCAGTACTGGGGAATCATAGGCATCGTCCTCGTGCTATTGGCGGGGTTGGCGGCCACGATTCCGGTCAGCACTGCTGAGATCCGCGGCAAGACTCATACGAATTAGCCCTCAGCAGATCCGATTGACGTGCGTAGTGACGTTATATTTCGACGACGACCCGGTTGATGCCGAACAGATGGGATCAGACTCCTCTAGTAGCCTGTCCGGGCGGGTCTGCTGGGTCAAAGGATTCGGCATAGCGAGCATTGCCTCAGCCAAGCGGGCCAGAACCCGCTCGCTATCGGTCAGCTGAACAGTTCGGGTTGGGAATCGATCTGCTTCTCATTACTCGATAACGGGTCACCGGAATCCAATGCATCGTTCGATCCGTCGGATACCGGATTATCCTTGTTAGACCCGTGACGACGACTCCCGACGGCCAGAATCGGCTGGCGTCCTTGATCACCGGAGCCGTCTCGACGCATATTAGGCGCTGGTAGTTCGATAGGCATCCCGGACGCGGCGCAGGCGACGGCTGGATCGGGGCCGATCCAAGCGAATACTAGGGCCGCCTCTCCCTTGAGGAATCGCTGACACCTCATACCACCGGTGGCACGCCCCTTGGGTGGGTACTGGTCGAGGGGGGTGAGTTTGATCGAGCCGGGTTCCTTACCTGCGGCGGCGGGGGAAGATGCGGCCACCGTCACCACCGAGGATCCGCGTCGGGGGGCAGCGCCAAAGAAAATCACTGGATCCTTGGCCTTGATACCGGCCACACCGCCACCTGAGCGTCCCTGCGGGCGCACTGCGGATGCAGGGAAGTGAAGTAGGGCGGCGCCCTGGGTGACGAAGCACAGCTCGAGGTCCTCGTCGCCCATTTCAACGGCACCGACGACCTCGTCACCGTCCTTAAGACCGATAACCTCCCAAGACTCCTTGCCGAGTAGCTCCGGGTTGACCCTCTTGACGATGCCGTTTCGGGTACCAAGAGCCAAGGAAGGGCCCTCTCCTGACAGGCTTGTCACGGCTAGAGCTCGCTCGCCCTTCTCCAAACCGACAAGGTCGGCTAGTGGGGTGCCACCGGCTACTGACGGCGCAGTTGCGGTTATCGGCAGGCTTGCGAGTTCGACAGCATGGACACGCACGAGACGACCGGCACTAGTAATGATGCCGAAATCACTACGGGCGGTGGTGCGAGCGCTAGAGATGATGACATCGTGAGTGGCCCTGTCCCCGCCGCTGGGAAGGCCGTCAGCGGTATCGATGCGGGCCAGCAAGCCAGTCGCCGACAGCAGTACCCAACATGGGTCGTCTGGCACCTCGAGGGGGGCCGATGCTGCTGCGACCGATGACGCGGCTCCTAACAGTACAGTGTGACGCGGGGTGCCGTATTTGGACGACACTTCGGCCAATTCCCCGGATACCACGCGACGCAACTCGGCCTCATCATTGACGATGAGCGTTAGCCCTTCGATGCGTTCGCGCAGTTCGTCACGCTCAGATTCCAGCTCGATAGTGGAGAACTTGGTCAGGCGGCGCAGCTGCATGTCCAGGATGTAGTTGGCCTGCACCTCGTCGAGGTCGAAGGTGCCCATGAGGCGGGTACGGGCTGCTGCGGCGTCTTCGGAGGAGCGGATGATCGCGATGACGTCGTCGATGTCGACGATGGCCAATAGCAGACCCTCGACGAGGTGCAGCCTGTCCTGGGCCTTGTTGAGTTGGAACTTCGTGCGTCGCAGGGTGACGTCGAGACGGTGGTCGAGGTAGACCTGCAACATTTCTAGCAGGCCTAAGGTGCGGGGTTGTCCCTCCACCAGACTTACCGCATTGATGGCGAAGGAATCCTCCAGCTTGGTAAGTTTGTAGAGCCGCTCCAGCAGGGCTTCAGGGTTGATGCCGTTCTTGACCTCAATGACCAGACGGGTGCCGTTGGTCAGGTCGGTGAGGTCCTTGACGTCGGCAATACCGGTGATCTTTTTGGACTGCACCAGGGTCTTAATCTGGTCGATGATTCGCTCTGGTCCGACCATGTACGGCAGCTCGGTGACGACGATGCCGCGGCGTCGTGGAGAAACCTTCTCGATGCGGGCGGTAGCACGGATCTTGAAGGAGCCACGGCCGGTGCGATAGGCATCGGCGATGCCATCAAGACCGATGATTCGTCCACCGGTCGGCAGATCTGGTCCGGGCACGAACCTCATGATCTCGTCAAGGTCGGCGTCCGGATGATCGAGCATATGACGGAGAGCTGCCACAACCTCGACGAGGTTATGCGGTGGGATGTTGGTTGCCATACCCACTGCGATACCCGAAGCTCCGTTGACGAGCAGGTTCGGGAGGGCGGCCGGCAACACTGTGGGCTCGGTCTCTTTGCCGTCGTAGTTAGGTTCGAAGTCAACGGTGTCTTCGTCGAGCCCATCGATCATGGTAAGAGCTGGCGGTGCCATCCGACACTCGGTGTAACGCATGGCAGCGGGGCCGGCGTCAAGGGACCCGAAGTTACCGTGACCGTCGACGAGGGGAAGCCTCATCGCCCACGGCTGGGCGGTGCGTACCAGGGCGTCGTAGATGGCAGCGTCGCCGTGGGGGTGCAGCTGGCCCATGACCTGTCCGACGACTCGCGCTGACTTTACATGGGGACGGTCCGGGCGAACTCCCATGTCGCCCATGGTGTAAAGGATGCGGCGCTGGACGGGCTTGAGGCCGTCCCGAGCGTCAGGCAGGGCGCGGGAGTAGATGACGGAGTATGCGTACTCCAGGAAGCTGTTCTCCATCTCGCGGGAGACGTCGACGTCGATAATGTTCTCGGTGAAGTCGTCATCCACCGTCTTTTTGGTCATCGTTACCTCCCAAGCAGCACGCGCTAACGACCTATTTTGGTTGATTGGCGCGAAATCTGCATATCAGGGCTGAGGGGGATCCTCGTGGTTGAGCACCTTGTCAAGGAGCGGGGCGAGCTGATCACCGTCGGGAGCGCGCACCAGCGGCGCAGATTCGGGGGTCCACTGCACTCGATGACGGTCCTCCAGCACGGTCGTTGTGCCATGGGCAAGCACCTGCTGGGTCGTCGAGAGTTCACGGATGGCGATGGCCCGGGTATGGCCCGGCTGAAGCTCGTCAAACTCGGAGTAAATCCGGATGTCGTGCTGTCCGTCATCACCGACGAGGACCCATTCAATGTCGGGGAAGTCACGAGCCAACTCGCGCAGAGCAGTGCGCTTGTGGTCTACCCCAGAACGGAACCATCCGGTGTTCGTCGGGCCCCAGTCGGTCAGCAACAAAGGCCCTTGCGGATACCCGTGGCGGGCCAGAAACCTTACCAAAAATGGGTAGGTATTCCACGCGCCAGTCGACACATAGACCACCGGGGCGTCGGGATGTCGTTCCAGGAGTTTCTGATACATCCGTGCCATGCCGGGAATGGATTTGCGGGCCTGCTCGGTGAGCACGAAGGAGTTCCAAGCCGCGATGAGAGACCGGGGTAGGGAAGTAGAGATGACAGTATCGTCAATGTCAGAGATGATTCCGAATCGAGTGTTCCGGGACACCACGAGAACCTTTGCCGTCGTGGTATCACCGCTGGTTGACAAGGTGACTTCATGCCAGCCTGGTTGCAAACCGTGATTTTTGACGCGCACGTCGACGTATCCGGCACGGTCTGCTCGTACTGTGATCTTTTCACCGTTGACGTCGACGACGACTTCTGCGCCTGGGGCAGGCAGGCCGAGGAAGTTGCGCCAACCACGTTGGGACAATAACTCGATGGACAACAGATTTCGTCGAGTTAGCGGAGATCGATCTGGCTGACGTTTCTGCTCCGGGTTCCGTCCGGGCGGACTGGTCAGGACGACTCGTCCGAGTACACGCAGATGGGTGGCCGATCCATAACTGCGGTAACCGATGACGCACGGCACCCAGCCTCGTCTGCGCAGTGTTGTGTTGAGGCGCCTATGGACAGCATCCTCGACTCGGGCTCCGATGAACGGCCGGTTCGACATGTCTTGGAGATTACTGGATCAGGCTTCATCGTGGGACGATGGGCCGGTGAATCAGTCTGCCGATCAAGCCCGAGTCCCTCTGCCGGCTGCATTAGCAGCCGAGATCCAATCCTGCGGATTCTTCCCAGAGCTGGTTATTGACCTCGCTGAGACCTCTTTGGCGGGGGACGAAGTTCTCGACCATCTGCTGCACCTAGAGGCAACCTTCGATAACGACGAGGTTCATCGTCATCTCACCCTGATTCTGCGTACTGCTACCCGTATGCTGATTGGCCACACCGACGAGCGCGCAGAGGGAGGCCAGTTGCAAGCCGTCACCTCGAGCGAGTCCATCCCGCTATCTCACGTGAGTTCGGTGGTACTGACGCGAGTCGTGCAGCACCCTGACCGATTCGGTACAGATCCTGCGTCGACCACGGTTGAAGCCTGGCTCCAGATGACGTGGGGGGCTGTCTCACGACTTGAACTCGAGCCAGCCACGTGCGGGGACCCGATGTGCACCGCAAACCATGGTTATACCGGTACATTCAGTGGAGATGACATCGTCATCAGGATGAGCCCGGCTGCCGACGGTGCCGACCAAGTCGAGCGTCTCATGGGATTCGCGACGCGGATGCAGGCCGTCACTGGAGCAGCCCGATGAGTTCCCTGCTTGCTGCTGATCTCATGCTGCCCGGTCCCGGGACCCTTTCTGATCTGGTGCCCGCGATGGGTCAGGCGTTGACAGGCGGGGGGCCGGCCGGCCTGGGGCTGCCCGATGCGACACGGTACGTATTCCTGCTGGTTGATGGAATGGGCCAGGAGAACCTCGAGCAGTTTCGCCATCTTGCCCCAACTCTGTCGGAGATGGAGAACTGCCACGACCTGACGTGTTATGTGCCCTCGACGACGGCTACTTCGCTGAGCTGTATCGGTACCGGCGCGGTCCCCGGACGCCATGGCGTTGTTGGCTACACCTTCCGCGCGCCCTCTGGTCGCGTCATGAACGCCTTGAGCTGGGTCAATGGGGATAATCCCGAGGTCATCCAGTCGCACCCTACGGCGTTTGAGTCACTCGTTGCTGCTGGGGTGACGGTGAGTAGCGTCGGCCCAGCACGCTTCCAGCGATCGGGGTTGACGCGCGCGAGTCTACGTGGGCCGCGATTCATTCCCATCCGCGACGAAGACGATGTCGATGAGCGTGTCTACAAAACCCTTAAAGCCTCACGTTCGGGTGACGCTTCACTGACGTACGTGTACGAGCGCTCGCTTGACCACGTTGGGCATGGTGAAGGATGGCAGTCGGCAGCATGGAGATCGCGCCTCATGTGGGTTGATGAGCTCGTGGGTTCTCTTCTCGATGAGCTCGATCCTGGAACCGCCCTGGTCATCACTGCTGATCACGGCATGGTTGACATCCCCGGCGACCACCGCGTCATGGTGGAGGACGAGGGTGGACTGCTCGCTGACGTTGACCTGTTGGCTGGGGAGCCTCGGTTCCGCCACATTTACACTCGTCGTCCCGATGAGGTCGCGCAACGATGGCGACGCGTACTCGGGGATCGTGCTCAGGTTGTCATTGGCGACGATGCTGTTGCGGCTGACCTGTTTGGACCAGTTGACGTGTCCACCCGTTCCCGTTTCGGTGACGTACTAGCGATTACTCGTGGTGATTGGGCCATCATGAGCCGCGCTACCCCCAAGGAACTCACCCTCGTGGGCATGCACGGATCGCTCACTCCGTGTGAAATGAGGATCCCATTGCTGGCCCAGATCTGTGAAGGATGATGATGGCTGAGCTTGTTTTCCACACCGGTCCGATGGACTCTGGCAAGTCCATCCTCGCGCTGCAGATGGACCATGCGCAGTCCGCTCACGACCGCCAAGGGGTGCGATACGCGATGCACGACCGCTCTGGTGGAGCTCGGATCACCTCGCGGATTGGTCTGAGTGTCGAAGCTGTCGAGGTCACTGACTCCCTTGACCTCTACCAGGACATCGTCTCGCGGCTGAGTCGCGGAGGACGAATTGATTACCTCATTTGCGACGAGGCCCAGTTCTACCGAACTAAGCAGATCGACCAGCTGGCTCGAGTCGTCGATGACCTCGACATCGACGTCTATTGCTTCGGAATCCTAGCCGATTTTCGGACAGAGCTATTTCCCGGATCAAAACGCCTCGTTGAGTTGGCCGACCGCGTCGTTGAGCCCCCGGTCTCGCCGTTGTGCTGGTGCGGCCGTCCTGCCACCCATAATGCCCGCATCGTGGATGGGAAGTTGGTGCGTGAGGGTGACCAGGTCGGCGTCGGAGACATCGGGGGTGGATCAGAGATCCATTATGAGGTGCTATGTCGCCGTCACCACCGTCAAGGGATTACCGGGGAAATTTCCAGGGCGACCTTGTCGGAGCAGACCCTACCTTTTGATGGCTCCGGGTCCTGACGAGCGTGGCCCCAGGGTTCGCGTGCGGTCAAGGATTTTTCCGCGGTGAGTGGGATATCAGGTATGCGGGGTGGGGCCGCCGAACATGATCTCATCCCAGGAAGGGATCGACGCCCGCTTCGATTTACGCGGTTTGCGCTTCTTGCGGGGGCGGCTACCCTCCTCGACGAGGGCGTCCTGCGGGGGAGTCTCATCGGCAGCTTGAGCTGACGCTTGTGAGCGAGAAGTCGAAGTCGAGGTCTTCGTCGATGTGCGTGGCTTCGACGCCGCAGTATCCTGCGCAGAGGTGTCGTCATGGGGTGGCTGGGCCTCGCTTTTCCCCCCAACCTGATCTGGTTGGGATGTCTCGATGGCATGCGGAGCCTCGGCTGGCTGGGGAACCTGGGGCGTAGCTGGCTCAGTATCCTGATTCACCTCCGGATGAGACGCAGCGTCAAGGACTGGGGTGGCGAGACCTTCATAGATATTGACCGAGTCCTCTTGAAACCCGGCCAGCATCTCGTAGAGCATGTCGGTGTCAGCTGGGGACGAGGTGTCGAAGTCGTAGACCCCGTCGTGCTTCGTCATTCCGGCGACCGCCTCAGGATCAGCGGTCTGGCTTTGACGGTTACTGACGGCCCGCACGATCGCCAGCTCGTCGTTGAGATCGAGGGTTGGTTCCTGGTCAGGGTCTGAAGCCCCTTCAGGTAAGGGTTCGGCGGGTGCCGGGGAGCGATCGTTGACGAGCCACCGCGCACCGGCATCCTCGGGGGAGGTGTGGCGTCCCTTGAGATCGAACCGGAAGGCCGCAGAGTGGGGAGCGTCCTCCGTGGAGGCAGGCCATCGCGCCTCAAGGGCCCAGGTACGGTCCTCATGGCGCCAGGATCGCCAGGAGATTGTCGCTTCAGGGATCGAGTTGGCCTTGGCGACTCGCGAGATCACGGTACCTAACGTGCGGTGCGATCCGGGTGCGCCGGCGCGGCGAACCGGGCACGTCATGGCAACCTCGATGATGTGGTCCAACTCAGCAAGGACCGGCACCGCGAATGGTTCCACCTGATCGACGCCGACGCCCGCCTCAACGGCCACTTCCTCGACAGTGGCCCCAGAACGGATCCGCGATTGAATCTCGCGGGGGCTCAGAGCGCTGTCCATCGTCCACCTTCCCTCCCGACCTTGGTGGCCGGGGTTTGGCTGTGTGAGTCACCAACTTACTGCCTTCGGGCGTGATGCTACCGCCCAGATGTCATTGTGCGCTGTCTGCTGACTTGACAGGTGTGATACACAAGGGGGCGAATGTTGTGCGGTCGCAGCTCGCAGCAAGCGAGTTGTCGACGTCTCGAGTCCTTACTGGAAGGTGACCATGGCTACCGATTATGACGCTCCGCGTAAGACTGATGAGGAGGTCAGTGAGGACTCCATCGAGGAACTCAAGAACCAGCGCAACGATAAGAACTCTGGAAAGGTCGACGAGGACGAGGTCGAGGCCGCTGAGGCTTTCGAGCTGCCTGGTGCTGACCTTTCCCATGAGGAGTTGACGGTTCGTGTCCTTCCTCGTCAGTCCGGTGAATTTACCTGTGCGTCGTGCTTTCTCGTCAAGGGACGTTCTCAGCTAGCTGGGGAGCGCGACGGCCAGTTCTACTGCGTCGACTGCGTTTGATCTCCTAGGAGAACGAACGGACCCCCGCCCAGAGTGGCGGGGGTCCGTTGCTGTTGTCATGGGAGACGATCAGTCGTCGTCTTCGGCATTGAGGTTCTTGCCTGTGATGGGGTTGACAGCGCTGAACTTCATCCAACGTTTATTGACGAAGCGGTGCATGAGCAGTTGAGATCCGGCAATGCCGATGCCGCTAGCGAGCGCCCACGAAAGTGCCTTCGTCGTCGAGATCTCGGGGTCGTCGGGTTGAGGGGTCTCCTCGTCGCCAGTGACATACTTCCACACGCCTTCGACGACCTTCTGACTCACAATGGTGGTGACCGCGCCAAGGGCGCCGGCGTAAACCTTCCATAGGATCTTTTCTGGGATCATGCTGTCATCATATGGCGTGACGGTCCGTCGATTAGGCTGTGATGGTGAATTTCCCTTCAGGATCAGTGGTCTACTCCGAGAGGCTCTGGGCGCCGTTGTCGTGGTGGCTTATTGGGGCTGCGGTGGCGCTCTCGCTCATCGTCGCAATTGGAGCATGGACGAGCCTGGCTACCGGGGACATTGTGGCTGTCATCGTTGTGGTGGTGGTCGTCGCGGCTTTCATCAAGGCTGGAAGCGTGCGGATCGTGGTCACTGAAGAAGGATTTGGCGTTGGGCGTTCCTGGATTGAGTGGCATTGGGTCGATCGGGTGCGGGGTATGGATGCCCAGACCATGAACTTGGTGATGCGGTCCAGCCATCAGGTGGGGTCGTTTTTGGTGACTCGGCCGTGGATTAGATCTGGGCTCGTTTTGAGGCTTGCCGACCCTGCTGATCCTCATCAGGCGTGGATCGTGAGTACACGTCGTCCTGACAAGCTGGCGGCCATTGTCGGTGAGTACGTTGTGGTGCCGGGATCCCCGTCCAGCTCCGAGAACTTGTCTGAGAACTCTATGGAGGACAACCATGGCTGATGTCGTTGTGCCCATTGTGGCGGTTCCCGAGGCAATGCCTCGATATGCCATGCCTGGCGATGCCGGTGCCGACCTCACCTGCCGCCACGATGTCGATCTAGCCCCTGGGGAACGGGCGATGGTTGAGACGGGAGTGCGTGTCGCCCTGCCTGACGGTTATGTCGGTTTCGTCAATCCCCGGTCGGGCTTAGCCGCGCGTCACGGGCTATCGATCGTCAATGCGCCCGGAACGATCGATTCCGGGTACCGCGGGCAGATTAATGTGCTGCTCGTCAATACCGATCCGCGGGAGCCAGTACATCTTGATGCTGGTTCCAGGATCGCCCAACTCGTCGTCGTCCCGGTAGTGGAGGCTATTTTTGAGCCGGTCGAGGATCTCGACGATACTGAGCGCGGGCAAGGAGGCTACGGTTCCACCGGTGTTTCTGCTATGCCTCCGGTTGACGGATAGACTGCATTCGTTGACACCACAGTGTCGGTCGAGGAAGGACACAATGTTCGGTCGCAAGAAGCGTAACGACGACGTCGAGACGGATGAAGTCATCGACGAGGATCTCGAAACTACTGAGGAGGTTCCGGACGACCTCGACGCCAAGGAGGCCCCCGAAGAGGATGAGTCCAGTGAGGAGGAAGACACCTCCGCCTACCGAATCAACCTCGATCGCGAAGATGGACCCTTCGATATTGACGAGGTTGATCTTGACGCTGACGACGTTGAGCGGATCGACTTCGGCTCCCTCATCGTTACCCCATTTGAGAATATGCAGATGCAGATCCAGCTGGATCAGACCTCGGGTGCTGTGCAGAGCCTGCTCGTCGTCCAGGGCAATTCGGCTATTGAGATTGCTCTGTTTGCCGCTCCCGCTTCAACCCTCATGATCGATGAGGTCCACGAGGAGATGGTGCGAGGCACCGAAGTCCAGGGGGGTGAAGCCAACGTCGGCCCCGGCCCGATGGGTGCTGAGCTGCGCCGTATCGTTCCGATGAAGGGCCCCGACGGTGAGGACGGCTACCACGTCTCCCGCACCTGGTTGGCCCAAGGGCCGCGCTGGTTGCTGCGTGGTGTCCTTATGGGCGAGTCGGCATTGGGCGAGAAGCTCGATGCCACCGGGCAATTGCTGCTGGAGTTTTTCTGCAACCTTGTGGTGCGTCGTGACGACAGCCCGCGCGTCCCTGGCGACGTTATCCCTTTGAGGGCGCCTGAGGGGTTGCGTCCAGAGGAGTCCTGATCATGGTTCGAGGCACCGATACTCGTGCTCATCGTGAGTCGACGCTTCGTCGAGTGCTGCACCGTGTGACGGCGTCTAACGAGGCCCTAGCTGATGACGATCTGCAGCGTTCTAGTCTTGATGCTGGGGCTTCGACGATTGCCGGGGCTAAATTGCGTACTCGCGCATCCCTCCAAGGCCGCATCGAGGTGCTGACCCTGAACCCACGTGGGAGCAATCGGTGGTTGGAAGCGGAGCTCAGGGATGGCACCGGTGCGGTGACTCTCATTTGGATGGGGCGCAGGCGCATTCCCGGTCTGCGGGCTGGTCGGCACGTGAACGTTGAGGGGATGATCACCGAGGCTGATGGACGTCGGGTTATATACAACCCCAGGTACACAATTCTTCCCGACTGAGAAGTAGCTTCGGCGGGCCTTGTGATTTCCGCCCGCTTCACGGCCTAGTCAACTCCCACTGGGTGTGAGGTTTGTCATGGTTAGCGTGGCGCCAGCAGGTCAACCAGATCGGGTTCGTAATTGGGCGAGATCATAAAGAGCAGCTCATCGCCAGCCTCCAACGCGGCCTCACGTTCGGGAGCCCGGCCTTGCCCATCCCGGATAATGGCGACCAGAACTGCGTCTCCTGGCATCGAGATGTCTCGAATACGATCACCGACTCGGGGCGAATTGTCAGGCAGGGTGAGCTCCACAAGGTTCGCGCGTCCCTTCTGGAAGGTAAACAGGCGCACCAATTCACCGACGGTAACGGCTTCCTCGACCAAAGCAGCCATTAGCCGAGGGGTTGAAACGGCAACATCGACGCCCCACACCTGGTCGAACATCCACTCGTTCCCGGGGTGATTGACACGGGCAACTGTCCTTGGCACCCCAAACTCAGTCTTCGCGAGCAGGGAGTGCACCAGATTGACCTTGTCATCGCCCGTGGCTGAAATAGCGATATCACAGTTGTCGATGCGGGCCTCTTTCAAGGTAGCCAGCTCACATGCGTCCGCGCACAGCCATTCCGCCTCGGGAACGGTGTCGGGCTTCATAGCTTTCGGGTTCTTGTCGATAAGCAGGATCTGGTGTCCATGAGCGGTGAGCTCACGGGCAATGGATCGGCCGACATTGCCGGCTCCAACGATGACGATTCTCACGATTCTCCTTGCCTCGGGTGAACGGCGTTGTCCGTGACGATCAACGTTTGACCGGCGGCTTGGCCAATAGGCCCTCGATTTCGGTGATGCGCTCGACTTCGACTGCGGCATAGACGACGTCGCCATCCTGCAGCAAGGTGGCTCCGTCGGGGACCATGCCTTGACCGAACCTCAATAGAAATGGCAGCGGGGTGTGGATGCGATCCTGAATAGCGGAGATTTTCATCCCGACCCAGTCGGTATGGGTGTTGACACGGATCAAACGGACCTGGCCGGATGGGTCGCGCCACGCCGGCTCAGATCCCTCCGGCATGAGACTGCGCAACACTTGGTCGGCAGCCCACCGCACGGTAGCTACCGTGGGGATCCCAAGACGCTCATAGACTTCAGCCCGGCCCTGGTCGTAGATGCGGGCGACGACGTTGTCGATGCCGAATTCCTCGCGAACTACTCTGGCAGACAGGACGTTGGAATTGTCGCCACTGGAAACGGCGGCGAATCCATCAGCTTCTCGAATTCCGGCTTTTTCGAGTACAGAACGGTCGAATCCGACGCCTTTGACTGTGCGCCCTTTAAAATCAGGTCCCAAGCGGCGAAACGAGTTGTCGTCAATGTCAATGACTGACACATCGTGCCCGCGCTTCTCCAAGAGGATGGCTAAGCTTGATCCAACTCGGCCACACCCCATAATGATGATGTGCACGTGACCCCTCCTCATGGGTGGCGCTGGCACCCATCTGTGTCGTAGTTGTCGGTGCTATTGTGCCGCGTTCTGGCCTAGCTGTCTCGTTTGCGGGCGTTTGTCGACCTGACGATGATGAGGTTGCCGGATGGGATGGTGGTGGCGACGTGCCGATGATGTCGCACGCAAGTAGAGTGGCCCGCCGTGAAGGTTTTCCAAGCCGTCAAAAGGGTGCTCATCGGGCGCAAACTCGAGAGCAGTGCGCTGGGCGAGACCCTCCTTCCGAAGCGGATCGCGCTGCCCGTGTTCGCCTCCGACGCGCTCTCAAGCGTGGCATACGCTCCCGACGAGATCCTTATTACCTTGTCTTTGGCTGGTACTGCCGGGTTCGCGTTCTCGTGGAAAATTGGTATTGCCGTCGCCTTGGTCATGCTCATCGTGGTAATGAGCTACCGCCAGACGGTGCACGCTTACCCCTCAGGTGGTGGCGATTATGAGGTTGCGACAGCCAACCTGAGTCCACGTTTTGGGCTCGTGGTGGCCAGCGCGCTTCTCGTCGACTATGTGCTGACAGTGGCCGTTTCGGTGTCGTCGGGTGTCCAGAACGCCGAGGCGATGATCCCCGGACTCGCTGGTCATGAAGGTGTTGCAGCGGCCGTCGTTATAGCCATTCTCACCGCCATGAATTTACGAGGCGTGAGGGAATCAGGAACATTCTTTGCTGTCCCCACCTATGCCTTCATGATCTCGGTGATCTGCATGGTGGTATGGGGCCTCACGAGGATCTTCGTCCTAGGAGACAATCTTCGCGCCCCAACCGCAGATTTCACCGCCGTCGGTACACCGAAGTACACCGGCTTGGTCGGTGTTGCTTTCGTCGTTCTTATGGCGCGTACTTTCTCGTCAGGCTGTGCCGCACTGACAGGGGTCGAGGCGATCTCCAACGGCGTACCGTCCTTCCGTGAACCGAAGTCAAAGAACGCAGCCACGACGTTGGCGATGCTTGGCGGGATTGCCGTCTCGATGCTTATGGGCATTCTCGTCTTGGCCAGTGTCACCGGTGTCAAGATGTTCGATGAGACGGGGGAGTCACATCTCGTCGATACGCATGGACACGCGGTTAAAGAGCAAGTGACGGTTGTTGGTCAGTTGGCGCGCACCGTCTTCTATGACTCGTTCAAACCGGGCTTCTACATCATGATCGTCTGTACGATGATCATCTTGTTTTTGGCTGCCAACACCGCCTTCAACGGTTTCCCGGTGCTGGGCTCGATCCTCGCCCGTGACGGCTTCCTGCCGCGTCGTCTCCATGCCCGCGGTGACCGTCTCGCCTACTCCAACGGTATCTTGACCCTTGCCACCGGTGCCATCATTTTAGTGCTGGTCTTTAACGCCTCCGTGACAGCGCTTATCCAGCTTTACGTAGTTGGAGTTTTTATCTCCTTCACGGTGAGCCAGACCGGCATGATGCGCCACTGGACGCGCCTGCTGCGTACCGATACTTCGACCGGGACCAAGGAACGTCGCCGCTGGCAGCACTCAAGGATCATTAACGGCATTGGCTTGGTCGGGACCGGCATCGTTCTGATCATCATCTTGGCGTCGAAGTTCATTCATGGCGCTTACCTGGCGCTTATTGCGATGGCCGTGGTGTACGTGCTCATGACGTCGATTAAGAAGCATTACGACTCGGTGGCCCGCGAGTTGGAGCTCAATAGCCCGTCTGATCGCGCCTTGCCCTCGCGCGTACATGCGGTGATCATGATTTCTGACCTCAACAAGCCGACGATGAGGGCTATACAGTTCGCGAAGGCTACTGTCCCAACTTTCTTGGAGGCTGTCATCGTCGACGTCGACCCTGACGCTACGGAGCGTCTGCTGGAGCGCTGGGACGAGGAGGACATCGACATCCCCCTCAGGATTATTGCTTCCCCATATCGCGAGATCACCAACCCGTTAATCGATCACATTCGCCGTATCCGCAGCGAAAATCCGCGAGACATGGTCGAGGTCTTTATTCCGGAGTACGTCGTTGGCCACTGGTGGGAACATCTGCTGCACAACCAGACGGCGCTCGTCGCGCGTGCCCGGCTGCACTTTATGCCGGGTGTGCTGATCTCCTCAGTTCCTTACCAGTTGCGTAGCTCGGCGATTCTCGAAAAGCGTTGGAAGCGGAACGATCCTCGTTCTTGGCGGGATCCTGGTGCCACCATCACTCCCCGGCGTTGAGATGCCACCGAGGGCCTTAGACTTAGATGAATGCATGAGTCTGTTGGTGCGTCCCAGGGCGATGAATTCGACCTTGGCATGGGCAATATCGCTCACGGTGGTTATTGCGTGGCGCGTCTCGATGGCAGGGTAGTCTTCGTCCGCGGCGCGTTGCCGGGGGAGGAGGTCCGGGTTCGGCTGACCGACATATCGAAGGCTTCGCACTGGTTTGGACAGGCTGTCGACGTCATCTCGGCCGATTCGCATCGCGTTGTTCCGCCATGTCCAGTGGCGGGAGGGTGTGGGGGTTGCGACTTCCAGCACGTCGATGTTGAGTTTCAGCGCGAGCTCAAGCGGCGTGTCGTCGCTGAGCAACTCAGTCGCCTCGCTGGGATTAAGTGGGCGGGGACTGTGGAGGCTGTTACCGGTTCCTCCGATGGTCTGGGCTGGCGTACGCGCATGCAGTATCGCAGCCTCAACCAGCGTCCAGCGCTGCGTCGTCATCGCAGTCATGATTTAGTACAAGTTCCCGAAGGCGGTTGCCCGATCGCGCACCCTGCGGGCCGCCCCGCTGCTGAAGCTGCCTGCAATACGGCTGAGCACGCGATTGTCATGGTGACTAGTTGTCTGAGCGAGGATCCGGAAGTGAGCGTCATTGCAGATGGGCAGCTTGTTGCTGGCGGTGAGACAATGACAGCTCATGTTGGCCAGCGTCGGTGGAAGGTCGGCGCTGGTGGGTTTTGGCAGGTGCATCCGGGGGCTGCTGAAGCCTTGGCGGATGCGGTTATCGGTGGCCTGGAACCCCAACAGGGTGACGAAGCTCTTGATCTGTATTGCGGTGTTGGGCTCTTCGCAGGACTCTTGGCCGATCGCGGAGTTCGAGTCCGTGGTGTTGAGGTATCGCGTCAGGCAGTTGCGTTGGCGCGACGTAACGTGCCGGGCGGCCGTTTCACCGCTGGCCGCGTGGAGCGAGTGCTACCTCGGATGGCGCCTAAAGCCAACATTGTGGTGCTGGATCCGCCACGTAAGGGTGCTGGGAAAACTGTCGTCCAGGCTGTGGCTCGGACCTCGCCTCGGGCGATCGCTCATGTCGCCTGTGACCCGGCCGCCTTGGCTCGCGATTTGCACTTGTTCGACGTCAACGGGTATCTGCCTCGATCAATCCGTGCTTTTGACGTCTTCCCGATGACTCATCACGTCGAAGCCGTGGCGATTCTGGAACCGAAGGTCTGAGATGGCAGATCCAGTTCCGAAATGTCCGCTACGTCCCGGGGATCCATGCAGTCTGTGTCAGCTGTACGTGACGGGTCCGCAAGATTGCGGGTTGGTGTACCTCGTTATGGGCGACGATGCTCTGCGAGATGAGCTCGTGAAGTCCAGAAAAGCAGCACGCAGAAAGGCAAACAAGCCACCGGAGGTCAGTCCTCTTGATACGACGGACGATGATGAGTTAGGCACAGATCCCCGACTCGAAGGACTCGACTGAGTAACGTTCCCAACTAAGCCTTCCCTTAGTTGGAGGTGGCTTCTCGGCAAGGTATCTTGACGTCAAGATACCTTGTTCCGCCACGAGGGCGGGACTCGACGCGAGATGATGAGAACCGCATCGACCAGTCAGGAGTCCACATGAGTGTCAACAGCTTCGACGCGAGGCGAATCCTCGACGTCGACGGCCAGTCTTACGAGATCTACGACATCACCAAGGTTGATGGTTCCGACAACCTTCCGTATAGCCTCAAGGTTCTGCTTGAGAACCTGTTACGCACCGAGGATGGCGCCAACATCACGGCCGAGCAGATCACTGAACTAGGTCATTGGGACGCCGACGCCCAGCCGTCCAAGGAGATCCAGTTCACTCCGGCCCGCGTTATTATGCAGGACTTCACCGGCGTGCCTTGTATCGTCGACTTGGCCACCATGCGCGAGGCTGTTGCCGACCTCGGTGGTGATCCCTGCAAGGTCAACCCACTGTCACCGGCCGAGATGGTCATTGACCACTCCGTCATCGTTGAGCGCTTTGGCACTCCGGAAGCCTTCGAGCAGAACAAGGACATCGAGTACCAGCGCAACCGCGAGCGTTACCAGTTCCTACGTTGGGGCCAGAGTGCGTTCGAGAACTTCCGCGTCGTTCCGCCGGGCACTGGCATCGTTCACCAGGTCAACATCGAACACCTTGCCCGGGTGACCTTCGTCCGTGACGACGACGGCACCAAAGTCGCCTACCCAGATACCTGTGTGGGCACCGACTCCCACACCACCATGGTCAACGGGCTAGGCGTCGTTGGCTGGGGTGTTGGCGGCATCGAGGCCGAGGCCGCCATGCTCGGTCAGCCAGTCTCCATGTTGGTTCCGCGCGTCGTTGGCTTCAAGCTCTCCGGTGAGCTGCCTGATGGCGTCACCGCCACCGACCTCGTCCTGACGATTACCCAGATGCTGCGTGAGCATAAGGTCGTCGGTAAATTCGTCGAGTTTTACGGTCCTGGCGTTGCGGCTGTGCCGCTAGCTAACCGCGCCACGTTGGGCAATATGAGCCCCGAATACGGATCGACTATTGCTGTCTTTCCGATCGACGATGTCACCCTGGACTACCTGCGTCTTACCGGTCGCGACGAGTCACAGGTCAAGCTCGTCGAGGCCTATGCTAAGGCTCAGGGTATGTGGCACGATCCGCAGCATGAGGCCCGCTATTCCGAATACATAGAACTCGACCTCTCGACGGTCAAGCCCTCCATCGCTGGCCCGAAGCGCCCGCAGGACCGCATCCTTATCTCTGAGGCCAAGGAATCTTTCGAAAAGACTGTTGGTGACTACACCACCAACCCTGGTGCGGCCGTTCCCGTTACCCTCGCTGACGGTCGCTCCTTCGAGCTACGCAACGGTGTCGTGACGGTCGCCGCTATCACCTCGTGTACCAATACTTCGAACCCGAGCGTCATGATCGCTGCCGGCCTCGTTGCCAAGAAGGCCCACGAGTTGGGCTTGGCTTCGAAGCCGTGGGTCAAGACATCGCTGGCTCCGGGCTCCCAAGTCGTCACTGACTACTTTGAGCGTGCGGGGCTTTCTGAACATCTTGCTGCGATGGGTTTTGACCTCGTTGGCTATGGCTGCACTACCTGTATTGGCAACACCGGCCCGCTCATTCCTGAAGTCTCGGCTGCCATCAATGAGAACGATCTGGCCGTCACGGCCGTCCTGTCTGGTAACCGCAACTTCGAGGGTCGCATCAGCCCCGACGTCACGATGAACTACCTAGCCAGCCCGCCGCTGGTTGTCATCTACTCGATTGCTGGCACTATGGACATCGATCTCAACAATGACGTTCTCGCCACCGCCCCGGATGGCCGTAAGGTTCGTTTGGTTGATCTGTGGCCCTCTACCGAGGAGATTGAGGAGATCGTCGGGTCGTCTATCTCCGCCGAGATGTACTCAGAGCGTTACGCTGACGTCTTCGATGGCGGCCCGCGCTGGAAGGAGCTCGATACCCCCGAGGGCGAGACCTTCGCTTGGGACCCGGCTTCTACGTATGTACGTAAGCTACCGATCTTTGACGGTATGAAGGCTGAGCCGGAGCCGGTTGGTGACATCACCGGCGCTCGCGTGCTGCTCAAGCTGGGTGACTCAGTCACCACTGACCACATTTCCCCGGCGGGCAACATTAAGTCTGATTCCCCGGCCGGCCAGTGGTTGGCCGGCAATGGCGTCGAGCGCCGCGACTTCAACTCCTATGGTTCCCGGCGTGGGAATCACGAGATCATGATGCGTGGCACCTTCGCTAATATCCGACTGCGCAATCAGCTTGCCCCAGGAACTGAGGGTGGCTTCACCCGTGATTTCACCAAGGCTGACGGGCCTGTCACGACGGTGTATGACGCCTCGGTGAATTACCGCGAGCAAGGCATCCCGCTGGTCGTCTTGGGTGGTAAGGAGTACGGTTCTGGTTCCTCGCGTGACTGGGCTGCCAAAGGCACCCAGCTGCTCGGTGTCAAGGCGGTTATCGCTGAGAGTTACGAGCGCATCCACCGCTCCAACCTCATCGGAATGGGCGTCCTGCCGCTGCAGTTCCCGGAGGGCCAATCAGCCGCTTCCCTCGGTCTGACTGGCGAGGAAACCTTCGAGATTACCGGTGTCGACAAGATTAACGAGACGATCCCGGAGGCGGTCCACGTCAAGGCCGTCAACGGTGAGGTCGTCGAGTTTGACGCGGTCGTGCGCATTGACACCCCTGGAGAACGGCTGTACTACCTCAACGGTGGCATCTTGCAGTATGTGCTGAGGAACATGGCACGTAGGTGATGTACTGGGGCGGGAATCGGGTGGTTCCTGCCCCATATTGTGTTCGTTGTGTTCGAGATTGTGTTCGAGCCTCAGATATCCCTCAGTAATAAGACCCGCCTCTTGTCCTCAAAGCAGTGCGGGATTGGCCCCTCCCTCGTGATCGGCCGGCCAGCCCCAGTTTCTGGGGGGGGTAGTGGTGAGGAACTTGGCCCGGCTCACTCTCAGCTATGCGCGGCGGTCTTTGGCACCATCCGCGCGGGCCCACTCCATCTCTGAGAAGGAGACGAGATAGTGAGCGTGAGGCGAAATGGAGCGCTAAGGAGGCATAGTGTGACAGCGGTAGGTCCTAAGATGCCACGTATGGCTCTTCTCGACGACATCGGCTGTCCCGACGACGTGAGGAAACTCACCACTAAGCAGGCCGAGGATCTCGCCGAGGAAATTCGTGCCTTTCTTATCGACAAAGTATCGCGTACCGGTGGTCACCTCGGGCCGAATCTCGGCGTCGTTGAGTTGACGATCGCCTTGCACCGGGTGTTCGACTCACCCCACGACCCCATCATCTTTGACACCGGTCACCAGAGCTACGTCCATAAGATCCTTACCGGGCGCGCGAACGGTTTTGAGAAGCTGCGCCAGCGTGGGGGACTTTCCGGGTATCCCAGTCGCGCAGAATCTGTCCATGATTGGGTGGAAAACTCCCACGCTTCGGCCTCGTTGTCTTGGGCCGAGGGCATGGCCAAGGGATTTCTTTCTCAGGGCGAGGATCGCACCGTCGTCGCCGTCATTGGTGACGGAGCGTTGACGGGTGGAATGGCATGGGAGGCGCTGAACTCCATCGCCGACCAGCAGGGCCTTCGTCTAGTCATTGTCGTTAACGACAATGGCCGTTCCTACACCCCGACAGTGGGGGGGTTGGCGAACCAACTTGCCATTATCCGCACTGATCCTCACTACGAGGAAGCTCTCGACCGGATGAAGCGGCATGTCACCGACAAGCCACTCGGCAAGCAGGTTTTCGGTCTCATGCATGCTGCTAAGGCCGGTGTTAAAGACGCCCTCATCGGCAATGGGATTTTCTCCGATTTGGGTATCAAGTACCTCGGCCCGGTTGACGGCCACGATGTCCCCTCTGTCGAACGAGCCCTCGAGCTTGCTAAGCGCTATGGGCATCCCGTCATCGTCCATGTCATGACGACAAAGGGCAAGGGATTTGCTGCTGCTGAGGCTAATGAGGAGGATCATTTTCACGCTGTCGGAAGGATTGACCCAGTCACTGGTGCATCTCTTAAGGCTTCCGGCGGCGCGTCGTGGACCCAGGCTTTTGCTGGCGCCATGGTTGAGTTGGGGGAGAGGCGCCCCGATATTGTCGGGGTGACCGCCGCCATGCTTCACCCCGTCGGTCTCGCACCGTTCGCAGCCCGACACCCGGATCGGATTCTCGATGTCGGTATCGCCGAGCAGCATGCGGTGACATCTGCTGCTGGCATGGCCGCCGCAGGGTTACACCCCGTTGTGGCTCTCTACTCGACCTTCCTCAATCGTGCTTTTGACCAGCTCCTTATGGATGCCGGGTTGCACCATGCGGGTGTGACTATCGTGCTGGATCGGGCTGGTATCACAGGTACTGACGGCGCATCTCACAACGGTATGTGGGATATGGCTATGTGCGGGATTGTTCCTGGTCTGATGCTGTCGGCCCCACGTGACCGTCAGCACCTCGTGTCCGTGCTCAATGAAGCCGTCGACATTGACGACCGTCCTACGGTCATCCGGTATTCCAAGGACCCCATACCTGACGACATCCGCATTGTGACCTCCCATGACGGTCTCGACGTGTTGTGTGATGGTCCTGAGGATGGGATTCTTCTCGTCGCCCACGGTCAGCTTTGTGCAGAGGCTCTCGCTGCAGTAGATCAACTCGACTTCCCGGTTCGCGTCGTCAGCCCCAGGTGGTCCCTCCCTGTGTGTGGCGGGCTTATTGAGGAGGCTGCAAGAGCTCGCGCAGTCGTCAGTGTTGAAGACGGGCTAGTCGTTTCCGGGCTCGGATCTCATCTGGCTGCTGCGTTGTCGCAGCGGGGTATGTGGCGACCAATACGTAGCCTCGGCATTCCGCAGCGCTACCTCGATCACGACTTGCGTTCGGCGATCATAGCTGAGCTTGGTTTAGATTCTCGAGGTATCGCTGATGCCGTCAGCCAACTGGTTGCCCAACTTGATGGTGAATGCTCGTGAAGGGGATGCCGGGATTCACAGCGTGGCCATAACCTCGCTTAGCGGCCTCGCGAGAATCTCCCGTTGCCACGGCCGTGTGCCGAGCCCCTCCAAGAAAACGTCAACCCCCTCGACTGAACAATCCTCAGGCGGTTGCCATGCAAAATGTCTTAGCCAGGTTGGGGTGCAGAGGTTTTCGGGTGGGACGGCATGGTCGGCGGCTACGTCGTTGACGGCTGGTCTTACGGCTGCCCACCGTGCGGCCTCCTCTGGATGATGGCGCTCCCACGACCGGGGGTGAGGGATGCCTGAGGATGGCTCCCGCAATAACGGATACTTCGCCGGTGACACGCTTCGTGCGTGGTTGATGGCCTCGGCCCAGGTTTGGCGGTACTTTTTCGCCCGTCCTCGATGGAATCCCCTGATGGCAAGAACTGTTTCGACGTCAACGTTGCCGGTGCGGTCGCAGTGACGAGCCGCGGCGACTAAGGCTTCGTCACGGAGCAGACGTCCGGGCATGATATCGAGATCATGGGCGAGGTTCTCTCGCGCTAGCCACAGATCGTGCGCTAATTGCAGTCCAGCCCGACTGCGAATATCACCGATATGGCTAATCTTGCGCCAGCGCTTCGGATCGATTCCTGGTTCCTCGCTCGGCAAGTCCGCTGCTACCTCGACAAGATGGGCGAATTCCTGACGAGCCCATTCTTCTTTTCCAGCTTCATGAAGATCGCTAAGGATCTTTTCCCTGAGGTCGTTGAGGAGTTCGACGTCAAGGGCCGCGTACACTTGCCAATCGCGGGGGAGAGGTCGGCGCGACCAATCAGAGGCGGAGTGCTCCTTCAGTAGGGTCACTCCGCAGTAATGCTCGACCATCGGGCCCAGGCTGACCCTCGGCAGGTTGAGAAGACGACCTGCCAGTTCAGTGTCGAAGAGGTCATCAGGACGCAGGCCGTCCATGGCAAGGCAGGGCATGTCCTGCGTGGCGGCGTGAAGAATCCACTGGGTTCCAGCCAGCGCCTTGGCGAGAGGCTTGAGGCCGACGGCTCCACCGAGAGCGAGGGGATCGACGAGGTGTGTGCCCGATCCGTCTCGGCGTAGCTGGATGAGGCAAGCCCGGGGGCTATAGCGAAACCCGTGGGCCCGTTCAGTGTCGATCGCAATCGGACCATGTCCGTTACTGAGGGCCCGACAGGTGTGCCTGAGACTGTCGGGAGTGTTGACGATCGGCGGCACTCCCTCGCGAGGTTCAGCAAGGATAGGGAGGTCGCTCACGCGAATTCGGCCCGTCGGGGAGAGATGGCGGCAATGTCGTCGGGAATGGGAGAGACCCCGCAGGAGAGCAGGCAGAGGTCACTCCATGATCCCAAATGGGAATCGATGTCTTCGGCGGTTGAGAAAGCCGGTGTCCACGAGGCACGCAGCTCGATGTGGTTGGACTCAGGGTCTGCAGCGAGCTGTCCGAAGGGCCGACTCATAACTGAGGTGACGGTACCGGCTTCGGCATGGTAGACGGCGTGGTGAGACTCCAAAGAATCCGTAAGCCATGACCACGCGACGCGGCCCACTAGTGGATCAGAAGCCATTGACGGATCAACATCGGCTCGGATCATGGCGACGAAACGGCTGGTGCCTTGCCAGGCTTCAGAACCGGAAGGATCGTGCAACAGGATGAGACGCCCGCTGCCGAGCTCGTCTCCCCTGATCGCGACTGAACCTTCAATTGCTACCGAGAACGGCGAGATGCGGGTAGGAGCGGGGATCTCATGGACCTCGAGCTTGTCAGACCACGAATAGCCGAGGATCCGGGAACGCAACTCGTCAAAAACCACGGGATACATCTGCCGAATCACCCTTTCAGGCTATGGGGGCTGACACCTGCGGCGCCCTCTCGACGCGCCGCGTGCTGTGGATCTATGCGGTTGAGGTTGAGGGTTTCGGTCTGCAACCGCGGTACCATCACGTGGTCACGTCGGTTGGTACCAGGTCCAAACAGATGGAGTTAATGCAATACCTCAGGTCAGTGGGGGTGTCGAAACCTTCGCCTGCAAACACGTGGCCGAGGTGGGAATCACACTGGGCACACCTCACTTCGGTGCGTGGGCGACCAGGAAGAGACTCGTCGTTGAGGTACCGTACCCGGTCCTCAGCCAGCGGCGCATAGAAAGATGGCCAACCACAGCTGGAGTGAAACTTCTGGGTAGAGCGGAACAACTCGGCTCCACATGCGCGGCAGCGATACACGCCCTCGGTGGTGGTATCGGTGTATTCGCCGACAAAGGGAGCCTCGGTCCCCGCTTCGCGCAACACGTAGTATTCCTCGTCGCTTAGACGCTCGTGCCACTGTTCAGGGGTGAGCACGAAGTGAGGCTGCAGGTCGTATGTCGTGGTGTGTTCGTGGTCCATATTCCCTCCGATGGAGTGTGCCGCGTGTTCCGTGTTCAGTGAAACGGCGAGGGACTTGTCGGCATTCCTGAGTTACCGGATTGCGGCGAGACCGGGAGGTAGTAATCGAGGAAGGATGAGAGTCATGGCTGACGACCTTCCCCAGCTGTCCGACGTGCTACGGCGCTTGGATCAGGAGCTCACCAGGCGGTTAGTTGGAGTGGAACTCAGGTGGGTGGGGTGGGGTTGTCGGTGGGTTGTGGTACCAACCCCATTGCTGCCGAGCAGTAGCGTTCGAAGGCGAGTGAGGCAAGTACTGGGTCGTCTCCCAACGGTGCGGCAACAATCTCGGCACCGGCATGCAAAGCCCGGCGAGTATGAATACGGAAATTCTCGTCGTCGCAAATCCACAGGCTTCCTACTGCGATATGGCGGCGCCCTTCCTGTCGCAGGCGGGCGACGACCTCCTCGACCGCAGTAGCCCCACCACGATTGGTGGCGATGCGGACCGGAAGGTGATGGTGCTGGGACCACAGCCGGGTCAGCTTGGACAGCATTGCCGCGCCACGTAAATCGCCGCCATCAGGGGAAGACAATACGAGTGAGTCCAGCTCCTGGGCATGGACGCGATGAGCTGCCAGACGCAATCGCGCATCGACGAGGTTGAGCAGGACCGGTGCTGGTCCGGTGGGGCGGGCCACCTTGATGGCAAGGTCCGGGTGGCTGCGACGCAATTCTGCGGCGTGTTGAACAACTTGTGGGGGATTGGAGTGCAGGTGGGTGGCATTGACGGGCACCAGGACCAGTTCACGCCAGGAAAGCTTGATCCGAGGTGCCTTGTACTGCCCGACAGCTGGGACGAAGCTCACCGTAGACTCGATGTGGGGATGGAGGTGTGACATTCGCTGGCGCAACCTCTGGCCGATGAGATTGGCGGAGGTCTCGGGCAAGGCAGGGAGGACGAGATCGAGTACTGGCGCTGCCATTGGACTGCTCCCTTCCTTCCGGTCCTTGAGGGTGACAAATCCCCCATTTCGCATTCAGCCTATCGAAATGACGCCTTCAATTTGCCTGAAGCATCGCTGTGAACCGGTGTGCACGTCATCGACGACCGTTGAAGACGGATGGGAGGATTTCCAGTTGCCACGCTGGTCGGGTCTGGGGTGACAAAAGATAGATCGCCTTGTGGCTGATCAATGTGGGCGACGTCAGGTTTGAACCTGCGATCTCTTTCGTTTACCTCGGCTCGTCAGGCGGATTTACCACTGTCGTCGGTATCGGCGTCACCGCGTTCATCAAGCTCGTTGAGGTAATTGTAGACGGTGAACCGAGAGACCTTCAGCCTGTTCGCAGTCGCCTCGATACTGTCTTTGAGCAGGAAGAAGCCGCGACGGCGCAGTTCATCGACTACGCGGAGCTTGTGATCTTTACGCATGAGACTGACCGGCACGCCAACCTGATCAATTGCTTCGCGCATCAACCCGGCCGCTACCTGTTTGATGTCACGTGGCGGATCTTGGTGGCGGGGAATCTGGGGGGCCGGGGTCTCCCCAGGCCAAGGCCCGCCGTGCAGGATTGCGGCGGTCATGTCATGGACTCCCTGCCAGACAGAGACATCGGTGTTTGTGCACAAGGCGGCGAACGGGCCGTCAGCGTCCTCGATGAGAATGGTGGAAGAGCGCAGGGCCCGCCCCTCGGGGGACGTGCTCTCGTAACCGATCCGGGTCTGCATAGTTCCTTCGCGCCATGCGCGCAGTAGTGCTTCGGTTGCGGGGTCACCGATGTTGCGGCTGGTGAGGTGACCAGAGATGGCCACGATACTGTTGGGCATTTTCGACAGGTCGTGCAGTACGACTTCGCTGCTGCCGATGAGGGACCGTTTGAGAGGATCGACGAGACCCGCCAGTGCGGTGATCATCGCTTCCCGAGAAGCTCTTGATATGTGATTCATAGGGTCTCCGAGGTGAAGATGGGCAGCCGGGGACGTGGCGCGGTGGTACTCGGATACGTGACCAAGTTCAACGAACCGTTGACACGTATGGTGCGAGGTGAGAGGATTGCAAAAACCGTTGAGGGAGTCAACGGAAATTGGTCAACATCCGTTCAGCAGGTATTACAGGCCCACGAAGGAGTGTGCAATGAAGTACATCCCCGAACCGTTCAAAATCAAGATGGTCGAACCGATTGCGATGACCTCCCGGGAGGAGCGCGCCAACATCCTCACACGGGCACATTACAACATGTTCGGCCTACCCGCCGAGTCCGTCTACATTGACCTGCTCACCGATTCCGGTACCGGCGCGATGAGTGATGCCCAGTGGGCGGCCGTGATGCGCGGTGACGAGGCATACTCCGGTGGGCGTAGTTATATGCACCTCATGGACGTCGCCGGCGGTATCTTTGGTTACAGCTACATTCAGCCGGTGCATCAAGGCCGTGCTGCGGAAAAAGTGCTCATGCCGCTATTGGTCTCTCGACCAGGCCAGCTCGTGGTGGCGAACACCTTCTTCGACACCACACGTGCCCACGTCGGCCTTGCCGGTGGGCGTCCGGTCGACAATGTCTGCTCGGAGGGTTTGGATTCGGCCACAGTAGCCCCGTTCAAGGGCAACATGGATGTCGTGGGCCTGGAGAAACTCATTGCTGAGCACGGAGACGACATTGCTGCGATCGTCATGACCGTGACCAACAACTCGGTCGGTGGTCAGCCGGTTTCTCTGCAGAACATGCGGGAGACCTACGAGGTGGCTCACAAGCACGCAATTCCAGTCTGTCTTGACGCTGCTCGCTATGCCGAGAATGCCTATTTCATCCATGAGCGCGAGGAGGGATGTCAGGACCGCTCGTTACGCGATATCGTCGCGGAGATGTTCCGCTACGGCGACATGTTCGTCATGAGCGCGAAGAAGGACGCCATCGTCAACATGGGTGGCTTGCTTGGAGTCCGCGAAGATGGTGAACTAGCTGAGAAGGTCAAGAGCAACGTCATCTCCTTTGAGGGCTACCTTACCTACGGGGGATTAGCAGGTCGCGACTTGGAAGCGCTGGCCGTTGGCCTCGAGGAGGGACTAGACATGGACTGGCAGCGGTACCGTGTCGGTCAGATCCAATATCTTGGCGACCAGCTCGAGGAGGCTGGCGTACCCTTCCAGAGCCCTGTTGGCGGTCATGCAGTGTTCATTGACGCCGGTCGCATGCTGCCGCACTTGGAGTGGAAACAGTACCCAGGGCACGCGCTGGCTACCCAACTGTACCTGGATGCAGGAATCCGATCCTGCGACATCGGTTCTTACCTTATGGATCGGGACCCCATCACCCATGAGGAGCAACAGGCGCCCTTCGAGTTCACTCGGCTAGCAGTGCCGCGACGGGTCTACACCCAGTCTCACATGGACGTCGTCGCCGAGGCCGTTATCAAGATTGCCCGGGAGCCTGAAAAAGTACCCGGATACCGCATTACATGGGAGCCTCCGGTCCTGCGCCATTTCACAAGTCGACTTGAACCAATTCGGTGATGAGATGTCCACCCGGCTGGGAGGCTCTTCCCCGGCCGCTGGGTGCCCCGCCGTACCGTCACGCTTCGGTGCGGCGGGATCCGGAGCGCCGAGTGGAACGGAGCAGGAGCAAGGACTTCAACGGGGGCTGAAGAACCGGCACATCCAGCTTATCGCCCTGGGCGGGGCGATCGGAATGGGCTTGTTCTATGGCGCGGCTGAATCTATCGAGCAGGCGGGGCCCGCCATCATGGTGTGCTATCTGATCGGCGGAGCTGTGATCTTTCTCATCATGCGAGCCTTGGGGGAGATGAGCGTTGAACACCCAACTTCAGGGGCCTTCAGCTATTACGCCTACCGCAACTGGAGCCCACGCGCTGGATTCATCTCTGGTTACAACTACTGGTTTAACTACATCGCCGTCTCCATGGCTGAGCTTACGGTGGTGGGAAAATACGTCAACTTCTGGTTCCCACAGATACCTGAGTGGTTGTCCGCAGGGACCTTTCTCGTGCTCATTACTATTATCAACCTCACGGCAGTGAGAGCCTACGGAGAATTCGAGTTCTGGTTCGCTGTCATCAAAGTCGTCGCGATTCTTGCGATGATCGTGCTGGGTCTCCTTATCATTGCAACTGGCCTAGGTGGTGGCCCTCCGACCGGGATAGGTAACCTGTGGCGACACGGAGGATTCTTTCCAACTGGCATCAGCGGGATGCTGTGCGGTTTTGTCGTGGTGATGTTCAGCTTTGGAGGGGTCGAGCTCATCGGGATTACGGCAGGGGAGGCTGACGATCCGCGTCGGTCTATTCCGCGAGCGATCAATCAAGTCGTGTACCGGATCCTCATCTTCTACGTCGGCGCGATTTCGGTCATGTTGTGTCTTTTCCCATGGGACCAGATCGGCAAGGCAGGCAGCCCCTTCGTGACGATCTTCGACAAAATCGGAGTCGCGGGGGCGGCGAATATCCTCAATGTCGTGGTGCTTACCGCTTCCATGTCGGCCTACAACTCGGGCCTATACTCCAACGGAAGGATGCTTTACAGCTTGGCAGCTCAGCACAACGCTCCCCGGATCTTCCGGAAGACGAATCGGCTGGGGGCGCCGTGGGCAGGAATGCTCGCCTCCTCGGTGGTGACGGCAACGGCAGTGCTGCTGACGTACTTGATTCCCGGAAAGGTGTTTTTGTACATCATCTCGATTGCCTTGATCTCTGGGGTTATCAATTGGACGATGATCGTCATCACCAACCTGAAGTTTCGGCGACGGATCGGTCCTGAAGGTGTCGCAGCGTTGGAATTTCGGATGCCAGGTAATCCCGTCACCAGTTACGTGGTGTTGGTTTTTCTCGCGCTCGTGGTGGTCATCATGGCGATGATGCCGAGCTACCGAGTGGCACTCGTTGTTGGTCCCGTCTGGTTGGCGTTGCTGTGGGTGGGTTATGACGTGTCCCGCCTGGTGCGACGCCGTTATGCCTGAGGGGACGAGCGTACTGCCCGGGTAGCGGGGAGAACAGAATCTAGAGCGCGTGCGGGCCCGGCGCGATTCCCCATGTGGGGTATTGATCCGGGCTGTGCACGCAGGTTTTGTCCGTGCACCCCTGACATGGTTCATCGCAACGGGACGGTCCAGCTCAGTGGTGCCCCTCGCTGGTCTAATTGTCGGCGTTTCCGGGCTTGTTGGGTCGCAATAGCGGCAGGATAGGGACAGTAATCGAGGAAGGATGAGATCGATGGCCGACGACTTTCCCCAGTTGTCCGACGTGTTGCGCTGCCCACAAGCTCCCGTTGACGTTAACAGCATTAATACTGACGCCACTTCGCAAACTCCTGGAGGCAAAAGGGACACGCTCGAGCAGTTCCAGCCGATGGCTGAGGAGTTGTCGGAGCTTCAAGAGAGACTTTTCGCCCGCGGACGCAACAATCCTGACCACGCCCGTCGGGTGCTGATCGTGTTGCAGGGGCTGGACACCGCTGGCAAAGGCGGAGTGGTACGACATGTTGTCGCTATGGTCGACCCGCAAGGCATCAACCATCACAGTTTCAAAGCACCGACACAGGAGGAACTCAGACATGACTTCCTTTGGCGCGTCAAGAAGGCTCTGCCGGAGCCGGGAATGCTTGGTGTGTTTGATCGCTCCCATTATGAGGATGTCCTGGTCCCTCGCGTCGAGAATCTCGTCGAGGAGGAGGTCTGGAGAAAGCGTTACGACCTCATCAACGATTTCGAGATGAACCTGGCTGCTCGAGGCACCAACATCATCAAATGCTTCCTGCATATCTCACCGGACGTTCAGAAGGAACGGCTGGCGGCTCGCCTCAATGACCCTGCTAAGTACTGGAAGTATGATCCGGGCGATCTTGATACCCGGTCTAAATGGGCGGAATACATCGAGGCGTACAACGAACTGCTGAGCCGCTGTAACCCCGACATCGCACCCTGGTACATCATCCCGTCGGACCATAAGTGGTATCGCAACTGGGCAATGGGACGGATACTGCTGGAGACGATGCGGTCGATGAAGCTCACTTGGCCACCCGCCAATTTCGATGTCGAGGCTGAAAAGAGGCGTCTTGAGCAGGCTTGAATGGGTGGGGTCTGAATTGAGAGTTCGGCAGGTGGCCGGTTGGAGTGGTGCTCAAGTGGGTGGGGATGGCAAAAGGGTTGGTCAACTTGTCGTCGGCCAACCCTGCTTTGTGGGCGATGCCAGGTTTGAACTGGCGACCTCTTCCGTGTCAGGGAAGCGCGCTACCACTGCGCCAACCGCCCGAGGTGGAGACGGGATTTGAACCCGTGTACACGGATTTGCAGTCCGTTGCCTCGCCTCTCGGCCACTCCACCACGTGGATAGGTCCGAAAGACCTCTCCGAGCGGACGACGGGACTCGAACCCGCGACCCTCACCTTGGCAAGGTGATGCTCTACCAACTGAGCCACGTCCGCATGCTACCCAGCGGGCCTTTGAGGAGCTTTCGCACCTTGTCGTTCCTGCTGGGCGACGAGAAAGAACTCTAGAGGATGTTTCGCAGGCAATGCAAATCGGCGTGGGCGCCTTGCCCTGAAACCCGGCGTTTCTCCTAGCCAGGTTAAATTTCATCAGTGTTGTCTACCGGCGTGTTGCGGGTTCCTGATCGATGAGCTCAACCGACGGGGGGACGGGCGGAGAATGGGCCGAGGATCATCCTCGCTGTCGCCACATGCTGCGATGTTGAAGTTGGTCTGGCGATCACCCCTACTTGATCGCAAAACGCTTCCACTCGGTAACGATGTTGCGGCCGGCTTGGACAAGCAGTGCTGGTTCTGGCATAGTTTCACCAGCAACGGGCGGTTGGCGCAGTGGTAGCGCACTTCGTTCACACCGAAGGGGTCGCGGGTTCGAACCCCGCATCGCCCACCCCACGCACAAGGTTCGAACCCTTGCCATCGTCGATGGTTTCGGTTCGGGCCTTGTTGCTGTCCTGGGCCCAGGTGAGGGCGTTGGCGTTGATCTGAAGGTCGAGGAGCATTTCGAAGGGTCGGTTGTTCTCGACGCGGAGTTGGTCGTCTTCGTCGATGTGATCTTGGTGAAGAAGGCTTGGTTGCAGAGGCGTCGATTGGGAGCTTGACCCGTTTTTCCGGACAGTTTTGGTTTGTTTGATCATGCCGCTCGCGGGGTGCGGGCGGCAAGGGTTTCGTATTCGTGCGGTGAGAGCATCCCGAGCCCGGAGTGGCGTCGGTGGGGGTTGCACCAGCCCTCGATCCACTCGAACATGGCTGAGGCGAGTTCGACGCGTGAGGGCCAGGTCCGGCAGTCGAGGAGTTCGCGTTGCATGATCGCCAGAATGACTCCATCGCCGCGTTGTCCTGACTGGACGCGACCCGCCCCATGGAGCCCAGAATCCCGGCTTCACGGAGCCGGTGTCCGAACAACCAGCTGGTGTATTGACTTCCGTGGTCGGCGTGCAGGATCGTCCCCGGGGCGGGTCGGCGTTGCCAGCGGGCCATGTCGAGAGCGTCGATGACGAGTTCGGTGCGGATGTGGTCGGCGATCGCCCAGCCGACGATCCTTCTGGACCAGGCATCCATGACCGCGCAGCAATAGCCCCAGCCGTCGGCAGCTCGGTGTTGAGTGATGTCGGTGAACCAGAGCCGATCAGGGCCATCGGCATGGAACTCGCGCTTGACCAAGTCGTCATGGGTTGCCGGGGCCGGGACATGAGCCTGCTTGCGACGGTGACACACGCCTTGGAGCTCGTCTTCGCGCATGAGCCGAGCGATCCGCTTCCGTCCGCAGGTAAGGCCCATGTCAAGTGTGAGTTCGGCATGAACCCGCGGCGCCCCATAGGTTCCCCGCGACATCACATGGATCTGACGGATCGTGAGCATCAACTCCCGATCAGCCAGCTCCCGGCGGCTCGGTTGTCGGTTCTTCCACTCATAGAAGCCTGAACGAGACACCTGCAGGACCCGGCACGTCACCGCCACGGGGAAGCCCTCTTCCTCAAGCTGGGCGACGAGCCGGAACACTATTTTGGGAGGACGTTCTCCCTCGTGAAATACGCGCTTGCGCGCTTCAGGATCTCCATCTCCAAGACTCGGTTACGGCGGCGCAGCTCGACCAGCTCTCGCTTCTCCGCGCTCGTCAACCCCTCGCGGCGGCCGGCATCGACATCAGCTTGCTCCATCCAACGTCGCAGCCCCGGCTCGCTGATCCCTAGATCACGAGCGACCTTCGCGACCGGTTCACCAGCCGCGACCAGATCCAACGCTCGCCGACGGAACTCCACAGGCTTGGCAGCAGGCATCCCAGACTCCTTCCCTGAGGTCATCATCACCTCAGAACATGTGTCCGGGAAACCGGGTCAGGCTCCTAAGCGCCACCAGCCACCAGCACACGCTCACGGTTTGCGAGGTCGCCAGCCAGCTCGCCCGCGACATGCTCCCCATATGCGGAGGCCGCACGAGACCCCGTGACCGTCACCAAGTCCTGCATTGGCCGCGCCAGGAACGACGTCGCCCCGCGCACGAACAGAACATACGGGGCACGTTCGCCCAGATCATCCAGCGCCCGAGGCCACTGCGCATCACCCGGAATCAGAGTGGCGATCCTGCTCTCCTCAACCATGCGCAGCTGCCGTTCCAGCCCATCCAGCCTGCCCGATGAGGTGAGGCGGTCACGCCACACCTGACCATCGACCCGGCCCAAACCCGGCACGGTCGTGTCGGTGTCGAGCAGCCCGAGCGTCTCAACAGCACCTTCGCGGCGCAGCAGCGCGCCGGTGACGGGATCATCAGGCTCAGCCAGCATTGCGAGCACCACCCGGGCACGACGTTCATCAACACCAAGATCAGCAACACCAGCCATGACGTCTCCCTCTCGAACGGACCTCGCCGAGATGGTGCGCCAACGTGGCAGGAGCAGGGGCTTCCAGGCCAAGGGTCCGGGGATGCTGGGGTTTCGTTGACCTTGCCTCGTCGGCTCTGAGATAATACGAAGATGAACGGCGTGTAGGAGCATTCCCGCTCGTGCCGGAACGTACGAGTCGAAGGAGCGCTCATTGGTGCAAGGACAATCCACCCGTTCCCGGCGAGAATGGCACCAGACATCGCCATCGACCATCTACCCCCTGCCGCGAACGATGCGGGTGTTGTCGTGCTGGATCCGATGTGTGGTTCCGGTACCGTCCTCGCAGCAGCAGCAGCGGAGCGAGGCCACACAGCTCGCGGATTCGATGTCGACCCACTGGCTGTTCTCATGAGTTCCGTTGCAACTCAGGCTGTCGACACAGAACTAGTCGTCTCTGAGGCTGAACGCGTCTGCACCCGTGCCCGAGCGTCGCGCGTCGACAAACCTCGATGGAGCGACCCAGAGACGCGGAAGTTTGCCGAGTACTGGTTCGCATCCAAACAACGCGGTCAACTCAACAGGCTCTCCCGCGAGCTGGACAGGGTCGCAGACGACTCGATTCGCCAGGCTCTCCAAGTCGCCCTGAGCCGCATCATCGTTACGAAAGCGCCCAAAGCATCATTGGCGGCGGATACGTCGCACAGTAGGCCACACCGCGTGGCCACTGAATCTAGCTATGACGTTTACCGTGGATTCATAAGCTCGGCAATAGCACTCAAGAAGTTGCTGGATCAGCGATCCTTGGTGGGTCAAGTGCAAGTTCGAAGAGGAGATGCACGCGCGCTTGATCTACCTGATTCCTCGGTTGACTTGACTATTACGTCGCCCCCGTATCTAAATGCCATCGATTATCTGCGCGGACACAAGATGTCTTTGATTTGGCTCGGGCACACTATTCCGGAATTGAGGTCTATTCGCTCGAATAGTATCGGTGCCGAACGTGCTCTCCACGGTGAAATCCTAGATCAAGTCGAGAGCATGCTGCGCTATATCAAGGAATCTGCAACTGATCCGGATCAGCTTCCACTGGCTACGATCTCCCGGTATGCACATGATCTAACACAATTCTCACGAGAGCTCGGTCGTGTCTGCAAGCCGGGAGCCAAAGTGGCAACAGTCATCGGAAATTCGACGCTGCGCGGAAACTATATCCAAAACGACATGTTAGTGCGCCTCTCGTATGAGAATTCAGGGTTTCGTGTGGTCGATCGGTCAGAGAGGGTCCTGCCGGAGAATCGCCGATACCTTCCCGTGAAAACCGCAGACGATGCCTCTTCTATGGCGAAGAGGATGCGTACTGAAGTCGTGCTTACGGTCGAGAAGAAGTGAGGGAAGGCCAGTGACTGCTCCGGCGAATAGCGGAAGCCGCGAAACCGTGCGTGACCAGGCGTCCGGCACGCACTGGTCCTTAAATGTTCAAGATGACACGGTGGGGGTCGTCGATTTTGTGGCGAGCAATGAACGCATTGGGAAGATTCCCGTCAAGCTATCATATGGGATTATCGAACGGTTCTCCGAGGGGCTCTACAGTTCTCCAAACAAGACATTCGAAGAACTGATTACAAATTCGTATGATGCAGGTGCGCGCGAGGTGTGGGTTTACCTTGCAACCGATCTCTCGTCCGAGAGGGCCACTCTACTCGTCGTGGACGACGGAGAGAGCATGACCCTTGACGGGCTTGCGGACCTTTGGAAAATTGGTGAGTCTCGCAAGAGAAGTGAAACCCCGCCGCCAGGGCGTAAGAAGCCTGTCGGCAAGTTCGGTATCGGCAAGCTGGCGACTTATGTACTGGCAGAGAAATTGACCTACTTGGTTCATCGAGATGACGAGTACCTAGCAGTTAGCATGGACTATGGGCGGGTCTCTCCGAGCGCTGAGCTGCTTGATGGCGTCAACTTGTCACTTGATGTGGTTCGTTTGACGCAGGACCAAGCCCTTGACGCCATCAAGCGAGCACTTGAAGGTACGGCGGTTGAGGAGAGGGCGAAGCTACTCGCGGTTCTGCCAAGACTCGACCATTGGACTGCCGCATTGCTCTCTACGCTGAAGCCCACGGCGCGCGAGATAAAACTAGGCCGCTTGCGTTGGGTTCTGCGTAGCGCCCTTCCGCTAAATCCGGAGTTCAAGCTCTGGATGAACGACGATGAAATCAAATCGTCAAAGGTCGACGGCGAGGAGCTGTGGACGTTCACTGTGGGCAAGGATGACGCGACCTTGCCCAAGAGCTCTGAGCGGCCCTGGGGGCCAGCACAGTCGCTCGAAGTCGAGGTAGAGCACCTGGGTGAGTCTGCTCGGGTCCCGGCTGTCCGTCTGCCAAAAGCCGGAATTGTCTGGGGGGAACGCCACCCTCTACAAACAACCGTTGGAACGTGGACGCAGCGAAGATTTGGCCCGCAGCCACGGTTTCTTCGTGCGGGTCCGCGGAAGGCTGATCAACCTCTACGAGGCGGACTTTGCCGTCGGACCTGAGCTGAGGCACGGCACACTGACGCGATTTCGGATGGAAGTCAATGCGGACAACCTCGACGAACAGGTTGCTAGCGCCCGTGAGAACCTAAAAGAGTCAGAGCAGTTGCAAGAGCTAAAGAATTACCTCCTTGCAGTCTTCAATAAAGCTTGTGCTGTTTCAACGGAGCAGGACGACGGTGACGTCATCTCCAACATTGCAAAGAACGGGAGGCTCGCAAAACCTAGTACAGCACTTAGCCAAGGGCCACTTCGCCGCATGCTCCAGCGTGCGATCTCGGGCGAACAATCAGTCGCCCACAGTCTAGGTTTGAATGATGCTGGAATTGAGAACGCGGAACGAGTTCTCGCGGATGGCGGAGATGTAGTAGAGAGCGTTCTCTTGGAGGACTACGACTCAAGCGAACCCATGGCTGTTTATGACCCAGCACGTCGCGCAGTGGTCTTGAATCAAACCCATCCGTTCGTCACCAATTACATTGGTGGGAAGACAGTTGCGGAGCCACTGAAACTACTTGGCTTAAGTGAAATCCTCACGCAGGCATATCTGCTTGATGAGAACATATCCCCGGGTGTCATCGAAAGAGTGATGTCTCGGCGTGATGCCTTCTTACGCGAACTGACAATGCGATTTCCTCGATCGGCGCCGATCATTGCGCAACGTTTGCGTGACGCCACCAACGATGAGAACGCCTTGGAGGACGCTGTCGGCGATGCTCTAGAACTTCTGGGCTTCTCGGTAACTCGACTCGGAGGATCGACGCATGGAACCGACGGTATTGCTACTGCAAGACTCGGAAAACGCAGCGCCACAAGTGCATCTTATGCATTTACGTACGATGCAAAGTCAACCAAGGACTCTGTGCGCGTAGTTCTTTCGGAAGAGTCGACGGGATCTGAAGAGTCGCGCCTCCCAGGCCGGATTCGAGCGGATACGGCACGTACATCGATTCTTCGGGTTCATCGCGAGAAGGCCGCGGCAAAGCACGGTCTCGAAATCGCTCCCAGCTTTACACTCCTCGTGGCCCCAGACTTTCAAGGTGCTCTTGATGAGGAGGGGCTGATCAATGAAGTGTGCGCTAATGATGAGATCACTGCCATTAGAGTGGATGACCTAGCTCGACTAGTTGAGCTATTTGCTCTACAGGGTCTCAACCCAGCCGATCTTCGTCCCCTCTTCGACACGAGGAAGCCCGAGGAGACTAGGGCCTGGGTCGATAGGCAATCGACGCAGGCTCGTATCCCCCGACCGCCGGTTTCTATCCTAGTTGAGACCTTGGTAGAAAACAGCGAGAAAAAGGCGCCTATTGTATTTGAGAGCCTCGCAGCATTCCTAGCCACAAAGGATCATGATTTGGATGTGGCTGAGATCGAGTCGCTCGTTCGTGGACTTGCAGCACTAGCTCCAAAGTCTGTCTACACTGACGGGCGCTACGTTGCCCTCAATGCAACGCCCGCTGCTCTGTATGGGGAGATTTGGGAGTCGCTGGATGTGTTCGATCCGGAGCTGGTGGCGGAGTATCTGGACACAGTGCCCAAAAGTTCAGATGGGTCAGAACCGGACCTGGAGGGGTGAACGCTGCAAGCTGCACAACCTAGCGTCAGCTACGTGTAGGCCATAGACTTGCTTGCGAGGCAGGTTTCTCCTTCCTGCGGGTCCTTCGGGACGGCCTACGGGCGCTCACCTACGTACTGCCTCCTCGGCGGAGTACTACGTATCACGAGAGAGCGCGATCGTGTTCCGATCTATCTGGATGCTCAGCATCCATGCCCATGACTTCTTCCAGCAGTACATGCCGAGCAACCGCCTGCTCGCAGCTACGCGAACCTGGCGAGGGCTGAAGTGGGGTGTCCCGGCGCTGCTGGTCGGTGTCCCGTACCTTGCCAATGTCAACGTGTGCACGATCCTGATCGATCGTGGGGCGCCTGAGTAGCTGCACCTGGTTGTGCTGTGGGGCATCTGGAATGCCTTCAAGTTCGGTCTCAACGGTCCCGTCAGCCTGTTTCGTCTCGTGCGAGCGGTCATGCGCGAGCAGGTAATGGCCCAGGCGGTGCGCCCGCAAGACCGGATGCGGGTTCCCACCAACTCACGTTCCTGAGCTGCACTTCGTGTCACGCCGGCGTGGTCGTCCACCCGGTCGGATCGACACGTCCCTGACGTGCGATGGTGCGACGCACGGTCTGCGCATCGACCTCGAACCGACGGCCGAGCTGTACGAGCGTCCAACCTGCTTGGTAGAGCCGGGCGGCTTCCTTGGTCTGCGCAGAGTCCAGACCTGCGCGGCGAACGGGGACGTCGCGGCGTGCGAGATGAGCTGCCGCGGTCAGGCGTGGATATGGAACTGCTTGGCCAGCTCCCGCAGGGTCGCACCGGCCTCGTAGGCAGCGACCAGCTGGTCGACCTCGGCGTCGGTCAGAAAAGTTTGAGTCATTTCAAGTGAGTGGACAGGGTGGCCCCGGGAGTCTACAATGCAGGGTTCCGATGGCCGCTTCGATGTCCGGTAAACCCCTCGCGACCAGCGCGAACACACGGTTCGCGCGGCCGAGCCAAAGTTGTCAAACTCTCTACGTAGGTCCACCGAACATTGATGGCTGAACAGGGGATTCTCAGCCATCGTTACCTCTTGTCTGTAGCTCCTGGGGAGAACGGCTCGGAGGGTTGATTCCATAGTTACTCCGCGTCATAGGCAAATCCGCAATACTGTGGCTACGTCAGTGCCGGGAGATCGGCATTAGGGATCAAGGAGGCTCATTCATGCCCATCATCGTCAAGGCGCTTCAGAAGGATGGACCGGACCAGCCCTTCAAGGTCGTTGAGATTGAGCGACGAGACCCGCGTCCCGACGACGTCGTCATCGACATTAAAGCTGCTGGAATCTGTCATTCTGACATTCACACCATTCGCAACGAGTGGGGCCAGGCGCACTTCCCGCTGACCGTCGGTCACGAGATCGCCGGAGTCGTTGAGGCTGTTGGTTCCGGGGTCACGAAGTACAAACCTGGAGACCGAGTAGGCGTCGGATGTTTGGTCAACTCGTGCGGACACTGTGAGCAGTGCGAGGCAGGGGAGGAGCAGGCGTGCCTCAACGGGCCGGTCGGTACTTACAACTCCCGTGATGTCGACGGAACTATCACTCAGGGCGGCTACTCTCAGAAAGTCGTCGTCAACGAGGGGGTTTGTTTGCCGCATCCCCGATTCCCTGGACTTCGTGGCGGCAGCTCCGCTGCTGTGCGCCGGCATCACCACCTATTCGCCGATCGCCCAGTGGAACGTCGGACCTGGCCAGAAAGTAGCCGTGCTGGGGCTCGGCGGACTGGGCCATATGGGAGTCCAGATTGCCGCCGCTAAAGGAGCGGACGTTACGGTGCTCTCACGTAGCCTGCGCAAGGCGAAATTCGCCGAAAAGCTCGGGGCCACGCGGACCCTTGCTACCAGCGACGACAACTTCTTCCGTGATCACCGGGGAGAGTTCGATTTCATACTCAACACCACGAGTGCTCCGATTGACGTGTCGGCTTACCTTAAGCTACTCAAGCCGCGTAGCGTCATGGCTTGTGTCAGTCTGCCACCTGAGGAACTTGGACTGCGGGTTGGCTCTCTCAACAACGGTTCCAAGGTGCTTGCCGGTTCAAATATCGGTGGCATCCCCCAGACCCAAGAGATGCTTGATTTCTGCGCCGAGCACCACCTTGGGGCGTGGGTGGAAAAGATCGGGGTTGACGAGGTCGACGCGGCATATGACCGGGTCGTTGCGGGCGATGTGAGGTTCCGCTTCGTCATTGACACCACAACGTTCGGAGCAGTCTGAGCTGGATGAGCGATGAGCCGATGTCACCGCGAATTGGCGTGAAACTGATGCTGACGGGTTGGCTATTGCTCGCTCCACCTTCCCGACAGACCTTGGCATCGGTGTACGACTTGGCCCGTCGACTCTGGCCAGAGGCGTCTGTCGACCTTGTGGATTGTGCGACGTGCGAATCCGAGTCACAGGGGCCTCAGCGCTACACCTACGTCAGGACCTACACTCGGGGCCGATGAACACGACCACATGTGCCCGGGATGGGCTGCACCGTTGGCGCGGCATGGACGCCGGTCACCGCGGACGCGCGGTGGCTATCGAGGTGGGGATGCAGATTGGCATCCAGGTGCTGTTCGCTGGCCTTGTCATCTTTACCCTAGTTATGGCTCTGGTGTTGTCTCCGCCGCGTTTGGGGCGAATCCTCGGATGGGCGGCCTTACTCATCGTTGTGTATACCGCCCTTATGGGGACCCACGTGATGAGCCGTTCCCGCCGCGAAATGTGGCGCCCGTTGTTGGTGGCAGCCATGGTCGTTGTGTCGATCCTGCTGGCTATTGATTTCCCATATGCCGCCTATCTGACGATCCCGCTGTCCTTCGTGTACTTGGATCATCTGCCGCCACTGCAGGCATGTGTTGCGGTCGTCGTCGGAGCGGTGGCTATCCTGCTTGGGGTCGGGTTGACCGGTGGCTGGAGTGTGGGGGGAATCGTCGGCCCAGTCGCGGGTGCCGCTGTGGCAGTCGTCGTCGGTTTGTCTCTCAAGGCCATGCAGGCTCAGGCGTCCGAGTTGGAACGTCTCAATGTGGACTTGCTGGCGGTACAAAAGAGGTTGGCTGAATCCCAGCGTCAGGCCGGTGTGCTGGAAGAGAGAGCCAGATTAGCCCGTGAGATCCATGACACCGTCGCTCAATCTCTGTCAAGCATTGGACTGTTGCTTTCTGCGGTGGAGCGTACTGCCCCTGACCACCCCGCCATCGAACAGATTCGACTCGCCCATCTCGCCTCCTCGGATGCCCTTTCAGAGACCCGTGGTCTCATTGCTGAGTTGGCTCCGCCCACGGTCGTCCATCAGGGACTGTCCGCGGTACTCGAACGGCTTGGGGCTACGACATGGTCAATCGGTGGGTTGCACGTCGACGTGGACTGCCCGGATACGTCCGATCTACCCATGGAGATCCAGACGGCATTGCTGAGGCTATGCCAGGCAGCAATGTCGAATGTGGTACGTCACGCCCACGCCCATCATGCGTCGATCCGGATTGTGCGTCCCAACCCCGGGCATGTGCTCTTGAGAGTTAGTGACGATGGGGTCGGCATGGATCTGGACGCGTCTGTTCGCGACGGGGCATTTGGGTTGCAAGCTATTCGGCAACGGGTTGAGGCCGCGTCGGGCGAGGTTTCTTTAACCTCTAAACCAGGGGAGGGCACCCGCGTTGAAGTCGATCTTCCCTGCCGTGCAGCATCACCGCATATTGATCGCCACAGCCAAGGAGAATCGTCATGACGGTGCGCGTCCTCATCGCAGATGACCATCCGGTGGTCCGAGCCGGGGTTACGGCATTGCTAGACACCGATCCCGACATTGAGATTGTTGCGACCGCAGCCACCCCTTCCCAGGCTCTTGCTGCTGCAGCTACCGTTGACCTCGATCTCGTCCTGCTGGATTTGCAGTTCAGTAGCGACGCCGACGCGCCTTTTGGGGTTGATGTGACGCGAAAGATTCGGTCTCAACCCAATGCGCCTGAAGTCCTCATCCTTACCAATTACGACACGGATGCGGATATTCTAGCCGCGGTAGAGGCCGGAGCTACGGGTTATCTCCTCAAGGACGCCCCCGCTGAGGACCTGCTGTCGGCTATCCACCGGTCTGCACGAGGCGAAGGAGCCCTGGCCCCTGCCGTCGCTACCCGCCTCATGGCTCGTATGCGCTCGCCACGAATCTCGCTGATAGCCCGCGAGCTTGATGTCTTGGAGGCTTCTGCGCAGGGACTATCGAATGCACAGATTGCGGAGTTTCTCGTGGTGTCAGAAGCTACCGTCAAGACGCATCTGTCGCATATCTACACCAAACTTGGCGTCACCTCTCGAAGTGCAGCTGTCGCCAAAGCTCGAGACATTGGTTTCATTCGTTGACCCGGGGGTCGAATCAACCTCACCGGGTACGGCATGATTAGACAGTGTCCGGCACCAGTCGGACTGTAATCGAGTGAGGAAGTCAATCGTGTCCATCAGCATCACCCTGCACCGTTCCGGTACCTCCAGGACCCAGCAGGTGGACACTACGACCACCGGACTGGATCTCTTCGGCTCCGATCGTGCTGTCGTTGCCATGCGGGTCGACGGCAACCTCGTCGATCTGCAGCGTGAACTCCATGACGGCGCCGAGGTGGAGCCGGTTGAGGCCACCAGCGAGGACGGGCTCAACATCATCCGGCACTCGGCCACTCACGTCATGGCTCAGGCCGTCCAGCAGCTGTACCCCGAGGCGAACTTGGGTATTGGTCCGTTCATTACCGACGGGTTCTACTATGACTTCGGCAATATTGAGCCCGTCACCCCCGAGGTTCTTTCTGAGCTCGAGAAGCGGATGAAGCGAATCGTCAAAGAGAATCAGCGCTTCGTGCGTCGGGTCACTACTGAGGAGTCCGCTCGCGAGGAGCTGGCCGACCAGCCTTACAAGTTGGAGCTCATTGGCACCAAGGGTAAGGGTGCTGAGGGCGCCTCGGTCGAAGTTGGCGGTGGCGAGCTGACGATCTACGACAATGTGCGTCGTAATGGCGAGGTAGCATGGAAAGATCTGTGCCGCGGCCCCCACGTGCCCTCGACCAAATACCTGGCTAATGCCTTCGCCCTGACAAAGTTCTCGGCCGCGTACTGGAAGGGTGACCAGGCCAACGACCAGTTGCAGCGCATCTACGGAACAGCCTGGGCCAGCCGTGAGGACTTGGCGGCTTACCAGCAGCGGATCAAGGAAGCCGAGCGTCGCGACCACCGCAAGTTGGGAGCTGAGCTCGATCTGTTCTCCTTCCCTGAGGAAATCGGCCCGGGCCTCGTGGTGTTCCACCCTAAGGGCGCGATGCTGCGTCATCTTATTGAGGAACACGTCATCGCTCGTCATATGGAGGCTGGGTTCTGCTTCGTTCACACTCCGGAGATCACTAAAGGAGGGCTGTTCCACACCTCGGGTCACTTACCCTACTACGCCGGCACCATGTTCCCGCCGATGCTTGTCGACGAGGAGCGAGATGAGGAGGGCAACGTCATTCGAGCCGGCCAGGAGTATTACCTGAAGGCTATGAATTGCCCGATGCATAACCTCATATTCCGGTCACGGGGTCGGTCGTACCGTGAGTTGCCGTTGCGGTTTTTCGAGATGGGCCACGACTATCGCTACGAGAAGTCGGGTGTCGTGCATGGACTGACCCGTATGCGGGGCTTTGCCCAGGACGACTCCCATACCTACTGCACCCGTGAGCAAGCCCCTGGTGAAATCAAGAAGCAGATCGAGTTTTTCCTGTCGATCCTGGCCGATTTTGGCCTCAACGACTTTTACCTCGAGCTGTCTACTCGTGAGAGCGACAGCGCGAAAGAGGAGAAGTTCATCGGTTCCGATGAGGACTGGCAGGTCGCCACCGACACCCTCGACCAGGTGTGCCGTAGCACTGGCTTGCAGCTGGTCCCTGATCCGGGTGGTGCGGCTTTCTATGGCCCGAAGGTCTCGGTGCAGGTTAAGGATGCCATCGGGCGCACCTGGCAGATGTCGACGATTCAGTATGACTTTAACCAGCCTGAGCGGTTCGACTTGGAATACGCGGCTGCTGACGGCACCCATCAGCGTCCGATCATGCTGCACTCAGCCAAGTTGGGTAGTGTCGAGAGGTTTATTGGTGTGCTCACCGAGCATTACGCCGGTGCTTTCCCGGTCTGGCTCTCTCCGGTCCAGGTGCGCTTGGTGCCGGTGGCTGAGGCCTTTAACGACTACGTCACCGGGTTCGCAGAGGTGTTGGGTTCCCGCGGGATTCGGGTTGAGACGGACCTGTCCTCGGATCGGTTTGGCAAGAAGATCCGCAACGCCTCTAAGGACAAGGTGCCTTTCATCCTCATCGCGGGCGGTGAGGATGCCGAGGCTGGTGCCGTATCCTTCCGGCTGCGTGATGGCTCTCAGGTCAATGGCGTCGTCCTGGACGAGGCTGTGCGGATCATTGCAGCGTGGGACAGTCGGCATCGCAACGACGATCCGACCAGCGAGACGCTGCGCGGAGTCGTTGATGACTGAGGATTACTGTCTCGAGTTCGCCGAGGACCTGGTTGGGGTTCCGGACCCCTTCAGGAGGTTCTGGACCCCGTATCGGATGGCGTATATCTCTGGTGAAAATAAGCCTCGAGGTGACCGGCCGGAGGATGGTTGTCCCTTCTGTAGTGCCCCGCAGCGTAGCGACGAGGACGCCCTTATCGTCCACCGTGGCGAGCACTGCTACGTCATTATGAACCTTTATCCCTACGGACCTGGGCACATGCTGGTGTGCCCTTACCGCCACGTTGCTGGGTACATCGATGCAACCCAAGACGAAGTCGTCGAGATGGCCCAGCTCACCCAGGATGCCATCCGGACCCTTCAGGAGGTTTCCCGTCCACAAGGGTTCAACGTAGGCATCAATCAGGGGGCATCCGGTGGCGCCGGGGTTGCCGCGCACCTGCATCAACACGTCATCCCGCGGTGGACCGGGGATACCAACTTTCTGCCCATCGTTGCCGGGGTTCGTGCTGTACCGCAATTGCTTAGCGATGGGCGCCAGATGCTTGCCGATGCGTGGGTGGGTCATGCTTGAGCACTTCCGTGCTGGCTGGGCCAAGGTCATGAATCCCATTGCCGACGCCTTGCTGAGAGCCCATGTCACCCCCGACGTGGTCACCTGGATCGGAACCATTGGCGCCGTGCTGATGGCGCTTATCTGCTTCCCGCAGGGCTGGCTGTGGCAGGGGCCATGGTTGGTTACTCTGTTTATCTTCTCCGATTCGCTTGACGGCAACATGGCTCGCAAACTGGGTCGTCACTCCCAATGGGGATCCTTCCTGGACTCTACCCTGGACCGCTTCGGTGACGCCGCGATCTTTACCGGAGTGGCCTTGTACTTCGCAGGACCAGGGAACAGCGTGCTCTGGACAGCGATGGCTTGCGCGGCGTTGGTCTTCGGTATGGCGACCTCTTATGTGCGTGCCAAAGCTGAGTCTCTCGCCCTGGAGGCTAAGGTGGGCATCGCGACTCGTGCGGACCGTCTACTGGTGAGCCTGGTGGCCATCGAGATCACCGGGCTTGCCAGAGTAGGAGCCTTCCCACACTGGTGCGTGGTAGCGCTGCCAATTGCGTTGTGCTACCTGACGTTGGCAGGAGCAATCACTGTCGTCCAACGGATGGTGGCGGTGCGTCGGGTGTGTGAGTCGTGAGAGGGGACTTCACAGGGTGGCCGGGCTCCCGGTTGAGGGATGCCGATGACTAGGGTGGATGTCGTGACGCGCACCTTGCCGCCTCATGAAGTTTCCGAGGCGAATCCGTGGGATACCGACCGGTTCTGGACGGTTCCTAATGTCCTGTCGGTCATCCGACTCATCGGTGTACCCATTTTCCTGTGGTTGGCTTTAGGACCGCGCGCAGACGGTTGGGCAGTCGCAGTGCTTGCCGTGGCAGGCCTGACGGATTGGCTTGACGGCCGGATAGCCCGCCGCTGGCACCAAGTGTCCCGCATTGGGCAGATGCTCGATCCGGTTGCCGACCGTCTCTGCATCTTTGCAACCGTTATTGCCCTGACCCTACGTGACGTAATTCCGTTGTGGCTGGTGATTCTCCTTATCGCTCGTGACGTGTGTATGGCCTGTCTCATGCCAGCTCTGCGTACACGTGGATTTACATCCCTGCCGGTGCACTTCGTCGGAAAAGCAGCGACCTTTTGCCTGCTGTACTCCTTCCCGCTGGTGTTACTTGGGCACCTCGGTACCGGTGGATGGACGGCGTGTAGGGTGCTGGGATGGGCCTTCGCGGTATGGGGGACAGGTCTCTACTGGTGGGCTTTCTTCCTCTACCTAGTTCAGACCATCCGTATCGTTCGGACGCTGCCACGCATCAGTTCGCGGGGTGAGTATTCGTGAAGCAGCGTCCAGATGCGTCAATGGACTTGCTGAGGGAGGTTCGCGGGCAGGCCTTGGACCAGGGTTACCAGGAACACCACGATCGGAACCCTGGCGCCACCTCTCGCCGCCCAGTCGGGGTAATAGCGGTGGTGTTGCTTCTGGTGACGGGCGTGCTCATCGGTATCGCGTGGCGGTCGACTGTTGCACGGGCCCCCTTAGACGCGCGGGAACGCAAAAATCTTGTCGCCCACGTGCAATCAGCTCAAGCCCACGAGTCGGCCCAGCACGCCGAATTGGCGAAGCTTCGCGCGTCTGTTAATGCCATGAAGGCTGCGGAGGTTACGCCACGCAACGATGAGGCTGGTCAAGACTCCGCGATGATTCCGATGGCGGGTCCAGGGGTGCGTATCGTCCTTGATGACGCGAATGCTGCTCCTGCCGATGAACTTGGCGATAAGGATATGCGGAAGCTAGTCAATGCGGTGTGGCAGTCCGGGGCGGAAGCGGTAGCCATCAACGGACACCGTATTGGACCTCGCACTGCGATTCGCTCTGCTGGATCGGCGATCACGGTGGACTACGTTTCGCTGTCTCGCCCGTACGTTGTCGAAGCTATTGGCTCACCGCAGAAGCTGCCGGCCGAGTTGGCAGATACACCTGGCGGCCGTTGGATGACCTATCTCAGGGACAATTCGTCAATCACTTACCAAGTAACGACGAAGGATCGGGTCTCAGTTCCAGGATCGAAGGCATCGGTGAGTCACGCGAGCCCTCATCGTTGACAATGAGACGATGAACGGCAATGGCACATAGGAAGGACACCCATGATTGCGCTCATCGGCCTGGTGGTCGGGATCATTATCGGTATCGTGGTTAACCCGACCCTACCTCCCGGTTTGCAGCCGTATCTGCCGATCATGATCGTCGCTGCTCTGGACGCCATCTTTGGTGCGGTGCGTGCCTATTTAGCCCATACCTTCTCGGATCGTGTCTTTGTCGTCTCATTCTTGTCCAACGTTGCTATTGCGGCTCTCATCGTTTGGGTGGGAGACCAGATTGGCGTGGGATCGCAACTGTCGACCGCTGTCGTCGTCGTCTTAGGCATCCGTATCTTTACTAATGCTGCCGCCATTCGGCGTGAGGTGCTTCATGCCTGAACATCACGATCGACGGGAGTGGGCCGAGAATCACTGGCGCAAGATCGGCAAGGATCTGGCCTCGGTGTCTACTGGCCAGATACTCGTCGCCATCATCTTGTGCTTGTGCTCATTCATGGTCGTCACTCAAGTACGATCCCGGCACGATCAGGACGCCTATTCGACGATGAGTCGGGCCGACCTGGTGACGATGTTGGATTCGTTATCGGATTCGTCACGCCAGCTTGATTCTGAGATCGCTGATCTACGCGCTACGACAAGGGACCTCCAGTCGGGTGCTGATTCGCGCAAGGTGGCTCGGCAAGAAGCTGAAGAACGGCTCACTCGGATGAAAATCTTGGCTGGTACGATCCCCGTCCACGGACCCGGTATCAAGATCACCATTAATGATCCTGAGGACAAGGTTACTTCAGATATGGTGCTTGATGCCGTTGAAGAGATGCGTGATGCCGGGGCCGAAGCCATGGTTCTCAATAACAAGGTGCGTATCGTTGCTGATACATGGTTTGCGGCAAGCCCAGACGGCCTGCAAGTCAGCGGTACGACCGTCACCCGCCCGTACACTTTGACGATTATTGGCCAACCACACGCTCTCAAAGAGGGAGCGAAGTTCCGTGGTGGTTTGGTTTCCCAGATGGAATCGGACAAGGTAGGTGTCAGTGTCGAGGTTACGACCTCGCGCGATCTCACTATTACGGCGGTGGCCCGTCCACAACCGATGACCCACGCCACACCGGTGAGATGAGGCAGGCATCAATGCTCTCGGCGCGGTACTCTGCGAGTACAAAGATTTTTACGTCGGCCGTGTCATGGAGGTGGTGATGACCGAGATTCCCGATGATGTATTGTGCACCTCGGATCACCTGTGGATTAGGCCCGGCAACGGTAGCCGGGTGCGACTCGGAGTCACGTCAGTCCTCCTGGACCATTTTGGACCGGTGGAATCAGTGTCTCTTCCCGATGACGGTGAGGAGGTCGTTTCCGGGGATTCCTGTGGAGACGTAGAGTTTTCCGCACGTACCTGGGAGATTATTTCGCCAGTAGCCGGAGAGGTCGTCGCGGTGAACCCGTCGATTGACGCTGACCAGGTTGAGGCGGACCCGTGGGGGGACGGATGGCTCTTCGACGTGAGACTGTCAGACCCCGAGCAGTTGGACGAGTTGCTTGACCCTGACGAATACCTCGCGAGCGTGGGGGAGGTACCCCTAAAATGACTACTCCGGAGACCCCCGAGAGCGAGGACGCGAACATGAATAAGTGCCCCATGTGCGGCCACGTCAGTGAGGATGGCGCAAACTTCTGCTCCCGATGTGGGACCCGTCTTGGGGTGCCCATTGACACACCGGGGGACAACACTGGCGTGATCCCGACCATTACCGAACCAACGGTGGCTGAAGAAACCCCTCCCAATGTGGATCTTCCAGCCGGCGTCTTGCAGGACATCGCCGATCTTCCTGCTGAGAACGCCATGCTGATTGTGCGACGTGGCCCGAATCTCGGCGCCCAATTTCTGCTGGACCAGGACGAGACGACGGCAGGGCGTTCTACGCATTCCGACATCTTCCTTGACGACATCACGGTGTCTCGTCACCATGTGAAGTTCATTCGTCAAGATGGCCAAATGGTCATTGAGGACCAAGGCAGCCTCAATGGTACTTACGTCAATCGCACTCTTGTCGATGGGTCGGCGGTCCTACGCGATGGCGACGAGGTGCAGATCGGAAAGTTCCGGATGACCTACCACACCGGTGGTACGGCATCGGGGACGAGTGGGGCCGGTCGCGTCTGATGCCAAGGTCTGTCCGCACTATCGGACAGGTCATGAAGACTCTCAAACCGGATTTTCCCGATCTGAGCATTTCCAAGATCCGATTTCTAGAGTCCGAGGGCCTGTTGTCCCCTGAGAGGGCACCATCGGGATACCGCAAGTACTCCGATTCTGACGTCGAGAGATTGCGGTACATCCTGACCTGCCAGCGCGACCACTTCCAACCATTGCGGGTCATCAGGGACCACTTGGAAATGATGGACCGAGGCGAGGAACCCCCGGTTTCCGAGGCACCTCCTTTGCCCACTGAGAACGAGGGGACTCCTGATCCTCAGCCTCAGCCGACAGGTCAAGGAATTGTCCGGACCCGTGGCCCTATCCGGATGAACCGACGTGAACTCATCCGTGCCTCTGGCATTACCGAGGCCATGCTCATGGAGCTTGAGCGTCACCAGCTGGTACGACCCAAGCGGGGAGCCTCGTACTTCGGTCAAGAGGCCCTCGTTATCTGTGTCGCAGCACGTCGATTGGCGGCTTACGGCATGGATACTCGTCACATGCGTGCCATCAGGCAGGCTGCGGAGCATGAAGCCGGACTTATAGAACAGGCCCTTATCCCACACGCACGGCATCCCGAGCAGGCTTCAAAGATTGCTGCTGAGACGACCAAGGTAATGATGCACGCTCATACCGCCATGGTCTATGACATGTTGGAACATTGGTCGGGTAACTGATCGACATGGGGTCCGCGCTAGGCTGATCGCATGGTCTTGCTCGAGGTTGCCGAGATTCGGACCGAGCCTGTCTCCGGAGCGGCGGTGCTGCTGCTCCGTGAAGCTGATGGTCGACGCCATCTTGCCTTATGGATCGCAGATCCTGAAAAAGCAGCCATTGCGGATGCCATCAACGAAACGGAGCCTGTGCGTCCCCTCACCCACGACCTACTGGCGCGTGTCATCGCAGTTCTGTGTGAGGAAGAGCCGCAGTGCATCATTACCAAGGTTGAGGACGGCATTTGGTTCGGTGAACTGGTGCTAGGCGATATGCGTATCGACGCTCGACCCTCCGATCTGGTGGCCCTTGCCCTACGTCTGCCAGTACCGATCTGGTGCACCGAGGAAGTCATCTCCACGGCCGGGATTCTCCTCGATGCCGGCCCTGAGGACGCTCTCGAAGAGTTCCGGCACTTCCTTGATGACGTTAGCCCTGACGACTTTGGGCCGGGACCCTCGACCTCTGGTTGACCTTAAGGCCACAGTAAAACACCTAGTGAAATGCATGTTTGAGGTAGGAGAGTGCGAACGATGTGAGGCAGACGGCGTGGCTTCGACGCTGTTGGAGGCTCGCGCCGTAGCGTCAAGGACGTCGGCGGGGCGTCACGCTTCGTCAATGAGACCATGAGTAGAACTGGTGAAGGGTGACGACATGGCAACGACCGGTGAGCAGCCGAGTGTTGAGATTCCCCTCGACGGCCACGCGCGTCGCGGTCAGGACGCTCTTTTCGAGGGAGACTTTGCCCCGCTGCCTGAGGACATCGGGTTCCGAGGCCCGGTCGCATCCGGTGCCGCTGGCATTAGCTATCGTCAGCTCGATTACTGGGCGCGAACCGGCTTGGTCCGTCCGGAGATTCGCGCAGCTCGTGGCTCGGGAAGTCAGCGTCTGTACTCTTTCCGCGACATCCTCATGCTCAAGGTTGTCAAGCGTCTCCTTGACGCTGGGGTATCTCTTCAACAGATCCGGGTGGCTATTGACCATCTACGCAGCAACGGGGCTGAGGACCTCTCTCGCGTCACCCTCATGAGCGACGGGGTCTCGGTGTACGAGTGCACTAATGACAACGAAGTCATTGACCTGCTGCATGGCGGGCAGGGGATGTTCGCTATTGCGCTAGGAGGGGTGTGGCGCGACGTTCAGGGAAGTCTTGCCGAACTGCCTAGCGAGCGTCTCAATCCGGTCGTGGACACTGAGCTTGACGAGTTCACTGCACGCAGAATCGCCAAGCACGCCTCCTGATTACGTGGTCATCGAGGGGAGATGATCTCGCTCGGTTTCCTCCTTACGACCGGTGAGCGTGCATCAAGAGCTTCCTCCATGCAATGATCTCAACGAGGAGGCTCCCATGAAGGACACCATCACCGCCATCATGAAGCGGCCCAGCATTGCCCATCTGCTGCGAGCCCACACCCGGTTTAACCGACGCCTTGGCAATCATTTTGCCGCGTCCATTACTTATTTCACAGTGCTGGCGATCATCCCGGTCATTGCATTTGCCTTTGCAGTGTTGGGATTGGTGTTAAGCCGTTTGAGCCCCTACTTGCTTAACCAGGTCGTGGATTCAGTCGTAGGCCTGGCTACCGAATCCAGCGATAAGCAACAGATTCGCGCCATCATTGAGAACGCCATGAAAGTCGGTGGATCTGTCTGGGCGTTCGTCGTCTCTATCCTGACTGCGTTGTGGGCCGGAATTCGGTGGGTCGGAAACATCCGCAAGGGAATTCAAGCGGAGTGGGCTCCCGACTTTGACATGGTTGGTGATGACCGTGGTTTCATGCGAGCAAAACTCTCCGATATGCTCACATTCCTCGGTTTGTTACTGGTGACTTTATTGACGATCATCACCTCCCAGGTTGGCTCCTCCATGACCGGCATGCTGGCCCGGTGGACCGGCCTCGATTCGGTTCCTGGATACGGCTTGTTGCTCACGCTAGCGGGCCTAGTGGCGACGACGATTGCGGGCTGGCTCCTCTTCATTTTCTTATACATCGTTATGCCCCGAGTCAAGACGAGTTGGCCGCCAATTCTCAGAGGGTCCCTGGCGGCTGGATTCGCCCTCGCGCTGGTGCAGGTGGGTGCCGGATACCTCGTCCGGGCCTTCAATTCTAACAAAGCTGTTCAAGCCTTTGGGTCGATCATCATTGTCATGCTGGTCTTTGATCTCGTCGCTCGGTTGATCCTCTTTATTGCGTCGTGGATTGCCACTGCGAACCAACCGGCTATCGATAAGGAATGGAACGATTGCGACGAGCCGTTGCTTGGACGCGAGGATTGTATGACGGCTGAAGGGCACTGGGAAGCAGCCTTAGCGGACCGCACCGCTAAGCAAGCGACGAAGGATGACGAGGACGGTAAGGAGGTCGTTCCCCCGGGGTACACGGTCGTTGATGGCGTTACTCAGAAAACAGCAATGGGGGGAGAGACCAACGGCCTCATAAGACGGAAGACGCGGTAAGCCTCGACAACGCACCCGCGAGTTCTGGCACGGTTGCCTCGTCGTACACCAAGCCTCGCCGTTGGCCAATCATTGGTGCGAGTATTGTCGGTGCTATCGGGGGCATGGCAGTCAGCGCCATACTCGGTCGACGTCGCGAGGAACGTTGAACCACTGATTGCGCGATACGTGATGTCTGGTCCGCTCACGGCGAGGCGACTTCAACTAAGCTGCCCAGTTGTGGTCTTGGTGGCGCTCGTCCAAGGTGTAATAAGTCCCCACGTCGTCGGGCCCTCCCGGACCCAGAAAGGGAATTGCGACTTTGCAAGGGTCTTCGTTACGGAGAGCCAATTGCGCCTTAGCAGCCAGTCTTCTGGGTACGTTGTTTCCCGGAGTCGTCATGTTCACGCTGCCTCCCCTGTTTACCGCATGGTGGGGGCCGTCACGAAGGCCTCGGACGCATCATTGGGGTGGGTGACGACGTGCGCGGTCCTTGTGTCGGGGTTGCTGACTTATGTCGCCGGGATCGTCCGGCAGCAGGTGGGTACCCGCTGGATGTATGTTGTGGCGACGGTTCTTATGCTTGTGTCTCTAGCAGTCGTGCTGGTTAACCCACGGTCGCTACCCATCGCTTATGTTTGGGCGCTGTTGTCCGGGGCATCCTCGGCTTTCACCTATTCTCCCTCATTGACCGCAGTCCAGGAATGGTTCCCGCGACGGTTGGGATTGGTCAACGGATTGGTCAACGCTAGTTTTGCGCTTCCGGCTGCTGCGGCGGCCCCTATCGTGGGGGGCATGCTGAGAAATTGGGGATTCACAGCCACGGTTTTGACGCTCATGGTTGCCGTCGCCCTGACACAGATGGTGGTGATTTTTCTTTCCACCCCATATTGGCTTGAGAAAAGACATGCGGAAGAGCTGGCAGTCGCGCGGAGAGAGATTTCTGGGCCGGCGGTGACAACTGCTCAAGCTGCGCGGACTCCCGCATTCTGGCAGGTGTGGGCGATGTGGTTCGCTGGCGGTGGGGCTGCCATTACGATGATGACTTTCGCTGCCACTTACTCCGCACATCTTAACGATATTGGGGTGCATGTAAGTGCGGTGGCTGCCGTCACAGCTTTCGTTTCCGGAAATGGACTGATACGGGTGGTTAACGCGATGCTGCTCGACCATATTGGACCGACGGTGATCGGGGGTGTTACATCCGTGACCCTCGCCTTTGGCTACATGTTGTTGGGGGTTCGTCGCCAGTGGCTGGGCACTCATCGTCGTGGCTTTTCTGGCTGGCGTCGCTTTGGGGACTATCTTCACGATCTCCCCTGTGCTACTGACGCCCCTTTTCGGTATCAAGCACTTTGGTCCGATCTTCGGCCTGGCTTTCAGCGCCTACGGTATTTTTGGTGCTTTTGCCGGACCGATGTTCAGTTCTTATCTGGCTCAACGGCTGGGATATGGCTTGGTATTCATCTACCTCGCGCTGCTGATGTTCTGGGCGTTCCTTTCCGTGCTCGCGGTCGGCCGCTCCCAGCAGCGAATGGCAACTTGGGCTTAGCGCAAGGTGGCCCTTCCGTTGTCAACCAGTCCCGACGGGGACCACGTTCATTCGGAAGGGCCACTGCTGGGCCATAGCTGTCAGGCCTGCCCGATCTCGCTGAGCATGGCGGTGAACCACGGCTGGGTGGTGTCGAAAGGCTTGCCGCCCTTGATCCGATCGAAGGCGATGTTCGTCAACGTGTCGCCGTTCTCCTCGTCCTGGCCGATGACGCCAGTTTTACCGGCCAGGGCGCAATCGACAGCGAGGTCAGTGCAGCGGCCGATGAGCTCCAGGTCAGCTTCGTTCGAGGCCGCCGAACGGGAGAAGTAGCCGGACTTCTGGACCATGAACTTTTCGGCACCGAGCTTGTCGGCGAACTGTTTGCCGAACCAAGCACCCGAGTTCACCTTGTCGAGCTTGACGTGACCAAAGGGATCGCGCGGGACTTCCTGACCGTCTTTTTCCATCTCCTCAATAATGGCGTCCAGGCCAGCCCCCTCGGACAGGAAGATAGTGACGTTGCCAACTTCGTCCATGACCTTGTTGAGGCGTGCGGCTTCGGCCTCAAGGTCGATGTGAGCCTCGGGGACATATACGGCGTGGACATCCCAGGCCTTCTTGGACAGCCCGATCTCAGGTAGCCACTGTTGAGTATCGAGCCATTCGCGGTATTTGGCGGCGGTGGCGGCGGTGAGCCAGCCGCAGTTACGGCCCATGACTTCGTGGACGATGAGCATGCGTGATCCGGAGTTGTGCTCGCCAACGATGTTCTGAGCAAAGCGGGAGCCTTGTTCCGCAGCCGTCCAAGCACCTAGCGACTGACGAATCGGCACGACGTCGTTATCGATGGTCTTCGGCAGGCCAACGACGGTGAGGCCGTAGTTATTCTCAGCCAGATAGGCGGCCAGATCGGCGGCGGTGGTATTGGTGTCGTCACCACCGATGGTGTGCAAAATGTCAACCCCGTCGGCAACCAGACGATCGGCGGCAACCTTGAGCGGGTCGTCGCCTTCGGCGACCAGACCACGCTTTACGAGGTCGGCGGCGTTGGTCAGCTTGACCCGCGAGTTGCCAATCGGGGATCCACCAAAACGCTTGAGGATCTCGGCATTCTTGCGAACGGTGTCGGTGACCTCGAGGAAGTCTCCCTTGAGCAGGCCCTCGTAGCCGTGCTTGTAGGCGATGATCTCGACCTCAGGTGCTACCTCGGTGTAGCGCTGGATCAATCCACTGATCGCGGTGGATAGGCACGGCGCAAATCCGCCCGCGGTGAGGAGTGCGACCTTCTTGACGGCCATAGGGAAACCTTTCATTTGTCGTGTGGGGTAACGCTAGCAAGCCTATGGTATGAGTCGAACCGGCACACAGGGGAGTAAAAGTCAACCCTTGCCGGACCGATGGTTGTCGTGCTGTTCTGCTGGCATGACGATGCATCCCTCGTGCGATCGACACTCGACCCCACCGTTCTCGCGATGGCGTTTCCCTGTCTCCCCACAGCGACATCGTGGCGATCGTGGCGTGAGTATGTCTGTTCTTGTCACCGTGTTACTGCCCATCCTTCTGATATCCGCGGGGGTGGCGGTCGATGGTGCGGAGCGATCCCGGGCAGCACGCGTCGCCCACACTGTTGCCGCCGAGGCGGCTCGAGCCGGGTGTGAGGAAGGATTCGCGGCACAGCTCGTCGGTCAAGATGGGTCTAGCGCTGCTCGTGTGGCGGCGGAGGCATCCGCGCGAAGGGCTAAAGCGGATGGACTAAGCCAGCTTGTCATCGACGTCAATGGAGACGCCGTCAGCGTCGCGACGGAAATCACCCGGCCTACTCGTCTATTAGCCCTTATTGGACTAACCGAAGTACACGGTCGGGCGAGCGAAATGTGTACTTTGCTGGCTCGCTGAGGCCGTTGCAGCGATACGATGATGAGGTGTCTAAGTATTTCCCGGTCCACCCGGAGAACCCGCAGCAGCGTTCTCTCAATCAGGTCGTCGACATCCTGCACCATGGCGGTCTTATCGCCTACCCGACAGACACGGGTTATGCCTTCGGTGCCCGGCTGGGGAATAAGGATGCCGTGGACCGGATTCGCAAACTTCGCCAGTTATCTGACAAGCATCACTTCACCCTGGTCATGAGCCAGTTTGCGCAGGTTGGCCAGTATGTCCAGATGGATAACTGGGTGTTTCGTGCCGTCAGTGCCGCTGTGCCAGGGCGATATACCTTCATTCTCAATGCCACTCGTGATGTTCCGAAGGTCATGCTGCACCCGCGAAAGAAAACCGTTGGGGTGCGCGTCCCCGAGCATGTGACAGCCCTGGCCCTGCTGGAAGCATTGAATGAGCCCATTGTCTCCTCCACCCTCATCCTGCCCGATCAGGACACACCTATGGTCGACGGTTGGCAGGTTCAAGACGAGATCGGTGACCAACTCGATGCTGTCCTCGACTCAGGGGACTGTGGCGTCGAACCGACTACGGTGGTTGACTTCACCTCCGGTGAGGCGGTCATCACCCGTCGCGGTGCCGGGGACCCCTCACTTTTCGAGTGAGGCCATAAGCCATGGACATGGTTTGCTGACGAAGGGTTGTAAGAAAATGCTTGGTCTGATGGGGGCGATGGAGGATGAAGTGCGCCTCATCCGAGCTGACCTCGACGACGTCGAAGAGCTTGATGGCCCGTGCGAATTACTGCGCGGACGGTTAGACGATACCCCAGTAGTGCTGGCTCAATGCGGTATAGGCAAGGTGAATGCTGCATTAGCTGCTTCAGCAATGGTTCAGGCTGGCGCAACACGCATCGTCTTCACCGGAGTCGCTGGGGCTGTCGCGCCCGGATTAGGAATCGGTGACGTCGTCGTCGGCAATAGGTTCCAGCAGCATGATGCTGACGACACCGCATTTGGTAACCCGATCGGTACTGTTCCTGGGGAACCACCGTACTGGGAACCGGATCCTGACCTTTTCGCCCTAGTGCTAGACGTATTGCGCGCGCTGGAGGAGCCTCGTGACCATCAAGTGGTGGCAGGGCCAATCGTCAGTGGAGACCAGTTCATCGCTCAGGCCGAGAAGGTCGCCTGGCTACGCGCCACATTTGGGGCTAGCGCCGTCGAAATGGAAGGTGCGGCTCTAGCACAGGCAGCCAATCGTCTCGGTGTGCCTTTCGCTGTGGTGCGGATTCTGTCCGACTCTGCCGACGGTGATGCGGTCGCGGATTTTCCAGCATTTCTTAACAACGCGGCCCATCGTGGTCGTGACCTTGCTCACGCCTTAGCTCGGCAGCACGGGCTCAGGGCTTGACGAGGCTGTCAGGCTCGTACGAGCAGGGCCCCTGGGGCCACACGGGTCCTCATTGTCGTCACTGTGCCGATGGGGTCTCCATCAACTTCCGCCAGGATCGGGCCGGAACCGGACATAACGAGGGCCGTTCGCGACGTCGCGTGGCGCACGAGGCGATGGCCGTGCCGATGTCGGGTGACAAAGTGGTTGAGGCCGGCGATCCATCCGACAATGCCATGGGGAGACAGCGTGAGGACGTCAAGGGCCCCATCGTCAATGCGGCCGTCGGGGACGAGAACGACGCCGCCGGGAAGTACTGAGCAATTGCAGACCAACACCGTTCGCGCCCGAGTGATGACGGGGCGGCGTCCGTCGACGCTTGCTCTGGCTTGGAATCCCGGCTGCACCAGGGTCAGGGTACCCGAGGCGACATAGGCTAGCCAGCCGACCTTGTCCTTGAGGCGGTCTCGGGTACCGGCCATTGTCTGGGCGTCCATTCCCATCCCAATGATGACGGTAAAGCAGATTTCCTCGGACTCATCGAATCGGACATAGCCCAGATCAATTGCCCTGACCGGGCGGGTTAGCGCGGCATCGAGGGATGCGGCGAGATCGGTATGCGGCAACTCGAGGTTACGAGCCAAGAGGTTCCCAGTGCCCATCCCAAGTATTCCCATGGAAACTCCAGTGTTGGCTAGGCCTGCGCTGACTTGACGGACGGTGCCGTCACCCCCAAGGGCGAGGACCAACTCGGCCCCCTCATCGACGGCCTTACAGGCTAGACCCTGGCCGTGGTCGTCGGCTGTCGTGGGGAAGAAAACAGGGGTGACGCCGCAGTACTCACGGCACTTCTTTTCGATAAGGTCGTGCCAGTGAGGGTTGTTCTGCGTCTTGACAGAGTTGTGGACTACTGCCACCTTGCGGGGCTGAGATGTCTGCACACCGCTAGCCTAGGGCATCTTACCGCAGCTGCTCGTGTGTCTGTTCACGCTTCGATGTCGGCCCAACACTGGCCCGCCGGCGTAAGTCTGACCTCGCGACCCAGTAGCTTGGCCAGATCGATAGCCATCTGACCCCCACGGTCGGCGCGGCACGCCAACGTCACGATGGACCCCTTAGCGGTGTATTCCACGTTGGTGACGTCATGCCCGGCGGCACGGATAACGCCCTCCTCGTGACCAGCTCGACGCAGGCCGATGGTAGTCGTAAAGATATCCATCATGACCCGTCGGTGGAAGGCAGCCACTGTTAGAGCGTTGCCAACGGCGTTCCCATAGGCCCGGGTGAGACCTCCGGTCCCCAACTTGATGCCGCCGAACCACCGACTGGTGACGGCGACGATATCGGATAGATCCGGATTTCCTCTTGGATCGGCCGCTGTGAGGGCCGCCAAGGTGGGCATTCCCGCTGTGCCGGCAGGTTCGCCGTCGTCATTGCACCGTTGAACCCCACGATCTGTACCCAGTACGAAGGCGGAGACATGGTGGCGGGCGTTGTGGCCGTCGTGTCGAGCCTGGGCGATAACCTCCCGAGCCTCGTCCTCACAGGTCACGCGCACCAGCCGGGTGAGGAAGACTGATCGCTTGATCTCAAGTTCTGTCTCAACTGGGCCTGCCAGAACGCTGTACTCGATCACTTGACCCCCGGTAGAGAGGTCACCATATCCATCCGAATCTTCTCCATCTCTTCGGCGACGCTGTGGGCGTCAAGGTTCTGGCTCGAGATCGGCGGAAGACCAGTAATGAAGATGGCGATATCGGCCAGCAGCCGCCGAGCCCAAGGTACCGGTCCGTTACCAGTGTGCCAACAAACCGAAAGCAGGTCGTAGCCGGTTTCGGTGACAGTGCGGTCTACCTTGGACCAGTCTTGTAAAGCCTGCGGAGCATCAGGACGGGTGGCCGACAGCAAGGCCGAACCTTGGATGAGTTCGTGGACCATCTGATTGCGCTCGATCTGAGCTTGCGGGGTTTTGGTGCGCCCCTGAGACAGGGATCTTAGTACTGGCATCATGGAACGAAGGGTTCGGCGATATTGACTTCGTACCAGCAGTACTGGGGCGCGTCGACCGACGATGTGGATGGTGACGATGCCGACTGTCAAGCCCACAATAGTTTCGACGATGCGGTCCTGGGCGAGCTGATACATCTGACCGGGCTTTGTTAGTGGCGTCATGAATAGTGCGAAGCAGGTGATAAAGATGCAGGCGAGACCGTAATTGCGCGTCACCAGGGCTTGCATGGTCCACAGGAAAACGACGATGAGACCGATCTCGACCCAGCCTGAGGGGCCGAATGCGGCGATCGCCAGGTACAGGCCGAGGCCGACGACGGTACCGAGCACCCGGTGAATGGCGCGGATCGTCATGTCCGAGCGAGTTGCGTCCATGTGAATCATGATGAGGACGCTCAGTACCGCCCAGTATGGATGGCCGAACGGTAACAGGATCATAAGCAGAGAGGCGAAGAAGACACCTGTTGCCGCGCGCAGTGCCACCATCGTCGGTCGCGATCCCCGTTCCAGCGCAGTTCGCAGCAGGTAGCTGGCTTTGGGGCGACCAAGCGGAGTCCAGACGACATGGTCCGGCAGGGAAACATCGGCCGAGGGGAAGGCCTCCAGTCGCAGCTCGTGCTCGAGTCGCATGTGAGCGGTGATGAGGCGGGCTCGCAAATTCGACAGCTCGGACATCTCGGACGGGTTGTCCACGCCGGAGGAGTGACCGTCATTGTAGGCCCACCACGCTAGGTGAATGGCCGCGTGGGCCGCTGAACGTAGTCGTGCAACTTCGTGGCTGTCGGCATCGTCATCAGGTTCGCAGTAGGCGTTGACTGCGTTTTCAGCCTTGTTAACTGCGGCACGGACCGGGCGGTGCGGAGAGGCGAGGATGATGATCATCGATACGGCAGCGGCGATGAGGAAGGACGGCACGGTGGAAGTGAATACCGTGCTGACCGTCCAGCCGCGACTGGCCATATAGGCGCCGAATGCGGCTGCGAAGAGAATATTGAGTGGGCCCGGCGGGCCCAGCTGCAGGGCGTGCCATACCCAGATGACGATCAGGCTCCAGCTAGCGAGGATGATGGGCAGAAGCCATTCGATCTGCACCGACATCAGGCCCAGGCATTGAGAAAAGATCGTCGCAGTACCAACTCCAAGAAGGATTCGGGCTCGTGACAAGGGAGCATTGCTGTTGCCGGCTAGGGCGCCCATTGCTCCTATCATGCCCATAGCCGCATGCGTCGGGCTGACGATCAGGCCCATAGTCACGAGGGACACAGCTATCGGGATGACGAAGATGACCGCCTGGCGGCTGCGCCCAGGGGCATGATGAATGGTGATGAGTTTGCGTATCAGCTGCCGAGGTTTCGACGGCTGGTTGGGTTTGCTCATGCGCGACCCGTACCGGTGCTCGTCGTAGGCCGGCCCATAGTGGCAGTAATAGACCAGCCAGTGCCCACGTCGGTAATTGTCGCGGTGATCATGCCAGTTTCAAGAATAGTGTAAGTCTCCTCAATGGCGTGGCCGTTATTGATTTCCTGCACCTCGACCTGGTCAGCATCGAATTCAGCGCTAGAGTATTGCAGGGTTTCGTCAAGGGGGAAAACGACGGTAGTGAGGGGAAAGAGGTCGCCTACCGGCTCGCCGATGGCGTCGTTTCGCGAGAACTCCACAAAGCGGAATACGCCAATGTTGTGGCGGCAGCGGTACTTTCTCGTGATGATGGTCGTCCCCGCTAGCCGAGTAGTTTGGTCGGTAAGGACGTCGAACTCAATCCCACCTCCGGATTCTGTCTCACGGAAAACACCGAAGCCACGCGATAGACGATCACCGATGCCGAGGGTGTCAGCGTCGGCCGCGACAGCCAAGCCGATGGCGGTTGCAGGCGTCGGATGAGGGGAGCGGTGCACCTTTCGGCCACATAACTCACGCAGACGGCGCGGGATGATGGGCAAAGATGTCGCCCTGCCCACAAGGTGGATGCTTGCGATGTCAGAATCAGCATCGTTGAGCAGAGAGGATAGTGGCTTCATCGTCTCAATAGTGCGATCTATAAGAGGCGTGCACGCTCGTGCCACCTCGACCCTCGGAATATGTAGGATCGTTGAATCCAGATCGACGAAAAGGTTGCGTTCCTGACGCAGAGTAAATTCCATAGCAGCCACCGCAGCGTAGGTGGTTCCTAGGTCGATTCCTAGATCCATGGTGGGCAGTCTAGGCTCGGGTACCGACACCGCCGTCAGTTGTCCAGGTCGCCCCCGCGGCGGGGGTGATAATCAGGCTTGTCGTCGTGGGAAGTATCATCGCTACTGCGTCGGGGACCAGAGCCTTGAGTGCCGGGATCGTCGTTGCTGGGTCCATCATCCTCGTCGATTGAGCGTAGGAAGTCTTCCACTTCAGCACCGATGTCCTCGGCATCTGGGACGGCAACTTGTGTTGTGCCGAGCTCTCGCTGGGCAACCCGGGAGTCGTACTGCTCCTCTAGAGCATGGAGCATAGCTTTGAGCTCTTCAGAATTATTGACCTGGGTATCGATCTCGGCACGGACTGTATTGGCAGCTACAGCCAAGGAGTTGATAGGCAGTGCCAGGCCGGTTGCTCCTCGTAATGCCTCCACGAGGGCACGGGCCGATTCAGGATAATCCAGATCGGCTAAGTAATGGGGTACATGGGAGGCAAGCCCGATGACAGCGTGGTTCGTTTCCCCCAACCGCTGACCGAGTACGACGGGGAATGAGGCCGGTACCTGAAGACGGCCGAAGGGAGACGTCGAGCCCAAAATGAGTTCAGGTCGTGATGCCCAGCGTGTAACTATGGCAGGACGGGTGTGAGGGGTCGGTATCGGGATCGAATCGGTAATGACGGTCAGTCGGATCCCCATAGAGTCGACAAGACTCGTTAGAGACGACACCAACGATTCCCAGCCGAGAGCCGGCTCTGGGCCTTCCAATACAAGGAACGCTTGGCCAAGTTGATCGGTGACTTCGTGCAGCACGAGGCGGGGGCGCTCGTACCCCTCGAAGTGGTCGGTGTCGAAGATGATGGGCTGACGGGAATCGCGATGGTCCAGTAACAGATCAATGTCGAATTCCCCGAGCTCGTGGTGGGGAAGCTGGGAAAAGATGGCGTCGCGCACCCGTGCCTGTACCAGACCGGTGTCACTAAAAGACTGCACCAAAGTGATGAGAGCGGACACCTCCTGATCAGGACCCACGATTCCGGGATGCCAGCTGAAGCGATTGCTCTGCCGATCCATGGGCGTCCTCCTTTCCATCGGGGCAGGTTGGTATAACCCCGTGAGTCTTCACTCTATTCCGTTGTGCTGATAGGTAGCCTGACCGCGTCGCCAACCGACCGAAGGATGGATTACATGAGGATGACGCACCGAGCAACAACCGCAGTCGCCGTGGCAGGGCTGTCCTTGCTTGCCGGGTGCTCACAGACCAACGGAACAGTGCCCGGGGTCAGCGACTCCCCTGATGCGTGGTGGACGGGTTCACCGTCTGCGACGAGTGGGTCTGCCAATTCCAGGGCGGCTACGCACTCTGCCGGTACGGCATCAGCGACGACCACTCCGGCGCCCGCAGCGGCCAGCGGTCCGTGCGGTTATGCCGTCGCGGGTAAGGCTGCTCGCCCAGTTGATATGCCGCCTTCTGACAATATCGATAAGACTGGTTCCACCACCGTCACTCTTACGATTAATGACGCTCCCGTGGTGCTTACTGTTGATCGGGCGATGGCCCCCTGTGCCGCCAACGCGTTTATCTCGTTGGCCGAGCAGGGCTATTACAACGACACCTCATGTCACAAATTATCTACGGGAGATGCCAAGTACCTCCAGTGCGGTGACCCTTCCGGAACCGGGAATGGTGGTCCAGGGTACTCTTATCCCGTTGAGAGGGGAGCCAAGGCCGGAGGATCAGTTGGCTCCGGCACCCTTGCCTTGGTCGCCGATTCCCAGCATCGGCTGGGCTCGCAATTCGCCCTGGTTTATGGTGACTCCAAACTGTCGGATTCCTTCCTCGTCATTGGAAGTATCGATAAGGACGGTGCTGAGAGCATCTCTGACATCGCTCATAAGGGGCTCGCTGACGATGGCCTTACTCCAAAGGTCGACACCAAGATTGGCTCGGTTGTGATGGGCTAAGCCTTAGCGAGAGGTGAGAGGCTCCTGGCACCGTGATAGGAAGGCCGCTAGCACTTGCACGAAGACTCCCGGCTGGTCTGAATGCACCCAATGGCCGGAATTCTTAACACGAATTCGGCGCACTTGGGGGAAAAGTTCGTGCATGGCTTGGGAATGGTCGGGGCCGCCATAGTCCGATTGCTCGGCGGTGATCCAGAGCACTGGCCCTTCCCAGATCGAGGTAGCCGGTGGCCAGGAACCGATATCGGACAGTCCATTGCCCAATAGATCGAGATTCATTTGCCAATACCAGCGTTCATGATCGCCGGTTTCATGGCGCAAGTTTTGCAAGAGGAACTGCCGGATGTTCGGGTCAGGCACCCCGTCGGACATGTGCTCTTCGGCTTGTCGGCGGGTGGTCAAGGCTGTCAGATTCACCGACTTCATGGCGTCGACGAGAGGTGCCAGGCGTGTGAGACGCGAATCCACCGGGGCCATGTCGACGACGGTGAGGCTACGGGCTAGGTCAGGATTGTCGAGAACCGTCCGCATGACAACTTTGCCACCCATCGAGTGACCCAGCAGGTGGGCTGGACGGTTCCCACTGGTGGCTTTGACGGTGGCTGCCAAGGAGTCGGCCATGTCGCAATAAGAAAAAGTTTGGGTCCAGGGAGATCGGCCGTGGTTCGGCAGATCGACGAGGATACAGCGGTAGGCGTCGGGGTTGGTAGCAAGGAGATCCTTCGCCACGCGGGTGAAATTCTTTCCTTGCCCAAATACCCCGTGACACCAGTACACGTCCTGCTGGCCGTTCCCGAGGGTGGTCAGATGAAGCTTATTCATGGGCGAGACCTCCAACACCCGGTGTGCCAGTGACGACGTTCCTCGACCGGGGACCTGGAGAACATCGATGGTTCATGTGGCCAGGCAACGACATGTGGGGTTCCTGGCTGGATTGGATGCAGACACCCCGGACAGGTATAAACCTTGAGCGCTCGGCCGGCGGGCACCGTGCGCACGACGTGCTGACCATCTCTCTTGTGCTCAGGGCGCGGGTGACTAGCCGTATTGAGGGGTCGGGGCGGGCGCTGCCATTTGCGTGAACCATGATGACGACCCATGGGCCCCATTGTGCCCCACGTGGTGGCCGAGAGGACAATGCCGAGAGACGGGCCTTGTGCCAATGAGTTCGAGGGGCGACGAGGTAGAGTTCCACACCGTGCGTCTCGTCATTGCCCAGTGCCAGGTCGACTACACCGGCCGTCTTACTGCCCATTTGCCGTGGGCTAAGCGGCTCATCGTCGTCAAATCAGATAATTCGGTGAGCGTTCACGCAGACGACCGGGCATATAAGCCCCTGAATTGGATGAGTTCCCCGTGCACATTGACGATTCGTCCTTGCCTGCCCGATGAACCGGCGGCCACCGCCGCTGTCGATGTCGAAGAGGTTTGGGAAGTTGACGCCCCGACCGGCGACCATCTCCAAATCCTGCTAGGATCGAAGGTGCTCGATGTCACCGAGGAATTGGGTATTGACCCGGGCCTGCAGAAGGATGGGGTAGAGGCTCATCTCCAGGAATTACTGGCTGAGAATCCTCATACCTTCGGCGATGGCTGGTCGTTGGTCCGTCGTGAGTACATGACGCCTATCGGTCCGGTTGACCTGCTTTGTCGCGACGCCGACGGGGTCTATGTCGCTGTCGAAGTCAAGAGGCGCGGTGAGATGGATGGGGTGGAGCAACTCACCCGGTATCTTGAACTGCTCAACAGAGATCACTTGTTAGGCGATCGCGTGCGCGGGGTTTTCGCTGCCCAAAAAATCAAGCCGCAGGCGCGTACCCTAGCCGTCGATCGCGGGATCGAGTGCGTCACTATCGATTACGACGCTCTGCGTGGCATGGACCACCCGGAGGGCCGTCTCTTCTGACGTGCACACGGCTGCGGGGCTTATGAACTTCTGACCAGGGCCCCGTCGCCGTGTTATCAACGTCACTTCCCAGGCTTAATGCCTTGAGGAAGGACCTGTGTTTTCTCATTGTCAGCCTCGTCGGCAGCAGTTGCACCGCTGGGTTGGGCGGACTCACGATCCTTTACTGCCGGAATAACCTGCGTGCGCTGACTGGCCGGGTCGTTGAGAGGAGCAGTCTCCTTATCGTCGGCCATCGACTGATCTGCCTGAGTATTCTGGCTGGCGGCTGGTTTCTGCTGGGCCTGTGAAGCCTTCGGACTAATGACGATGGTGGCGTCATCGGCGGTCTCTCCCTCTGCTTCTTCAGCGAAGGGATCAGTGTCGGGGTAATCGCTTTCGGCTTCTCCGGCTAGGGCCTTGAGATTATTGAGCTGCGCGATGACAGCCTTCTTGCGTTGGAGCAGAGCGGCAGTTTCGCGCTCAAGCTGTTCCTTACGCCAGGCGTACTGCTCTTCGAGACGTTCCTTCATCATGGCGGCCTGACGGTGGGCAGTCGCGATGCGATTCTCGGCGTCACGAGCAGCCTGATTGCGTGTGGTCTCGGCCTCTTCCAGAGCGCTCTGACGAATAGCGTCGGCCTCCTGTGTGCGCTTGGTGACATTGTCGCTGCTGGCCTGCTGATGGGCGGTCGCCTGTTCGAGCAGCTGCTTGATTTTGGCTGTGGCCTCATCGTGGCTGGTGCGGGCCTCGCTAGTAATGTTCTCGGCCTCTTGCCGCGCCTTGGTCGTGATAGTTGCGGCCTCAGAACGAGCCTGGTCGAGGATCTGGGCAACCTGGGCGCGAGCATTCTGATCGATGGTGGCGGCCTTCGTGCGAGCCTCGGTAACAATCGCCTCGGCATGAGTACCGGCCTGCTCAACGATAGTGCGGGCCTGTAGGCGAGCCTGCTCGATTGCGGTTCGTGAATCCTTGGCCGCCTGATCGCGCAGCTCGCGCTGGTTGGCTAGCCCTGCGACCCGGATATCGTCGGACTCAGTCTGGGCCGCGGCTCGCATATCGGCAGCAACCCGGCGTCCCTCCTCTTTGATGCGCTCGGCTTCGCTACCGGCCATGGCGACGATGTCTTGAGCCTGGGCTTCGGCGGCGGTGAGGATTTCGGTCGCGTGCACCCCCAGACGCTTGAAATCACTCTGAGTAGCCTCGGCCTGGGCCTGAGATACCTGCCCACGCAGGTGCCGGGTGAGTTGTTTCAGGGTCGATACCTGTTGCTCAATCTCTCGGACGTAGTTATCGACGCTGGTGCGGTCGTAACCCCACATCGAATGGGTGAAACTACCGGCCGCGCTGGCGGTGTCGTCGAAGAGGTTGAGTCCGGTCTCTTCGTCGAACTGGCCGTCAGAAACGTCTTTTGTGCTCACCGATGGTCCCCTTCCAGTAGGTGAATCCAACGGTACCAATCAAGACCGAATGACAACTGTGCAACTCACCGGAACGAAACAGACCCCGGGGCCAAGACAAACCGGTCCCGGGGTCAACCTCAGTGGCGTGACGTCAGTCCTTGTAGGGCATGCCGCCGGCCGGAGGCTCGGTGATCTCGATGAGGAGACCGCCGGTGTACTTGGGGTGAAGGAAGATGACACGGGAGCCAGCGGTTCCGATGGAGGGCTCGCCGGTGAAGACGGCGCCACGCTCCTTGAGGGTGGCGATCGTCTTGTCCAGGTTGTAGGTGCGGTAGCACACCTGCTGGATCATATTCTTATTCTTGGAAATGTACTTTCCAATGGTGCTGTCCTCGCTGAGCGGGGCGAGCAACTGAACGACGGTCGACTCCTCGCCGCGCTTGCCGGTACCGAGCATGGCCTCCTCGACGCCATGCCCCTCGTTCTTCTCACGGAAGAGCACCCGGAAGCCCAGCACGTCGCAGTGGTACTTGATGGCCTCGTCCATGTCCTTGACGGCAAAGCCGACGTGATCAATACACGCAAAAGGATCGTTGTTGAAGTTCTCCATGGCCCAATCGTTGCACTGTCCACCAGGGTCCAACCAGGCGGGGTAGGTATTCCGGGAGCCTTATGCACAGGTGTGCCGCAGGCGATGGAACGCTGTGGCATCTGTGCTCAGTGGTTCGCACAGCTCGCTGCCGGACAAATAATGCCGACGCGGTGAGCAGGCCATTCTTGCGTCAAAAGTGGTGAAGAGCACCCTTGTGTCCCGGCTGCGTGTCGAGCAAGGAGTCTTGTGGTGAGGCGTCCCCTTTCTCATGGCAGTGATAGCAGCCGCGTGGGGAGCGCCTCGCTTTCATCTCGATCACATGGACCGTTTGGTCACTACCACTATGCGCGAGTACATGGGATTTCCGATCAGCAGCTGGCGCGATGCTCAGACGTGCATCTTTGGAGTGCGATCTGACGATCCAGTGGGTGATTCAGATGGCTGGCCTGCGGATCAATGTGGCCAATCCACAACGACCATAGGCAACGCAATATCGCCCCGACCGCTCGAAGTGGTCGGGGCGATATTGCGTTGGGTCCTTCAGCCCTTGAGAGCTTGATCGACGATGTGGCGGGCCTCCTCCTGGACGGCGGCCAAATGGTCAGCATCACGCAGGGACTCAGCGTAGATCTTGTACTTGTCTTCGGTGCCCGAAGGGCGAGCTGCGAACCAGGCATTTTCGGTCATGACCTTGATACCACCAATCGCTGCGCCATTTCCCGGGGCCTTGGTGAGGATCTTTTCGATTTTCTCGCCAGCGATAGTGTTAGCGGAAACGTTGTCAGGGGAGAGAGCCTTGAGGCGGGCTTTCTGCTCGCGGTTGGCGTCGGCGTCGATACGGGCGTAATAAGACTTGCCGAAGCGATCCTCCAGATCGGCGTAATGCTCGGACGGGGAGCGGCCAGTAACAGCTTTAATCTCACTAGCGAGCAGGGCCAGCAAGATGCCGTCCTTATCCGTGGTCCACGTCTGGCCGTCGAGATCAAGGAACGACGCTCCGGCTGATTCCTCGCCACCAAAACCGATATCCCCGCGCATGAGGCCAGGAACGAACCACTTGAAGCCCACTGGTATTTCAACGAGACGACGTCCCAGGTCAGCCGCAACCTTATCGATGAGGGAGGAGCTCACGAGAGTCTTGCCGATACCGGCGTCAGGGCGCCACCCTGGACGATTAGCAAAGAGGTAACCAATCGCCACAGCCAGGTAGGCGTTCGGATTCATAAGGCCGGCGTCTGGCGTGACGATGCCGTGACGGTCAGAATCGGCGTCGTTTCCAGTCGCGATGTCGTAAGCATCCTTGTTCGCGATGAGAGAGGCCATCGCTGAGGGGGAGGAGCAGTCCATCCGGATCTTGCCGTCAGAATCAAGGGTCATGAATCGCCAGGTTGGATCAACCGTGGGGTTAACGACCGTCAGGTCAATACCGAGGTGGTCTGCGATGTACTCCCAGTACTGAACCGAGGCCCCACCGAGCGGATCGGCGCCGATGTGGACGCCGGCTTCGTCAATAGCGTCGAGGTCTATGGCATTGCGTAGATCGTCGCAATATGCGCTGCGGTAGTCGTAACGGGAGACCTCGTCGCGCACCTGTTCATAAGGTTTACGACGGATAGCAGATGGATCGGCGAGCAACTCGTTGGCGCGGTCAGCAATCCAACCGGTGGCGTCCGTATCGGCCGGGCCACCGTGCGGTGGGTTGTATTTGAATCCGCCATCGCGTGGCGGGTTGTGTGAGGGGGTGACGACAATGCCGTCAGCCTGGCGTCCTTCGCTTAAACGGTTGTGAACAATGATGGCCCGCGAGACGGCAGGGGTTGGAGTCCACTCATCGTCATGCTCGGCGATGACCTCGACGTCGTTGGCGCACAGTACCTCAATGGCGGTCGTCCATGCTGGCATGGATAAAGCATGGGTGTCCTTGCCAATGAAGAGCGGGCCGTCGATTCCCTGACAGGTGCGGTATTCCACGATTGCCTGGGTGGTAGCGGCGATGTGAGCGTCATTGAAAGCGCCGTCGAGAGAGGAGCCGCGGTGACCCGACGTGCCGAAGACGACCATCTGATCAGGGTTCGAAGGATCGGGGGAGATGTCGTGGTAGGCCGACAACACGGCATCGACATCGATGAGGTCGGATTCCTGGGCACGTTTCCCAGCACGTTCATGAGCCATGCGGCCATTCTTTCACCGACTGGTGCGCCACAACAGATTACTGCCGGGAACAGCCTCGTTAACGTGGTTCTCGGTCATGATCGTCAGTCATCTCGGCGAGGCTCGTTCGGTGCATCTGGTTGAATGGATGACATGTCTTCTGACTCGATTCATCGTCACGATGCCGTTGATCTGTCCGGGCTGGCGGCCGCAGCCAGTTCCGCTGACTCTCCTGCTGGACCGGCTGCCCACGTCGGTTCGGCAACTGCCAGGACCTGGGTGGTCGAGGGCACCGAAGAAAACTTCAACTCGCTACTCCAAAAGTCGGTGCAACATCCGGTGCTGGTGGAATTCACCACGCCTCAAGCCCACGGCGCCAAGGAAATGGAGTCGCTCCTGCGCCGGGTTACCGATGAGGCCGCGGGCAAGTGGCTGTTGGTCCGCGTCGATATCGACGCCCAGCCCCGACTGGCTCAGAGCCTGGGGGTTAAAGCCGTTCCCATGCTCGTTGCCGTCATCGGTGGTCAACTCGCCCCGCTGGCTCAGGGCACCATCGACGAGCAGCAGTTCCGTCAGATCACTGAGCAGGTCATCCAGGCAGCGACGTCAGCGGGCATGGTGGGGCGCGCGGAACCGGTGATGGTCGAGGTGAGCAGTGAGGAACCGGTCGGTCCGGATCCTCGTACCGTGGAAGCTGAGAAGCTCATGGATGCCGGAAAGTTCGACGAGGCCGTCGCGGCCTACGATGCATTACTGGCCTCGGAGCCTAACGATCCGGTCCTCATCGCTGGCCGTAACGGAGCAGCACTGCTTGGACGGTTGGATGGTAAAGACCCCACTGCCTTGTTGACCGCTGCCCAACAGCATCCTGATGATGTTGACGCCCAATTGGCTGCCGCGGATGTCGAACTTATGGGGGGACGGCCCGCTGACGCCTTCAACCGGATCATCCAGGTGGTGCGCGCCACCCATGACGAGGAGCGCGAGACTGCTCGTACCCGGCTGCTTGACCTTTTTGAGATGGTCGGACAATCTGCCCCCGAGGTTGCCGCAGCTCGCCGTTCTTTGGCAGCCGTGCTGTTCTGAGGTTCGCATGGCTTGGTGTGCGCGTGAGCTGGAGGACAGGGACGTCATCTGATCAATTCATGTGACTCGCTTCAGAAATCCACGGGTTTCAGCCTACAAGGGAGCTGAATCGTGTCCGCCGTTCGATGCAGGCGAGATCGCAAGCAACCTCCTGGAGATTGAATCGAGATGACCCTTCCCCAACATGGTGAATAGCATGAGGATTATGGACTCGACCCCCCTCGATGAGAAGTTCCATGCCGTGCTGTTCGACCTCGATGGCGTCCTGACTCCCACCGCGCTCATTCATATGCGTGCTTGGCAGGAGATGTTCAACGAGGAGTTATCGCGGCACCAAGGCCAGAACCCCTATACCGACGAGGATTATTTCGCCTACGTCGATGGCAAACCCCGATATGATGGAGTACGCGATTTTCTTGCCAGCCGCGGCATCACTCTTCCTGAGGGTGACCCGTCTGACGGCCCTGCCGCTCAGACGATTTGTGGGCTAGGCAACCGCAAGAACGACCTGTTCAATACAGTGCTGGCCCGGGACGGCATCCAGCCTTACCCAGGGTCGCGGCGTTGGGTGGATAGGCTGCACGAGAGTGGTATGGCGATGGCGGTGGTCTCATCGTCACGCAATGCCGCAGCAGTGCTCAAGGCGGCGGGGATGGCCGAGGATTTCTCAGTACTGGTGGACGGCAACCGGTCGAAGGCTGAAAGATTACCCGGCAAGCCGGCCCCCGATACGTACCTGAGAGGAGCGGAGCTACTCGGTGTGCCTGCTGAAGAGTGCGTCGTCGTCGAGGACGCGGTGTCGGGAGTACGCGCGGGAGCTGCCGGAGGATTTGGAATGGTGCTTGGCGTCAACCGTGGTGTCGGAGCCGACCGGCTGCGTGAGGCCGGCGCCGACCGGGTGGTGGATGACTTGGATGAGATGGTTGAGGAGATGGCATGACGCGGACGGGCACTGACCCGATGGATCGATGGCGCTTTCCCGACGATCCGTGGGCGATTGTTGAGACTGCCCCCAGCACAGATGATCTAGGAACTACCGAGACGCTGTTTTCAATTGGTAATGGCTATCTCGGTATGCGTGGTAATCCGTCGGAAGGCCGCGACTCTTTCAGTCACGGTACCTACATCAACGGATTCCATGAAATTTGGGACATCCATCACGCTGAGAATGCCTACGGTTTCGCGCGTACCGGTCAGACGATTGTCAACGTTCCGGACGCCAAGCTTATGAAGCTCTACGTGGATGACGAACCGCTCCTGCTCAGCATCAACGAGATCCAGTCGTATAAACGGTGGATCGACTTCCGCGAGGGTGTCCTGCGTCGAGAGCTGGTATGGCGCACCCCGGCGGGCAAGTTGCTGCGGGTGGCAACCTCGCGGATGGTCTCCTTCACTCACCGGCACATGGCTCTAATTAGCATCGAGGTGACGATGCTCGAGGGCGACGCCCCGATCGTCATTAGCTCGCAAATCCTTAACCGTCAGGACGGCATGGACGAGTACCATGCTCGACCTGACGACACCGAGAAGACTGCTGACCCTCGCCAAGCTCGTAAATTTGCCGACAAGGTGCTCATTCCTGAAAAAGATTGGCACTCTGACAAGCGCATGATTTTGGGATTCCGTACCGCACGTTCTGGGATGACCCTGGCTGTAGGCGCCGATCACGAGATCATCACGGAAAATGAGTACGCGTCCCTCATCGATACCGAGCCCGGGATGGGAAAACGGGTGTATCGCGTTGAGGCCACCCAAGGCCGACCAATTCGCATCGATAAGGCGGTTGCTTATCACACTTCTCGCGGCGTGCCGGTACATGAACTGTTTGACCGAGTGCGCCGCAGCTTAGACCGAGTGCGTGAACAGGGGCACAACGTCTACTACGACGAACAGCGTGCATGGCTTGACGATTACTGGGCAACGGCTGATGTCGAGGTCGAGGGTGCCCCGACCGGTATTCAGCAGGCTGTCAGGTGGAACCTTTTCCAGATTGCTCAGGCATCAGCCCGTGCAGATCAACTTGGCATTCCGGCAAAAGGTGTAACCGGGTCAGGCTATGAAGGTCACTACTTTTGGGACACTGAGGTTTATGTCATCCCGATGTTGACCTACACTCATCCAAGAATCGCTGAGAATGCGCTGAGATTCCGGGTGAATACCCTTCCGCAAGCTCGACGCCGGGCTAAGGAATTGTCTGAACGAGGTGCCCTTTTTCCGTGGCGAACAATCACCGGTGAGGAGGCGTCAGCTTATTACGCGGCGGGTACTGCTCAATACCACATCAATGCTGATATTGTCCATGCGATTATGAACCACGCCCGGGCGACCGAAGATAAGACCTTCCTCTTCCGGGACGCGGCACCGGTCCTCGTCGAGACCGCACGAATGTGGGCTGATCTTGGATTCTGGCGCATCAACGGTGGTCGAGAGTTCCACATCCACGGGGTTACCGGGCCCGACGAATACACCACTGTCGTTAATAATAACCTCTACACCAACGTTATGGCGAGGGCCAACCTCATCGATGCCGCAGGTGTAATTAGGCGTATGCGTGATGAGGACCCACTGTGGTACGAGCACCTGTGTTCAGAGTTGGACCTCACCGAAGATGAAGTTGGTGGCTGGGAGGAGTGTGCGGCGGGGATGGTGATCCCGTTCGACGACACCTTCGGTATCCATCCGCAGGATGACCAATTCCTTTCACGTGAGCTTTGGGACCTCAAGAACACCCCTGATAACAAGCGGCCGCTGTTGCTGCATTATCACCCGCTGGTGATCTACCGATTCCAGGTACTCAAGCAGGCAGACGTTGTGCTGGCTTTGTTCCTGCAGGGAGATCAATTCACTCAGGCTGTTAAGCTTGCTGACTTTGAGTATTACGACCCCATCACCACCGGCGATTCGAGTCTATCGGCGGTAGTCCAGTCGGTGATGGCGGCAGAAGTTGGCCATCAGGAGATGGCGATGGGCTATTTTCTCGATGCGCTCTTCTGCGACCTGGCTGATACCCATCACAACGCTTCGGACGGAGTTCACGTTGCCTCGACCGGTGGAGTGTGGGGATGCCTCGTGCACGGTTTCGTTGGCATGCGCAATGACCGGGAGAACTTGCGTTTTGATCCGAGACTTCCAGCCCAATGGACGTCGATCAAACACCACATGCTCATTGGCGACTCTCACATGCTCGTTTTCCTGGAACGTGACGCCATTACGTTCCAGATTCTGTCGGGCCATGACCGCGACGTGACAGTGCGCGGTGAACTTTACCACATTGGGGTTGAGCCGGTGAGGGTGCCGTTGTCCGATCAGGGGCCGTTGCGTCCTAGTCTGCGGGTTACCCATCCGATCTCGGGGTTGCGTCGAGCTGACGGTTCTCTTATCACCGCAGAAGTTCCCGGCAGCATTGCTGAGACGATTGTTTCTTCTCCGATCTCGACGTCGTGAGACTGATAACAACGGGAGGAGGCCGGCACCATTCGCGGTGTCGGCCTCCTCCATATCGTGGGGGTACGATGCAGTCCGGTTACCCGGTTTGCCTCGAACTCACTTCACAACAGTGATCACCGGGGTACCTGTGGTGACGTCGTCAGCAGGAATGCCGGTGACGTTGGAGTAGTCGAACCCGTTGGTCACTAACACCGGGGTGATCTTGGAGTATCCGGCTTCGTCAATGACGGTGGGATCAAAAACGACCAGGGGCTGGCCAGCACTGACGTGATCGCCAGCTTTGACCTTGACGTCAAACCCTTTGCTACCGAGCTCGACGGTATCGATGCCGACATGGATGAGTAGCTCGACACCCGAATCCAGTTTGAGCCCGAAAGCGTGGCCGGAATCAGGAGCGGTGACAACGGTGGCGTCGGCCGGGCAGACAACAGTGTTGCTGGCGGGCTCGATGGCGATGCCATCACCGACGACACCAGTGGAGAAAACCGGATCGGGGATTTCAGAGATTGGCACGGCACGTCCCTCAAGGGGAGAGGTGATGGTGACGGCCTCGGAGGCAACTTCGGCTGCAGTCGGGGCCTCGGCCCCCTCGACTGTTGCGGTCTCGGTTATGGATTCGGTGGCGGCAGCTGGGGCAGCGGTGGTTGGTTCTGCCTCGTGAGCGCTGGCCTGACGGCGACGGGCCTTGGCTGCAGCCTTCTCGTCGTTATCACGATAGTCGCGCACGATAACCAGAGCCATCGCGGTGAAGAACGAAGCCGCGATCGCTACCGAGTACAGCCCGATCTTGTCGAAGGCCGGGATGGTCAACAGGGAAGTGAAGACAAAGGCCGGGGTGTGCAGACCGCCGCCCGCACCGATGATGACACCACCGACGAGACAGCCGACCAACATGGATGGGTAAATCTTTTTGTAACGCAGGTGGATGCCGTAGAGGCTGGGCTCGGAGATACCACCGAGCAGACCGGCGGCTAGGGCGCCAATCGCGGTCTGGCGCATTGTCACGTCCTTGTCACGCACGGACAGGAAGAGAACGCCAGCGGTAGCACCGAAACAGGCGAAGTTCCACGCACCCATCGGGCCCTGGATGTAGTCGTAACCCAGAGTCTGGATGTTAAGCAGCATGACAGCGTTGAGCGGCCAGTGCAGGCCCAACGGAACCATGAATGGGTACAGCAGGGGGATGAGGACCGCGAAGATGAAGGGGCTGACGTCGTTGACCGCCTTGAGTCCGTTGGCCAGCCCAGCACCGGCGTAGACACCGATCGGGCCGATGAGGAAGGCCGTCAGCGGGATCATGATGAGCATGGTGAGGAAGGGCACGAAGATCATCTGGACATTGGGGGAGATGATCTTCTTGAGCCATTTGTACAGCGGGGCCAGGATTGCAGCCATGATGAGCGGCGGGAACACCTGGGAGCCGTAGTTGAAGATCGTCAGCGGTAGGCCGAAAACGTCGACCACGTTGACTTTGAATCCACCGAGGGTCAGCGGATGGGCAGTCTTGCCGAGCTCGGTGAACGCAGGCAGCATGACGACAGCCATGACGGAGAACCCAACCCACGGGTCAGCATTCAGACGCTTGGTGGCGTTGTAGGCGACCAGTAGTGGCAGGAAGTAGAAGACACACTGCCAAGCCAAGTTGACGAACTGCCAGCTTGGGGGCAGGGTGACGCGCGAGTCGGCCCAGTTTCCGATGACGCCCAGAGAACCCATGAGGGCCATGAACGTGATGAACAGCGAGGCGCCGAGCAGAGCGCCCATGATCGGCCGGAAAGAGTCGGACAGGTACTCGAAGAGGTTGTCGAGCCACGAGAATTTGCCTCGGGGGCCCTTGGAGCGATGTTCGGCCTTGACGTCCGCGTCGGACTGATTGCCGCTGCCGGAAGAAAGCCCTTTCATGGCGGGTAGGCCCATGATGTCGTTGTAGACGCCGGCAACGGCGCCTCCGATGACGATTTGGTAACGATTGCCCGACTGAGGAACGGCTCCCATGACGCCGGGGATCGCTTCGACTTCAGCCTTGTCGATAGGCGAGGAATCGCGAAGTTGGAACCTCAGACGAGTGGCGCAGTGGGTGAGGCCGACGATGTTGTCGGGGCCGCCCACCGCATCCACGATCTGGGACGCGGGTGATGACATGTATGTGGTCCTCCTGTGATATTGCCGCCCGGGAGCAGCGGGGCAGAAGTTTACATCGTCTTAGGATGTTGCTAGCACATCGGGGTGGGTCCCACCCGGTCCACCTGCGTGGTGCTGCGGTCGTGAATCTCCTGGGAGTTGTGAGATGGTGGAAAGTCTGCGACGCAGACCCGAAGGAGCGGTCGCTGTGCTGAGACCGCTGCGCGGATTCTCGGGGGCACAGTCGAGGCTCCCCGGGGCAGGAGGGTCGAACCTCCTAACGCGGGCCTCACACAGGGAATCCGTTTCCTGTGGCGCGAGGCATGCGATCGGACAAGATGGCCTCGATGCGTCGGGCCGACAGTGCGGTCACGTGATCGGGTACCAGCTGCGGCTCGACCCAATGCAGGCGACTGATTTCCGAGTCGGCTGGGTGCATGACCTTGACGAGGGTTGGCTCGACTACACCAGCGTCATAGATGAACTCGATAGCGTCGGACCATCCCAACGCCGGAGGCATCCAGTCGATGAGACTCGGTGTGCCCGGAATGTCAAGGGGGACTCCTAACTCCTCCCGGCATTCCCGGACGGCTCCGGCATGCGGGGATTCTATAGGTTCGACGACGCCCCCGGGCAGTTCCCAATCCGGCTTATATGTCGTCTCGCACATGAGCACCCGCCCGGCATCATCACGGAGGAGGACGTGGGAGATGACCCGTTTGGTGGGTAGGACAGAATCGAGCATCCCGGTGTGGCCGGTGCGGGTATAGATCTCGTCGGTTGCCAGTCGGGAATAGATGTATTCGTCCACCCAGCCGTTTCCACGCACGCGCGCCTGGCGCAGTCGACCCTCGCGACGGTACCCAGCATGGTGCAAGGCGTGGATGACCTCATCGTCATCGACGGCCACCCGCGTCTCGAGACGACGCACGTCGTGCCCGATGATGGCGTCGTCGGACGCCAGCGAGATAGCGCGTGTCAGACTCTCCGGATATGGCGGATCATCAAGGAGTAGCCGACCGGAGTCATCCACCACCTCGACCTGGATCCTGAAATCCTCGGAACCGGATTCGTCATCGACCACGAATTATTCCTCCTGTGGCACGGTCATTGCATGCCCGGATCGCCGGGCAGAGCAGCGGTTGCTGACGGATTGTGACGTAGCCACACCGATCCCATCGGTGGAACGCACACTGTGGCAACCGCACGGAAACGATCGGGAGCTGGCAGTGGGGTGGCTACGATTTGGCCGAGATTGCCGAACTCGCCGGTGCCGTCGTACTCCAGGGAATCGGTGTTGAGGATCTCGGTCCATACCCCTTCCATCGGTAGGCCGATGCGATAGTCGGTCTGCGGATTGGGAGAGAAGTTCGTGAAACAGGCAATCGTCGATCCATCATCGGAACGGCGTAACCAGGAGAACAGGTTGTTACCGGCATCGTCGGCGTTGATCCACTCGAATCCGCGCGGATCGCTGTCGAGCTGCCACAATGCGGGGTTTTCTTTGTAAATCTTGTTAAGGTCGCGGAAGAGGCGTTTGAGACCGCCGTGTCCCCACAGGTCGGCGACAAACCATTCAAGGCTTACCGACTCGTCGAACTCGTGGCGCTGACCAAATTCCTGACCCATGAACACCAGCTGTTTGCCGGGAAAGGACCACATGTAGGAGTAGAAGGCTCGCAGGGACGCGAACTGTTGCCAGTCGTCACCGGGAATCTTGGTGATCATGGATCCTTTGCCGTGCACGACCTCGTCGTGGCTAATCGGCAAGATGAAGTTCTCTGAGTATTGGTAGACCATGGCAAAGGTCATCTCGCCATGGTGGTACTGGCGGTGGAATGGGTTGAGCTCCAGATATCGCAGCGAGTCGTTCATCCAGCCCATATTCCACTTGAACCCGAACCCCAGCCCACCGTCGTCGACCGGCTTGGTGACGCCGGGGAAACTAGTGGACTCCTCGGCGATCATGAGGATGCCGGGGTGGCGCGAGTACAGGTGAGAGTTGACATAGCGCAAGAAGTCAATGGCCTCTAGGTTCTCCCGGCCGCCATACTTGTTGGGCACCCACTCGCCCTCTTCGCGAGAGTAGTCCAAATAGAGCATCGAGGCGACGGCGTCAACGCGCAGTCCGTCGACATGGAATTCGCTAATCCAGTACAGCGCGCTTGAGATGAGGAAAGATTTCACCTCGTTACGACCGTAGTTGAAGATGTAGGTTCCCCAGTCCTTATGTTCGCCCTGGCGTGGATCGGCGTGCTCGTAAAGCGCGGTGCCGTCGAAGCGCCCCAGGGCCCAGTCATCCTTGGGAAAGTGGCCCGGAACCCAATCCATGATGACTCCGATGCTGGCCTGATGCAGCTTATCGATGAGGTAGCGCAGGTCGTCGGGAGATCCGTAGCGGCTGGTGGGAGAGAAGTACCCGGTGACCTGGTATCCCCAGGAAGGAGCAAACGGGTGTTCAGCCAATGGCATGAACTCCACATGGGTATAGCCCTGCCAGGTGACATAGCTCACTAGCTGGTCAGCCAACTCTCGGTAGCTCAGCCCGTGACGCCATCCACCCAAATGGACCTCGTAGACGCTCATCGGTTCGGCGTGAGCACGGGAGGCCTCGCGGCGGGCGATCCACTCATCGTCATTCCATTCGTAGTGGGTTTCGGTGACGATGGAAGCATTCTGAGGAGCTTGCTCTGAATAACGGGCCATTGGGTCAACCTTTTCGTGCCAGGTGCCCCACTGGTCCTGAATGCGGAACTTATAGAGGGTTCCCTCGTCGACTCCTTCGACGAAGGTGCCCCAGACTCCGGACCCCGGGATGAGGCGCATGCAGTCACCAGTCCACCAGTTGAAGTCAGAGATGACCTCAACCGCCTGGGCATTCGGGGCCCACACAGCGAAGCGGGTGCCGGTGATGGGACCGCGCTCATCGTCGTCGATAGTGACGACATGGGACCCGAGCCTCTTCCACACCTCCGTGTCCCCACCAGAGTGGAACCCCTCGAGGTCCCAACCGGTGAGTCCTCCGAACTCATCGTGAGCCATGTCGTCCTCCTGGGATGTCGTTGGTGTGGCCGTCAGTTCGATAATCCAACGGGAATCTGTGGGTGAGTTTGAGCATCGTCAATCCTGCCCCATTGCTCGAATAACCGACAGTGGGATGTCTACCCATGTCGGTCGGTTAAGGGTTTCATAGACGATTTCGTAACTAGCTTTGTCAGCCTCGTAGGCGGCCAGCACGTCCTGTTCAGCGGTATTCGGCCAGCCATAGCCGGTCAGGAATGCCTCGTTGGCACGGCGCGCCCAGGTAAGAGTCTGCGGTGCCGTCGGCCTGGCATGAGCTGAGGTGGCGTAGGACAACGACCTCATCATCCCGGCAACATCGCGCCAGCGGGAGTCTGGTAGCCGTCGCTCGGCGAGGGGTTTGAGGGGTTCCCCTTCGAAGTCGATGATCCGCCAGCCGTCAGGTGTCAGCAGAGTTTGGCCGAGGTGAAAGTCCCCGTGGATTCGCTGGGCGGCGAGGTGGCGTCCGTGCAGCTTCTCAAACCGGGCAGTCAGCGTGCCCCGGTAGCGAGCCAGCGCTGGCGCTGTGACAACAGCGGCGTCAAGGCGGCGCATCATATCGTCGGCGACGCGCGACCCGTCGATTTCGACAGTGTCAAAAGTATGCCGAAGTGCCTCGTGAATGGTGCGTAAGCACTGTCCCAGACCGGCAACGAGGTCGGTGACGTCGACGAGATCGACTGCCTTGGCAGTGATGAGTTCCCAGCCATCCCGGGGCTGCGGCAACCTCTCAATGATCATAGCTAGATCGACCGGGGTGTGTTGCTCAGCGGGGATCTGTCCGGACATAAAGCCGTACAATGTTGCCACCGATGAGATCCCGGCATCGTTGAGGGCGCTATGCACAGTGATGTCAAGGTTGTCGCCGGGCTCCAGGCGGCGGAACATTTTGATGATGATGGCGTCGCCCACCATGATCGAGGTGTTCGATTGCTCACCACCGAAGCGCTGAGCGAACCGAACTGGCTCAGGGGCCGCTCGACGGCGATGCAGCTGCCACGATCCATCCATGGCGATGGGAATTCCCTCGAGGAGGATACGAGCCCAAGCAGTGAGAGCTAGTTCATCCTCAGTGGCGTCAGTGACGGTAAAAGGTTGACCGTTGACGACGATCTCCGTCAGGCCAGCAACGCGTCCCGGGCGTAATGCTAAAAGCAACTGGTAATACTCGTCGGCGGCCTGCGGATAACCGACGTGTGCGATGACAGGGAGCACTTGCAGATCTTGCTCGTTGACGACGGGAGCCAACGACAGCAGCCTAGTCAGGGAACCACACCGGCCCTTACCTGAGAACCATCGGGCTCCACTGATATGGTCCCAGACGCGTTCCCGTACGGTGGCGTCGTCCCAAGCGGTCATGACCTCTCCTCACCGGACATCTGCAGCCATCGATAGCCATATGGCCACAACGGTACGGACAGTGTTCCGTCAGCTTTTACTGGTTGCGCGTCCTGACCATGGATGAGAGAAGAACCCGTCACGCCCGCGAATTGTGGAAGGTGAAGGGCAACCGTCCGCTCAGTATCGGAGAGATTAGCCAGGCACAGGACCGTTTCGTGCTCGTTGTGACGCAGGAAGGACATCACCGCCATGTCCGGCCCGCCTAGATCGGTGAATTCGCCGGTCCCAAAGACGGGGTGGTGGCGGATACCGAGCATGGCGCGCGTCCACACCAGCAAGGAGGATGGGTCGTCCATCTGGCGGGCGACATTGACGTGCTCTGGATCGTGGCCAAAGGTGCGGATGAGAGGTAGATGAAAGTCCTCTGGAAGGGCAGTGGAAAAGCCGGCTGTCTCCGAGTCATCCCACTGCATCGGGGTACGCACCCCATCACGGTCAGGCAGCCAGGGATCGTCCCCCATGCCAATCTCGTCGCCGTAGTACAGCACCGGAGAGCCGGGTAGGGACAGCAACATGGCGTTAAGTAGCCGGATCTTCGCATCGTCGTTATCGACAAGAGGGCTCAAGCGGCGACGAATGCCCAAGTTGCACCGCCACCGGGATTCGGGAGCATATTCCTCCCACATGTAGTGACGATCTTCTTCGGTCACCATTTCGAGGGAGAGTTCGTCGTGGTTGCGCAGGAAGGTTCCCCACTGGCAGCCGTCCGGGATGTGTGGGGTGTGAGCCAGGATATCGCTAATGCACTCTCGTGAACCGTGACGCAGTCCCATGTACAGGCGTGGCATGACCGGAAAGTGGAAGGCCATTTGGCATTCGTCACCGTTGCCAAAATACTCGACGACGTCGTCAGGCCACTGGTTAGCCTCGCACAGCAGGATGCGGCCCGGGTACTCTTCATCGACCATGGCGCGCAGCTGCTTGAGGATCTTGTGAGTTCCTGGCAAGTTCTCGCAGTTCGTGCCCTCGGCCTCAATGAGGTACGGGACGGCGTCGAGTCGGAATCCGTCAATACCCAAGCCCATCCAGAAGCGGACGGCGTCGAGCATTTCCTCCATAACTCGAGGCTCTTCAAAGTTGAGATCGGGTTGGTGATGGAAGAACCGGTGCCAGTAGAACTGCTTACGCTGGGAATCCCAGGACCAATTCGAGTCCTCGGTATCGCAGAAGATGATGCGAGCATCGGAGTAGGCCTCGTCGGTGTCCGACCATACGTAGTAGTTGCCGTAAGGACCATCCGGATCGGCGCGTGAGGACTGGAACCACGGATGGGAATCCGAGGTGTGGTTCATGACGAAGTCGATGATGACGCGAAGGCCACGGTCGTGGGCTGCGTCAAGGAAAACCTTAAAGTCCTCAATGGTGCCCAGCTCCTCACGGATCCAGCGATAGTCACGAATGTCGTAACCTCCGTCATGGAGAGGAGAGTCATAGAAGGGCGGTAACCATAGGCAATCCACCCCGAGCCATTGTAGGTAATCGAGTTTTTCCGTCAGCCCTTTAAAGTCGCCAATTCCGTCACCATTGGAGTCCTTAAAGGATCGCACCAGAACCTCATAGAAGACAGCAGTGCGGAACCATTCAGTCTCGGTGCGATCGATAGAACCGACCGGGTGGATCTCATCGAGTCTGGCCTGCAACTGGGCCGAGGTCAGCCCGAGAGCCCCGGTGGGAGCCAGGGTCTCAGGGATCTCCGCGGCGGGGGTGCAGGGGACATGGGTCATGAGGTGGTCTTTCGCACATGCAGGATATGGGCGGGCTGAGCGGGGTAGAGCCTGACGAAGGCTTGCTGGCCCCACGTGAAATCGGCTCCAGTGAGCTCATCGTGGACGGTGAACGTGTCGTCATTATCGAAGCCGAGGGCAGCCATATCGAGCATGATCTGGGACTCAACACCCCATACCGGATCCAGGGAGGTAACAACGATCACAACGTCATCTCCCGCTTTCTTGGAGAACACGAAGACGTTGTCGTGCGGGGCGTGATGGATCGTAGTGTCACGCAGTTGCTGCAACGCCGGGTGAGCCCGACGGATCTCGTTGAGGCGAGTGACGAGTAGTGTAATGTTCGGCTCGGAATCATAATCGCGGGGCCGGTACTCGTACTTCTCGGAGTGGGCGTATTCCTCGCGTCCGGGCAGCGGCTCGTGCTCGCAAATCTCAAATCCGGAGTACATGCCCCACGACGGGCTCATCGTCGCGGCCAGGATCGCACGGATAGCGAAGCCGGCCGGATTGCCGTCGTTGAGATAGACAGGGTTGATGTCTGGGGTATTGACGAAAAAGTTTGGACGGTAGAAGTGCGAGGTCTGATGGGAGACCTCGTCGAGGTACGCTTCGAGCTCCCACTTGGTGGTGCGCCAGGTGAAGTAGGAGTAGCCCTGCTGGAAACCCACCTTGCCGAGGGCGGCCATCATCTCGGGACGGGTGAAGGCCTCCGCCAGGAAAATGACCTTGGGGTGACGACGATGAACCTGTTCCATGAGCCAGGCCCAGAAATTCAGAGGCTTGGTATGTGGATTATCGACGCGGAAAATCGTCACGCCGTGGGAGATCCATAGCTCCAGCAGCCGCAAGCATTCCTGGTAGATACCGTCAGGGTCATTGTCGAAGTTGATTGGGTAGATGTCCTGATACTTTTTGGGTGGATTTTCTGCATAGGCGATGGTGCCATCAACGCGGGTCGTGAACCACTCCGGGTGCTGGTGTACCCATGGGTGGTCTGGGGAGGCCTGCAAGGCAAAATCTAGGGCCACCTCCATGCCTAGGTCATGAGCGTGGGCCACGAAACGGTCGAGGTCGTCGAAGGTGCCTAGGTCGGGGTGAATGGTGTCATGGCCGCCATCAGACGATCCGATGGCCCACGGCGATCCCGGATCGTCCGGACCTGGGGTCAGGGTGTTGTCCTTGCCCTTGCGGAAGGCTGTGCCAATGGGATGGATCGGCGGCAGGTAGACGACGTCGAATCCCATCGCAGCGGCGGCGTCCAGGCGCTCCCAGGAGGTGTCGAAAGTACCTGAAACCCAGTGACCGTCCGCATCGACATAAGCACCCTGAGAGCGCGGGAAAAACTCGTACCAGGACCCGTAGAGGGCCCGACGTCTCTCCACCCGCAGCGGGGCCGGGAGTGTGGGCGAGGTCAACGGCCGCGGGGCATGGACTCGCATGGCCTCGCAGAACGCGTAGGTGTTGATGACCTGTTGTAGCGAGTCGGGGGCACGGTCAGGGGTGAGGTTGGCATCGGCCTCGCGCAGAACCGTGATCGCGTCAGTATCCCCGGATTGCTCGGCGTGCCGGACTGCCTCGTTTATGAGGGCATGGCCTTCGGCGCACACCAGTTCGACGTCGATGGCAGCGGCGAGCTTGGCATTGGCATTGTGATGCCACGTGCCCCAGGTGTCTGACCAGCCTTCAACGTGCATAGTCCAGTCGCCTTCGATGTCAGCGGAGACTCGGGCTTTCCAGATGTCTAATCCCCAGGGCTCGACCTGGTGCATGTCAGTGAGGTGACGGTTGCCCTCGGGATCGGTGAGAACGACACTAGCCCCGCCGGCGTCGTGGCCTTCGCGGAACACATTCGCGGTGACCTCGAATTCCTCATCGACGACCGAGTAGATCGGCAGGTGGCCACTTTCGACCTCGGGACGGACGTTGTGGACAGGGATACGTCCAAATCCGCGTAGCGGGGGACATCCAGGAGAACCAATGGCGCTCGTGGCAGTGAAAAGAGCATTATCGCCAAAGGCATGCTCGGCAGCACGACGTGGTGCTGGAAATTCCGGCGGTACTAGTGATGGTTCAGGAGTAGGGGCTGACTTAGGGGAGTCGGCGGGGGAGGCAGGAGCCATCGGTTCGGGTGACGGTTCCGGAGACGAAGGAGTGACCTGCACCTCCTCGTCGTCAGAGCCATTCTCGTCGTGACGGCGGTCTCGCCTATTGATCCTCCACACAAGTCACAGGCTACCGTGGCCCGTTTCGACGCGTTATGATTCAAGCCAGCGTCAATCTTGGATTGATCCGACTCTTCACAAGAGGAAGAAGTGCCTCTGACCATGGGATGAGGGACTCACAGCGGCGAGATCGGCGGGTGAAGGCACGCTCACCCGCCGAGGGTGCGCTTGGCGCGTAACGGTGCAGTCAGGCCGAAAGAGGAGGCTTGCATGACGACGACGCATCTGCTCGGCAGAGTAACCGATAGTCCTGCTGGTACGGCTTCGTCGGGAATTTCCCCAGGCAGAGCAGTTGAGGCCACAACGTGCCATGACTCGCCCCATCGAACGCTCGGCAAGATGATCTCGATCGGGCGGTCACCGGCGTGAAACCAGATGAGGAAGGCCTCATTGTCGTCACTGGTGTACATACCGAGGGTGCGTCGGCTTTCGTCATGCCAGTCGTTGTTTACCATTTCCCCGCCGTGGCCGGAGAACCACGCTAGATCAGCACGGCGCGGGTACGAATCGTTTGCGTCCCCGACCGGATCGTGATGACGGTACCTTGATGGACGAAGAGCGGGGTGCTCGCGACGCAGTGCCGTAATTGTCTTGACGAGGTCGGTCACATCGGACCATGCTTCAGCATCCTCCCAATCTATCCACGAGATAGGGGAATCCTGGCAGTATGCATTGTTATTGCCCTGCTGGGTGCGTCCCATTTCGTCACCGGCGGTGATCATTGGTACACCGGTAGCTAATAGCAAAGTAGCGACCAGGTTGCGCACCTGACGATGCCGCAACATGACGATGGACTGATCGGTAGTCTCGCCCTCCCAACCACAGTTCCAGGCCCGGTTGTCATTAGACCCGTCGTGGTTATCCTCGCCGTTGCCTTGGTTATGCTTCATGTTGTAGGTGACCAGGTCACGCATCGTGAAGCCGTCGTGAGCGGTAATGAAGTTGACGCTGGAGGTCGGCTGACCATACAAGTCCGGTGACCCACAGAGCCTGGTTGCCAGCTCCTCGACTCCGCGAACGGCCCCACGCCAAAAGTCACGGATATAGTTGCGGAAACGGTCGTTCCACTCGCTCCAATGTGGCCCCCAGGCACCCACCTGATAGCCATATGGGCCGAGGTCCCAGGGCTCAGCAATGTGCTTGACCTTGTTGAGAATCGGATCTTCGACCAGAGCTTGTTTAAATAGGTGGTTCTGATCGACCCCATGGGACGTATCGCGGATGAGAGTGGTGGCAAGGTCGTAACGGAACCCGTCAACACCCATCTCGGTGACCCAGTAGCGCAAAGAGTCGAGGACCATGGCGAGGACCTCCGGATGAGAGGTGTCGACAGAATTGCCACAACCGGTAACGTCATAGTCATTGCGGCGATCGTTGGTGAGGCGGTAATAAAACTCGTGATCGATGCCGCGGAAAGACAGAGTCGGTCCTTCATGGCCGCCCTCACCAGTGTGGTTGTAGACGACATCGAGGAAAACCTCGATGCCGGCCTCGTGGAAAGACGTCACCATGTCCTTGAACTCGCGCACCTGGGTTCCCATCGAGCCGACGGAGCAGTAGGCAGCATGTGGCGCAAAGAACCCCAGGGTGTTGTAACCCCAGTAATTGGATAAGCCGCGTCCAACGATGAATGGTTCGGAGACGAACTGCTGGACGGGTAGTAGTTCGATGGCTGTTACTCCGATTGACTTGAGGTGTTCGATAACAGCCGGATAGGCAAGCCCGGCATAGGTGCCGCGCAGGTGCTCAGGAACGAGGGGGTGCAGGCGGGTGTAGCCCTTGACATGGGTCTCATAGATGACCGATTCGCTGATGTCGTGGCGGTGCGCAATAGGCGTAGGCGGGCCGGGATCGTCAATGACGACGGCGAGCGGGACCGACGTCGCATCGTCGGTCAGGTCAGGCTCGTAGTTGGATTCCGGCGTGTGGTCCATAATCGGGCCGTGATAATCGACTCCTGCCGTGATGGCCCTGGCATAAGGGTCGAGCAATAGCTTGGCAGGGTTGAACCTCATGCCGCGGTCAGGATCCCACGGCCCGTGGACTCGGTACCCATAGCGCTGACCGGCCTGGACGTCGGAGACCTCAACAGTCCAGACACCGTGCTCGTCTCTGGCCATGTCGTGGTTAACCTGTGACCCGTCATCCGCCACGAGGGCCAACTCGACACGCTCCGCGCGAGGCGCCCACAACCCGAAGCGGCAGCTGCCGTCAACGAGGGTCGAGCCCAAGGCGCTGGTGTCGAATGACGCCGTGTTGGTGTCGGTCACAATAGGAGCCTTTCGTCGGGGATAATGGCCGGAACATTAACGGGCTGACGTCACAGTTTAATCTGGTTGGCCGTAGCGTCCGTAAAGGCGATGATGTGCGCCTTCCACGTCTTGCTGTTGGGCAGTAGCGTCGAGGAGTCGCCAGGAAGGGCAGGTATGTCGCAGCTGAAGCCCGGATCAGTACACCACGACCGCGCCTACTTCGACCATGCGGCAACATCCCCACTACGCCGCGAGGCACGTGAGGCAATGGCATGTACGGTACCGGGCAACCCTGGCGCCATTCACGGTTCAGGCCGTGCAGCGCGGGCACTTCTAGAGGATGCCCGCGAGGAGATCGCCAGCCTGCTAGGGGTCGGTCCGCTTGAGATCGTGTTCACCAGTGGAGGAACCGAGTCGGACATGCTTGCGGTGATGGGAGCTGTTCGCGACGGCCGCGCGCTGGTGTCAGCAGTTGAACATCCAGCCGTCGGTGGTCTGGTCTCCCCGTGGCTTCTTGGCAAGCGATGTGAATTGCTACCGGTGAACCATGCCGGGCTTGTCGACCCGGATGAGGTGGGCGGACACACCGGCAATCTTGACGTTGTTTCCGTCATGGCTGTCAACAACGAGACCGGAGCTTGCCAGCCCGTCTCGCGGGTCGCTGAGGCGGCCCACCAGGCTGGGGCACTCATGCATACCGACGCCGTTCAGGCCCTTGGCCACATCCCTGTCGACCTCGACGGATGGGGGGTAGACCTCGCTTCCTTCTCCGCTCACAAGATTGGTGGCCCGGTTGGGATTGGAGCACTCTGGGTGAAACGGGGAGTCAAACTGCACCCCGTTTCCCCAGGGGGAGGTCAGCAGTACGGCATTCGCTCGGGAACCCAGCCGGTGGCATTGGCCTGCGGCTTCGCCGCGGCTTTACGTGCCTGTGTCGATGAGTTCGACACCATGACGGCCCGGTGGCAGTCGTGGCGGCAGCGCGTCATCGCGTGGTGTCGTCAACAGCCCGAAGTAACTGTTGACGATGCGCCCATGACGAGCCCGTCGATCATCCACCTTAGTGTTGCCGGAACCCGCGGGACTGATCTTGTCATGCTCGCTGACCGCGATGGCGTTGACCTCTCCGCCGGTTCGGCCTGCCACGCTGGGGTATCGCGCCCCTCCCCAACGATGCTTGCCATGGGTAGAGACGACGATGCTGCGTCCTCGGGATTAAGAATTTCGATGGGGTATACCACCACCGATGTCGATATCGATCGCTTGCTCGCCACCTTGCCCGCAGCGATACGCAAGGCAAGCGGAGCCCGGTAAGTGGGCGTCAACCCTTATCATTGAAATTCCCCCATGCGGGGGTCAGATCAAGTCGCCATAACACCATGTCACTGTGAGAGGACACACTGTGAAGGTTCTCGCCGCTATGTCGGGAGGAGTCGACTCCGCTGTCGCAGCAGCCCGTCTCGTCGAGGCTGGGCACGACGTCACTGGGGTTCACCTGGCCTTGTCACGCAACCCGCGCTCTCATCGTGAGGGATCGCGAGGGTGCTGCTCGCTGGAAGATTCCTTCGACGCGCGGCGCGCTGCGGACCGACTGGGAATCCCCTTTTATGTATGGGATTTTTCGGACCGTTTCGTTGCGGAAGTCATTGACCCCTTCATCGCTGAATACCGGGCCGGTCGCACCCCAAATCCCTGTCTGCGCTGCAACGAGAGGATCAAGTTCGCGGCCCTGTTAGAGCGTGGGCTGGACCTCGGATACGACGCTGTGGCGACCGGCCATTACGCCCGGACGAAGGTCATTGACGGTGTGACGAAACTCTATCGATCAGTTGATCCGGGGAAAGACCAGTCCTATGTATTGGCGGTCCTCAACCAGGACCAGCTGTCTCACTCGCTATTTCCCCTCGGGAATTCCCTTAAAGTGAATGTACGCCAGGAAGCTGCGGCGCTTGGGTTATCTGTGGCTGATAAGCCTGATTCCAATGACATTTGCTTTATCCCTGATGGGGATACTCCTGGTTGGCTGTCAGAGAAAATCGGCTCGGCAGACGGTGAGATCCGTGACGAGTCCGGTGCTCTCGTCGGTCGCCACAATGGATATCACCATTTCACTATCGGTCAGCGGCGTGGTCTGCGATTGGGAGTTCCGGCTCCCGACGGCAAGCCGCGCTACGTCTTGGATATTGAGCCGGTTAACAACACCGTGGTCGTTGGCGGAGCGGAGGGGCTGACCGTGCGTCACATTGAGGCCATCCGGCCGGTGTGGTGTTCTGGCGAGCCTGTCGAGACCTGGCACGGTCAGGCCCAGGTCCGTGCCCATGGAGACCCGGTGCCAGCCACAATTTCCGCAGTTCCCGGCGGGGTAGCCGTCGAGTTAGAGGATTCCCTGCGCGGAGTCGCTCCGGGCCAGGCAGCTGTCTTTTACGATGGTGACCTCGTCGTCGGATCGGCCACTATCTGCGGTACTGACCGCGCTGGCGTGAGGGCGGAGCAAGCAGCATGATTGCGACCGGAATTGGTTCTCTGCCAGGCACCGACATGCGCGGAAACCTTGCGGCGATGGCGGAGACATTTGACCAGCTCATACCCTTGCCGGAGCTACCAGCACGTGGGGTAGGCGCCCACATGATTGGACGAGCAACGGCTGTGCTCGTCGACCTTCCAGTCGACCACGGTCCAGGGGGATGGCGGCTGGCTGACTCCACTGATCACGCTGCTCGATCGGCACGGTCCTGGTTGCGCAGCGACCTCGACGATCTCGAGGAAGTCCTGGCCGACGAGGAGGCGAGTGTCAAGCTCTCGTTCGCTGGGCCCCTCACTTTGGCGACCGGTCTGCACCTGAGAACAGGGGGATCAATCTTGGCCGACGGATCGGCGCTAGCAGACGTCACCACGAGCCTGGCTGAAGGAGTTAGTCAGCTTATAGCAGAACTGCGACGGCGGATGCCGAGGGTCACCTGGACACTGCAGATTGACGAGCCTTCAGCTCCCGCAGTCCTTTCCGGCGCGGTCCCCACCCAGTCTGGCTTGTATCGCTACCCAGCTATGGCAGGTTCGGCAGCGGTTCAGCTGTGGCAAACCGTCGTGTCAGGCTGCGGGAAGGCTGAGGTGGGCATGCACTGTTGCGGAACGCCGATACCGTGGGCATTGGCTAGGAAAGCAGGATTCTCGACGATGTGGTGTGAGGTCACCTCGTTGCTCAACATGGATCGGGTTGCCGAGTGGGTGGAATCTGGTGCGCGCCTTGGAATGGGGATTGTCGACACCATGCAGGTAGATGAAGTACCTCTCGTTGATCATCTTATTGACAGGGTGCTGTGGCTGGCCAGGCGTCTCGAGATTGATCCGGCTGTGCTGAAGTCTGGCATCCTGACCCCAGCCTGCGGTCTGGCCGGCTGGTCGCGTCGCGACGCTGCTGAGGTGTGCCGTACTGTCAAGCGAGCTGGTGACCTCGTTGATGAGCAGCTAGACCAGGCGAGCAGGTAGGGTTTCGACTGTGGGCTTCTTCACCAATCTCAATCTGGATGGCCAAATTCCGGTGCGCACCCGGCCACGTGTCGGTGAGGAGCAGTGGGCCCCGGCGGCAGTGCCCACGACGAAACGTAAAAAGGTCCAAAGGGTTCTCGCACCCATTGCCTTTGGCGTCGCCCTTACCGTATTAGTGGGAGTGGGGTATTACTTCTTCCGTATCCTCGTCGTTGGCGGTTGACGTATTTTGTCAGACCCTTATATTCAGATAATGAAGTGGAATCCATACTGGGTTGCTAAGGCTAGCAAGTAGCATCGTATAAAGAATCCAAGCGTCACCCACAAAAAACCACCAAAAATTCATCTTGGTCGTCGCCGCGTAAATGACAACGAGATACACTGGCGGAACCCCAGTGATGGCAGAAAAGAATAGCAGGGGCATTCCCCGTCGCGGGGTCTCGACGATGTGCGCAGCCTGATCATTCCATCGTCGCAGCCGCCATCGCCAGGACCCCACCGCGACTGGCTTGGGTTCTTTGTGCTTGATCCACCGTGAGTTTGACCCTTTGCGGATGCCGACGAACATGACCTGCTTGCCAACCCCGTGGCCAAGAGCCAGGCCCAATGCCACCTCAAGGGGGCCTAATAATCGCGATCCTAGGGCTCCGACAACAAACAACTCGGAATTGAGAACCGGGACGAGACTTGACGCGACGCCAAAGGCGAAGGCCGAGAGGACCTGGTACCAAAACTGCCAGGTGAGATAGACCTCCATACGTCCTCAGTTGGCTAATGCGGCCATGTGTTGGAGTCGGTTGAGCTCGGAGGCCAGGAACCCCGGTCCACCTTGACGACCGACAACCAGGCAACGTCCTTGCGACAACGAAACAACAGCAATGATGGTATCTCCCCATCCAGGCATCCAGTCGGCTTCTAGCTCCGCAGTGTGGGTGCGGTCCATGGGGGCCAATCGCGCAATTCCCTCGGCAGTGAACTCGGGGGCGAGCGCGGTCGAAATAATGACCTGCTCGTCAACATCAAAAAGGGCCGCCCATTGGGTGTGGAAGACGACCGGAACAGCACCGCACAAGATCTCCGCGGAATGCTCAGGGTCCTCCGACATCCTATTAAGGGCTGCGATATCGGACTCAATGCTCCAATTCTCTGGATACCGGCTGAGCCATAGGACGTGTACTCCGTCAAGCATGCCGCAGGCCGACACCAGGGTGTCAGGCATCGTGGTGGGTGGCAAGGTCAAGATGAAGTCATCGATGACGTAGTCGGGGCCTTTTTCAACGATCTCGATAGCAGAGATGTCAGCATTGGCAGTGCCCATAGCGGTAGCCACCGAGCCCAGGGAACCCGGCGTGTCTGGCAGCTGAATACGAATCATGAGCACTCCCTCATTGTTGCCGGTTGGTCCGACGATCCCCAAACCGCAGCAATGTTTGGGCGGGTCACGGCCCGCATAGGAGTCGTTCTCGTGGCCACGTGCGCTCGTGGCTCTAGGATAGCTAGAGGGAATTCCCACCCCATGCCGTCAACCAGGAGATTCATCGTGGCCCTCACGCCGGATGACGTCGTCCGTTTGGCCGGCCTGGCACGCATCGATCTCACTGACGACGAGACCGCGTATCTTGCTCCGCAGCTGGACGCGATCCTCGACGCAGTAGCTGCAGTGTCAGGCGTCGCCACCGACGACGTGCCACCTACTTCGCACGCTTTGCCGCTGTCTAACGTCTTCCGCGAGGACGTCATCAAGGAGTCAATGTCCTCCCATGACGCTCTGGCCATGGCCCCGCGCAGTGAGAACCAACGTTTTCGCGTGCCCCGCATCCTGGACGAGGAGGCACAGTGAACGAGCTTCTGACGTTGACCGCCGCCGAATTAGGCGAGCGGATTGCGGCCCGACAGATCTCTAGCGAAGAGGTCACCCAGGCGCATTTGGATCGCATTAGCGAGGTTGACGGCGACATCCATGCGTTCCTGCTCGTTGACCACGCTGGGGCTCTCGACGCTGCTCGTCGTATTGATGCCCGCATTGCAGATGGCGAGCCTCTAGGTCCGCTGGCCGGGGTGCCGCTGGCTGTTAAGGATCTTTTCTGCACGAAAGGGATCGCCACCACAGCGTCCTCCCGGATGCTCGAAGGGTGGATCCCACCGTACGACTCCACTATCGTCACCCGCTGCAAGGATGCCGGAATGGTGATCCTCGGCAAGACGAACCTTGATGAATTCGCCATGGGGTCGTCAACGGAAACTTCGGCCTTCGGGCCTACCCATAATCCCTGGGACCTTGAACGGGTACCGGGTGGTTCCGGTGGTGGTTCAGCGGCTAGCTTGGCTTCCTTCCAGGCCCCGTTGGCTTTGGGCACTGATACCGGTGGCTCGATCCGCCAACCTGGAGCAGTGACCGGCACCGTTGGGATCAAGCCGACCTACGGTTCGACCTCCCGATACGGCGTCATCGCTATGGCTTCATCTTTGGATACTCCTGGGCCCTGCGCCCGTACCGTCCTTGATGCCGCGTTGCTCCATCAGGCCATTGCCGGTCACGACGCTATGGATCAGACCACGATTAATCAGCCCACCCCGGCGGTCGTTGAGGCTGCGCGGCAGACAGACGTTTCCGGGGTGCGCATTGGCGTCGTCACGGAGTTGAGCGGGCAGGGTTACGACTCTCAGGTCGAGGCCCGGTTCCACGAGGCTGTCAAGATGCTAATAGAGGCGGGGGCTGAGGTCGTTGAGGTCTCTTGCCCGAACTTTGACCTCGCCTTACCTGCTTATTACCTTATTCAGCCTGCCGAGGTGTCTAGCAACCTGGCTCGTTACGACGCCATGCGTTACGGCTTACGCGTCAATGACGACGGCGAGCATTCTGCCGAGCAGGTGATGCGAGCCACCCGCGGTGCTGGACTTGGGGCCGAGGCCAAGCGTCGCATCATCTTGGGTACCTATGCCTTGTCGGCTGGGTACTATGACGCCTACTACGGCTCGGCTCAGAAAGTCCGTACCCTCATCCAACGCGACTTCGAGAAAGCATGGCAGATGTGCGATGTGCTCGTGTCACCGGCCACGCCAACGACTGCCTTCCGGCTGGGTGAGCGCACTGCTGACCCGATGGCGATGTACCGCTCCGATCTATGCACCGTCCCGGCCAATATGGCCGGAAGTCCCGCAGGATCTTTCCCGATCGGTCTATCAGAGACCGACGGCATGCCCGTCGGCATGCAGGTGATGGCGCCAATCATGGCGGACGATCGAATCTACCGAGTCGGGGCAGCTCTAGAACGATTACTACATGAGAAGTGGGGCGCCCCGCTGCTAGCGAAGGCTCCCGAAATGAGGGGAGAGCGATGACCGACGAGCTGTTGCCCTACGACGAAGTGATGGCCAATTATGAGCCGGTCGTCGGGCTGGAGGTACATGTCGAGCTGTCCACCGCGACCAAGATGTTCTGCGGATGCTCAACCGATACTGAGAAGGATCCCAATACCAATGTTTGCCCGGTTTGCCTGGGTTTGCCCGGATCCATGCCGGCCATCAACGGTCATGCCGTCGAGTCGGCCATTCGGATTGGTTTGGCTCTCAACTGTCACATTGCCCAGTGGTGCCGCATGGCCCGGAAGAACTACTTCTACCCGGACATGACGAAGAATTATCAGACCTCCCAATACGACGAACCGATTTGCTATGACGGCTGGCTCGACGTCGAGGCCGATGACGAGACCTTCCGCGTCGAGATCGAGCGTGCTCACATGGAGGAAGATGCTGGAAAATCCCTCCATGTCGGAGGTTCCGACGGGCGTATTTCCGGTGCTAGTCACTCTCTCATGGACTACAACCGGGCCGGTGTTCCCCTCATCGAGATCGTCACTAAACCGATCCGTGGGCTGGGAGCCAAAGCACCTCAAGTTGCGCGTGCATATATGGCTCAGTTACGGGACATTATGATCGCCCTTAGCGTTTCCGAGGCCAGAATGGAGCGCGGCAATTTACGTTGCGACGCCAATGCCTCCCTTATGCCGCGTGGCAGCGAGACGTTAGGAACCCGTACCGAGACGAAGAACGTCAACTCGTTGCGCTCTGTGGAAGGAGCGCTGAGGTACGAAATTCAGCGTCAGGGATACGTGCTGTCTGAGGGACGCAAGGTCCGTCAGCAGACCCGAATGTGGCAAGAGGCCGGCGAATACACCATCGCCGGACGCGACAAGTCTGACGCCGAGGACTACCGCTATTTCCCCGAGCCAGATCTGGTGCCGATTGCACCGTCGCGGGAGTGGGTTGAGCAGCTGCGTGCCGAGTTGCCAGAGCTGCCAGCTGCCAAAAAGGCCCGTCTGTCGTCCCAATGGCAGTTCTCCGAAGCGGACATGACCTCGGCCGTCAACGCAGGTGCCCTTGACCTCCTCGAGGCGACAGTCGATGCCGGCTGCCAGCCCGCTGCGGCCCGTAAATGGTGGCTGACTGAGCTGTCGCGTCGCGCCAACGAGGCTGGTGTGGACTTGGCCGAGGTTGGTATGACGCCTTGTCAGGTCGCTCAGCTGCAAAAGCTCGTCGATGACGGCACGTTGACCGACAAACTAGCTCGTCAGGTGATTGACGGAGTGATTGCTGGTGAGGGGGACCCCCAGCAGGTTGTCGACGGTCGTGGCTTGGCTGTCGTCTCTGACGACGCGGCCCTGGGCTCCGCCGTTGACGATGTCATCGCCGCTAACCCGCAGATCGCGGAGAAGATCCGTGGTGGGAAGGTGCAGGCCGCTGGTGCCCTCATCGGTCAGATTATGAAGGTCATGAAGGGCCAGGCCGACGCCAAGCGGGTCAGGGAGCTCATCTTAGAGAAGCTGTCCTGACGTGTAATGCGCTCCGGCTAACTCACAGTGAGCGGTCGGAGCGCATGAACGCCGCGATCGTTGCGGGCTCGCCAAGCACATCCACCTGGGCCACCGATGTGCGTCCGGTGAGAAGCAGAATGACTTCCGAGGGTTTTCCGACCAGGGTGACGATGCGATCGCCGGGGTGGAGCGTGACAGGATCTGTTTGTCCAGTCATCTCGACGCGAACACCGACGGGAGAGCGACGGGCGAGGGCCCGCCCGTATTTGCGAATGATGTCAGCCAACCGTAATTCGGCCCGATGACCGAGCTCTCGAGGACGCCAGTCGGGTTGGGCTCGCAGCAGATCCTCATGGCGGATGAAGTACTCCATGGAGTTAGCCGCGGAGTCGAGACCGGGGATGCGGAAGACCGAGAAGCGACCTGGACCGTGGGCGAACCGGGCCACGAGATCCTCGAAAGATCCTGAGGCTTTTAATCTATCGGCGCGCGCCTGAGTGACGGCGTCAAAGACGTTAACGGCCATCCCGGGGACGGCAAGCGGGTCGTTCTCCCTCAACAGGAGGTGGGTCAGCAGATCTCGGGCCGTCCATCCCTTGCACAGTGTCGGGGCGTCGGGGCCGAGTCGTGACAGATCTGCGGCCAGGCCAGCTCGTTCGTCTTGGGCAATGGACATCCAGGTCCTCCTTCGGGCTATGGGTCCATCTTGCCAGTACCGGTCCGAAATGCGGCGTCGGTCCAAGGTGTCGGTGGTCCGGTGTTCAATGAGGCGCGTGCAGACTGAAGAACCAACTCTGGCCCCCGCGATCGCGGCAAGGTTGCGCCGTAATGACGCTGGGCTGGTGCCCGCCGTGGTGCAAGACGCTGCGACCGGGGACGTCCTCATGATGGCGTGGATGGATGACGTTGCTTTGGCCCGCACCCTAGCAACCCGACGGGCCACTTATTGGTCCCGTTCTCGTCAGGAGTACTGGGTCAAGGGGGAAACCTCTGGTCACACTCAGCATGTGCGTTCGGTGAGACTCGACTGTGACGGAGATACGCTCCTGCTGCGCGTCGACCAGGTCGATGGTGCCTGTCACACTGGTGATCACACCTGTTTTGATGCTGATGTTTTGCTAGCTGAGGAGGTCGAGTCGTGATCGACGTCACCTCTTCGCGTGAAGGGTTCGTGGCTCGTGCTGTCAATCACACGGTCGTGCCGGTGCGGACCACGCTGGTGGGTGATGATGACACTCCTGTTGGGGCGATGACCCATTCCGTCGCCGGAATTCGACTGCATGGTCGCACCGTGGCGCTTAAGGATCGGGTGAGGCATGTTCAGGCTGGTGCCGGAAGTGTGCTGGACTCGGTTGGATCGCGCGACAACGCCACATGCGAGAGCAAGACTGCCGCGGTTATCCAGGCGATACAGAGCTCCAGATCGCTGTTCGCGCTGCGGGAGGATGAGCGGTGACGCCTCCGATCCCAAGTGGCTGGCGGGTCGTGCACGGTGCCGTCCCAATGATGACGGCGATCCTTATCAGCGTGTCATCCCGTCGTATCTGGCTCGAACGAGCCGGAATCGGTTTGACGGGGGCCGACGTTACGGGTGGACTGATGACGGCCACGGCGTTGATGCTCATCGTGACGGTGGCTTTGTTGCTTGTGGTGAGGACAATTGGTCGTCGCGTCACTGGTATCCTGCAGGCTCTCGTAGGGATAGGGATCGTGGCCATCGTGGTTACCCATCGCACTGCCACAGCGCATCAGTGGGCTGCTCAGGGCGTCGATGCAGGAGCTCCTCAGGTTCATGTCAGCGCATGGCCTTGGGTATGCCTCGTTGCTGGGGCATTGACGATACTGAGCGGAATTGGGCTAGCAGTGTTAGCAGACCGTTGGCCTAGTCGATCCGCTCGGCGCACAGGCGAGCTGACCGGTGACCCCCGGTCGGTCTGGGATGCCTTAGACAGGGGGGAGGATCCGACAGTCGGTGATGTTGTAGAGGTGCCAGCCGAGAAGGCCGAGTCAACCTTCCCACCGTCCCACAATGAGGCGTCGCGTTCAGGATCATCGGAATCGACCGTTGACAAGTCGGTCCATAGCGACAGCAGTGGCTCACACAATGGTCAGCGAACCTGTATTGATGGCACATCAGGGTAGGATTAGTACTGGATTCACCGAGTTGCGGACGTCCATCCTCGACCAACTCGCGGGTGCACTCCGCATCTTTGACCAGCTGCGTGGAAAATCCGCGCCTGACCACCGGAGGGAACACCATGAGTGCTGATCGCGCCACCCGTCATTACCAGTACGGCGGTAGCCCCGCAAACTGGGCAGGTTCGATCGTCGCCCTCATCGGCTTCATCGTGGCTACCGTCGGTGCAATGGCCGGGCCAAATTGGACTACCTGCATCATGGGTGCCGCCTTAGTCGTGCTGGGTGGAGTCGTCACCCTGGTGATGCGCGCTATGGGCTACGGCGGGGTTCGCTGAATGCCGCCCACTGTTACCGGAACGGTCCTTGACGGAATCATTTCCGGTGTTCTCGACGATCTTCATGAGCGCCAACTCATGGTTACCTCGGACAATCTTCGTGAGGCCATTGAGCTCGTGGCCCCTGCTATCGATCCGATCCCGAGGCTGACAGCGCCCGGCCTGTCGGTTATCTCAGAAATCAAGCGGTCGAGCCCGTCAAACGGCCAGATGGCTGCTATTCATGACCCTGCCGCACTGGCTGATCAGTACCGCTCCGGTGGAGCCGCTGCTATCAGCGTTCTGACTGAGGAGCGCCGATTTCAAGGATCCCTGGCCGACCTTGACGCGGTGCGTGCGAAAGTTGAGATCCCAGTACTCCGCAGGGATTTCGTTATCGCGGAATACCAGGTGCTCGAAGCCCGTGCACACGGGGCAGACCTTATCCTCCTCATCGTTGCCGCGTTATCTGACGACGACTTGCAACGCCTATATGACCTTGCCATCGAGCTGGGCATGACCCCGCTAGTCGAAGTTCATACCCCTGAAGAGGTAAGTCGAGCTACAGCCCTTGGTGCCCGTGTGGTGGGTGTGAATGCGCGCAACCTCAAGACCCTCGAAGTCGATAAGACCATTTTCAGGGAACTCCTTGGTGAGCTGCCTGAAAACGTCGTCAAGGTGGCGGAATCCGGAATTCTTTGCGTGGACGAGGCCGTCGAAGTTTATGACCTTGGTGCTGACGCGGTGCTGGTGGGGGAGATGCTGGTCCGTCACGGTGAACCAGCACAGGTACTGCGCAAGATCCACCGTGCAACCGTGTGACCCTGACATTCAATGGAAAGGACGATCATGTCCGCACGGGACTTGCCCGACGCTCGGGGACACTTCGACCGTTTCGGTGGCCGATTCGTTCCAGAAGCTCTCCAAGCTGCTCTTAACCAGCTTACGGAGACCTTCGAGGCCGCGGTAACCGATCCTGACTTTCTCACTGAGCTGGAGGATCTGCGCCGGGAGTACGCCGGACGTCCCTCTCCGCTTACAGAGGCACCGCGATTTTCTCAATACATCTTTCAGCAGACCGGTCATCAGGTGCGAGTCCTTCTGAAGCGCGAGGACCTGAACCACACCGGTTCTCACAAGATCAACAACGTGTTGGGCCAAGCCCTGCTGACTCGAAAGATGGGCAAGCGCCGTCTCATTGCGGAGACGGGAGCTGGACAGCATGGCGTGGCGACGGCGACCGTGGCCGCGATGATGGGCATGGAGTGCCGGATCTATATGGGCCAGGTCGACACCGAGCGTCAGGCCCTCAATGTGGCTCGCATGCAGCTGCTGGGCGCCGAGGTCATTGCAGTGGAAGCCGGCTCGCGCACGTTGAAGGATGCCATGAACGAGGCCATGCGAGATTGGGTGGCCCATGTTGAGGACACCCACTACCTCATCGGTACCGCTTCTGGACCTCACCCGTTCCCTAAACTGGTGCGAGAGTTTCAGCGGGTCATTTCTGCGGAGGCCCGTCAGCAGTGCCTTGATCGGGTTGGACGCCTTCCCGACGCCATGTGTGCGTGTGTCGGTGGTGGGTCGAATGCCATCGGATCGTTCGCCGAGTTCATCGACGACCCCGAGGTTCGTCTGTACGGTTTTGAGGCGGGCGGTGACGGTGTCGAGACCGGTCGCCATGCAGCATCGATCACCGGAGGTTCCGTTGGTGTGCTGCACGGCACTCGCACCTACATTCTGCAAGATCCGGACGGCCAGACGATGGAATCTCACTCCATATCGGCCGGCCTGGACTATCCCGGAGTTGGCCCCGAACATTCTTGGTTAGCGGCCCAGAAGCGTGCTATTTACCTCCCGGTCAACGACCGCGAGGCCATGGAGGCTCTACGTACCCTCACCCGCACCGAAGACATCATGCCGGCCATTGAGTCGGCCCACGCTGTCGCCGGCGTTCTTAAGATCGCGAAAGACCTGCCTGCTCACGACGGCGAGCCGCCAGTGGCCATCGTCACGGTGTCGGGTCGCGGGGATAAAGATGTTGACACTGCCCTGAAGTGGTTTGCCATGGACGGCAGCGTCGACGCTACTACGGGAGGTATGGAATGACCGGTAGCGCCAGTGCCTACCTCAGGGCCCGCCAAGAGAACCGCCCGGCCCTCGTCGGTTACCTCCCGGTAGGACACCCGTCAGTTCCTTACTCGATCGATGCTATGAAGGCACTAACTACGGGAACTACTGGGACCGGCGTCGACCTCGTCGTGATCGGAATGCCTTATTCCGACCCGATGATGGACGGCACCGTCATTCAGCACGTCACTACCTGGGCTCTAGAGCGCGGGGTACGCACCCGCGACACCCTATTGGCCGCAGAGGCCGTGGCCGGGACCGGAACTCCGTGCATGATTATGACCTATTGGAACCTTGTCGAGCGCTACGGTGTCGACGCTTATGCTCGCGATCTGGCATCCGCGGGTGGCTCAGGGCTCATCACCCCGGACCTCACCCCCGATGAGGCTGAGGATCGGGGGCACTCAGTGACGGTAGGAATTGACCGGATGTGCGCCATCGTCGACGACCTAGCGGCCGGAGTACGGCGGGCGGAACGCCAGTGAGTCAGCTATCGATCCCCAGCCCGTCAATCGAAGCGTTTCATCTTGGACCGCTAACCATCCACATCTACGCCCTATGCATCCTCGCGGGCATCGTCGTCGCCTATATCAGTGGTGGGCGTCGCTATCAGGCTCGTGGCGGTAAGCAGGAACAATTTGAGGAATTGTGCGCCCTGGCTGTCATTGCCGGAATTATTGGTGGACGGCTTTACCACGTCATTACCGACCATCAGCTGTACTTTGGCCCGGGTCGGACGTGGTACCACTGCTTCTTCATCTGGCAGGGTGGCCTAGGCATCTGGGGGGCCATTTCTCTAGGTGGTCTAGCGATCTGGCTATATTGCCGCCGCAAGGGCATTCGCTTCGCGTCCGTGGCAGATTCCCTTGCCCCGGGCATTCTGGCGGCCCAGGCGATCGGACGGCTGGGAAACTGGTTTAACCAGGAGCTTTTTGGCCGCCCGACGAGCCTGCCATGGGGTCTTGAGATCGACCTGAGTCATCGCCCAGCGGGATATCTTCAGTACGCGACCTTTCATCCCACCTTCCTCTATGAGCTGGTATGGAGCTTGGTTGGTGCTGTCTTTCTATTGTGGGTCGATCGGCGTTGGACGCTCGATCACGGTCGTCTGTTCACGCTGTACGTGGCGATCTACACCTTTGGTCGTTTTTGGGTTGAACGGCTGCGCATCGATCCGGCCCATCACGTGGGACAATGGCGACTCAATGACGTTACCGCTCTCGTCGTTTTTACGGGTGCGGTCGTCATACTGATCGTGCTGCAGCGCCGATACGGCAAGGATGACGAGCACAGCTCTTGCTCAGCCCATAAAACTCGGTGATCTTGTCGTGATGAGTCCACGAATTGGACGCATGTATCAAGGCGCGGTCATTGTGTGACAATCTGTCTTCCGGTGCGTCTGCGTACCGTGCCCACCCAGCCTCCGTCGAAAGGACCACCGATGATCTTCGGCCACCACCCCCGACAGGGCCTTTATGATCCCCAATTCGAGCACGATGCTTGCGGGGTGGCCTTCGTGGCCACCATGACTGGGGTGGCTAGCCATAAGATCGTGGAGCAGGGTCTTGAGGCACTGCGTAACTTGGATCACCGTGGTGCCACTGGAGCCGACCCAGCCGCGGGGGGATGGCGCCGGCATCCTCGTCCAGGTCCCTGACGCCTTCCTGCGGAGGACCACCGGAATCCGGCTGCCTGAGCCCGGATCCTATGCCGTCGGTCTAGCCTTCATGCCTGTTGACGAGGCTCAGCGTGCTCGCGCCAGGGCTGCCATTGAACTCATCGCTGCTGATGAGGGCATCAAGGTGTTGGGTTGGCGTGAAGTTCCTGTGCATACCCATACTCTCTCCGAAATCTCGCTGGGTACTATGCCCCATTTTGAACACCTACTGATACGCGCTCGCGATGGTCGTGTTGGCATGGACCTGGAACGTTTAGCGTTCGTGCTGCGGCGGCGTGCCCAGCATGAAGCTGGGGTGTACTTTGCTTCGCTCTCTTCGCGCACGTTCGTCTACAAGGGCATGCTGACGACTCATCAACTCGAGGAGGTCTTCCCGGAACTCCATGACACAGATCTATCTAGCGCTGTCGCGCTGGTCCATTCGCGGTTCTCGACCAACACCTTCCCTTCATGGGAGCTGGCCCATCCGTACCGCCTTATTGCTCACAACGGCGAAATCAACACAGTGCGCGGTAACCGTAGCTGGATGCAGGCTCGCGAAGCTCTGCTTCAGTCCGACCTCATTCCGGGCGATCTAGCCCGTCTCTACCCGATCTGCACCCCGTCTGGTTCGGACTCCGCCTCCTTTGACGAAGTTCTAGAGCTACTTCACCTGGGTGGACGCTCCTTGCCCCACACCGTTCTTATGATGATCCCGGAGGCATGGCAAGAGAACACCGAGATGTCTCAGGAACTGCGCGACTTCTACGAGTTCCACTCTTTCCTCATGGAACCATGGGATGGTCCGGCTTGTGTCATTTTTACTGACGGTAACCAGATCGGTGCGGTGCTGGACCGCAACGGTCTGCGCCCGGCGCGTTACTGGGTGACCGACGACGGCCTTGTTGTCTTTGCCTCCGAGTCGGGGGTGCTTGACTTGCCGGACGCCCATGTCGTCGAGAAAGGACGACTTAAGCCAGGGCAGATGTTCCTGGTCGACCTGACAGAGCATCGGGTTGTTGACGATCTTGAGATTAAGGCTCGACTGGCCTCTGCTAAGCCTTATGAGGAATGGCTTGACCAGGGCCGCATCGACCTCGATGACCTGCCAGAGCGAACTCACATCATTCACTCTCACGCGTCGGTGACGCGGCGTCAACAGCTTTTCGGATATACCTCTGAGGAGCTCAAGATGCTTGTCGCCCCCATGGCAAACCAGGGGGTCGAGGCCACTGGAGCGATGGGAACCGACACCCCGCTGGCCGTGCTATCTAACCGTCCGCGGATGCTCTGGGACTACTTCAGTCAGCTTTTCGCTCAGGTAACCAATCCGCCCTTGGACGCTATCCGCGAGGAGCTTGTCACCTCCCTGACGGGCACCATCGGCCCGGAGGTGAACCTGCTAGAGCCTGGCCCGGAATCATGTCGGCAAGTGGTCGTCAATTACCCGATCATCGATTCCGACCAGCTTGCCAAGATCATTCACATCGACGCTGACGGGGAGCATCCGGATCGCAAAACCCACGTGGTGAGGGGCCTCTTTGCTGTTGAAGAGGGTGGCGAGGGCTTGCGTCGGCGTATCGAGGAGATTCGTGCCGAGGTTTCTGAGGCCATTGCTGAGGGGACTACCATCATTGTGCTCTCGGACCGCCACGCCACTCGCGAGCTGGCGCCGATCCCGTCCCTGCTCCTCACCTCAGCTATCCACCACCACCTGGTGAGGGAGAAGACCCGTACCCGGGCCGGTCTCGTCGTCGAGGCTGGTGACGTTCGCGAAGTGCACCACGTCGCCCTCCTCATGGGTTATGGTGCCTCGGCTGTTAACCCGTATTTGCTCTTCGAGTCAGCCGAGGACATGGCCCGGCGCGAGGTGTGGGTGTCTACTGACCCTGAAACTGCTATCCATAACGTTTACAAGGCTCTTGGCAAGGGCGTCCTTAAGACGATGAGCAAGATGGGTGTATCCACTATCTCGTCGTATACCGGAGCCCAGATCTTCGAGGCTACCGGGTTATCGCAGGAACTCATTGATGAGTACTTCACCGGAACGACGAGTCGCATCGAGGGGGTCGGCCTGACCGAGATCGCTCAAGAGATTCTGGCTCGTCACCTCAGCGCGTATCCAGAGACAGGGGTGCGTCTGGCCCACCGCACCCTCAAACCTGGCGGCCACTACCAGTGGCGTCGGGAAGGGGAGCAGCATCTCGTCGATCCCGAGTCGATATTCCGGCTGCAGTTGGCTGCGCGTACCAATGACTACGAGCAATTCCGTCGCTACACCGACCATATCAACGACAACTCAGCCAGGCTCATGACCCTGCGGTCCCTGTTAGAGTTCCGTCGCGATCGTCTAGCAGTGCCGCTCGCGGAAGTCGAGCCAGCCAACGAGATCGTCAAGAGATTTTCCACAGGTGCGATGAGCTACGGCTCGATTTCCATAGAGGCGCACCAAACCCTGGCCATCGCGATGAACCGGATTGGAGGCAAATCGAATACCGGAGAGGGTGGCGAGGATCCTGAGCGTCTCTACGATCCAGAACGTCGTTCGGCTATCAAGCAGGTGGCATCGGGACGATTCGGCGTAACCAGCGAGTACCTGGTCAATGCCGACGACATTCAGATCAAAATGGCTCAGGGAGCCAAACCGGGTGAGGGTGGTCAGCTCCCCGGCTCGAAGGTCTACCCGTGGGTAGCTAAGACCCGTCACTCGACCCCAGGCGTCGGACTCATCTCTCCGCCCCCGCACCACGACATCTACTCCATCGAGGACCTCAAGCAGCTCATTCATGACCTCAAGTGCGCTAACCCTCGGGCTCGGATCCACGTCAAACTAGTGGCCGAGACCGGTGTTGGCACTGTTGCTGCCGGCGTTTCGAAAGCTAAGGCCGACGTGGTACTTATCTCGGGCCATGACGGTGGAACCGGTGCGGCTCCGTTAACCTCGATCAAGCATGCTGGTGGGCCCTGGGAACTAGGCCTGGCCGAGGCTCAACAGACCTTGCTGCTTAATGGTCTTCGTGATCGCATCGTGGTGCAGTGCGACGGTCAGCTCAAGACCGGACGCGACGTCGTCGTAGCTGCCTTGCTTGGCGCCGAAGAGTTCGGGTTCGCAACTACCGCGCTCATTGTCGAGGGGTGTGTCATGATGCGTAAGTGCCATACCGACACCTGCCCGGTAGGTGTGGCTACTCAGAATCCGGAATTGCGTGAGAAATTCGCCGGTGATCCCGACCACGTCGTCAACTTCATGATGATGATGGCTGAGCAGACTCGCGAAATTCTCGCTGAGCTCGGATTCCGCTCCATTGACGAGGCTGTTGGCCACGTTGAGGCACTGGATACCCGCAAGGCCATCACGCACTGGAAGGCTAAGGGTCTTGACCTTTCGCCGATTTTGCACCAGGTGGACCTTCCCCACGGCTCCCCGCTGCGTCACGTTCGCGATCAAGATCATGACCTCGAGACAAGTCTTGATATGAAGCTCATCGACATGTGTACTGAGGCTTTGACTAATGGCACCCCCGTCCGTCAGGAGGTCAGCATTCGCAATGTCGACCGCACCGTGGGAACTATGTTGGGTAACCGTGTGACGGTTGCCACCCAAGGCAAGGGTCTTCCTGATAACACCATCGACCTCACCTTCACCGGTACTGCTGGACAGAGTTTCGGCGCCTTCGTGCCACGGGGCATGACGATGAGGCTCATCGGTGACGCCAACGATTACGTCGGCAAGGGGCTCTCCGGCGGTCGGGTGATCGTCGCTCCACCGCTCAAAACGCCGTTTCAACCACGTGACCAGATCGTTGCTGGAAACGTCGTCGGTTACGGTGCCACCTCCGGTGAAATCCTGTTGCGTGGTCAGGCGGGCGAAAGATTCTGTGTGCGAAACTCGGGAGCCACGGCCGTTGTGGAGGGAGTCGGCGACCACGGTTGTGAATACATGACCGAGGGAGAAGTGCTGGTGCTTGGCGCTACCGGGCGGAACTTTGCTGCTGGCATGTCTGGCGGGGTGGCTTGGGTGCGCAACCTCGACGTCAGCCGCCTCAATGCAGATATGGTCGATGCCCTACCGATGGAACAAGCCGATGTTGATCGGGTTACCGAGCTGCTGGAGCTGCACCAGACCGAGACTGGGTCCACCCTCGCCGGGGAGATTCTGGCACAAGGGGCTGGCGGAATTCGTGAGTCCTTTATGAAAGTGCTGCCGCGCGACTACGCCACGATGATGAAGGCCATGGTCGACGCTGAGGAGCACGGCCTGGACGAGAACGAGACGACGTTCATGGAGGTGTCTCATGGCTGATCTGCACGGCTTTATGAATGTGCCTCGACAGGAGGCGGAGCGTCGTCCAGTCGAAGAGCGCGTCCAGGACTGGAAAGAGGTCTACCCAGGCGGACCTGGTCACGCTCTGCTGCCCATCATCACAGACCAAGCGAGCCGGTGCATGGACTGTGGTGTGCCCTTCTGCCATACCGGCTGTCCGTTGGGTAATCTCATCCTTGACTGGAACGACCTCATTTGGCGAGACGAATGGCGCGAGGCTCTCAGCTGTCTGCAGACCACCAACAACTTTCCAGAGTTCACTGGTCGATTGTGCCCCGCTCCATGCGAGACGGCGTGTGTCGAAGGGCTTAACCGCGCCCCGGTAACGATTAAGAACGTTGAGGTTGCCATCATTGATAAGGCCTGGGAAGACCGCCGCGTCATTCCAGTGGTGCCTGAGTGGCATTCACTCAAGACGGCTGCAGTGGTCGGATCTGGCCCCGCAGGACTGGCAACCGCCCAGCAGCTCACCCGTGCCGGGCATACGGTCGTCGTCTACGAGCGTGACGACGCCATCGGCGGGTTGCTGCGTTATGGCATCCCGGATTTTAAGATGGAAAAGTCGGTTCTCGACCGCCGGATTAAGCAGATGGTGTTGGAGGGTACCGTCTTCAAGACGAATACTGAGATCGGCGTCGATATCACTGGCGAGCAGTTACGCGAGCGGTTTGACGCCGTCGTCTTGGCTACCGGTGCCACCGTTCCACGTATGCTGGATGCTCCAGGTATTGAGCTCGACGGGGTCTGTTATGCCATGGAGTACCTCACTCAGCAAAACCGCGTCGTGGCGGGGGCAGAGGTGCTTGATCAGATCCACGCTGGCGGTAAGCATGTTGTCATCATCGGTGGCGGAGATACTGCCACCGACTGTGTAGGCACCGCAGTGCGCCAGGGCGCGGCCTCAATTACCCAGCTGCAGTACAACCCGGAGCCGCCTAAGGACCGATCGGCTAACTATCCCTGGCCCACTTATCCGCTCATTTTACGGGTCTCTAGCTCCAATGAGGAGGGGGGACAGCGGGTGTACTCGACTAATACCGTCGAGATCGTCAGTAATGACCGGGGCCACGTCAAGACAGTTCGGGTGGTCTCAGGCCATCGTGACGAGAACCGGGTGTTTATTGCGGACGAGGGCAGCGAACATGATCTGCCGGCCGACCTGGTGATCTTTGCGATGGGGTTCGCTCATCCGGAGTATGACGGTGTTGTTGCCGAGCTGGGGCTGGAACTTGACGGACGGGGCAATATCGTCAGAAATGATGCGTATGAGACTAATGTGCCGGGGGTTTTCGCCTGCGGTGACGCTGGCCGCGGGCAGTCCCTTGTGGTGTGGGCCATCGCGGAGGGACGCGCAGCTGCTCACGGTGTTGATGCATATCTCAAAGGATCACCGTCGGTGCTACCGAAGCCGGTAAGACCGTCGGATCGCCAGATGACGGTGTAGCCCCGAGGCGATCTCATGGGCTCGACAGGAGGTGCCATCCAGGAGGAAACTGCTGGGATGAACGATAACGAGGAGGATCTCGACTCGACGATTCGCCACGCCAAAGCGTTGACGTGGGTGTGCGTGGCACTCTTTGTGGTGCTCGATGTCATCGGTCTTACGGCACCTAGCCAGAGTGATCCACGATTTGTCCTGGGGGCCTTTGGCGGGGCCGCGTCCTTCTTGGGCATCATTGGCGCGGGTGTCTGGTGGGCCTCCTTGGCCTCCCAGCGGAGGGCCCGCGCCTTGGACGACCGCCTTGATCGTGAACTCGATATCGAGGACGATGCCAGGGGCAATGACCGGCGTGAGCCGCCGGCTGTCTAGTCTGTCGCCATGATCGACGATATTCGACGCAGAACCGTACTGGGTGCATCGATGACAGCGATTGTCACCGCACCTCTGGCAGATCGGACATTACGGGCGTTCGGATCTGACACTCAGGGCCTGACGATTCACCTCATAGGCGCTCCGGCAACGAGTCGGGTGGAAATCCGAGGTCTCGACGGTCGCATCCGTCGATTCTCTACCCGTCCGGAGGCCTTGTCTCGGGTTGCTAGCGTGAATGTCCCGTCACGCAGGTTCGCGGTGCGCATGGATTCAGGACGCTGGCGGTGGCTAGTCAGAGGCGATGCTAACCAGGTGTGGATCATGTGTGACGGCGACCATGAGGATCCCGCCACCTATCGCTCTGCCCTCCCGGTCCCGTCCGAAGGAGTGCGAGTGGTGTCCGGGCGGTATTGGATCAGCGTCGACTGGTTGGCGAAGGCCGCCGGTTGGCCTCTGTCGAGGGGGGCAGTTCCATTCGACGGACTGTCTAGTGTTCCGTCAGACCTGCTGACGGTGCGTCGCGGTGGCGACGTCGAGACCTTCGACACTCGCCGCAATCTTCATGCCCGCAACTTCGAGGAGAAGTTTTTCCACGACGAGCCCAACCTCATGATCCAGCCAGTCGATGGGATGGTCGTTGGTGGACAGTACTGGCTTACCGTCGGTGTCGTGCGGCGGCTGTGGGATGTCAGGTTGGTTAGGGTCGGCCGTCAACTCATCGCCTTGGAGCGGATGCATGTTGGTTTTGATGTGCTTGGCACCAGCCGGGACGTAGGTGCTCTGGGATTTGATCAGTCTAAGTTGGCCAGAGTCGGCTCTTGGATCGACGATCAGGTCAAGGCCGGGTTCTCCGGAACGAGTGTGCTGGTCTGCCGTCATGGCCAGATTGCCTGGCGTCACCATGCCGGTCAGGCCCTCAAGTACTCCACCGAGGTCATTGACCACACGGTGCACAAGGCGCGACTGCTACCCCCTGCCAAACAGATCCCCGTGACAGCTACGACTCGTTTCGACATCGCCTCGAACACCAAAATGTATGCGGTCAACCTGGCCTTGCAGATGCTTGTGGGGCAGGGGCGGATCGACCTGTCGCGTCAGGTGTGTACCTTTCCCGGCTGGGAGGCTTTCCGGGACGAGTCGACGGTCTACACCGGCTCGTGGACAGTTGGGGGTCCCGGCGGTATCAAAACCCCATTCACTGGCAAGAAAACCATCCGGCTGGTCGACCTCATGCACCATCGAGGTGGGCTCGTTCCGGATCCGCAATATCCCAACGCGACAGTGGCAGGCGAGTTATACCTGCAGAACCTCGACGACATCTCGAACCGTACCGACGTGATCGACCGGATCTGCCGTACACCTCTCATGTATGCACCGCACACCGAGAGGGCGTACAGCGACGTCGACTATATGATCCTTGGCCTGATCGTCGAGCAGGTCGTCGGTAAACGCCTCGACGAATATCTCCAAGAGAGCGTTTATCGTCGCCTGGGGCTCGAGCGGACTGAATTCCGGCCACTTGACGTCAGCACGCCCCCCGACCTCATTGCCGCGACCGAGCTGAACGGTAACACCCGGGACGGCAATGTCGACTTTGGCACTCGTCCTGACGGCAGCCCGGTGTTCATCCGTACCCAGACTATTCGTGGACAGGTCCAGGACGAGAAAGCTTTCTACACCATGTCGGGGGTGTCGGGGCATGCGGGACTTTTCTCCACTGCTGACGATCTGGGGGTGCTGCTGCAGTTGATGTCCAACGAGGGCATGTACCAGGGCCGAGAGTACTTCCCGGCCGATGTGCAGCGTCGGTTTCTCACTCCTGATGGTGATAGCGAGACTTACGGGCTGGGTTGGCGAACGAACGGGTACTACTATTTCCATGGCGGGCCAAGCAAGGCAGCCTTCGGGCACACCGGCTGGACCGGGACAATCACAATGGTCGATCCGATACGTGACATCCAGATCGTGCTGTTGACTAATATGCGTCACAGCCCGGTCGTCGAGCCACCGAACGAGTTTGCCACTGGGGCCTTCCCGCTTGCGCACTATGTGGGGCTCATCTCTCGAGTGTATTCGGCATTGGCTGAGGACGGGAGGGTGACGGACGTCGATGCGCCGTTACCGGAGCGTGCCGCTTCCTCGCCAACCAGGACACATCGGCCTCGTGTTGTTCCCCGTCGTCGCAGCAGTCGATAGACTATCTTCTTGGATATGGGAGCATGCCCCCGGACGTGACTTCAGCCCCTAGCAATGAGGCCGGAGCAACAGTAGTGCAATTACTGCGTATCAGATCATCACTTCAGCTCGGGACGGGTTGAAGTGTCAGGGCTGTCAACCACGTCTCCTTCAATGATGGTGTTGTGGGGGTTGCGACGCATCGCCAGCGAGATAGAGCTGGTGATCTTGCGGATTCCTACGGCAATGGCAAGGTTAGCAACGCCATAGAGCAGTACCCCGAGCGCTAGCAGCCAGCTCATGGCCACGACGCCGAATTCAGGATGAACGAGGATGACGATGCCCAGGACGAATAGACTGATGCCACCGCCAAACATCCAGCCCCAGGCTTTCTGCGTGACGAGTCTCAAGGGCAGGGCAAAACTGGTAGCAAACACGCCCAGGAGCACCAGCCACACTCCCATGAAGATGGCAATGACGTGCAAGGAGAATCCAGGATGAATGATGAGGATCACGCCGATGATGATGCCGATGATGCCCCAGCCCTTCATGAATCCGGTGCCGGCCATGCCATGGAGGGTCTGGGCATTGACAAGGGTCATGACGGAGTCGATGATAGCGTAGATACCGACGATGATCACAAGAGCAGTCATCGTCTGGCGGGACCAGAGCAGGGCCACCACTGCGGCAACGATGGCGAGGATCCCCTTGGTGAACGGGATCCACCAGATCGACTTCCAGGTCTTGCTGAGGGTCTGTGACGACATGCGTTAAGTCTACGTGAGGGACTTTCTGTGCGTGCTTACCGCGGTGCGCGTACTACTCAGAAGGGTCTCGAGGTCATCCATGCACAGCTGGGCGACGCGCGCGAAAAGAAAGTCCACAACGGCTAGCTGTGCCATCCGACTGGACATCGCACCTGCGCGAACCTGTGTTTCGCGTGCTGAAGTGACGAGGACGTGGTCGGCAAGCCGTCCGACGGGAGAGTCAGGTAGGCCTGTCATAGCGACGGTAGTAGCGCCGTGCTTGTGCGCCACGGTGAGAGCCTCAACGACTTCTTGGGTGTTACCGCTAAAAGAGATTCCTAAGGCTACGCAGGGACGTTTACACAATGCGGCATGAACAAGCTGCATATGGGTGTCTTGATGATGCTGGCAGACAAGGCCAATGCGTTCCAGTTTCTCAGATAGGTCGCTTGCAACAAGACCGCTGGATCCGACCCCGAAAAGCGCAGTCCGCGGGGCGATCGAGATAGCGCTGGCGACAGCCTCAAGCTCGTCGGCGTCAACGGCCCGCGCAGTATTCTCAATCGTGCGAGCCTCATGGAACGCGATCTTGGTGATCATTTGGGTTAGAGAGTCGTCGAGAGTAATAGTGCCCTCAGCCACTGAGGACCTTTCTAGCTCGAGGGTACGTCGAGATAAGTCGCGCGCAAGCTCGGTGCGAAGCTCCCGATAACCACTCATCCCAAGGGCTCGGCAAAAGCGCACGACAGTCGCGGGGGGATACGCCGGCAGCCTCAGCGAGTTGGCTCGTTGAAGCAGCGAGTGTCCAGTCGGGCTTGGCCAGTATGACGGCGGCAACCTGGGCCTCTGCAGGACGCATGGTCGTTCTGGCCATATCGATCCGAGGCAGCAGGCTGTCATCCATGTGAAACATCCTTCCATCAAAGTTGGATTTTGTGTATAATCATTTCACGCCGTGGGGACGGCGCGTTTCGTGGTGTGTCATCGCAGACATGGAACCACAAAGTCTCGATTCGGGGAGGAGATTCCATGGACAGCCTGACGAATCTTGCAACGACTGAGGGAAGGAACCCGGCCAGCGAAGAACTCGACCAGTTGCCGACCCTCGACGTGCTCCGCCTCATGAATGACGAGGATCACCGCGTCCCGGATGCTATCGCTTCTCAACTTCCAGCCATCGCCGCCGTCGTGGAAGCTGCAGTGAAGGGTCTGTCGGCCGGAGGGCGTTTGATCTATGCCGGTGCCGGAACGAGTGGGCGTCTAGGGGTCCTCGATGCGGCGGAATGCCCACCGACGTTTAGCACCAACCCCACGATGGTCGTCGGCCTCATCGCAGGTGGACAGCAGGCGATGTTTCAGGCCGTGGAGGGAGCTGAAGACGATGCGGATCGTGGCGCTGAGGAGTTGAACATGCTTCAGCCAGGACCCCACGACGTCGTCGTCGGTCTGGCAGCCTCAGGACGAACTCCTTGGGTTGTAGGCGTGGTGCGCGCTGCGAAGCGAGCTGGGGCGGTGACGGCTTCAGTGTGTTGCAACCATCGTGCGGTCATCAGCAGCGAGGTAGACCTTCCAGTGGAAATCGACACTGGCCCTGAGGTTCTCACCGGATCGACCCGCCTTAAAGCAGGGACCGCGCAGAAGCTGGTCCTCAACATGATCTCCACGGCGACCATGGTCGGCTTAGGTAAAACATACGGCAACCTTATGGTTGACGTCTCTCCGAGTAACGAGAAGCTACGGCAGCGGGCCATGTCCATTGTCATGGCTGCTACGGGATGCTCTTGTGATGATGCCATCACGGCGTTGCACGAGGCTGGCGGACATGCCAAGACAGCCATTGTCATGGTGCTGTTGGGGATGGCTGCGACTCAAGCTCGAGCCCGACTGGCTGAAGCGGGCGGCGTAGTCCGGGTAGCCGTCGATGAGAACCACCTTCGCCTGTGAATCTTCCAGGGAGGAAGTCATGGACTATCACTTACTTGCACGAGAAATACTCGATCTTGTTGGAGGGTCCGACAATATCGAGTCTTTTACCAATTGCATGACGCGGCTGCGTCTCAACCTCATCCGGCCCCAGACTGCTGATGCTGAGGCCATCAATGGGCTGGCCGGGGTCCTTGGAATCGTCGAGGGTAAGCAGCTGCAAGTCGTCGTTGGGCCTGGTCACGCGGAAAGATTACGGTCAGCATTCGGTGAGGTCATGGGGTCGGCGGATTCTGCTCCTGCCACCGACATAGACGCGACGGCTCAAGTCACGCCGCCTGGCACCGCAAAGCGAGGTGCGGACTCTGCAGTGGTCGAGACAGAGCCGAGTCCAGTCCTGGAAGGTGATACAGATATAGCCGTTCGCACCAAGAAAATGGTCCGAGGCACGCAAACATCTCGGGTGCAAGCGATGTTCCGTCACGTCGGGAACATTTTCGTCCCGATCATCCCAGGGTTCATCGCCTGTGGGCTAGTGACCGCCATCTGCGGGATTTGGAAGACAATTGACCCCACGGTTGCCAATGACGGGTGGTTCCTGGTTTTAGTTGGTCTGGGAGGGATCGTTATTGCCTCGCTCAACTTCATCGTCGGCCACAACACAGCTCAAGAATGTGGTGGCAGCCCGGTGCTAGGCCTTATCGCGGGCGGGGTTCCATATATGCCCGCTCTGGCGGGTACGGCAGCAACCGACAAGATGGCAGCTATCCCGCTGACGATCCCAATATTCGGGGAGCTTCAACCCGGACTGGGAGGTGTCATCGGTGTCATGATCACCGCCTGGCTGTTCACCGTCATCGAAAGGCGGTTGAGAAAGGTCGTCCCGGCGGCTATCGAACTTTTTCTTGTGCCGGCTGTAACTTTGCTCCTCGGCGCCGCAGCGTCAATCTTTGTGATCATGCCGTTGTCATCCTTGCTGATGAAGGGCCTCACATGGCTGCTCGTCGACTTCGCCCTTGCTAAAGGTGGAATCATCGGCGGATTTATCCTCGCAACCTTCTTCTTGCCTATGGTGATGTTGGGCATTCATCAGGGACTCACTCCAATTCATGCTCAACTCATCGCCAATCATGGTTTTACCGAACTATTACCCATTCTTGCGATGGCTGGTGCGGCTCAGGTGGGAATGGCCATTGCCGTTCTTATGAAAACCAGGAATCCGAAACTGCGGTCTGTGATTAAGAGCACGTTACCAATTGGTATCCTTGGTGTGGGCGAGCCTCTCATTTACGGAGTCTCGTTACCGTTGCTGTACCCCTTTCTCACCGCGTGTCTTGGTGGCGGCTTCGGAGGTGCCTTTATAGCGTGGGGAATGCAGAACTCCGGAACGTTTGGCTCCCAAGCCTTTGGCCTGTCGGGCTTACTCATGGCACCGGTGATTTCGGCCGGCAAGTGGGGCTGGTATCTCGGTGGCTGGCTCATTTCAGTAATCATGGGAGCTGTGCTCACTTACCTGTTCGGTTTCAAGGATTCCATGGCCGAACGCATTATGGACTGATCGATGATGCGGTCCGTATACCTGACCAACGAGAGTTGTGGGCTGGTTGCTCGCCAGGCTGCTTCGTACAGCAAGGTCATATTCGCCTCGCTACAGGTGCCTGAAACCGAGTACGCGAAATCCTTCACTCTGGTCGCTCTGAAGCGTGTCGGATGTCGTACTTCCTGCCCGCGTCCTGGCGCTGAAATCACCAGTAGGTGGTGCTTGGAACGACCGCGATTGTTCACAGATCGCGGTCTTCTGGTGGCTTTTATTCTCGCAGAGACGGGACTGCGAGCTCCGCTACGTCGTGGCTTACTGAATTTAGAGTACAAGCGGTATAGCAACGCGTGGGTCATCGTATTGCACCGTACGGGAGCGACGGTGACTTTAACGGAAGAAGAGCTGCTCAATGAGACCCGTGCCTGTGATGACGAGAAAGAGCAGGATTATGTGTTTCTTGGGAGTTGACATTGGCGGAACGAGTGTGAGATCCCTCGTTACTGATGCGGGCGGGAAAATACTGGGTTATCAACGTATTGCGCGCGTCAGTCACGAATTTTTGTGGCAGACTATCAGTGACTGTCTAGGCGCGGTGATGGCTCAATCTTCGGTTGTGCATGTGGAAGCCGCTGTCGTCGGAGCCGCAGGCGCGGGTCCGACTGGGAATCACGACGTCTGTCAGAGTGTTGAGAAGGCACTTGGCGCCGTAGGCCTAGATGTCACCCCTCAGGTGGTGACTGACATTGAGATTGCCTACTGGTCTGCCGCAGCTTTCGGGGATGGCTCCATTCTCGTAGCCGGCACCGGGGCGATAGCCGGTCGCTTCTCGGAATGGCGCTGTGTCGATCGCCGAGATGGAGCTGGGTGGTTGTTGGGGGATCATGGTTCCGGCTACTGGATTGGCAGAAAAGCCTTGCGAGCCGCGGCGGCGGACCTTGACCGGCGAGGCCCGAGTACCGCTATCACGCGTGGGGTTGTCGAGGCGCTTGGATTGCCTCATGGATGTACCGTTCAGGATCTCATTGGTCAGACGAAGGAGCTTCGACCGGCAGACGTCGCAAGCTTTGCTCAAATCGTATTGTCCGCTCAAGACGACAAGATCGCGTCGATCATCCTGGCTGCCGCGGCATCGGAGCTGGTGACGACCGTGAGAAGTGTTGGTGCTGAATACGTCATCCTGGCAGGAGGTTTGCTTGCGCCGAGCACAAGTCACAAATACCAACGACCTAACACGTTACGGGCAATGGTGGAGGACTCGCTGGGTGAGTGCCCATATGCGAGCCACCCGGTGGTCGGGGCATGCTGGGCGGCCGGGCGCTTACGAGGTGTCGAGCTGCACAAAGTCGATCTGATGAATGCATTAGAGATTCGTTCGGATTCCAGGAGACGATGACAATGAATACTGACAGGTTAATCACTCGCAGGACCGTAATGTCGGCAACGTGCGTCGCGACGGTGGCCGCGATGATGAGCCCTGCTCCCACAGCAGAGGCTAAGGCCGACCTAGGAAGACTGAGGGTCATGTGGCAGCAGTGTGTTGAGCGCGCGTTACAGTGCTTTCCTACTGGCGGCGGCTACCACACCGGCAGAAATATTCCGCCTGGCTTTCGACAAACCGCGTGGACAGGATTGGATCGTGCGGTTCGGGTCACGACGACTGGCGTTTGCGTGGACCCTCACCTTGCGACGCCGTCGTTTTGCTCCTCAGCCACCTATCTTCTGCTGCTCAAGAGCTTTGAACTATACGAGAAAACCTGCGGCGTCATGCCGCCCAGGCAGGAGTGGGAATACCTGAAGCCTTACACGGTGGACAACAGGCCCTACCCGATCCAGAACGATGGAGTCGGAGCGTGGGGGCGTGCAAATGCCAACGGACCGGGCCTGGCTGAATTGGCCCATGAATTGAAAATTGGTACCAACCTGTACATCGGTACTACGGGCGAATATGCGAACCCCGGGGATCGCAATGCGATGTTCGCGAGTATCCGCAGGTACGACTTCATGAAAATATTCTGGAATGACGAAATCGGAAAGGATGAACGTGGCCACATGGTGGTTGTCTTAGGGCGGTCGAGTCACAGTAACTGTTCCAGGAATAGGGTGGAAACTGTGCGCTATTGGTCATCCAATGGATCGCACACCGACATCAATGGTGGTTATGGAATTAAGTGTGTCTCCGAAGACAAGATCCATCGCGCTGTCGTAACGCGAGTCGACCGACCTTGGAACGTGTGGAACACCGAGGTGATGGGCCCCACCGACGTCTGTGCGCCGTTGGCAGAAATTGCTGCCGACAGGAATATGGCTCCGGACGAGTTGAAGCAGTTGGTCGAGGCTAAGAGTTGTTGGCCTAGACGGTTTAGCGGATCGCACGGTGCTCATGGAAGGTACGTGAGATGAAGCGCATTCTGTGGGGTGGGGCTACCGCGGCCAGTCAATATGAAGGCGGGTTCTACGACGGAAAGGGAATGGACACCCAAGACTGTCGGCGATGGATTCCACGGTTATCGAATGATACCATACAAACTCGTCTCCTCACCGAGGCTGATGTTCGAAACGCAAAGAATTCCCGTTCTGACGACTGTCAGTTCCCGTTCCGTATGGGCTCGCGGGGTTACGAATACTGGGAGTCAGACTTACGCTACATTACCAGCCTTGGCCTAGATGTATATCGTCTTTCGATTAGCTGGGCCCGTCTATTTCCCACTGGTTTCGAGGACCAGCCCAATCCGGAAGGCGTGATGTACTATGACCGGGTTATTCGCACCCTTGCACATACTGGAATTAAAGTCTTCATCACGATCAATCACTATGCGATGCCAATTGCGATCGTTGACAAATACGGAGGTTGGCGACATCGCCACGTCATCGATCTATACCTTAAGATGGCGAAATTTGTCGTCGATCGCTGGCAAGAAGATGTAGACTATTGGCTTCCCATAAACGAGATTAATTCCGGGTATTTTAGTCCTTATAATGGACTCGGAATAATAGGATCAATCGATCACTCCTATGATTATAGGTCAGTCTTTAATGGACTTCATTACCAAATGATAGCAAGCGCCCTCATAACAAAATACGGTCGCGATATCGGAGTACGAGGAAAATTCGTGTGCATGGTGAGCTGTTTCGATTACTATGCGCTCCATCCCACACCTGATGACAACATGAAGCTCGTTCACGACGAGCAGATCAATCAGTGGTGGTGTGCAGATGTACTCGCAACAGGTGAATACGGGTATTACACAGAGAAGTTCTTGGCCGACCATGGGGTAGTACTCGACGTCACGAGCAAGGACCGTGGCATACTCAGGTCGAATACCTGTGACATCGTGTCATTTTCGTACTATTCATCGTCGATTTGTAGTGTCGACGAAAAACGTGAACAAGTCCCCGGAAACCTGGTACCAACATTGAGAAACCCTAGTTTGGAAGCTACCGAATGGGGATGGCAGATAGACCCTATGGGTTTGAGGATTGCGACTCACAAGGTTTACGACCGGTACCGGAAGCCCATAATGGTTGCTGAGAATGGATTGGGTGCACGGGATAATGTCGACTCTGATGGACGTATCCACGATAATTATAGAATATCATATCTCGAGCGCCATATGGAACAGGCTGAGCTTGCCGTGCGGGAGGGTGTAGATATAGAAGCATATTTCGTTTGGGGCATCATCGACATCGTCAGTGCCGGTAGTTGCGAAATGGAGAAAAGGTACGGTGTCGTCTATGTCGACGCAGACAATGAAGGGCGGGGAACTTATAAACGGTTGCCGAAAGATAGTTTCTATTGGTATCGCGACTTCATCGCCTCTCATAGGTGATTGATACACAATCAAGGAGGATTGGTCATGTCTAATGTTTTACTGATTTGCTCTGGTGGTATGTCGAGTGCGATCGTTCTCAAGAATTTGGAGAAGGAATTCCAGAAGCTGGGTGAGCCGCTTCAGGCTAAGGCTGTCGGGTCAGGGCAGGCGCAGGATGAAATATCGACAGGGGAATGGGATCTCGTTTTGGTCGCTCCCCAGGTGCGAAATAGATTGAAGACTTTTCAACAGTACGCCGATCGACGTGGGATCCCGATTTGCGCGATTCCTCCGGTTGCCTACGGTCCGCTTGGCGGTTCAGAACTGGTAAAGACTGTCAAAGAACATCTCGGGTGATCGCCATGGAAAAGTTCTTTAACTTCTTGGATAGGAGAGTGGCTGCTCCGATGTCGATGATATCGGAGCAGCGACATATCCGGGCTATTCGTGACGGTGTAATTTCCGCTATCCCCTTCATCATCGCTGGCAGCTTAATTCTTATTATAGCAGCTCCGCCGATCCCTGAAACGTCGGGATTTGCCATGTGGGCGAAGGACCACGCGGAACAGATTCTCATTCCATACCGTATGACGTTCGGGATCATGTCCCTGTATGTATGCTTCGGAGTCGGTTCAAGTCTTGCTCATAGTTATGATCTCGATGGCCTTGCTGGTGGCCAACTTGGTGTCGCTGCATTTCTACTTAGCCTGACCCCAAAGACGTTTGGAGATGGAATCTATGTCGCGCTTGAGAGTCTAGGCTCAAAAGGGCTATTCCCTGCGATGATCTTAGCACTGCTGGCCGTTGAAGTGATGCGCATCTGTTATAAGCATAACTTGACATTCAGGATGCCAGAACAGGTTCCTGAATCCGTCAGCCGATCTTTTGGCGCCGTCATTCCGGCCTTCGTCATCATGGGTATCATGACCCTCATATCTGTGGTTTTTAAGATCGACATCGTCGAGGTTGTGCAGCAGGGTCTTTCGCCTCTAGTTAAAGCTGGCGATTCGTTACCAGGAGTATTAGTACCCGCTTTCTTAGTCGTGCTTCTATGGTTCTTCGGGATCAGCGGAGATTCGGTAGTTGGATCGGTTGCCCGGCCGGTGTGGTTGCAGTATCTGAGCGACAACGCTGACGCCGTGGCTTCTGGTGTCCCGGCCCCTCTATATCGCACCGGAGACATTCTTCCAGTGGTTCGTCTCCATTGGTGGCTCTGGGGCGACTATGGGCCTAGTTATTGCCGGTTTTTTAGTTGGGAGAGCAAGGTATACCAAGTCAATCATGCGAGCGGTCGTGGTTCCTGCGCTGTTCAATATTAGTGAGCCGATTATGTTCGGTCTCCCGGTCATGATGAATCCGTTTTTTATTATACCCTTCCTCCTCGCGCCGTTGGTGCTATGCGTGGTAACTTGGTTTGCGTTTAGTTGGGGTTTTGTTACGTGCATGGCTGTTCAGCCGCCGTGGACGTTACCCGCTCCAATAGGCGCGTTTTTGACGACGGGCGGCGACTGGCGTGCCGTCGTTTTGTGCCTTGTGAATATATTAATTTCTACTGCGATTTATTATCCATTTATGAGGATGTATGACAGGGATCAACTCAAAAAAGAGCAATGCGAAGAAGGTGGAGCATGACTTCACAGTGTGGGAGTGACAGCCCGGATGGTGGGGCGGTGATGCCAGAGATCGAAACCGCCATTTTTACCATCATCACGAGCGCTGGTGAGGCGCGTGCGTCGCTGTATCAGGCTCTTGACAAAGCGCGGGCTGGCGAGATGGCTGAGAGTGAACAGTGCATGATTGGGGCGGACACACAGTTGAAGAAGGCCCATGATGTGCAGACCGAGCTCATCGCGCGTGATCTCAACGGCTCGCTGCCGATGTCGCTTTTACTCGTTGATGACGACGATGTCAGAACAGTCTCTCATTGAGCACATGATTGGGCTAATTCGAGACATAGGTATCAACGGTGGGAAGTGACTGCTCGATTATCGTAGGTGTGGAAGGTGCGGTATTCGGGTGTTTTCGCGTGGTGCCCGGTAGGCGGCAGGGTGCAGAGTGCTGTGGGACGGTCCCGTGAAGTGGGTGCACTGATGCGAGGAGGGGCTACCGGGCGACGCAGTGCGCACGTGAACTGCCGTCGTTTCGCCGTCCCTAAAGTTCCCGGGCCCTAGCGTGCTTCGGTTCCTTCATCTCGTGCGACGATTATCATCTGCCGGTTAAGAAACCGCAGCACCCCGTCGGCCAGTTCCGGGTCGACGTCGCGATACTGCTACGAGCTGATAACACGGCTTTTCAGGTGTTTGCCCAACCCAAGGTTCGGCTTACCCATTTCAGGCAGGTCAGAGGTAGTGCCGCAGTAGCCAGTTCGCCCATTCGGCTCCACGTCAAGAGCACGGCGCTGCTAATAGCCGGACACAATTCCGGTGATGAGCAGGTTGACGACCTCCCATAGAGTTAATCGCGCAATACGGGTCTCACTGTCGGCTGCACGCGCGCTGGTCGGTCCCGAGTGCCATGACTGCAATCACCCCCCCCAGACCCATGAAGGTGCTCAGCAGTCTGATAAGCGGCGAAGAAGCCACGACGCTGACTTTGGCTGCGACGTCGGGGGACAGTCTGTCGACCACTTGGCGCAGGTTTCCAACGACAAGTCATAACACCACGGCAACGGTGGCACCAAGAAAGAATTGGCCCCGTCACGTTGCCCACGCGACAGCTTCACACATCGTCTCGCCCACGTCGTACGTCAATACTTGCCGTTCGCACCAGGGGTGATTCGAGATGTCTTTGGTACCGACTACTCTGTCTAGGTCAGCACGATCGCAAGGCACGATCCCAAGGGCTTGGGGTCGGAATGTGAAAGGAGTGCCTGTGGCCCGTTCCGACTTCGTCCACCTCCACACCCACACCGAATACTCGATGCTGGACGGCGCTGCCAGCAACGAGAAACTTTTCGCCGAGGTGGCACGTCAAGGGATGCCTGCGGTCGCGATGACCGACCACGGAAATATGTTCGGTGCCTACGAGTTCTTCCAGATTTCCAAGAAGTACGACGGGGACCAGAATCCTCTCGTTAAGCCGATCATTGGTATCGAGGCGTACGTCGCTCCGAGCACCCGCAAGTCACGAGTACAGGAATTCTGGGGGACCTCTCGTGATGTAGGAGATCCGGATGCCGAGGGCGGCAAAGACGTCTCTGGCGGCGGTCGGTACACCCATATGACGATGTGGGCGAAGGATTCCGAAGGCCTGCACAACCTTTTCCGACTCTCGTCCTTGGCGTCCTATGAGGGCTACTACATGAAACCGCGTATGGATCGCGAGCTCATGGGCCAGTACTCCGGTGGCATCATCGCTTCGACCGGTTGCCCATCGGGTGAGGTGCAGACCCGGCTGCGCCTCGGCCAGTTTGAGGAAGCTTGCCAAGCTGCATCCGATTATCGGGACATCTTTGGCCGTGAAAACTATTTTTGTGAGTTGATGGACCACGGCGTCCCGATCGAAAAGCAGGTGAGGTCCGACCTGCTGAAGTTGGCTAAAAAACTAGACATTCCGTTGCTGGTCACCAACGACTCCCACTACGTCACTGAGGATCAGGCTGACGCCCACGACTCTTTGCTGTGTGTCGGTGTGGGCCGAAACAAAGACGATCCGAACCGGTTCCGGTTCAACGGTTCCGGCTACTACATCAAATCCTCGGAGCAGATGCGGGCGCTGTTCCCCGACCATCCGGAGGCCTGTGACAACACCTTGCTGCTGACCGAGATGATTGGCTCCTATGACGAGGTGTTTAAGTACGTCGACCGGATGCCGCAGTTCGATGTTCCTGAGGGGGAGACTCAGGAGTCCTGGCTGCGTAAGAAACTCCAGGAAGGACTCGACGAGAAATTCGGTCCGAACCCGCCCAAAGAGGTCCTAGAGCGTCTCGAGACCGAGCTGTCGGTCATCGAACCGCTGGGATTCTCCTCGTACTTCCTTGTTGTCTCCGATATTTGCAACGCGGCACGTTCGATGGGGGTACCGGTAGGGCCCGGACGTGGTTCGGCGGCTGGCTCCCTGGTGGCCTACCTGACCGGCATTATCGCGATCAACCCGCTGGAACACGGTCTACTGTTCGAGAGGTTCCTCAACCCGGAGCGCGTCAATCCACCCGATATCGACCTTGACTTCGACGATCGTCAGCGTGACAAGGTCATTGATTACGTCACGCACAAGTACGGGGCCGAGTACACCAGCCAGGTCAACACCTTCGGCAAGATTAAGGCGAAGGCCGCTGTCAAAGATGCTAACCGTATTCTCGGCTATCCCTTCGCCCTCGGCGACAAGATCACCAAGGCAATGCCCCCGGACGTGATGGGCAAGGGCGTTCCACTGGACAAGATCTTCGACTCCTCCCACGAGAGGTATGGCGAAGGCCAGGAGTTCCGTCAGCTGGTGGCAGATAACCCTGACGTAGCCAAGGTTGTTGAGACTGCCAAAGGCCTCGAGGGGCTGATTCGAGGCACCGGCGTGCACGCCTGCGCGTTCATCCTGTCGAGTACCCCACTGCTTGACCTCGTGCCGATGCACAAGCGCGATAAGGATGGCATGATCATTGCCGGCTTCGCGTACCCCCAGCTCGAGGAGATGGGGCTCATGAAGATGGACTTCCTGGGCCTGCGCAACCTCGGTATCATGGATCATTGCATCAAGATCATCAAGGCCAACCGGGGGATTGATGTCGATCTCAAAAACATCGCCCTTGATGACAAGACAACCTACGAGATGCTGGCGCGCGGCGACACCCTAGGCGTCTTCCAGCTTGATGGCACGGCCATGAGGTCGTTGCTGCGGCTCATGGGTCCGACATGCTTCGACGACATTGTTGCCGTGCTAGCCCTGTATCGCCCGGGCCCTATGGGCGCTAATGCGCATATCTCTTATGCTCAGCGTAAGAACAACCGGGAACCGATCATTCCGATCCATCCCGAACTCAAGGAAGACCTCGACGAGATCCTTGCTCCCACGTACCACCTCATTGTGTACCAGGAGCAGATCATGTCGATCGCCCGAAAACTTGCCGGGTACACCCTGGGTGGCGCCGACCTGTTGCGCCGAGCGATGGGTAAGAAAAAGAAGCACATTCTGGAGGAAAACTTCATCCCCTTCCAGGCGGGTATGCGTGAACACGGTTACTCCGACGATGCCATCCAGACTTTGTGGGACGTCATGGTCCCCTTCGCTGGATACGCCTTTAACAAATCCCACGCTGCTGGCTATGGACTTGTCTCGTATTGGACGGCTTACCTCAAGGCCAACTACCCGGCTGAATACGGCGCTGCTCTGCTGACGAGCGTCGGTGACGATAAAGACAAGATGGCAATGTACCTAGCTGACATGCGCGCCCAGCACATCAACGTCCTTCCTCCCGACGTCAACGCATCCTCCCTTGAGTTCACCGCTGTCGGTGAGGACATTCGGTTTGGCTTGGGGGCCGTCCGAAATGTCGGGGCCAATGCGGTAGCTGAGATTATTCGCGCCCGGGAGGAGAACGGTCCAGCCTCCGACTTTTTCACTTTCCTCGATCAGGTCAGCTTGACAGTATGCAATAAGAGGCTCATTGAGTCCCTCATTAAGGCTGGCGCTTTCGACTCTATGGGTCACTCTCGACGTGGGCTCATGGCTGTCTACGGGCAGGCCGTCGACGCCGTCATCGACATCAAGCGCAATCAAGCCAACGGTCAAGACGATCTATTCGGCATGGGGGATGATTCCCTGCCCACTCAGATGGGGGTCGAGAGGGTCGTTCCCGACGACGATTGGGATCGCAGTACCAAACTCGCCTTCGAGCGCGAGATGCTTGGTCTCTATGTGTCGGACCACCCGCTGCGTGGGCTCGAGGCTGCTCTGGAGGCCGAATCAGATATTTCGGTGGCGGAACTCGTTAATCCTGAGGGCCATCACGAGGGCCGGTACACCGTGGTCGGCATGGTCACCCAGATCGTGCGGCGTACGACTAAGAACGGTGACATTTGGGCCTCAGTGACCCTGGAGGACCTTGATGCGTCCATCACCATCGCCTGTTTCCCAAAGGTTTATCAGCGAGTGGAACCCTTGCTAGCGGTGGACAGCGTCCTGAAGGTACGCGGCTTCGTCCGGGAACGCGATGAGACGGTTGAAATGTCGGCCAACGACATCTGGTTGCTTGATCTCACTGACGCTAGCAAGGCACCAATGACGATCGATATGCGTCGCGGACGCTGCACCCGTGGCACGCTCGAAGAGCTGCGCGGGGTGCTGCGCAACCATCCGGGTAGTTCCGAGGTGAGGTTGCGGCTCATTGACGGCAAAGTGACAACAACATTCCGGCTTGCCGACGAACTTAAGGTCACCCAAGGCCAGCCGCTCATGGCAGACCTCAAGGCTTTGCTTGGCCCGTCGTGCGTCCCGAGGAGGCAGCAGTGAACGAGATGACTCGCGCCCGTATGATTGCGATCTTGCGGCTGAGCCTGCTCGTGATCGCGATGGGGATCGTCCTTGGAGGACTGGCTGCTCCGCTATGGCACTCAATGGTGACCCTGCCGACGTACACCGTCGGCTCTGACGGTGCGGCTACGACGACGGAGAAGGGTCTCACCCAGGTCTTCTCAACTGACGCTACGTACTGTCTCATCGGTCTGGTCGTGGGACTCATCATCGGCTGTCTGAGCTGGGTTCTCATGCAGCGGCGGGGAGCCTGGGGTGTTTTAGCCGCTGGGATCTCGGCATGTCTGTCGGCTCTAGCGTGTTGGTGGGTGGGTGTTCTCATCGGCCCGGACTCTTTTGCCGAACGGATTGCTTCAGCTAAGTCTGGAGAGGTTATCCCCATCGATTTCGCTCTCCATACCTGGGTGGCAGTCCTGGTATGGCTGCTCGCTGCCATGGTGCCCATGCTCATCGCGTCCCTGCTGGTGGCCAGACGTGGCGCTTCGCGGACCGGACGCGCAAAGACGTCGACCGGGGCTTCATTAGACTAGCAATGTGCTGAGAATCGTCGATGTGACCAGTGAGACCACTGACGACCTGCGTTGCGCCGTGCCTCGCGCGGACTTCGATGTCGATGCCGCCATGGCGGCCGTCATCCCCGTCTGCTCCGCGGTGAGGGATCGTGGCGTTGAGGCGCTACGTGAGTACAGCGAGAAATTCGACCATGTGGTTCCCGAGCATCTGCGCGTTCCGGTCGAAGCTCTCGCTAGGGCAGCTGCGAACCTCGACGGCACCTTGCGTCGGGCTTTCAGCGAATCTATTCGACGTCGTCGTCAGGTATGTCAGGAAGCTGAGGTGGAGACCTCTTTCCAACCGGTTGAGATGGCAGGCGGCGCGTGGGTGAGCCAGCGCATCGTCCCGGTCGGGCGTGTAGGCCTTTACGTTCCGGGTGGGTTCGCTTCGCTGGCATCGTCGGTCATCATGAACGTCGTTCCTGCGCAGGAGGCCGGTGTCTCGTCTATCGCTGTAGCATCTCCGCCCCAGGCGGAGTGTGGTGGGTTGCCGCACCTGAACATCTTGGCGCTGTGTCATCTACTGGGTGTCAATGAGGTCTACGCCGTCGGCGGCGCCCAGGCGATCGCCATGTTCGCTTACGGTGTTGAGGGCTCCGACGAGGCAGATGCCTGTCCGCGAGTCGACATGGTTACGGGTCCAGGCAACATCTACGTAGTCGCGGCAAAGCGCTTCCTGCGTGGCACCGTCGGCATCGATTCGGAGGCTGGGCCCACCGAAATCGCCATCCTGGCCGATGAGACTGCCGACCCGCGTCACATTGCTGCTGATCTTATGAGCCAGGCTGAGCATGACACGCTGGCTGCCGCAGTGCTCGTCACAGACTCGACCACACTGGCCGAAGCTGTGCAACGAGAGCTTGCCCCGATGGTCAGTGCCACTTTACATTCCGAGCGCATTCGCACCTCGCTGACATCCAAGCAGTCGGCCATCGTCATGGTGCGTGATATTGATCAGGGTCTCGAAGTGGTCAATGCGTATGCCGCCGAGCATCTCGAGATCCAGACGGCCGATGCTGCCGCAGTCGCTGCTCGGGTCCGGAACGCTGGCGCCATTTTCGTCGGCCCGTGGGCGCCTGTCTCTCTTGGGGACTATTCAGCCGGATCCACTCACGTCCTTCCTACGGCAGGAGCAGCCTGCCACTCGTCTGGTCTGTCGGTGCGTTCCTTCATGCGCGCCGTTCACGTCATCGACTACACCGAGGACGCCCTACTCGAACTGGCCGATTCCGTTGAGGCTTTTGCCTTGGCGGAGAATTTGCCCGGCCATGCCAATGCCATCACTGTGAGGAGGTCACGTTGACTCAACATCGACAGACCAGCCATCCCCGTCCGGTGGCTAACCCGGAGCCTAACTCTATCCAGTTGGCGGATCTTCCGCTGCGTTCCGAACTTGTCGGGGCACAACCATACGGGGCTCCGCAGCTTGACGTCCCGGTACGCCTGAACGTCAACGAAAATCCGTATCCGCCATCGGAGGCGGTGCGCAAGGACATGGCCAAGGCTGTTGCCAAGGTCGCCAAGAGTCTTAACCGCTACCCCGACCGGGAAGCCACCGGCCTTCGCGAGGATCTGGCCCGATACATCGGCTTCGGTATTAGCAGCTCCCAGATATGGCCTGCCAATGGCTCCAACGAGGTTATGACCCATATTTTGCAGGCGTTTGGTGGTCCAGGACGCTCTATGCTGACCTTCACACCGACCTACTCGATGTATCCCGAGTATGCCCGCAATACTCACACGAATTACGTCACTCGTCCTCGCAACGCCTCCTGGGGACTGACAACTGACGAGATACTGTCGGCAATCGAGGAAGTCAAGCCGGATGTCGTCTTACTGACGACGCCAAATAACCCCACCGGAACCACTATCCCGGTCGCCGTCATTGACGAGGTGTGTGCTGGCACCGACACCATCGTCGTCGTTGACGAGGCATATCAGGAGTTCACAGACGCTCCGGAGGACTCCTCGATTGCTTTGCTTCCGAAGTACGGTCGGCTCATTGTGGTGCGCACCCTATCCAAGGCCTTCGCCCTGGCAGGTGGCCGACTGGGGTATGCGGTGGCCGCACCGGCCGTCGTTGACGCGCTGCGGATGGTGCGGCTGCCCTATCATCTCTCCGAGGTGTCACAGGTGGTGGCGAGAGTTGCCCTTGCTCATGCCCCCGAGATGCTTGCGCGGGTCGACGAGTTGCGTGAGACCCGCGCAAACCTGGAGGACTGGCTGCAACTGCACGGGTTGGACGTCGTTTCCTCACAGTCGAACTTCGTCCTCTTCGGCAGGTTCGCTGATCGTCACTCGGTATTCCAGGCGCTGCTTGATCGCGGTGTGCTCATCCGAGAGGTCGGACCAACTGGTTACTTGCGCGTCTGCGCCGGAACCCCACGTCAGACCGACGCTTTCCGTACCGCTTTACTTGACGTCCTTCCCACCGCTCCGCGTCTGGTCCCGGAGGAGGATCAATGACTCATCGTCGCGCTCACGTTTACCGCGAGACCTCGGAATCCACTGTCGACGTCGCAATTGACCTCGATGGAGCGGGGGAGTCCACCATCTCTACCGGGGTTGGATTTTACGACCATATGCTGACGACATTGTCGAAGCATTCAGGTATCGATATGACGATCACCACTACCGGTGACGTCGAGATCGATGGTCACCACAGTATTGAAGACACGGCTATTGCTTTGGGCCAGGCTCTTGCCCAGGCCTTGGGGGATAAATGCGGTATCACGCGTTTTGGTGACGCCGTGGTTCCCCTCGACGAGGCCCTTGCCCAGTGCGTTGTTGACGTTGCTGGACGACCGTGGGTGGCGTGCTCGGGTGAACCCGAGGGGCAGGCGTACGTTCGTATTGGTGGTTCTGGCGTGTCCTACCAGGGTTCGATGACCTACCACGTTGTGCACTCCTTAGCTTTCAACGCCGGTCTGTGCGTCCACCTGCGTCTGCTGGCAGGACGCGACCCCCACCACATCTGCGAGGCCCAGTTCAAAGCGCTGGCCCGAGCGCTGAGAATTGCGATAGCACCGGATCCCCGTAATGCCGGTCGTGTCCCCAGCACTAAAGGCGCTCTCAATGTCTGATCCGGTGCGGGTCGGCATTATCGACCATGGATCAGGAAACCTTCACTCCGCTAGACGTGCGTTGCGTCAGGTAGGTGCCGAGGTGATCGTTTCCAACGACCCGAGTGCCCTACTCGATACCGACGCTCTTGTCCTCCCCGGCGTGGGAGCGTTAGCGGCGTGTATGACAGGGTTGCGGGCTATGGGCGGGGCGCGTCTTGTCCGTCAATGGGTTGAGGAGGGACGACCTCTGCTGGGTATCTGCGTGGGCCATCAGTTGCTTTTCGAGCGAGGACGTGAACGCGACGTTGACGTCAAGTGCCTTGGTGTTCTTCCTGGCGTCGTTGAGGAGCTGCCGGCAGATCGACTGCCCCATATGGGGTGGAACACGGTGACACCGGCCGCCGACTCAGCCTTATTTCAGGGCGTGCAAGAGAGGTTCTACTTCGTCCATTCCTATGGTGTGGTCGTTACCGGACCTCACGACCACTTCACCACTGCGACCCATCAGGGAGCCACCTTTGTCGCAGCCGCAGAGTATGGCCCGGTGACGTCCACGCAGTTCCATCCTGAAAAGTCGGGGATAGCAGGTCTCGCTCTGCTCGCACGCTGGCTGAATCAGCTGAGCTGATAGCCTGATTCTGTGACCGGAGAACTCACGCTGCTTCCAGCCGTTGATGTCCAGGGCGGTCGTGCCGTCCAGCTGCAACAGGGGGTGGCCAGTTCTGAACAGGCATTTGGCGACCCTCTCGATGTCGCTCAGAAGTGGCAAGGCCTGGGAGCCCAATGGATTCACCTGGTTGACCTTGATGCTGCCTTCGGACATGGATCCAATACGAAGATCATCAGCAGCGTCGTTGAGCAGTTGGACATTAACGTTGAGGTTTCGGGTGGTATCCGAGATCAAAGGAGTCTTGAGTCCGTATTGTCCGCTGGCGCGACCCGGGTCAATATCGGTACCGCTGCCCTCGAGGACCCCCAGTGGTGTGACGAAGTCGTCGGGCGTTATGGCGAACAGGTAGCGATCGGCTTAGACGTGCGTGGCGATCAGCTGGCGGCCCGTGGATGGACGCGCGAGGGCGGAAAGGTTCTCGACGTTCTGGCGCGCTTGGAGGACGCCGGGTGTAGGCGATACGTCGTTACCGACGTCGCCAGTGATGGTATGCTAGCCGGCCCTAATTACGAGCTTCTGGGGCGGATTTGCGCTCGTACCCAAGGCAAAGTTGTCGCTTCAGGTGGTATTGCCACACTGGAGGATTTGCGACGCCTGCGCGGTTTAGTCCCGATCGGTGTTGAGGGTGCGATCGTCGGGACGGCTCTGTACGTCGGCAATTTCACCTTGCCTGCGGCCTTGGATGTGTGCCGGGCCCCCATCCCGGCTGATTCATCCCCGATGCCTCATACCGACTGAGCGCCGATTTATCGTGGTTTTTCTTCCTCTGATTCGTTCTCAGACGGGGAGTGTAGACTGTCTCACTGTGTGCGTAGGCTCGTCCTGCGCCGGATGCTTAGCCCCGCTGGGCCAATAACTGCGACATTCGAGGAAGGGAGACACCGTTCATGAGCGGTCACTCCAAGTGGGCCACCACCAAGCACAAGAAGGCGGCCATTGACGCCAAGCGCGGCAAGCTTTTCGCTCGCCTGATTAAGAATATTGAGGTGGCCGCCCGCCTCGGGGGTGGAGACCCGTCGGGCAACCCGACCCTCTACGACGCCATCCAGAAGGCGAAAAAGAGCTCGGTTCCTAACGACAACATCACCCGTGCTGTTAAGCGTGGGTCTGGTGAGGGCGCTGACGCCGTCAATTACGAGACGATTATGTACGAGGCCTATGGCCCCGCTGGCGTTGCCATCCTTATCGAGTGCCTGACTGACAATCGCAATCGCGCCGTTTCTGACGTCCGCGTGGCCGTTACCCGCAACGGCGGAACCATGGCTGACGGCGGTTCTGTGCAGCGTCTGTTCCAGCGCAAGGGTGTTGTCTCGGTCTCGAAGACCTACGAGGTTGAGGAGGGCCGCAAGACAGAGACCCGTGAGGTGGATGAGGACCAGCTCATGGAGGCAACCATCGACGCTGAGCCTGAGGACATCGTTGATGAGGGCGAGGTCTTTGAGATTATTTCGGATCCGAGCGCTGTTGTTGATGCCCGTAAAGCCGTCCAGGATGCCGGTATTGATTACGACTCCGCTGAGGTGTCGTTCAAGCCAGACTTCACCCAGCGTGTCGAGCTTGAGGACGCCCGTAAGCTTTACAGGATCCTTGATGCTCTCGAAGATCTCGACGACGTCCAGAACGTGTTCTCCAACGTTGATATCCCCGCCGAAGTTGCAGCAGCTCTTGACGAGGAGGAGTGAGCATTCCAAAGTCGACCCCCAACCCGCGTGTTACAAGGGTCATGGGGGTCGACCCTGGTTTAACCCGGTGCGGGGTTGGCGTCGTTGAAGGTGGGTTAGGATCCCCCCTGAAGCTCATTGCCGTGGGCGTCATTCGTACTCCTGCCGACCTCGATCATGCACACCGACTACTGCGCATCCACGACGGGCTGGAGGAGTGGCGTGACCACACCCGCCCCGATGCCATTGCCGTCGAGAAAGTGTTTGCCCAGCACAACCGCAATACGGTAGCTGGTACCGCTCAGGCAGCCGGAATGGCGATGATGATTGCCGCCCGGCATGGTCTTCCAGTCGCTCTTCACACTCCAAGTGAGGTTAAAGCGGCAATCTCGGGTTCAGGACGAGCCGACAAAGCCCAGGTGGGTTTCATGGTGGCACGGGTGTTACGGCTCTCGGCTCCTCCCAAGCCTGCTGATGCTGCCGACGCTGTCGCCTTGGCGATCTGCCACCTGTGGCGTGGCGGGGCGGCTCGTCGCATTGAAGCCGCTGTGGCTACGCAACGACGCGGTCGGCGTGTGCCCCGTTCTTGGAAGGACCTAGCCCGGTGATGTCCCATTTTTCCGGCACGGTAAGTGCTGCTGGCCCGACGTGGGTCGTCCTTGACAATCATGGGGTCGGTATCAAGGTGCTGTGCCCTCCTGCCACAGCTGCGAGTGCTCACATCAACCAAGATATGTCCCTGCACACCTCCCTGGTTGTGAGAGAGGAGTCCCTGACTCTTTACGGGTTCGTCGAAGCTGATGATCGCGATGCTTTTGAGCTGGTGCAAACCGCGTCGGGAGTCGGTCCCAAATTAGCTGCAGCGATTATGAGTGTCCTTGATGCTGCTCAGCTAGCCACGGCGATAACCGAAGAAGATGACGCAACTTTATGCCGCGTTCCCGGTATTGGTCGCAAGGGTGCGGCGAAAATGATCCTGGAGCTCAAGGACAAGGTCGCAGTCCTTACCCCACGTGGAGCTTCGGTGAGCGGAGCGACCCATGCGGCCGCACCGTGGCGGGAACAGGTGGCGGAAGGGCTGGTCGGCTTGGGCTGGTCGGCTAAAGACGCGGAGAAGGCCGTCGACAAGGTGGCTGCTCTCAAGGAAGCCGATCCAGCTATGACCATCGGCAACCTCATGCGAGCGGCATTGCGTAGTTTGGCGCGGTGACATGTCGGATGCCTCTGGCAGACTGATAAGAGTCGTCAGGAAGGAGAATATCGGTGGAACACTCGCCCGTCGATCCGTCGGCCGAACCCCCTGAAAAGGCTGAAGAAGCAGCTCTACGTCCTGGCGCGCTGGCAGAGTTCGGAGGACAACAGCGAGTCGCCGATCAACTAGGTCTGGTCCTTGCCGCGTCGAAGTCCCGTGGTACGACCCCCGACCATGTTCTGCTGTCGGGACCGCCAGGTCTTGGGAAGACGACCTTGGCCATGATTATTGCCTCCGAAATGTCGGCACCAATCCGTATTTCCTCGGGTACTGCCATTCAGCACGCCGGGGATCTGGCTGCGATCTTGTCCTCGTTAGTACCCGGCGAAGTGTTCTTTCTTGACGAGATCCACCGGATGTCCAAGCCTGCCGAAGAAATGCTTTACCTGGCTATGGAGGATTTCCGGGTCGACGTTGTTGTGGGTAAAGGGCCGGGAGCTACCGCGATTCCGATTGAGATCCCACCGTTCACCCTGGTGGGGGCAACGACGCGAGCCGGGTTGCTTCCGGGGCCGTTGCGTGACCGCTTCGGCTTTACTGCCCAGCTTGACTACTACGAGGTAGCCGATCTCGAACGGATCGTGACGCGATCGGCCGGGGTCATCGGAGTTGAGCTTGCTGAAGGTGCAGCGCGCACGATTGCGTCGCGGTCTCGCGGTACGCCCCGTATCGCGAACCGTTTGCTGCGACGGGTCCGTGACTGGGCAGACGTTCATCATGAGTCTCCTGTGACGCCACAAGGAGCCGAGACCGCCCTTGACCTCTACGAGGTTGATCCGTTGGGTCTGGACCGCCTCGACAGGGCGGTTCTCCATGCGGTGTGTCTAAAGTTCGGGGGCGGGCCGGTAGGCTTGTCGACTCTTGCTATTAGCGTGGGGGAGGAGCCACAAACGGTTGAGGAAGTTGCTGAACCTTTCCTGGTACGACTTGGTTTTCTCATGCGCACCCCGAGGGGCCGCGTCGCTACGGATCGAGCTTGGCGACATCTCGGCCTTGAACCACCTCCCGGCAGTTCCGGTGAGGGGCTGTTCTGACCCATTGACCGAGTCGGGGTAGCATGACCCCGGTCACACCCGAAGACAAGGAACGTTTTATGCCTCTTCTCGCTAGCCCGCTGGGCGGATTCATGCCCCTGCTGATCATTTTTATCGTGCTCATTGGTTTCACGGTGTGGCAGGGCAAGCGGCAGGTCAAAAAACAGCAGGAGGAGCGCGCTCAACTCGAGTCACGTCTTGAGGTTGATACTCGCGTTGTGCTGAGCAGTGGCCTGTTCGTAACCATTACCCATATCGGGGACAAACAGGCCGTGGTTGAGCTTGCTCCGGGCGTTGAGGTGAGCGTTCTCAAGCAGGCGATTGTTCGGCCCGCTGGTGACGAGGAGGAGTTCGCGTTCGCTGATGACGTCCCGACCGAGAACTCCACGGCTCATGATGATATCGCTACCGAACCGGCGAGTGATGTGCTGACCTCTCCCGAGGCCTCGGCTGTAAATGCTGATACCTCTGACGAGCAGCCGCAGGTCTGATATCCACCAAGATCAAGGAATTTATTCGACGTGGCAACGAAAAAGCGAACACATCATCCGGGTAGAACCCTGGTGATCTTCCTGGTGATCATCATTGTCATGTACGTGCTCATGGGAGTTATGCGTACTTGGTCACCCAAGTTCGGCTTGGATCTCAGGGGAGGCACCTCCGTTACTCTGACTGCCAAGACGGAAGACGGCAAAGCTCCGTCAGCGACGAGTCTCGAGCAAGCCCGTCTCATCATCGGGCAGCGAGTGAACGCGCTCGGAGTGGGCGAGTCGTCGGTCAAGACGATGGGTGATCGCAACATCGTCGTGTCGGCCCCGAACGTCGAGAGCTCCAAGCTTGTGGAGATGGTCGGTCAGACCGCTCAACTTGGATTCCGTATGGTCTATGCAGAGGAACCAGTGAGCCAGAAGAGCCCGACCCCCAGAAAGGCAAAGCCATCTGCACCATCTGCCCTTCCTACTGTTGAGCCCAGTGCCAGCGCCTCGCCTGCCCCAGATGCGTCTGCTAGTTCCAAGGGTGGTACCACATCCAGTGCTTCGCAGTACAACGAGAAGGATCCTCAGTCGGCTGCCAAGATGGTAAAGGCTGCCGAGGAGTGGAAGCCCACGCCTGAAGATCAGAAGGCCTTCGAGGACTATAAGTGTGCGAAGTCGGTTGATTCGCCAGGTGATAAGTCACTCGTGACCTGTGATCGTGAACACACCATGAAATATTTGTTGTCCCCGGTCGCCATCACCGGCACCCAGGTCGTCAGTGCTGATTCAGGCATCCCGCAGGGGCAGTTGTCCTACGTGGTTAACTTGAAATTCAATTCCATTGGCACCACCTCGTTCAGTGACGCTACGACATACCTGTGTTCTAAGATGAGCCCGCAGAATCAGTTTGCGGTCGTCCTTGATGGTAAAGTCATCTCTTCCCCGCAGCTCAACGGCGATACCGGCGCGTCCTGCCCGATTAACGGTGGCGAGGCTCAGATCTCTGGTCACTTCACCCAAAACAGCGCGGCTGATCTCGCCAACGTCTTGAAATACGGTGCTCTTCCTCTGTCGTTCGATATTTCCAGCGTCGACAACATTTCGCCCACCCTTGGGGGTGAGCAGCTTCGAGCTGGCATTATCGCTGGCATCATTGGCCTTATTCTGGTCGGCGGCTACTGCTTGCTGTATTACCGGGGCCTGGGACTGGTGACCCTCGGCTCCCTCGTCATTGCCGGTATCACTACCTACGCAGCCATGGTGTTGCTCGGTGAGGCCGTCGGATTCACCCTTTCGCTGGCTGGTATCGCCGGCGCGATCGTGGCCATCGGCGTGACAGCAGACTCCTTTATCGTTTACTTCGAACGCATCCGAGACGAGATCCGCGAGGGTCGTACGCTACGCACGGCTCTTCAGACTGGTTGGGCAAAGGCCCGGGGCACGATCCTCATGGCTGACGGCGTGTCCCTATTGTCTGCCATCGTCTTGTTCGTGCTGTCTGTAGATCAGGTGAAGGGATTTGCCTTCACCCTCGGTCTGACCACAGTGATCGACCTCATTATTTGTTTCTTCTTCACCCATCCCATCGTGACCGTGTTGGGACGCACAAGGTTCTGGGGAGAAGGCCGACGCGGTTCTGGCCTCGAGGCGGAGCATATGGGTGTGACTGAGAGCCAGCTGCTTGGTCGGAGAAGCAGGCGATCTGCTTCAAGAGCAAAACGCACCATCGAGTCGGAGGAGGCCTGAGATGACTGACGACATGAACGCCCAGACCTCGTCTGTTGCCACAACGCGTCCTAGCGACGGCGCGACCAGCAAGAAGCGCAAGCATAACTTCACCCATGCCCTGTACACCGGTGAGATCTCCTACGGGTTTATCCAGCGCCGCAAGGTCTGGTACACCATCACTGCAGCCGTCATCATCATCTCGTTTATCGGCCTGCTAGTACGCGGTCTGAACCTCGGTATTGAGTTCAAGGGTGGTGTGCAGTTCCGAGCTCCGGCCCACGTTGCTACCTCTACTATCGACGACGTCCGAAAGTCGGTGCTGTCCTCGGGTGCTCCCGATATGGACGCAACCGAGGTCGTCAGCCTCGGCTCGGATGCTGTTCAGGTGCAGACTCGGGCTCTCAACAATGACGAGACTACGAAGGTTCAGGAGGCCATTGCTAAGGCCACCGGGACGAAGACGAGCTCGGTCACCTACTCTAAGGTCGGCAGTCAGTGGGGTGAGCAGATCACTGGCAAGGCCATTAAGGCGTTGGTCGTATTCCTGGTCTTGGTGATGCTGCAGATTTGGGCCTATTTCCGGCATTGGAAGATGTCTATTGCTGCTTTGGTGGCCCTCTTGCACGATCTCATCGTCACCATCGGTATCTATGCGCTGGTTGGATTCACGGTTTCACCGTCAACAGTCATTGGTGTGCTAACGATTCTGGGCTATTCGTTGTACGACACCGTCGTGGTCTTCGATAAGGTGCGCGAGAACGTCCAGGACATCGACAAGCGTGATTACACCTTTGCTGAGGGCGCTAACCGAGCCGTCAACCAGGTGCTGGTGCGCTCTATCAACACCACCATCGTGGGCGTGCTACCTGTCGCCGCGCTGCTCTTCGCTGGTGCCTTTGTGCTGGGGTCCGGGCCGCTCGAAGACCTTGGTCTGGCCCTGTTCGTCGGAATGATCGTTGGTGCCTACTCCTCGATCTTCATTGCAACCCCGGTGTTTACCCAATTGCGTGAGCACGAGCCAGCCATGAAAGAGCACACCGCGCGTGTTCTGCGTCGCCGTGAGCGGGCCGCTCAGAAGGCACCACGGGTAACCGCTGAGACTGTTGCCGCGGAAGGTCCACGCGACGTTACGACTATCACCGGCAGCGATCGTCACCAGCCACGTCGTTCTACCCGTGCCGAGAGGAAGAAATGACCTACCGTAAGGACCTCATTGCTAGCCTGATCCGGGACGTCCCGGACTTTCCGGAGCCCGGGGTCACTTTTAAGGACATCACTCCGCTACTGGCAAATCCCAATGGCTATGCGGCTGCGATCTCTGAACTCGTAGACACTGCTTCTCGTGACGTGGACGTCGTCCTCGGTATGGAGGCACGTGGATTCATGTTCGCCGGGCCGGTAGCTCTCTCCCTCGGAGCGGGATTTGTCCCTGTCCGCAAACCCGGGAAACTTCCTGGTGACGTTTACTCTCAGTCATTCGTGCTGGAGTACGGCTCTGCGACCCTGACAGTCCATCAGGACGCGGTGCAGCCGGGTTCCAAGGTGCTCATCGTCGATGACGTCCTCGCGACAGCCGGCACAGTTCGCGCTACGGCCTCTCTCGTGGAGCAGTTGGGCGCAGAACTGGTTGGTGTATCGGTACTCATAGAGCTGTCGGCTCTGGGCGGTCGCGAGAAACTCGATCGCGCCGGAATCGGCCCTGTCAACGCAGTTCTCACAATCTGATCATGGTCTCGGAATCACCCGAATCCTCAGGGCGCCATAGTGTCTTCGAACAGACCGCTCTGGTCAAGCTTCCATTCAAAGCGACTGAACCTTTTTGGGAGCTGGTTAAGCGGTTGGCCTGGTCGGCGGTATTGCTGCTGATCAGTACGTTGATTGTGTGGGTCGATCGAGACTCGTATGTTGATTCCACCGCTGGAGACGGCGTCTCGCTCATTGACGCCTTTTACTATTCAACGGTCACCGTCACCACCACAGGTTACGGTGACATCACCCCAGTCGCGCCGCATGCGCGGCTCATTAACGCCCTCATCATCACGCCGTTACGCATCACTTTCCTGGTGCTGTTAGTCGGTACCACCCTTGAGATGCTGGCCAATGAGGGGCGACGCGGCCTGCTCGATAGTGCTTGGAGTAAGCGTATGAGGAATCACACCGTCGTCATCGGGTATGGCACGAAAGGTCGCAGCGCGGTCAATACGTTGCGTAACCACGATATCCCCGTCGAGAAGATCGTCGTCATTGATTCCCGCCCCTCTGCTGTAGCTGAGGCCAACCGGTCTGGGCTGGCCGCTTTCGAGGGAGACGCCACTCGCCGTGACCTCTTGAGGCGAGCTGAGATTAGTAAGGCGCGGGAGGTCGTCATTACCCTCAACCGAGACGACTCGGCGATTCTGACGACGCTGACGGTGCGCCAGCTCAACCCGCGTTGCCACATCGTTGTTTCCGGTCGAGAGGACGAGAACCTCCCGTTGCTGCGCGAGTCTGGTGCCGACGCTGTCGTCACATCTGCTGACGCGGTAGGACGGTTGCTCGGGCTGTCGTCGGTTAACCCGCACGTTGGCACCGTCGTGGACGATTTGTTGTCCAGCTCCAAGGGCATGGAAGTCGTTCAGCGAATGGTCTCCGAGAGCGAGGTGGGCGCACGTCCAGCCGATATTCAAAACGAACGGGTGCTAGCCGTCATTCGAAACGACGTGCTGCGCAACTTCTACGATCCCTCGGTGGGTCAGCTGCAGGCCGGTGACGTCATCGTGGTCGTGCGCAAAGCGGTTCCACGTCGCCATGAACCACAAACTGAAAGCGACCTGGTGCGCTGAGAACAGCGCTAGAGGACTGACTTTGCTGTCGGCGCTGGTTGCACCTAGCCCTCGGGCAGCACACTCAACGACACTGAGACGCGGCATACCACTAGAATGAGAGGTCTAGCTTGCCAGGAGGTGACGCGATGACCGACGATAGCGTCTATGGCCCGTACAGTTCGGGCAAGGGAACCCTGGGCAAGCCGAAGCCCGGTCAACAGCGTCCCCAGCCCCGCATGCGGATGCGCGAGCGCATTGTCCGGTGGGGGACGCCGAAACCACCAGCCCTGACGCAAAGCGTCACGGATCCCTTAATTTCGGTCGTGCTGTCCAACCACCCTAAGGCCGATACCGCCATCATCGAGCGGGCATATCGCACTGCTGAGCATTACCACCACGGACAGTCTCGTAAGTCTGGTGATCCCTACATCACACATCCACTCGCGGTGACGATGATCCTCGCTGAGCTTGGCATGGACGAACGGACCCTATGCGCCGGCCTCCTGCACGACACCGTCGAAGACACGTCCTACACCAACGAACAGCTCACTGCTGATTTCGGTGAAGAAATCGCCCTTCTCGTCGATGGGGTTACTAAGCTCGACAAAGTCCAATATGGGGATTCTGCGAAAGCTGAGACCATTCGCAAGATGGTCATCGCGATGAGCCGAGATATTCGGGTTCTCGTCATCAAGCTGGCAGATCGGCTGCATAATATGCGCACGCTAGGGTTTCTACGTCCCGATAAGCAAAACCGTATTGCCAAGGAAACCCTCGAGATTTTCGCCCCGCTAGCTCACCGCCTCGGGATGAATGCCATCAAGTGGGAGCTGGAGGACCTGTGCTTCTCCACCCTTAACCCGAAGCTCTACGACGAGATCGTCCATATGGTTGCGGAGCGGGCTCCGCAACGGGAGGCCCAACTCAAAGACGTCATCTCAATCGTTCGTCAGGACCTTGACGAAGCAGGCATCAAGGCCACCGTCTACGGACGACCGAAGCATTACTACTCGATCTATCAAAAGATGGTGGTACGGGGCCGCGATTTCTCTGACATCTACGACCTCACCGGTCTGCGCATCCTTGTCGACACTCCACGCGATTGTTACGCAGCCCTCGGCGTCATGCACGTGCGATGGAACCCTCTTCCGGGTCGGTTTAAGGACTACATCGCGATGCCCAAGTACAACATGTACCAGTCTTTGCACACCACGGTGTTGGGGCCGGGCGGCCAGCCGGTCGAGTTGCAAATCCGCACTCACGAGATGCACCGGCGTGCTGAGTATGGTGTGGCAGCCCACTGGAAGTATAAGGAAAACCCCAATGCTGTCGGTCGGGGGATTCAGCCTGACGGCACAGATCTTTCGTGGGTGCAGTCTCTCAACCAGTGGTCCAAGGAGGAATCTGATCCCAGCGAGTTCCTGGACTCGCTGCGCTTCGAGATTAACTCTCGTGAGGTGTATGTCTTTACCCCCAAGGGCGATGTTATGAGCCTTCCTCAGGGCGCCACTCCGGTTGACTTCGCCTATGCCGTCCACACCGAGGTTGGTCACCGTTGTATTGGCGCCAGGGTGAACGGCAAACTTGTCACCCTCGATACCAAACTTAACAACGGCGACGTCGTCGATATCCTCACGTCGAACGCGCCTGATGCGGGTCCCAGTCGGGACTGGCTGGGGTTCATCGCTTCTCCCCGTGCTCGTTCCAAGATTAAGTCTTACTTCACTAAGGAGCGCCGCGAGGAGTCCATTGAAGCCGGCAAGGACGCTATCGCAAAGCAGCTACGTCAAGTCGGTGTGCCGTTACAGTCGTTGCTAACTGTCGAATACCTCACCGCGGTGGCCGACGACCTCCGGGTGCCTGGCATCAACGCTTTGTATGCGGCGGTAGGAGAGCACAACGCTAGCGCCCAGTCGGTCGTCGAGAAGCTCATCGCATTGGGTGGCGGTCCGGAAGAGGCCACTGCCGATGTCGAGGAAGAACTGGCGGTTGGCGTCAAGGCGCCGCATCGTCGTCGCAGTGGCGAAACTGGCGTTATGGTCGACGGCGATCCGGACATGCTCGTCAAGCTGGCTCGGTGCTGTACCCCGCTGCCCGGCGATCCCATCATGGGGTTCGTGACGCGCTATGACGGGGTTTCAGTACATCGAACGGATTGCTCCAATGCCAAGAATCTTCTTGAGCACCCGGAGCGCATCGTTTCGGTGTCGTGGTCTGATGATCGGCAAGAGAGCTATCAGGTCACTATCCAGGTGGAAGGCCTTGATCGTGCCGGTTTGTTGCTCGATACCTTTCGGGTTTTCGCCGAGCAGGGGGTAAGCGTCATTTCAGCCAATATGAGTACCTCAAAGTCTCATCTCGCTCGACTGCGGCTTACCTTCGAAGCCCCCGATCCGACTCACCTCAAGCACCTTACTGAGTCGATTCGTCGAATCTCGGGGGTTTACGACGTCTTCCGTGTAAAGTCCTGAAGGTTGCCCAGAACGCCAACGGCCCCGGATCTGAGAAGTGTTCCGAGGCCGTCAGCGGTGACCATCAGGCGCTAAACTCGTCGAGTGCCTTCTGAGCCTCGTCGAGCCAGGTCTGGTAGGTCTTGATCGATTCGCGAGCCTTGTCGGCATCCTTAGTACGACCAGCGGCCTCAGCCTTCTCGACCTGGGCGTTCAGCTTGTCGATGTGGGCGCTGAACATATCGACGGTGGCGCGAGCACGTTCGCGAGCCTGCGGATCGGTACGTTTCCATTCGGCTTCCTCAGCGGAGTGGACCTGACGCTCCAAGTCACGGACGCGGGCGTCAATACGTTTCATGGCGTCACGAGGAACTCGACCAACCTCATTGAATTTTTCGAGGAATGCGCGGAGCTTGACCTTAGCCTCTTCAATGTCCTTGACGGGCAGAATATCCTTTTCTGCTTCGTCAAGGAGCTGCTCTTTGACCTCCTGGTTACCGCGGTATTCCTCGTCCTGCTGGCTTTGGGCCGCGGTGCGGGCGTCGAAGAACGTGTCCTGGATAGCGCGGAACTCCTTCCAGAGCTTGTCATCGACATCGCGGGGAGCAGGTCCGGCGGCCTTCCATCGATTCATGAGGTCGCGGAACTGGCGAGAGGTCTCGCCCCAGGCGGTCGACTCGGCCAGCGGACGAGCCTCCTCAATGATGTGCTCCTTGACGACGCGGGCGCGCTCGCGCAGGTGGTTCTGCTCAGCCATGTGCTGCTTGCGACGACGGGTAAATGCGGTGCGAGCACCGGAAAAACGGTGCCACAACTCGTCGTCAGTCGTCTTGTCGATACGGGGGAGACGGCGCCACTGGTCAAGTAGATCGCGAAACTTTCCAATGCCACCACGCCAGTCACTGCCAGCAGCAATAGCCTCTGCCTGGGCTACCATTTCCTCCTTAGCTTGCTTGGCGCGGGCCTTAGCTTCAGCGCGCTCCTCACGGCGGGTCTCCGCCTTGGCGTCAATAGTGGGGGTCAATGCCTCCACTCGGGCTGCGAGAGATTCCAGATCGCCAACGGCATTGGCCTCATGGATAGATGTGACGAGTTTACTGGCGGCCGACCGTGCCTCCTCCGGCGAGGCGGTGCCCGAGCTCACTCGTGATTCCAGCAGCGACACCTCGGTCTCGAGGGCGCGATAGCGGCGCACGAAGAATTCAAGGGCTTCCTCGCTAGTGGAGTCCGGCACCTGGCCGACAGACCTCTCCCCGTCACTAGTTCGGACGTAAACGGTGCCGTCATCATCGACGCGGCCGAAGGACTGCGGAGCTTGTGCGTGACTCATAAGCCCCATCTTGCCCGATAAACTGCCAAACGTGTTCATCGCGTCCTTTATCACAGGTCCTTTTCAGACCAATTGCTATCTGTTAGCGCGCGAACAGGGGTCTGAGTGCGTCATCGTCGATCCCGGTATGGGCGCTGATGAGTTCCTTGGTGATGCCCTGAGAACCCATCACCTCGTTCCAGTGGCGATCGCGGTGACCCACGGCCACATCGACCATATTGGTTCTGCTCGACAGGTCGGAGACGAGTACGGCATCCCGGTGCTGTGCCCTCGTGACGACCGTCACCTGCTCAGCGACCCGATGGCCGGGCTCTCCGACTTCGCCCGCCCGCTTATCGAACAGTGGTATGGGTCGACGACCCTGCGTGAGCCAGAAGAAGTCGTCGACGTCGAGCCCTTCTCCCATCACCAGTTCGCCAACCTCGACCTGGAGTTCTTGCATGCACCGGGCCACGCCCCGGGTTGTTCCATGATTCGTACGATCGACGCCGAGTTCGGTCCCATCGTCATGTCAGGAGACGTCGTTTTTGCCGGATCTATCGGACGTACTGACATGCCAGGCGGCGACCCTGCCCAGATGTCACACAGCCTCTCCGACGTCGTGTGGCCCCTGGATGATTCCACCCATGTGCTCCCCGGACACGGCGGACCAACGACGATGGCCAATGAACGTCTGACCAATCCGTTCTTGGGGCGCCGCTAGGCCTCACCGCATGCGAATGCACCCGATCGCCCTCAGACTGGCACAATAAAGGCTGCGGGGTGACCCGCTGTTGTACTCAACTTTTCGAAGGATTTCCTCATGGCCCGTCTCAAGCCCCTGTCCGGTTTTCCCGAGTTCCTGCCCTCAGGACAGATGGTAGAGAACCATGTGACCCGGATTCTTGAGGAGACCTTCGAGCTTCATGGCTTCGCACCGATTCGTACTCGCGCCGTCGAGCCGATGGAACAGCTCACTCGCAAGGGAGAGATCGATAAAGAAGTCTACGTCGTCGACCGGCTGCACGCTGACTCGCACGACACGCGTTCCGGGAAGGATCGCCTCGGCCTGCACTTCGACCTGACCGTCCCGTTTGCACGTTACGTACTGGAGAATGCTGGACATCTGTATTTCCCGTTTCGCCGGTACCAAATTCAGAAAGTGTGGCGTGGCGAGCGTCCGCAGGAGGGTCGCTACCGCGAGTTCACCCAGGCCGATATCGACATTGTTGGCGACCAGACCCTTGCTGAGCACCACGACGTCGAAACCCCGCTAGTGATGCTGTCAGCCCTTGAACGACTGCACACTGAGCTGGGATTTCCGACCGTTACGATGCACGTCAACAACCGCAAGCTCTCCGAAGGGTTCTATCGCGGGCTCGGCATCGCCGATCCGATGGCGGTGCTACAGCGGGTCGATAAGTACGACAAAATTGGCCCGGACGCCGTTCGCAAGCTGCTTGTCGACGAGTTGAACCTTTCTGATGACGCCGCGGCTAAGTGCGTCGCTCTGGCCTCCATTCAGTCGGCCGACGACTCCTTTATTGCCAAGGTACGCGAGTTGGGGGTAGCCAATGAGATGCTCGAAGAGGGCCTGGACTCCCTCAACCGGGTCGTTGCTGCCGTTAATAAGGCGGTTCCCGGACGCATGGTTGCCAACCTCAAAATCGCTCGCGGGCTCGACTACTACACCGGAACCGTCTACGAAACCGAGCTCACCGGCCACGAGTCGATGGGTTCAGTGTGCTCGGGCGGTCGCTACGAGTCCCTCGCTTCCGACGGTAAACATGCCTACCCAGGGGTGGGCATTTCTCTAGGCCTGACCCGCTTGCTGACGCCGATCCTGTCCCGTGGCGAGCTGTCGTCCTCGCGCTCGGTGCCCTCGGCGGTTCTGGTTGCCGTCAATGCGGAAGAGGATCGTGCTACGTCGGAGGCTGTCGCTGTCGCCCTGCGTTCCCGCGGCATCCCATGCGAAGTAGCTCCGAAAGCTGACAAGTTCGGAAAGCAGATCAAGCACGCCGATCGTCGGGGCATCCCATTCGTGTGGTTTCCGGGCGTCAAACACGCCGACCACCGTGACGCCGACACCGTTAAGGACATTCGGTCAGGCGATCAGGTCGAGGCTGATGCGGCGTCGTGGAACCCGCCTATCGAGGACCTTCATCCCGGTGTGATCGGCACCTGGTGACCTCAGGCCACGGGGGTTCCAGGGCTACTGGGCTCCCGCGGCGTCGACAGGGATCTCAGCAGGACGGCACGTGGTTTCGAGCACGTGCAGTGATGACGTCGTCGGCAGCCAGAGTGAGCCACCACAGCGTTCCCAGTCCCAAGCTGAGTCGCTGCCAGATTCCGGTGTAGCTCATTGGGGTGCCGTTGAACCAGTCCATCGCGCCAATGCCGTTGAGGAGGGTGAAAATCACCCAAGCCCACGCCACCACCAGACCGAACCCGCGGAATCTCGTCATGGTCGAGTTGAGCAGCAGGATCGGTAGCGCAAATCCGATGACGACAACGGTTGAAGTCCCGACGTGGACTATATGGCTCGCACTGACGTGTCCGGCTTCTTCAGCAGCCATGCACGCCGGGGAACGAGTAGGAGAGCAGTCCATCGTAACTAGGGCATCGAGGACACTGAAGAGTCCTCCTACGACGAAGCCAATTCCTGACCACCCCTGACGCCCGAGGGGACGGTGTCGGGCCCACGCAAGAGTTGCCAGACCTGCCAAACACAGCGAGGTCCCCATCACCACATCGGTAGTCTGGAAGAGGTAACGCCACGGTTGATCGCGCGCAGAATACTCCGAGACGAATGCGTGCAGCTGGCTCATGGCCGGGTTGAGCATCCCAGCGAAGGCCCAGGTGAGCGAGGCGAGCGAGGCGAGGACGAGGAAGCCAGCGCGCCAGCGTCGGCACGTCATCTCACGACGATCAGTCATCAGCGCTGCTGACCTCTCCATTCGCTGCGCAACAAGCCGTGGTACTGAGAGTCTCGCGGGCCGTACGAACCGATCACGCAGGCTCGCCGCAACCCTTCGGTGACCATTCCTGCCTTCTCCATTACTCTCCCGGAGGCAATGTTCGCCGGATCGTGGCGAGCCTCAACCTTGTTGACCTGGGCGATGTCGAACAAGTAAGACATCACCGCTTTGACCGTTTCGGTCGCGTAGCCATGATTCCACCAGCGTCTGCCAAAGCAGTAGCCCAGCTCGGCGAGGTTGACTCTCCTATCAACGTTGACCACAGCAATCTGGCCGATGATGACATCATCCAGCCACACTGCCCAATTGAAGGTGGCGGGGTCGTCGTAGTCGTGTACCCAACCGGTCAGCAGCGATCGGGTCGCGTCGACGTTGGGATGCGGCGGCCAGGTCACAAACCGGGTGGCCTCGGTGTCACTAGCCCAGTTGTCGTACATCTGTTGGGCATGGTCAACCGACCATCGGCGGAGCACCAGCCGATTGGTCCGGATCGGACGCGTGCCAACCAGTTTCATGACGGTGACGATAGCACCGGTTCCCAAGGGCCCCTCCGGAACCATTGCGAATTGGATACAAGCGGCGTAGTTACCGCTTGCTTAGGTTCTTCGCCTGATCGTGGCCGGACTAGGCAAAACACGTGATTCTTCTCAGACTATTTGAGTGTTTGCGTAGTCTAGGAATGAAGTTCTTCTACACTTTGACTGTTTGACCGCTACCTTGTGGCCCCTCTGATCGTGAGTAGAAGTGAAGCGCCAAAAGGTTTCGCAGGTGCCAAAAAGTATGTGCTATCGGGCTTGCTATTGCTCCTGATTAGAGCGTAGCGGGCATGATGGCAAGACGCACGACATGAGAGGGAAACGCGGTTGTGCCCTAGAACAAGACCCCCTGTTGAGGACGTTGTGTGAGTCCGAGCATGCGGCTCAGGTGAGAAGCGGGGATATCGGAAAACTCCTTCGGGTCGATTTTTCTAAGGCCGTCCCCGTAGACGCGACCACCAGCAATTAACAAGTCCTACGACAATTGGCTGAGGACATCGTGGACATCCTCGATGTCTGAGGGATTCATCTTGAATTGCTTTCTTGAGCTCACCGCGCGGATAAAGCATGAGATATCCATTGGTCGCGATTGCCTTCGAGTAGTTCAGAATAAACCGAAAAGGCGCCACCTTGGTATTTGCCGGGCCAAGTAGGTAAGCAGAAATGGTGCTAGTTCTCGGTACTCCATCTTGTACCAGGGCGATCGGTTACGAACGAGGTATGAGTTCCTTGTCTTCTCGTCAGCTGTCTCAAAGTATCTCGCTAGGTTTGAGTTCTTGACCACGAGTATTGATTCAGGTTCGTCAGAACTCATCATGACAAGTTGCTCGGGCAATTTTGGCCAGCCATCTTCATCAGCAGGTATTACAAGTGCGTCAAGTCGTCGTGATTGCTGATCAGGGGCGTGGCATGGATTAATGTCTGTCGTAACGTGGGTGTAAGACGGTTGTGTTTGCCGCAAGCCAACGAGAAGATGAGGGTGCTATCTCGAAGGCGAGGCGACTATGACACCAGAGAGTTTCGGTATCTGGCTTGGCATCGACGTGGGAAAACTGGTCACTGAGCGACCGCAGTGACCGCCTCCGGCGACCAGGTCTATTCACACGCGCCGCCAAACGACGAGGAAAAATTACGGCAGGTCTATTCCCAGCTTGCTGCACGCGATCGAGTACTGGTCGTAGTGGATCAGCCTGCAACAATCGGCGCGCTCGCTGTCGCAGTAGCCCAACCCATGGGTATTGAAGTTGCTTATCTTCCCGGGTTGGCAATGCGACGAGTCGCGGATTTGTATCCAGGTAACGCGAAAACTGACCAGCGGGATGCGTTCATTATCGCCCGTGCCGCTCGCAGCATACCTCACACCCTCAGAACGCTTCGTGCTCTGGACGAGGATGAGGCAGAGCTAGGAATGCTGACCGGGTTCGATGACGATCTTGCCCGCCAGATCACACAAACCCGTAACCGAGTTCGTGGCTTGCTCACTCAAATCCATCCCAGGCTTGAACGCGTGATTGGGCCACGCCTAGACCACCCGGCGACTCTTGCCATGTTGCAGGTCTGGCCCGTGCCAGGCGCACTAAAGAATCACCATCACAGGCACGAATGCGGCAGCAGTCGTTATACCTCACCTGGCGGAAACCTTGGATAGCCTCTAGCGTCAAAGAGCCGACATCGAAGAGAAAATCGAGGCTTTGGTGACCGAGCACCCTCTTTACTCGGTCCTCACCTCCATGCCGGAATAGGGGTGAGGACCGTGGCAGTGATCATCGCCGAGCTCGCCGCTAAGGACTTCAACTCCGCCGCGCACTTAGCCTCGTATGCCGGACTGATACCTAGGACACGCCAGTCAGGAACCTCAATCAAGTCCGAAACAGTCTCCCACACTGGAAACAAGCGCCTCAAACGAGCCCTTTTCCTCTCCGCGTTCGCGTCCCTACACTCAGACCCTGTCTCGCGGCGCTACTGCGACAAGAAAAGGCTCGCAGGCAAACGACACAACCAAGCCCTCATCGCCCTAGCACACAAACGACTCGCGGTCCTCTATGCCATGGTTCGCGACGGCACGCTCTACGAAACAAAAGCCGCCAAACGAGCCGCCTAAGACTTGACACAAAACATAGGGGCGCCCCCGGAAAGTAGACACATCGGGGATAGCTATGCTGCTTTTGTCAGTGTAGCTGATGAAAGCGCTTCAAACACATCGGGGGTTAATAAATTGCACCACGAGTGCCGCCGGCGAATGTTGTACCGCATGCACCACCGAAATACAGCCTGGCGGCAGGCCAAGGGATCGTCAAAGACCTTCCGATTGCGCATTACCTAACGCTTGAGCGTGGCATTAAACGATTCCGCCAAAGCATTATCTGCACTCGTTCCCACAGCACCCATGGACTGGGACACTCCAAGGGATTGGCAGAAGTCTTGGAAGGCTTGTGAGGTATACACGCTGCCATGATCAGAATGGAAGATAGCATCATCTAAGCTCCTGCGAACGCTTCGAGCATGATCCAAAGCATCAATGACCAGTGAGGTACGCATGTGATCGGTTAGAGCATGGCCCACCAGCTTGCGCGAGTAGACGTCAATGACCGTGGCCAGATACATGTTCTTGCCACCCTTACGCGGCAGGTAGGTGATGTCACCGACATAAACCTTGTTGGGGCCAGGAGCAGTAAAGCCGCGTCCCACTAGATCGGGCATGACCCGATGACCTGGTTTGCGATTGGTAGTGATGCACCGGTGGCGTTTGGTAAAGCCTTTAAGGCCCATGGCGTTCATGATTTGTGCGACCCTCTTGTGATTCGTTGGGGCACAATCGTCGTCTTCTTTCAGGCTCGCAGAGATTCGCTTTGCACCATAAAGGCCCTGTTCATCATTGAAGATGGTCTTGATTCTGGCTCCGATAAGCGCATCAGAGCAGATCCGTGCCCTTCGCGTTTCGCGAGTAGTGACCCACTTGTAGAAAGACGAACGATTGAGCTTGAGAACGTGACACATCCGTGTGAGCCGAGTACTCGGTTCGGTGGTCATAGACAAACTGGAAACGGATCACCAGCGTGTCTCTTCGGCAAAATATTTCGCGGCCTTGCGCAGGATGTCACGCTCTTCGCGCAGCTTTGAGACTTCCTTTTCCAGTTGGCGGATTAGCTATGACTCTGTCGCTGCTTGAGCTTGCTTGCGGATACGTTTGCCGGTGCCGTACTTGGAATTCCAGTCGATAAGAGTCGTGCGATTGATACCCAGCTCTTTTGCTGCCACAAGAAGCGCGAGTTCCTCGTTGTCCCCATAGAGAGCAACAGCGTCTCGTTTGAACCGTTCGGAGTACCTAGGCATGGTGGTAGATTACCTTTCTTCCCAACCCAACAGGGCCAGGTATCGGGTGTCTACCTAACGGGGGTCAGATCCATTTTCGTTCTTACTCACAACCCATATTTTATGGACGCAATGAGCCGACAACGGGTCAAGGACTACAACTTTGCCTCTTTGTTCAAGGTGACCAAAGAGAACAACCACTCAACGGCTCGCCCCTGTAAGGGCATAAACGCCCATGGATAAGGAGAACTACTCTCCGGTTATCAATTCCTATGCGGCTATGTGGGAGGAGTATCGGGAAGTAACCAACCCGTTGGCAGTCCTCGGCGTCTGCCAACGCATCCTGAATCACTACTTCCTGCACACCGCAGGACGCGACCCCAGTAGTCTGAGAGACATCATCCTGGGTGCTCACCGACACCTATTCATCACGAAAAACGCTGACGGAACGGAGGACAACACCATAGTTCCAGCATACAGCAGCGCTGCTGGCACAGCTCGACGCCCGCAACAACGCCTTCGACCTCGATGACATCTATGCCGGAGGAGACATTAACACAGAGTCCAGTGCAGGGAAGCCTTCCGAACCATTTTGAAGCAACAAGCCAGATTCAGCACTACAACATGATGATGGCTCAGAAGAGAAATAATGATTAGCTCCTCACTCCAGCGATCCCTCTATTTCTCCACTAAAAGGACTGGGTTTCTCGCATCATATCGACAAGATGTGCAAGGGTGTGCGCTTGACTGGTGTGGTGCGCATGTTCTCTGGTCGCGGCCTGCACTCTGAACGGATCAGCAACGTAGCCATGGGCTACATGAAGAAGACTGTCTTATTTCTTAGTCTCGTAGTTTCATTCCGTCAAAAAGTTGCCCGAGTTGCGACGGCATGGTAAACTAAGATAAGGCTTACGTGCACCGTAGCACGTAAGCCGAGACCTCGAGGAAATCTAGAAAGGGAAATTCCAATGGTGCAGGATACCATACTCGAAGACAAGATCATTAAATCTGTGTTCACAGACGCAAGTGACCTGGCAAATCTGATTGTGGATTCCGTTGAATCCACAATCGATACCACAATGATGCCGGTAGCTACATCCCTCCCATGCATGACAGTTACGGGTGCAGTTGGATGTTAGCAGCGACTGATTGAGGGGGGCAGGTCGAAGGTTGGTAGACTACCATCATCGGCCTGCTTCTCTCGTTCAGGGGAGATTGTATGTCTGTATTTATAAAGCGACCACGTGGAACCAGTGCCAAGGATAAGCTGCGTCGAGAACTCCAAAACACCGTTTACGCTGGAAAAATCCTTGGAGACATGGTCCCTGATGTGGCTCTAGGCGTTGGTAAAGATGAACTAGAATTTGGCTACCTTGGCCCCCGGAACGAATTTCTTGACAAGCGACTTACTGAAGACGATGATTTAATTGATGATGCATTAGTTGAAGTTGCCGATGCATTGGCCACACTTCACTCCCGCAGTTCGGATGTGAAGGCTACACCTGAGCGGGCACCGTCAGTACCACTGAACATAAACCAGCTTGACTCGATTAGCGAAGAAGTTATGCAGTTCATATGTAGAACTGATGACAAATTATCTTGTGATGCACAACGAGATAAAGCAATCAGAAGAAGGCCTATCACTAATACACGGCGATCTAACCCTAGACAACATTCATCTAAGCTCTCAGACTAAGAGGATCACAGTTATAGACTGGGAGATGTCGGGCGCGGGGGCTAAAGAAGAAGACCTATCTTCCCTAGTCTCATCGTTGATTAGCCTTAAAGTCCTTCAGCTTTCTACGCCTGGTCTGAATCCGTCAAAGTTTGCAGATGAACTTCTAAAGGTGCATGGCCGCGCTGTTAATTTTCTCGACGCCTATATTGAGAAAGTAGATGAAACGATAAACTATAAGCTCCTCGACTGCCTATTTAAGGAAAAGATTAGATGCAGGACCATTTTATCCCTGCACATGTTCGGGGAACGTTCTCTGCAATTTCGACTACTCGAATCCGTATACAAAAAGCTGGTGGTTAGTGGCATAGTCTCTGTTGTAGATTTTTCAAGAAAGGGATGAGCGCCGTGAAGCTTAGTGAGTTTCTCCTAGAGATTATCTCACAAACTGAATTGCTTGATTTGGCGTCCGGTATGGTTATCTGTAAAACAGAAAATAATGCTCCAAATAGGATTGCTCGCTGCATTTATAATAACTACCATTTAGCGGACGCTAAAAATGCACCAGATGAGCCGCTTGAAAGAGTCACGGATCGTGATTTCAGCCCATTACTTGGCAAGACCATAGAAGAGACCGGATGGATAGCTTGCCGCTTGCATGATGGATGTGCAACGAAGTCGGGAGTACATGTACTGACCGAGTCGCCATCCCAGAATATTACGTTAATACGCCACTTTTTGCATTTAAACGCAAGTTGGGGTTGGCATTCCTTTCGACCGTCAACTAATCCAATTCAACCGTCGGCAAGATTGTATGTTAGTGGAAAATGCGAACCAGCTTCTACCGCAGAGGTCGCTTACTGCTTATCGTATCATATTGGCGATCGCTGGCGTTTAAAGTTCAGCTATTTGTCAATGACAAACAGACCAGATACGGTCACTATCTATCTGGAAAATTCGGACTTGTCAACTCTTGTATCTGAAAGTCCCGATCCGTTACACTTCTTAGGAAAATCACCAGGTTTTGCGACGGTCACTAACGGCATAGCACACGCAATTATGCCTAGCCCTAGAATGAAAGAATCTTTTGGTTGGATTAAGGCACAAAAGGCAGCGGAAGAGTTACTAGCCAAGTGGAGTGGGGTCTCTTATGGATGAGAGGACTCCAGGGAGGGGTGTTTCTATAACCTCCAGCGGCGATACTGTATGGACGTTTACGCTCGAGGGGAAGGGCTTACCGTCAGAGGATGAATTTTATGTTCGTATGCCTGTTAAGAGCGTATACGTTCCTAAGATTAAGGACGGAGTCTGCATCTATCATGCCGTCAATGGAACCACTTCACTGGCAGACCATCTGCTTCGCCCCAATAGTGATTCAACTCATGTAGATGCAATTACTGCGCTTCTCGAGTCAGGAACAGCAGTTGGAGCAAGTTCAAAGCCTTTAACATGGGACGTACAACAACGGTTTCTGTCGTTCGTCAAAACAGCGGGGCACTGTATTTGGAGGCGTAGCGTTATAGAATCGCTATTTTCAGCATCGGAGCTGCAGTCATTTCAGAAGCTAATCGGGGCAGCAGACGAAGAAACGCTAGCGCCGGGTTTGGGGAGATTCATAGTTGAATCTGATGACGTAGTCGGTCTGCTTTTACCCTGTGGTTCCGGCTTTTCCAGCGCTTCGATGGTGTTTCGTCTGAGCGAGGAACTACTAAGTTTCAAAATCGCAGGACGAAAAGTTGATCAAAGCCTTCTCAATAGCAGTGCAAGGATGTTGAAACTTTTAGCCCCTGAAATCGCTTGCGAACTATCGGTTGACTTAATTAAAGCAAACTTGGTAGCTCACATGCATCGGGCAAAGAACGATCATGTCTTATCTCAGAATGAAGGTTCGGCACTAGTGCAGTGGGCCGATCTCTTTTTGCGCGAGCTTACATCAATATACCTAAAAGAGGTGAATAATGTTACATGCGATTGATTTACATGCTAATAAGATACTACTCGTTGGATGTGGTGGTGCCTCTGTAGTGAACTTTCCCGGCTGGGTGTTTGCATTGAAGCGGCTCACGACAGCAGTGACTGTTGAAGCGATGCTAACCGGGTCAGCGAAAAAGCTGGTTGCAAAAGACGCCGTAATGGCTGTGTCAGGCCGGCCATACTATTCCGATGGGGATACCTTTTCAACTCAAGGGGAGGTACTCCACCGCCACTTAGCCGAATGGCCCGATATAGTTATCTTAGCGCCGATGACGTTAAATACATTAGCAAATGTCTGCACTGTTTATTTCTGACACGCTAGTGACCTCGGTTTTGAATATGACCAAGCGACCGGTTTATGCGGCCCTATCGTTCCCAGAGCATCTAAATGAAGTTTCCACAATTAAACAGTACAAGGATGAGCTAAAGGATCGCGGTTGGACCTTGTTTTCGCAGCGAGATGCGTTCGCATTAGCGACTGGCAATATCGAGAAGTCCGGAATGATAGATTTCTATGACCTCTTGAGGTTGATATCGGTGTCAAGAGACGATGTTTCCGAAAAATAGCGGGGCTGGTATGATTTCGTTCGATGACATACTGCGGTTACTTCGAAGGGAACATCTAATCCCGTCCGAGTGTGAAAGAGTATTACCTTCTTCAAACTGTAATCTGGTGAGTCTTTCGGATACAAGCAACAGAACTCTTGGAGAGTTTCAGCAGTTCTATGACCTCCACGACTTTAGAGCTCAGTTAAATGTTGGTGATCTTAAGCCTAACGCAAGCTACATGTTTTTTTGATTACAGTTGGTCCTACTTGACTTCGCCGGAGCAGAAATTGTTTATGAAGGTGGCTATACCTTCAGCTATTGTAATTGCGACTCCAGAGTGCGTGGGAACACTGAGTACAGGCATCTTGAAAATTGAGAGTTTACAAGCAATATTGTCTATCGCTAGGCATCAACTGGGCGATAGGCTTTACATACGATACACAAGATATTCCTACCCTGATCTGGTCGGAAATGAAGAATGGTGCCGGAATATTGACCTAAACGATATCTACGGTTACGAGTTCTTCTCGACCTTAGGTTTCAAACATAATTTCACAAAGCTAACTACGGCGTTAGGAACAGTAAATTGCTACGTCTATCAAGCTGGAGGGTTGTAAATGAACTTTGAAGATGTACTTTCGGATTTTGATCTCTTGAGGCCGATGGCTTTGAGAAGTGCCTTGGATCTCGACCTATTTCAAAGAATAAAGGCTGCAAAGGAACCTCCCTCAATCGCGCAGCTCGTGTCGGATTACAAGACATATGATCCATACATTTTACGACTCCTTGTTCTCGCCCTTTCCGAGTATATGTATCTTGCTGTAGAGAATGACTTTGTCTCGTTAACTGTAAAAGGCGAACAAGTTGTGAAAAATATTGTTGCATTCAGGCAACTTGCAAGTCGTTCCACCGCTAGCGGTCTTTTTAGCTATGCCGCGTTATCTCTGCATGATCGACTAAATGGTAGGCCCGATTACTTTGCTTCAACCTATGGTAAAAATTACTGAGATCTCATTAACAGCGATAGTCATCTTTATAAGTCCCTAGACCAGCCCAGAGATGGTTCCGAGTCGGTAGGCAACCAATTGGATCGATCTCAGCTTATGCAAGTTCGGGAAGTTGTCCAATCAGATGTTCTACTCGAATTGGGGTGTGGATGCGGTAATACTGGGTATTACCTTTTTAGTAATATGCCACACAAGTGGTACATACTGTCCGACTTGTCAAATAGGTTGGGTTTGGTAACTGCACAGCAGCGCTGGAGCGATGAAGATACAGCTGTTGCGTTTATGCCACTGGACTTTTTCCACGACAGTTTTCCGAGCGTAGATGTGGTTCTGTTGGATTCGATTTTGGCTGATTGGGATGATGACGGTTGTACAACAATACTAAGAAATATTCTTCGATCGATTCGCCAATCTGGGGCGAACTTGGTTATCTCCGAGGCGACCAGATTTTCTTCTTCATCACATGTTGACGCTATTGGCAAACTGGCGCTAGCTTGTGCCGTTCAAGGACGGGTCAGAGAACCTGAAGATGTTCGGTCGCTTGTTCTAGCTGCGGGTTTCACAGCCTGTGAGCGTGTTGCAGAAAGCCCGATGCGCTTTTCCTTAATAGCACGACCTTAATTCATCTTTGTTATTTTTCGGTGAGGCGAGAATATGGACCAGAGTGCTGTACGTTTGAATGGTGTGAGGCACAGTTTTGATGGAGACGCGCTCGTATTGAATAACATCTCAAGCCATGTCTCTAATACACGTATCGCGGTTGTCGGTGATAATGGAAGTGGCAAGTCAACGCTCTTGCGTATCATCGCAGGCACGATTTCTCCATCTCATGGCTCCGTTGTCCTAGGTTCCACGCCGCATCTCATGGCGCAGAACCGTAGTCCTGATGATAATCGCACGGTTGCGGAGTTTCTTGGTGTTGAGCGGTTCTTGAGGTCTTCCGAAAGGGTTGAGGGGGGTAATTATAATGAGGAGGACTTAGCGTATTTGAATGGTAAATGGGAACTTTCGAGCTTGCTTGAGTCTGTTAAAGAAGAATGGTTCCCACAACTGGAGTATTCACGGTTGATCTCAGAAATTTCCGGTGGCGAGTTCGCGAACTTGGGGTTAGCGCGAGCTTGGATTGTCAAGCCGAGGATCTGCTTGCTTGATGAACCGTCGAATAACCTTGATTTCGCTGGAAGAGAGCGGCTGGTACGCTTTATTGCTGACTTTAGATATACCCTTATCGTGGCAACACATGATCGAAATATCATGGATTGTTTTGACAAGATTTGGGAAATCCGTGATGGTAGTTGACTCAGATAGATGGATCCTTCGCTGATTACCTGAACCATGTAAAGAATAGGCGAGCTGTGGCCATTCGCGAGCTTAACAAAGCACGAAAAGAAGTAAAGAGGATGAATAGTTCTCTTAGAGAATTAGAGCAACGGCAATCAAGTCGTAGGCGCGGTAATCAACGTGCATCGATTCAGAAGCGTGGCTCTAAAATGTCTATGAACGGTCTCGAAAGTAAGTCTGAGGGTACCTTAAGTAGACAACGATCCCAGTTAACAGAGAAGCGCCAAGATGCCGCTGAGACTGAATTGGCCGCAAAAAATAACGTCGAAGAAGAACATACTATGCGTCTCGATGGCTTGCTGTCAGATCGGGAGGGCAGCAAGCGTCAGATTGTATGTTTGTCTTCATGCACTGGCTGGCAAACCATTATCGGTGGTGACGATCGCGTTGCACTTGTCGGCGCTAACGGTGTTGGAAAGTCGCGCCTCATAGCAAGCATTAATAATAGCTCCTTGAGGTGCTCTGGTCCAGCTTGGGCAAAACCTTTGACCCGTGATCTTGAAAGTATTGGCATTCTCTCTCAAAACTCACTACATCTTGATCACTCAAAAACGATCTGGGACGAGCTTGTGCAAGGGATACCCAACCTTGAACGGCAACGGGTATTCGCTGTCATTGCTCGGCTTGGTTTTAGCACTGCAACGCCTGACAGCCTTGTATCTGAGCTCTCGGGCGGCGAGCAGTTTAGACTTTCACTCGCGAAGCTCCTACTAGCTAACCCACCAAAACAACTCATTGTTTTAGATGAACCTACTAATAGTTTAGATATACAAAGCCTCCGTGAGGTGAGAGATTTGCTGTCTCAGTTTGAAGGCGCGCTGCTAGTAATAAGCCATGATCGTGACTTTTTAGAGAGCCTTTCAATTACAAGATGGCTCGAACTTAGCAGTTCTGGGTTATCTGAGCTCGCATAACACATGCACCAGTCTTTCTGGCAGTATTAAAACTTATGTGACCGAAGTGAGTTAAGCGATACACTTGCGATCAAAGAATGCGCCGTTGAGTCTGCATCACCTCAGAATCATGATTAAACTGAAAGAGCCCGAAGCCGGTCTAAGTTCAAACTATTCTCATATACCTGAATTTCCTTACGTCCGCGCAGATGATGACCAACGATTTCCGCCATCACCAACGCAACTTGGTGTAGGGTGTAGAACTCGCCAGCGGATTTGCCCGCATTGGCAGCAAAGTGGGAGATCAGATATTCGTAGACATAGCCGAGTACAACGTAGTTTTGTTTACTGCCGGTGGGAATGTCATGAACGATCCTGATAAGACCACGCAGCTTTTTCGCCTGGGTAATGGAATCTGTACCGAGTTTAGGGACAACAGAGGCCAGCGGTGAGAAAATTTCGTTGAAGATTGATCGATACTCAGGTTTAACCTGTGCATCGAACGCAAGTGCCGCTTCAGTGATACATGACGGTTTGAGTTCCGAGAGGTTCTTTTCCCCACGTGCTGAAAAGGTCGTTGTGGCCGATGAAGTAGCCCAAAGAAGCCTGCGCCATTGCCACACGACGCGGTTTGCTGGCGGCGATTTCTCCGCTCAGTTGGTCGTAAGGGATCTCGTTGCCCAGGAAAAACTCAGCTTCACGTTCGGAGAGGAATTTGTAGAGCATTAACCCGAGGATGAGGTCTTTGTAATCGTTGGCGTCCAATGAGCTGCGCATCTTATCGGCAGCTTTCCAGGTCTGTGAAGCGAGTTGTTGTTTATCCATGTGAGTTCATCTTTCGGCTTTTTGAGAAGTGACTTATGTGTCCATTATTCGGAGGTGGGTACTGCTTCGCAGATGTCAGCGATATTGCAGTTAAGTGCTTTGCATATTCGTGCGAGGACGTCGGTGGTGACGTTCCCATCACGCCTGTGCTTGGCGATGATTGCCGGGGACAGACCTGTTTGGCGGCGTAGCTCTTCGCGGGTGATGTCGCGATCGATGAGGAGTTTCCATAAGGGTTTGAAGGTAATAGTCACTTCGTTTTATCTCGTTCTTCCTCGGTATTCCATGTGAATCCGTAGAGCGCTTCATTGCCTTCACTGAGGTGGATGATTTGGTTTTCGGTAACGGTGTGTTCTGCGCCGGTGCCGTATGCCTTGGTGGCGTCGAAGGAGAAAAACACTTGTTTGGGTTCGTGTACTCCGCTGACCATGGTACGGGAATGGACGTAGACGTTGAGTAGTTCACGTACTGGCGCGAAGGCCACAGGTTTGATGATTGCTGAGTCATGAATGACAAATGGCAACAGAGTCGTGTTGAGACCGGCAAGGTCGAAAACGATGAGGTTCTTGGCTTTGGCTCCCGATCCTCGATCGCCGTTGTGATCGAAACTGTAAGATACACCTTTTGGTGCTGCCTTGAATAAAAATAGTGGGCTCTTGCGATGCTTGTCCGGGTAAAGCGCACCATTAATTGTTTTCATCTGAGCGTTGATCGTGTCAGTCAGGCCCCCGAGCGACCTCGGGATAATTTCGGCGATATCCTGCTTGAGTTTCTTGCGTTATATTTTGAGCTGCTCATTGCGGTCATAGGTGCGGATTTGTTCATCGAGACGGTCGATCCGTGCCTGCACTCGAGCGGATTGGTCGTAGGTTTCATCATCGAGCGAGACTGATTCACCCAACGCCAAAATTTGCGCTTTGAGATTGTCGATGGCCAACTTCAGCTCGGCGGATTGAGAACGGTAGTGACGCTGCTCTTCGAGACGTTGTTCTTCAAGGATCCCGGTGAGCTGGTGATGGTAGTACTCGATCGTCTCGAGGGACTCACGATTGGCGTCGGGAAAGAACTTGTAGAACTCTTCAAGGTCGCGGGTGGTGATACGGGTCTTGCCAGAAAGCGTGGCCTCCACAATCGCCAGGCGACTGTTGATTGCATCGAGTTCTTGAACCAGCGGGCGCATGTGTGCGCGTTTGAGTGCCTGTTCTTGTCGTGCTTTTTGCTCGGCTTGGAAAAGATCAATGTCAGCATGAGTGCGTAGCTGCTTTGCTTCGCTTCTAGCCTCGAGGAGTTCTCGCTGGGCTGTGTTGCGTTGCTTCTTTGTGGTGAGCTTGATGTAGTTGGAGTATTTCCCCTTAGCCATGGCGTTGAGCGTGGAAACTTCTTTACTCACTTGGTCGTAACGAGACTGGATGTGCTCGATCTCGTCGTAGGCACCGAATAGCTCTAGCAGTGCTTTGGCTCCGTCAGTGACTTTCGCTCCGGCAGCTGCAGCCAGCGGTCGATCCAGTAACACGATGTCACGCTCGTCGACACGGCTGAACCGACCAACAAGTTCACGCCACGTTCCACCTGTCTGTTTCAGCGCGTACTGGTCAAGAAGAAACGACTGGTAATCGTCAATGCCGAGTTCTTCCTCGGTGTGTTTCCACAGTGGATCTTGGTAGCGAGTGACGAAACCATGCCGGTCGGCTGCCCGTCCGAAATGGTAATCTTTACCGGCCAGGTGGAGGGTGAAGTAGATGGTGTGGTGGCCGACGGCTTGTGGAAGGAGTACCGCGTCGGTTTTGAGAAAGTCGCTGCCTGCATAGACGAAATCGATGATTTGCAGCAGCGTGGATTTGCCGATCAAGTTTTGCGTCTCGTCTTCGCCTTCAACAATGTTCAACCCGGCATGCAGGTCAATGACAGGGCGTAGATTTCCATTCTTCTTGAAGGCTGGTGACCATAATCTAGTGAGCACGACGAATCACTCCTTCGCTAGCATCGAGGTTGAGGGTATCAAGTGTGAGTAGCAGCGTCAGAGCGTCAATGAGATCCTCGGCATGTAGGTCTGACGCGAGCGCACGTTGGAGTTCCAACACCGAGATTGGATCATCGTCAATAGCCTTGAGGATCGTGACGAAGTCAGCGAGTACGGATTCGTTGAAACGGTAGAGCTTGTTCGGCAGGCGGATCACAGTATCTGCCTCCTGGGTTTGAACAGTTCACAGATCTGGGTCAGGAGCGACACGACGACACCACAGGCGTATTCATCTACCTGCGTGTGCTGGTCGATCCACTCGGTCAGGCGTGCCCAAACCTCGTCGTGGCTTAGACCTGCGTCGATCAGAACCCGACACGCATCCCAAATATCATCTCGCATCCGCTCAAAATCGAGATTTCCCGCTTCTCCAAGGGACTTGGCTTCCTCCCGCACAACCGATTCGTAGATGCTCATGTGGTCACGCGCCCGTCGCACAAGCTTCACATCATCAAGTTTCGCTTGCATTTGCATCACGTCGTAGGTCGCGTCCGGAGCGAGATCCTCGATCGGAAGGTTATGGATAGAGCGATGAGCAGTTGCGTGTTTTTCTGGTCCAGGCCAAGCGGAACATGGCTCTCATCAACCTGATCATTCAACGACAGTGCCATGTTGGATTGGCGCAATTCTGCAACATCTTGCGGCGTGTGGCTGAGCTCGTATTTCTCACCGCACGACTTACACAAGGCAGCAAAGTCATCGGCAGTGTATTCGCCCTCATCGGAGTCGAGGAAGACGATCACATACGAGTTAGTCTGCTGGCCGTGGAATGAAATACCTAGCGGCCTGCTGCACTTAGCACAGCCGCGCGATCTAGCGAGAAGGAGTTTCTCGTAGCGCACCCGAGCCACTTGAATAGCGATCTTGGCAAGCGCTTTGGCCCTCCCATTATCGGTACCTGCCTTTTCGTGAATGATCTCGACAAGGAGCCGTTCGACATCGTTAGGGAAATGATCGAGCCGAACCTGCTCGCCGTAGGCGGCGATGTTATCGGTGATTAGCTGCTGGGTTTCAAGCTCAAGACCATCAAGGATGTTGACGAAATTCTTGATCCCCCAACGGGCAGTAATCGCCTTCGCGAGCTTCTTTGTGAATGCCTTGTCAACTGAAGCCATTCTCTCCAACGTTGCACCACTGGGAAGTGTCGAAGGGTCAGCGCGCGTTGCCCACTCGGCTTCGGTCACGGTCGTGAACATCGAGATCATTTCACGCAGATACGGTGTGTGAGTAAGCCCTCCAGGCACAAGTGGATGAAGGGCGTCAGCCAGTTCAAAGAACCTCATCGTCCTCCTGCCTTCAACAAGTCTCACGGTTTCTCACGAAAGCCCATCACGTTTTCTCGTAGTCACGAACATCCGTATTCGTAACCTGAAAACAGCTCTTCAGACAACACCACATCGAATTGCGTTCATGAAGAAGTTTTTCACATTCTACTGCACTGTGCTGCAGAAGATCGACACGACACGAGCGCGACCTCGACGCAGTATTCCGAAGAGTAGGGCTCACGTAGTCGACGGCGTGAACCTGACAAGGTGAACCAGCCACATCCATGGCCGGTGCTCCTACAAGGTGCCGCGTGCTGATCACACAAGGCCGTCAACCATTAAGAGACGCGCTAAGAGAAGCAAGTGGCAGGTGCCCCAGTGTGGGTACCTGCCATCTCGTTTCGCTACCCCTGTCGTGGTCTTTGATGCGTTGACACCCGAGCTTGCTTCCTCGAGCGGGTCTCCCTTTATCAGAAGGGAACCCCACTCATGGGATTCATTACCTATACGTCCGTTGTTAGCGATCCGATCGTTGTTGAGGCCGAGGACCGGTGGGTTGAGATCGTCACTGACCTTGACCGGCAAGAAGCCAACAGCGATCACAATTACCGCCGTCAAGACCGCAGAGGTGTCAGGTTCTGTTCGTGGGCGGCCTACAACGCCTTCGGCAATCAGGAAGTCGGAGCCATGCCCTCGGCTGAAGGCATCGTGTGCGAGAGCGAAACCGCTACTGAGCACGAACAAGCTATCCGCGCCGCCAGTAAGTTGCTCGTTGAGCTCATCAAGGAACTGCCGCCTGTGCAGCGTGAAGTGTTCATCGCCGTCCATGTCTAAGGCTGCCGAGCTGTGGACGTCGCATCTAAGCGTGGCGTGTCGAAAGCAGCAATCTCAAAACCCTGAAGAAAGCCATCGACCGCCTCAGGGAGGGGCTGATCGAGACAGGGGTTAACTTCCAGTGTTCTTTGTGGCCTTCCTATGAGCGAGGCACACGGCACTGCTCAGGAAGGAACAAACAAATGAGTACCAAACTCAAGCTCAAGATCGGCAAACAACCCACCCCGACGCGGCGCTCTCCGCAAAGGAAATTCGCGTCACCAGGAGGATGATGCGCGCTATTTTCGGCACCGCCACACCGGCCCACAAGATGGCCATCCTCCTGCTTGGTTCTGACACCACCAACGTTGAAGTCCAGATCGTTGAACCCGACGGTGACCTGATGGCTCTGGCCAATGCTCTCGATGGGCGCTCGGAAGGTGAAGGGCGATGAACATTAGCGAAGCGAACTTCATCATCCATTCGATCAACGGTGTAATCGAAATGCTCATCGCCTTGAATCAGGACATCGAACAAAAGGCGTGGGACTCGTTCGAGGATCACGTAGGAATGGGCGGAGAACGACGTACTACTGCACATTCACTCGCCGACCCGACTCCTACTCCGACAGTGGCTCTACAGCCAGAACTGCCTACACCCGAACCAGCGGCTGAGCCTGTCGTGTCGTTGGAGGACGTGCGTGGTGTCCTCGCCGTGCTCCTAGCGCAAGGTCACACAGAAAAAGTGCGGGAGCTAATCGTCGCCGCTGGTGCGGACAAGCTCTCGGTAGTCGACCCGTCGAAGTTTGGCTGGCTGCTCGAGCGGGCGAAGGAGATTGCTGATAGCGCCGTCTGATCATGCTCTCCTGAGCGCGTCGGGTGCTCATCGGTGGCTCAACTGCACCCCCTCAGCAAGGCTCGAATCCGATGAATCTGAATCGACGTCGAATGCTGCCGAGCAAGGCACCGCCGCTCACGCGCTGGCCGAACACAAGCTCCGTAGAGCGCTCAAGCAGCGCTCTACGCGGCCTGTCTCGCCCTGGATTGATGACGAGATGGAGAACTTGACCAACGACTATGTCGCCTATGTGCAAGAACACATCTCGTTGGCTGAGGAAACCTGTGGCGATCCGCAGGTACTGATCGAGCAGCGTCTCGACTTCTCCCACATTGTGCCAGGAGGTTTCGGCACAGGTGATTGCGTGATCATTGCCGAGCCCAAACTCCAGATCATCGATTTGAATACGGCATGGGTGTACTCGTTGAGGCTGAGCGTAACCCGCAGTTGATGCTGTATGCCTTCGGAGCACTCCATACTTTTGGCGACTTCTACGACATCGAGACGGTGGCGGTGACGATCTACCAGCCGCGCCGGGCGAACGTCGACACGTGGGAAATCTCAGTCGCCGAGCTCCAACACTGGGCCGAAACGGAAGTGAAACCCAAGGCTGAGCTAGCAGCAGGTGAAGGCAGGTTTTGTCCGGGGTCGTGGTGTCAGTTTTGCAAGATCGCAGCCACCTGTCGAGCGCGAGCCAAGGCCAACCTTGCCCTTGCTCGTCTTGAGTTCGCTCCACCAGCAGAACTGTCTGACGTAGAGATCGCCGACGTGCTGGCAAAGATACCGGATTTGAAGTCTTGGGCGTCCGATGTCGAGGCTTACGCGCTCTCAAAGGCCGTCAATCAAAGTGTGGTTTTTGAGGGTTTCAAGCTCGTCGCTGGGCGTTCGGTGCGCAAATACATCTCCGAAACAGACGTGGCTGCGGCGGCCGAAGCTGCTGGTTATAAGGACATTTATGATCGCAAGCTCATCACGCTCACGGCAATGGAGCGTCTCATGGGCAAGCAGACTTTCCATGAGATCCTCGGTGACTTCGTGACCAAACCAGCTGGCAAACTCACCTTAGTGCCCGCATCCGATAAACGCCCAGCACTCGACCTGGTCAGTGCAGCAACAGATTTTCAACCATCCAAGTAATTCGAAGAGAAAGAAGAAAACTCATCTCTATGACCAATCCAACTCGTATTGTGACCGGTGAAGTGCGCCTGTCCTATGCACACGTGTGGGAGCCCAACTCTATCCAAGGCGGCAAACCCAAGTACTCCACCTCGCTCATCATCCCCAAAACCGACACTGCCACCATCGCTGCCATCGAAAAAGCTGTGGACGCGGCAATCGAGGCCGGGATCGGGAAGTTTGGTGGTAAGCGCCCCAACAAGGCCGCCCTCAAACTGCCACTGCATGACGGAGACATCGAGCGTGACGATGAAACTTACACCAACGCCTATTTCGTGAACGCGAACTCGCTGACAGCCCCGCAGATTGTAGACCAGAACGTCGCCCCGATCCTGGACCGTGCTGAGGTCTACTCCGGCTGCTATGCACGCGTCAGCCTCAGCTTCTATGCGTTCAACACCAACGGTAACCGTGGCATCGCCTGCGGACTCGGGAATATTCAAAAGACCCGCGACGGCGAAAGCCTCGGTGACGGACGCGTGTCCGCCGAGAGCGATTTCGGTGCCGTTACTCCAGTCGACGATTTCTTGAACTGAGAGGACACATCATGTTTATGGAATGTTTCTGGGCTATCACCGTGGCCTACTGGGCCTACTTCCTGATCCCAACGGTTCTCGTCGCTTTCATCTCATGGGTGACGGCCAAGCGTGAAGAACGCCGATTCGCAGCAATGCTCGAAGAAGAATGAGCTCGACTCAAAGCCAGTGAGGTCGTGCAAGCAGAAGCCTCACACCTGTAAGTGACCAACTCGTGGAGGGAACCAGCACATCGCGTTGGTTCCCTCCACATTTTTCTCTATTCGAAAGGAACACCGTCATGGATACGCTCTCAATCGATATTGAGACTTTCAGCCCCCCTCCAGCTCGCCAAAGCGGGTATCTACCCGTATGCCGAACACCCAGACTTTGATCTGTTGCTCTTCGGCTACGCGGTTGATGGCGGCCCGGTGGAGGTGGTGGATCTTGCCAGCAGACAGACGATCCCTGAGGAAATACTCGCTGTCCTAGTGGATCCAGACGTGATCAAATGGGCGTATAACGCTTCTTTCGAGCGCGTGTGCTTGTCAGCGTGGCTACGCCGCCATCGCCCTGAGCTTCTCAGCGATGGGTTTCTTGATCCGGCGCAGTGGCGGTGCACCGTGGTCTGGTCGGTCTATCTCGGCCTGCCCATGAGTCTCGACGCGGTCGCAACCGTCTTGAAGCTCGATGTTCAAAAAGACGGTGCGGGTAAGAAGCTGATTAAGCAGTTCTGCACGCCCGCCACACCCTCCATCCTCAACGGTGGTAAGTGGCGTAACCTTCCCTCGGCTGATCCGACTGGGTGGGCGAGGTTCATCGACTACAACCGCCGCGATGTTGAAGTAGAACTTGCGATCCACAACCGGCTCGCGTCGTTTCCGATGCCCAAGGTGGAGTGGGAAACCTACGCACTTGACCAGACCATCAACGATGACGGGATTCTCCTCGACCACACACTGGTCGATAACGCTGTCACAGTGAACGAACGCCACCGCAATGCAACGCTCGCGCGAGCACAAGCGTTAACGGGGTTGGATAATCCCAACTCGCCGATCCAGCTCAAACAATGGCTCGCTACTCGCGGCTGCGAACTCGAATCGCTAACTAAGGCAGACGTCGGCACCGCACTTGATACCGCTACCGGCGAGGTCAAAGAGGTTTTCGAGTTACGTGGGGATCTGGCGAAATCGTCGGTGAAGAAGTATCAGGCGATGCAAAACGTTGCAGGCAGAGACGGGCGGGCGCGTGGCCTCATCCAGTTCTACGGCGCTGGCCGCACCGGACGCTTCGCAGGGCACCTGGTGCAGGTACAAAATCTGCCAAGGAATTACCTACCTGACCTCAACCATGCACGAGCCCTCGTCAAAATGGGCGATCTTGACGCGCTCGATCTGCTCTACGATTCCATACTCGACACGCTCAGCCAACTCATCCGCACTGCTTTCATTCCCAGTCCTGGTCACAGATTCATCGTTGCTGACTTCTCTGCGATCGAAGCACGCGTCGTCGCATGGCTCGCAGGAGAACACGCCACATTGCAAGCATTCCGAGAAGGAAAAGACCTCTACTGCGAAACCGCGTCACAGATGCACAGACAGCTCCACAACCGGCTTCCCATTGAGATCTGGGCGTGAAGCTGTCTGCGGTGAGGTTGGGATTTTCTCGTCAGGTGCCGGGCGCACTGCCTGGCCGGCGTCAAGCTCTTCGCTGACGTTACGATCTCGAGCGGTAGCAGCCATCAATTTGATGCGGTTGAGCTGGTTTACTTGAGAGGCCCCCGGATCATAATCGACAGACACCACGTTGGCCTCTGGAAACTGACGGCGGATCTCGCGGAAGATACCACGCCCGGTGACGTGGTTTGGTAGGCACGCGAAGGGCTGCACAACAGCAATATTCGGTACGCCCTCACGGATCATATCGACCATCTCACCGACGAGATACCATCCCTCACCGGCCTGGTTACCGAGCTGAACGATGCGCTGGGCATCAGCCATGAGTTCAGTGATTGGGGTCGGGACTTCAAACCGAGTGGACTTGCGCAATGCTGCGGTGACCGGCTTCTGGTACTGCATGAGCAAGGCTCGGAAAGCTTTTTTGACGTGACGGCTCCACTTGTCGGTGCCGAAGTTCTGGTAGTTGTAGTCACCAGCGGACAAGCAGTTGTAAACGAACCACATCAGGCCTGGCAGGACGGCCTCACAACCCTCGGATTCGATAGTCTCGACGATGTGGTTGTTGGCGTCAGGATGAAATTGCACCAAGATCTCGCCTAGCACGCCGACCCGCGGCTTACGTGGCCCGTCGATCAATTCGAGATGTTCGAAATCGTCAACGATGCCGTTGATCATGGCCTTGTAGGAGGTGCGGCGTCCCCAGGTTGGGGAATGTCCACCGTTCAGGAAATGTTCGCGGGCTATGGTCGTCCAGCGGTGCATGAGGTCATCGGCCGATCCTGGGACCGCTGCGTAAGGACGGGTGCGAAGGTGCACCTTCTGCAGCAGGTCTCCGATGGTGATGGCCTGCACCATGCGGTGGATGAGCGGGGCAGTCAAGGAGAAGCCCGGGTTATCCTCGACTCCTTGCAGGGAAGCCGCGATAACCGGGATATTGCCGAACCCAGCGTCTTTGAGAGCCTTGCGTAGCAAGCCGATGTAGTTGGTGGCTCGGCACATGCCGCCGGTCTGAGTGAGCAAGAGGGTGGTGTGGTCAAGGTCATACTTGCCGGATTTCAGCGCCGATACGAGTTGCCCAATGACGACGATGGCCGGGAAACAAGCATCGTTGTTGACCACCGATAGGCCATAATCGATGTTCTCTCGGGAGGCTTGCTTCAACACCTCGACCCGATACCCAGAGGCCCGCAGGGCGGCCTCGGCGACGGAAGTCTGGTAGGGGGCCAGTTGCGGCACCAGAATGGTGTGGGTAGCTTTCATCTTTTTGGTGAAGGGCACCCGGTCATCCGATAGCGGATGGGTTACAAGCTTGCGGTTATGGCTGGCTCGTTCCTTCGATGCGGCCTGCAGCGAGCGCATCCGGATGCGAGCCGCTCCTAGATTGGATACCTCGTCGATCTTGAGGGTGGTGTAGATGCGGTCACGGGCGGCCAGGATTTCGCGCACCTGATCAGTGGTGATGGCATCGAGGCCACAGCCGAATGAATTCAGCTGAACTAGCTCAAGGTCGGGACGTGATCCGACGAACGCTGCGGCCTGGTAGAGGCGGGAGTGGAACATCCACTGGTCGCGCACGCGCAGCGGCCGTTCCAGCAGATCGGCTCCCAGATGGGCCACCGAGTCCTCGGTTAGTACCGCCATTCCCAAGGAGTTCACCATCTCGGGAATTCCGTGATGGATCTCCGGATCGACATGGTACGGACGGCCTGCCAGTACGATTCCCGGGACGTTGTGTTCGGCCATATAGGCCAAGGCATCCTCGCCCATCTTCCGGATTTCGTCGTGGAAAGCCCGATCTTCCTCCAGACCTTTGGCAATGGCGCGGCGGGCTTCATCGACGGTGACACCATCATCAGAGAAGATCTCGGCCAGCCGCTCGGCGAGCTTGTCGGGATCAGCTAGTGACAGAAAGGGCGAGATAAGCTCGACATTCTTGTCTCGTAGGCTTTCGACGTTGGCCCTAATGACCTCGGGGTACGAGGCAACCACGGGGCAGTTGAAGTGCGCGTCAGCGTCGGCCACGCTGACCTGCTCAAAGCGGATACAGGGATCGAAAATCCGGGTCACCCCACGCTGGACAAGGTCCTCGACGTGACCGTTGTTAAGCTTAGCTGGATAACAAATATTCTCGCTGGCGATCGATTCCATGCCCTTTTCGAATAGGGCATGGGAGGAACGTCCCGAGATCATGACACGGTATCCGAGTGCCGATAAAGTCGCGAACCAGAATGGGTAGTTTTCGTACATATTGAGAGCGCGAGGCAGGCCTAAATCACCGCGAAAGGCCTTCTTAGCCGTCAAACGCCGATAGCTAAAGAGCCTCTTGTACTTGGCCTCGAACACATTGGGCAGCTCAGACTTCGGAAGCTTGGCCATCTTGCGGTTATTGACCTCGGCGCCGCGGTCGCAACGGTTACCCGAGACGAAGACGCGACCATCGGAGAAGGCGGCGATGGTGCGTTGGCAGTGATTTTGGCACAACGTGCAGTCGTCGCGATGAGTCTCAACAGCGAAACCATCGAGTTCAGCGCGCTCCCGTAAGCCTTCGGAGGTGGTGGGCTCTCCGGCATGAAACCGGGCGTGAGCCGTCAGGGCAGCTCCATAGGCTCCCATGAGGCCAGCCTCAGCGGGACGAACGACCTCGCGACCGGTGAGCTTTTCGAAGGCACGTAGGACGGCATTATTGAGGAAGGTTCCGCCTTGGACGACAACCTTGTTCCCTAGTTGTGCCGGGTCGGTAAGCTTAATGACCTTGTACAAGGCATTGCGGACCACTGAGTAGGACAGTCCGGCAGCAATATCAGCGGGAGAGGCCCCCTCCTTTTGTGCCTGCTTGACTGAGGAGTTCATAAAGACGGTACAGCGACTACCTAGATCTACTGGATGCTGAGCCATCAGGCTCATGGAGGCGAATGATTCGATATCGGTATCCATACCGGCAGCAAAGGTTTGCAAGAAGGACCCGCATCCCGACGAACATGCCTCATTGACAGAGATGGAGTTGATGACCTGATCGACGACGCGCAAATACTTCATGTCTTGACCGCCAATGTCAATGATTGCGGTCACCCCGGGAAGCAGATGATCGGCGGCTCGGTAATGGGCCATAGTTTCGACTTCGCCGTCTTCGGCCTCTAGCGCAGCCTTGACGAGCCCCTCACCGTACCCAGTAGTGCAGGTACGGGCGATAGTGGCCTCTGCAGGCATGGTGTCGTACAGGTCGGCGAGGATTCGCACCGCTGCGCTTACCGGGTCACCCTCATTAGAGGCGTAGTGAGAGGCGACAATGTTGAGGGACTCATCAAGGAGGACCGACTTGATAGTCGTTGATCCGGCGTCGATGCCCAGGAAGAGGTTACCGCGAGCGTCATGTAAAGGTAGGCGTGGCAACTTGGCGTGAGAATGCCGCTGATTGAATTCGTCCAATTCCTCTTCGCTACGAAATAGCGGTGGCATGGACTGGGAAATCCCGTTTTGAGTACGAGCGTGTCGTGAACGTTTCGCGGTTTCCGCGAGATCTACCGGTTCAGACGTTGACGTCAGGGCTGCTCCCATAGCCACGTATAGCTGAGCGCGGTCTGGGGTAATGTACGCGTCAACCTTACCGTCGAGGACGCGTGAGAAAGCGTCTCGCAAACTTGGCATAAAATGAAGCGGACCGCCAAGGAAGATGACCTTACCTCGAATCGGGCGACCACATGCCAGGCCGGCAATGCACTGAGTGGCGACAGCCTGCAGAACCGAGGCAGCCAGATCCTCGTGGCGGGCTCCCTCGTTAATGAGGGGCTGAAGGTCGGACTTGGCAAAAACACCACAGCGCGAGGCGATCGGATGGATGGTCTTGGCTCGGGATGCGAGGTCATTGAGGCCGAGAGTGTCGGTGTGCAGCAGGGTAGCCATCTGGTCGATGAAGGCACCGGTGCCACCAGCACACGAACCATTCATGCGCTGTTCGGGGACCGGCTTAAGGTAGGTGATCTTGGCATCCTCACCACCGAGTTCGAGAAGCACGTCGGCGTCGGGATTCCAACGTTGGACGGCGGCCGTCTCAGCTATGACCTCCTGAATGAAAGTAAGGCCCAATGCCTCTGCGGTTCCCAATCCCGCCGATCCGGTAACGGTCGCGCGCACCTTTGCACTGGGAAGGGCATCGGCGGCGTCGCCGAGCAGAGAGGCCATAGCACCGGTGATATCGGCGTGGTGGCGTCTGTAGTCCTCGAAAAGGATGTTCTCGTCGGGATCAAGGATGACGGCCTTGATTGTCGTTGATCCGACGTCAAGACCCATCCGGAGGTCCTGCGCGTCCCGTGGAATCGCATTGCCGATGTGTGCGTCCATGTCTCCATTTCATCACCGTGGAAATCACTTCGCAGCAGTAGGGGGCTTTTTCAGTCAAGTCACGGGGGAGTACGGTCATGGCATGTCTCAGTCACAGTGCGCACGATCGTCTCGTCGTGGTCCACGTGGTGAGGCTGGGGCTGCGAGAGCCGCAATTTTGGCCGCAGCCCGGACCCTTTTTCTGGCTGGTGACTTCCAGTCAGTGAGCCTAAGAGCTATAGCCCGCGAAGCTGAGGTGGACACCTCGTTGGTGAGCTACTACTTCGGATCTAAGCAATCCCTTTACAACGAGGCGATGTCCCTTCCCAATGGTCCGCACCGGATTATTGCTGAGGTGTGTTCGCGAACTGACCCTGATCATCTGGGGGAGGCCCTGGTCAAGGCGTTCATCGATGCCTGGGATGGTCACCTTGGCCTGGGAGGACCGGATCCGCAAATGCAAGGTGTGGTGCAAGCACTTCTCACCCAGCCTGACGCCTTCGACATGATGCGTCAGTTTTACACCGAGGAAATTTTGGCCCCGGTTGTCAATTTACTCATTCCCCGATTCGGTGCAGAAGAGGCGGGGATACGGGCCTCTCTCGGGCTCTCGCAATTGCTGGGGATTTTCACGGCTCGCTACGTCGTTGGGTTGCAGTCCCTAGCGAATCTTCCGGCGGCAGAACTCATCGGCCGGGAAGGGCCTGCCCTACAGAGCACCCTCACTGGACCGGCCATCAACGGTTAACACTTTTTGCCGCAGGAGAGGTCGGCTCGCTTACCGTGGTGCCACGGCTAGCGATAGAGTCGCAGTCAAAGCTTGGCGCATGGCCGCGCCTGACGCCCACAGATAACGGGAGATGACCAATGACCATCGCAATCAAGATGGGTTTTCTCGATGACAGTCCGATCGTCGACGACCAAGGTCGACTTGTTAGTCGAGGGGGCGGAACCGCTCTCGTTGAGCGGCTTCTCGACATGTACCCGGGGGCCGTCGTCGTGAACTACGAGGATCGTCAGTGCGATGGATTCGAGGCCAGGAAGCTGACCAGCCTTGAACCGCTTGAAACCCTTGTCATCAACCTCGACGTCATCGATTCGGTTGGCGTCTTCCAAACCATGCACCGCGAGGGTGCCGAGCCTAAGATCCTTAACCTTCAGTGGTTGCCCCCATCCCACTACCACCACAAAGTGAACTTTGCGGCTATGGGCCTTGCGTACGCCCTCTTCCCGACACTGTGCTCTGGCGAGCGCACTGCTGGTGAGGTGACCGAGCTCGTTCGCCGCTGGACGATCTCCCCGCTGGCTCACCAGGCCCGAGTCGCTTGGATCCAGCCTGGCATTCGTGATGACCTCGCTCGCGAGCACGTTGATCCCGACATTCCGACGGTTCTCTACCCAGCGATTCACCTCACAGAAACCAAACGCCCGAAGGTATTTCTCGACGTTATGAACCGCGTCGCTGCAGACATGGACGTGAGAATGGAAGCCCGTCTAAGTCAGCGCGATCTCGCTAGCGTCATGGCGATGAAGATGTCGTCGCCAAAGTGGGCTTCGGTTGGCCCCCTCTTCGGTCAGCGCGAGGAGTACTGGGAGTCCCTAGCCCGCATGACGGCCTTCCTGGCCACCGCCAAGAACGAGGCCTATGGCTTCGAGTACCTCGAGGCTCTCGTCGCCGGTGCCATCGGTATCTTCCCAGATACCACCTGGGCACGTAAAACGGTCCCTGAGGATTATCCGTATTTCTACCGCACTAGCGACGAAGCGGTCTCAATGCTTAAAGAAGTGCTCAACGACCCACAGACCGCGCGTAATGCTATCAATGAGCTCGCCGGAGGGTCGATCCGCGACTGGATCCTCGAGCACAATCAGCGTTCCGGCGGAAATGAGGCTATGCGTAAGCAGATCGAAGAGTGGTTCCCTGAGATCCAGGTGTGATCCGATGTGAGGGACAGACGCCGTGGCGGTTGCGATCGTCACGGCGTCCGTAGGTTCGGATGCTATGGCTGAGCAGCTCATGGGCATCTGGGTGCGGATGGCGACAGCCATGGCCCGTCGGTATGCTGTTTTACGGCCCGTACCGTCTATGCGTGGCCTGCGACAACGGAAGGATGAAACGTGCTGCGAACCCATGACGCAGGAACCCTACGAGCCAGCGACATCGGCAAGGAAGTGACTCTCGCCGGATGGGTTGGGCATCGTCGCGACCACGGTGGCGTCGCCTTCATCGATCTTCGCGACGCCTCAGGCCTGGCCCAGGTCGTCATCCGCGATGAGATCTTGGAGTCCTCAGGCGCTCACGACCTGCGCAACGAGTACTGCATCAGGGTGACCGGAGTCGTTGAGGCACGTCCAGAGGGTAATGCCAACCCGAACCTACCCACCGGCGAGATTGAGGTTGCCATCACCGAGCTCGAGGTGCTCAATCCTTCAGCGCCGCTACCCTTCCAGATCGACGAGCACGTCAGTGTCGGCGAGGACGCCCGTCTGAAGTACCGCTACCTCGACTTGCGCCGCCCGCATCAGCATGAGGCTCTGGTGCTGCGTTCCCACGTGACCCACGCCATTCGTGAGGTGCTGGATCGTCACAATTTTTATGACATCGAGACTCCGACTCTGACCCGGTCTACCCCTGAGGGTGCTCGTGACTTTTTGGTTCCGGCTCGTCTGGCCCCGGGCTGCTGGTACGCCCTGCCGCAGAGTCCTCAGTTGTTCAAACAGCTGCTCATGGTCTCAGGTATGGAACGCTATTACCAGATCGCTCGTTGCTACCGTGACGAGGATTTCCGTGCCGATCGTCAGCCTGAGTTCACCCAGCTTGATGTCGAGATGAGCTTCGTTGACCAGGACGACGTCATCGCGCTGGCTGAAGAGACTATGGCGGCTTGCTGGAAGATCATTGGCGTCGACATGCCGACGCCGTTGCCTCGCATCACCTGGCACGAGGCGATGGATCGCTACGGCTCTGACAAGCCGGATCTGCGCTTTGGCAACGAGATCACCGAGGTTACCGATTTCTTCGCCAACACTGCGTTCCGGGTCTTTCAGGCTCCCTACGTCGGTGCCGTCGTGATGCCCGGCGGAGCCTCCCTACCGCGCCGTCAGTTCGACGCCTGGCAGGAGTGGGCGCGCACCCGCGGAGCCAAGGGTCTGGCCTACATCACGATCTCTGGCGAGGGCGTGCCAGAAGGTCCAGTTGCCAAAAACATCTCCGAGGAGGAGAAGGCTGGCATCGCCGAGAAGGTCGGCGCCAAACCCGGTGATGCCATCTTCTTTGCTGCTGGCTCGAAGACCTCCTCCCAGGAGCTACTCGGCGCCGCCCGTCTGGAAATCGGCCGCCGTTGCGAACTCTTTGATCCATCTGACTGGGCTTTCTGCTGGGTGGTTGACGCGCCGCTGTTCAAGCCCACCAAGGAAGCAGAGGCTTCCGGCGACGTCGCCGTTGGCGCCGGTGCCTGGACCGCCGTCCACCACGCCTTCACCAGCCCGACCCCCGACTGCCTGGATACCTTCGACACCGATCCGGGTTCAGCTTTGGCTTACGCTTACGACTTCGTTGTCAACGGCAACGAGGTAGGCGGCGGGTCCATCCGTATCCATCGCCGTGACGTTCAGGAGCGGGTCTTCAACGTCATGGGTATTGGCCCCGAAGAGGCCCAGGAGAAATTCGGTTTCTTACTGGATGCCTTCAAATTTGGCGCGCCGCCGCACGGTGGCATCGCCTTCGGTTTGGATCGTCTAGTTATGCTGCTTGGTGGCTTCGAGACTATCCGTGACGTTATTGCCTTCCCGAAGACTGGTAACGGCTATGACCCGCTGACGGCTGCTCCTGCACCAATTACCCCGGCCCAGCGGCGCGAAGCCGGCGTCGATGCCAAGCCGAAGAAGCCTTCCAGCGGTCAAACCTCGAATGTGGAGGCAGATAAGTCCACGACGTGACGACCGGTGACGACGATATCAGTCGCTGCCCGAGCGTTACTGCGCGAACATACGTGAGCGGCTCGCTGTCGCAACGCGGCGATATGGTGCCACGGTGAGTGAGGATCTCTTCGGCAACGTCACGTCGGCTCAATCCGACGCAACCAGTGGTGGGTCCTTGGATACTCCCAACCCTGACGCGCCACTAGCAGTTCGGCTTCGCCCGCGCACCATTGATGAGATCGTCGGTCAGCAGCATTTGCTGACTCCCGGTTCACCCCTGCGCCGCCTGGCCGAGGGGACCGGGGCCATGAGCGTGTTCTTGTGGGGCCCTCCCGGGGTTGGTAAGACGACGATTGCCTCGGTCGTCTCCCACGCCACGAACCGACGTTTCGTGGAGATCTCGGCTGTAACGGCCGGAGTCAAAGACATCCGTCGGGAACTTGACACTGCCCGACGTCAGTTAGCCTTGGGACAGCCGACCGTTCTCTTCGTCGACGAGGTGCACCGCTTCTCTAAGGCCCAGCAGGACGTCCTGCTCCCGGCAGTGGAGAACCGCACCGTGACCCTCATCGCGGCGACCACTGAGAACCCGTCTTTTTCGGTCATCTCCCCGCTGTTGTCGCGCTCCTTATTGTTGACCCTCAAGCCACTCACCGAGGCTGACGTTTCATCGTTACTCGATCGAGCCCTGAACGATCCACGCGGCCTGCGAACTGAGTCCGACAGGCGTTACGTCCTGAAGGACGATGCTCGCGCTGACCTGCTGCAACTGACTGGGGGAGACGCACGACGCGCCCTCACCTATCTTGAAGAGGCCGCTGCCGGGGCGAGTGCGGCAGGTACTGACACGATCACGAGTCAGATCGTCTCCACTGCGGTTGATCGTGCGGCAGTGCGCTACGACCGTGACGGCGACCAGCACTACGATGTCATCAGCGCTTTCATCAAATCCGTGCGCGGCTCAGACGTTGACGCCGCACTGCACTACCTGGCCCGGATGATTGAGGCAGGGGAGGATCCCCGATTTATTGCGCGGCGCCTTATCATTCTCGCCAGTGAAGACATCGGGATGGCCGCCCCAAGTGTGCTCCAGACCTGTGTCGCGGCAGCCCAGGCCGTCCAACTGATCGGGATGCCCGAGGCTCGTCTCAACCTAGCCCAGGCCACCATTGCCGCAGCCACCGCCCCGAAATCCAACGCCGTCATCACCGCTATCGATGGGGCCCTGGCTGATGTGCGCGCTGGAAAGGGAGGCGAAGTTCCCGCCCACTTGCGTGACGCCCACTACTCATCAGCCCACGATCTGGGCCACGGCGTCGGATATCGTTACGCCCACAATTTCCCGCATGGGGTTGCCAAGCAGCAGTATCTGCCCGACGATATCGCCTCGACCCGGTATTACGACCCGACCGATCATGGCAATGAGGCTGCCATCGCACAACGTCTGAGCCAGATACGGGTGCTGCTTGGGCGAGATATTGAGGAGGAGAAGTCATGACCTTGGGTCAGATAGCCGGACTCATCGCGGCACTCGCGGCGGTAGTGCTGGTCGCGCTATGCGCGGTTCCATTGCTCAAACTTGGCGGCGTCCTCGACGAGGTACGCAAAGCTGTTTGTGACGTCGACGAGTCCACTGTGCCGATCCTCGAAGAGCTTAAAAGCACCGTCGTCATAACCAATGGCGAGATTTCCAAACTCGATCAGGTGATCGAGGACATCCACACCATTTCTGGGCATGGCACCATCGTTACTGGCCAGGCTGCCGAGCTGGCCCAAACCTTTACCCAGACCGTCGGGACGCCGATGGTCAAGGCTGCGGCTTTTGGTGAGGGAGTGCGCCGAACAATTCATCGTCCGAAGCGTCGGATGCGTCAGTCCCAGGTTGAGAATACGGTCAGTCCTACCGAGGTAAGCCACAGCGCCGCTGCGGCCGAAGGCGGCGGCGAGCAGGACTGATCTGGTAGAACACCGAGTACGCACCCCCTCTGTGGCGCGATGAGATGTCGCCGGCCGCACGTGCGGGTAGGGTTGGACTGCGGTGTCCCGATACGGGACGGCCCTTACGGGCCACAAAAGCGACCACGTCAAGAAGGGCTAGGCATGAGAACAGCGGAGATCGGACAGCGCTTCGTCGACTTCTTTGAAAGTAAGGGTCACACCGTAGTGCCGAGCGCCTCACTGCTCTACAACGATCCCACCTTGCTGTTCGTTAACGCCGGCATGGTTCCGTTCAAGCCTTACCTTATGGGCACTGAGCCCTCCCCGTGGAAGCGGGCCACCAGTATTCAGAAGTGCGTGCGCACCTTAGACATTGATGAGGTTGGCAAGACCACTCGTCACGGCACTTTCTTCCAGATGTTGGGGAATTTCTCCTTCGGTGACTACTTCAAGAACGAAGCCATTCAGTACGCATGGGAGCTCGTCACTAAGCCGGCAGAACAGGGCGGATTGGGCTTCGACCCGGCCAGCATCTGGGTGACGGTCCTTGGACCTGGGTTTCACCCTGACTATCCGGAGGGCGACATTGAGGCGCGCGAGGCGTGGCGTGCTTCGGGTATCCCTGACGAGCAGATTCAGGGTCGCTCCCTTAAGGACAACTACTGGCATATGGGGGTTCCCGGCCCCGGCGGCCCGTGCTCGGAAATCTACATCGATCGTGGCCCAGCCTATGGTCCCGACGGTGGCCCAGAAGCAGATGAGGACCGTTACCTTGAGATCTGGAACCTCGTATTCGAGACTGAGGATCTCTCAGCGGTGCGCGCTAAAGATGACTTCGACATCGCAGGCCCATTGCGCAGCCTTAACATCGACACTGGTGCCGGTCTCGAACGTATTGCCTACTTACTCCAGGGCGTCGACAATATGTACGAGACTGACCAGGTATTCCCTGTCATTGAGAAAGCGTCCGAGATGTCGGGCAAGCGGTACGGCGCTCGCCACGACGACGACGTCCGACTACGCGTCGTTGCTGACCACGTCCGTTCCGGTCTCATGCTCATGACCGACGGAGTTACCCCTGGTAATGAGGCCCGCGGTTATGTGTTACGTCGTCTGCTGCGTCGCGTCGTTCGCGCCATGCGTCTGCTCGGTGTGGTGGATCCAGTATTACCCGAGTTGCTCTCGGTATCTCGTGATCTGATGGCTGATTCCTTCCCTGATGTCCTCACCCAGTGGGATCGCGTCATCGGTGCCGCCACAGCGGAAGAGGACACCTTCCGACGCACTCTCAGCTCGGGTACCGCGATGCTCGATGCAGCCGTGGTCGAAACTAAGGCCTCCGGGTCAAAGACCCTCTCGGGGGAGAAAGCCTTCCAGCTTCACGACACTTACGGGTTCCCAATCGACCTCACTCTCGAAATGGCGGCCGAGCAAGGGTTAGAGGTTGATCGCACCAAGTTCACCGCCCTCATGGCTGAGCAGCGTGCCCGCGCTAAAGCTGACTCTCAGGCGAAGAAGGGCCTGCTCACGGATCGGGAGGCTTACTCTCAAGTTCGTGCCCTCGGTGAGACCCCATTCCTCGGCTACACCGATTTGACGGTCGATACCACCGTTACTGGCATCATCGCTAACGGTGCCTCCGTGACGGCTGCTGAGCCGGGGTCCGTCGTCGAGGTCGTGTTGGCCGAGACCCCGTTTTATGCCGAGATGGGTGGCCAGGATTCTGATTCTGGCATCATTCGCGCCAACGGGATCGACTTTGAGGTTCTTGACGTGCAGCGTCCGGTACCAGGCCTGATCGTCCACAAGGTGCATCTCGACGGCGATCTCGCCGTTGGCGATCGGGTGACAGCCCTGGTCAACCCGGCCACTCGTTTTGGAGCCTGCCAGGCCCATACCGCCACCCATGTCATCCATGCCGCTTTACGCGAGCTCGTAGGGCCATCGGCCACCCAGGCCGGTTCCTACAACAAGCCCGGCTATCTGCGCTTTGATTTCTCCGCTACCAAGGGTCTGTCAGACTCTCTGAAAGACGAAATCGAAGAGCGTTGCAACGTTGCCATTCATGACGACTTCGAGGTTACTGATACCCAGATGCCGCTGGAGGACGCCAAAGCCATGGGAGCGATGGCCATGTTCGGCGAAAAGTACCCGCCGATCGTGCGTGTCGTCGAGCTGGCTGGCCCGTGGTCGCGTGAGTTGTGCGGTGGCACTCACGTTGCCTCCACCGGTCGTATTGGCATGCTGAGTCTGCTAGGGGAGCAGTCGGTCGGTTCGGGTACCCGGCGCGTCGAGGCCCTCGTTTCCACTGATGCTTTCCGTCACATGGCGGCTGAGCGGGCGCTCGTCAACGAGTTGACCGGAATCCTCAAGGTGCAGCCGGATCAGCTCGCCGACCGTGTCTCGAAGCTCGCTGCCGACCTCAAGGAGGCCGAGCGTAAGCTCGGCGCTGCCCGAACCCGTGAGCTCTTGGGTCAGGTTGATGACATCGTTGCCGGGACTACTCCAGCCGGGTCCTTCGACCTCGTCGCTGCCAAGGTTCCAGGTGTCGCGGGTAGCGACTTGCGTACCCTCGCTGCTGAGATCCGAGCCCGCGTCAAGGATCGTCCCGCCGTCGTCACCCTAATCGGCGGCACTCATGACAAGCCGGCCATGATCGTCGCCACCACCGAGTCAGCACGCGCTGCTGGTGCCAAAGCAGGTGCTCTTATCAAGGTCGGCGTTGCTCCGATTGGTGGCCGGGGTGGCGGTAAGGACGACATGGCCCAGGGGGCTGGCAGCGACCCCACCGGTATCGACGCTGCTCTGCGTGCTGTTAACACTGAACTGACCGCGCTGTGAACCCCGCCGAACGTCCGGACACGTCTCTGTGCGGTGTGAGGCTTGCCATCGACTGGGGAAAGGCACGGATTGGCGTGGCCGCGAGCGACCGCGATGCGATTTTGGCCTTCCCCGTTGAGACTGTGCATACCACCGACCGTCCCGTGCAGCGCTTGGCCGAAATCGTTGCCGAGTACGAACCGGTTGAGGTCATCATGGGGCTTCCGGTCGCCCTTAACGGGACCGAGCAGTTGGCCGCGCAAGACGTTCGGGATGCCGGACGCCAGTTGGCCGAGGCTATTAACCCGATCCCAGTGCGCTGGGTCGATGAGAGAATGACCACGCGTACGGCGGCTCGAGCACTTCACGAGGCGGGGCGCAACGCACGTAAACAGCGTGGCGTGATTGATCAGGCCGCTGCTGTGGCCATACTGGAACACGTGTTGGAGCAAGTCCGATTAGGCCGATCGGAGACGGCGACGGGAGGGGCGGATTCGTGAGCGGACCGTTCAACGAGCACGATGACCCGAAGGCGGAATTTTGGTACAAACTTCGCAGCGCGGTCGCCGTCATCCTTTCCCTGGCCGTGCTTGTCGGCGGGTGCGTCTTCGTCGGTGTGAAGGTCTACGACGGCTACATCTCGTACAAGTCTGCTGACGACTACCTCGGAGATGGCGAGAAGGACGTCTTAGTTCGGGTACCTGCTGGCGCATCGGTAAGCGAAGTTGGCTCGATCCTGCTCGATAACGACGTCGTCAAGTCAACGAAGGCATATAACAAGGCCCTTCGCGATTCGGAATCTGACGTTACTATTCAGGCTGGTCAGTACAAGCTCAAGACGCATATGAACGCCGCAAAGGCCGTGTCCATCCTGGACAACCCGGACAATATCCAGCGCACCCGTGTCACCCTGCCCGAGGGCTTAACCACAGAGCAACAGTTCGGGATCATGGCCAAGGGAACCACGATGCCAGTCGACAGCTTCCAGAATGCGTATAAGCAAACTGCGAAGCTTGGCCTGCCGGTCTGGGCCAAGGGGCGCCCAGAGGGCTTCCTTTTTCCTGACACCTATGAGGTGGGGTCAAATCCAACTCCGCTAGAAATCCTGCAGATGCAAACGAATCAGTTCGCCAAGCAGGTTAACACGATGAATTTCATTGGCCAGGCTCAGACTATTAAACGCAGCCCCTACGATGCCCTCATCGTCGCCTCCATCTTGGAACGAGAGGCCAAAAAGCCAAAAGATATGCAGATGATCGCCGGGATCATCTACAACCGCCTCCAACAAGGAATGAAGTTGGAGTCGGATGCTACGGTGCTCTACGCCAACCACGTCGAAGGCAAGCTGACAACGAATGACGAGCAGCGTGCCAAGGATTCACCGTACAACACCTATTTGTATAACGGCTTGCCACCTACCCCTATCGATAACCCCGGTGCGACATCTATGGAGGCAGCTGTGACACCGATTAAGAGTGACTACCTTTATTGGGTTGTTACAGATCCTGACAAGGGCACTACGGCGTATTCCAAGACGCTGGCCGAGCACAAGAAAAATGTCAAGAAATTCCAAGCTTGGTGTCAGGACCACAAGGGGAAGTGCTAGGACAATACGTGCTGATCTAGGAGGACTGACGATGCGCTGTGCGGTGGTTGGCCATCCAGTGGCTCACTCTTTGTCTCCGGCAATTCACCGCGCCGCATACCAGCTCCTCGGCCTGGAGTGGTCCTACCAAGCCATCGACGTCAAGCCTGGTGGTTTGCGTGCTTTTGTTGAAGGGCTCGACGGTTCCTGGCGAGGGCTATCAGTGACGATGCCTCACAAGGCCGATCTCGTCGAGTTGGGGGAGACCGACGCGACGGTTGACATGTTGGGAGCGGCGAATACCTGGGTTTGTCGTGACGGCACGACCATCGTCCGCAATACCGACGTCACGGGGGCAGAGGCTGCGCTTCGTGCCAGGGGAGTGACTGAGGTCGAGAAGGTTGTCGTGCTGGGGGCGGGCGCAACAGCCCGGTCTGTTCTTGCGGCTGCCATGGGGATGGGAGCGGGCGAAGTCGTCGTGATGTCGCGCTCGCGCGAACGGTCCACGGAGATCCTTAAGCTTGCTGATGGCCTCGACATTCGTGTTGCCTGGTTGCCTTTTGAGTCGGAGCCTCCGCGGTGCGACCTCATGGTCTCGACGGTTCCAGCCGGTTCCTTGATGAGGCGTGCTGAGGATCTCGCTGCTCGAGCCGATGCGGTCTTTGACGTCGTCTATGATCCTTGGCCAACCCCTTTGGCTGTGGCTGGCGAGGCTGCTGGTGTAACCGTCATTGACGGCTTGGACCTGCTCGCTGGGCAGGCGGTCGGTCAGGTGCAACTCATGACTGGCTACCCGGTGCCGATGGACGTTTTGAGGTCCACAGCGCAGAACGGCCTGGCTGAGCACGCCCGCCTTTGAAAGACTGAATGTTATGCTGCGTTATCTCACTGCCGGAGAGTCTCATGGCCCTGCTCTCGTCGCGACGATGGAGGGCATTCCGGCTCACGTCCAGGTCGGGGCTGTAGAGATTTCCGAGGAGTTGCGACGTCGCCGTCTCGGGGCGGGACGAGGAGCCCGCATGTCTTTTGAAGCTGACGAGTTGGAGTTGCTTGCCGGATTCCGACACGGGGAGACGTTAGGCGATCCCATTGCGATCCGGATCGGCAATTCGGAATGGGAGAAGTGGCGCACCGTCATGGCTCCTGGTCCGGTAGCTCCCGAGGACCTGGCCGGGCATGCTCGTGCAGCTGCGCTCACGCGACCCCGCCCAGGCCATGCTGACCTTGCTGGCATGCAGAAATACGACTTCAATGAGGCTCGGCCAATCCTAGAGCGCGCCTCTGCCCGCGAGACAGCCGCCCGCGTCGCATTGGGGGCGATTGCGAAGGCTTTCCTTAAGCAGTCTCTCGGCGTCGAGGTGCTTTCCCATGTGGTGTCCTTGGGCCCTGTCGCAGCTCCAAATGGTCTACGTCCGGGTCCAAGCGATCTGACCCGTATCGATGCGGATCCAGTGCGGTGCGCCGATTCAGTCACGAGCAAGCGCATGGTTGCGGAAATCGAGGCCTGTCGCAAGGAATGCGACACCCTGGGAGGTGTCGTGGAAGTACTGGCCTACGGTCTACCGGCCGGGTTGGGATCGCATAGTCAGGGGGACCGACGGCTCGACGCCCGTCTTGCCGGAGCCTTGATGGGCATTCAAGCTATTAAGGGAGTCGAGCTCGGCGACGGTTTCGACCTGGCCCGTCGCCGAGGGTCGCAGGCTCACGACTGGATGGAGCCGACTGAGGGTGGTATCCATCGAGTGAGTGACCGTGCCGGTGGCACTGAGGGTGGCATGTCGACTGGTCAGATACTACGGGTGCGTGCGGCGATGAAGCCGATTGCCACCGTACCGCGGGCATTGCCGACCGTAGACGTGACTACCGGTGAAGCTGCCAAGGCCCACCACCAGCGTTCCGACGTGTGTGCGGTCCCTGCCGCCGGTGTGGTTGCTGAGGCCATGGTCGCATTGGTGTTGGCTGAGTGCGCGTTGGAGAAATTTGGCGGGGATTCAGTAACTGAGACCCGTCGCAATGCGCAGGCCTACCTGGATCGTCTTGCCGCGCGTGGTCTGGCGGTGGCCCCGTGATAGCTCTCATCGGTGCCCCTGGATCAGGCAAGTCGACCATCGGGCCGTTGCTGGCCCAGCGCCTTGGAGAAGAGTTCGTCGACGTCGATGCTGCGATTGAGCAGGCCGAGGGTCGTGATATTCCGGAGATTTTCCTCATTGACGGAGAGCCGTATTTTCGCAAGGTCGAGAGACGAGAGACGCTTGCCGCCATCGAACGCGGCGGGGTGGTGTCTCTTGGCGGGGGGGCTCCGGCCGACGTTGAGGTCGGGAACGCGCTGGAGCGAGTATGCGTTGTCTGGCTGGACGTCTCGGCTCGTACTGCCGCCGATCGCATCGGACTCAAGGACTCTGGTCGACCCTTGCTGGGAGGCCAGGTGCATTCGCAGTTGGTGCGTCTTATGAAGGAGAGGCGGGCGGTCTACCAGCGCCCCGCGACGATACGGGTGGCCGCCGACACGCTGTCACCGGAACAAGTCGTCGACGTCATCGTGTCCGAACTGGCCGACTTAGAGGAGGGGCCGTGAACCTTGTTGAGGTCGCCGCGGCCAAGCCTTACCGGGTGAGGATCGGTTCAGGAGCGGTCCACGAGTTGGCTGGTTTGGTGGCAGGACGCCGTGCAGCTGTGGTCTGCCCACAGACTCTGGTGCATCTGGTACCTCGCTTTGGTATTGACGATCTTGTGGTCATCGAGGTTCCTGACGCTGAGGCCGCCAAAACGCCTGAAGTTCTCGTTGATGGCTGGCGCCGGCTAGCCGAGGCCAACATGACCCGTGGAGACATCATCGTCGGGTTTGGCGGAGGAGCTACCACCGATGTTGCAGGGTTTCTAGCCGCCACATGGATGCGAGGGATTGACGTCATCCACGTTCCGACGACTGTGCTGGCTATGGGCGACGCTGCGATTGGCGGCAAAACTGGTGTCAACATTCCCGCCGGGAAAAACCTTGTTGGAGCCTTCCATGAGCCCATCGGCGTCTTGTGTGACACGGACCTGCTGACGACCCTGCCAGCGCGAGAGGTGCGTTCTGGCCTGGCTGAGATCGTCAAATGCGGGTTTATTGGGGACCCGGTGATTCTCGACGTTATCTCCAACCACCCGCGGTTGGCCCTCGACGTCACTTCCCAGACCTTCGTTGAGGTGCTGACGCGTGCGATTACCGTCAAGGCTGGTGTGGTGAGCGCTGATCCGCACGAGCGGACGTCCTCGAGAGAAGAGGTCGGACGCGAGAGGCTCAACTATGGTCACACCTTGGCACACGCTATTGAGGTCCACAAGCATTTTACGTGGCGTCATGGCGAGGCCGACGCGGTGGGCATGGTGTTTGCGGCCGAACTGTCACACCGGTACCTGGGACTATCCGATGAGGTCGTTGCGCGCACCCGCACTATCCTGTCTGGGATCGGATTGCCTGTTACCTGTGACGAGATTAAGTGGGCAGATCTGCGCGAGACGATGAACGTGGACAAGAAAACCAGGGTAGACCCGCAGACCGGGCGCCAAGTGTTGCGGTTTGTCGGTATTCACAAACCCGGTCAGGTCGCCATGATCGTCGACCCTGACGAGGCCGCTCTGGCCGAGTGCTACGACCGGTGTTCCGAACGGTAAAAACGTTCGGAAATTAATTCTGGCTGCTACGGGGTTTCATCGGTTCGGCGAAACCTTTACCAACCAGCAAATTCCACCCACGAAATGGCATGTGTTCGGTCACACCAGCAAGTGGAACATGTGGCTGCGGGTCAGTCGGCATTCAGGCCTCGGTGACGCCGTCGACCCCAAGTGATGTGACGGTTCGGGAAATATCTTGTTGGGCACTCTTGAGCCTTGCCTGATTCCCCATACCCGACTTAAGCTCAGTATCGACGGCATGAATCCGGATCGGACCGTCGTTCTTAGAACCGATGAGGATCGGGATGTACTCAGCCTTCGTCGTCGAAACCTTCCCAGATCGCACCGTGAAGGTGACCCGACCGACGACTCCTTCGTCGGTACCGGGCATGTTAGACGACTGCTGGGCAACGAGGTTCCCCAGCCCATACATGACGATCTTGCCGTTCATCCGCGTCCATGGCTCAACGACGTGGCTGTGGTGGCACAGTAAACCATGTCCACGGCAGGAGATGCAGTAAGGCGCTGCGCTAGCCGAATCTGTTCCCCGGTCGGCTCATGGTGATATTCGAGGCCAGAGTGAGCCGCGACGATAACGATGTCTGCGCCGGCCTTCTTTGCCGCTTCTGCCCTCTTAATGAGGTGGTCTGCCTCGATGTCACTCCACGCCCATGAAGTGCTCTTGGGAGGGGTCGATCCGTTAAGGCCATAAGCTCCCGAAACCAGACCTAGCTTGAGACCGTGGCTCACGATGACAGGGGTGTCAGCCTCTTCTTTAGTTCGGGCTGTGCCGGAATGCTTAACATGTGCGGCGTCCAGAGCATCGAGGGTGGCCTTCACACCTGGCAAGCCACGGTCGAAGGAATGGTTCGAGGCGGTACTGCAGGCGTCGAATCCGACAGCAGCGATCCCCTTGGCGATCTCAGCGGGCACTGCGAACTCTGGATAGCCGGAGTACTGAGAACCTTTGGGGCGATAGGTACCTCCTCGTGACAGATCGACACGTCGGCGTTACGAAGGATAGGCGCAACGGTTCCAAAGATCGGCGCGAAATCGTTCCTTCCGTGGCCATCCTCCCGAGCCGTGCCCCACGTGGAAGGGTGCCAGAGCAGGTCCCCGGAGACAGTGACAGTTAGTGATCCGTTGGTACTGCGATGGATCAATGGCTGGGTGGTGGCTATCTTCGTGGGCGTAGCGGACGTCGCCCTTGCAGGCGTGAGTTCAACAGTCGATGGTGATGGCATGGAGGAGGCCTCCGACGCACTTGATGAGGCCGCAGGGAGGGGTACTCCGGTGTCGTCAGGTGGCGGCGTGGTTGCGCATCCGCTGGCCATAATCCCGTAGCCAAGGCAACTATCGCCCATCCTCGTCGAGGCAGCACCATTTAGTCTCCAACCATGTCTCGAGCTCGACGCACTAACCTCGGATCAGGCTGTCCGACGACATCCACATCTTTGCCTTTGTAATCATATTGCGACAAGAAGTACCTCATCGCATTAAGACGCGCGCGTTTTTTGTCATTAGACTTGATACATATCCACGGCGCGGCATCAGTGTCAGTTGCGGCAAACATCTCTTCTTTAGCACGGGTGTAATCGTCCCAGCGCCCCAGCGACTCTAAGTCCATAGGGGAGAGCTTCCAGCGACGAACTGGATCGAGCTGACGAATTGCGAACCGGGTGCGCTGCTCCTGCCGGGTGACCGAGAACCAGAACTTCGTGACATGAATGCCCGATTCGATCATCATCTCTTCGAGGATTGGAGCCTGCCGAAGGAAGATTCGATGCTCTTCATCGGTGCAAAACCCCATGACCCGTTCGACGCCACCACGGTTATACCACGAGCGGTCAAAGAGCACGATTTCGCCGGCCGTAGGCAGGTGTTGAATGTAACGCTGGAAATTCCATTGGCCCAGTTCGCGGTCTGATGGCTTATCGAGGGCTACGACGCGGCAACGACGCGGATTGAGGTGTTCGCTAAACCTCTTGATGGCCCCACCTTTGCCTGCGGCGTCGCGACCTTCAAAGATGATGACGTGACGCTCACCGGTATCGTCGATCGAGTACAGGAGTTTCAGTAGCTCAATCTGCAGCAGTCTCTTTTGGGTTTCGTATTCGCGACGATCCATGAGGTTGGGGTACGGATAATCCTCGTGCCAGGTTTCCACGGCAGAGCCGTCAGGGGCGATGAGTTCGGGGTCGTCACCATGCTCGTCGGAGTCGACGACATATCCGGCATCAGCCACCAGGTCAATGAACTCGCGCAGCGAATGCTGGTCGGAGTCCGTAGCGGGGTCGAAACTAGTCGGCAGCGGGCTGGAACCGAGGTCGTACATGACCTCACGTTATCGTGATCATGGGATGCGCGGGGCAGCCTCACAGTGAACGGACGGTAACTCCGCAATTTTCAACAGGTCTCCACCTGCCCAGCACAAGGGCCCCATGTTGTGGCCAATATCTCACCAGGCGAGACTGTACGGTGCCTGAAGCAACGCCTTCCTGAGCAACGGGCCACACTGGGATTCCGCTACACTTGTCGAGGGTGGGCTAGAGCGACTAGCTGTCACTACCCGTCCATCTCCCTATCCGACGACTCCGAAAGGGCCCGACCTGTGGTTATCTCCACCAATGACATCAAGAACGGCACCGTTCTCAACCTTGACGGCCAGCTGTGGACGGTCATCTGGTTCCAACACCATAAGCCGGGTAAGGGCAACACCGTCGTGCGCACCAAGCTCAAGCACGTGCTGAGCGGGAAAGTCGTTGATCGCACCTTCAACTCCGACGTTAAGATTGAATCGGCTGAGGTCGATCGTCGCGATATGCAGTACCTCTATCAGGATGGCGACACCTACATCTTCATGGATGAGTCAACCTACGAGCAGCTGCCGATTCCAGCCGAGGTTGTCGGCGATGCCAAGGACTTCATGCTCGAGAACCAGACCGCAACTGTGGCTCTGCACGAGGGTAACCCGCTCTACATTGATCTGCCGGCCTCGGTTGAGCTGGAGATCACCTACACCGAGCCTGGCCTGCAGGGCGACCGCTCCACTGGTGGCACTAAGCCTGCGACCCTCGAGACTGGTCGTGAGATCCAGGTGCCGCTGTTCATCACTACGGGTGAAAAGGTCAAGGTCGACACCCGTTCCGGCGATTACCTCGGCCGCATCTCCGAGAAGTGAGTACGAATACCGTTCCCACCCCTGACGACGAGGGCCCCACCGAGTGGATCGGCGACCTCGAGGTCAGGCGTGTCAGTGGGGACATCCAAAAACACGCAGACCTCTCGACACGGTCCAAAGCCCGTAAACAGGCTCTCGACATTCTGTTCGAGGCAGACCTCATAGGTACTGATCCGCTCGAAGTCCTCGCAGCGCGTCCAGGTGCCTTCACCAACCCGGTGAGGCCGTTCGCGGCTGATTTGGTCCGTGGTGTGGCAGCCACCCAGGTCGGCCTTGACTCGGTCCTGACTGATTGCCTTTCTGAAGGCTGGACACTGGCCCGGATGCCGCGGGTGGACCGTATTCTCGCCCGCCTCGGTGCGTTTGAGATCTTGCATACGGATACCCCGAATCCGGCGGTGATTTCGGAGGCGATCGAGTTGAGCGAAGAGTTCTCGACCGACGACTCGGCGCCTTTCCTCAATGGGCTTCTCGGTGCGGTCATCACTCATGGGCCCGCCCGCGTCGAGGATCAGCCGTCCGACGACGCAGCCTCTTTAACTTGCCCCGCGCCGGACGGGGGTAGTGAGCAGCCGCCCATCACAGTTGACGATGTCGGATCCATGCCTAGCAGTTCAGACTCGTTCCCTGCAGAGGTGGGCAATGTGGACACGGCTAGCGGAAATGCCAGCGATCCGGAAAATTCTGCTGATGATTTTGAGCTGACCGACGGGGAACACCCAACTTCCAAAGATCATGAATTGGCTACAGATCTCCACAAAAAGGACACAACCGACGACTAAGCGGACTAATGTGCCGATCGTCTCCATCGGGTCCCCGGTGGAGACGATCACCCGCTGTCGCGCCGAGGCGCTGCACACCTGATCGGAGGGGATCGTGTCCATACCCACTCTTTCATCTGAACAGCTTTCGGCTGCTCGTGAAGCAGCGACACGGGCAAGGAGAGTCCGTGCTGACTTCAAAGCCAAGGTTCGCTCTGGGGATATAACGCTGTCTGAGGCTCTCGATAAGGCCGCCAACGACGAGGTGCTCGCTCACGTCAAAGTCGTCGACTTGCTCAAAGCTTTACCACGGGTCGGGGACAAGCGCGCAGCCGAAATCATGGAGCGTCTTGAGATTGCCCCTAACCGGCGTATCCGGGGCCTAGGACGCCATCAGATTGCCGGGCTACGCGCTGAGTTTGACCAACGCTCCTAAAAGATGACGCGCGCCTCGGCGCAACTGTGTCGCTATGGACCATTAGGGTGTTCCTATGAGTAGCGTCCCCGTCATCCCTCAGGCCCGAGGGCTTCGTCACACCGGCCCGGTCACCGTGGCTGTCGTCTCCGGACCTACCGCAGTTGGTAAAGGGACCGTGGTAGGGGCGCTGCTGCGTAGTCATCCGGAGATCGTCGTTTCCAGGTCGGTGACTACCCGTCCGCCGCGCCCCACTGAACGCGATGGGATCGATTACGACTTCATCACCCCCGAACAGTTCGACAAGCTCGTTGACGACGAGGGTCTCCTTGAGTGGGCAACCGTCCATAACAGCCACCGGTACGGCACACCGCGCGGTCCTGTTGAACGGGCAGTTGCTGACAATCGCACGGTCGTGCTGGAAATCGATCTGCAGGGAGCTCGCCAAGTTCGCGAGACCTATCCTCAGGCGACCCAGATCTTCCTCGCGCCGCCCTCATGGGAGGAGCTAGTCCACCGTCTGGTCGGTCGCGGCACGGAAACACCAGAGCAACAGAAACAGCGTCTGGAGACTGCAAAGGTTGAGCTGGCCAACGCGGATGAGTTTGACGCCGTTGTCGTCAACGACACCGTAGATCACGCAGTTGCGCATCTGGTAGAATTATTAAGTCTGTGACCATATCTGGAGGACATTCCTTGACTGAGACCACCCCTGAAGGCATCGTCAACCCGCCCATTGACCAGCTCCTCGAGCACGTCGACTCGAAGTACCGCCTCGTCCTCTTCGCGGCGAAGCGCGCCCGTCAGATCAATGCGTACTACTCGCAGCTGGCGGAAGGCCTACTGGAGAATGTCGGCCCACTGGTGGAAACTACCAACCAGGAGAAGCCGCTATCTATCGCCATGCGCGAGATCCAGGCCGGCGTGGTCGAAGCCCACGAGATGGATGCCGAGGAGATCGCCGCCCAGGCCGCTGCGGCCCAAGAGGCCCCGGCTATTGAGCTGGATGACCCCTTCGCTGACCTCGCTGATCCGAACGCCTGATCTGAGACCGGCGTGAGTGTCGTCGTTCTTGGTGTCGGGGGAGGGATCGCCGCCTACAAGGCATGCCTGCTCACGCGGCTCCTCTCTGAGGCCGGCCACGAGGTCCGTGTCGTCCCCACTAGGGCTGCCCTTGAATTCGTCGGACGCCCGACGTGGGAGGCGCTGAGTGGGCATCCGGTCCACACCGAGGTTTTTGACGACGTTCCCGATGTGGAGCATATCCGCTTGGCTGAGCGCGCCGACGCCATCGTGGTGGCTCCAGCAACTGCTGATCTCTTGGCGCGCCTTGCGGGAGGCCATGCCGACGACCTCCTGACGACGACGGTTCTCGCCACGTCAGCGCCGGTGCTGCTCGCACCTGCTATGCACACCGGAATGTGGCAAAACGCAGCGACCGTCGATAATGTCGCGACTTTACGTCGCCATGGCCTTGTCGTTAAGGCCCCAGCTACTGGGCGCCTTACCGGTCGTGACTCGGGCCCGGGGCGTCTACCTGATCCCGACGAGATTGCAGAATTCGTTGATCTTCTCATCACTGTGCCTGAGTGCGCCGCCGCAATGGCCCAGCAGGACCTTGCTGGAAAACGCGTCGTCATCTCCCTGGGTGGCACCCGGGAAGCCATCGACCCTGTGCGTTACCTCGGTAACTCGTCGTCAGGTCGAATGGGCAGGGCTATCGCTCAAGTCGCCGCTGCTCGCGGAGCCGATGTCCACGTTGTCGCTGCCCACGTTGACGTCGCTATGCCGTCGGACGTGCAGATTACCCGCATTGATAGCACCGAAGACCTTGCTGAGGCCATGGACGACCTAGCCAGGCGAGCCGATATTGTCATCCAAGCCGTTGCGGCAGCTGACTTTGCGCCAGTCGCTGTTGACACCAAGATTAAAAAACACGAGGGCGACGACGCCACAGGTGCAACGATGGCCCTCCAACTTCACCAGACTCCCGACGTCCTGGCCCGCATCTGTTCTCAATCGGTACAGAACAGGGTTGTCGTCGGATTTGCCGCCGAAACGGCACCAGACCGTGACCAGTTTTTGAAGCTGGCCCAGGCCAAGCTCGCACGCAAGGGTTGCGACCTTATGGTCGTGAACGATGTGAGCGACGGAAAGGTGTTCGGCAAGGTTGGCACCGACGTAACCATGGTTCACCAGCAGGGGCCGGGTCGTCGTATCACCGGATCGAAGTCGCAGGCGGCTGTCGCCATCCTTGACGAGGTCCGCGCGCTGCTGGCTACTCAGTAACACGATGCGCGGCTTGTGGCCGCGCGGACAGGAAACGCCATGCCTACACGTCTGTTCACATCGGAATCAGTAACGGAAGGCCACCCGGACAAGATTGCCGACGCCATTTCCGACGCTGTCCTTGATGCTATGTTGGCCGAGGACTCCCATTCTCACGCTGCCGTGGAAACCGTCGTGACGACCGGGCAGGTAATGGTGTGTGGCGAGGTCACTACCGAGGCCTATGTCGACATCGCCGGCATCGCCCGCTCCCGCATTCTTGACATCGGTTACGACTCGTCTTCCAAGGGTTTTGACGGAGCTTCGTGTGGCGTTTCGGTCGCAATCGATGCTCAGAGCCCTGACATTGCCCAAGGGGTGACCGCGGCCTACGAAACTCGTCATGGTTCCACCGATCTTATTGACTCCCAAGGCGCTGGAGACCAGGGCTTGATGTTCGGATATGCGTGCACCGAGACCCCTTCTCTCATGCCGTTGCCTATCGACATGGCCCATGCGCTGTCCTTGCAGCTGACAAAGGTCCGCAAAGAAGGTGCACTGGACTATCTGTGCCCTGACGGCAAGACCCAGGTGACAATTCGTTACAACGAGGACGATAGACCCGTGGCGGTGGACACCGTCATCGTATCAAGTCAGCATCGTGCAGGAATTGACCTGGACGCGACGATGACCCCCGATCTCCGTCGCCTTGTAATCGACCCGGTGTTGGAGCGTTACGATCTCGATCATAAGGACATGCGGGTGCTCGTTAACCCGACCGGCAAGTTCGTTATCGGCGGCCCTATGGGTGACGCCGGGCTGACCGGCCGCAAGATCATCGTCGACACTTATGGCGGTATGGCACGTCATGGGGGAGGTGCCTTCTCCGGCAAAGATCCGTCCAAGGTCGACCGTTCCGGGGCCTATGCGATGCGCTGGGTAGCCAAGAACGTCGTCGCAGCTGGACTAGCCGATCGTTGCGAGTGCCAGGTGGCTTACGCCATCGGTGCTGCCCGCCCGGTGGGATTCCGTATTGACACCTTTGGTACCAATCACGTGCCCGAGGCTGTCATCGAGCGCGCTGTCGGTGAGGTCTTTGATCTACGACCCGGTGCGATCATCGCGGACCTCGACCTGCTGCGGCCGATCTATTCCCAGCTCGTTGCCGGTGGCCACTTCGGTCGTGAGCTTCCCGGAGTCACCTGGGAGCTAACGGACCGCACCGAGGCCTTGGCAGCAACCGCCCGTCTCTGAGAGAACACACCGCGACGCCGTCGGTGGTGGGCCGTAACATGTGCCCCATGACCGCACCGCTATTGGAGACGACGTCATGGATCGCCCATGTCGCCGTCTCTTCCGGTTTGGCCCACCTTGACCGTCCTTTCGACTATGTGATTCCTGACGACCTCGTCGATCGAGTCCAGGTTGGGGTACGAGTGCGGGTCAAACTCGCCGGTCGGCTGTGTGACGGCGTCGTGGTGGCCATCGATCATGAGCAACAGCCTGGGGTGACGTTGGCCCCGGTTGAAAAACTGGTGTCCGACCAGGTAGTTGCTACACCAGGTCAGCTCAACTTTGCCCGTCATGTGGCTGACCACTGGGCAGGCACCCTGGACGAGGTGCTCAGATGGGCTATCCCTACCCGGCACGCCACGACAGAGGCAGCCAATCCTCCTCCGTGGCCAACGCCGATGACGACGATGCCGTCTGGGACTCTGACAGCCCTAGACCGGGGGCGCCACTTCCTTGCACTGCTCAAGGCTGGGGAACGCCCTCGCGCCCACTGGCGGGTCAGTCCAGTTTGTGGTCCGGGAGATGATGATCACCTCGGAGATTGGTGCAACGGTTTACTGCAAGCAGTCTGTGCCACGTTGACGTCAGGACGCAGTGCGGTGGTGTGTTGCCCAACGGTTGACGACGTCATCACCCTGCATGCGAGATTCCAAGCTGTTTTAGGAGCTGGAACCGTCGCGGTGCTCCACGCTGATCAACCAGCGTCTACGCGCTGGCGCCACTACCTGGCAGTCATTCGTGGCACAGCGAAAGTTGTGGTAGGAACTCGCTCGGCCGTCATGGCGCCAATGGCCGACCTGGGATTGATCGCTGTCTGGGATGAAGGATCCGACCTCCATGACGAACCACGAGCTCCATATCCGAATACCCGCGATGTCGCTGCCCTGCGAGCCCAGATTGACCACTGTGCGTTGTTATTGGCGAGCTATTCCTGTTCGGTGCGCAGCGCCTCGTGGCTAGGGTCAGGTTGGCTCGTCGGAATCGGCGCGGACCGTCCAACGATGAGAGCAGTCTGTGCACCGGTTCGCATTCCCGGTGACTCCGATATCGCTATGGAACGTGACCCGTTGGCGCGATCAGTTCGGCTTCCCGATCTTGCTATGACGACCATCCGTGATGGATTTTTGCATGGCCCCGTTCTGGTTTCCGTTCCGCGAGTTGGCGATCTCGTCACCCCATCGTGCGCACGCTGTCGAACGCCAGTGCGATGCTCTTCGTGCGGTGGACCGGTTACCGGGCGGCGTACTGAATCTGGGGTCAATCTCCATTGCACCTGGTGTGGCAGTCACTTACCACCGTGGCGCTGTCCCGAATGTGGCTTCACTGAAGTGAGGTCAGGCATTGTGGGAGCGACGACGACGGCCGCAGAATTGGGCCGGGCATTTCCAGATGTTCCCGTGGTTGATTCGTCCGGCAATCACGTTCGGGAGAGGGTCGATTCAACTCCCCGATTAATCGTTGCCACCCCAGGGGCCGAACCCGCACCGGAATCGGGCTATGCCTGTGCTGTCATCCTGGATGCGGTGTCTTCCTTGTCGAGGCCTGGCCTGGCGGCGGTGGAGCAGACCGTCGATCGGTGGATGGCAATCCTGGCCTTGGTCCGATCAGTGCGGGATGGGGGCCGGGCAGTTATCGTCGGGCCTTCGGAGGACGCCGCCTTGCAGGCCATGGTTCGAAATGATCCAGTCGGGTGGGCGACACGTGAACTCGCCGATCGTCGGGAGGCACGTTTCCCGCCCGCGGTGCCGTGCGGAATTGTCGACGGCGACCCGAAAGCGGTGGCTTCGGCGGCACAGCGACTACGCGAGTGGTTCGGAACCAACCTTGAGATGCTTGGCCCAGCTCCACAACCACGCCGTGCCAGCGAATCGGAACGGGATCGAATTATCGTGCGTCCTCGTGGCACGATGCCTCTCGCCGAGCTTTCCCAGGGTCTATTTCGGCTACGTTCCAAACACACTATGAGCCGCGAACCAGGAAGTTTACGCGTGGTCATCGACCCGGCCAACCTGTTATGAGGTCGGTAGGCTTGCGATGTGAGACTTCTTTTTGCTGGTACCCCGGACGTGGCCGTCCCAACGCTTACCGCCTTGGTAGCCGATCCCCGTCACGAGGTAGCTGTCGTCCTGACACGTCCGGATGCAGCAGTGGGACGGCACCGTACTCCACGTCCATGCCCGGTCGCCAAGGCTGCCAAGGAACTCAGTATCCCCGCCATTAAGGCGACCAGCGTGAAGTCCGGCGAGGGTCACGATGCCATCACTTCCCTCGATGTCGACGTAGCCGTCGTCGTGGCCTACGGAGGTCTCATCCCCGCCGATCTGCTGGCAGTACCACGACACGGCTGGATTAACTTACACTTTTCTCTCCTACCGCGATGGCGCGGCGCTGCTCCCATACAACGGGCCATCATGGCGGGGGATGAGGAGACCGGCGCTTGTGTCTTTCAGCTAGTTGAAAGCCTCGATGCCGGGCCGGTATACCGCACCATGACGGTTCCTATAGGCCCGATGACAACAGCCGGTGAGCTTCTTGACGAGCTGGCTCATACCGCAACGCCTCTCGTCATTGAGGCCTTGGAGGACATTGAGGCAGGAGCCGAGCCAACGCCACAATCTGTTGAAGGAGTGACAATCGCTCCACAAATCCATCCCGATGACGTCCGAGTTACCGTCACCGCTGCTGCCCAGGAGATCGACAACCTCGTCCGAGGCGTGTCCCCAGCTCCTGGGGCGTGGGCTGAATTAGACGGCAAACGTTTCAAGATCCTGCGTACCCGCTGTCTTGAAGCCGGAGATGGCGTCCCGAGCACCGTGGCGACAGCCCAACCTGGTCAACTCGTCGCAACCCGAAAGCAGCTGTTTCTCGGTACTGGCTCGCAGCCCCTCGAGCTGTTGCAGGTGCAAGCTTTCGGTAAGAGAGCTATGAGTGGGGCCGACTGGGCCCGAGGGGCCGACATCGACGCTGGAACTAGGCTGAGATGACTCAGCGTCTGCATCAGAAACGTCGTAAGGCTGACCCAGCGCGACGACTGGCCTATTCCGCTCTCTTAGCGGTCGAGACCCACGGCGCCTATGCCAACCTGGCCCTGGCAGATCACTTGCGTGCTGCCAAGTTGACTGGGCGCGATGCGGCATTTGCCACTGAGCTGGTGGATGGAACTTCCCGTGGGACAGGCACTTGGGATCGCATTATTGAGGCCGCCTCCTGCCGGGCTCCCGCCAAACTCCAGCCGGGAGTCCGGGTGGTGCTGCGCATGGCGGCACATCAGATCCTGGCTATGAGGGTACCGACAAGGGCGGCCGTGGCGTCATCGGTTGATCTTGCTGGTCAGGTCATTGGGGAGCGCGTCACTGGCCTTGTCAACGCGATATCGCGTCGTATCAGTACCCACAGCCTTGAGGAGTGGGCTACCGAGATCGGCGGACGCGATGCCGTTGACGTCATGGCGTTGCGTACCCTTCATCCCACCTGGATCGTTAAAGCCTTTCAGGACCGTCTGGGTGCAGACGAGGTGGAAGACGCCTTGCTAGCCGATAACGAGCCGCCGGTCCCCACCTTGGTTGTGCGTCTCGGGCTCGCTGAGCGCGACGAACTTGGGTCCGGGACCCCGACTCGATATTCTCCGTGGGGAGTTGTGCGTCCCGGAAACCCCTCTGATGTCGCTGCGGTGCGTGAAGGCCGAGCTGGCATACAAGACGAGGGTTCCCAACTCGTCATCCTGGCCTTGCTGCGCGCGGCCAAAGCGAACAGCTGCTTTGGCCAGTGGCTCGACCTGTGTGCCGGCCCTGGCGGCAAATCCGCACTGCTAGCTGGACTCGCGAACCAGCACGACACCAGCTTGACCGCAGTGGAACTGCACGAGCACCGTGCTGATCTCGTTGCGAAAGCCCTCAGGACCGTCCCGGGCGACCATCGCATTATGACTGCCGACGGCACGCACCCGCCACTACCGGAACAGTCTTTTGCCGCCGTTCTTGCTGACGTTCCGTGCTCCGGTCTGGGGTCGCTACGCCGACGCCCAGAAGCTCGGTGGCGTCGTACTCCAACTGACGTCGAAGAGTTAACCCAGCTCCAGCGTCGACTTCTTATCTCAGCGGTCAATCTCACCCGACCAGGTGGGGTCGTTGGGTACGTCACGTGTTCACCGCATCGAGCCGAAACCATCGATGTCATCAATTCTGCATGCGCGACCCTACCTGTCGATGTCCTCGACGCTCCTGCCATGCTCCCTGACATTCCTAATATCGCTGCATCTGGAAGCACCAACACCATCCAGCTGCGGCCACACCGTCACGGCACCGATGCCATGTTCTGTGCACTGTTACGCAAACGCGACGAGTCAGGTACATCTTGAGCAATGAGAGTTCGCACCTCATCTGGCGTCCATGACCGCCATCCGTGGTTAAATTACCCTGACCGGGAGCACGGGCGCTCAAGCTACCCGTTGCGAATATCCGAGTTCATACCGCACACCTGTACTAGGAGACCCCAGGATGACCACAGCGCTGATGAAGACTTGTCTACTCGGCATGGCTGGCGCAATGGCCGTCAGTCTTGTCGCATGTGGGAATAATTCATCATCCAACGGTACGCCCGCTAGCACCTCTGTCGCACGTTCCTCGACGTCGGTCACGGCGTCCCCGACGCCCGTCGAGCACGAGCAGACTAAGGCACTCAAGCATCTCAGCCAGGATGACTTCACCAAGGCCATCTCGAGTAAGAAGATCAATAACCAAACGTTCACCATCGTGGACAATTCTCAGATCGCCGCCCAGATGAACCAGATCACCAAGGTCATGAGTCAGGCCAAAATTTCCCCTGCGGAATGCGGAAAGATCCTCAAACAGAGTATCTCCAGCGTCACTGGCGGGGAGCTCAATAACATCATTTCCGCAATTGGTAGCGACCAGTCGGCACCAACTACTGTCACCTTCAATACGGCCATGTCGAGTCGCCAGAAGAAGTCGTTCGAAACCGAGGACAAGCAATTTTCTAAGTGCGGTCATGTGGCCATGGACTTGCAGGGTCATAAGACGACGATGACCATGAAGCTAACCCCAATCAAAGGCTACGAAGACATCTCTAAAAAGGCATCCCTTTACACAACCGTGAACTCAAACGGAAACGGACCTAAGACATCCTCTTATCAGGCATATGTGTGGCTCAATGATGATCAGATGATCCAAGTAACTGCGCAAGATGCCCAAACAGCTCAATCCACGCTGAAGTCGGCTCTCAACGCACTGGGTGTCGTCGCGAAGTGAGACCGGTCTGGCGTGGTTGCCCGAAGCTCGAGGCAACCACGCCATGAGCCAAGGACAGTAGCTGGCAGCCTTGTAGAGTGCTATAGAGCCACCGTCTGGGGCAATTTAAGTCACGGCACAGTGTACGAAAGTTTAGTGGACATCGTTTCGTGGAGTTCCTTGGTATATATGACGACGTCTTTTCGGAGCAACAACAGGCTTTCGCATTCTCGAAGTTGAGCCTCATCCGAGATGATAGACGGGTCCGAAGTCGCGGACAATTCGTCGAAAAAGAGGAGAACTCTATGAAGATCAAATTCATAGCGGCCCCGTTGGTTGCCGGTGCCCTGATGGTTCCAGCTACTCTTTCCACCCCCGCGGCTCAGGCTGCCGTTCCGACTATTCCCGCCGTGTCAAGTAACACTGCAGACGCACACAAGTTGCTCGAGGATGTCAACGGTCGTATCACGTCGCTCAACGACGATCTGAAGGTCGCTAAGGCTTCCCTGTCTCCTATGGAAGTCATCGACACCATCGCTGATCTTTTGAAACAGGCCAAACAGCTCAAGGCTCAACTCGAGAAGATCGTCAAGGGTGTCGTTACCTTCGCCACATCGATTCCGGCTCGCGTTGAGCTGTTTCTAGCTATGTGTGATACCACGCACACCGCCACCCTCACCCTTCAGGACAAGGTGCAGAACGCGCACTCCACCGTCTTCCTTGCGATCGCTCACGCTATCAATGTGCTGATCACCATTAATTCCACCCCCGCCCAGCTGACCGACGAGGTGGCGGCCCTGAAGAAGGCCATTGCTGCGGCTCAGGCCATGCCCGACCTCAAGCCGACTGACGTTGCCACCAAGTACGTGCGCGCCAAGCTGGGCCGCGTGATGGTGCAGGTCCGCTTCGACCGCAACACCTGTGTCATCAACTACAAGGACAGGGACACTGTTCGTCTGCTCAACCGTGCCATCATCAGGGCTGGGCAGGTCCGTAGCAATGCGTGGGTGCGAGTCGCCGATGTCGACCAAGCTATCAAAGAGCTGAAAGCTGCCTACCAGGATGCCCTCAAGGCCCCCAACAAAAAGGGCGCCCCGGCTTCACCGTCCTCCTGTATGCCGGCCGCTGACGCTCCCGTAGCTGTTGCCTGATACATCTCATTCCCAGACGCGATCCTCGAGACTGCTTGTGGTGGTTTTGAGGATCGCGTGCGCAATGTTTGCCGCGGTCTAGTTCAGTTTTAGCCAACACATTCCGAGGCTCTCCTCCAAACTTTTCAGCATGCCAGCGGCATCCATCCGAGTCTGCCAGATCCCTTAGGCTGGCACCATGGTAGTTCGCATCACACCGTCAATCCTCAACGCCAACCTCGCCAATCTCGCCAGTGAGGTAGGACGCATCCCCTCAGCTGACGGTTTACACATCGACGTCATGGATGGCCATTTCGTACCGAATCTCGTCATGGGGGCTCCCTTCGTGGAATCGTTGCGACCAGCCACTAACCTCATGTTTGACGTTCACCTCATGATCGAAAATCCCGATCGGTGGGCACCGCAGTACGTCGAGGCGGGAGCGCAATCGGTCACCTTCCACCTGGAAGCTGCTACCGCGCCAATCAAGCTCGCTCGTGAGCTTCGGTCGATGGGAGCACGGGCGTCGGTAGCTCTGCGCCCGGCAACCCCAGTCGAACAGCTCGCCGACATCCTGACTGAATTTGACCAAATCCTCCTCATGACAGTCGAGCCTGGTTTTGGTGGCCAGAAATTCCTTGACCTAGCGCTCGCCAAGATCCGCAAGGCCCGCAAGCTCATTGACGCAACACGTAAGGATATCTGGTTGCAAATTGACGGCGGCGTCTCAGCTGACACCATCGAACGCGCTGCCGAAGCAGGAGCCGACACATTCGTGGCAGGATCCGCCGTGTACCGTTCCGACAACCCCGACCACGTCGTCGCCTCACTGCGCAACCGGGCTTTGGCTGCGCAGGTATGTGCCCGCTGACAGTCCGCGCACAGCGTTAATGACCACGGTGGCGTAGATAGGACTGGAACTCTACCGCGAGGACATCTCCCGTCAGTCCCTCCGAGAGAGCAGCGTCCTGCTCGGTCTCCAACGCTGCGATGTATTCGGCCAGCTCAGGGTGATCGACTAAGGCCTCATCGATTGCGGCAGCCCAATCCCGTTTATCCTCTTCGAGTCCAGCTTGTGGGATCGCAATCCCAGTGAGTTCCTCGATCCGCACCAAGAGGGCCTGCACCGCGGGCGGACACAGCGACTCGCAAGCATACTGTGGCACTCCCACCCATAGGCCGATGGCATTCATTCCGTGGCGACGTGCCTCGGTAACCAGGACAAAGGGGATACCAGTAGGCCCGTCATATTCGAGTTTCTCTGCCCCCAGCTCGCTGATGAGATTGGGATCGGTGGCAGAGACCATCACTGGAAGCTGTCGCGTGTGGGCCACGTCGGTGGCCATCGCGCCCAGAACAACAAGGCCAGCTGGCTTGAGTTTACGTAGCCGCCGTAGCAGCCGGAAGCAGTAAGTCCGCCAGCGCAAACTCGGCTCAGGCCCATCGACGACAACGATGGGTTGGCCCTGCCATCTCCCGACCCTGATGGCAGTACTCGGCCAACTGACGATTTCGAGGTCGTTCATGACGGTGATGGCGGGACGGGTTTGACGAAAGTCGTGAAACACCTCGCCGTCAATCGTGCGCCATATTTTCGCGTCGGAATACTCAGCGATGAGACTCGCCGCCTGGGTAGCGGCCGTTCCGGCGTCATTCCAGCCGCCGAAGGCCACTACGACCCATGGCCGGTCCATGTGTCGAAATCGCATGGTGCCAAGGTTAGCCCTCGCCTTCGTCTGAGACTCATGGCCCTGCACCGCTGTGTCCCAGCACGTTCATGTCATCGATAGGGCAATGGGCACGATGCTGCAGAGCAGCGATGTGACGGTGGAGGATTCAAGGACTCGAAGGCTGCAAGGAAATCCTCAACATCACTGGCCCCGACGTCATTTCCGGAGTCCACGACGCTTAGCTGGGACCATGCTCATGGGGTCGGAAACCGGTGCCGCCTTGACGGTGAATCCCTTGGCGTCGACGCCATCGATCACCAAACCTATCGTGGCTGCCGGTACAGTTTCGGTTACGCCGCCTGTCCGAACCTCGAAGATCGCGCCAAGGTGGTGAAACTACTCGATCCGACGAAGATTCGGTGTACAACTGTCAGAGGGGTTCCAGCTTCATCTTGGCCAGTCCACCGACGCCTTCGTCGTCCATCACCCGGAGGCAAACTATTTCAATGCCAAGTGAGACGCACACGGCGACCGCCGACCGTTTTTTCGCCGCTGTCTTGTGGGATCTCGACGGTACTCTCGTCGACACTGAGTCCCGGTGGGTCGAGGCCGAATTGGCAATCCTCGCCTCACACGGGGTCGTCTGGGAACCTGAACGAGCCAATGAGTTTATCGGGGGACCGCTGACTGATGTTTGTGAGGCGATGGCTGCCGACCTGGGTGGATCAGTTACCGTCGACGACGTCCGGCGTGAACTCATCACCATGGTGTCGCAGTTCAATCGGGAACGTGATGTGCCTTGGCGCCCCGGCGTCTTGGACCTCCTCACCGAGGTCCGCGAGGCCGGTATCCCGATGGCGATCGTCACCAGTTCTGCTCATGCTGTTGTCGAGCCGGTATTGGAGGCCATGGCTGAGAGGATCGGTAATCCTTTCGAGACTGTCGTAACCTTCGATGATGTCACTCCCGAGACGGCTAAGCCTGCCCCGGACCCTTATCTTCTTGCCGCTGAGCGCCTCGGTGTCAGTATCACTGATTGCCTGGCCATCGAGGACTCCCCGAAGGGGGCGACCTCGGCCACCTCGGCCGGCGCTGCGGTGCTGACCGTCACCGGACTGGCGAAGGTCGGCCCAGGTCCACGGAGAGTTCATCGTCGCGACCTGTCAGGTTTGTCGTTGGCCGACGTGGTCAGTCTCTGGCATCTCGCTGACGAACCAGCGGCCCCGGTAGCTAACGGCGGTGGGGGAGTCCTACGCGCTGGCGAAAGAATCACCCTCACCGACCCGAAGGGCCGTAAGCACTCGATCGTTCTACAACCCGGCGGCATCTTCCACACCACGAAGGGGGCAGTACGTCATGATGACCTTATCGGAGGGCCTCAGGGAGTCGTCGTCACCTCTGTCGGCGGTTTAGACTTTTTGGCTATGCGCCCGATCCTGAGCGAGTTCACAGTATCGATGCCGCGCGAAGCCGCCATTATTTACCCCAAAGAAGCAGCCCAGATCACCATGTGGGCCGATATCTTCCCTGGAGCACGAGTACTAGAAGCTGGCGTTGGATCCGGGGGACTGTCAATCCCGCTGTTGCGCGCCATCGGCGCGAAGGGACGCCTACATTCCTACGAGAGGCGGCAGGAGTTCGCTGATGTCGCCCGCAAGAATGTCGAGTCCTTTTACGGAGAAATTCCATCCACGTGGGATCTCAAAGTGTCTGACCTGGTCTCTGGTATCAGCTCAGAACTAATTGACCGGGCCATCCTTGACATGCTCGCCCCATGGGAGTGCGTCGAGACGGTAGGCAAGGTTTTAGTTCCTGGTGGTGTGCTGTGCTGTTATGTCGCAACAACGACTCAGATGGGGCGAGTTATGGATACTCTCCGCGCTCATGGCGGATGGACTGAGCCATCGGCTACCGAGACGACGACGCGTGACTGGCATGCTGAAGGGCTGGCGATTCGTCCGGCGCACGGAACGACGGGCCATACCGGATTCCTAGTCATTTCACGTCGTCTTGCGCCAGGGGTGGCGGCACCGATGCGTAAACGTCGCCCCGCTCCGGGAGCCTACGGCCCTGATTATCACGGCCCACGTCCGCGCAATATCACCGAGCACGACCAGTGGCGGCTGCCCAAAGAGGAGAAGTGACGACCGTCACTAACAATTACTATCTCACGTTGTACGAGGGCCGACGGGTTATCCCGCCGGCCCTCCTCCTCTTGTCAAGGGTGTTCTTTGCGTCGCATTGCTCGGATGGCTACTGCTACGGCTCGCCAACCGATGAGGGTAAGAACCAAGAAGCTTGCCGCGACGATGACAAAAGTCACCGCTACGCCTTGACCTGTGAAGTAGCGCACCACCATCCCGACGATGAGGGTGGATGCCCACAGCACCACCCCAGCTAGCCACCGCAAAGCCGCGACACGCGCCGTTACAACGATGACCCATCCGACGACGAGACCCAGCACAAAGGGGGTTCCGGTTCGAAGCAGACCTCCCGGTGACAGTGCCTCACCATGGCTGGCCCTCCCCATCGTCGCGAAGAGAATCACGCAGACAACGTCAGCGACCAGCGCACGTCGCACCGACGGAGATGCCAATTCGTCATTCATCGCGGTCTGACCGAGAACGCGAAGTCGGCTGTAGACGTCGAGGTGATCATCGGCGGGTGCAAGTCACGCATGCGGAACAGCTTGTGGCGGTGGACAAGAACCAAGGTGATAATCGTCGAGATGACGAGGATACCGCCCTCGACAGCGAATCCAAGTGCCAGCGTCGACATCGGGCCACCTGAGATGAGCACACGGAAAGCATCAACGGAATACTTCATCGGCATGACAACCGCAAGTTTCTGGTAGACGGGCGGCAACATCGTCACGGGGAAGGTTCCGCCACAGGTGGGCAACTGGAGCACAAGAAGGATAAGGAAGATTGCCGTCTGGGGCGATCCAACGATAAGCCTCATCCAGAAGGCCAGCATCATCCATGACAGGGATGTCAGTGTTACAAACCCAATGAAATACCAGGGATGAACGGGATCTAGTCCCAGGGTAAGCCATACACCAAAGGCCATGATGTATGCACCTGCCAAGGCAATGACAGCTAGTGGGCCGAAGCCGACCAGGGCGATCGACAGACTGTTCGCTCTACCAGTCATGGCGCGCCCGGAGAAGGTACGCACGACGAGGAAGGTCGAGATGCAGGCAATCCACATCGCGATCGAGAAGAACATCGGTGCCAGCCCACGACCGTAATACTTCGCGGAGTGGAGGACGGTCTGCTCAATGTCGACTGGGGAACTCATGATATTGGCCAGATTCGAGCGCTTATCGTCCGAGAGGCCGGGAATTTGCTTGGCACCAGAGTCGAGACCTCGATGGAGCTGAGTCGCGCCCTTGGACAGATTGTCCGAACCGCTCTTGAGCTGTCCCAACCCATTGCTCAGCTGCATGACGCCGGATGCGATCTGAGGAGCTTTCGCAGTGAAGGATCGACCAGCGTCAGTGGCATCATTGACGGCCTTATTAAGGTCCTTAGCGGCTGAATCAGCCGTGTCCATGGCGCCATTAATCGTTTCCAACCCGTTGTTGACTTGCTGGGCATCCTTGTTGAGTCGCCCCAGTGCCGCAGTCGCGTTATTCGCTAGGGTGTCCGCATTCTGTTGGTTAAGGCTCAAGTTAAGGCCAGCCGACACATTCGCCACTGCCGCAATGTTGGACGACACGGTTGTGGTAGAACTCGCGGCGCCATTAATCTGTTTTACCAAGGCAATGTAATCAGGATCGCTGGCGAGTTCAGGGTGTTTCGCAGCAAGGGCAGTTGTCTTATTAACGACACCTGTGACGTCGTGTTGAATCTTAACGACGGAATCACCGTTGGGGTTCTGTAGGGTACCGGTCACTGATACGAGATTCCTGGCCTGTTTTTGCAAGGCAGGAAGATTCTTTGTCACGTTATTAATAAGTGGAATCATGGACGAGTTGACGGCTTGGGAATCGGCCATGACATTTTGAGCTGCACCAGTAATCGCTTGGGCACCCACGCGCGTCTGAGTAACAGCGCTCGACGCCTTTGTTGCAGCTGAGTCAGCATTCGCTAACGCGGAATTCACCTGGTTGACGGTCGTGGTGGAATCACCGACGGCCTTCGTTGCCCCCAATACCTTGTTATTCATCTCGGTGACGCCGGCGTCAAGAGTCTTTAACCCATTGTCGATCTGTGCAGATCCATCTGACGCTTTCGTTAGCGATTGTTTAATGACACCCAGGTTGACGAAGAGCGCGTTGAAATACGTTTCCGATACGCTCTGATCCAAGGCCTGTTCCAAGGCAGTCTGTACCTGAGAGGTCAACAGACCGATGATGAATCCGTTCGCGTCATCACGGTGAAGTTGGAGAGTCGCTCGCGCTGGTCTGAAGTCCCCTGCGGACACGATATTCGTCGAGAAATCCTCCGGTACCTCAATAACCATGAAGTACTCAGCGTCGCGGAGCCCCTGATAGGCCTTGTTTTCGTCGGTACCTAGGAACTGCCAATCGAAACGTGGGTTCTTCTTCAGGGAGTTCTGGAACTCTTGACCGCCATTAACTGTGCGTCCACCGAATGTAGCAGGTTTGTCATGGTCAACAACAGCAATCTTGACTTTGTTGGTGTTAGAGTACAGGTCCCAGTTGGCGTGAAGATAAATGCCACCATAGAGCAGCGGAATAACAAGAATAAAGATTAAACCGAGTTTGGAGCGTCCTTTGAAGCGCCGAAACTCGAACTGTACGAGCCTTATAAATCGAGTCAGCATGCGTTATCTCCGAGGGGAGTCATCGGGACGGTCATTTTCCGTCGGGGAGTTGTTGTCAGATGTGTCATCGAGCGCGCCATAGATCTCTTGAGGGACGTCGGTCTGGGTATTGTCTTTGCCCTCGAAGGGGATCCGTGTCACCTCAGGAGCTTCAGGATCTTGGGAATTGCCATCAGCATCCTTGTTAGTGTGGATATCCCTGACAGCATGGACACGGTTGTGAGCCGGCAGTTCCACGTCCAGGGATCCCGGTGGTGCCATGTCGTCGTCGACGGTGGCCGCAATAATCGTCGAGTCGTCGAGCTCAGTGAGTCTCGAAAATATCTCGAACAGCAATTTCTGCTGACTATGTGGCACCATGACGTCGGCGTCGTCAATGACGACCACCTTGGTCTGTCTGAGCATGGCCAGGGCCACAGATGCGACGGCACGTTCAATGGCTTCAAGCTGCTCGAATTCGCAAGAGCGGTCGATACGAAACCCGACAATCTCTTCGATCTGACGCACCCTGCTTTCGGCCTTCTTGAGGTTAGCGGCGTCGAGGTGACATCGCTCAGCGACAGATTCATTGAGAGTCAGACGATCCTCAGGCACAACGTAGTCAGCGATTCGAGCTACAGAGGTCCGTTGGATAGCTCGGTAGGGCTCTGCCATGGCGTCGATACCGTCGATAATGAGGGTTCCCCTCGTTCGACGAAACCGTCCACACAGCGCTAACAGAAGCGCTGACTTGCCGGCCCCAGCAGGGCCGTGAATGACGGCCAGCTGTCGCGGCGCCAGGTCCATATCAAGGGGGCCAAAGATCATTCCCTTACGCCCTTGAGCATTCAGGTCGCGGGCGTAGAGCACCGCTCCCGAGGCGTCCTCGACGGCCTGAGCGTCGACCGGAGGACGTTTCGAGAAACGCATCACTGAAGAAACCCCCTGATTGCACGTTCGATGACATCGGTAATGACCTGACGGTCGATAACTGCACTTGCCACAGAAAACTCCAAGGCAAGCACATTGACCAAGCTGAGGACAACCACCGCGAGACTGCGCGGGTTGGCAGCGTCAGTAGACTTGATGTGGTCAAGTACACCGTACTGGGTCATCAATTCGGCCAGTTGGGCAATCCGCTGTGATTGGAGTTTCGAATAGGCTTTAGCGATCTCATCATCGCGACGGGCAAGGGCGCGGAACTCCGCCAGAATCACCTGCCACGAGGCATCCTCCAGAAGAATCTCCGTGAGCTTCTCGCTAATACTGCGCATGAGGTCATCAGGACGTTCACAACTGGACAGGATGGGGAACAGGGCGTCAACAAGATCCTTCTCTCCGTCAGCAAGGCGGGCAGCGCACACCTGACCAAACAGATCGGGCTTCGATCCGAAGTTGGAGTACACCGCCCCCTTGGTGAATCCGGCATCCATGGCAATGCGTCGCAGGCTGGCGCCGACATAGCCGTCCCGTTCAAAGTTGTGGGCGGCTGCGGCAAGTATTCTGCTTCTCACCTCATCGCGATGAGGTCGTTCTACTGCAGCAGGCATCACAAGTTGTCGTCCTTCGAGGAATCCAGATCTGATCGTTGGCGGTACCACCGGTATCGGATACCGATGGTATCCATCTCTAAGGTCCAGCCCAAATCGGTCGGCTAAGGTAGAAAGCCCGAGTGTCGTCGTGACGAGGAGGGTCATGCCATTGTCGTTATCCGATCTCGATGGGGATTACCTCATGTCGAGTACGACCACCGATTCCTTCACCGTGCTTCTACGGCGAGTCGCTCCTGAACTCTTGCCCCCGACGACAGTCAACGCCAGCGTTCCCGAACTGTTGAGGCACGGCAGAACTGTGCTGGCGATTCGCTACAACGGGGGAGTCGTCGTTGCCGCTGATCTGGGCTCCGCATTGGCAAGACGCCTCGGTCAGACCGACGTCGACCGTATTCTCGGCACCGACGACCGGTGCGTTATTGGCGTCGCCGGGGCAGCCGGCCTGGCGGGGGAGATGATTCGCCTGTTCCAAGCTGAGGTCGACCACCTCGAGAAGATTCAAGGACAGCGGATCAGCATGGATGGCCGCGCCGTCAGGCTGTCAAGTCTGGTGCGTTCTCATGGAACGATGATGGCTCAGGGGCTCGCCGTCACACCATTACTGGCAGGCTGGGATGAGTTGGCCCATCGCGGCCGGATCTTTTCCTACGACGGTACTGGTGGGCAAACTGAAGAACATTCCCATGCTTGTGTGGGGTCGGGAGCTCTGTTTGCAAACGACGTCCTCAACGAAGGCTACCGAATAGGGATGGATCGGGATGAGTCCGTGGCGCTGGCTATCCGCGCCCTTGACACAGCTATCAGCGATGACAGCCCGTCGTCTCTGTCGGGACCTGATTTGTCGCGCGGCCTGTACCCGACAGTGGCATGCGCAGATTCCCATGGCGTGACCCGAGTGCCCACCGAGGAGGTAGCGGTACTGGCGAAACGGCTAGCCAACCAGGTCACCGCCGAATCTGGTCCTGAGGAGCCCCAATGATGACGGTTCCAGCCTATGTTCCACCGAGTGAGTGGGTAACTGATCGTTCCACGTTTGTCTCAGATTCCATTCGCAATGGCGGCGACGGCATCGTCGTCGCTCGATGCGCCGACGGGATCGCGTTGTTAGCGCGTCAGTGCGGAGCCGACCTTTCTAAGGGCATGCGATCGGTCTCTGAAATCCACGATCGTCTGGCCTTCGCAGCCGTCGGTCTGTTCCACGAGGCAGAGGAACTCCGAGTGGCCGGTATCCGCTTTGCCGACCTGCGCGCCTACGCCTACGGCCGCCTCGACGTCACCGGACGCAGCCTGGCCAGTATGTATGCGCGAATTATTGGCAAGACGTTTGCCCGCATCAACGTTAAGCCTTATCAAGTCCAGGTCACGGTCGCCGAGCTTGGCTTGGTCCCCTCGGAGGATCGCTTTTACACGATTGATTTCGACGGTTCTGTACATGCCGGCACAGGCCCCATCCTGATGGGTGCAACCGGTGAGAACTTCCTCGACCTGCCCAATAACGCGCCGATATCCGAGGTCGTGCGAGCTGCGGGACATGTCCTTGACGTTGAGCCCGCGAACCTTGAGGTGGGTTTGCTTGACCGCCACGCCTCGACGCATCGTCACTTCCGACGTCTCGACGCCGCGACCGTGCTGGAGGCCGACGGTGACGGATCCTGATCGCGTCGAGCCGATGTTAACCGGACCGGTCCTTATCGTTGGTGTCGGCCTTATTGGGGCATCCATCGGTAAAGCCCTGATGCGGGAGGGAACCGATGTTCATCTGTGGGACATCGATCGCGATAATTCCCTCATTGCAGCCGGGCACGGAGCGGGCAGACTCGATAACCTTGCTGACGATGCCTACCAGATGATCGTGATCGCGACCCCACCGGCCGTTGTCGCGCAGACGGTCGTTGAGCGGTTGACGCGACATCCCCAAGCCGTAGTCACCGACACAACGTCAGTGAAGGGGGCTGTGCTGGCCGAGTTGACCACGCTGGCTACCGAGCACGGAATCGACATATCCCGCTATGTGGGTTCCCACCCCATGGCCGGAACCCAGTACACCGGCCCTCTGACGGCCTGCAGCGAACTCTTCGTCGACCGCACCTGGGTGGTAGCCCCTCGCACCGACAACCGTTACGATGACGTTCAACAAGTCGTCGCTCTGGCCCAGGCCTGCGGTGCTCGGGTGGTGAGCATGGATGCCCACGAGCACGACCGAGCGGTCGCGGAGGTGTCTCACCTACCCCATCTCATGAGCATTCTCACTGCGGCAAATTTGCGCCGTGCTCGTCCTGAGCACCTGAGCCTCGCAGGGCCCGGCATCCGCGACGTCACCCGGATCGCCCGTTCCCAGACGGCAATGTGGCGTCAGATCCTCAGTTCCAACTGTGTTGAGGTCCGCAGCCAGTTGGAAGCGATTCGTGACGACCTCGATGACTTGCTGTCTCGTCTTAACGACTCGGAACGCTTAGAAGAGTTCCTCAGCGTTGGTCAGGCCGGCGCCCGCAAGGTAGCAGGTAAGCATGGGCATCAGATGGTGGAGACGACTGCCGTCGTCGTCGAGATTCCGGACACCCCTGGTGCTTTGGCACGATTATTTGCTGACGTCGAAGCTGCTGGAATCAATGTTGAAGACTTGTCGGTGGAACATAATCCAGCCCGTGAGGCTGGTTTCTTGTCGATTGACGTTGCCCCGAGTCGTGCCGAACAGTTGACCACGTCGATGCGCGATCACGGCTGGTCGGTACGATCCTGACACGTGTCGGTCGATGCCGATAGTCTCGCTCCGTCAGATCGCCATCGTAAAGCAGGCAGAACGTGTCAACCTCACCTCTCGTCATCGCCATCGACGGGCCCAGCGGGTCCGGCAAGTCGTCGACCTCTCGCGGGGTCGCGAACCGGCTCGGGCTAGCTCGCCTCGACACCGGATCGATGTACCGCGCGGTAGCTTGCCGCGTTGCTCATCTAGGTATTGATCCGACCACGAATCCACGTGATGCCATCAAGGTGGCTCAAAGCTGTCACCTAGAGATTGATACCTCAGCTATCGATGACCGCGTCGTAATCGATGGGGAAGATGTCACCAAGGAGATCCGAGACCCGCAAACCAGTGCGAAGGTGTCTGCGGTAGCGACGATTCAGCCGGTTCGTGATGCTCTAACTGCTCGCATGCGTCAAGTCGCGGCTGACCGCGGTCGTATCGTGATGGAGGGACGCGACATCACGACTGTGGTATGCCCCGACGCACAGGTTAGAGTGCTTCTCGTGGCTGACCCGGCCATTCGCGTCGCACGGCGTCAGGCTGAGTTGGGGGAAAAAGTCGATATGGCCCAGGTCATTGATTCGATCGTGCGTCGTGACCGGGACGATTCGACTGTGTCGACCTTTGAGGAGCCAGCTCAAGGGGTCACTGTGGTCGACTCCACCCACCTCAATTTGGATCAAGTCATCGACGCTGTAATTGATCTGGTGCCCGTCACGCTGCGCTGAGCAGTATTTTTCCTAGCGCCACACCGTGTACCGTGGTTTAGTCCCCTAGCAGGAGCGTGCCTTCATGTCCGACTCGCCCGAGTTTCGCAACGACCCCAGCGACGACATCGAGGAGGCTCTTCCCAAGCCTGTTGTTGCCGTCGTCGGTCGGCCCAATGTCGGTAAATCCACCCTCGTCAATCGCATCCTTGGCCGCAGAGCAGCGGTCGTACAGGATGTCCCGGGAGTGACCCGTGACCGAGTGTCTTATGACGCGGAGTGGTCTGGTCGCCAGTTCGTCCTCGTCGATACCGGCGGTTGGGCCTCCGATGCCTCTGGCATGGCGGCCATGATCGCCGAGCAGGCCGAATTGGCTATCTCGACTGCTGACGCCGTTCTCTTCGTCGTTGACGCGAACGTGGGCACCACCGACGAAGACGAGGCCGTCGTCCAGGTACTGAGGCAGTCTCGTAAGCCCGTCGTGGTAGCCGCCAACAAGGTCGACAATGCACGCGGTGAGTCTGAAGCGGCGACAATGTGGAACCTAGGGCTGGGGGAGCCCCACCCCGTTTCCGCCATGCACGGACGCGGTTCAGGTGACCTTCTTGATGCGCTCATTGCGGTACTGCCGAAGGAGCAGGCTAGCTACGAGTCATCGGACGGACCGCGTCGGGTCGCCATTGTGGGCAAGCCGAATGTCGGCAAGTCGTCTCTTCTGAACCGTATAGCGCGCCAGAACCGCGTAGTCGTCTCGGATATTTCCGGGACGACAGTTGATCCCGTTGATGAGTTAGTCACCGTTGGCGGCACCGTCTATCAGTTCATTGACACCGCTGGTTTGCGCAAGAGGGTCAAGGAGGCGTCCGGGCACGAGTACTACGCTTCACTGCGCACCCAGGCTGCCATCGAGCGTGCCGAAGTCTGCGTGGTCGTCATTGATGCCTCGGAGTCGATCAGCGACCAGGACCTTCGCATCCTCACGATGGTCGAGAATGCGGGTCGGGCGATGGTCATCGCCTACAACAAGTGGGATTTGACCGACGAAGAGCGACGCCGCTACTTAGAGCGCGAGATCGAGCGCGACGTTCAGGCCTATTCATGGGCGCCGCGGGTCAACATCTCTGCGCTCAACGGCCGGAATGTCGACAAGCTCGAGAAGGCTATTGAGACGGCCGCAGAAGGCTGGGAGACGCGCATTTCGACCGGCAAGCTCAACGCATTCCTTGGACGTCTTGCAGCTGCCCATCCACACCCGGTACGGGGAGGGAAACAACCGAGGATCCTCTTCGGGACCCAAGCCCACAACTGTCCGCCGACGTTCGCCCTGTTCACGTCGGGGGTATTCGACCAAGGATATGTGCGGTTCATCATCAGGCGGCTGCGTGAAGACTTTGGCTTCGCCGGTTCACCCGTCCATGTGGAGATCCGACCTCGGGCGAAGCGGCAGAGGAAGTGAACAGTTTTGTCGGCGGAACGGAAGTACGCTAATGTACTTCCTCGGGTCACCGAGTGATCCAAACGGGCTGTGGCGCAGTTTGGTAGCGCACTTGACTGGGGGTCAAGGGGTCGCAGGTTCAAATCCTGTCAGCCCGACGTTGTGAGGTTCCCGCGAGTCTACGCCTCCGGGCTGATGCCTAGGTCTATCGGGCTTAACAGCCAGTGTGAGCGCAGATCGGATCTACCTTAGAGCGGTTGCCCGGGATGCTTTTGCGACGTGATCTGTGCTCATTTTGGCCTGCAGCGCAGCCCGTTTCGTCGTCACCAGTTCAGCCCCCTATGGTGCTGCCCTCCGGAGCTATCATCCAGACGGATTCCGACTCCGCCGGATCCGGATGTGCAACTGTTTTGTGTCGTACCCTCCTCACCGCGAGGAATGCCTCGTCGAGGACCCTGCCGCTATCAAATCGCGTCGTAGTCTTCTCACCAGGCCCAGCGGATGTCATTGCAGACTTCCCGGTGGAGCTCGATCGGCCGGACGATACCTAGTTTCGTAAGCTACGTCACAAGCTCCTCGGACTCCTATTCTAGGGACTACAAGGATCGTCGGATGGTGGGGCCGGGTTCCCAATGTCCCAGACCCGCTATGATCTCAGCCACTCCGGGAGACTTCCATCGGCCAAGGCATACGAGCTCTGAGTTCCGTGGCGTGTGACCGAGTCAGCTGCATACCTGTTTCCTGCACGAATCGCAGCTGTCACGTCGCCGTGATCTACCCATTCTTTAGCAAAGCAGCCTATGAAGGCATCGCCAGCACCTGTCGTGTCCACGGCGTGAAAACCGGGGCCTTGATGATTTTGCGTCCTTCTGCGTGAGCCCACATCGCACCACGCGAGCCCAAAGTTACGATGATATTCGTGATGCCCGCTCCCAGCAGCACATCAGTAGCCTTGCCGATATCATCGAGGGTGTCTACCGGCATCCCCGTTATGAGTTCAAGCTCGGACTCGTTCGGCATGAAGAACTCAATTCCGCGGATTCGCTCAAGATCCAGTTCTGGAGCGACCGGAGCCGGATTGAGGAGTACTGGGATTCCTAGTACGTCCCCTAACTCAATCGTGGCGTAGACCGTCTCCAACGGAATCTCCAGCTGCAGCATGATGAGTTTGCACGTGGCAATGTCTTGTCGGGCACCCTCGACATCAGCAGGACTCAGCTGAGCGTTAGCTCCCTTGATGATGAGGATGGAGTTACGCGATTCTGGATCGACGAAGATCGGTGCCACCCCGGAGCTCGCATCGGTACGCAACACATGGGTGGTATCGATACCGTTTTTGCGAAAGTTTTCCAACGTGGTGTCGGCAAACACATCGTTGCCCACTCGGGTGACCATCACGACCTCTGCACCGAGACGTGACGCGGCTACTGCCTGATTCGCACCCTTGCCGCCGCATCCCATTCGGAATTCGGGAGCCTCGACGGTTTCACCGTCTGATGGCATGCGATGAATGTAGGAGATGAGGTCCACCATATTGGACCCAACAACAGCGATATCCATGTCACTGCACCTTTCGGTCAACGGCCTCGCCTTGAGCGAGAAGCCCGGTAGTTACAGAGAATGTGCGGGACGCATCAGCATCCAGATGAATGAGGGTTCCCGCAGCTTCGGCAGCCAGTCGCCCCTCCGGCCTGCTGGTACCTGGCAGCACGTATGCGGCCACCCTTTGATCTGCGTTGTGAAGTATCCACCGGGTGGCGACGGGGAACTGGTCTGTACGGAAGCGGGTCACGAAGTTGTGATGAGCACGGGCTTGCATTCTAAACTCGGCAGTCTTGCCGTATTGCGGTAAGTCGTCTGCGAAATACACGATCTCGGGATCGAATGCCTCGGCACCGACCAGCGAGTCAGCATCGATCTTTCCAGCGAGAATGTCCTCATTAATCCGGAGCCACTGGTGTGTTGGCGTCACGTGGTTCGGTACGCTGCGACGCAGTTGGAAGGCTCCGTCGGGCAAGGACTGGTTCATCCGGGCCTCCGGAATGAACGCATAGTTCATGTGGCACATGTACTGCAATGGCATCGATTGATACTTTGCCAAATTGGTGACCTCAAGGCCGATGTTAAACATGGCTGAGCCGGCTCGCAGAGTTACAGTGGGTCGCGCAACATAATGGTGCCCGAAACCTATGCGGTACTCATATTCACTGGACAATGTGACGGCAGTAACGCCACACGATTCGTGCCTTGTGACAAGACTTGCCGAGCGCATTGGTGCACAGGGAAACTCTCCATGTAGTGGGTGATCATCCTCTGGGGACGGGCATCCCGCCGCCAGCAGACCGGAGTGGAAGGCGAAGCACCCATACGTCTCGACGATCTGCCTGGCCGGCACCGGCATATCGAACATGTTGTCCATTCGTAGAGATTGACCGTCAAACACGGCATCCCACAAAATCTGACCCATAAAAGGGAGAGCCTCGATGTACCCACGGGAATTGGTGATCCTCAAAGCCGCAATCCCGGTGGGGTACCGCCATGCAGTTACGATCCATTCACCCGTTCGGAGAACGTCACGTCGCTTTTCGTCAAACAGTTCTGGGTACAGTATGATCTCGAGGTCAGTGGTTGGCATGAGGGGCCTCTTTTAGAGCAGCAGGTGCGATGTCACAGATTTGTTTCTGATCGCGACGATCGACGACTAAGAAAAACACGAAGATCGCGGTGAAGCAGAAGGCGTTTACGATAAAACTGAATCTCATGGATCCTGTGGTGTCGGACAGGAAGCCCTGCACTACTGGAATGGCAGCACCACCGATGATCGACATAACGATGATCGCACCGCCAGTCTCGGTGTAGCGCTTGTCCTCGATGAGGTCGAGGTTTCGTGCGAAGATCGTCGCCCATCCCGGTCCCAACAGCGCCGAGGCGATCACCGCTGCATAGACGGTTGTGAAGCTTGGCACCACGACGATGTAAGTGATACACAACACTCCGAGCAACGAATACGCCATGAGAATGCCGTTCTCGCTCATTCGGGTCATGAGCAGGTTGGCGATGGTTTTCCCAAGGAAGAAAGAAATGAATGCAGCGATCAGATAGTTCGCGGCAGTACGCTCGTTTAACGCCGGATCAAGATTCAAGGCCAGCCGGATGGTGAATGTCCATAATGACGTCTGTAAGCCCACATAGAGGAACTGTGTAAAAATTCCGGCACGGAACAAACGGTTCTTCGCTAGGTATGCAAGAGTTTCACCGATGGGGGCTTTAGCTTCTTCCGCGTCGTTGCGCAACGGCTTGGAGTGCGGGTACTGGGTGATGGTGATGAGCACCACGAGCACTACCAACATCATGATGATAATCCTGTAGGGATCGAGCGTACGCCCCAACGCTTCGGCGGTGATAACCTCGCGCTCAGCCACCGTGTGGGCGTGGGCTACGCGCTCGTGCAGCGCAGCGCCGTCGGTGAACACGAGGAATTTTCCCATGAGGGCCCCACCCAAGAATCCCAACGACGTGAATGTCTGAGAAATGTTAAGGCGCAGAGTTGCATGTTTCCGATCACCGATCATCGACGAATACGTGTTCGCTGAAGTTTCCAAGAAGGACAGGCCAACGGCGATGGAAAACAGAGCTGCTAAGCATACCGTATACGTAGCCACACGCGAAACCGGGAAAAACAACAGACATCCGAGAATGTACACACTCAGACCAATGAGCAGGCCCGACTTGTAGCTGGTGCGACGAATTACTCTGCTCGCAGGTATGGCGATAAGGAAGTATCCGCCGTAAAGGCTGACTGCACGAATGCACTAGCAAGATCCGAGAGAGCAAACACAGCCTTAAATTGGGTGATGAGGATGTCGTTCATGCTCGCCGCCATTCCCCACATCGGGAAACATATCGACAGCAGAATGAATTGGAAGAATGGGGTGCGATTCAGGTATCCGTCACGCAACTGCAAGGTGTGGTCCTTGATGAGGCCCCACGACGTGTTGGGGATGCCACGATCCACGTCCGTGTCGTTGAGGACAGTGGTGTCTTTGGTGATCACAGTGCCTCCTCGTCAACAAGGAGGGCGACCCCGGCGGAGGCACCGATGCGGGTGGCACCAGCCCTTAGCATCGTCGCCACGTCGTTGGGGGTACGAATGCCGCCGGATGCTTTGACCCCCAGCCGATCGCCCACAGTACGGCGCATAAGTGAGACAGCCTCGGCGGTAGCGCCGTGTCGAGAGAATCCCGTAGATGTCTTGACGAAACCGGCACCACACCATTCGGCGGCCTGGCAGGCACGGGTAATTTCCTCGTCGGTGAGCTCGCTGACTTCAAGGATAACCTTGACTATGGCCATACCGGCGGCGTCGACGACGGCGGATATGTCAGACTCGACGGTGTCCCAGTCACCGTCTTTGACGGCTCCTACGTTGATGACCATGTCGATCTCATCAGCGCCATCATTGACGGCAGCCTTGGTTTCAGCGGCCTTAATCTCGCTCAGGTGTGCGCCAGAGGGGAAACCGATGACCGAACACACACGTGGGGCGTGTTCGGCTAGCTCATCTGCTGCCAGCCTCACCCGGGTTGGGCTGACACAAACAGTGGCGAAGCCATGATCGACGGCCTCGCGGCACAGAGTCCTGATGTGCTGCGCCGTGGCATCGGGGGCTAACAGCGTGTGATCGATGAGAGCGGCAATGCTCATGTGAACTCCTTTGCTCAGAGCGATCACTGTAGGGCCGCCGTAATCCTTTCGGGTGGCACATTCGTGCCAATGCGAGACCACGACATGACGCAGGGCCGTCGTCAGGCGTACTTGAGAAGCAGCTCAGCGGTAGACACGTCCGTGACGATGTGGTCCACATAACCTCTTAATGTCGCAGCGCGGACAAACTCGACTTGATGTGCTCCGTGAGTGATGAGCACGGTGCGTCGACTCCGACGCAGCTGAGCCAGGGTGGGGCTCGAGGTGCGTTGACCCAAGGTCGGGGCCACCACTCGTCCATCAGCATCGATGAATCGCCCACAAAGGTGCCCCACCGCATTTCTACGGATCTGTTCGCGTTCCTGCGAAGTCACCAGATCACTACGACAGATAAGGTCCATATCCTGTCGAGAGGAGCCAAGTATGAGTACGGCACTGCTAGCACGTCGACTCTCGTGTTGCCGCGCTGCTGGTGATTCTTCGGCTGTCAATCGCGCCGTGACACTGGGATGTAGCAATGGCACTGGGCAGGGGTGGACTTCCACATCCGTGCGTTCCATGAACGTTCTCATCGAGAGGTGAATGTCGTGACCCGGAGCCGTGCCTGCACATTGATACAAAGCCCGCGGCCGCAGCGGCGCACGAGCCATTTCCAGCGCGCAGGCTTGCACCGTCTGTGACCACCAGAACGAAGCATCTTCCTCACCGGGGAGAACGAGGTTGCTCGTCACGTGGGCAGCTCCGGCACCCAGAGCGTGTAGCAGCTCTCCGGTCGTCGGACCGGAGGGACTGACGAGGAGTAGTCCGGCGATTCGAAAACGCTGAGTCACAGTCTGCACGAGTTCCCGATCGGATTCGCGTGGATCAACAACATGGGTACGGATGTATCCCAACTCACGCGCGGTTGCCAATAGTTTCGAGACCTGGGGACGTGACACGTGCAGGACCTGTGCTACAGCAGCTTGATCTAGCCCCCGTAGGTGGTACAGCCGAGCAGCATCCAGAGCCATCATCTGGCGAGAACTGAGGGCTCTTCGGCCGTTAGTGCGACCATGAGACGATGAAGGCACGCTGGTGAGCCTAATCCGTAGGCATACCGAGCGCCACCAGGAAACTGGTATAGGGAGCCGATCGTCCCGTTGCATTGCAGACGTCGCTCACACATAGTCAGTGCAGTATTTATACCGATCACGCAGCGAGACGATTTCGCTATCCTGACCAGGTGGACATGCCAAATCCAACCCCGTTCCCTGCCCCCGCAGACGACCTTCGCCTGGTGATCTCCGACATGGATGGCACCCTCCTTGACGGCGACGGGAACATTCCCTCGCAGCTATGGCCCCTGCTGGAGACGATGAGGGATCGTGCCATCGCCTTCGTACCGGCCTCGGGCCGCCAATGCACCACACTATCTACGATGTTCGGCTCTCACGTGCAGGGCATGCCAATCATCGCGGAAAACGGAACCTACGTCGTCCGTGACGGTATCGATATCTCATCGTCGACTATCGATCCTAACCTTACCCGTGAGGTCATTACAGGGGTTCGGCAACTTCGCAACGACGGCCGTGACGTCGGCTTAGTCGTCGCCACCAAATCCATCGCTTACCTTGAGCGCGGAGACGACCCCTTCGTTTCCCATGTTGCGACCTACTACCACAGCCACAGAATCGTCAAGGATCTCAGCGAGCACACCGACGACGTCATCAAGCTCTCCATCTACGACTTCGGGGAAGCCTCGGAGAGCACCTACCCGACGATGCAGCGCACCGTCCCCGAGCACCAAGTCATCCTCGCCACCCCTAACTGGGTCGACATCATGAACCCAGGCGTCAACAAAGGCAGTGCCGTCGAGGCTGTCCAGCGCGACCTTGGCGTCACTGCTGATCAAACAGCCATCTTTGGCGACTTTCTCAACGACCTTGAGATGATGCCCATGGCGAAGTGGTCCTTTGCCATGGCCAACGGCCATCCCGACATTGTCAAAGCATCGAATTACGTGGCACCACCGAACACCGAAAACGGCGTCATTGCGGTCCTTGCCGCGTTGCTAGGTACCGGCGTCCGACCACGTGACGGCCACAGGTCAGACCAGGGATAGCTCTTTAGCCTCGCGCCAGAGTTTTTCTCGGGCATTAGGATGAGCAGCATTGTCGATGAGTTGTCGCGCCTGCTCCTCTTGGGATTTTCCGACGATCGTCGAGCAGTCAGCTTTTGGATGCCAACTCAGCATGGCAATAAGCGCCTGTCCGCCAGGGGAATGCATTGACCCTACCAGGAAATCAGTTGACCCACCGATCCCAGAATGGATTTTCCCGCGCAACCGGGTGGCGTTGACTTGGCCGAACAGGTCGACTTGCAGGGCCGCATTAATGCTAGCCATTTTCGGCTGAGTTGCAATAAAACTTGGATTATTCGTTTTCTCGCAGCGCAACAACTGTACTCGCGGGTTTTCATCTAACCATTCATAAAGGGCAGGCGTTCCCATGGCGAAAGTCCCGGTGATGAGACGGCCGTCAAGGCTGTGAGCCTCCTCGAGCAGCCGGATCGAGTCAGTAAGTAGTTCAGTCCACACGCCGAAGGCCCTATCATCAGGCAGCATTGCCACCACAGCGTCAGGAACAGCGCCGATACCCACTTGGAGGGTTGCTCCGTCGGGTACCCGGGAGGCTACGAGCTCGCCAATCCTCCGCGCAGTCGGGCCAGGCGACGGCATAGCGGCCGTCGGCAAAGGGGTGTCGACAATGACTCCGATATCGATGTCGTCAACATCGACAACTCCGTCCCCGAAAACATAGGGCATGCTGGGATTAACCTGAGCAATAACGAGGGCTCCTCGGCGTTTCGCTGATTCCAGCGCTGCGGGGAGAACCTGCACCTCAATGCCCATGCTCACCGCGCCGTTGTGAGGCGTGCTGGTGTGGAGGAGGAGAATGTCCGGGGCGAAACGGTCTTCGTAGAGTCGTGGGGCAAGGCTCAACCGGCACGGGACATATTCGAGATTCTCAGCGTGACGGGATCCGGGACCAATAAAGACCGTCTGGTGAATGACTCCTGTGCGCGTCGGCACGCCAACCGGGGCGTTGACACACGCAAATCGCCACGTCTCCAAGCATCGGTCAACGGCGTCGAGGAGGGGCAGGGGAGTGGCACCGGAACCAGCACACACCACCCGAGGTCGGCCCGTCACACCTTTCAGAACGCGTTCGAGGTCGGCTAAATTTATCATGCGCACGTCAAAGAGAGTAGTGGCTCACAACCGGGTCACATGCATGATGACAAAAACTGGCAGAATAGAGTTGATGTCATCCCGTCTACCAACGCCTAGAACCAGCCCAGAGAGTCCCGGTGTCGGTACCGTCGAGACTCAGTACACAACTATCGCGATAGCGGACGACCCTCTTCATCTGGTCGCAGATGGGCGTCTCAATCACGTCACTGTCGCTGACGAAACCTACGGGAAGCTCAATACGTCCAGCGACAATGCGATCTATATCTGTCACGCGCTTCCTGGTGATGCCCATGCAGCCGGAATTCACCCCGGTGTAGTCCGTCCAGGGTGGTGGAATAACACCATCGGGCCGGGTCACATCATTGACACTAGCCATTTCTTTGTCATGTCATCAAACTTTTGGAGGGTTGTTCTGGCGCCACGGGACCAGCTTCGATTAGGATCTGGACTTTGCCAAAGGCGACTACCACGATGCGCGTCCCAACACCGAATTGTCGATCTCCCGGATACTCGCCCACATCACGTACTGATCGGAGGATGCTTTTGCCGAAAAGTTCGGGCGATCCCGTCAGCCCGAATCAGTCGAGCGCGAATTCGGCATCAACTCGGTCAGCTTTGCAACGATTGCGTCTTCCTGGGGCCACGACGGTCACCTGTGTACGAAGGAGACGGCGCTGTGATGCCTCGTCCCGGCATAGTTGCCTCGCTGGTACCGTCCTCCCAGGTTCTCGGCCTGGGCTGCGGTGACGGTTTACTCCTTCGTCACCTCATCACCACCAGGGACTGCCTAGGCACTAGAGCTCAACTCGACCATCCGTCGTTGGTCACCGCGATGTCGGCCAGAGTGCCTGCACTGGAGTTGGACGTCAACGAGGATCTGGGAGAGTTTCACGACGATTCCTATGACGTTGTCATCTTGTCCCAGACCTTGCAGGCGGTTGTCTGCCCTGATGTGGTGCGTGCCGACATGGCACGTATCGGGACTGTGCTTATCCTTCTGGTGCTGAACGTCGTGTACTGGCGTAGCCGCCTGAAGATTATAGGTGAGAAGATACCGGTTTCCCACGATCTGCCGTATCCCTGGCATGACACCCTTAGCCAGTCCTATGCAGGGGTCGCCGACTGCGAGGAGTGGTTCGCAAGCTTTAACCTCAAGGTCGTGAACAGGGTGTGCCTAGACGGCAGGGGACGTCCATTGCGGGTAGCATCTTCCGCACCAAACTTGCTCGCCGGATCAACCATTCGTGTGCTGACATCCCATTGGGTCGAGCCGGGGACAGGGAGGAGCCATTCATGACCAAGCACCACGACGAAGAGGACGAGGATCGGTCGCCGATCCTCGAAGCCACCGATCGTCACATCCTCGCCCTGCTTGAAAAAGACGGTCGGATGTCGTGGACCGAGCTCGGCCACCAGACCGGCCTATCGACCTCAGCCGCCCAACAACGTGTCAAGCGTCTTGAAGCCAAGGGGATCATCACTGGATATCACGCCACGCTGAACCTTGAGGCGATCGGTGCGGGTATCACCGCATTTATCTTCCTCAACCCCATCGATCCTGAAGAAGACGAAACGATACCCGGTATTCTACGTACCTTCCCCGAAGTACGAGGCTGTCACTCCATCGCTGGGGCAGCGTCCTATTTGGCACGAGTCCAAGCGCCCAGCGCCGGCCACCTCGATCAGTTGCTCACGCGTATTCGCAAAGAATGTCTTTGCGGCACAGAGACAGTCGTCGTCCTCGACACCATGTTCGACGACCTCGGCATGTTGGGAACCCGGTGATTTCTCGCTTGCGGCGCACCTCGTGGCTGCGTGGTACAGCTGCTGTTGCCGCCGGGGCCGCTACCGGTACCGGGTTCCAACCACTGAACTGGTGGATCCTCGTCATTCCCGGCCTCGCTGCGCTCGTCCTGCTGGTGCGCAACGCCACCGGTCGGGCCGCGGCAGGACTGGGGTATCTCTTCGGCATCGGCCTGTTTACCACCACCATTTCCTGGGTAGGCGTCATGGGCCCGCCGGTGGCGATACTTCTCATTGCTGTCATGGCGTTGTGGTGTCTGCTGGCCGGGTGGACGATTCGGTGTGTCAGCGTCTTGCCAGGGGCGCCGGTATGGCAGGCGATGGTGTGGACGGCCACTGAGATCGGAGCTGCTACCATTCCGCTGGGCGGATTCGGTTGGGTACGACTGGCATGGACAGTTGTCGACACACCGTGGGTCGGTGTCCTCAGATGGGCGGGAAGTATCGGTACGAGCTTCCTCGTCGCCCTGGCGTCCGGCCTATTAGCCTATGTCGTCTCAGCCCGGGGAGGCAGTCAGCGTCGCGCCAGCATCGTTTTCGTCGCGGAGCTTCTCGTCGTCGCCTTGGCGGGGACCATGTGTGTCACTGTCGCAAACCGCGATATCTCACACCAACGCTTCGTGCGGATCCTGGTAGTGCAGGGAGGAGTGGACGGAACCGCCGGCCCATACGCGATGGGATATGCACGCTCGGTCACCGACAATCATCTCTCCCAGACAATCATGGCCCTCGCGGAGCAGAGGACGTCGGGTGGACCGGCTCCCAACATGGTGTTGTGGCCGGAAAACTCCACCGATATCGATCCGGTTCTCGATTTCGAAAGTCACCAGATCGTTATGGGCGCGCTGACTCTCTCGAATCGACCGATCTTAGTTGGTGCTGTGACTGACGGTCCCGGCCATAATGAGCGCCAGACAACATCGATGTGGTGGCCACCATCGTCACCACAACCAACGTCGACATATCACAAACGCAACCTGGTTCCTTTCGGCGAATGGATCCCTGCGCGGTCCTTCTTCCTTCCGCTCATTCCTATCTTGGGAAAGATTGGACGGCAATCCGTCCCAGGGACGACTCCAGGCGTTGTTGATGCCACCATCGCTGGTCGGAGAGTCCCGGTTGGCGTGGTGGTCTGTTTCGAGGTGGCCTACGACAGCACGGTCGCCGACACAGTGCGTCACGGGGCGAAAATCCTGGCTGTCCAGTCCAACAATTCATCTTTTATCGACACTGCCCAGACACCGCAACAGTGGCAGATCACCAGAGCAAGGGCGGTTGAGACTGGACGACATATCGTCGTCTCAACCACGAATTCTTTCTCGGGGCTGGTGAGCCCCGACGGATCCGTGGCGCTGCGCACTGAGGAGGGAGTCCATACACATTTCACGGTGACTGTACCTCTCGAATCCGGCCTCACCATCGGAGTACAGATTGCACCATGGTTGCGGATCATCGTCCTCGTTATGACAGCAGGGGCTATCGCGATGTCGTTGCTGCAACGCCGTCGCGCTATGCTCGCACAAGCGAATCACAACAGATCGGAGAGGAATGTCCGCCACCGACACTGAAGTCCGGCTCGACAAGGTCCTTGTCATCATTCCGACCTACAATGAGGTCGAGAATGTCGAGACCATCGTTGCGCGGACCCGCCGCGCCAACCCCAACGTCGACGTTCTGGTCGCCGATGATAATTCGCCGGACGGTACTGGAGAGATTGCCGACCGCATTGCGTCTGCCGACGACCACGTCCACGTTATGCACCGCAAAGGTAAGGAAGGCCTGGGAGCCGCGTATCTGGCCGGATTCCACTGGGGCCTTGACCATGGCTATGACGCCCTAGTTGAAATGGACGCCGACGGCTCCCACCAGCCTGAGCAACTGCCGCTGCTGCTGGAAGCCCTTAAGCAGGCCGACATGGTCAAAGGGTCCCGCTACGTCAAGGGTGGATCGGTGGTCAACTGGCCAAAGTACCGCGAACTCATCTCCCGAGGTGGTGGTCTGTGGACGCGGATGTGCCTGGGGATCGGCGTCAAAGATCCCACCGGCGGATTCAACGCCTTCCGTGCTAACACCCTGCGCGCCATCGGACTCGACGACGTCGCCTCGGCTGGTTACTGTTTCCAGCTCGACCTCACCTGGCGCACCCTCAAAAAGGGCATGACCGTCGCTGAGGTCCCGATCGAGTTCATCGAACGAGAATACGGCAGCTCCAAAATGAGCAAGAACATCGTCATCGAAGCATTGTTGCGCACGACCATGTGGGGGTTCGATTACCGTTCCCACCAGCTCAAGGATCTTAGCCACGTGGCCTTGGACCGAGCTGAAAAGATCGCCGGAGACATCAAAGAGCGTCGTTCTCGCCACTGACCAGACGTGCGCCCCATGGATCACATCGCGTCCGCGGGGCGCACCTCGGCGGTGCACGGGCTCGGCGGGATTAATTCTCCTTACGGATTTCATCCAGCCTTTCGGCAAGTAATTCTTCAAGTTCGGGTATCGAGCGACGTTCAGTAAGCATGTCCCAGTGGGTGCGCTGCGGTTTCTGCTTCTTCCGCTGAGGATCAGTACCGTCGCTACGCAACGCCTCTGCACCGCAACGCGGGCACTCCCACAAGCTCGGCAGTTCTGCCTCGGTGGAGAAAGTGAGCTCGAAGTGGTGGCCGTTTTGACAGTCAAAGCCAATTTGCTGGCGTTCGGCCATCTCAACGCCTTCTTCATCCTCGAAACTCTTGGATCCTAACCCCATGCCTCGTAGCGCACGGTCGGCCATGATGCTCCTTCCTGCTTGTAGGCATCAGGCCCTGGTTGGGCCTCAATAACCCCAGCATCCCACAAGTCACAAATCTCGGGGAGCAGAACCGATGGCCACTACCGTACGTTCACTTCGTGGACGTACGGTAGTGGCCGATAATGCCAGCCATCACAGTGGGATCACCGCGGGATGAGAGTTGGCGCTTCTTTCGGTTGATGAACGCGAGCAAACTCGCACATGAGGTCCGGACGATCTGTGACGATGCCGTCGACCCCCATATCCATCAGTTCTCGAGCCTCAGAGATCTCATTAACCGTCCAGACGTGAACAGCTCGCCCCTGACGATGGGCAGCTTTAATGAAGGTCGGTGTCACAAGGGGCACCCCATACCGGGTCAAGCGATGCGGCACCTGGTACGCATTCCCATGGGACTGTGCCATCTGCATGCTATGAGGGCCGATGACAGCCCAGCCGACTCCCACCGGCCCCACCGCAGTCACAGTGCGTCCCTGAACCAGGCGACGGAAGGTCTGGATGCGTTTACTGCTGAACGACCCGACGCAAACCCGACTCCAAGCCCGGTGACGGGAAAGAACGTCGATGAGCGGCATGGTGGCGCCATCATGCTTGATGTCGATATTGATGAACGCCTCGGGAAAGGCGTCGAGAATCTCATCTAAGGTGGGGATCGGTTCGCCACCAACCTTGGCTTGTTTGACCTTGTGCCACGGCATGGCGGCGATGACTCCGCCTGATTCAGTGACGCGATCGAGTATCGGATCGTGGAAGGCCACTAGCACCCCGTCGCTGGTCGCGTGAACGTCAGTTTCAAGGTAGGTGCATCCCACCTCGACCGCGTGGCCGAAGGCAGCAAGGGTGTTCTCAATTCCCTTGTTGACGGCCATGCCAGCACCACCACGATGAGCTAACACGGTGAACGGACTCTGGCAATAGGGATAGTCAGTGGCTCTCACAGCAGTCCATTGTGCTCCGAAGAAATATCAGATGAGTGACCACTATGGCCACTACCATGGCCTAGCGTGAGCGTTACTGTCTTATCGCTGCAGTCCCACGTCGTCCAGGGAACCGTCGGTAACAGCATCGCTGTTCCCGTGATGCGGGCTATGGGCGTGCGCGCCTGGGGGATGCCTACAGCATTGTTGTCAAACCACAATGGACGCTCCAGCGTCGCAGGTATCCCTATCGATTCCGAGCAGATCGACGCCATGGTTAACGCCCTTGACTCCAACGGTGAACTCAAACATGTTGACGCGGTGCTGTCCGGGTACCTCACCCCGCGCACCGGACCAGCAGTGCTACGAACCGTAGAGCGGTGCCGTGCCCTCCACCCCGACACGATATGGGTCTGCGACCCCGTCATGGGGGACATATCCCCAGACGGCGAGCTCAGGGCATACGTCCCTGACGAAACCGTGTCATTGATGACGGGTGCCGTTCAACACGCCGACGTCGTGGTACCAAACCTCGCCGAGCTGGGCATCCTGACGGGAACCGAACCTCGCACTCTTGACGAGATTGTCAGAGCGGCTCGAAGTCTCACCGGACCGCACCTTGTCATCGTCACCTCGGTGCCGTACCACGACGATAGTGGCGACGGCATCGCGATGGTCGGGGTGACGGGGGAGAGAGCTGTTTTGACCCACGGCCCTCTCTTCGACCGTCACTTCAACGGCGCAGGCGACCTCACCAGTGCCGTTCTCACCGCAGGGTTGGTGAAAGGGGAGCCACTGGATGCCACGCTCGGTAAAGCAGCCGGTGTTGTACATACTGTCCTCGAGCGCACCGTGGCGCATTCTGGTGACGAGTTGGACTGGTGGCCCGAGGACGCCGCGGCTCAGCCATGGAAGACGGTGATCTTGGCTCCCAACGCCCCAAGCCGAGTCGGGAGATCCTCGTAACCGCGGTTGATCATGTAGACGTCGCGCAGGGTCGTCTCTCCCGAAGCGGCCAGAGCGGCCAATAGCAGACAGACGGCAGGACGCAAGGCCGGCGGGCAGATGAGTTCGCGACCACGCCAACGGGTCGGGCCCCGCACGATGAGACGGTGCGGATCGAGCAGCTGAACGTCAGCGCCGAGTTTGCCCAAGTCGAGCAAGTGGATCGCACGATTCTCGTAGCACCAGTCATGGATGAGGGTCTGGCCTTCTGCCTCCGCAGCAATAACCGCAAAGAACGGTAGGTTGTCGATGTTGAGGCCTGGGAAGGGCATCGGGTGGATTTTGTCAGCTACCGCTCGCAACTTGCTGGGACGCACCGTGACATCAACGAGACGGGTGAACCCGTTGTGAGAGACGTACTCGGGGGAGAGGTCGAAGTCCAGACCCATCTCAGACAGGATCGCCAGCTCAATTTCAAGAAATTCGATCGGGCAGCGTGTGATCGTCAGCTCCGACTTGGTGACGACCGCCGCCGTGAGGAGGCTCATAGCCTCAATCGGATCTTCAGATGGAGCGTATTCGACATCAACGTCGATCTCTTCAACGCCGCGGATTCGCAAGGTCGTCGTTCCGATGCCCTCAATCTGCACGCCGAGCTGGCACAGGAACACGCACAAGTCCTGAACCATATAATTCGAGCTGGCATTACGCAGCATAGTCACGCCGGGGGTCTGGGCGGCAGCCAGCAGAGCATTCTCGGTAACAGTGTCGCCACGCTCGGTCAGGACGATGTGACGCTCCTTGACGGTGCGATCGGTGACGTGGCACTGGTAAAAGCCCTCGGTGGCAACAACGTCAAGGCCGAACGCACGTAGCACCTGCAGGTGAGGTTCGACAGTTCGAGCGCCGAGGTTGCAGCCGCCGGCGTAGGGGAGTTTGAAGGTGTCGTAGAACCGCATCAACGGTCCGAGGAACATGATGACGCTTCGGGTACGTCGGGCGGCCTCGATGTCCATATCGTCAAGGTTGAGCTCAGCCGGACGAATCAGGGTGAGATCATGCTCGTCGTCAGACCATTCGTAGGTGACGCCGATGGAGGTCAGCACCTCAAGGATGCGGTTAACCTCCTCGATGTGGGCGATACCGCGTAGCACGGTACGGCCCCTGTTGATGAGGCAGGCACATAGTAGCGCGACGGCCGCGTTTTTGGAGGACCGCACCTCGATAGAGCCCGAGAGTTGATGACCTCCTTCGATGCGGTAATTCATGGTACCGCATCCCGGCTGGGTGATGATGGGAGACTCTAACGCCTCCGCGATGCGGTTGATGTACTCCAGAGAGAGGTTCTGCGTGCCTGATTCCACCCGGTGGATAGCGCTCTGGGAGGTCTTCAAGATCTCCGCCAATTGGTTCTGCGTCATTCCATGCTGCTTGCGTGCGTCGCGGATAAGACGACCGACCGAAGCTGGGGTGATGTTGTCCACAGCAGATCCTTTCGACGACAACTCATTTCCTGACCAGGATATATCAGATCTGAGTTCCGCCCCTCGGGAAGAACGGGTCGAGCAAGCCAGTCGAGATCTCTTCAGTGAGATCTTCGTCACAGACCGATGTTCCCACTAGAGTGTTACCTATGAGCTCACATTTTGACGTCGTTGTCCTTGGAGCCGGCCCCGGTGGCTATGTTGCCGCCATTCGTGTCGCCCAGCTCGGTAAGAAGACCGCCATCATCGAGAAGGAGTATTGGGGTGGTGTTTGCCTCAATGTTGGTTGCATCCCCACCAAGTCACTTTTGCGCAACGCAGAACTAGCCCACATCGTCACCAAGGAGGCCAAGACCTTCGGTATTGGCGGGGACATCACCGTCGACTTCGGCAAAGCTTTCAGTCGTTCCCGCGAAGTGTCTGCCCGCATGGTCAAGGGCATCCACTTCCTCATGAAGAAGAACAAAATCACCGAGTTCAACGGCTGGGGGGAGTTCACCGGCACCAAGGCCATCTCTGTTAAAGACTCTGACGGCAAGGTGACTGATGAGATCACTTTCGACAACGCGATCATCGCAGCCGGTTCGGTCGTCAAGACTCTGCCAGGCACCCAGCTCTCCGGTCGGGTCGTCACTTACAAGGAACAGATCCTTTCCGACACCGTCCCTGGATCCATCGTCATCGCCGGTTCTGGAGCCATCGGTACTGAATTCGCCTATGTGCTGGCTAATTACGGCTGTGACGTGACCATCGTTGAATTTCTCGACCGTATGGTCCCGAACGAGGACAAGGAGGTCTCGGCCGAACTGGCTAAGGCCTACAAGAAACTCGGCATTAAGGTGCTGACTTCCACTAAGGTCGATTCCATCGACGACTCCGGTGACAAGGTCAAGGTCACCGTCTCGCCGTCGAAGGGTGGGGAGTCCAAGGTCATTGAAGCCGACCGCGTTTTGCAAGCCGTCGGATTCGCTCCGCGGGTTGAGGGCTACGGCCTGGAGAAGACCGGCGTGAAACTCACCGAACGTGGCGCCATCGAGGTCGACGACTTTATGCGCACCAACGTTGACGGCATCTACGCCATTGGCGACTGTACCGCCAAGCTCATGCTGGCCCATACCGCTGAAGCTCAAGGCGTCGTCGCCGCCGAGACAATTGCTGGGGCACAGACCATGCCCATCAACTACGACATGATTCCGCGCGCTACCTACTGTCAGCCGCAGGTTGGTTCTTTCGGTTACTCGGAGGACCAGGCCCGGGAAAAGGGCTACGACGTCAAGGTGTCCAAATTCCCGTTCGCCGCCAATGGCAAGGCGTGGGGTCTGGGCGATGGCACCGGCTTCGTGAAGATCGTCGCCGACGCCCGTCACGGCGAGCTTCTCGGTGCCTCGCTAGTCGGCCATGACGTCTCCGAATTACTCCCCGAACTGACCTTGGCACAGCTGTGGGACATCACCGCTGAGGAGATCGGCCGCAACATCCACGCGCACCCGTCGCTGTCGGAAGCTCTCAAGGATGCTGCGGAAGGCGTCGAGGGACACATGATCAACTTCTGATCTTTCCGTGTCATGATTCCTGTGACATGTGTTGAAGCTCAGTAATTATGCACAACGATCATGGGGTCCTAGCCTTCGAGCTGGGACCCCTTCGCGTCACATCGTTTGGTTTTCGGTGCCGGCGTGCCGAGGTGGTTCTAGCTGTAGCGTCGAATGGTCGAGGTCGAAGTGGCCCGACAAGCACTGCTGGATCTGTGCCAAGAGGATGGGGGCATGGCCATCGGCGAAGCAGGAGTCCTCGACGACGATATGGGCGCTGAGCGCTGGTAGATCGCTCGACACCGTCCACGCGTGGAGATCATGAACCGATCTCACATGGTCAAGGTCCATAAGATGGTGTCGCACCTCATCAAGGTCGAGGGAGGCGGGCGCAACCTCCATCAGTATCCGCCCCGTCTGGCTAAGGAGGAACCACGCAGCGCGGAGCATAAGACCACAGATAATAAGGGAGGCAATGGCATCCGCACGGGTCCATCCGGTCATCACAATGACCAGGCCCGCCACCAAGGTGCCGATGAACCCGAATAGGTCAGTGAGAATATGTTGGTAGGCGCCTTCGACGTTGAGGCTACGGCGATTGGCTCGTGCCACCAGCCAAGCAACCGCGACGTTGACGACAACGCCTACAGCGGCAATGACCATAACCAGCCCTCCGCCAACGGCAGGGGGAGTGACCAGGCGTCGAACAGCCTCGATTCCGACGAGGATGGCGACCACGAGCAGCGTGACGCCATTGACCGCAGCCGACATGATCTCGGCTCGTTTCCAACCCCACGTCCACGATCCCTGTGGACGGCGCCGAGTGAGTCTCGCAGCCCACAGGGCAATGGCGATGGCACCAATGTCCGACAGCATGTGGCCAGCGTCGGAGAGCAGCGCCAGCGACCCGGAGATGACAGCTGTGATGATCTCCGTGATCATGAAAGCCGCCAGGAGTGTAAGCGCAGCAACGAGGTATCGGGAGTCCGCGTCCGAGGGTAGAGAATGATCATGCCTGTGATTGCTCAACATTCTGCCCTCGCTGCGTCGTCATTGCCGCCGATGTGGTCATCGTTGGGTTCGCCACGGTACTCAACATCGGGCATGCCGCATAGCTCAGCGCACTCCCCGCCGTCTCTTATCAGAATGTCAGCCAGCAGCATCAAACGACGAATTTGTTGTGGGTGCGCCAACGTGTAATACATTGCCCGGCCATGAGCGTGACTTGCCAACAGGCCGGCGTCCCGCAGCGTAGCGACGTGGGAAGAAACCGTCGACTGAGCCAGCCCTAGGTGAGCGACCAGATCAGTGACGCGGTGTTCACCACGGAACAGGTGCTGGACGATGACGAGCCGGTGAGGGTCCCCGAGACTTTTGAAGACGGCCGCCAGACGGGTGAGGTCACCGAGTTCGGCATCGGGTTCATCGACAGTATCAATTGCCATATGGCGATGATATCGCTAAATGGCGATATCAACATACCCGCGTGCCAACTTCTACCGTGACTATCGATCCCGGTCACGACTTCGCCTCATCACACGACTCTGCGTCGCGCAGAGGAGGGACCACAACGAGACCCGGGGCAGACCTCCACCCGCGCCCTTCGCTCGCAGAGGCACTCAAGGACGCGGTAGAAGGCGTCGAGGGACAAGATTCATCACTGCCTCCCAGGTGAACTGGATGCCGATGCCGATTATCAAGGCCGAGCGAATCGAATAGCGCTCATCAGGGTGACGCAAGTTGTGCATCGCAAGCCATCCGTACCCAACGAGCGCGAAAGCGACCATGATGCCGTGGTAACTGCTGACATGACGCGCGATCTGCACACTATGGAACATTCCACCGAACCCCTGACTGACCAAAGCGCTGGTCAGCCACCCAGCGGGGAAGAGGATCGACCACTCCCAACGGTTTCCGGGCTCGTCGAACCATAGCCACATCCACGCCATATTCGTAATGCCGTAGCTGAATGACAGCCAGATTTCCAGTGACAGGACGCTCATGCCAACGACGGTACGCGTTCTAAGCAGAGCGTAGAAGAAGCCGTAATCGACGACGAGGTAGGCGACGCCACCGAGCAATCCGACGACGAGGGCAGCATGGCGCCGTGTTCGCGCCAGTATGCAGAGGAAAGCCAGTAGCAGGATTGCGTCAATCCAGATGTACAGAACGTTGAAGGATCGCCTAACCAAGTAGTCATTCACCACGCATCACCGACCCTCGAATGCCAAGTTGCACCTCACCAATGTATCCCGATCACCACCGAAGACGTTCGCCCACACCAGGCACGGATTGAGGGTGAACAAGGCCGGCCACAGGAGGATTCCTCCTGTGGCCGGCCTCCGGCCTCTGCGAAAATGTCCGAAGTTACGAGACGATCACTTCTTCGCCTTGTCAGGGGCGTTGAGAGCGGTCTGGTAGGCGGCACGAAGCTGATCAACGGCGGTGTCAACCTGAGTTACCGTGGACTTCGCGTTGGCACGGACTTTGTCGGCCTTGCTGATTTCCTTGTTCAGAGTGTCAACGACAGCCTGATCCTTCTTGCCAACGATGTTCTTGTTGCGCCCGACGCGGACCTCGTGGATC